>OBLF01000003.1_pt1 | contig 411074 bp, 337 predicted proteins | sample 1519231 | NCBI WGS metagenome assembly OBLF01 (sample SAMEA2602895, study PRJEB22501) | metagenome
ATTTTTTTAATATTTTTTATTCAATTTTTTGTTGACCTTTTTTAACAGATTTTTTTATATTTTTCAAACCCGTTTTTAGGGCAAAATAATAAACTAGTAATTTTCGCTTTCTCTTCAATTGCTTATCTTTTTTACTAATTTATATATTCAAAATATATATTATTTTCGTCTGTTTCTTGGTACATTCTTATAATACCACACAGGGGTATAAATGTCAACACTTTTTTTGTCGTTTTTTGAAAAATTTCGAATTATTTTTTCTTCGTGGTTTTTTCTACTAATTTTTCGCTTAAATCTTCTAAGTTTTTCTATCTCATTCTAATTATTTATATCGTTATTTTCACATAAATCATTTTAAAATTTTTCATTCTCTTCTTATTATTCATGTTGTTTCTATTAGTATCTGCTTCTTTGTTTATTCATCAAATTCTTATTTTAACCATTACATTATATTCTAATCATCTTCTGTTTTTTAATTTAAACATCTACTAGAATTATATCCTCCCCGATGCAATGTATTTTTTCCCACGGTATCACTATATCATTCTTATTCGAGAACATACTCACAAATTTATTCTCCCCTGGAACAATTATAGAAGTTATCGTTCCTGTTTCAAGATCTGCGCAAACATCTTGTACATAACCCATTCTTTTTCCTGTAATAGTACTTATTACTTCTTTATGTTTAAAGTCTAGTCCTTTACTATCCATATTAGTTTCCTCCTATTAAGTTTCACTATTTATTGAATGTTGCTATTTTATAGTATTCGATAATCCCGCTCAAAAATTTTACATCAATTTCAATCTCGCCATTTACTTCGATTTTCTTTGCAATTATTTTCCGCTTCTACATTATTTTTTTAAACTTCATCCCTCTATATACATATTCTTATTTATTAGAATATATTCTTCTTATATGGTTTATTGCACTTTTCTCTAATCTTGAAACCTGTGCTTGAGATATTCCTATTTCTTCTGCAACTTCTGTTTGTGTTCTTCCCTCAAAAAATCTCTTCATTATAATATTTCTTTCTTTCTCTTTCAATTTCTTCATTGCTTCGCCAATCATCATGTCGTCTGCCCAATTTTCATCGCAGTTCTTTTTATCTTTTATCTGATCTTCTATATATATGTTTTCTGTGTCATCGCCATAGGCCGGTTCTTGTAATGATATTGGTTCTTGGATTGCATCTAAACAAAATGTTATTTCTTCCTTCTCAACACCTAGCTCCTTTGCGATTTCTTCTATTGTTGGTTCTTTTTGTGTTTCTTTTAATACTCTTTCTCGATAAGCCATAACTTTATAAGCCAGGTCTCTTACAGATCTGCTTACTCTTACCATATTGTTATCTCTTAAATATCTTCTTATTTCTCCTATTATCATCGGAACCGCATATGTGCTAAATTGTACGTTTTGAGTCATATCAAAATTGTCCATTGCTTTTATAAGTCCAACACAGCCTATTTGAAATAAATCATCTAAATTTTCTCCTCTACCATAAAATCTTTTTATAACACTTAGTACCAATTTTAAATTTCCCGTAATAAATTTTTCTCTTGCTTCTTGATTTCCCTTTTTTACTTCTATTAATAGTTCGTTCTTTTCTTTGTTTGATAATACTGGTAATTTACTGGTTATTACACCACATATTTCTACCTTATTTATCAAAATAAAAGTCCTCCTTTGGTTTTAATTAATCTAATTATTTCCAAATTCGGCACTTTTATACTTCTTTAATGTTATCCAGTCTTACTTAGGATTTCTTTTTTCATCTTGCAGATTATCTTTTTCTCTAATCTTGATATGTAGCTCTGCGAAATTCCAAGCATGTCGGCAACTTCTTTTTGAGTTTTTTCGTTTCCTGTAATGAAACCAAATCGTAGTTCCATTATGTTCTTTTCTCTGGTACTTAGCTTTGAAATCGCTACTTTTAGCAATTTTTTGTCTACTTCATCTTCCAATCCTCTCGAGATTGAATCAGTATCAGTTCCTAGTATGTCTGAAAGCAGTAATTCATTTCCATCTCCATCTTGATTAAGTGGCTCATCTATCGAAATCTCACTTTTCAGTTTATTCGTTCTTCTTAAATACATTAATATCTCATTTTCTATACATCTTGACGAATATGTTGCAAGTTTAATGTTTTTGCTTGTATCATAAGTGTTTATTGCTTTCATTAATCCTATAGTTCCAATCGATATTAAGTCTTCTAATCCGGTTCCTGTATTTTCAAATTTTTTCGCAATATAAACCACTAGCCTTAAATTTCTTTCTACTAGTAGTTGTCTTGCTTCTTCATCCTTGTTTGATAATTTCTTTATCGCCTCTTCTTCCTCTTTTGGCGATAATGGTGGTGGAAGTGTTTGGCTTCCTCCTATATAAAAGATTGGGAGTATTTCCTCATTGTCTTCTATACTATTTTTACTTAAATCTTTTATGTATTTTGCGTATATTACGCTTGCACTATCTTTTAGCACTTGAAGCAAATTCATTTTTTTCTTCTCCTTCCAATAAATTTAGGCCAATTAGTGCATTGTATTTATTGTCTTTTGTTAGTTTCTTATTATATATTCCTACTATTATATTATTTTTTTCTTTTATTATTTCATCTGTCTCGATTCTTGCCATATCAAATCTTATTCCGGTTAGCATTCCATTTTCTTTTCCTAAAGACATAAATGGAATCATTCTAATTCTTGATAAATAATAGTTTGTTTTTTCATCAAATTGTTTCTGGCCTTCTATTTCTTTAGTGTTGTTTTTTAATTTTGCATCACCTCCTATAGTTTTAGAGATATAATTTAGTGTTTCCTTAGGAATCAATTTTTCTAATTCTTTTTGTTCTACTACTATTACCGGATAATTGCTTATAGGGTCTTTTAATAAATTTCCCGAGTCAAGAAAAGCCTTAACCATTATGCTTTTTTCTCCTAAGAACAATTCTACATTTAATAAGGTTACATTTCCAAATTTATTTTTGTTTATTTTAAATGCCACTTGTGTAATTACAAAAGCAATTACTCCTGCAATAAGAGCTACCTTTATCGGATATGTTCCAACGAATACTCCATTCTTCATTTTCACATTTTCTGGTTTAAGAAAATAAATTAATGAAATTGTACACCCTCCAAATATAAATGACACAAGATAAAACACCAATAAGTCTTTTAGCAGTTTCTTTATGTTTGTTGCACCAAAAGCAACATAAACCATGACAATAGAAAGAATTATTTTTGCAATTATGTTGGAATATATTTTAAATATGTTTAAATATACAATAATAGCATATATGCTTCCTATTACACTTGAGATTATTAGTCTTAGTTGCAAATGTTTTGCTTTACTTTTCACTATTACTAATGTAGCAAAAAGTATGATGTAGTTCATTAAAATATTTTCTAGGAAAATTATATCTAAATATATACTCACACTTAAGTATCCTCCACAGATGTTATTATACAATCTTAATTATTAATTTTCTGTCATTTCTTGCACGCGAAAAAAAGAAATAATCTACACTTTTAGATTATTTCTTCTTATTTTCTTTTTTTTTTTATTATATATCAATTCATTCCGTATTTTTTACATATTTTTTGATACAAATAAATTAAATTTTATTTTCCTTTATTTTTTCTAAGGAATGTTGGGATATCTAAATCTCCTGATGAACTAGATGTATCTGTTCCTATTGATGTTGCTTTTGGACTCCAGCTTGTTTTTCCTGTAATGTCCGATATTGGTGTTTTTTCATTATCTTTCTCGAATCCTGTGGCAATTACTGTTATTACTATATCTTCATCAAGGCTTTCATCTATTACTGCACCAAAGATGATGTTTGCTTCTGGATCAACGCTTCTTTGTACTAATTCAGCTGCTGTATTTACTTCATGTAATCCTAGATTGCTTCCACCAGTAATGTTGATGATTACACCTCTTGCTCCTTCTATAGATGTTTCTAGCAATGGACTTTGAATTGCTTGTTTTGCAGCGTCTTCTGCTCTGTTTTCTCCAGATGCTCTACCAATTCCCATGTGAGCCATACCTGTATTTAGCATAATTGTTTTAACATCTGCAAAGTCTAGGTTTACAAGTCCTGGTATAGCAATTAAGTCTGATATACCTTGTACACCTTGTCTTAATACGTCGTCAGCCATTTTGAATGCTTCAACTATTGAAGTTTTTCTATCAATTATTTGTAGAAGTTTATCATTTGGTATAACAACTAATGTATCAACTTTTCCTTTTAAGCTTTCAATTCCTCTGTCGGCTTGTGTAAGTCTCTTCTTACCTTCAAATGTAAATGGCTTTGTAACAACACCTATTGTTAATATTCCCATTTCTTTTGCACAAGATGCAACTATTGGAGCTGCTCCAGTTCCAGTTCCGCCGCCCATTCCGGCAGTTACAAATACCATGTCTGCTCCTCTTAGAGCTTCTGTTATTTCTGCTTTGCTTTCTTCAGCAGCTTGGGCTCCAATGTCAGGGTTAGCTCCTGCTCCAAGTCCTCTTGTTATTTTTTCTCCTATTTGGATTTTTGATGCAGCTTTTGATAAAAGTAAAGCTTGTCTATCTGTGTTTACAGCTATGAATTCTACTCCTTTTATTCCTGAATCAACCATTCTGTTTACTGCATTTGTTCCAGCTCCTCCAACACCAATTACTTTGATTGTAGCTGTTCCGTCTAGCATTGTGTTTTCATCTACATTACTATCCACCATCATAAAGTTTATTCCTCCCTATTCTACTTTTTGTTCTTTGCTTTCTTATTTATATATATCTTTCGGTTTTTTATTGTTTTTCAATCGTTCTTTCAGAATTACATTATGCATTAAATTAGTTTTAGAATTTGTTTTATTTTCAAGTTCTAAATTTACGAGTAGAAAAATTCTTTTATCCTATCTATAAGTTTTGCTATAAAACTTTCGCTAGTATTTGAATCTATGCTACTTGACACGCTTTTTGTAAATGGTCTTGCAGCTATATATCTAACTAAAGAGTATGCTGTTCTGTATTCAGGTCTTACAGTGCTAATATATCTACCTGTTGCAAATTTTACTGGTATATTTAGTATCACTTTTCCTGCAACATCGCTCTTGTTTATATTTGTTATTCCTTGTCCTGTAAGAATTACATTATTTATTTTAGGTTTTATTCCCTGATTTGTTATATCCTTATTGATTAGAGTGAATATTTCTTCTATTCTTGCCTCAATTATTTCAATAAGTTCAGAACTCTTTATTACTCTATTTTTAGAAGAATCTTCAACTGTATTTAATACGATTTCATTGTCGTTATCTATGTAAGATTTCATTGCTAGTCCGTATTGTCTTTTTAATTTTTCTGCTTCTTCTTCTGAAATATTAAGCACCATTTGAATATCTCTTGTAATGTTGTCTCCCCCTAGTGGTATTGTATTTGTATATTCAAATGCTGACCCCTCAAATATTCCTATTTCTGTGTTTCCTGCACCTATGTCTATTATCATTACATTATCGTTTAACTCGTTTGTATCTAGAATCAAGTTTCTTTCTGCTAATGTAATAGGTATAATTCCATCTATGTCTATGTCTGCTTTTTTGCATATATTTGATAATTGTCTTATATATTCTTTGTCTGCCAATATTACTTGTGCACTTATTGAGAATGATGAAACAAGATTTCCTACTGGATCTTCTACTGTTCTTCCATCTTCTAATACGAATTTGTCTGTAACTATGTCGATTATGCTTTTTCCTTCTGGAATGTCTATGTCCTTAACTTGCATTAAGGCTGATGATACATCTTTGCTAGATATTCCCGCAAACTTGTCCTTTATTGTTTTTGTAATGCTATTTTGAACTATTGTTACATATTTTCCTGATATAGTTATGTATGCAGAATTTATTTTTATTTGTGCTTCTCTTTCTGCATCTTGTATTGATTTTAATATGGCATTTGCTATTTCATCTTCATCTATTATTTTAGTTTTTTTAATTCCCTTACACTTATGTTCAACTGTATAGACAAGCTCAATTTGGTTAAAATTATTGACTTCTCCTACAACCAAGCTAACCTTTGAGGAACCTATATCTATACCTACGATTATATCCCCGATTGCCAAAACTAACTCCTCCAATTTAATGCTTTATTTACTGCTTCTAACTTTATTATATTTTGCGAAAAAAGTCAATACTTTTGTCACAATTTTGTAATATTTTTGTAACAGTTCTTTCTAACCCTTGATGTTCCTTATTTGCATATTGAAACATTAAAAATTATTGTTGAATATTGTCACTATTTTCTTCAGTTCTTTTGTTTTTTTCTTTCTTTTCTTCTATTTTTTTCACAACAATATCTATGTAATATCTTCTTATTATTGCTAAGTTTGTAAACATTCTTCCAACAAAAACTACTATTGCTGCAAGATATATATCTACGTTTAATTTTTGTCCTAATATTGTAAGTAGTATTGCTAAAACTGCATTTCCAAAAAATCCTGTTATAAATATTGTTAAATTAAAATTTTTCTTTAAAGTTGCAACAATTCCTCCAAAAACAGAATCTAATGCAGCTATAATTGCTATTGCTAGATAACCCGAATATGTGTAAGAAACCATTGGTGCATACATTCCTATCAACGCTCCAACTATACATCCTATTACTATTGCTATAAATATCATTTTTCAGTAACCTCCTTCATGTACTTGATTTCTATATTTCCTGAATATTTAGGAATTTTTATATTTCTTTGTTTTTCAAGTTTTACTGATTTTCCGCTATTGTTGTATTTATCTACGAAACCACTATTTTTCTGGCATAGACTACTTGTTAAATATGTTTGGTTTCCTATTGCCTTTACTACATAAGGTGAAAATATTCTCTGAGATGGTTTCATAATTATATATGTATCTATGTCTGCAATATCAGTCATGTTTATTACTCTAATTCCATTAATAGATATAGCTTCTGCACCAGCATATCTTAATTCATTTAATAAGTCTATCAAATCACTTGCTTTTATTGGATGATCTTCTGTGTCTGTTAATGTTATTACAACACCTTCCCCAACAACATCTGTAGTTCCAAGAATAAGTTGTGATTTTTTTAATTCTTCATCAAGTATTTCAGATGCCTCTTCATTCGACTCTATCTTATCTAAATATTCATTTATTTTAGAATTATTTTCTTGTAATTTGTCGTTTGTCTCTTCATATTTGCTTTTCCATAATGAAATTTTTTCTCTTAATTCTTCGTCTCTCATTGTTTCTATTTCTGTTTCATTTACATTTTCTACAGTTTTGAATTGTATGTAAAGAACCGAAACAAATATTATTGACACAATTAATATACTTATCGACATTGTAATATTTGCTTTGTCAAATTTAATTTTCATTCTGACTCCTTTCTACTGTCCTAATTCTGAGTCTGCATATATTTTGGATTTATTACACCTGTGTATTTTTTTATTAATATGTTGTTTGATTGTTTAACTGTAACAGGTACTCCTTGTTTTATATATTCTATTGAACCACCTGTTCTCATTAATGCAGAATACATATACACAGAGCTTCCTATTGCTTTTATAACAAATGGTGAGCTAATTTTTTCTCCATTTACGTTTATAACATTTCCTTCGCAATTTATTGCTGTTGTTGACACGACTCTTTGTTCATTTATCGAAATTGCCTCTGCTCCTGCATTTTTAAGTTCACTTACTACATCTAATAAATCGCTGTAGTGAACTATTGCAAGGCTTGGATCTAGTATTGTTGAATCTGCTGTAGCATTTGGATTATCTTTTAATGTTACAATAACACCCTCTCCAGATACATCAGTTAATCCAATTAATATATTGTTTTTCTTTATTTCTTCTTCTTTTTCTGCCGAGCCATCTGTATTCTCACTAGCAGTTTGTCTTACTTGATCCAATTTCTTTTCTGAGTCTTGTAACTCTGAGTAAGCCGTATCATATCTTTCTTTCCATTTTAACACCTGATCACGCAAGTCGTTACTAGTAAATGTTTGTGAAGCAACTTTGTTAGAATTACTTGTCGTTCTTACTTGTAAGACTATAGTTAATGTTAGTATAAAGCACATTATTCCAAGTGCTAATGCTATTTGCTTTCTATTCAAATTTTTTCAACTCCTTTTGTCGTTTTATATTATTGAGCATGCTTGTCCAATTATTGTGTTACATCTTCTCTGAAGAATGCATTTTCTGTATTTAGATTCATATTAACAAAAATCTCTCCTTTTTTTCCTTTTTCTTTTTCAAGAATTCCAGAAAGGTATAACATTCTTGTTTCTATATTACTGCAATCTCCTAAATATGCAACCTTGTTTTCTTCATCAAAATATAGTTTAAAATTTGTATCGTCCTCAATATCTATTCTGCTGATTTTATTTTTTATTCCTGTGTTTTCTGCAGAATTCATTATTTTTATTACATTCTCCAATTTGCTTAAATCGGTTTCGTTTAATCTGTTTCCTTCTTTATAATTCTCCTTAGATGTCGATATTCCTGTTAATATTGGTAAATTTTTTTTGATACTTGTTAATTCTATCATATACCCTTGACTATTTACATACACATATCCATTTCCATACTCCAGCATGTAACATGGAACTCTTTCTTTTACCGTTATTGTTATAGTATCTGGCAACTTTTTACTTACCTTTACCTCTTCTATATAAGCATTTTCTTTTATTTTGACTTTTGCCTTTAATCTATTTACTCTAAATATATTTTCATCGTTTTTCAATTCGGATAAACTTATAATTTCCTCTTTTGTTAATTTACTATTGCCTTGAACCTCTATTGATTTTATATTAAACATTGGAGATAACATTCCTGCCGAAATAGTTGCTACTCCTAAAACAGCTAATGCTGTAAATTTTACTATTTTTCTTTGTTTTTGTTGTTTATTTTTTTGTTCGAGTGCATCATAAGATTTTTCTGTTTGATTGAATCTTATGTTTTTCTCGAGAATTACTGTATCATTTCTTTCAATTTGCTTTTTTGTTTTTATTTTCTTTTGTCTCTTTTTGTTCTTTTTTGTTTTATTGCTTTTTGGGTTATTTTCTTCAATTTCTCTTTTTGCCTTTTCAGGGGTACGAGTAACTCCAATTATTATTTCTTCATCATATTTTTCTTTTAGTTCTTCTCTTCTACTTTTTTTCTGAGGTTGAGAATGTGCTAATTCATCTTCTTGCTTTTTTCTTTTTTCTCTATTTTTCTTTGCAGTTGCAGCAGCTTTCTTCTGCTCTGCTTTCATTCTTTTTTGCTCTTTTTTCTTTTCCTTTATTTTCTTTTCTCTTAGCTTTTTTTCTTCTTTAGACTCATAATCGAAGTCATATAAATTTTTTTCTTTCTTATTTTTTTCCACATTCTCACCTTCTCTTATCTGTATTTTATTTCAATTTATTTTAGATTAACTTTGTGCAGGTTTTACTAAAATAAAATTTGTACATACTCTTCACTTCTATTTAAACAACTTTAATATCTGCCATCTATTATTCTTGAACTAAATTTATATCTGCTCCCAATTTTCTTAGCTTTGTTTCTAATCCTTCATATCCTCTTAAGATATACTCTATATTTGTAACCTCCGTAATTCCTTTTGCCTTCAAGCCTGCAAGAACCATTGCTGCTCCGCCTCTTAAATCTGTGCTTTTTACTTTTGCACCAGTAAGCATTTTAACACCTGTTATTATAGCAACATTTCCTTCTTGTTTACTTTTTGCTCCCATGCGTTTTAGCTCTTGAAGATATTTAAATCTATTTTCAAATATGTTTTCTGTTATTATAGATGTTCCTTTTGCAAAAGACAACATGCTACCAAATATTGATTGCATATCAGTTGGAAATCCAGGATATGGCATTGTTTTTATTTCTATTGCTTTTAACCTTTTAGGGGCCTGCAAAGTTACTGATGTATTGTCCTTTTCTATTTGACAGCCCGCTTCTTCCAGCTTTGATATTATAGGTATTAATTGCTCTGTTCTTGCATTCGTTATTTTTATTTTTCCTCCAGCCATTGCTCCAGCACAAAGGAATGTTCCAGCCTCTATTCTATCTGGCATTACCCTATATTTTACCTCGTGAAGTTTTGTTACACCTTCAATTTCAATTACATTTGTGCCTTCTCCTGAAATCCTTGCACCCATTTTATTTAATATATTTACTAAGTCAACTATTTCAGGCTCTCTAGCTGCATTTGTAATTGATGTTTTTCCCTGTGCAAAAACCGAAGCTAAAATTATATTTTCTGTTGCACCTACACTTGGAAAATCAAGGTCAATATCTGCACCTACTATTTTATCACAACTACATCTAATAAATCCATACTCTTCTGCAATATTTATGCCTAATTTTTTAAAAGATTTTAAATGTAAATCTATTGGTCTTGCTCCTATATCACAGCCACCAGGATATGAAAACGTTACTTCTCTAAATCTTCCAAGTAACGCACCTGCTAAAATTACAGTCGAACGCATTTCCCTCATTAGACTTTCAGGAACTTCCATCTTATCTATGTATTTTGAATTAATTTCTATTCTATCATGGTTTTTGTACACCTTGCAACCTAAATATCTTAATATTTTTAATGTTACTTGCGTATCATGAATATCTGGCACATTAAATAGAATTGTTTTCTTGCCACTTAATATGCTTGCTGCAATTATTGGAAGCGAGGCATTTTTTGAACCAGAAATTTTTACTTCTCCATTTAGCTTATTTCCTCCTTTTATTATAATACTAGCCATTTTTTATCACCTTTTAAACCTTTCTTATTTGTATATATTATGTTATATATTATGTTTTCTGCTTTTAAAAAGTGAAAATGGCACTCGAGTTTTCAGATAGGCATATCCGCATCCCCCTGTTATTAAACCTTTTACCATGTATCTTATTTAAAGTACCAAAACCTGAATGGTTTGAATTTTCGTTCAATCATTCAGGTTTTATTCTTACTTTATTTTATTTAAATATTTCTTTTATTTTACTCATATTTTCCATTGCAGCAATGTATCCTTGATTGTAACAGTAATCAATCTTCTTTATATTGAATACGCTTGCTTCAGCTAAATCTAATGTAATTGCAAAATCACTACTTTCTATTTCAGCTGCTGTTCTTTGGTCGAATAATAAGTCAACAGACTTAAGAGCAACTTCAAATACATTTTTAGGATCTGTTTGGTTTGCTGAACTAAACCTAATTGATAAAACTTTTTCGGCTCCCAGTTTTCTTACCTCATGTGCAGGAAGGTTATCTATTATTCCTCCATCAACAAACTTGTGGTCTTTGTACATTGTTGGAGCAAACATTCCTGGATAGCTTGCACTTGCACGAGTTGCCTTGCCTATTGTTATATCTCTTATATATGTATCTTTTTTAAACTGTTCATCAAATTCATGGTTTGTGCATACATATTTTTTACTTTCTTTTATATCAACAGTTGGCATTACTATAGGCATTTTTATATCAGTTATTTTTTTCATACTCTTTAATTCAGCACATTCATTCATTGCAAGTTCTATGTTTTCTCCTGAAATAAGCCCATATCCCATAAAATTCTTTCTTGATTTAACATTAGACCAATAATACTTTGGATCTGCTTTCATTATATTTTTCGCAAAATATTTGAATAGTTTTAACATCTCATCAGTATTGTAACCCATTGCATAAAGTGCAGCAACAATGCTTCCGATACTTGTTCCGCCTATATAGCCTATCTCTATTCCGTTTTCTTCTAGAGCTTTTATAACTCCAATATGACCAGCTCCCTTAACTCCTCCGCCAGCCAAAGCTAAACCAATTTTCATACCTGTACCTCCTATTTTAACGGTTTATTTTTCTTTAGTCCATGCATTAATTTATTTCTTATTTTTTCTGTTATAATTTATCTCTAATCGCCATTTTACTTATTTTGATTTTCTCTTTTACTTTCTGGAATATAATGTATTGCTACCTTTCTAGTATTTCACCACTAGTTTATCAAATTTCGTATTTATATATTTCTCTAATTTTTCCATAAACTCATCTGACTTTATTTCTTTCTTTGCCACCATGTCTAAGCCCTTTTCCCAACTTGCTGTTAGTTTAGGATTTAGCATATCCGGCATAGAGTTCATTACAACATCATATATTACTTCTCCCTTTTTGGTTGGAGTTACTATTTGTGTTTTTGAATTTATGTCTATGTATTTTATTCTTTCCAGCTTCTTTATGATTTCTCCACGAGTCGCACTAGTTCCAATTCCGGCACCTTTTATTTGCTCTCTTAATTCTTCATCTTCAATCAACTTTCCCGCGTTTTCCATAGCTAGAACCATATTTCCAGATGTATATCTCGATGGTGGTGATGTTTCAGCATCTTTTATTTCATAATTTTTTACTTCTATTTCTTGCCCTTTTTTTAGTTTCTTAAATACATCTAAATTATTCTCTTCTGATGCGTCATCATCTTTTGCACTTTCTTTTTCTGCAGTATCATCTGTTTTTTTCGGAGCATTTTCCACATTTTGTGCATTCTCTGTGGCTTTCTTTGCTTGATTCTTTGGTTTTAATACCTCCATGTATCCTTGATTAACACATACTTTACCACTTGCATAAAATGTTTCATCTTCGACATTTACAGTTAAATTTACTTTATTAAATTCTGCTGGTGGATAGAAAACTGCCACAAATCTTTTTACTATTGTATTATAAACCTTTTTGTGTAAATCTGGTAATGTCTCAAAATTTTCAAAGCCCTGACCAGTTGGAATTATCGCATAATGGTCTGTTATTTTGCTGTCATTTACATACTTGGTTTTTATTAAATTCGTAGAATACTTTTCAGTTATCATCTTATTTAAGAAGGCTTGTACTTCTTCGTCTTTGTATCCCTTAACTAGCCCATTTAAATTCTTTGATATTTCTTTTGCAACTGCAGTTGATAAAACCCTTGCATCTGTTCTAGGATATGTAACAAGTTTTTTCTCGTATAAATTTTGTATTATTTCTAGTGTTTCATCTGGTTTTATTCTAAACTTTTTTGTACACTCGTTTTGGATTTCTGCAAGGTTGAACAATAGTGGAGCATTCTCCTTTTGCTTAGACTTTTTAAGCTCTGTAATTGTTGCTTTCTTTCCTGCAAGTGATGTAATAAAATTCTTTGCCTCTTGTTCTTTCTTGAACCCACTTTCATTATATAGCTTTTGACTCTCATACATTTTAGACTTTTCATTTACTTTCCAGTCAGCCTTGAAAGTACCCGTGTCGTCTCCAAACTCTCCAACTATTTTATAATATTTTGTTTTTACAAAATTTCTAATCTCTCTTTCTCTAGAAACAACCATGCCTAAAACGCAGGTCATAACCCTTCCGATTGAAATAGAAGCCTTTTCTTCGTTGACCTCTTTTGCGACTCTTCTACCATAAATAATAGATAATAATCTTGAAAAATTTATTCCAATTAAGTAATCTTCTTTTGCCCTTAAATATGCAGAATCAGATAAGCTGTCATACTCGCTCTCATCTTTTGCTTCTCTTATTCCTCTTTGAATTTCCTCCTCTGTTTGTGAATCTATCCAAACACGCTTAATCTTTGCTTTTGGATTAGGTTTTGCCATCATGAAAACCAGTCTTTGAATGTATTCTCCCTCTCTTCCAGAGTCGCCCGCATTGTAAATTTCTTCTACATCTTCTCTTTGTAGAAGACTTTGAACAATTTTAAATTGATTCTGAACAGCTGGAATTATTTCATATTTCCACTCCTTTGGAATAAATGGCAATGTATCCAGTCTCCAAAATTTTAATTTTTCATCATAAACTTCTGGATAACTCATTGTTACTAAATGTCCAACACACCAAGTTATTATCCAGTCGTCTGATTCTATATATCCATTTTTTCTGTTTGCACTTATTTTAAGCACTTTTGCATATTCCATTGCGACAGATGGCTTTTCTGTTATAATTAGCTTTTTTGGCATTTCTGTTTCCTTCTTAAATTTCTATAATATCCATTTCCGATGTAAAGTTCAAGTTGCCATAAGCAAAAACTATATACATTTTTCCATTATCTTTTAAATAAAAATTTGTAAGATTTTCAAATTTATATTCATCGCTATCAATGTTTCTTTTAAATGTTTCATATCCAGATACCTGTATTTTATTTGCATCTTGAATTGCTTTTGTTACATCTTGTTTTACTTTACTTTCGACTTCTTCTTTTGTTATAAATTTTTGAGCAATCACTTCATCAATAGTAACTTCTTGATTTGTTTTCAAATTCAAATTATATGTTTCAACGATTGTTCTTTGTGCGTTAGAGCCTTCTTTCAAGTTTGACTTGATTACAACTGAAAGAATATCACCATTTATAAATCCAGTATAATTTATACTGTAAATTGTATAAGTTTTTGCGTTTTGAAATATCGAATTTGCCTTATCTGCAAATACCTTTTGAGTAATTTGATTAAATTCACTAGGTACTTCTCCTTTTATGTTTATACATGGCAAATGTAAGTCTACTTCATATTTTTCATTCTCTGTTCTTTCTAGTTCATAAGTTGTATAAACTATGTCTTTTGTATCGTCTAACTTTTGTATTCCATCTGTATTATAGTTTGAAAAATCTATTTTATTATTGAACATATTATTAAACTCTTTTTTCAGTTCTTCTTGTGTTCTTGAACTAATATTGGTATTGTTTTTTTCTTCCTTGTTTGAACTTATTAGCACCCAAGCAACTGCAATTACTGAAATAATGAGTATAATAATTATTCCCATATATATTAATTCTTTTCGATTCATATTTTTTCCTTTATATCTTTTTTGGTTATTATAACATAGGGGTTTTAAAATTTCAATTAAAAATTAATTACTAAATTTTGCATAATCTCCGATTTTTTGGAAAAGCTATATCTAGAATATTTCAGCCTTTGCAAGTCATGCAAAAAATATTGTTTATTTGTATTACATTAAATTTATTATATATATCCACAACTTTTGAACATTTTAAGAAATTTTTTTAATATGAGAAAGGAATTAATTTTATGAGTAAAAAGAGTTTTGTAATTATTTTAATTTTTTCTGTCTTTTTTATTATTGCCTTGGTTGAATTTCTACTTTTTAACCTAAATAGAGAAAATATCAACAATTCAGAAATTGCAGATTCTAAAACCATTGAAAACTCTGTTTCTAATCCTCCTGAAAACATAGTAATTCCGGGAACTGTGTTTACTAGTTCGAATCCAGTGAAAATTTCGCCAAATTGTAGCATTCTATTTTTAAAGCATTATACAAAATGTGGACATACCACAAGAGAAAGAACTAATGTGGATTCAGATATGGTAAATCTTTCTGAAGAAGATTTCAGGAACCAATACAGTGATTGGCAGATAACAAAATTTACAAGTTCTGATATAGAACTCGAAAAAAATTTTCCTGGTTCTTGTGGTGAGCATTATTTAGTTAAACCCGAAAATGGCTATATTACCATATACAGTATAAAAGAGGACAACTCTTTGGAAGTTGTTGAGAAAACTGAAATAGCTGTAAAATATTTATCTCTTGAAGACATGAATGAACTTGAAAATGGAGTTGTATTATATGGAAAAGAAAATTTAAATTCTTATATTGAAAATTTTGAATAAAAAAATCATCGTATAATTATTCTACTATTGAATAATATACGATGATTTAATTTTTATTTAGTTATTATTTCTCTATTTTTTGTACTTAATTCTTCTTTATTAACATATCCTTTTTGATAAAATTCTTTAAAGTACATTATTAAAGCAAATATTGTAAGGGCAAGTGCAACATAGTAAATGTATATATCTAAATGCATTGCAAGGTTAAAGTAATTTGTAATTAATGATGCTACAATCGCAATATAGAACACAACTGTTGCAAGTTTTCCATACCATCTGCTAGATACAACAAGTTGTTTTCCATACAAGAATGACGCACCTGCTATCATTATTGCTTCTTTTATGAATACAACTACTAGTATCCAATATGGTATAATTCCTGCAAATGATAAAGCAATTAATGTTGATATTTGTGTTGTTTTATCTGCTAACGGATCTATTAATTTTCCAAAATTAGTTATAAAATTAAATTTTCTTGCAATAAATCCATCTAGTACATCTGTTGCTCCTGATATTGTTAAAAATACAAATGCAGCAACATAATTTTTTTCTACAATTGATATAAATATAAATGGTACTAAAACGAATCTACACATCGTTAAGATATTTGGTACATGTTTAAACACTTATTTTTCCTCCATACTAATCATTTACTTTGAATTCTAGTTTATTTTCTTCCTTGTTATATTCTACTAAAACCTTTTTACCATTTTCAAGTTCTTTTCTTAAAATCATATCAGACAATTCATCTTCAACATATCTTTGTATCGCCCTTCTTAGTGGTCTTGCACCGTATTTTAAATCTGTTCCTTTTTCAAGTAAATAGTTTTTAGCTTCATCTGTAAGAATTAATCCTATATTTTTATCATTAAGTACTTTTTGTGTATCAGCAATCATTAAGTTAACAATCTTTAGAAGTTGCTCTTTAGTTAATGAATCAAATGCAACAATTTCATCGACTCTGTTTAAAAATTCTGGTCTAAATAATTCCTTTAATGCACTAAGCATTTTATTTTTAGAAGCCTCAGATGTTCCACCAAATCCTATTGAATTTGTATTTAAGTTTGAACCTGCATTTGATGTCATTATTATTATTGTATTTTCAAAATTTACTGTATTTCCTTGTGCATCAGTTAATCTTCCATCATCTAAAACTTGCAATAAAATATTAAATACGTCTTGATGTGCTTTTTCAATCTCATCTAACAAAATTATAGAATATGGATTTCTTTTAACTCTTTCAGTTAATTGTCCTGCATCATCATATCCAACATATCCTGGAGGTGCACCTATTAATTTTGCTGTAGAATTGCTCTCCATATATTCAGACATATCGAATCTTATAATAGACTTTTCATTTCCAAACATCTCAAATGCAACTGCTTTTGCAAGTTCTGTTTTTCCAACACCAGTTGGACCAACAAATATAAATGAAGGTGGTCTCTTTGTACTTTTTAGACCTGCTCTATTTCTTCTTATTGCACGGGCAACCGCTTCAACCGCTTCATCTTGTCCTATTATTCTCTTATGAAGGTTGTTCTCAAGATTTAATAACTTTTGTGTTTCTTCCTCTGTTATTTTATTTACTGGGATTTTTGTCCAGCTTTCAATAACATTGGCAATATCTTGAACTGTTAAATCCTTTGGTTGCATTCTCTTTTTTATTGCATCTATTTGTTCTAATAAAGAACATTCTTGAGTTTTAAGCTCTGCAGCCTTTTGGTAATCTTCCACTTGGTCTGTTTGAGCCGCTTCCTCTTTTTCAGCTTGAACCTCTTGCAATTTTTTGTTAAGAATTTCTAAATCATATAAATCCTTATCATTCAAATTTATCTTTGAACAGGCCTCATCTAGAATATCTATCGCTTTATCAGGTAAGAATCTGTCATGAATATATTTTTCAGACATAGACACGATTTTAGTTATTATATCATTTGAAATTCTTACATGATGATACTCTTCATAATATCCTTTTATGCCTTTTAAAATTTCTATTGCATCATCTACATTTGGCTCTTCTACAGTTATTGGTTGGAATCTTCTTTCTAGTGCAGAATCCTTCTCGATATATTTTCTATATTCTTTTAAAGTTGTAGTTCCAATTATTTGAATTTCACCATTTGCAAGTGATGGTTTCAAAATATTTGCAGCATTCATCGAATGTTCTGCGTCACCTGTTCCAATTATGTTGTGAATTTCATCTATAACTAAAATAATATTTCCATCATTTCTACATTCATCAATTATAGACTTCATTCTTGCCTCGAATTGACCCCTGAATTGTGTTCCTGCAATAACTGCTGTCATATCAAGAAGATATACTTCTTTATTTAAAAGCTTTGCTGGAACATTTCCACTTGCAATTCTTAGTGCAAGACCTTGGGCGATTGCTGTTTTACCAACTCCTGGTTCACCAATCAAGCAAGGATTATTTTTTGATCTTCTATTCAAAATTTGTATCATTCTTTGAATTTCTTTATCTCTTCCAATGACTCTATCTATTTGTCCATTTCTAGCCTTGTTTGTAAGATTTGTTCCAAAAGTATCAAGTGCTTTTCTCTTTTTATTTTGTTTTGTTCTCTCTTTTACCTTTTGTGTTGAATTTGATGAATAATTTGAATTTTGTTCTTGTTCATTACTTGGTGTAATTCCAAAAATTCCAGAAAAGATTGAGCCTAAAGGCATTCCTTGTGGTTCGCCATTTTCGTCTAATTCTTCTCCTCCGTTTTCCATTTCTCCATTCATCATATTTGCAAGTTGTTCTTCATCAATGTCGTTTAAATTAACTGACAGATTTTGAAACATTTTGTCAAGTTTGCTAGATAAATCTTGTATGTCTTTATCAGATAAATTTGCTTGTTTTGCCATTGCATCTATTGGATTTATTCCTTTTTTCTTTGCACAGTCGTAGCAAAGACCTTCTACCTCTGCTTTACCGTCTTCCCCTCTTTTATTTACAAATATAACTGCTGTATTTTTTTTGCAAATTGAACATAACATATATGAATTTAGCTCCTATTCTTTATAAATATTTCCCATTATATTTTCAAGTATTTTTTCATTTCAATGCTCTTATATAATACTATAAAATACTAATTTAGTCAACAAAAAGCATAGACCAATTAGTTGAATTCTATTTATCTTTTATCATTGTTTTTATACTAGTTTTATTTTTTGATATTGTTACTGTAATTTCTCCTAGCTTATCTGTCCTATATATTTTTGCATTTATATTTTCTAATCTTGATAGCACTCCTGAGTTTGGGTGTCCAAATGTATTATCTTTTCCAACTCCGATTAATGCAATTTTAGGAGAAACGCATTTTAGAAATTCTGCTGTGCTCGAGGTTTTTGAGCCATGATGTGCTACTTTTAAAATATCGGCTTTTAATTTATCTCCATAAATTTTTACAAGCTCCTCCTCTGCTTTCTCTTCTATGTCTCCAGTAAACATTATTGTTGTTGTCTTATTTTTTATTGTACAATACATTTTTGCGACAATGGCATTTGCATTTAGTCCTCCTTTTCCATCATCTAACATGATGTCTCCTGGGTGCAATATTTCAAAATGAACGTATTTATCTACTTTTATAGTCTGCCCTCTTTTAACGGTTATTATATTAACTTTCTTTTTCTTGCATAATTTCATTATTTCTTGATAGAGCGCAGAATTACTTGCCTGTTTACATACAATTATATTTTTTACCTTAATATTTTGAATAACAGCCTCTAAGCCTTGTGCATGGTCTGCGTCAAAGTGCGAAACTATTATATAATCTAATTTTTTCACTCTTCTATCTAACAAATATGGAAATAAAACTTTCTTGCCAACATCATATTTTTCTTTATCCCTGTTTCCGCCTCCGTCAATTAGTATATTTTTTTCTGACGGTGTTTTTAAATAGGTACAATCCCCCTGTCCAACATCTACAAAATAAAGTTTTAATTTCTTTTCTTCCAACAGGTTTAATGTTGCAACACTTATTATTGTTATACTCAAAACAATAGCAATTGTTTTAATTATTAATTTCTTATTCACTTTAAGCCTTTTTCTAAGCTCTGGCGATTTTGCTATGTAATAGCCTAAAAAAATTATTATATAGATTGTTACTATACTTATGAGATGTGGCGTAATTACGGTTATGTTAGAATACGGTATTTGTGAAATTAGCTTTGTGGAGTTCATTAAAATTATTAGAATGATATTTAAAATAAATGATATAAATTTTGCAATGTTTAAAGAAATAAACGAGGTAACCAACATTATAAGTCCTAATATTAATGAGAGTCCTAAAAGTGGTCCTGCAACCAGATTTGCAAGTATAAAATTTAGTGATATTGTGTTAAATTTATAAATGGTTAATGGCATTATTAATATATTTGCACATAAAGTAACTTTGATACTTTCTAATAAATACTTCATTATTCTCTTACATAAATTCCAAAATATGTTTGTATTTATTTTTTCAATCTCTCTTTCATCTTTATTATCTTCTTTTTGCTTCTCTGTTTTTTCTTTTAGTTTTACTATCTCTTTACTCTTTTCCTTTTTTTCGCTATTTTTTAATATTCCGCTGGAATTGTTTTCTTCTCTGCCATTTGCAAACATTAGTAAACTTAATGTTCCTGCATACGAAAGTTGCATTCCAACATTTAATATTGAAAGTGGATTTTTTATTACAGTGCATAACACTGCAATAGCCACCGCATTTATGGAATCAGGTTTTCTATGAATTAATGACGCAATGATACAAATAATTGAACTAATTCCTGCTCTTTCTATCGAAGGACTCATGTTTGTTATATTCATAAAAATTATGATTCCAAATATTGTTATTATTTTGCTTGCTCTTTTTCCAAATATTTTTTTACTTAGTATAATGTTTATTCCAATTATTAAATATGAAAGATGTGCTCCTGAAACTGCAAGCATATGTGATAAATTGCATTCTTTAAAATTCTCCTTTACGTCACTCGAAATATCTGTACAGTCTCCCAAGAGTATTCCTTTAAGCAAACTAGCAGAGTTTTCTGGAAGCAATATTTCAACCTTTCTTTTTAATAAATTCGATACTTTATTAATCATTTTCTCAAAAAAATTACTTTGGTTTTTCTTTATAGTTTCTACATCATTTGAGTTTTCTATTTTTACCGTTCCATATATTTCTTTTGTCATCAAATATTCTTTGTAGCTATATCCCTTGAAATTTCTTTGACCCTTTGGGGCTGTATATTTTCCCGCCAGTTTTATCTGAGTGCCAAACTCTAATTTTTTCATTAATTCGCTATTGCTTTCGTTATCCTTTTTATTCTTTTTTACTATTAAAATAATTTTGATATTATTATATTTTTTATCATTATTATAATTTTGGATAGTATTAATCTTTTTGATTCTTGCATTTACCGTATATGAATATTCTGTCTCTTTAATGTCCCCACATATTATTGCCTCTGCTGATATTGTACGTTCATTGAGATTGTCATTAATATTTTCATATTTGTTGATATATAAAACAGTATTCATTTCAGCTACAATCAATGTAATTAAAATAAGCAATATAATATTTTCGTATATATTTTTTATTTTTATGAATCGTACAAGTTTGTTTATAATAAGAATTAGTGTTAGCATCAAATTTACAGCAAAAATAAAGGATATACTATTTTTTAAGTATACCCCTATAATTATTCCTGTTACATAAGCTATAGAAATAATTACTAGTGGTCTTCTCATTTTTCCTCCTGTAATTATCCCTATCATTTTATAAAATAATCTTGTCTTATATTCATTTTACATTATATCAATCTTCTTGCAGTTGAATATCTTTTTGCATAACTTCCTGATGTTAATGTTGAAACTTTAACACAATAGCCAGAGCCTGAAGATGCATGTATAAAGTTTCCGTCTCCCACATAAATTCCGCAATGTCCTATTCCGTCCATTGTTTCATAGTCTAAGAAGAATACCAAATCTCCTGGCATTAAATCTTCTTTTGCAACATAAGTTCCTTTTTTAGATTGTGCAGTTGCAGAATGACTAAGCTCATAGCCAAAATGTTTATATACATACATCGTAAATCCTGAACAATCAAAAGAACTACTTCCAGCAGCACCATAAACATAAGGACAGCCTAAATACTGTTTCGCATAAGCCACAATCTGCTCTCCTAGAGCAGATGTTTGACTTTCACTTTCTGTTTCTTCATTACTTGTATTTGTTTCTGAGTATCTATCTACTGTACTTCTGTTTGTTTCTTCTAATTTGCTATCTGACAATAGTTCTTTAAATATATATCCTTCGTAATTATTAAATTTTATCTTGTACCAATCACTATTTTCTCCTGTAACTGTTACATCAGTGTTTTTTATAAGTGACGTTACTATTTCACCATCTTTAGATGGTTTGCTTCTTACATAAGCTGATGATACATTTATGTATTTTGTAGATACTTGGCTATATTTTGTATCACTTGAAGTTTGATTTTTTGAATCGTGTTCGTTGTTATCTTGATTATCTTCATTTGAGTCGTTTGAACCAAAATTATTATTTTGGTCTTCTTTGTTTGAATCGTTTGAATTTGTACCACCATTATTATCATCATTATTTGTATTGTTATTTGTATTATTGTTGTTTGTATTTGGATTTTGAATCTTGCTTATTTCGTCTGTATTCACAATCCAGCCTGCAATTTCATCTGTCTGTATAAATATCCATCTGTTTGTTTTTGCTATTACTGTTACTTCTGTTCCACTACTAACAGTGCTTATTGTGTTAGAGTTAATAAGTGGCAATATATTTACAGTGGTGTCTTTTTCTAATTTTATAGTACTATTTACATCAACATTTGACGCACCACCATTTGTTGTTTCTCCTGTCGTTGCCCCTGTTGTGTTATTAGAATTTCCTGTGGTAGTTTCACTATTTGTATTAGAATTTGTTGTGCCAGTAGAACCAGTACTGCTTACTTTTACATAGTCCTTACTAACATATCCTTCTTTTCCATTGTATTTTACTTTATACCAATTTCCTGTTTCAGAAATTATATCCAATTTATCTCCTGAATTAAGAAGTGCTACTACAGCCGAACTTGTTGATGCTTCACTTCTTAAATTTAGTGTATCAATAGAAACTGTTGCAGTATCTGCCTGTACTTTGTTCGTTAATACTATTAATAATAATATTATTATGCCTGATACTAAAAGTTTTGTTTTCTTCATTTTTCTCATATTTTCTCCTTGTTTTTGTATAATAATTTTATCCTCTTTAGTATTTCGCTTAAAGTATATACTTAAATCAGCATAAAGTCAATACTTACCAGTGCATTCTAGTATAAAATTGGCATCGTAAAAGAAATGAAATTGTTCTCTTTCAAGCACAAAAAATTTTATAAATAGACTTCTTTTGAATTACTATTGTGGGAATTAATGCTGATTTTTAAGCACAAAAAAAGACACGATTGCTCGTGTCTTTCTTTATTTTATGATTGTCTCATGATTATTCGATTATATCAGATACAACACCTGAACCAACTGTTCTTCCACCCTCACGGATAGCGAATCTTAGTCCTTTTTCAATAGCGATTGGTGTTATTAATTCGATTGTCATGTTTACGTTATCTCCTGGCATTACCATTTCTGTTCCAGCTTCTAGATCAATTACACCTGTAACGTCTGTTGTTCTGAAGTAGAATTGTGGTCTGTATCCATTGAAGAATGGTGTATGACGTCCACCTTCTTCTTTAGTTAGAACGTATACTTGTGATTTGAATTTTGTATGTGGATGGATAGATCCTGGTTTTGCAAGAACTTGTCCTCTTTCAACATCTGATCTTTGTGTTCCTCTTAGAAGTACACCGATGTTATCTCCAGCTTCTGCTTGGTCAAGTATTTTTCTGAACATTTCAACACCTGTAACAACAGTTTTTGTTGAAGGTTTGATTCCAACGATTTCAACTTCGTCTTGAACTTTAACTTCTCCTCTTTCAACTCTACCTGTAACAACTGTTCCACGTCCTGTTATTGTCATAACATCTTCAATTGGCATTAAGAATGGTTGGTCAACTGGTCTTTCTGGTGTTGGGATATAGCTATCAACTGCATCCATTAATTCTTTCATGCATTGATATTCTGGAGCATTTGGATCTGTTGATGTGCTCTCTAATACTTTTAGAGATGATCCTTTTATAACTGGAATTTCGTCTCCTGGGAAACCATATTCTGTTAATAGGTCTCTAACTTCCATTTCAACTAATTCTAGTAATTCTGGATCGTCAACCATATCGCATTTGTTTAAGTAAACAACGATATATTTAACTCCAACTTGTCTTGCTAATAGTATATGCTCTCTTGTTTGAGGCATTGGTCCATCAGCTGCTGAAACAACTAGTATAGCACCATCCATTTGTGCTGCACCTGTGATCATGTTCTTTACATAGTCAGCGTGACCTGGGCAGTCAACGTGTGCATAGTGTCTTTTGTCTGTTTCATATTCAACGTGAGCAGTGTTAATTGTGATTCCTCTTGCTTTCTCTTCTGGAGCACCGTCGATTTGATCGTATGCTTCATATTTAGCTTTTCCTAATAAGCTTAAGTATTTTGTTATAGCTGCTGTTGTTGTTGTTTTTCCATGGTCAACGTGTCCGATTGTACCAATGTTAACGTGTGGCTTTGATCTTACAAATTTTTCCTTTGCCATTTAAATTTCCTCCTTTAATTTTTGGATTTTCATGGATTAGCAGAAAATGATATTTTCTGCTTTTCCTTTTTATCCATTTATATTATTTTAAAATTAATAACATATTATTACTTTGCTATATTTTGCATTTTATAATATTTTCTTTAATTTTGCAATACTTTAAGGTTAATTTATAGAATAATTTACCTAAAAGTCACAAAATTAGTTTTCCTTCTTAGTTCTTGATGCAACAATTTGCTCTAAGATTGATTTTGGAACTTCTTCGTAATGGCTTGGTTCCATTGAATATGTTCCTCTTCCTTGAGTTTTTGAACGTAAGTCTGTAGCATAACCAAACATTTCTGAAAGTGGTATAAATCCTCTTATTATTTGGTTTCCAGATCTTTCTTCCATTCCTTCCATTCTACCACGTCTAGCATTTATGTCTCCAATAACATCTCCCATGTATTCTTGTGGAACTGTTACTTCAACCTTCATAATAGGCTCTAGTATTACAGATTTAGCTTGTTTACATCCTTCTTTGAATGCCATTGATGCGGCAATCTTGAATGCCATTTCTGATGAATCGACTTCATGGTAAGAACCATCAACTAATGTTGCTTTGAAGTCTATAACTGGGTAACCAGCTAAGATACCACTCATTGCAGCTTCTCTTAATCCATCTTCTATTGGTTTTACATATTCCTTTGGAACTGCTCCACCAACAATCTTGCTCTCGAATTGAACACCTGAACCTGGCTCTAATGGTTCCATTTCAAACCATACATCACCGTATTGTCCGTGTCCACCAGATTGACGTACAAATTTACCTTGTACCTTAACTTTATTTCTGATTGTTTCCTTGTAAGAAACTTGTGGTTTACCAACTGTACATTCAACTTTGAACTCTCTCTTTAATCTGTCTACGATTATATCTAGGTGAAGCTCACCCATTCCTGCTATAATTGTTTGTCCAGTTTCTTGATCTGTCCATGTTTTGAATGTTGGGTCTTCTTCAGCAAGTTTTGCTAAAGCTATACCCATTTTTTCTCCGTTTGCCTTATCTTTTGGCTCAATAGCTATATCGATAACTGGCTCTGGGAATTCCATAGATTCAAGTATTATTGGGTGATCTGGATCACATAGTGTATCACCTGTTGATACATCTTTTAATCCAACTGCTGCAGCTATATCTCCAGCATAAACCTTATCTATATCTTGTCTATGGTTTGCATGCATTAATAGAATTCTTCCGATTCTGTCCTTTTTGTCCTTAGTAGCATTTAATATTGTTGATCCTGTTGTACATGTTCCAGAATATACTCTGAAGAAGCATAATTTTCCAACATAAGGGTCTGTCATTATTTTGAATGCTAAAGCGGCAAATGGTGCTTTATCGTCAGTCTTACTTTCAACTTCGTTTCCATCTTCATCTACACCTTTGATTGGTGGAATGTCTAATGGAGAAGGTAAGTAATCTACTACTGCATTTAGAAGCTCTTGAACACCTTTGTTCTTATATGATGATCCACATGTTACAGGAACTACAGTGTTTGCTATTGTTCCTTTTCTTAGTCCTTGCTTAATTTCGGCTTCAGTTAATTCTTCACCGTCAAGATATTTCATCATTAATTCATCATCTTGTTCAGCGGCAGCTTCTACCATTGCTGATCTATATTTTTCAGCATCTGCTTTCATGTCTTCAGGAATGTCACATTCTTCAATGTCTTTTCCTAAATCGTCTTTATGAATGAAAGCTCTCATTTTTATTAAGTCTACGATTCCTTTGAAATTGTCTTCGGCACCTATTGGCAATTGAATTGGAACTGGGTTTGCACCTAGTCTTGTTTTCATTTGCTCAACACATCCGTAGAAATCAGCTCCAACTATATCCATCTTATTTACATAAGCCATTCTTGGAACTTTGTATTTATCAGCTTGTCTCCAAACTGTTTCTGATTGTGGTTGAACTCCACCTTTTGCAGCAAGTACAAGTATTGCACTATCTAGAACTCTAAGAGATCTTTCAACCTCAACTGTAAAGTCAACGTGACCTGGTGTGTCGATAATGTTAATTCTATTACCTAACCAGTGGCATGTTGTAGCAGCTGATGTAATTGTGATACCTCTTTCTTGCTCTTGAACCATCCAGTCCATAGTAGCAGCACCATCGTGAACCTCACCAATTTTGTGTGTTCTACCAGTGTAGAAAAGTATTCTCTCAGTTGTAGTAGTTTTTCCCGCGTCAATGTGGGCCATAATTCCTATATTTCTTGTTTTTTCTAAAGGAAATTCTCTTCCGTCTCCGGCCATAATTTTTCTTCCTTTCTATTTAATTTCTTTTTTTATCTTGATATACATTTATTTCTATAAATCTTAGCTTAAAGCATAGTGCTTATCGTTGAATTTTATTAGAAATAAATTGCACTTCAAATTTTGATTAGAAGCAAGTATAACAAGGCAACCGAATCAAAAATAACGGAGGCGTACGTGGTGTACGTCGAGTATATTTTTAGATGAAGGTTAACGATGTTAGACGTAGCTTATAATTAAAATTTTAGAATTTATAGTGAGCGAAAGCCTTATTAGCTTCAGCCATCTTATGCATATCTTCTTTCTTCTTGAAAGCTCCACCGTTTCCAGCTACTGCATCCATTATTTCTCCTGCTAATTTTTCAGACATTGTTTTTTCATGTCTATTTCTAGCATAAGTAACTAACCATCTTAGTCCTAATGTTTGTCTTCTTTCTGGTCTAATCTCTAATGGTACTTGGTATGTAGCACCACCAATTCTTCTTGCTTTAACTTCAAGAACTGGCATTACGTTGTTAAGTGCTTCTTCAAATACTTCTAGTGGATTTTTTTGCTCTTTTTCTTTTATAATGTCAAATGCATCATAAACGATTGCTTGAGCAACTGTTTTTTTACCATCAAGCATAACATTGTTTATTAATTTTGTAACAACTTTGCTATTATAAATTGGATCTGGTAAAACTTCTCTTTTTGCTATATATCCTTTTCTTGGCACTATTCTTCCCTCCTTATAAAATTTGATACTTTTTTCCTAGTATCTTCGGTACTCTAAAAAGTTTAATACTAAGCTTTTTGCTTTTCTTCTTAAAACTTTTCTAGTTTAGTGCTATATATCTTAAATTTAAGTAACAACTTAAACTAGTAAGCTATATGCACTCTTTTAATCTAAGTTTTTTTATTTCTTTGGACGCTTAGCTCCATACTTAGATCTTCCTTGCATTCTGTCTTTAACACCTGCAGTATCTAATGTTCCTCTTATGATGTGGTATCTAACACCTGGAAGGTCTTTTACTCTTCCACCTCTTATTAGAACAACGCTGTGCTCTTGTAGGTTGTGTCCAATTCCTGGAATATAAGAAGTAACTTCGTATCCATTTGAAAGCTTAACTCTGGCAACTTTTCTTAATGCTGAGTTTGGTTTCTTAGGTGTTACAGTTTTTACAACAGTACATACACCTCTTTTTTGTGGAGCTCTTTTATTTGTTGTTTTCTTTTTCATAGAATTGTATCCATGTTGAAGAGCTGGTGATGTAGATTTTGTTGTTGATGTTTTTCTTCCTTTTCTTACTAATTGATTAATTGTTGGCACTTAAATTTCACCTCCTGTTTTTTATTTCTAGTATTTTTCTTTATAAAAAAATAATAAAGCCATTTTTACTAGCTTTATTATTTTACCATGTTTCTTCTGTAAAGTCAATGCAATTTTTTCATTTTTTCGCATTTCCGTAAGGTTTTATTCACTTAGTTTTTCTCCACAATTACTGCAGAATCTTGCTCCATCTTCATATTTTTCTTTGCAGTTTGGACAGATGTTTTCTTTTTCAGCTTGAACTGGCTTTTTCTTTCCACATTTCATGCAGAAGTTTCCGTGATTTTCTTGTCCACATTTGCAAGTCCATATATTTAAAGTTTTTTCTTCATTTTTGTCTGTAGTATGTACTGCCGTAGTACTTTCTGGTTCAGCTATTTTGTTATCTACAATATTTTCTGTAATATTTTCTTGTTTTTCTGGCTCACTAACTTTAGTTGCTACATTGTCTTCTCTTTTTACCGGTTCTGCTATTTTAGGGTCATATACTGGAGTTTGTACAGAATTTGGATTTGTTGTAGCATTTGCAACTCCATTTAAAGGATTTCCCATGCTCATGTTTGCGACTCCAATTCCCATGAATCCGTTGAAAGCTCCTCCACTATTTTCAGCTGCTTTTTCAACGGCACTTGCATATGCTTCTGTCATAGTAGCTTTTTGTTGATATGTATCACTTCCAAGCTCATATTTATCTATTTTTTCTTTTGAATCTTCAGTAAGTGTTACACTTTCTACAACAAATGTTTCAAGTTTCATTCCTCTATTTCTTATTGGCTCATCAAATACTTGCTCGTCCATTAATTCTCTAATTTCATCAGTTTGGCTAGGTAATGATAAAGCTGCTATTTTTCTATCATCTTCACCTAAACTATTTGTTACATTTTGGAATACTGCAACAACTTCTGCTCTCATTTGCTCTGTAATTTCTGTTTTTGTATATGAATCTCTTGTTCCCGAAATTTCCATCATGAATTTTGCTGGGTCTATTATTTTGAATGTATATTTTCCAAAACATTTTATTTCAACGCTCATTGGCATTAATGTATTTGTTCTTGGATTTGTTAATGGGTGTCCCCAATCTCTATAAGGTATTGGATTTTGAGTTCCAAATTTATTGTCTAGTATTTCTTTTGTATTAAAATAGAATACTGCTTGCTCTTTTGCAATTGCTCCTCCAAATTTAAATCTTTCCCACATATCTTTGAACACTGGTCCAAAATCTCCTCCAAAGAATGATGGAGATGCTTCTGTTTTAAATTCATAAGTTCCCGCTTCTGCAGTTGCATCTAAAATTCTTCCATTATCATATAGTGCTGCAACTTGACCTGGTGCTACAATTATTCTACTTCCATTTGGAATTACACCATTTTCTGTTGTTACCTTTCTCATTAATATTTCGTTACCCATGTCTTCACACATAATTGGTTTTAAAAATTGATCTTTTAATTCTCCTTTAATCGCTGCTCCTGCTGCCTTGATTAATCCCATAATTAATATCCTCCTATTGTTTTAACTTTATTATCGTTTTCTTTGGTTTATTATATTAAGTTTTCATTAATATCTGAATGGCTCTAAGTTTGAAAGTACCCAATCATGAACACCTGTGCTAACAATGCTTCCACAGTATTCACATTTTCCTGAAGAGGTGAATTTAAGAGGTGCTCCACAATTAGGGCAATTTTTTGTATCTAGTTTTTCTTCTCCCTTTGCAGTTAGTGTTCCTTTTGTTCTTTCAAATGTCATTTTATATACTGTTATTCTATCTTGATTTTTATTTCCTTGTACAACATTTCCTGTTTTTTCGTCAATTATATAATCTCTCTTTGTTGCTTTTAATGCAACATCAACAATATCTTTTTCTTCTGTTTGTCTAAAGCTGTATATAGTTGCATAGTTTACAGCTATTCTTTCAACAACATTTATCGTTTTATTTCTGATGTATTCTTGTATTTGTGCATTGTGTTGTTCAAATAATTTTTCAGTTTCTAATGGTCTCATTTCTTCCCATTTTCTCTCTGTCCATGCATGTTGCATTTTTACATATAAATCTTTTGTCCATGATAAGAATTCTTCTTCTGAGAATAATGGATCAATTGCCTTTATTTTTTCTGCTTGTTCATGTGATTGAGGCACATCATGAACCGATGTAGTATAAACTGGCATTGTGTTTTGATAATTGAATTGATTATTATCATTTCCGTTTTTCTTCTTTGCATAGTTTTTTATAAAAATAATTGCAGCTATTACAATTATCGCAATAATTATAAATTCTGGACTTCCAAAATTAATAAATGTTCCTCCATAATATCCACCTGAAGAGCTTCCCCCATCATAATCCCAGCTACTTGAAGAGCTGCCCCAGTCACTAGAAGAACTGCCCCAATCGCTTGATGAACTTCCACTGTCATATCTGTCAAAACTTCCAACATCAGCAAAAGTTACATTTAAATTAAGTAACAAAACTACTGCACATATCGTTACAATTCTTATTATTTTCTTTAGCTTCATAAATTTCCCCTTTAGCTTTATCTTTATTTTTTATTTTCATCCAAAGTATATCATAAGAATTTTCAATTTACCACATATATTCAAAATTTCTTTAAAATAATCTTTCCAGTCTTTTTTCTCTATTCCTTCCATGCATAATATATCCGTCATTTCTAGAATTTCTCCATTCATTTTTACTGTTAGTGTACCAATTCTTTGCTTTTCTTTCACTGGTGCTTCTAATGCATTAAGGCAATTTATTTCTACATTTATCTTGTCTATTTCTCCTTCTTTCAGTGTCATTTCTTTTAAGTTTAGTTCTCCCATTTCCAATTCAAGAAAAGATTCCTTTCCTTTTATTATGGATATTCTTTTTTCGTTTATATTCTTCCATCTTTCAAACTCCTCCTGTACCTTTGCCTCAATATTTTCTATTTTATAGTTTTTAAATGTATATTCTATTAATCTCACACTGTCTTGAGTTCTGTTCTTTTTCGTGTCTGCTCCCAGAACAACAACAATTATATCCATTGAATTTCTTTTTGTTTCTGTTACAAGGCATCTACCAGCATTATTTGTAAAGCCTGTTTTTACTCCCACAACTCCATCTAACACGCCAAGCAATTCATTTGTATTCATAATATTTCTTGGTTGATTATTTATATATATTGTTGTTTGTTTTGTCCCAACAATTTTCTTAAATGTTTCATTATTCATGGCATAATCTGTTAGTATTGCAAGTTCTGAAGCCGTTGTATAATGTTCACTATTATCCAGTCCATGAGGCGTTACAAAATGAGTGTTTTTTAGCTCAAGTTCTTCTGCTTTTTTATTCATCAATTCCGCAAATCCTTCAACACTTCCACCAACAGCTTCTGCTAAAGCAACTGCTGCGTCATTTCCAGACCTTAGCATAAGTCCATATAATAGATCTTTTATTGTTGTCTTATCTCCCGATTTTAGTCCTAATCTTGAACCTCCTGTCCACCCTGCTTTTTTACTTACAACCACCTCTTGGTTTAAGTCTGCATTCTCAAGCACCACAGTTGCCGTCATAATTTTTGTTGTTGATGCCATGGCAGATTTCACATCTTCATTTTTTCCATATATAACTTTTTTAGATATTCTATCATAAACCGCGTATCTTCTTGAATTAATTGCAGGTTCTTTGCTTAACTTTGCAGATACTTCATCTATTTCATTTTTTATCTCGTTATCCACCTGTTCATTTGAAACAGTGCTATCTTCGTCCACATCATCTGCACTAACTGTGGATATTGTTCCCATAAAACAAACTATAAAAAGGACCATAATTATTGTAATTATTAGTCCTTTTTTATTTATTTTATTATTTTTTATTATTATCATTTCGTAGCCCTCACTTTGAATACTTTTTCTTTAGAAATAATATTCTTTGGCCACAAAAATTATTCTTTTTTTATTTTAATTTGCAAATGACATTGCAAAATTTGTGCCTTCCTTTAGTCCTATTATTACCTTAATAGTTTTATTGTTAGCTGATGCAGAAACTCTATCTTTAATTTCTATTGTGACAATATAATATGAACCTTGTTCAGATATATCTTTCATTTCATAAAAGTTATTCTCATAGAAACTTGCTTCCATGCTTTGAATATAGCTACTAAGCGTTGGGAAAGTATTTGCTTTATAGGTTGCATCTAATAAATTATAAGCTGTTTCATAATCTTTAGAATTTATCATCTTCATAAACTTGTCTGCATCTGTAACCGCCTTTGATTCATTTGATGCCTGTGCATATTGTGTTTTAAAATAGTCTGTTTCTATTGTGTAATCGTCAAGCATTACGGTATATTTCATTGGAGATGTTTCTTTGAATATATAATGATTATTTACACTATCTATACATGTATATTCTGTGTATCCATCATAATAATCTCTAACATATTGTGTAATTTCGGCATCAACCATTTTGTTTCTTATACTTGATACATATGTGTCAAATTTTTCTTTACTATCAAATCTTTTCTGTTTGTACTCTTCATCCAGCATTCCATATAGATAATCAGGATCATATAATAAATCAGTTCTCATTTTTTCATAATATAGCTGTGAAACAGATTTATATTTGCTACTTTGATTTGTATATTTATTGTAGTCATTTGCTTTAATTTCTGTTACAGGGGTAATGTTTAGAGTATCCCCTGTAACTTTTCCTGCATAATCATTTGGATATACTAAAAAGGTATTATTACTCATGTCAAGTTCAATAATTAACTTATATGATTGTTTCAAACCTTCTCCAACTATTTTTCCCTTTACTAAATATGCCGTTACGTTATTTGAGAGTGCAGTACTTAATATTTCATCTATATAAATATCAGATGTTCTATATTGTTTATATTTAGAATATATATTTGAATCGCTTATATTTTCACTCTTTATATATTCATCGCTCAATATTGAATAAATTTTTGTTCTATTTTCCTGTGTATTGTTTTCTAAAAGGTCATTTACTGCTGATTGATATGTTTCTGCACAATATTTTACATTATAATATTCGTACGAAGATTTTATATTTGACAAAGTATTTACATAATCAACTGTTATTTCTTTTCCTTCTTGGTTTTTATCTACATATTCACTGTCTTCATAAGGAATATTGGTATCAACATTCTTACTAATATTAATTAATATTGTTAGCATTATAATAATTAATATTACGATAGCAAATATTAATAGTAAAATTTTTTCTTTTTTGCTCATATTTAGTCTCCTTAAATTATCTTCTAATTGTAAATCCTAATTTTGTAAACATATCTTCGGCAAGTGATTGACTTCTTTTGTTATTTATTCTTATTTCAAAGTGAACGTGTGGTCCTGTTGAGTTACCAGTAGAACCTTCATACATTATCAATGTTCCTTTTGATACCTTTTGACCTGCCTTTGCAACTAATGAACTAGCATGTGCATATAGTGTAGAAACACCGTTTCCGTGGTCTATTATTACATAATTACCATAAGAATAATGTGTTCCCGCAGTTGTTACAGTACCATCTGCAGCAGCATATACCGGTGTTCCACCATTTTGTGTTGGGTTTATATCAACTGCACCGTGATTTGCATAACTACCTACAAAAGAAATTGGGTCTTTTATAGGATTCGATAATAATACTCCATTTACATTATAGCTTCCATCTAGTTCCACTGTTCCTGTAGCTCCACCGTCTTGAGATGAGTCTGTATCAAGAACACTGTCTATATCGACTCCTGCACAAGAGAACATTTTCTTCATTATATTTAACACTGAATTTATCCAGTTATCTGGTGGCACACAATAACTATTTCCAATAGATGATACCGTATAATTTCCACCTGCAAAATAATATGAACTTCCATTTATTCTTCTAGCAAAATCTTTTGTTGCATCTGAGAAATTATTGTATTTAGCCCATTTTGTTCCATTTTTATCAGTATAATAGTTTGATGAACCACCTGCTGTAAAGCTCATCCAATTATATGTTGATGGATCTATCAATCCCCAATTGGTTCCCGCACTGGACTCTGTTATTGCAACTGCCATAGTAAATACACCATTTACCTTATACTCTTGTTGAGATTCATAAATAGCATCAAGTGCTCCTAATAAGTTTTCTCTTGCCTTGCTACCAGATTTATAATATTTTGTGATAGCTGTTCTTAATTGATCTTTGGTAAGAACAAGTTCCGCTTCAGACTTTGTAATATCAACAATTATGTCAGAAGCTGTAGAATTCACTCTTAATTCTATGTCATCATATATACTAAGATCTAAATTATCTATACTATAGTCACCTTTTTTATATAATTGAATTAGATATTTAAATATTTCTGCTTGTTTCTGTGTTGATTCATTATTAATTAATTCTAAGAATATTCCCTCATCTGTAATAATTTTATTTCCCACAGATGCATTAAGATTTGAGTTTGGTACTCTATATGGCACATTCCATTGTGCTACTATAGATTTAGCCTTTGCTTCCATTCCTTGTTTGTCAATATTTACAGTGCTTCTTTCCCACTGGTTATAGTCTACCCTGTCTGTTTGAGTGTAAGTACAGCTTCCTAAAGAGTACTCTGTATCAACTCTTTTATATTCATGTACCTGAACGGGTTCTCTTTTTCCAGTTTTTTTATTTGTTTCAAATCTTGTCCTTACATTATCTTGAAAGTCTACCTTTTTTTCTGGAAGTGGGTCTGGACAAGCTACGTCTTGAACAACAACTTCTTGTCCTAGAGGATAATCTACTAGTCCTTGGTTATTTATATATGATATATCCTGTTTTGCCATCCAGGTATCAACAGATGTAATTTGTGCACTGCTTTCAACGGTTGTTGTAATTATTGTTCTCTTATATTCTTCTTTATGAACTATTGGATCTAAGTTTTTTGTATTGTCAGGTATTGAAGAGTAAGCTAATCCCCCTCCCTCTACTTCGGAACCATTATACGTTTTTTGTACTACATTTACAGTCCAATCATACCAGCTATTGTACGTTTCAACCCTCATACTATCTTGAATTGTTATAACTATTTCTCCATTTAGCACATGTTGTTCTATAAATTGATATACGTATTCCGGATTTTGAGTTACAAAACATAATGCTAGAGGTATTTCTATTGGCATAGAATATTTTTCTACTGTTTTTTTGTAATTTACAGACTGTTTAGTTACGGTATATGTAACTTGTTCATTATCCTCAACTTGTTTCCAATTAAAGAAATATAAGTTACCGTCATTGTCAACAGAGAATACTTTCTTAGACATTTCACGAAGTTGTTCTATTGTATATCCTTCCAAAACATCCTCAGTTTTTAAAGATGTAACATTTTCTGCATCTTTTCCAAAGAATTGATTACAGAACATGTTTGCAGTTTCAACAATTAATTCTTCATAATTTTTATCGAAGTTATGGTCATCTTCATATTCCAACCATTTTCCTTGGCTTGGCATTGCACTTTTTACTGCAGATACTGTGCTTGGACTTATAATATTATTAGTACCATTTATATCTTCAGAGTCATAAGCTACAAGCAAAGCTCCTGTAAATGCTCTAATCTTTTCTAATGGGTGAGATTTTTCCATCTGTGTAAAGAAAGCACTGCTAACATCGAAGTTCCAGCTTCCTGTGCTTACACTTCCTGTTTGCTTTGAATTTTCGTAAAGTGAATTATAATCTCCTAAAAATTCAAGTCCACTTAGTCCATCTCCATCTGCAGGTGCCCATAGTGCTGCAGCAGATACATTGTCTAAATATTCAGATGCAATTCTTCCACCCATACTGTGTCCAACAATTCCTATCTTATCCTTATCAATAGACAGATTAGTTTGCATATATTTTATAGCACTGTCTATATCTGATTTCATATTATTCAAGGTGTACTTAGTACTTAATTCTGTACTATCTCCACATCCAGAGAAATCGATTGTTACAGATGCAATTCCATTACTAGCAAGCAATTTTCCCAATTTTATAAAGCATTCATTATCGCCTTTTTTGTTTCCTGTAAATCCATGGCACATAACTACTAAAGGCATGTTTTCTTCAATCTTAGTAGGTCTCATTATAATTGCTGGAATCTTTACTCCTGATCTGCTAGATTGAATTGTTGTACTGGTTGGTATTATTGTTGAAACATCAACAGATCCATCAACAATCATATTGCTATTTATTGCATAAAGCATTGCATCAAAGAAATCTTTTCTTACATATTCCATGTCTGTACTGGTTGTTCCATCACTATCATGTTGTGCTCTTTTTATTTTTATTATTCCGTTATAATGATTTTCGTCCTCAGTAATTCCAAAATCAGGATATTGTGTAGCAAGCTGTGCAAGTAAGAATTGTTTTAAATATTTATTTCTTTGCTTTATATTTTCAGGGTCATTCATGTCTTTAGAATAATCTATATCTCCACTTAAATAAAGCGATTGCATACTAAACCCTTTTTCTTGAATGATTCTTGCAAGGTTTTCAAGTTGTTCGTCTTGTATGTTTATTCCGTTATCAAGATTGTCTGTACTTGAAACTGATACAAATGAACTTCCTAAATCATCCACTCCTTTTGAAATTGATGAAAGCATACTTGTTAAAATAGCATATAAAAAACCTATAATGAGAATTACACCAAGAATAACTAATAAATATGGTAGAATTGCTGAAAATACTTTAGCTGCAACTGAAGCAACTTTTTGTTTTGCAGCACTCCTTGCCTTTTCTGTTGCATTCTTTGCAACATTTCCAGCAACCTTTCCAACTTGTTTTGCAGCCTGTACAGCTTTATCATTTTCAAGGTTTTCTATGTCATTAATCTCTTCATCATTATTATTGTTTTCAGGTCCCATAATTTTCTCCTAATTTATAAAATTTACCTCAAGTGATGATATGTCTGAATACAAACTCTTTGTTTCAGTACTATCAAATGTTTTTTTATTGTTTATAATATCGCTAAATACAAGTTTTTTTACTTTTGTATATTCATTATATAATTTATCAATTCTAACACTCAAGTATTTTGTTTGATTTGGTTCTATTGTAAGACTGTTTTCATATATTTCACTTGTAAATGCAGTATAATTTAAATTGCTTCCTGAATATGTTGCATATATTCCATCATTGTCTTCTTTTCTATTTATCATAATTGTATTACTACTATTATTTGTTACTTTGATGTTAAAAATTTCGTATTCATCATATATTGTCCTGTCAATTACCTCAACTGTTGCAACATTATTTGAACCCTTTTTATTTTCAGTTATTGTCGCTACATATCTTAATACATTTATCTTGTTGTCTGTATCAACAGTTATATAATCTTCAATACTATTTCCAATATTTCCAGTTGATAAAATATCATTTGAAAAAGTTACTCTATAAGTTACTCCAACCCCTGTATATTTCCATGCCTCAATATTATAATCTTTTTTGCTTGTAAATATTTTATCATAATATTTTTGTTTAAAGTCATTTTGAGTATTAAATAATTCCTTTTTACAACCATCGCTTAATAAATTATAAGCTGATGCAATATCGTTATTATTACAATAACTTATAAAAGAATTCACAAGTTCTTGACTTTTCTTTGCCACTTCTTCTTCTATTTTTGTTCCTCCAGTTGAAACATCAGTCTGCAATACATTGGGCGACTTTGAACTCGTGTCATTTCTTCTTGCTGTTGTTTCATTTACAGTCTGTATGTTTGAAGGTTGTGAATCAGCTGCTATTTTATTAAGCCCTCGTATCATAACAATTACAACAATGGCAACAATTATAAAAGTCCATATTTTTCTTCTATTTAAATTATAATATCTTATAATGCTGTTAAACATAGTCTTATTCCTTTCTTCCCGAATACAATAGATTAATTTTAGTGAATTAATCTTTTGTCCTTTAAAGCACACAATAATAATCTTATTTTCATACTTTATTGTGTCCTTTAAAATACAATGAATTAATTTTTTCTTGCATTACTATTTTCTAAATAAAGCCAAAGTTGGAGTGCTTTGGCTTTATTGTTCTTTTGTATTATTTAGTTTTTTCTTTTTTTAGGCACTTTAATGTTATCCATTCCTTTTTGTCCATAAATCATACGAGTTAAGTCAATTTCATTCTCAGCATACATTCTTGCATCTTCCTCTTTAACACCTTTGTCCTTATATTGTTCTGCAAGGTCTGCAACATATCCGTCTCTCTTCTTTCTATCATTTAATTCAGACTTGCTCCAATCATCTGTTCTTGCAAGTGCACCTTGTGCAATTTGCGATGCATATAGTTTAGCTTCTTCGTCAGTATAGTCTGCGTGCTTATATGCTTCTACATAATTTTTTTCCATCTGCAATGCTTTGTCAGCATATTTAGCATTATCAACACCAGTTGCATATTGAATATCGAACTCTCTAGCAGCCCACTCTTTTACTTTTTCTGCATCTAAGTCCTTATGTTTTGCTGCAATTCTTTCAAGGTTATCTCTATCATTAATATAGTTTTTCCTTGCCTTTCTTCTTTGATTTTCTTCATATCCTCCATGTGCAACATTTGATACAAAGCTTCCAAAAGAATTCTTTCCTGTTAAAGTATCTACCGCTGCTTGTCCAGCAACTTTGTTTCCAAAATAAGCTCCTGCAGATGCACCTGCTGCACCATATTTAAACACATCTGATATATCGCCGCCTACCATGCCAAGTCCAATTCCTGCTGCTGCTGCAGCTCCGCCTACACCAAGTGTGAATGCAGATTTAACTGCGCCTTTTCCAATTTTCTTACCCATGCTTGCCAAAACAGCTTTTTTTCCACCTGCAAGTTTCAATCTTCTATCTGTTTCATTTTTAACATTGCCAGCAAAGCCTTTTATCATTCTAACTGCTTTATTTCCCTTAACATCTGTAGGTGCATCAAGATTCATACTTGTATCTCCAACATATGTTTGAGATATATTTGGATCTGGTTCAGATACTGGTTGTACGTTTTGATCTGTTCCAGGTGTTGGTTGTGCATTTGGATCTGGTTCTGTACTTTGAGTTGAAATTTGTGGATTATTTGAATCGTCTTCAGAGTTTTGATCAACCTGTGCATTCGGATCTGGTTGTGTAGTCTGCTTAGGTGTTTCTGTTTGAGCTGTTTTAGCTTTATCTTTATCGTCTTTAGCTTCTTGCGCTTTTGTATCTTCTAAATCCCAAGGTTTTGCGACATCCAAGTTTGCTCCACCATCAACAGTATTTGAACTCTTTGGAATTTTAGGAACTTTTTCCTCTCTTGGCATTCCAGGAGCTCCCTTAGGTGGCTTAGGTGGTTTTCTCATTGAGTTGAATAATGAACTTGCAAGTGCTCCACCTGCGAATCCACCGATTCTGTCTTCTGTATTTCCTTGGATATGGAACATTTTCTTAACAATTTTCTCTGCTGGTACTATAAATGCCATAGCAAATATTGCATATATCATGTTTTGTGCTGCTAAGTCCAATGCAGATGATACAAATACTGTATATAATAGCATGTGTAATACTGGTAATAAAGCATAGAATATATAATCTTTCAACCAGAAGTTGAATGCCTGCGCTTTTCCATCACGAATTTTATCTAATGGATATGTAAGTGCTACCGCTGGTGCTATCATCGTATAGAATGCAAGCATTAATAATCTCTTCAAATATATAATAGTAAAATATACCGTATAGCCAGTAAAAGCAAAATACAATGCCATATAACCAAATTTCGCAGGTAAATTATCATATTGAGTCTTCATTCTTGCAACATTCACGAAGTTAGATTTCCACTGTCTTTCAGCAACAGGTTGTGGATTTCCATTACTATCTGTCGAGTCGTATAACCTTATTATGCACTCATTAATTGTTCCTTCTTCATCGTTTGTAAATACTTTTATAATCTGCTCTGATACAGTCATTGTAAATGCCATAATATAGTGCATAAAGAATATTAAGCAAAGTGCGACTAACCAGTCAACAAGCATTTGTTTATATTTTGCTTTATCGTTTGAGCTTGAGCTAATTACGATTCTTATACCCATATATAGTAATACAGACATAAGTCCTACTGTAGCAATATTTCTTATTGCAACATACCAATTACTTACAACATCTCTTAGACTTCTAACTATTGATTTGTCTTCTCCTCCTAAAAGTTTATCATAGTCCTGATCAGTCTTGAAAAAGTTAGCATTTAATGCCGAAATTCTTCCTGCAAATATTTCCACTGGTGTATAATCTATTGCAGAAACAGCATATGTTGTTCCATAAGAATGACCTATTCCTGTTCTTGATATATATACCGTTGGAGGCTCTGAATCATTTGTTGCATCATTTGCTTTCATATAATCTATAGCTCTTTGTCCTGCTATAACGACTTTGTACCCCTGACCATCTGCTGCTTTGCTTCCAACTATAGCTGTACGTAAAATGTAGTTTACTCCATCTGCAATTCCAACAAACAATGCAGTAAATGGTGAGAATAAGACTCCAAAAATGTCATTATCAGATTCAGTGTCTTCAAAATCTCCAGAAGAAGAAGTATCTGACGTAGAATCTTTTGCAGTGTCTTGAGATGACGCTGCATATTCCGCATAAACTCTTGTACTCATAATAAAGTTACTTAGCACTAGTATTACAAATAAAGCCATAATCTTTTGTATTACTTTTTTATTAAAAATTTGTTGCATTTCATTCCTCCCTTATTATGCTCTATTTTGATTATTTTCCATTAGTTTATTTAGGTTTGTTTCCACAAATTCAAATTCTTTTGCGGTTGGTGTAATTTGTAGTATTGCCGTATCAGAACCTACTTTAAGTAGTCCCTCTCCTCTATTACATGTGGTTAAAAATCCTGCTTCTCCTTCGCTTAGTTTAAATACTTCTTTTACATATTGTATTTCAGATTTATCTTGTGCTAATAATAATTTTGTATCAGATGATGTAAGTACTGCTTGTACCTCTGGTTTTTCATAGAAATCTTGGAATCTCTGAGAGATAATTGCAAGGGATACATTTCTTTTTCTGGCACGTCTTGCCATAGTGTTTAAGAAGTCTACTGCCTCAGGATATGGAAGTAACATCCATGCCTCGTCGACAAGCACTCTCTTCTTTGCAGCCTTTCTTCTATCCTCACTGTTTTTCTTTACGTATTTTTCCCATATCCATGATAGAAGAATTTGTTGTGCAAGTGGTCTTGCAAATCTTTCCTCTAGTTGAGATATGTCTAGATTTATGAATAATGTTCCATCTAACAAATCGAATGTTGATTGTCCATCGAAGTATGCCATCTGTCCATCATATTCTCTTATATACTGTTTCATAACTTTTAATAAGTAACTATAATGGAATCTGTAATCTTGATTTTGATTCATCTCTGCATTTCTTTGTAATCTTTTATACCAAGATCCTATTGTAGGCATTTTCTTTCTCATTCTTCCTAGTAATTCTCCACTATTAGAAGTCCTAGATTCGTATATGCTTGCTGGATTACTTGTGATTCCGTAAGCAGCATACTCTTGTGCTACGGATTCAGCAATTATCTGTTTCGTTACTTCGTTTACTTCTTGGCTTCTTGTACTTCCTCTAGCCATTGTAAGTAAAGCTTGCGTAACGTCTTCGACTTTATTTTCAACATTTAGTACTGTTTTATCTCTACCTGTTATTTCATCCTTAACAACTTCTGTTTCTATATCAAAAACATTTATAACTGTTTTTGAATTTGGGCTTAATACAACATTTATTCCTCCCAAGCTTTCTGCAACAAGGCTGTACTCACCTTCGGCATCTAGCGCCAAACTTTGAATTCCCATAAGTACTGCTGACCTAGATATCAAAGTCTTCATAGTTACTGATTTACCAGCACCAGACTTAGCAAATATAACCATGTTGTAGTTTGATAATGAACTATGGAAGTTATCGAATAAAATTGGTACACCAGTCTGTTTATTGAATCCAAGTGGAATACCTGTCGTATGTCCAACTTCTGATGTAGTAAATGGGAATACTGTTGCCATTGATCTACGGTCAAAAGTATGTGTTTTGTTTATTTTATTTTGTGCAAATGGCAAGTTTGATTGGAACGCTTCTTCTTGCATAGCCCATGCACTCTTAACTCCTACTAATGATTTAGACATTTCTGCAGATAACATTTTTGTTAATCTATCTAAATCTTCAAGACTATATGCAAATAATGTTGATATAACAGATGCTTCATATAATTTGTTATATCCTGCGGCGATTTCGTCTCTTAAATTTTCTGCTTCAAATCTTTTTTGTGTTAAGTTACTTTCTCTGTTTATGTTTCCTCTGTCTGCAGCAACAATTCTTTCTGTTTCAAGCTCATTAATTGTTCTGTTTAATTCATTTTGAGATCTTGCTTCTGCAATAGGATTTATATATATAGAAGTGTTTATATCTCCAAACATGTACATATCTCTGAATATTTCAGGGAATGTACACATTCTTGGAAGTGCAGATACGAATAAGCTTCTTGCATATCTTTTAACGTTTGAGGCTATTTCCAAATGGTCAATACTGCTTGCATCTATTCCAGATGGAGCTATAAGCTCTTTTATGGTTTTCTTATGCAATATTCTAACTTCTTCATCACTCGTATAATCATTTCTAATATTGAAATCATTCATTTGTGATTTTTTATTTTTCTTGAACATTAGGCTTTTTTCTCCCTTCTAACTTTTTCCTTAGATTTCTCTGCAATGTCTTTTCCAAGCATTGCTTCGTTTTGTTCTATTATAAGTTGTGCAAGATTACTTATGATGTCGTCTCTAGTTGTTACTTTCTTTTCATATTCTTTTTGTTTTTCTGTTTGAGCTTCTATAACTTTTTCGTTTGCAAGTCTTGCAGCATCTTTTGCTATTTGTTCATCAAGCATTCTCATCTTCTTGTCCATATAATCTGGAGCTGTTGAATATAATTCGTTGTATCCTGCCTTTAAAGCTTTATCAATTCCATATACATCAGCATCATCTCTGTTGTATGCCACATAAAGTAAATCAACTAGTTCTGTAGATGTCATTACTTTTCCTATAACTCCACACACACTTAAAGTTCTAATTATTGATTGTGCTTTTGTATAAAGTTCAGAGAAAGCCATCTCTCTTATTTCTTCTTGAGCATAATCTCCCATTTCTTCTGAATAATATGGTATAACTACATAATATTTTTTATTTAGAATATTTTTATTCAAGCTCATTTTTTCTGTGTTATATATTATGTCTTTTCCATATTCATATAAGTTCTTTTGTTTTGTATATTCATATAAAGCTTGTTTTCTTTGTTCATCTGTTGCATTAGGAGATTGCATAACCTGTCTGTATCTTAAGGTTTGTCTTTGATATTCTTGTTCAAGTTTATCAACTTCAGTTTTATATGTTTGCAAACTGCTTTCCAAATTAATTTTTCTTGTTTGAGTATAAATTTGAATTGGATGTGATAATGTATTTAAGAATTGAACAAATCCTTCTTCAACAGATACTTTTTCTGCTTGTGACATCAAGTCGTAGTTTATACCTTGACATTCAACAACCATAATAAATCTTTTTCCTTTTTTTTGTATAATCATGTTGTCTTCGATTTTATCAAATTCCATAAAATCGAATATAGAACCTACATTAAAAGTTTTAGTTTTTTCCTTTGTAACAGGCTTTCCTTCATCTTTCCTATTTTGTTCTTCTTGTTGTTTTTCTTTAATTTTAGTATTTAGATATACAAAAACTAAAGCAATTAGGAGTGCCATCATTATTGCAAGCATTATATATAATATAATTGTTAAAATACTTGTACTATTTGTCATTTGTTTCTACCTCCTTATTATCATACACGTATATTTTGTTGCCTTTTCTTTTAAAAAGAATTGCTCTTTTGATTACGTCGTCTAGATTTTCTCCACCAACGGCTTGGGCATCTTTCAATACTCCGATATTAGGAACTTTAAGCATACCAATTCCATAACCAATTAAGGCAAATACAGCAATAAGAATTATCCCAACAAAGCCCATCTTCATAAGTCTAAATATTAAATAAAATATAAGACCAACTCCAGCACCAACTGATGCATAGATTAGACTCTTGGGAGTAAATATAAATAATATTCTTCCCTCACCCTTCACATTTCTTGGCAAATTGTATGTTCCCATATTTTTCCTCCGTTTATATCATAATTCTACTTATATAATGAGTATAACATATTTTATTAAAAAATGTAACATAAATGCAAAAAAAAGTGCATTTTTATGCACTTTTAATTCTTTTGTAATATTCTTGCAATATATATGCAATATTTTATTTTTAACTAAGCTTTTACTTGGTTTGCTAATTGGTATACAACTTTTACAATTGATGTACCAGCAAATATTAATAAAGCACCAACAATGTATGGTATCATTGTTTTCTTGTATTCTGCTTTTTGTTCGGCACTTCCTATTATGTATTTAATACCTATAACTAATAGAACAATGATAGAAATTACTATACCAACTACTTGGATAATATTTACTATGTTTGCTCCTAATGTTGTAATGTTGCTTGTGTCTGAAACAGTGCTTCCATTTTCTACTTGGCTGATTGTTCCATCAATATCAACTACTGCAAATGCAACGCTTGCTACGCTCATAACTAACATTATTGCTAATAATACTGTTGATATAATTTTAACTGATTTCTTCATACTTTATTCCTTTCTAGGTTTTACGCCTTCAAATAAATTTCTTTTTAAATTTTGTTAAGCTTTAACTTGTGATGCTAATTGGTATATAACCTTTACAATTGAAGTACCTGCGAATATTAAAACAGCACCAACTATATATGGTATCATTGTTGTTTTGTATTCTGCTTTTTGTTCAGCACTTCCTATTATATATTTAATACCTATAACTAGTAAAACTATGATAGCAACTACTATACCAACTACTTGGATAATATTTACTATGTTTGCACCTAGTGTTGTAATTTTACTTGTATCTGTTGTAGTTCCTCCAGTTTCAACTCCTGATATAACTGAATCAACATCAACTGCAAATACAACACTTGCAATGCTCATAACTATCATTACTGCTAATAATAGAGTTGATATTACTTTAACTGATTTCTTCATATTTTCCTCCTTATCTTCGATTTTTATTAAAATCTCTTTTAGAGAATATTAAAAACTATTGAAATGATTGTAGTACTGTTAATACTATTTTCCATATTCCAAATGCACCAAATATTATAACACATCCAATTACATAAGGAATAAGTTTTTCTTTTATCTGTGCTTTTTCTTCTATAGAACCTGTTACGAATTTTATACCTATTATAAGTCCCCAAATTAAAGCAACTATAATTCCAACACCAAATAATGTGTTATAAATCAAGTTTGAAGTGTCTTTTATGTTTTCAGTACTTGGTAGTCCTACACCAGTTTGATTCTTTCCATTATTTACAAAATCGTCTCCACTTGTTACTATACCACTCAATGCTCCACCATCTGCATTACAGAAAGTAGGTAGTAAAAATAACATCATTATTAGAATTAATAAACAACTAATTATTTTATAACCTTTTTTCATCCGCCTTACCTTCTTTTTCCATGCTTAGTTATATTATATAACATTTTTCCTTTTTTTTCAACTATTATTTATTTGCTCTTACTTTAGCCTTTTATTCATGCTTTTTTCAGCCTTTTATTTGAGTTTATTTCTACCTTTTATTGGCTCTTGTTTTTACTTTTTGTGCAATTAGTTTAACCTTTTATTGCCTTATTTTTTATTTTATTAGTTTAAAGCTTGATTTGTAAGATTATAAATAAGTCTTAAAATTGTTGGCGTACAAGCTATAAATATAATTCCCACAATATACGGAATCATTGTCTTTTTGTATTCTGCCTTCTTTTCTACACTTCCTAATAAGTATTTAACACCTAGTACTGATGCGCCAACAGTAGAAACTACAACTCCAACAATTTGTACTATAGTGAATGCTGTATTTACTTTTGATTGAATTTCGCTTGGCATATCTTCAGCATCTTTTGACGGATCAAAATCACCAGGATTTATTGCTCCTCCCCAATCTGTTCCACTATCTGATGGATGCGCGGCAAAAGACTTGGTTGTATAAATAGAACCAAGCATCAATATTAATGTTATAATTATAATACCAATTTTTTTTAAAGATTTATTCATATCCCGTTTTATCCTTTATTTATAGCAAAATAGCTAATTTTATTACATGAATTTATTATATAGAATAATCTTTTATAAGTCAATATTTTTTATTTAATTTTTTATTTCTCCTCTTTTCTCATACAAGTCGCATTTGCTTTACATAATTTCATTTAACTTTTCACTTGACATTCTTTTTTCAAACCGCATTCATTTTATAGAGTTAATTTCAGGTTTTATCTCGGAGTTTTACCTCACCTTCAAGTTGTATTTTCATTATATCTTGGTCCATTTATTAAAAATCTTTTTAGCCTTTTGCTTGATGGTTCACCGATCTTCTATAATATTCGGCAATTAGTTCGTCTAATTCTATGCTAAGTTTGTATATAATACTATAATCTTCCCCTTTTATTATACTATTGTTTAATTTTTTTCTTAATTTACAAATTTCTTCATTTAGCATTTTCTTATCCCTCTTTTCGCTTCATTTTATTTGATGCATATAAAATATCATAGTATCTTTTATAAGTCAACATTTTTCGTTTGTTTTTAGAGGGGTTGAGCCGTTTTTCGTATTCCATATTTTGGTGTTTTTTTACTAATTTTGATTGCATTTTTCTTTTTATTTTTTTATATTTGATTTTTTGATATTTGATTTAATATTTTCGACATTTTTCAGCACACATATTTTAGCAAATTATTTGCGTATTTTGTTTATATTTTGCCTATCATGAGCTTATATTGTCTTTTTATTTCGTATATTCTTTATTTTTTACAACAGACATTACCATCATTTCTTCTTTAAATACATCATTTAATACCTGTTTTACATATTTTTCATCTACTTCGTCGAATTTTTCTAAATATTCAAAACTGTTTATTCCTTTTACATAGTCGCTTATGAACATTCTTGCGATGTCACTAACACTATTGTATTCGCATACATAATCTCCATAGATTTTTTTCTTTATTCTTTCAAAATATTTCGAATCTATTTCTTCGCTCTTCATTTTTTCTATTTCAGCTTTTACTCTTTTTTCTACTTCTTCAGGATTTTTTGATTGTCCTGCAATAAGTATATGCGAGTATTGTTTTGAAAATTCGTAGTCTAAATCTGGTTTTGCCAAAAGTAATCCTTCATTATATAACTCGTTGTATAATTTTGAGCTTTTTCCTATTAACATATTAAGAATTATTTCTATTGCAATATGTCTTTTTACAACCTCTTTATATTTTTCAGTTAAATCATCTTTTATTCCTATCATAAATAGTGGAAGGCTGACTTCCATTGTTTTAGTTACTGTTTTTTTATTTATTTCTTTTCCTTCTTTTGGATATATTCTTGTAACTTCATCTCTTCTGTCTTGAGTTTTTAGTCTTTTCTTTATTTCTTCAAGAATTTTTTCTGGTTCAAAATCTCCAACAACTATAAATACCATGTTGCTAGGGTGATAGAATGTATTGTAGCATTTAAACAAAACATCTGGTGTTATTTTGCTTATACTTTCAACTGTTCCTGCAATATCTAGTTTTACAGGATTTACTTTATAAAGGCAATCCATCGCTCCAATGTATAATTGCCAGCCCGGATCGTCATCATACATTCCTATTTCTTGTCCTATTATTCCTTTTTCCTTTTCTACATTTTTATCTGTGAAATATGGATTTTGAACATAATCCATTAGTTCATCTAATCCTTCATAAAAATTTGAAGTACATTCGAATAAATATGCAGTATGGTCATTAGTTGTATAAGCATTTGCATCTATTCCAAGCGCCATAAGTGTATATAAACTATCTGTTCCATCTTTTTGTTCAAACATTTTATGCTCTAAGAAGTGTGCCACTCCATCTGGAATTATTACTTCTTCTTTTGCGTCTGTTGTAATGAATCTGTTGTCGATTGATCCGAACTGAGTAGCCCACATAACATATTTTTTCTGAATGCCTTTTTTAGGAATTATAAGAACTTGCATTCCATTCTCAAGTTTTTCCATGTAACATTTTTCTTTTACGTTTTGGTTTTCTATTACTTCCATTTGCAAATTTCCTTTCTATTTTCACTCTCTTGTTGCTCAATTATTCTTTGTTACTTGTTAAGAAGTAGATTGTATTTATGTTTATTTTTTTAGCAATCTCTACAATCTGTTCCTTGGTTACTTCTTTTATTTTTTCTACATAACCCTCGATGTCTGGCTTGTTATTTTCAATTTCTTGATTAAAACTATATGCAATACTTGAATCTTGTTCATCATTTATAGCCTCATAACTTGCTATTATTATTTTCTTTGCATTTTGCATATCTTTCTCATCAAACTTACCATTTTTCATGTCTTCAAGTTGTTCTTTTATAATGTTTAGTGCTTTTTCATAATTTTTTGGCTCTATTCCACTTTTTATTATTATGTTGTTCTTATTTTTTATATAAAGTGAACCTGCACTGTATGCAAGGCTTGCTTTTTCTCTTACATTTTGGAATAATTTTGAGTTTGCTCCTCCTCCAAGAATTGCATTATAGACTGCTGTTTGAGGTCTTTCATCTTTTATTGTGTTTGTTATGTCTAATCCTATTACAAGTTTTCCTTGTGTTACGTCCATTTTTTCTATTACTTCTTTGGTTTCTGTAACATTTTTTACTTCATTTTTCAAATACAAGTCACTAACATTTCTTGAATCAATTTTGAATTTTTCTATTTCTGTATCCACAAGTTTTACACATTCACTTTCATTTATATCACCTGAAACAAATATATCAATTTTGCAGTTTGCTAGCATTTCCTTATATGAGTTATATACTTCTTGATTAGATAATTTTTCTAAATCTTCTATATAGCCATAAGTATATAGACCATATCCGTCTTTTCCATACATTTCTTCTAGAGTTCTTGCTGTTGCATACTGTGCTTTATTATCCTTTTTAGCTTCAATTATTTGTTTTAAATTGCTTTTTTCATTTTTGAAATATTCATCTTTAAATCTGCCATTCTCTGTTAATGGATTGAATATTACATCAAATAATAATTCTATGCTCTGTTTAAGAACATCTTCATTTTTTAATGTAAAATTATCATTTAATGATTCAATATAAAATTTCAAAACCTCGTCGTTTCCGACTTTGTCCATTCCAGAGTTCAATTCAGCACCATACAATTCTTCTAATTTGCAATTTATATCTTCTTGTGTTTTTAAGTTTTCAGTTCCACGTCTAATAATTGCCATGCTAAGAGCCTTTTGAGTAACTTCTTTTTTGGTAAGTGGCGAACTTAAGTACACAGCTAGCAAATTTGTTTTAAATTTTTCTGTTTTTATTGTATGAAGGTTAACTCCCTCTTTAATATTCATTTTTCTATATTCCATTTACTTTGGTTCTCTCCTTCTTATTTAGTTTTATTTGCAAACTATGCTAATATTTTCTTAACCATTTCATTTATTCTTTTTCCATCAGCTTTTGCACCAATTACTACTTTTGCTTCTTTCATTACTTTTCCCATGTCTTTTACTGATGTAGCTCCAACGCTTTCTACAATTTTCTTTACTTCATTTTCTAATTCTTCATCTGTTAATTGTTTTGGTAGATATTCCTCTAGTACTTCAATTTCTTCGTTTGTTTGATCTATTAAATCTTGTCTTTCTGCCTTTTCAAATTCTACTATTGAGTCTTTTCTTGTTTTTACTTCTTTTGCAATTATGTTTATTATTTGCTCATCTGAAACTTCTATACCTTTATCTTTTTCAATTTGTAAAATTGCTGTTCTTACCATTTGAACTGCATTCTTTTTATTAACATTTTTCTCCTTCATAGCTACTTTTAAATCGTTTAATAATTTTTCTTTTAACATTTTTATTTCCTTATATAATATAAAATTTAATATATTATACTTACCTTTCTCCATTAATTTTTTATTTTTAATTTTGGTTTAATGGGACCACTATTTATATTTTTAATAGAAATAGCGTTTTCAAAATACAATATTATATTTTGAAAACGCCTCTTTTCTTTTTTATTTTAATTTAAAATTTTCTTTTTCTTGCTGCCTCTGATTTTTTCTTTCTCTTTACACTAGGTTTTTCATAATGTTCTCTTTTACGTACCTCTTGTAATACTCCATTTCTGGCACATTGTCTCTTAAATCTTTTTAAGGCATCTTCTATATTTCCATTATTAACTTTTACTTCTGACATGATATTCCCCTCCTTCCGGTGCACTTTCATTGCATGCGTATGGGATTTTATTCTCCTAATATGTATTGAGTAACTCTCTTTACATGCCTATTATTATAAACTAATTTTATATAACTTGTCAATACTAGTTTTGAAATAATTGTACAAAACTGGAATAAATTTAGTTTAAAACCTAATTTAGCCATGCTTTTTTTATTTCTTTCTAAACTATAACATAAAATTTATTCTTTCCCTGTTTTTTCATCAATATAATCTTCAATAATTACTTTTATTACTGTAAATACCGGTACTGCCAAAAACATTCCAAGTATTCCAAAGTATGCTCCACCTACTGTTACTGCAAACAATACTAGTAGTTGGCTTATTTTTAGAGAATTTCCTATTATTTTTGGATTTATGATATTAGCGTCAATTTGTTGTAGTACTATAACAATTATCGCCATTAATATTGCTTTTCCAATTCCATCTGTAAATAAAGTTATTAGTATAGATATTGCAACTGCAACTAGTGCTCCAAAGTATGGAATTAAGTTAAATAATCCTATAACAAATCCTAGTAGAACCGCATATTTTACCCCTATTATTAGCATTGCTATTGATACAAGCACTCCAACAACAATTGCGTCTATTATCTGGCTGGTTAAGAAATTAAAAAATATTTCGTTGCCTTTTATAAAGTATTTTTTTAGATTTATATAAGTTTTCTCATTCACTAATGTTTTAACTAGTTTTGACCAGAATTGTATTAATTGCTTTCTTTGAAGAAGAATGTACACTGATACGACAATCGAAATGAATATGTCGAATATGGTTCCTACAGCGCTTATTACGCCTTTTATGTAGCTTTGTATTTTATCTAAATTTATTAGTTGTTCTACATCTATGTCTTTTAGTTTGCTTATTGACTCTATTACTCTTTCATTTCTTAGTATATGATTTTCTGGTAGAGAGTTTATTTTATCGACTGCCGTGTTGTAGTAGTTTGGTATGTTTGAAATTAAATCTTTCAAGCTTTGGATTACTGATGGCAGTATTACATTAATTATTATAATGCATACTAATAGTGCAATTATGTATGTCGTAATTACGCTGAGCATTCTAGCATGTTTGTTTAAAAAATTCTTTTTCCTTGTTTTTTTATACAGTCTTTCTATTTTGCAAGATGGCAAATATAATATGTATGCAATTAAAAGTCCTGCTCCAAACGGCATTATTATACCGATAAAGTTCTTTATAGCATTTGCAACACTTGTAAAATTGTTTAATACGTTATAAACAATTATTATGGCTGTTGCAAGTAAGAACCAATAGACCCATTTTTTTATAATATGTTTTTCTTCTTTCATCTCTATTTCATGATATTTAAATAATCATGATCTCCTTATTTATATATTTAGGTTTTTATTAACGGGTTTACCTATAAACCAAAGTTGAAAATTTCTTTTTATTTAGGCTTTAATCAACATTTTTACCTCTAAACCTGTTGTTACTTTAAGAATGTTAATATCAGTAATACAAAGTTTGTTTGTGTATTTTATTAATATTTGCATTTTCATTTTATAATTTTATATTTCTTTATATTTCTATGTCTAATTCTACTGGACAATGGTCGCTTCCCATTATTTCCGTAAGTATTTTGCTGTCTTTTATTTTGTCTTTAATGCTATCTGAGACTATAAAATAATCTATTCTCCAGCCTGCATTTTTTTCTCTTGCATGAAACATGTATGACCACCAAGAATATATATCTGTTTTATCAGGGTATAAATATCTGAATGAATCAGTGAATCCTGCTCCCAATAACTCTGTCATTTTATTTCTTTCTTCATCTGTGAAGCCTGCATTGTGTCTGTTAGTTTTAGGATTTTTTAAATCAATTTCATTATGTGCAACATTTAGATCTCCACATAGAATCACAGGCTTTTTTTGATTTAGCTCTTCTAAATATTTTCTAAAATCATCTTCCCATTTCATCCTATAATCTAATCTTGTTAGCTCTCTTTGCGAATTTGGAGTATAGCAATCCACTAAGTAAAAACTCTCATATTCAGCTGTTATGACTCTTCCCTCTTGGTCATGTTCTTCTATTCCAATGCCATAAGTTACATTTATAGGCTTTGCCTTAGTAAATATTACTGTTCCTGAATATCCCTTTTTCACAGCACTGTTCCAATATGTATAGTAGCCTTCTGGTGCAAACTCTATTTGTCCCTCTTGCAATTTTGTTTCTTGAAGGCAAATTGCATCTGCATCTATTGATTCAAAAAACTCCTTGAAGCCTTTATTCATTACAGCCCTTAATCCATTTACATTCCATGATATTAATTTCATATTTTCCCTCTCTTTATATTTTTTGCATTTCTAATTTTACTATAGAAAACAAGAAATATCAATACTTCATAAATGTTCTATAGCATATTTACAAAAGAAAAACAAGCAAAAGTTTATTTTGCTTGTTTCTTGTATGTTTCTTATTTTTAATCTTTATTTTAGAAGTAAACGTTTCCACCAATGTATTCACCTGAAGTATGACCTGCTGCTCTAAATGATAAATAATTATGATTTCTTTTTCCATTTAATGCGTCTGAAACGGCTTGTGCAACTACTGATGAATAATTTCCGTTTAATCTCTTTTTCCAGTGACTGTCTATTGAATAACAGAATTGTCCTGGTGCCTTATATTGGCTTAATGGGTCTGAACCTTTGCTTCCCCATTTTGAACTTTCAGCTCTGTTACATGCTGTTGTGATAACAGCAAGTGCACCTTCGTAACTTGAACTACATTCTTGTGCAGTTATGGCACATAATAAGTCGAATTCTTCTGCAGAATATGACCAAACACCATTGTTATATGTTACTGATGAGCTTCTTGTACTTCTGTTTGTAATTGTTTTCTTTCTAACTTCTATAATTTTATCAACAGGTTCTTCAATTATATTTGAAGAAATTTCTGTTCTTTCTATTTCAGCATCATTTTGATATTTAACTTTGTAGGTTACTTCTCTTAATCCGTCTTTTCCTTGTTGAACAACAGTTTCTTTTTTATTTGAATCGTTGTCTGAAACGTCCTTTGTAATAGTTTCATAAGGTATTGTTTCTTGTACTGTTTCAATTTTTTCTACTATTGAATCATAAGATTTTAACAAAGTTTCTACTGTAATATTACTTGAGTTTTCTTCAGTTTGTGCAACTTCTACTTGTTTTTCATCTTTTGATATTTTTATTGTTTTATTGTCCGAAATATTACTTTCTTTTTCTGGTATAACGCTTTCCTCTGGTAATAATATAATATGGTTTTCTTCTAGTATGTCTGCAACTTTATTTTTTGAAGTTGTAACATTCATTATATATCCATTTGAAAGAATTATTTTAACGTTTACAAGTTTTGCATTATCTGCCATAACTCCAACGCCCATTACGAATAATAGTATTAAGCATATTCCAATTATTTTTTTAATTGGGAGTTTTGCTTTTTTCGCTTTCTTCATATATTTTTCGTTCCTCCTTTTGAAACAACAAACTCATTATACCATTTTTTTATTAATCTGTCAAATTTTACACATTTTCCTCTTCCATTACGGAATTAAGCACTTCAGGATTTTGATCTTTTCAAACAATTTGTCCTATTATAGTATATGCTTGTTTTTTCTTAAATATGACTATTTAATTTTACTTTATTTACAATTTTTGTTTTTCTGTATAATAATATTTTCCAAATATATTGTATAGTTTGCTTTAATGTGATATATTAATGGTAAATTTATTTTAGGAGGTAAATTATGACTGCACTTTTAATAATAATTGCTATTATTGCACTTTTAGCAATGTTAGTCATTGGTATTTACAACAATCTAGTATCTGCCAGACAAAAGGTAAAAAATTCATGGAGCCAAATCGATGTTCAACTACAAAGAAGATTTGATTTAATTCCAAATTTAGTTGAAACAGTAAAAGGTTACATGTCTCATGAATCTGAAGTTTTAGAAAAAGTTACAGCTTTACGTACATCTTGGGCATCTGCAAAAGACATTAATGATAAAGTAAAAATTGATAATGAACTTTCTGGTGCTTTAAAAACAATAATGGCTGTTGCTGAGAATTATCCAGATTTAAAGGCTAACCAAAATTTTATTACTCTACAAACAGAATTATCAAACACAGAGAATAAAATTTCTTATTCAAGACAATTCTACAATGATACTGTTACAAGATATAACACAAGTCTTGAGTCTTTCCCATCAAATGTTGTAGCATCTATGTTCCATTTCGAACCAGAGGAATTATTTAAAGTTGATTCTGAAGATGCAAGAAAGAATGTAAAAGTTGATTTTGGAAAATAATATAAATTAAAAATATAAGAGTTTAGAATACGCCTTTTGAGTGATTTTTTAATATTTCACTAAAAATGTATTTTCTAAACTCTTTTATTTTTATTATACTATTTTTTAATTTTAAAAATTCTCATTGTATTCTCATAAGTGTTTTTTGCAATTTCTTCTATTGTTGTTTTTCTAAAGTCTGCAATTTTTTGTGCAGTATATTTTACATTTCTTGAATCGTTTCTTGTTCCTCTTACAGGTTCTGGGGCAAGATATGGACTATCTGTTTCTATAAGCATTCTGTCAATTGGAACTAAATTTGCTATTTCTTCGGCATTTTTAGAGTTTTTGAATGTTATTGGTCCAGCAATTGAAATGTAGAAGCCAATTTTTAGTGCTTCTTTGATTAATTCTCTGTTAAAAGGACAGCAATGGAATACTCCTTTATTTTTTACTGGATATGTTTTTAATATTTCTAATGTGTCTGATACTGCGTCTCTGGTATGAATTACTATTGGCAAGTCATATTTGTTGGCTAGTTCTATTTGCTTAATAAAAGCCTGTTTCTGCCATTCTACATTTGTATCGTAATGATAATCCAGCCCAATTTCTCCAACTGCAATTACTTTTTTCTCAGATAAAATCTTGTCTATATTTTCAACATCGTCACTCCAATTTTCAGTTAAATCATTTGGCGAAATTCCTGCAGTAGCATATATGAATGGATATTTTTCTGCTATTTCGATTGCCTTTTTTGTGCTTGCTAAACTATATCCAGCACAAACAAATGAGGTTACTCCAAATTCATAAGTGTCTTTTATTATTTTTTCTCTATCTTCATCGAATTTTTCATCATTATAATGTGCATGTGAATCGAATAATTCCATATTTTCTTTTAGCATGATTATTTAATTTTTTTATAATCACACTTTCCTCCTTATACTAAAATTTTGTGTTTTATTTTTTCAAATAGCCTAATTCAAGCTTCAGTAATTTCTCCATATTTTCAATTTATGCCCAATAGAAAATTCCTATTGGGCATAAATTATATTAATATACTCGCACTTGCAACAGCAGTATCTTTTATATGAGATATGCTAATGTCGATGCTCTGTATTTTATTTAATTCTTTTTCTACCTTTTTTGTAATTGATACAAATTCTACTTTTGGTCTTCCAGATGTTTCATTTGTGGTTTCTATATTTTTCCATGCTATGGAATATTTATCTGTTAAAAGTCCTGAAACTGCCTTAAATACAGCTTCTTTTACTGCGAATCTTGCTGCATAATGTTGGTATTTGTTCCTGTTTTTTGACTCACAGTATTTTATTTCATTCTCGGTAAATACTCTATTTAGAAAAGCATCGCCTAATTCGTCTATAGAATTTTTTATTCTTTCTACCTCAATTATATCAATTCCGGTTTTTATCTGCATAACGTTTTTCCTTTTTCTATAACATTTTTATTACTATAATTATATTCAAAATTACTAATAGTACTAATATTGCAACTATTGCCCTATTTGTTTTTTCTGTTTTCTCAATATTCGTATTTTTATATAAAATGTCATATTTTTCTTTTATCTGAGCATATAGAGTGTTCAAGTCTAGAGTTTGTTTCCATTCTGCGTCTAGCATGCTTCCATTCTGCTCGTTAGTAACTTCTTCTATCCATATTTTTTGTGTGAAGTTGATAAAGTCTTGTTTTAATTTTTTGAATTTACCTGTTTGTTTGAATTCGTAATTTATTTGTTTTAAGTAAATTTTTTTATACAATTCAAATATGTAATTATACAAGTATTTTCTCTCAAAGTCGTGTGGGATTTTGGTATAGTTTCCTGCTTCTTGGTCAGATGTTAATAGTACTGTAGCAATATTGCTTATTCCGTACATTTCGTTTTTTGATTTTTCTATTACTGTCATTTTTTCTTCTAAAGATTTATCTCCTAATGTGATAACAGCATCTGCCTTTTCTACATTTGCAAATCTATAGAATTCTTTTTCCAATAAGCCGGTTTTTAGATTTTCGTTCCATGCTTCTTGTCCAATGCATGCATAAGAATAAGTTATGAATTTTTCTGTGTCGATATTTAATTCTTTTGCACCTTTGTTATTTCCAGTAATGTCTTTTATTAAAGTATTCAGCTCTTTAATACTGCTAAACATATCTGTTTGTATGTTTATATTTTCATAGTCTTTAAAATTATAATTACTTGATTTTATACTTCTAAATTTGTAGTTGAAATTGCATACATTTGCAAGTGTATTTTCGCCCTCTAATGTTGTTTTTAGAACTAAAAAGCAAACTCCGGTGTTGAAGCATACAACTTCTATACTTCTAATGTTAAAATATATTCCATCTTCGCTTTTGCCAGCTTTACCTTGTATGTCTTTTTTTAGATTATAGCTGAATATTGTACATGGATTCTTTGCAATTAGATTTGCTTGCATTTTCTTATCGATTTGTTCTAATTTTTTCATTCTGTACATATCGTAATCGATAGTCCAGAACATTGCACTTCTTATTTTAGGTAAGAAATACTCGTACAAATCCATGTCTTTTTCTTTTTCAAATACCTTCATTGTATAATTTTTATCCATAAGAAGTTTGTATAGGTATTTTTCATAGTTCTTTTCATTTACTATATACGGATATATAAAATATGTATATTGGTATTTGGTCTTTAGTTCCATTACTTTTCTCCTTTATCTAGTTCTTATTTTGTTCCTCTTATTTAGTGTAGTAATTTGCATTTATGTCTTCTGCAAGATGCCATGTTCCGATGAAGTCTATTATTGAATTGTTCTCCATTGATAAGCTTGGCTCTACAACTGTTTCTCCTTTTGAATTGATGGTTCCCCATTTTCCATTTTGTTTTACAGCAACATAACCACAGTCGTTTTGCTCTGTAGCGTCATCATAAATGTAATTTATAACTACAACATTGTTTTTGTTGACATAGCCATATTTTCCATCTTTCTTCGATAAGAATAGAGTATTTTGTGTTAGTAAGTCCGTGTTTTTCTTTGTTTCAAATTTGAAATTGTAATATTTGTACTCATCATTTACTCTAACTTTCATATATCCTTTATCTGTATTTATTTCAGATACAATTCCTGATAGTTTCAAGTTGAAGTTTCTATCAAATAAATCTGTTTCTATTTTGTCTGTGTCGCCTTCGATTATGTCTGCTGTTTTTAAATATGTTAGATTCTTATATTTGAATTCAATTTTTGTTTCATTCTTTGAATCAACTACTCCATAAAGTCCGTCTTTTTTTGCTATGTAATAATCATTGTATATGTTTTTTAAGTCTTCATAAGTAGGAGCAATTTTTTCAACTCCTGTATATGAAATAACTCCATATTTATTGTCCTTTATTACTATTATGTTTTCGTTGTCTATTCCTGCTACATCGTCATACTCAAAATTTTCTTTAGTATTGTTTTGAGTATCTACTATTTGCCATTTTCCGTCTGCTTTTGCAATGTATTTTGAATTTGCATAAACAGGTTTTATATCATCATATTCGATTGGAAGAGCAATCTTTTTATTTGCTCCAATAACTCCAATTTTTCCTTCTGAATTTTTTACAATGTATCCATCTTCATAATTTTTAGTAAGTGCTGATATTTGCTCATATTCATTGTTTATTATGATTGATCCTGTTGAACTTACTAGTCCATATTTTCCGTCTTTTTTTGTAACAAGGCTGTTTTCAACTCCTATTACTGGTGTTATTTCGTCGTATTCTGCTGGAAGTAATATTTTTCCCGAGAAATCTATTAGTCCATATCTTCCTGATTTTTTAACTTTTAAGCAAGTTTTTTCATACCATAAATTGTTTTGACTGTCGTAATTTTGAATTGCTTCCACACCTTCTGAATAATCTGTGAATAACTGTTCATTTTTTTCATTTACAGCCTTAGTTTTATATGTTCCATTTGCATAGTCTGCGTCATAAGTTACAATAAATACTGCCTTTTCTTTGTTAGGAACTATAACCATTTCATCATAACTTGGAGTAATTACTTCTTCTCCATTTGAATTTATTACTCCCCATTTATTATTGGTAAAAGCAGAGAAATATGTTTTTGCAACTGTTTTCTCTTGTAATTTGCTTGATGGTTTTAATAGTTTTGATATTATTACCGCAAACATTATTATTACCAATAGTGCTATTATTACTGCAATTACTTTTTTTATATTTAGCTTATGTTCTGCTCCATTGTATCTTTTACCTTTTCCCATTATATACCTCTCAAATTATACTTTTTTACGCTTATACTATATCACAAATTACTTATTAATTACAATAGTTTACAAGATTTTCACATAATCAATTTTTTATTTGCAACTTTTATTTGTTTTTACAGAATTTTATATTGATTATTTTTCTATTTTGTTTTATCTTTTTTTGCTTGTACTTTGCAAACTATAACTGTCATATCGTCTTTTTCTTTTCCATAACTGTTGTCAATGGCTTCTTGTAATATTAAATCTGCTATTCTTTGGCTGTCTTCTGTTTCTATGTCTTCAAGCATTTCTTCAATCCATAATTCTTTGTTTTGATATTGAGTAACAGAATCTAATATTCCATCACTGCACATTAATATAACATCTCCGTCTTGAAGGTCGTAATTGTATTCAACTAGATCTATGTTATTTAAAATTCCTGTTGGAAGTGCAACAGCTTTTAATACCTCTATTTTGTCATTTCTTTTTACAAAAGTTGGACAAGCTCCATTTTTTATAAATTTCATGTTACCACAATACAAATCAAAAATATTTGCATCCAATGTTGCATACATGTCATCGTCAGTATTTGCAGATACTGTTGTGTTTATTAGTTTCATTGCAGTATCGTTGTTAAATCCTGATTTTAAAAGTCTTTCCAACATTTTTATAGCGATTTTGCTACTCTTTCTTGCTTCAGGTCCAGAGCCCATTCCATCACTAATTGCAACAAGATATTTTCCATCTTCCAATCTTGTTTGTATTGTTGTATCTCCTGAAATTATTGAGTTTTCCTTTTTTGTTTTGCTTATTCCAACTTGAAGCAAATATTTATCTTCAGATGTAAAGTAATAACAGCAAGTATCATCATTTTCTCTTAGTCCACATTTTTGCTTTTGAAGTACTAATTTTTCTTGCAATACCTTTTCTATGATTCTCTGAGTTTGCTTTACATTACAGTCCTTTGCATCTACAGTATCACAAATGCCAGTATAAATATTAATCATGAATCTTCCAGCTTCATCTTGCTTTATGCTTATGTCCTTTAAAATTACATCTTTTTCTTCTAGGAATTTTTTTATTTGCTCTTTTTCACCTGCAAATTTATCATCTTCATCTTTTGTAATTTGATTTGCTAAATCTTTTATTGCTTCTGATACGCCAGAAAGTTGTGCACTCATTGTTTTTTTATTTTCATTTAGTTTCTTCTTCCAAACAAAGTTCAATTTACTAATTCTATATGATGAATTTATTGCTCTTAGTGCTTCATCTACATCATTTCTTGCATTTGTTTCATCATCGTCTTTGCTAAATCCTACTATATAATTATTGTGATTTGCAAATATTTCAATTAGGTCTTTTCTAACCACAACTTCGTTTTTAACAAGAATTGCAAATATTTCATCTAATATATTCTCTTTATTGTTGTATAAATCATCATATAATAGATTTTCTTCTTTATCTTCCAAAACATTTTTTAATTCTTCTTCAAAGATTTCTCTGTTTTCCTGTTCTTGTTTTTCAAGCTCTTCATCAGTTACGATTGTTGCAGCTGCATTTTCATATTCTTTTGCCATTTGAGAAATCGTCTCTGACATTGTGCTTAATTTATCTACTGTTTCTTTGTTCTCTTCCAAAGTTCTGGTAGTTGTTTCAGGAAGTAGCATTGGTTCTGATAGTATTTCGCTTATTTTTATTCTTTGAGTTTTTGGCATAGCAAGTAATCCCAAAGCAGCGATTAAAATTTCTTGGAATTTTATTACTTCGATGTTTCCGCCATTTGCTACATAAGAAAGTAATATGTTTCCTATTATAAAGCCTACTATTACGCCAACTTTACCCAGTCTATTTAGTATGCCCGCCATTAATCCAGAGATTGCATAAGCAGCAAGCATAACTGGTGTTTGTCCATTTAATATTCCCTGAACAGTTCCTATTGTGATTCCGGCAGTTCCTCCAACAAGCATTCCATTTTTCCAGCCCATTACTAGAATTATTAGAATACTAATTATATTTCTAATAGAAAATCCAAATACACTAAGTTGTCCTAAGCTGTTAGATGCAATAGCAAGAAGCAAACTTGCTCCCATTACTTCTTCTATTGAAAACACGCTCTTTATTCCATAATCTTTTATAACACTAAGTGAATTAACAAATATTTTATATAGTATAAATGTTGTTATAGAAAGAACAAAGCTAAACAACAAATCGTATAATAGGAAGCCTTTGAAAAGCATTTTTACGGCTTGTACCACAAATACTGCAACCGCCATCTGTGTTCCAACTTTAAGTTTTTCATTCTTATCTTCTTGTTCAATCGGTCTTTTTATTAATATAAATGCAACAAATATTAGCATTGTTAATATGTAAAATAAAGCTGTATTTGCCCCGAACTTAATTGCTGTTCCTATTAATGCAACTATGACTGCAACTGCGGAAGGAATTCCTGCTCCGAAGCATGCTGCAACAGCTGAAAATCCGAATGGTGCAACCGCACTAAACAAACTACTATTGGTTCCTCCAACCATTGATAGCATAAATGTTAATAAATAAATTACACAATTTCTTATAGAAAAATTGCTTTTTAATATTCCTTTAACTCTCTCTTTCTTTTCCTCCTGCGTATCTTGAATAAATACATCATCCTGATTTAAATTTTCCTCATTTTCAAAATTTCTGTAATTCTCATCTTTCGTGTATCTTGATATATTTTGAAACATACTTACCACCTCTTACTTTTTTACTTTCGTTTTTTATTAAAATTCATACTTTTAATATCTATGAATTTTTTCTATAGATATTTTAGTACAAGCTGTTTGATTTGTTTGTCGTTTTTAGTACGAAATTTAAAAAAGTTTTTTACATCATCCGATATATTTTTATTATATTTTTTTATTTTTCTTATTTTTATTATTTATATCAAAAATTATCAAGGTTATTTTATCTTATTTTGGCACAAAATACAATATAATCACGCACTTTTATTGAAAATTTAGCATTTAAGCAGTATGAGCAATCAACTAAGTGCTTGCTGATTGCTCACATTATTCTTTATTCTTAATCTTTTAGCGTTTTTCTACTTTATTACTTTTTCTGCATATTTGTTGTTTACGATTTTATTATAAGGAGCCTTTGTTTTTAATTCTCCCGCTTCAGTCATTATTAATTGCAATTTATCAAATGCTTTTTCTGATAATACTGGCGTTTCATTCCATGCATCTATATTCTTGTAACTTTGAACTGATTTTTCTAGCGACTCTACAGAAGTGCTTGGGAAGAATGATTGTATTGCTTCTGCTACTTCTTTTGCAGAGTGTTCTTTTACCCATTTCTGTCCTTTATAAACTGCTCTTGTGAATCCTTCTATTGTCTTTTCATTTTTTTCGATGTAGCTTTTCTTAGCACAGTAAGCAGTATAAGGTACTTCTCCTGCCGCTTCCCCAACAGATGCCACAACATATCCTTTTCCTTCGCTTTCTGTCATTGATGCAGTTGGCTCGAATAGAGTTACATATTCTGCGTTTCCCCCTGCAAAAGCTCCAGCCATTAAATCAAATTGGATACTGTCATCAAGTGTTAAGTCGTTCTCTGGATTTAATCCATTTTGTTTAAGTACATATTCTAGTGTCATGTATGGCACTCCACCTTTTCTTCCTGGAATTACTGTTTTGCCTTTTAAATCTTGCCATGAAAAGTTGTCAGTTTTGTTCTTGCTTACTAAGAATGAACCATCTCTCTTTGTTAATTGAGCAAATACCTCTACATAGTCCTCTTTTCCCTCATTGTAAACATATATTGATGCCTCTGGTCCACATAAGCCTATGTCACTTTGACCAGCTAATATTGATGTCATTACTTTATCTGCTCCTTGCCCTGTTGTTATTTCTAATTTCAATCCTTCTTCTTCAAAGAATCCATTTGCTATTGCGGCATATTGTGGAGCATAAAATACTGATCTTGTAACTTCGTTTAATTGGATTGTTTTCATTTCCGATGTGTTTTCTTTTTTGTTTGTTACATAATAGTAAATTCCAAATGCTATAGCAATAATAAGTATTACGGCTATGATGCTAATTACAATTTTTTTCATGTAATTTTCCTTCCTTTCTTTTTTACCATTTTATGAATGTCTTATCTTTATGTCATTCATAGAATATACTATTCATTTTTTAAAATTCTGTTCACGAAGTCATAAATTTTATGCATACGAATTTTAATAATGTATTTTTATTAAAAATATCTCGCCCAAAAAAGGGCGTCCCCATTGGGCGATTTTGCAGAATTTTATAAATTTTATTTTACAAATCTTTTTTCTAATATAACTATGCTCTCATACATGAGTGCTGCAACAATCGCAAGAATAAGTACACTCGTCATGACCAAGTCTAATTTAAATACTTGACCTCCATATACTATTAAATATCCGAGTCCTCCTTTAGATACCAAGAATTCTCCAGATATTACACCAACTAATGAAAGTCCAATATTAACTTTTAAGGTGTTAAATAATGTTGATATATTGGCCGGTATTACTATTTTTGTTAGTATTTGAAACTTGCTTGCATTAAAAGTTTCAGCCATTCTTATTTTTTCTTTATCTGTATTTATTAGTCCATTTAATATGTCTAATATAGTTACTATTAAAGAGATTGCGAGTGCCATTACAATTATTGCCGGCATTCCCGCTCCTACCCAAATTATTATTACTGGTCCTAATGCTACTTTTGGTAGAGCATTTAAAATTACCAAGAACGGTTGTGCAACTTTTGATATAAAAGGTGACCACCAGAGTATTATTGCAACTATTGCTCCCATTGTTGTTCCTAGCAAGAAGCCAACCAGTGTTTCTATGCATGTTATTCTTAAATGTCTTAATAAATCATTTGAAGTTAAGTTTAAAAATGTTTTTACTATTCTTGATGGCTGACTTGTTATGAAGCTATCTATTTTGCCTATTCTAGCCAATATTTCCCATAATGCTATGAATAAAAATATTATTAGTATTTGCGTTATGAATATCCTTATTTTATTGTTTTTTATTTTTCTTAAGTATTTTTTTCTATCTTCAGATATATTTTTTTTCTTCATCTTTGTTTGCAGCTTTATCATATTTCTCTAGCTCCCTCCACATCAAGTTAAAATACCTACTAAATTTAGGATTTTCTCTACAATTTAAAGGTGTTCTGTTTTCCATCTCAAAGTCTATTTCATAAATGCTTTTTACGGTTGCAGGTCTTTGACTTAATACTATTACTCTATCAGACATACTTATCGCTTCTGAAATATCATGGGTTACCATTACCGCTGTTATATTTTCCTGCTTTAGAATCTTATAGATGTCTTCTGTAACCATAAGTCTTGTTTGATAATCTAAGGCTGAAAATGCCTCATCGAGCAGCAGTATATTGGGTCTAATGGCAAGCGTTCTTATTAGTGCAACTCTTTGCCTCATTCCTCCAGATAATTGTGTTGGATATTTGTCTTTGAATTCATACAGTCCATATTTTTTTAATAAGTTTATTGCATACATTTTATTTTCTTCTGTGAGTTCCTTTTGAATTTCTAATCCTAATAGAACATTTTTGTAAATTGTTCTCCATTCCAATAGATTGTCTTTTTGCAACATATAACCTACTTTTCCTTCTATGTATATTTCTCCATCTGTTTTAGGTTCCAGTCCAGCAATTATAGAAAGTAATGTTGACTTTCCACAGCCACTTGGTCCTATTATACTTATATATTCTCCTTTTTCTACTGAAAAATTTATATTATTTAAAGCCTTAACTTCACCATTTTTTGCCTGATATGTTTTGCATATATTTTGTACTTCAAGAATCTTTTTTCCTTTTTTAGGATTATTTTTCTTATTCATATTATAGTTTTTTAATATAGTTTCTTTATCCATAATTTTATTTATTCCTTTCTCAGCGTGTAGCTGTTCAGAACTTTTATTAATAATCCAATGTAAATTATCTTATTGTATTTTATGTTTACTATGTTTTTATGTTACATGAATATCTGCTTAAACTATAATAAAATGCATTTGTTACTAGTTGGTTAATATTTTTCTTGCACAAAAAAAGAGCCCCGGGGTAAGAGCTCTTTCTTTTTTATTATTACACGATCATAAACATCTTTATTTATAAAATGAATAGGGATTTCTTTTTTATTTTAGATTTTAATTTATTTATTTTTATCTGCTATTTGCATGACACGAAAATTTTTAATTTTGATCAAAAAAGCATTTTATCTTTATTTTTCTATTTATTCACCTCCATTTAGCACATAATTTATTTGAGTGAATTAATTTCTTATACAATTTATGTATAAGCTTGTCCTATTGTTTCTAACTTTCGAATATATAAATTCCTTGTGAATTATATTTATTCGTTTATATTGTTGTTTTCGAATATTTTTTCATGAGTTCTTACAGAAAAAAATATAAAGAAAATAATTCAATATGAGATTCATTTTTTAATCTTTTGGGAAATTACTTTTTGAATGAAATCAAAATTTTTCTTTGGATAAATTCGTACGAATACTAATTAAAATGTTTTATAAAACTATAGTTATAATAGCATGTCCCAAGCGGGATTGCAAGCATTTTCGCATTACAGAAATTCTCATATTTTATTAAAATTTCTTATTATTTTATATAAGTATTTATTATATTTCAATATTTAGCATAATCATTCTTTTTTCTTTCCAGAATGTCGAAATATTTTTTCACATTAGTCAATTTAGTAATTTCAGTTTTAAAAAATAATTTCTATCTACTAACCACAATCTTTTTTACTTGTCTCTTTTTTACTTAAATGTACTAGATAGAGGTTTCCTACAAAAAGCTATTATACCGTAGCGCCTAAATATTAATTTTACATAAAGCATTGATATTTTCATTGTTTTATTTTATAATAGATAGGTAATTATGATACGAATGGAGGAGGCTTATGGATAGAATAGCAATTATTTCAGATGTTCATGGTAACATCACTGCACTAAAGACAGTCCTAGCAGATATTAGTTCTCGTGGCATCACAAGAATTTTTTGTTTGGGCGATAGCGTTACAAAATGTGCAAATCCAGATTTAGTAATCGATTTACTTAAAGATACCTGTGAAGTTATGATAAAAGGAAACTGCGATGATGTTATTGCTTCTCCGAGTAGTTTTGTAAAAAAGTTTTGGAGCAGAGAAAAAATTGGCGAAGAACGTGCTAACTACTTATACAATTTGCCAATTTTTCATGAGTTTTTTATAAGTGGAAGATTTATTAGACTATTTCATGCTTCTCCTTACAGCTTATCTCACATATATAATCCAATGTTTTCTAATGAGAATAATGAAAGAAGTTCAACAGAGCTTAAGTCTTGTATGGATTTATTTGCTAACACAAGTTTTTTGGGAAAAACTCAAAGTGACCCTATTCCAGATATTATAGGTTATGGGCATATTCATACTCCAAATATTTTAAGGTATGGAAATAAAACAATTTTTAATCCTGGTAGTGTTGGAATGCCTGTTGAGATGATGAATAACGGACTTTATGATGAAACCAATCGCTTTTCAACAGTTGCTTCATATATTATACTAGAGGGAACTTTTGGTTCAAAGGAGCTAGCACCATTTTCAATTAATTTAGTTAGACTTCCTTATGATATTCAAAAGGAATTAGAATATTTAGAAAATTCTGATATGCCAAATAAAAATAAAATAATTAGTAGTTTAAAAACTGCTTGTTCTTAATAATTTAATGAGGTGTTTATTATGGATTCTGAACTGTGTCTGGCTAAGAAAACTCTAAAAAAATATAAACAGGAACATGTTCTTAATTTTTACGATGAGCTTAGTACGGATGAAAAGACAAAGTTAATTTCTCAAATCAATTCTACAGATTTTAATGAAATTAAGAAATTATATGAAAACTCAAAATTAGATGATTCTATAGATTCAAATAGAATTGAACCAATTAATTACATAATCAAAAAGAATTTAGATTCACAAACAAAAAAGAATGCTTCAACTATAGGTAAAAGTATACTTTCGGAAAACAAACTTGCTGTTATCACTGTTGCTGGTGGTCAAGGTTCCAGACTTGGTTTTAAGGGGCCTAAGGGTTCTTACGAAATTAATGTTCCTCCAAAGAAATCACTTTTTGAATTTGTATGTGATAAATTAAAACAGGCTAATGATTTATACGATTGTGATATTTATTGGTATATAATGACTAGTCCTATTAATAATTCTCAGACAAAGGATTTTTTTGAAAAACATAATTATTTTGGATATTCAAGTTCAAAAGTAAAATTCTTTGTTCAAAATACTCTTCCTATTATTGATACCAATGCAAAGGTAATCTTGGATACCATTTATTCAATACGAACGGGGCCAAATGGAAATGGAGATATTTTTAAATCTTTTTGTGATGCAGGCTATTTGAAAAATTTAAAGGAAAATAATATCGATTGGATATTTGTTGGTGGTATCGATAATATAATTCTTGAATGGGTTGACCCTTTGTTTATTGGTCTTACATCTATTCGGAAATTATTCTATTGCAAGCAAATCGTTAAGGAAAACCGACTTTTCCTCTCCCGATTGGGTTTTTGCAAAGTTAGATGGCCATCCTTCAATAGTCGATCCATGTAATATAAAAACAACCGATTTAGAAAAATATAATCAAACAAATATCTTGTCACATTTATTTAGCACAACAGCTTTTGAAAAATTATCTAAAGTAACTCTTCCTTATCATAGAGCCTTTAAGAAAAACGATTTTATCAATGATGAAGGAGTTAAACAGGTATCCCCAAAGCCTAACTCATTTAAATTTGAAAAGTTTATCTTCGACGGATTTAAGTATTTTGATGATTTAATGTTACTTGAAGTTGAAGCAAAAGACGAATTTGCACCGATTAAAGCTTTTAATGGTACAGCCACTCCTGAAACTGCATTAGAACTTTATAAAAAGAAATATAATTTGTAATTATGTTACAAATTTTCAATAGATATATAAAACTAATGCAAATATTTTATAAAAAATCATAAATTTTTTGTGTTAAGAAAGTAACATTTTTTCGTTTTCTTAATATTATATAATACCATTTGTTTAATGGTATTATATTTTTTTTGTTTGAATATACTTTAAAAGTATTGAGAAAGGAAGAGATTTTATGCCAAATATGAATTTTGATGATATGATGAAAATGTTAGCAAAGATGGATAAAAAGGAGCTTGAAGCTAGAATGAATCAAGTATCAAAAATGCTTGAAAATAAGAGTCCAGAAGACGTTTTTAAAGAGATGAATGGCAACAATCAGAAAAAATAAGTAAAATTTCATTTAAGGTGGTGAACGTTTTGGCAGATATGTCTGATTTGATGAAGAATTTTTCTTCTATAATGAATGGAAAAGAGATGCCTGATAATATAAAGGAAATGTTAAATTCTTTTGCAAATAAATCAAATAATTCGTCTAGTAACATGGCAGATGGTTCATCAGATAATACAACAAAAAATATAGCAAGTAATGTGTCAAATAATGCTAATAATAAAGAGCAATCAAATAATTCTCATTTTGATACTCAAGAGAGTTATCACAGAAATTCTAATAATTCTTCTGATAACTGCGCAGAAAATTCGTCTCCATTTGATGGAATAGATTTTGATACGATGATGAAGATGCAGAAAATTATAAGCAGTATGAACAGTTCTTCAAATAGTTCAGGTGCAAATCTTTTGCGATCATTGAAGCCTTATCTGAAGCCTAGTAGACAGGCAAAGGTTGATGAATGTATTCAGCTCTTGAGTCTTGAGAAGGCTTTCTCTTTAATGAACAATTCAAACCTTTCTAATCGGTGGTGATAAAAAATGATTCCAAATTATGCTTACTGGGGTCTTCCCAACTATACAAAATTTATAAATAATCAGACTCCTATTGTTCCACCACAGCCTAATATTGCACAAGCTTATGCAAATTCTCCAAAATTTTCTGTTATGCCTACATATTTTCAGGAAACGCCAAATTATAGAAGCAACTATAAATATAGAAATACTAATGACAACAATAATTATTCTTTAAAAAGTTCTTCAATAGACATGAATAGCAACAATGTAATCAACAATATAAAAAATAATAGAGATATTTCAAAGAAATTTCATAAAACATCTACTTCTTTTGAAAACACTTCCTCACAAAATATTCACTTAAAAAATACTGGTTCAAACCGCTCTGAATCAGGCAATTATGAACCAGTATTTAATTTATTAGGAATTAATTTATATTTTGATGATATTTTAATACTTTGTTTGCTTTTCTTTTTGTATACTGAACAGGCTAATGATTTTAGCTTATATTTAGCTTTGATATTCTTACTAATGTGCTAAAATTGCAGTTATGGTTCAAGCTTCTTTAAGCTTCTTTTCATAATAAATTCTCCGTCTGTTTTTGTTTTGCGAATACTATGTTATTCGAGAATCATTTCGCCTTTTTCATTAAGATATACATATGTTTTTCTTGTTTCTTCTTGTATTTCGGCTCTTTCTCTTTCTTTTACAACATTTGCGATTCTAAGTTGCGGAGCCTCAATTGAAGATGCTGCTATCATTGCATCTTTGTTTCCTTTGGCGCCTGCATGCGCAAGTCCTCTAAGGATTCCAAGTATTACAATATTTTCGCCAGCAATTACTTCTGCCCCATCGTTTACGTCCCCAAGAACAATTATGCTTCCTTCAAATTCTATTTTTTGTCCTGATCTTACGCTTCCTCTATGGAATTTTGTTTCTGATGTAGCAATTTCTTTATTGTAAGTTCTGGTTATTCCATGTAGTCCAAGTGTTCTAGGGCTATCGAACTTTATATTTACATCTAAATATCTTTTTATTAACTCTTGAATTTCGTCTATTTCTTTGTTTTTTAATACTTTTCCTGTTATTACAATTGGAGTAGTTTCTCCTTGGTATAATTTTTTTAATTCAGGAATCTTTTTTCTAAGCATGTATACGATTTCTTCTTGTGAAGAATCTTCGTTTATCTTTATTATTATATTGTCTTTTCTTAAGTTAATAGTAATGCAACTTTTCATTTCGATACACCCTTTCATTTTAATTTATTATCTGAACTGTTGGCAATGCCGACACATCTTCTGTTATTTGATTGGTGTTCATTCCAAAATATTGTGCTATTACATCTCTAGCGACTTCTGCGGTATAATTTCCGTGTCCACCATTTCTTACGAATACTACTATTGCAATTTCTGGGTCATCAAATGGAGCAAATCCAACGAACCATGCATTTGTTTTGTCTTTAACTCCTGTTTGTGCAGAACCTGTTTTTCCTCCTACTTCTATATTAAATCCTTGGAATATTGAGTATGCTGTACCTCCAGATTCACTAGTAACTCCTCTCATTCCTTCTAATATTGCATCTATATTTTTTTCATCGAATGTCATTTCCTCTGAATCATCATTTTCAAGTCCTAATTTTTGATGAATTTCATTTTCATATTCATCTCTTGAAACTTCGCTTCCATCTGAATTTACTACTGATTTTACAATGGTTACATCAAGTTTCTTTCCTCTGTTTGCAATCATTGAAACGTATTTTGCCATTTGTATTGGAGTAAATGTGTTGTAACTCTGTCCTATTGCCGCTGAAATAGTTTCTCCAGGATTCCAAACTCTGTTTTCTTGTTCCGCGATTTTGTTGCTTGCAAGTACTCCTGAAATTTCTCCCTTTAATTCTATTCCTGTTTTGTGTCCAAGACCTAAATAATATGCATATTTTGCAAGTGTATCGATTCCAAGCCTATCTCCTAATTCATAGAAGAAATAGTTACATGATTTCTTTATTGCATCAGATACGGCAATTCTTCCGTGTCCAGAGGTGTTCCAACATTTCCAACTACTGTTGTATTTTTTATAAACTCCAGTATCTCTTATTGTTTCTGTTGTTGTAATTTTTCCTTCTTGAAGACCTGCTATAGCTGTAGCCATTTTGAATGTTGATCCAGGTGAGTACATAGCTGAAATTGCCTTATTCTCCAATGGTTTTGTGTCTCCATTTATATAATAGTTCCAGGTTTCTGTATCAATTCCGTTTACAAATGAAGATGGATCATAATCTGGGTAACTTGCCATTGCAAGGACTTCTCCTGTTTTTACATTCATTACCACAGCAGCTCCTGCATCAGCTGGATAAGATTTTCCAAATCCACCAGAAGCAATTTTTTCAATGTTATTTTTTAGTGCTTCTTCTGTAACAGCTTGTAATTTTGAATCTATTGTAAGAATAATGTCTGAGCCAGAAACTGCTTCTTTAGATATATATTCTCCAGTCGTAGTTCCGTCAACGTCCATATCTATTTGCTTTATTCCGTCTGTACCTTTTAAATATTTTTCAAAAGTGTATTCTATTCCGGCTTTTCCGATTATATCGTTTTGGTCATATATATCTTCATTGCCTTCTAATTCACTTTCTTCTATTTGTCCAATTCTTCCAATTATGTGTGATGCTGTTTTACCAAGTGGGTAAACTCTTACAGGTTCTGAAACAATTTCAACTCCTGCAAATTCTGAATTTTTTTCATTTAATTCAAGCATACTTTTTTCGCTTATATTTTCTGCAATCTCAATCGATTTTGTATTACTATATCCTTTATAAGATATTTCATATCTTATTGCCATTATTTTTCTTGCATCTTCAACATTGTCTGTTTTAATTTCATATTTGTTTTTAAAATAGTTGAAAGCTTCTTCTGCGGTTGCATCTTCATCAATGTTATTCGCTTTTTTCCACTTTTTCTGGCTCTCTTCTTCTGATAATTTAAATCTATAAGGATTTATATCTATCAAGAAGTTATCCACATAAGAGTCCCCGTTTGTGGATAATACGTTCAAAACATTCAGAATTGTATTATTTAAGTTTTCATTATTTACTTTTGTTTTATACAATACAACAGAATATTTAGCCTCTGCTCCAGCAATTAGAGTTCCTGAACTATCTCTAATACTTCCTCTATCTGCTTTCAATATACTCTCTCTAGTAAGTTTAGTATTAGAGGTTTCTCTGTATTCTTGTCCATGTACAATTTGAAGATTAAATAGTTGCAAAAGCAATAAAATGCCTATTAAATAGACTATTATTGTTATTATATTATATCTAATTCTGTCATTTCTTTCTTTATTTTTAGCCACTTATTCACCTTCTCTGTTTTTATTTAAAAATACCTTGTTAAGATAAATTTATCATCAAATAAATTTTCTAAGTAATATCCTGCTTTTTTCATTATAGGATAAATTATTATTGTTAGTAAAACATTGAATAAAGTTTCTATAAGTAAAATTCTTATGAATGGTAGAATTTCTATAGTTCCTGATGTTCTAAGCATTGTTAAAATGTAAAGTAATGTTTCATAAAAAATCGTTGCAATAATTACCATTAATGTAACTATGAATCTACTGTCTTTTGAAAAGTTTTTACTTAATATTTCTCCTAGTAGTCCCACTGTTCCAAGTGCCAAAGCCGATATTCCAACTGTTTTTCCAAGGATTATATCTAAATATAATCCGAAGCAAATTCCAAACGCCATTCCAAGTTTTCTTTTTACAAATAATCCAATAAATAATACTAGAATGACATACAAATTTGGCATTATGCCTGCAATATTAAACCATGTAAATACATTGGACTGTAAAAAATATAATAGAAAAAATACCAAAATTAAGCATATTATTGATAATGGTTTTTTCATTTTTACAATCCTCCTTTTCTTCATATTTAAATTTAATATTACTACTTATGTTTATCTATTTAAGTATTATTATTACCTTTTTAACAAGATTTAATTTAGTATTACTAACACAGTTTCTAGTTTATTAAAGTTTACTGCTGGTTCAACTAACGCATATCTATTTGTTAGATTTTTTGTATTTGTAACCTGTTTTACTGTTCCTATAGTGATTCCTTTTGGATATATTCCACCCATTCCAGAAGTCTCAACTTTATCTCCTTCTAGTATTGTTGCAGTTGTTGGAATATATGTTGCTTTTAACATAGATGTATTTTCAAGGTTTCCTTTTACCACAACTGAATCTCTAGCTGTACCAACAACACTTGTTACAGCACTTGATGTATCTAATATTGTTTGAACTTTTGCTGTTGAATCTGTAACTGAAATTACATGTCCTACTAGTCCTTCGTTTGCTATAACAGGCATTCCGACTTCTATTCCATCATTTTTTCCAATATTTATAACAATAATATTGCTATAATTGCTTGTACTCTTGTTTATTACATAACCCGGAACTGTTGTGTATTCTGTATATTTATCTTTTAAATTTACATATTCTTTTAAAGTTTCATTTTCAGATTTTACTATTTCAAACTCTCTTAGAGTCTTTTCGAGTTCACTGTTTTTATCTTTTAGTGTTTTATTCTCTTCTTTTAATGATGCCATATCTGAAAAGAATGTATTGTTGCCGGTTATTTTATTTTTCAAATAAGTTAATCCATTTTGTACTGGCATCACAAAAGAACTAAGGGCTCCACCAACATTTGAAAAATCCTGTATATTTATATTTGAAACTATAACAATCAATATTAGAATTACTATAGTAATTATTACCCCTATAACACCGGTTTTTTTACTCTTATACATTCTTATCCCTCTCCAATTTTATTTTACTTTTAATTAAGCTTTTCTAAGTTTTTTTCAATTATCTTTTTCTGCGAATTAAAGCTGTTCTAAGCTTGTCCATATCTTCTATGGTTTTACTTGTTCCATTTGCTACACAATCAAGAGGTCTATCTGCAACATAAACAGGAATTTCTGTTTTCTGAGCAAGTAATGTGTCAAGCCCTTTTATTAAGGCTCCTCCCCCTGTTAATACAATCCCTCTTTCAACTATGTCTGAAGCTAGCTCTGGTGGTGTTTTTTCAAGTGTAGCTTTTACCAAATCTATTATTTTTTCTATAGAAGGTGCCATCGCTTCTTGTATTTGTTCTGATGATACAACTTTATTTTCTGGAAGTCCTGTTGTAAGCTCTCTTCCTCTTACTTCCATTGTTTTTGATGTTACTAATGGAATTGCACAGCCAAGTTCTATTTTTAATTCTTCTGCAGTCGCATAACCAACAGCAAGATTTAAGTTATTCTTTATATATGCGATTATTTCATCATCCATAATGTCTCCTGCAGTTTTTATAGAGTCACTTACTACGATTCCTCCAAGAGATATAACAGCAACTTCTGTGGTTCCTCCACCTATATCTACTACCATGTTTCCTGATGGCTCTGCCACGTCAAGTCCTGCACCAATAGCAGCTGCCATTGGCTCTTCTATTAAGAACACTTCTCTTGCTCCACTTTGAAGAACAGCCTCTTCAACGGCTCTTTCTTCAACTTCTGTTATTCCAGATGGAACTCCTACCACTACTCTTGGTCTTCCAATATTATACCTTTTGCATACTTTATGCATAATGTTTTTTATCATTAAATTTGTTGCTGTGAAGTCAGCTATAACACCGTCTTTCATTGGTCTTACTGCTCTAATTTGTTCTGGTGTCCTGCCAAGCATCTCCTTTGCATCTCTTCCTGTTGCAACAATTTGATGTGTTTGTCTGTTTATAGCAACTACTGATGGCTCATTTATAACAATTCCTTTTCCTTTTAATGTAAGTAGTATGTTGGATGTTCCTAAGTCCATTCCAATATCTTTGGTCCCTATTGAAAAAAATCCCATTTTAAGTTAAATCCTACCTTTCTCTGATAAGTGTCATCACACTAAAAAATTTGTAGCCAGCCACTACGACGTGGTCTAGTAATTCTATTCCTAAAATTTTACTTGCTTTATCTAGTGTTTCTGTAAATTCTATGTCTTCGGTGCTCGGTTCAGGGTTTCCACTTGGATGATTATGTACAACTGCAATTTTAGGTGCTCCTATTTTTATTGCCTCTGCCAAAATATCTTTTGGAGCAACTGAAACATTATTGGTGCCACCTGTTGCAACTTCCATAACTCTTAAAAGAATACATTTTGTGTTAAGCATTATTACTTTTACCTTTTCTCTTTTGCAATTTGATAATTCTTGCATAAACAAGTTTGCAAGATCTTTCGAGCTCCTAACACTTATATTCAATTTATCTATGGGTTTACTCATCCTTTTATTGATTTCACAAAGTGCCTGTATTTGTATTGCTTTTATTGTTCCTATTCCTTTTATTTGAGTTAATTCACTTATTGTTAAGTCATTTAGGAATTGTATGTTTTCTTTATTTTCAGTATTTATGGCTAGCAACTCTTGTGCTAGCTGTACTGATGTTTTTTCTTTTGTTCCTGTTTTTATTATTATTGCTAGAAGCTCTGCATTTGACAGGCTTTCTATTCCATACATTTGTGCCTTTTCATACGGTCTTTCCGACTCAGGCAAATTTTTTATTATCATGAATTTCCTTTCTACCCTATTCATGATTAAATTTTTTAAAGTGCTTTTCTATATATAAACATTGATATGATTACACCTACTATACTTGCTATATTAATTTTAAACATTATAGCAAAGGTTAGTTTTATTACTCCAAGGTCTAAAATTAGTGGTGATGAAAGACCAAATTCTTGTCCATAAGATAGCCACCACAAAAAGTCTATTCCTGATGCTAAGTTACCAATTAATCCCCCTATAACAAGACCTGCTAAAATAAATAAAACGCATATCCATCCTTTACCTTTCATTGTTTTTTCCTCCGTTTTCTAGTTTGATTTTTTCTTACGGAAACATGAATTTCCGTATTGTAGTTTTGTACGTCTGTATTATATCTTGAAACAAGATTTTTTTCAATAGAAATAATCATTTTTTAGAATTAATCTTTATTTTTTTATAAATTTATGCTATATTATATATTACATTTTAACGTTTAGATAATATAATATAGTAACAAATGAATTTCCATATTTTGTTCATTTCATTATTTTTAATTTGGTAGTATAATATATGTATGAAACAAGATATTGATATGAAGCAGTGGTTTTAGTAGAAGTAATGTTTTATAGGGTACAAGGAGGATTTTAATGAAATTTGAAAAAGTAAACAAAGACAAAATGAGAGTTACTCTAAGCCGCGATGACCTTGAAGCTAATGATATTGATTTTCACTCTTTTATGTCTGATTCACATGAAACAGAAACTTTATTTTTAGCTGTTCTAGATAAAGCTGAACAAGATTATGGTTTCTCTACTGATAATTATAAGTTAAAAGTTGAAACTTTTGCACTTGATAATGGTAATTTTATTTTAACAATAACTAGAAGCCGTGATTCTATTGCAAATTCTGGTGATATAAAGAATCCTACAAAGAAGAGATTTAGGGTTTCACGAAAAGTTCCAACTGAAGTTTCAGAATCTTTAGCATATAAGTTTAATAATTTCGATGATTTTTGTAGTTTTGCAAAATATCTTACAACTGCACAAATAAAGAATATTGATAAGATGGCAAAAACATCTATGCTTTATAGTTATAATGGTAATTATTACTGGGTTTTGAATAATATAAACCCTAAATATACATATTTAAAAAATGTATACTCGGCTGTTACAGAATTTGGAGCATACGCAAGTTGTGCAAATTCTTTTATAGCAAAATTGCATGAGAACGGCAGTTTAATAATAAAAGCTAATGCAGTAAAAGTATGTACAAAATATTTTGTTTAATAAGTATAATTTTATATTATTTTTTTAGAAAAATAAAAGTATGAACTTCTTAAATAATTATAATAAAAATACTAGGATTAATTAAATTTAGTTAAAAAATTATTATTGAAAAAAATACGATGAACTAAATGTTCATCGTATTTTGGTGTATTTATATCTTTTAGAAAATTTTGTCATTTTATTATTTAACCTATTGATATAAGTAGTTTTGAGGATCTTGTGCAATTCCGTTTACACGAATTTCTAAATGTAAGTGGTTTCCTGTTGAAATTCCTGTTGATCCAACCTTTGCTATAAGTTGTCCTTGTGAAACATATTGTCCTTGTGAAACACATAACTCACTACAATGTCCATATAAAGTTTGTACACCATTTCCATGAGAAATTATAATGTAATTTCCATAACCTCCACCGTATCCGTATTGAGATACTGTTACAGTTCCTGCTGCAGCTGCATAAATTGCTGTTCCCTTGTCTGCTGCAATGTCAATTCCCTTATGGTTGTCCCTACTTCTCCAACCAAATCTTGATGAAATAACTTTATAATTTTGCACTGGTCTTATTAATGATATTCCAAGATTTACAACATTTCCTGTGTTGTTCATTCCCTTTACTCCGACTCCAGTACTACCAGAACTTTTTGCAACTCGAACAACAACTTTTTTCTTATATAATTTTGATACACAAGTTTCCTTGTCTGTAAATTCTGCCTTTTCTGTATTATATTTTTCTAATATTGTAATTTTATCTTTATTTGTACTATCTTTTTCTTTAAGTTCATTTACAACTTGTTCAGCTTCATCAAAAGATTGAATATAATATTTTTCTTCGTCATCTTCAAGCAATGCATAATATCTGTAATATGTTATTCCCTGTGATACAACCTTATTATATATTTCGTCATCATTTGTTTGAACGTCCCTTTTCAACATGCATAACTCATATTCAGGCATGTTGTCTATTTGAACAAATGCAATATTTTGGCTACTATCACCTTTTTGGATTGCATTATTTATTTTGGCTTGAAGGCTACTTTTATTTTTTGTGTATCCTATAAATTCTCCATTTAAAGTAACGCTGTATGTTGGTTTAAAAAAATATGTTATTATTCCTGCTATAATTGCTACTCCAAGTGTTATTAAAAATATGAATTTTACTGAACGCTTGAAATACGTAATTGATTTTTTTAGTATATTTATAAAAAACCACTCCTTACTTTTTATTCTTTCATCATTTTACACCAACATAAAAAAATAAGCAATAGTTTTTATGACTTTTTATCTATATGCATTAAATTTTGTTACAATTATTACTACTCATTTTGGTGAGCCTTGAATTATAACATTAAATCAAAATAATGCAATAACTTTTCATTTTAGAAATTATACCAAAGATTAGTGATTTTCATTTATATAAAAGATTCCCCAGCCCAATAAATTGGCTGGGGAAGTTTGTATCTTTTAAAGATAATACCTATCTTTCAAGGTTTTATATAACACATAAAAATAAAAATTTGTGAAAATATAAATTTCACAAATTTTTATTTAATGTCCTTATGATTAATTAATCTATTAATTTTTATTGTAACTCTGTTTTAACTTTTTGAACCTCTGCTTCTGTAGCTTGTTGAGCTGGTTTATAATATCCCTTTGTTTGAGCAATTTTAAATAACTCATATTGGAAACTCTCATCATTATTTCTTATTTGTTGTATTGTTTGTCTAAGTTGCATATTTTCAGCTTCTGAAATAACTCCTTGATAAGTTTTTAAGCTTCCTTTCACTCCTTCTAGTATATCATTTACCATTGTTTTTTCATCCATAATTAATATTCTCTCCTTTCACCTCTTAGTCATTTAAAAATGACATCAATTTTTGCTTTGTATTTAATGCATCTTGTGCAGACTTTGTAAAAATCTGTTTAATTTGCGGATCAACCGCTTGTGATGCATAAGCATTCAATTTTTGATAAGAAGTTTCATGAGCTCCTATTAAATGGCGTAAATTTTGTAATTCAACTTGACTTAAATTTGGCATTTTCTTCATTCCTTTCTTTTGAAATCTTTAATTATTATGTGCCAACAATTCAAGTTTTATACAAATTTAAAAATTAAATTTCTAATTTTCAATTTAAGATTTTTAATATTAAACTTTCAATTTTTATTTTTTTCATTTTTACTTCCTAGTTTAATATTTCCAATCCCGCAAATTTTGCCATTAGACGTTTATGTCCAACTTTGTCAAATTCCAAGTCAACTTTTATGTCGTTTCCTTCTTCCTCTAACTTAGTAATCGTTCCTTCTCCGAATTTTTTGTGGTAAACCCTTTGTCCAACTTGATATTTTGAAATATCAACTCCACTTCCTGGTTGATTATTTTGCTTTATCGAATTCAAGAAGCTTTCCGCTGTTCTAAATTGGTAGGCAGGTTTCTCATTTTGACTGCCGAATACTTTTGCAACGGCCTTTTTGTCGTCTTCATCCATTTTATATGTTTTAACACTTTGACCACTTCCATAACTCCATCTATATCCAAGGTCACGGAATTGATTTTCATTAGAAGACTTACTCTCAACCACCTCTGAATAACCTTCAAGAAGCTCGTCTGGAATTTCTTTTACAAATCTTGATATTTGATTATAACTTGTAGAACCAAATATTGTACGATGTTTTGCACAAGTTAAATACAAATATTGTTTTGCTCTAGTAATTCCAACATAGAACAAACGTCTTTCCTCTTCCAAATCTTTTGGTTCTCCTATTGATTTGTATCCCGGGAATATTCCTTCTTCCATTCCAACCAAGAAAACAACTGGGAACTCAAGTCCTTTTGCACTGTGAAGAGTCATTAATGTAACAGAATCTTCCTGATCTTGCATTCCATCTATATCACTTGAAAGCGTTATGTTCTCTAAGAATTCTGCAAGAGTATTATCTGCCGATTCTTCCTCGAACTCTATTGCAACCGTTAAGAATTCCTCTATGTTTTCGATTCTTGTTTGAGCTTCTATGCTATTTTCAAGCTCTAGAGCCTTTGTGTATCCTGTTTTATTTAAAACTTCTTTTATTAAATCAGAAATTTTCATTGAATCTTTTTTCGCTCTTATTGCTTCAATTTGTTCTATAAAATCTCTCGAATTTGAGTAAACTCTTGTTAGACCATAGTTCTGTGCATCTTTTATTACATCATACATTGATGCTCCAGTTTTTTCAGAAATTTCTTGTATTTGATCTAAACTTGTTTTTCCAATTCCACGTTTTGGTTCATTTATAATTCTTTTTAGTGAAAGATTGTCTGAAGTATTGTGAACTAATCTTAAATAAGCGATAGTATCTTTGATTTCTTTTCTCTCATAGAATTTTAGACCACCTATTACCTTGTAAGGAATCCTCTCCCTCATAAGAATATCTTCTATTGCTCTTGATTGAGCATTCATTCTGTATAACACGCAAAAATCCGAATACTTAAAATATTCTTCAGTCTTTAAATGCTGAATTTGTTCAACGATATATCGACCTTCGTCGTACTCATCTTCTCCACAATAAATGCAAGGAAGACTTCCATCATCATTTTGTGTCCACAACTTTTTATCATATTTATTCTCATTGTGCTTAATAACAGCATTTGCTGCCTTCAATATATTTCCTGTACACCTATAGTTTTGCTCTAGTTTTATAATTTTCGTTCCTGGAAAATCTCTTTCAAAATTCAAAATATTTGTAATATCTGCTCCTCTAAACGAATATATACCTTGGTCGTTATCTCCTACAGCTGTTACATTTCCATACTTTGACGCAAACAAACTTACAAGTGTAAATTGAGCCTTGTTTGTGTCCTGATACTCGTCAACAAGTACATACTTGAATTTTTCAGTATAATAATCAAGAATATCTGCATTTTCATTCAAAATCTTTATTGTGAAATTAATAATATCATCAAAATCAATCGCATTATTTTCTTTTAATCTTTGTTGATACAACTCATAAATCTGAGCAATCTTCTCTTTTCTGAAATCTCCTGAATATTTTACACTGTATGCTTTAGGTTCAAGCATCTCATTTTTTGCATTGCTTATTTCTGAAAGAGTTCCTCTGTCAGTAAACAATTTATCATCAATCTTTAAGGTTTTTAAACACTCCTTAATAAGAGTCCTTTGGTCTGATGTATCAAATATAACAAAATCGGTATTGAAACCAATTCTGTCTATAAACTTTCTTAAAATACGAACACAAATAGAGTGAAAAGTTCCCATCCACAGATCTGCACTGGCTTCGCCAATCAAATTACCAATTCTTTCTTTCATTTCATTTGCTGCTTTATTTGTAAAAGTTATAGCCAAAATATTCCATGGCTTAACACCATTTGCAATCTCATAAGCTATTTTATGTGTAAGAACTTTTGTTTTTCCACTACCTGCACCAGCAATAACAAGGCATGGTCCTTCTGTTTGCATTACAGCTTCTTTTTGTTTATCATTAAGTCCACTTAAAATCTCTTCTTTATCCATAAATCCATTCCTTTCCTGTCTTAATCCATTCTTGTCTTAGTCCATTCCTATCTTCGTTATATTCTATATTAAGATTACTAAATTTGCAATACAAAACATGTTTATTTTTTAGTTAAGCCAAAAGCAAATGGCAGGGGAAGTACCCCTGCCATTGCGATATACTATTTTACGTTCTTGTTACCAGCTTGCTTTCGTGTTCCTTGACAAACTTATCAAGCTCCTTCCTACTCAGCATACCTTTGCGGACAAGCTCATCTGCTAGCGCAGTCACCAGACTGCTGTGGTTTCTCAGAATCGTCTCCGCTCTTTCGCGGGCACGTTCTGTAATGGACTTAATCTCTTCATTTATAGACTTCGTAACCTCAGGCGTCTGCATCTGGTAGTTCTCATCATTCAGGTAAATACGGTGCTCTCCAAGTTTGGTTGTCATACCATATTTTGTGACCATATTGTAGGCAATCTTGGTTGCCCGCTCCAGGTCATTGCTTGCCCCGGAGTTGTTCAAAGAGTGCATGAACAGCTTTTCAGAGACCTTGCCGGCCAACAGAGATGCAATCTCGTCGATAAAATAATCCCTGTCAGCTCTTGCTGTGATATCTGTGAAATCGTAGACATTTACTCCCATATAGTCATCTGCCGGAATGATAGAAATTGCAATAACTTCCTTGTCAACCAACTTTCCCGAGAATCGCCTTACCACATAGTGGCCAACCTCATGGAAGGCAGTCTCACGAATCAAATCTGCGGGCATCTTGTGGAACTTCTTGAAGTTTGCATCGAAGTTCTTCATGATAGACTCCCTGTCAACATGATCCTTGCCGTCCATCTTGGCAGTTACCATAGACAAATCAATCAAATCCTTGGTTCTGTCGGGATTGCTGGTAGTGTAGTTAAAGCACGAAGAATAGAAGATAATCATATCAACCATTCTTCTCGAAATTTTGACCCCATGGTATTTCTCCAACTGCTTGATGGAATCCTTTAGCATCGAATAAACTTCCGTGGTCTTCGGTTCTCTCACTTCGATTTTGCGGAACCGCCGTCTCAAAGCACTCTCCATGCCGAAGGTCTGCTCATACTCTTCATCAGTGGTAGCACCGATGATAATGACGTCGTCTCCAGCAAGAATGGGTTTCAGGGCATTCGAGAGATCCTGTTTGTCATCAGGCGAGCACGAGCCCGCACCAATAATCATGTGAATCTCATCAATGAACAAAATCACATTTTTATGTTCTTTGAGAAAATCGATAAGATTCTGAAATCTCTCTTCAGCCTGGCCTCTGTACGTCGTGCCGGAAATGATGTTGTTCACATCAAGAGAAAGTACCAAATATCCATTGAACATCTCGGGACAAGTACCATTCACAATGTCGCAAGTAATCTTGTAGACAATGGAAGATTTGCCAACACCAGCTTTGCCAGTAAGAATTACATTTCGTTTGGTTCTCTTCATCATCGTCTTCCAGATTTCTTTGCACTCCTCATCTCTTCCGAGAATTGCACAGTCGCGGTTCTGCTCAAACCTTTCGTTCAACACGCTCAGGCAACCGTTCAACGAATCCGGAATATCCGAAAGTTCAGTATCGACCACAATGCAATCAATATACTGATTCTCGAGTCTTTCTGCATTAGTACCGGTTTTTTCGAAGAGCTTATTCATGTCTACAGATATGTTTTCCAAAAAAGACAAAATCACATCATCAAGAGTGAGTTCCTGCCGGTTTTCCTCTTCCACCTCCAGCTTTGCATAGTAGAAAACATCAGCAAAATCTTGTGTAAATTTAACTTTCTCGCTTTCTTTAACTTCAGATGCCTGGAGTACTTCCTGCATAAATTGAAACTCCTCTGGGGTTTTGCTGAAAGCCTCTTCCGTGAATTCGTGTGCATCCAAAGCATCCTCCGAAATGTCAACAACAGATTCAATGCCAGTCGCGGAATTCATATTGGTGGCATTAGCGAACAACAAATTGGTCAAAAGAACGTTGAACAATACCGTTGTGTTGACCAAGTCGATTTCGTATTCCTTGGCCCTCTCAATGGTTACATTGACAAGCCCTTTGACCTCCTGGGACAACATAATACTCATAGTATATTCTCCTTTCAACGCTTTATGACAACTATTATACCACCATTTCGGCTGTATTGCAATGACTTTCAGCATTTGAGAAGAATTTTTCGAGCTTTTATTACAAAATTTTGCAATTTTATTTTGTTTTTATCGTTCTTTAAAACTTATTGCTAAATCACATACAATACTTACATATCATTTAGAACGAATATTAATTTTTCCTTAAAACTTATTGCTAAATCACATACCAGATTTCATATTTTTCTTTAAATCTATATTTATTATTATCTTCTTGATTCAGAAATAACTACATCTCATTATAAAAAATTTCTTGTATACATCCTTAAGATATATACAAGAAAAGCCTAACTTAAAACATTTAAAAAATTAATATTTATCATTATATCGAGTTGATTCATATCCTTGAGCATTCAATTTTCTAACCCACTTATCCAATATTTTTTTATTAACCTTATTAAATAGTCTTGTTTTTCCACAATATTTAACAATAGTAGGACTTACAGCATAATACAATTTTATAAAAGCTCTACCCCAAACTCTATTGTCAAGATAATAATCTCTAAATCTTCTTAATGTCCATACTTCTGGACAATCATAAGTTCCATAAACAGCTGTAGCGACATAGCACCCCTGTTTAGTTTTTATTGTGCTTCTATCTGGAATTACATATGATGGATCCATCTCCTTAATCTTTTGATGTGCTTCCATGATTTCATTAACAATTTTCTCTTTAGCTTCATTAGTTAACGAATATTCAGTTGTCCAATATGAATTACCATTAATGAATTGTTGAGTGTATGAACAACATTTTACAAGCTCTTGAAGTATTTGAATTTTATTTTTATAAATTTGAATCTTAAGGTCTTTGCCATCTGGTATTGAATCCATTATGCAAGAAATTGCCGTGTCGTATAAAATTGTTGCAGCATTTGCTCTATCTCTAAATTGTTCAAAATCAAATTTATCAGGATGTCCTTCATCTCCAACATATTCTTTATAAATAGTTCGAGGATATGCATTATTAACAGCAGAATTAATCTCTTGTGCAATAAGCATCAAAGAGTCATCAAAATTCGAACCAGTTATCGAACAAAACTGCACAATATCACTTAAAATTTTCTGTACAATATCTATAATCATGGACGCATCATCTACGCTTGGATAATCTATATAGTGGTTACAAGCCAATCTTCCAAGAGACTCTAATAAATTTTTCATTTCTTCTGTACACTCTTTTTTCATCTCTTCTTTTTTGTCTTCTGGTGCAAATTTTATTGCATTTTCAAAACATGTTATAGATTCAAGAGTTCTGGGATTTACAACGGTTGACTGCCAGCCTGCAACTTTACCTTTTATAAACCATGCCTCATAATTTTCAGCATCAATTTCAATAACCTTGTTGCAATAATTTTCCGCTTCAGCATTATTATTTGAGTTCATAGCATTTTCAGCTAATTTTATATAGTTTTCTGAGTTACCTATGTTTTTTACATTTACCTCTCCCGAAATTTCTACTAATAGTTTCTTTGCTTCCTCTGGAGTGTATTTTGTGCCACAATATTGGCATACGAATAAGTCGTCTTTCTTTACAACATCATTAGATCCACATAATTCACATTTTATTGATTTCATTTGTTATTCCCCCTTAGACAATATTGTAACAATAAAAAAATAAAAATACAATAGTTCTAAAATGCTATTGTATTTTTATTTTTTTTAACAATTAGATTTGTTGTTTCCAAGTTTTCCTATATGTTTTTATTAGTAGAAATTGTATAAGGTATTAAACAGAAATAAAATTGTTGACCAAGCACTCATATCTACAATAGTAGAAATTTATATAAGGTATTAAACATTTTAAATATTCGTTCTCCTGTTTCATCTACAATAGTAGAAATTTATATAAGGTATTAAACGTTCAATAAATATGCAATAGTAGTTTATCTACAATAGTAGAAATTTATATAAGGTATTAAACTTGGATAGAAGCTATAAAATTTATAAAATCTACAATAGTAGAAATTTATATAAGGTATTAAACATAATAATGCAACTATACCAGATTTGTATCTACAATAGTAGAAATTTATATAAGGTATTAAACCCTTACATCGTTATATATGCCCTTAGAAGGCTAATTTTACATTTAAAATTATATTTTTTATAGCATTTTCTTGTCATTTAATACCTCATTTTTGTAAATTTCCAAATTAAGACCACGGTTTGTAATCCTAATTTATTAAGATTATATCATCTTCTTCATTCTTTGGAAAGCCCCATTTAGTTATTTTACAATTTTCGCTTGTTTCTATTATCATCACACTATCGCCTTGTCCGAATTTCTTTTCAAACATATCCGATATTTCACACATAATATTTTTTAATATATTCTTACTGTTTGTTATCTCAAATACAGAATATTGCAATCTATAGCCATATTTTTTGATATATTTTGAAAATTTCGTCCTTAATTTATCATCTTGTATATCATAGCTTATCAGAATCATTTAATAGCACCACCTTTGGAAAATCTTTTATTTCTTTATCTTTCATTACCCATCTATAATATTGTTGAATATATCTAAATATCTGCACTTTATATTCATTTATTGCCTCTAAAATTAGTAGCATAAAATGTGTGCCATCTTTCCAATCAATATGGTATTGCCCATTATCAATAGTATATTTATAATTATCTAATTGCTTAAGATTCATACACTTTCTTATTTTATAATCAACTATTGGTCTAAAAGGCTCTATTATATCGCACACAAGTGATTTTCTCTTGTAAAATTCTTTATGTAAGTTTCCCTTATATACATCAAATCCATAAATGTTTAATATTGCTTCAATATAGTTAAACAGTACCGTATATCCTATATCCATCAATAAATTTATTTTGTCTCTTTTCACTCTTGGCTGTCTTCCATTCCATTCAAGGTTTTTGAACAGCCTATTAAAATACACTTTTGCAGATATTCCTTCAATCCCCATTATTTCATAATTATCTGGTTTAGTTCTAATCAATTTATCAATTTGAATATCTAAATTGATAATTCCATCCGCAATCGTTGTATCTCTTAATTTCTTTAATATATCTCTTTGGTTTCTTATTTTATTAATTATAATAGCTTTTGCAATTTCATTTGATTTTTGAGTCTCATATTGTTTTTTTCTAAGGAGGGTGTTTCCCTCCATCGAATAATTTATTGCCGAATACACTTTAAATGTTGTGGTAAATAGCACTACTGAAAAGCCAAACTTTTTACTTTTCTCTATTATTCCTGTTGTCATTGAGAAACCACCAACAATAAATACGGCAAATAATTTATAACAGGTTAATTGAAATTTTATTTTTTCATTAATATCCGTAATAATTATATTATCATTTTTAAATGAATTTTTATCTCCTCTTTGTGGCATAACTATTATAATCTTTTTTTCAACAAAGTCAGGCTCTGTTAGCATATCAAACTCCTATCACAAGCTGGTTCATATATACATTTCTTGCATTTTTCCTTATTTGTTTGTTTAAAATTTTCTATATCAAATTTATGAATTTCTTTTATTAAGTCTTCAAATTTTGTATTCATATCATTATCATCTGCTGGTAATTTTACATTATATTTTTTATTATCACTCAGACTATATAAGCTTATTTTCTCAACCTTATATCCCATTTCAATTAATCCATAATATTGAGCATATACTTGAAAAATATATCCATCATAAATTTGCAATATTTTATTTTTTCTCTCAACAAGTTCTTTTTTTGCAATATCAAATATGTCGATTTTTCCCTCTATTCCATATTTTGAGGAGTATATATCTATTCCCTGTAGAATATTCTTTCTAGAGGAGTACTTTTTATTATCTATTGCCTTGTGAGCATTTGTTCCATTAATTTGATATTCTGACTGATATAATTTTTTATCCAGTTTTCCATACAATTTGTGAAAATATATTGAGACAGGACAAAATATAAAATCATTTAAATATGATATAAGTATTGTCTCTTCCATCACATACCTCTATTTTGTACATAATTCAACCATTCTTTTTCAGTAATGTTATATTTTATCTTATTTAACTTTTCATCTTCTACATTTTTCATTTGTTCAACAAGCATAAATCCTTTTCTTGCAATGTTATATGCACCATTAGCATCTGCATCTATAGGAAGTCCTTCAATCTTTTCACTAGTGTTAAAGAATTTGCCATGTTGATTTTTTACAGGTGAAATTAGATTATCTTCCTCTTTTCCTGTTAGACTATTTCTCATTTGAACCATCAATTTAAACAATTGTATAAATCCTAAACTTTCTCCATTACCTTTGTAAAATTCTAGGTTATCTTTATCTAATTTCAAAATACTATCTTTTATATTGTTTAGGTTGATACCATACTTTTCAAATAACTTCTTAAATTCAATAGATAATTGAATCCTTCTATCAAGCCATTCACCATTAGCATTCTTTTGTGTAAGTATTCTCTCTCCATAGCTACATAAAGTCCACTTATTTTTTGTATCATTTAATCTATCTGTAAATTTGCTATAGTCAATATCAAATTCAAATAAATTTTCTTTTTCATTATATCTAATGTCATCAATTCTATTTACAAATTCCTTTGATTTATCAAAGTTTTCATATTTTAAATAAAACCTATTTATAAAGCCTGTTGTTGGATCTATTTTACTTGTACACCATGCTGGAATATAGTATAATATTCCACTTTGTTTTCCTAGTTTCGTAAAAGATTCAAATTTGTTAGTTAGTTGATATGCATTTAAAACTCCGCCTTCATTCATTTTATCTTCATCTTTAAAAACAAGATAGTTTAACTTATCAATAAACATTTTTTCGAATTTTTGGTAAACTTGCTTTTCTACTTTTATTCTTGAATTTTTAAATCCCTTATTTAAATCTTCTATAACAATAATTGCATTGTATTTTTTCATTAATTCAACCAATATATGAATTACTTGGCTCATGTAGCCTTCTTTTAATTCCTTTATATTTTCTATGTTTTTCCAATCTTCTCTAGCAATTTCCCTTTCTTTCTCTTTTCTATCTAAAAGTCCATGATAATCCGTTGTATATCTGTTATTATTATACTCACTTACAATTTCATTTAATGATTTTTGGTAAACAATTTTTTCATTTTTATCGATTACACATACATAAAGAAGATTTCTTTCACCTCTGTCTATTCCTATTACATGTATATCATCATTATATTTTAAATATTTATTTACAATTTGATTTATATTAAATAGCCTTTCACTTTTAAAATTCATTGTGATTGGCACATGAAATTGAAATTTATCCATGGTGTATCTCTTATCTTTTATTAAATCATATTTAAATGTGCTAGTTGATCTTCCCGCTTCTATTGTACTTATATTTTTATTTGCTATTGGTTGGTTTGCAGGGTGTGTTACCTTCATTTCTAAGCTCTTTTTTCTGTAAAATACTTCAGCATTTCCATTAAGTTTATATACTGGATTCATTATGTTATCTGGATCAAAAACAGCTTTCCAATATAATGTATGCAAATTTTCCTTGCCTTTTGAATATTCTGAAAAATCTTTATTATAGATTTGGAATAGATACAATTCTCCTCTATCTACTAACTCATTTATATATTTTTCTGAATATTCTGTATATTCAATTTTATATCCTTGCTTTTCTACTTCTCTATAAAATTCGCTAATATCATTATATTCAGATGTATCCTTAAATTTAAAATTAAATTTTTTCCAATCTTCATGTTTGTTTACTGACTGCTTATAAAAGTCGATTAATTCATGACAAAAATTAATGTCAAAATCTTTTCCCTTTTTGTGGTATCCCTTATTGTATTTTTCTTGTAATTCTTTTGATGGATTAAATTCTTCAATTCTTGAATTTGAGAAAAACACTTTTGGTAACATTTTATTTGGTCCAGGTAATAACTTATACTCCATCTTTTTATAATTGTTTTGCTCATTCGAATCTTTTTCATCAACCTCAAATATTTTCTTACAATAAGGATTAATTATTCCTAAATAGTATTTTCCTTCTTTTAGTAAAATAACTCCTAAGTTAGCCTCTTCTTTATTGGCATCCCACCCCTTCAATAATGTAGGACATTCAAAGTTTAATTTTATCTTTTCTGTTGAATATGGCTTTTGTGTAACATAATTTCTTACTTTATTGTATAATGGTATAATCTCTTTAATCTTTTCATAATATGGTGTTAATTCCGAATAAAATTTAGCATCTTTTTCTACAGTTCTATCTTTAGGAATCACCAATTTTACAAATTCTTGCAAAGACTTAACATCATCAAGAAATTTTTTTATTTTTTCAATTGATTTTTCATCTTTTATTAGCTCTTTTGTATCATCTTCCACCTTTATATTTTGAACTTCATTATAGTCCTCTTTTATTGTTTCAATATTCTTGTTTTGAATTATGTAATTTTTTAAATATTCACAAATCGCATTATTTCCAATACAATCGTTTAAAAACTTTAAAGAATAAATTTTCTGCTTTTTTAAATATTCCTGCTTTTTCTGAGCATATTTCTCTGTTCCATATTTTTCTTTACCAGAATATTCCTCATCGTATTTTTCAGATATTGCTCCTTTAATATAACTCCATTCATTAAAAACCATATTAGAAAGAGTACTTAATGTACCATCATTATTCACTAAAATAAGTTCAAGATTATAATTTGAAATTCTTGTAAATAAATCCTCAATCTTATTTAAAATTGGCAAAATATTTGCATAATATACTTCTATTAAATTCATCAGTTCTTTGTCATTTTTAATAACATCAATTTTAAATGATGCAGACTCCGCATCGCTTAATATTTGTTTATATAATTCTTGCAATTTAGGAATTTTCTCATTATGCGTCTGATTAAATTCGTTTATATATTCATTTAGTCCTTTTATTTTATCTCCATCATTTTTAGTTCTTCCCGATATTAAAATATTATAACACTCTATTCCTCTTTGAGTTAAAACATCATTGTAATAACTGATATTAAAAATTTCATCAATACTATCAACTTGAATATATTCTTCTAAATCTTTATATATCTTTTCTATGTCCTCTGGCATAAGACTAACAATTTTCTTGTAGATTTTTATATTATCTATAAATGTCGGAAGATTCTCATTTATAAGTCTATATGAAATCGCAGTTGACTTATCCTCCTCTGAATACATATTTTCTCTATTCTTATTATATCCAGTAAAATATGTTGTGAATCGGTTAAATTCTCCTATATCCTGCATCTTTTCTTGATTTTCTTTGTACATTGTTACCAAATATGATGTAATAATGTCTTTTTGAAAAAGGCCTTTATATTCTGCACTTTTCTTAAATGCATCTGAAATTTGCTTTCTCAAACTTGCTTCAAGTTGGTCAAGCTCTTCTTTTTGTTTGTCATCTCTGTTGTTTATGGAATACAATTCATAATACCTATCAATTCCATTTAATTCAATATTGCTTAAACTTTTATCAATAAATAATTTATGATATTCATCACAATATTTCTTAACTTTACTATAGATTTCTGCTCTGTGTTCGTCAGCTTTTAAGATTCCTACCTTCTCCATATTTTCTTTTGTTTTACCTTGCGGTTTTAGTTCAAATCTCAATGTTTTTTGAACCTGATAAAGATTGTGTAAATTACTATATAAATTTGACATATAAACCTCCCTTTTATTTTTTTATTTTTAGATTCTTTATATTTAATTATTAAAGTCATGCTAGCATGTCCTCAAATATAAAATCTCAATTTTTCATTCAGAGTATATCACTATTGTATTGTCATATGTTGTCGAAGTTTGTCGGATAGAATAATTTTTTGTAATCTTTTTGTATTCTTTTTTGCATTCATTCATATATCTTTTAATTGTTTTGTTTTCAAAAATACTGAGCACCTCTAATTTCATGATTATAGCATTTTCGCGGGAATCTCTTAAAATTAAGAGATTCCCGCAAAAGCAGAATTTTATTTACTTTTTATTGAATTATCTCTCTTCATCTTCTACTTCTTTTACAAGTGCTGTTTTCATATTATTTCTTTTTCCACCATATATATCATCAAACAAGCTATCGCCAACCATTAGTACACTCTCTGGGTTTACATTCATTTTTTCACATGCCTTCAAAAAATTCTTTTTTAATGGTTTGCATGCAAATCCTATGTAATCTATTCCGTTTTCTTTAAAATATTTTTCTATATTTCTGTCTACGCCATTGCTTACAATCATAATTTTTATCTTGCCTTTTAACCCTTCAATCCATTCCTTATTACATTTTGGAATATCTTTCATTTCTTTACGCAATGTATCATCTACATCCAAAATTATTGCTTCAATTCCATATTGCTGTTTCATTTTTTCGATTGCTTGTATATCTAATTCATTTACTTTGTTTAAAGTCATATCTGGCTTTATGATTTTTGATAGTGCATAGTGCACTAAATCACATAATTTTTCTGCTACCAAATCTTCTAAAGTCTTCATAATTGCTCCTTAATTCAGTCATATATTATTCTATTTTTATACCCTCTAAAGTGATTCATCGTTTGTTGTTTACTAATTTACTCTTTATAATTTTGAGAAAACTTTGCCCAAACTATCATTTATAACAAGATTTGCCTTATTATCATAAGGAGTTGAATCCCTATTTATCAGTACAAGATTTTTTCCTCTAAAATAATTTATCAATCCGCTTGCTGGTTGAACAGTAAGTGACGTGCCAGCAACAATTAACAAATCAGCATTTTGAATAGCATATATCGAATTTTCTATTGTTTCCTCATCCAATCCCTCTTCATACAAAACCACATCAGGCTTTATTATTCCTCCACAACTACATCTCGGAATGCCATTGCTGCTAAAAACATATTCAGCATCATAAAATTTGTGGCAATTCATACAATAATTTCGTAGTACGCTACCATGCAACTCATACACAACTTTAGAGCCAGCTTTCTGGTGTAAACCATCTATATTTTGCGTTATTACCGCCTTTAACTTACCTTTGGTTTCAAGTTCTGCAAGTTTTATATGCGTAATATTAGGCTGGTATTTTAACGAGTTCATCTTTGATTTATAAAACTTAAAAAATTCTTCCGTTTTATTCATAAAAAACGTATGACTTAGTATTGTCTCAGGCGGATATTTATATTGCTGATTATACAAACCGTCCTTACTCCTAAAATCAGGAATTCCGCTTTCAGTTGACACGCCTGCACCGCCAAAGAATACAATATTATCACATTTGTTTACTAATTGTTTAAATTGCTGTATTTTATTCTCCATAATTATCCTCCTCTTTTATTTAAATAATTGTTTGAGACTGCTCGATTTTAAACTTTCTTTATGCTCTGGGAATTATTTCTCGTTTTCAAGGTCGTAATTCCATAAGCTCAAATGACCTTTTGCATCTATTGGTTCATTAAAGACATGCACATCTTCTAATTGCCAGCCATAATTTTCTTGAAAAGAACTTTTTGTATAAATATCACTATTTTCTTTTAATAATTCTTCTTTAAATTCAGGTGTAATTTTTATACAATCAACTAATGTTACTTTTCCTAAAATTTTACCTTGTGGCAATTCTTGTGGCAGATAATTTGCTAATCTTTTTACCGCTTCTTTATCAATTCCTTTACCAGCATGTATAAGCAGTTCTCCCCTATATTTAGTTTGCCAACTTCTAAATTCAAATCGCTTATCTCCTTGCATAATTAAAGTTGCCCATGGTTGCTTTATAGTTAAAACTTTTATAATTCACCTCGTTATTTCAATATTATTTAAGTTTATCTATCTACACATTTTAATATTCAAGATATATTTTTATTCCATTTTGATTATATCACTTTGTGTTAATTATTTTAATACATATTAACGCTTTTCTTTATATTTTATCTATGACAATAGCGTAAAATACTTTGTTTTTCAATTCTTGGTATGACCTTCGGGTTATGAGCGAGACCTGACCACTTTTTGTAGTTTTGTGAAAATTAGAGTTTTTGTTGGTATTTCAGTATTTACAAGAGTTTTTATTTACAGAACATTTGTGCATTTTTAAGGCATTTTTTGAGAAGATTTTACCCAATTTTTACCCAATTCATATAGTACGTTTGTTCTAGTATTTTAGGCTCTTGTAAATGATAATTTTATTGATAAAAATATTAATTTTTGGAGGATTTAGATTATGAATAATTTTAGAGAAGTTAATGATGATATTTTAAGAGATTGGTTAAGCTTTAGAGAGGAAATGGTTTTAGGCACACTTACTAAAGAAGATAAAAAACATTATATTTATTTTGATGAGATTGCTGAAAACATTTTAAAAAATGTTCCTAAACAAAATCAAAAATATAAAAAGTCAATTAGATAGACTTGATAAGAATTTTATGGATTATATTTGTTATTGGAATGAGAAGTATTATAGGAATGGATTTTGTGATGGAGTTGAGTTGATTAGTATCTGTCTTTTATAGATAAATAAGAAGTCCTATTCGGACTTCTTATTACTGTTGTATATTATTAATACCATCAACAATTGACTGTAACATAGAGTGTATTTGCTCTATATAATTTTTATTATTCTCATCTAAATTAGATATATCTTCACTCAATCCCTCTAATTCATATATATTCTCCTTTTTATAATTTAAAAATTCAAGTATAGTCTTAGCAGAAATTTCTTTATTTTCATCAGATAATATAAGAGTTCTTTTTTCATTTGAACTTAAATATATTTTATTAGTTGGCTCGTATTCTATTTTAATTTTAATTTTAGTTTCCATATAATCTAAATCTCCTTTCAACAGCTTCTTTACCTCCATCCATTATATCTGCTACTTCATCAATTATTTTATATTCCTTACAATTATATTCTAAGCATCCATCTTTAACCGAAATTTCATTTTTATAGTTTTTATTCAAGCAAATTACATTATCAACATCTAGGTTAACGACAAGTAATGGATTATGTGTTGCTATAATAATTTGTTTATAATCTCGGACTTGTTTTATATGTTTAAGAAGCTCTTGCGTTATTTTTGTACTACTTATATCATCTTCTGGTTGATCTATAATGATGATATCATAATCTTTACTTAAATCATTAAATAAGAAATCATAATGTATAGAAGAAATCTCTCCCGGCGTTTCACCAACTGTATTTTTTAATCCATCTTTTTCAATAAATGTTTCTTCACTTAAGTATTCTTCTATGAATTTATCGACTTTATTGTACCATGTTTCAATTTTTTTTATATCTTTTATTCCTTGTAATGCTCCTTCAAGTTCTTCATTTGATGTGATTTTTAATATACGTTCTTTTGAATATTCTTTATTAAAAAGTACTTCATAAAACTCATCCTCCAAAAATAGACCATCATATTTTGCCTTTTTTACAAAGGCAAATCCTTGATATAATTTTTTAGAAATGCCCGTCACTTTATCAGGGAACTTTGGTATATCTGGTTTATTAGCAATTCTAATAATATAATCTATTATTAAATTGCAAAAATCATTTTTTTCTTGCTTATATTTTACATTTTCTTTTTCTTTATCAGTTCTATTTTTATCCATTTCAGCATTAAAATTTCTTAAAGCAGAAATAATTAAATTTCTGATCTGGTTATCAACTTCTATATTTTGGGATTTATTTAATATTGATTTTTGAATATACTCTAATTGTTCATTTATAATGTTAATTTTATCTTCATACTCTTTATAGAAATCTTGATTAAAATCAACTTCATTTTTAAAAGAGTTTATTATATTTTCCAATGCTTCACTTCTACTTTTATATTTATTTAGAGATGTTTGTATATCAATCTTTACTGTAGGAATATAAAGATTATCTTTTTCTAATATAATACCGATTTTTCCTTCATTTAACTTATTTTTAGTTTTTTCTGTTTCTATATTATAGTTTATATAATCAATTAAATCTTTAGCATATTTTTGAATACTTTCTTTAAAAGTTGTTTTAGTAGCTATTGGATTATAATATTTTGCATTATTAAACAGTTCTCCTTTTTTAACTTGATCGATTATTTGATTTTGTTCAACATAATAAATATTAGGTTGTCCATTAACTCTTTTGCTAACCTTATTTTTTTCTGCTAAACTTTTGTAATGTTTTTCTAATTTATCCTCATTATTAAGAAATTCTAATAAAAATGTTTTTCCTGACCCATTATCACCAATAATAGCATTAATTCCATTACTTAATATAATTTCATTAGTATCAAATTTTATGGCCTCAATTATATTTGTATTTTTATTTTTTACTCTATTAAACCTATTTTCCATATTTGTAAAAGCAAATATTAGTCCATCAAAATTAGGTAAAGCTTTAATTTTTGTAGCATAATTTCTGTTAGGAGAATTCGAGTCTTTACAAGGATAATATTCCCATTGATGGCAATCACTCCCTATTATTGTTGCAACATTTTCATTTGCCTTTTTTAAGCTATTTATCAGCATTCCTTGCACACTTGGTTTTTGATATTCTAATGCATTTATATATCCTGTTTTTATAAATTCGTAAATATCACTTACTGAATTTGATAAACTTTTAGGTCCACCTTCTTCGTTATCAAAATGTTTATGTTGATGCGCAATTAAAATAACATTCAATCCAATTTTTCTAAGTATTTTTTCAAAATCTTCACGAGTGTAAAAACCATCTTGTTGTTCTAGTAAATTATTATTAATAGTATCTTCTATATTTTTTAATTTTCCTTCTTCTTTATCATCAAATATGGCTATTATATGGCAAGCTGGTTTACCATCTTCTATTTGTACATCAAATTCCACTCCAGGTAAATTCTTATATACATTTTTAAATAAGTTTTGTGATATTCTATTTTGTATAGCTATGTATAACTCATAACTAAACCTATTATGATCTGTAATAGAAAACATATTAATGTTATTTTCATTCAATTTTTGTAATAATACATCAATATTCTCGATATTTGAATTTTTGACATATCCATTATTTTCTTTGTATGCACTAAAAGTAGAATGAATGTGCAAATCAATACTAATAATATCATTTAATTTATTCATTCTTATACTCCTTTCTTAAAATCATTATATACTATTTAAATTAAATATTTTGTCGAAACTTGTCTTTTATTATCAAAAAAAGCAAAGTACCTCCGTATCTTTTAATTACTTTAATACTTAGCTTTTCTTTTGATATTTATTCTTTAATCCAACATCCTTTTTAGTTTAATCATTTATTTCCTTTATTTTATTATTTTCCCATTCTTCATATTTCTCTTTATATTTTTCTTCATCACTTGTTAATACTTCTGTTCCATCATCAAAAATAATTAAAATTTGGGTAAAATCTTTTCCTCCAAAATGTAAGTAATCTTGTCCACCATCTATATAACAATTATTACATTTACAACTTGATAAACCATGCCTATATTTAGACTCAATAATATCATTACAACTTAAACATTTTATTTTCATATTTTATCTCCGTTAATTATTTTTAGATCTAGCAATTTTTTCCTAATATCATAATATTCAACTTTAGACAAAACCTTCTCTATTGCTTTTTTATATTTTTCTTGATTATCTCTTGATTCTATTTCAATATTTTTAATCTCTTTTTTGATTTTATCTTTCATTTTATTATAATAATCTTTATTGATATCTAAAAATGCATAGTTATTTGCTTCTTTTAATATATTTATATCCATATAATTGCCAAAATAAATCAAAGTCAGTTTTTCTATAATATATTTAAATATTGCCATATCTTGAAAAGTTTCATCAGCTATTATATTTTCTTCATAGAGTATTTCTAAAAATAACATTGGTAAAACCATTATTACATTAAGATATAATAAAATAACATCTGCTTTTTCTCTTTCAAAAAATCTTAGCATATTCCTATGAATTGTTGGATGAGCAAATTTAGATAAGATATTATATATTTTGTTATAATCCTCTTCTATGTTCTTATATTTTTTTAATATTATTTTTCTCAAATAACTTTGTGATAAATAATCTTTTTCTTTTATATTATTTTTTCTTCTTTCAAGATATCTCTCATAACTATCCTCTTTACAATACTCTTTTTTAACATTTGCATCTATTCTAATTCCAAATAGCATCATCATTAATTCAAATGAATTTCTAGTTAAAACTATTCCATCCAACAATCTATTATTATTTACTAACCTGTATGCTCTCTTATAAGTATCTAAACAATCCTTGAATAATTCAATTTCTATAGAATCCTTTATTTTCATTTTAGCATCTTGTAGTTTATTTAGAAATATATTGTTTATATCATAAAAAATATTTTTTATATATTTATTATCCATTTACCCTACCATCTCTTTACATTTAAGCTCTGCTTGTCTTATAACAGTTTGTATTGTTTTTTTACTTTTGTTTGGTAAATAATTATATTTTATAATTATTTTCTTGATTTCAATTCTCATTCTATAATCTTTCTCTTATGTCAAAATAAACAGTAATATTCTTATTAACTGTTTCAATAAATACTTTATCTATTTTTATCAACTTCATGTTTTCTTGTATTATTATTCTATATCTTCTACTCTTATTCTTTCATTATATTAAATCACTAATTTTAAATTTAGTAAAAATTCTTCATTTAAATAATTATTTTTTAGTCTTAAAAAATAAACAATATAATTAGTTTTTTTATTATATTTAGTAATATACTTTATACTATCTATTTATTAATCTTTATCGTCAAATTATTATATCCATATTTATTTAATAATCCTAATAATGCTTGTCCATCTATAAGAGTTATAGGCTTATCTTGTGCAAAATCATATGCTTCTTTTCCATAAAAACTTGTAGTAACAAGAATTCCTTTTGTAGCGCCTTCATGTATCATTGTACCATATAAATCTCTTACAGCGGATACTGGAACAACATTATTATATCTTTTAGCTTGTATAACAAACTTTCCACCTCTTATTGGATCATCATCAAAAGCAATTGCATCAACGCCTCCATCATGACTTGCTTGTGTTACTTTAACTTCTCCACCATTAACATTAAACATTTTATCAAATAATTCACGTATAAAATATTCAAAATCCTCCCATGGCATGTTTGCTAGATTAAAACCATCTAAATCAATATTAGCAACATCTTTACTCTCTATAAATCTAGAATCTTCTCTATTAATTTTCATATATGGAATAACCGGTGTTAGGGATAAAATATTCGGTGCAAAAATTCCTTTTAATCCTTTTATACATTCTTTATAATCAACATTTTCAATATTTAAATCCAAGAATTTTTCTTTAGTAGACTCTACTGTAATTATACAACTTTCAGCTTCTTTCCCTGTACTTTTGTCAATATACTTAATCCATCCATTATATACAATTTTATCAATATTGTTATTATCATCTGAACGTAATATATCATTCATAGTTTTCAAACAGCACATAAAAATGATATCATTATAAAACTTCTCAAACTTTTTGTCTGTAAGCTTTATTTCATCAATTTCATTCCTTGTACTAACATATTTATGTTGGATGATTCTTGGGACAGTATCAGCATTTGGCAAGTAATATGCAATAATTAGTGTTTTACTTTCTTTTAAATATTGTATTTCGAAATCTTTAACAACTTCGCTTGGCATATAAATATTTTCAATAACATATTCAAAATAATCCTCTATCTGTTGGATATTACCTTCGTTATATTCTTTTCTATTATTTTCAACTTGTTTGTTCTTTTCTTCTTGTTCTTTTAAAAATTTTTCTTTTTGCCTATCATATTCTTCTCTTTCTTCTTTTAGTTTCTTATTATATTCATCATTTCTTTTTAGTAATTCTGCATTTGCTTCTTCTTCTTTTTTTATTCTAAAATTTTTCCTATTAGTAGAAAAAATTTCTATCCAGCTTTTTTTGGGGACATTTAATTCTTCTTTTATTTCTTCTATTGTGTCTCTTTTTAACTTTGATTCAAATTTTCTAAATTCGGATTTATCTATTAAACTATCATAATATTTTTTTGATTTCTGAATATTTCTTTTATTTATAATATTTTTATAACTTTCTATCTTCTTTTCATCGTTTTTTGTTAATTGTTCGGCTTTTCTTTTCATTCCTTCTTTATTTTGTTTAGCAATCTCTCTTTTTACTCTTTCGTCCCAAATTCTTTTTTGATTTTCAACCTTAGCATCAAGTTCGTACCTTGTTGGTGCACTAATTTCCTTGCTTACTCCTAAAAAGTCATTACTTAACACTACTCTATAATAGTTTCTATATGCCATTTTTCCATCTCCTACTCATATTTGTACTCTTCACTATCTTCAGCAACTTTTAGTTCAGTATATTGATTTTCCTCATCTACTGTGTAAATTATTTCTTTGGCTGTAGTCAATCTGTTTTTTAAATATTCAGATAAAGCTTTGTCTTCGCAATATATATAACACCCACTTTGTCCTCTTGTTAATAATGTCCTATATGTATTTTTTATAATTTCATCTGCCAATTTTAAAGCTCCTTCTGGATTTTCTTTATACATCTTCTTTATTCCAGATAAAGATTTATCTGTTGATGCTCTTTCTTTAAAATCTGTTATAATTTTTCCGTTTTCATATCGTAAATCTTTTCCTATAATTACTCCAACATAATCAAATTCTAATCCTTGTGATGTATGTATGCAACCAGCTTGTTCAACAGAATCTTTATCTATTGCCCAAATTGTTTTATTAAAATTCCATTTCATTTTAAAATCATATTCTGGTATCTCTATGTCATATTTATCACCTTTAGGATCTTCTTTTGAAATCCAATCCCAGCAGTATCCTGCCAATATTCTTGATTTATTCTTAATATTATTACATCTAATAATTTGTTCTTTTAGCTCATTTGGATTATCAAAAACTTTAACTCTATAATCTTTAAGAAATGTCATATCTATTTCTTCATCAGTCACGTCAGCATACTGTAGAGAGCTCTCTACCCAATCTATAAATTTTTCAGCTCCTCCGCATCTAAATTGAGCATTTAATTTTCCATATGATATTTCAGCATTTAATTCTTTAGCAAAAAATTCTATTCTTCCTTTTTTTCCATAATCATCTATATGTATACGTTGCTTTGAATCAATAAAAAATATTGCAAATCTAGTAGCATTAATAATCTCTTTTATTTGATTTTCTCCTCTTTTTAAGAATCCTGTCTTTTTGGTGAGTCTATGTGCTTCATCAACAATCAATGCATCAAACTCATTGCTTTTTTCATTTATATATGATCCTGACCCACAAAATAAATTATCAATTTCAGTCTTTTTATATGTTCCTTTTAATTGAACAGAATAAACATCTCTCGGTGTTTGATTTTTTGTTATATACTGACAGTTCATTCCATACTTTTCCAAAAATTGTCCTAGTAAATTTATCGCAATTACAGACTTTCCTGTACCAGGTCCACCTTCTACTATATAAACTCTTTTCTTACCATCTTTTTTTGATAATTTTGCTAATCTTTTTGCTTCTTCAAATACATCCTTTTGTAAATCAACCATAGAAAATTCTTCTTTACCATTTAACATATTTAATATATTATCTTGTAATTGTTTTGAAGGTTTGATTCCACCTTCTTCTAGTATATATAATGTTTCCTTATTATCTCCATATTTTATATGTTTGCTAATAAATTCTTTTAGCTTATCATTCTCTCCATTCAAAAAAATTGGTGACTCTTCTAAAAGGCTTCTATATTGATTGTTTGTTATAGCATCATTTTCTTTTTTTTCATATCTATGTAAACACGAACATGGAATTATATCCATTTTATCTTCTTCTGCAGCCGCATAGAAATTTTTCATAATTTTTGCATATGAAAGTGCTTGATATGAAGGATGTTGTACTATACCATATGCTTTTACTTCAACCATATCATCTCTATCTGTAACTACTTTAGCACTATTCCACCTTTTGAATTCTATTACTATAATTGTGTGTTCCTTCTCTTCGTTTAATCCACATATTATAAAATCCACTCTTAACTTTGAATTATATAATTTAAATTCCATTGCTACAGAAATATCATTTGGAAATATATTATCTCTTAATATTTTTTCCATATGATTTGCTGTATCTATCCAAGATTCATTTTCACTACTACCTACATTAAATCCTAATCTTGCTTTTATTTTTTTGGCTACTTGATCATTATATACATCTTCTAAAAAAGATTGTTTCGTTGCCTCATATACTATCATAATAATTGCCCCCATAATTATATCTTTATAGCTTATTATATTTTGTACTTACACCCTTTGCTTTTTCTACTGGATATTTTTTCTTTGTTTTTTCTAATTTCTTTAATATTATATCTTTTGGATTAACATTTAATTTCATAGCCATTTGAATACAATATGTAAATACATCTGCTAATTCTTCGCATACTTCTTCTTTATTGTAATTTTCACTATCCCATTGAAAGCACTCTAATAATTCTCCTGCCTCTATCGAAATTGATTTTGCTAAATTTTCTGGTGAATGAAATTTATCCCAATCTCTTTCTTTATTAAATTTTTTTATTTCTTTTATTATTTCTTCCATAAATCTTTTACCTCTAATCTTTCAAAATTTCAGAATAAATATTATACATATATCCATCAATACTTTCTCTTTCTTGCTTTTCAATCATTTTCAATAAATTTATTATATCTTCATCTACTATTGGTATAACTAATCCTCTACTATCTTTTAATGTATCTCTGCATCTGTCTATAAACAACTTTCTATTTTCAAAGTTTCTAGCCATCATAATTCCAAATTTTCCAATGGTTGGAGAAAATCTTCCTGACACTTGATCTATTTCGGGATTTTCTGGATCATGATTATAATTCTTGCATTCAACCACTATTTTATTTGCTATAATATTAGGGGATGTTCTCATATTATAAAAGAATCCATCATTTGCTGCATTTAAATATGTAATATCAATTCTTTTTCTTCCATTATGTATTCTATCTTCTTTTTTAGGTTTTATAAAATTAGGATAAAATATAAATTCTAATGCACCAATACAATAATCTTGAAATAGATTTTCATCTTTTTTGCCAGGATCTATTTTTTTAATTTTATTTCTTAAACTCTTTGCGATTTCTTTTTCTATTTCTTCTATATCCTTTCTTTTCCATGCATCTTTTATAGGCATATTTCCTTTTCTTTTTCTATATTGATCTAATAATTCAGGATGTTCATTACTGATTTTATACAGAAAATCTTTCTTTAATTTATATTGAGATTGCTCTTTTAATTTCTTTTTTGTAACTCTTTTTTCTCCTGATTTTAATGTTTCTACTAATGAGCTATTTGCATTTATATGTTCCCTTTGTAAATATTCTAAAACTTCTTTATTATAATATTCGCTAGAATTGATAATTGGCGTTTGTACAACTATCCATTTAGGCACTAAAATTATTTTTTTGTTATTTACACATGGAAGTTCGACATATTTATTTTCCCATCTTTCAGTCTCTTTGTTCCAAATAAATCCACTTGGTACATTATACATTTTAATATTTAGATTTTTGCATTGTTCTTGTGTATAGTCAATTAAATACTTTCTAATTATATTAATTGTCATATCTGAAATTTTATCATCACCTATGCCTTCCACCATCAATTCACATTCAGATATATCTTGAATAAATCCCGTTGTAACAGCTTTGCTTTTTGATAATTTGTTATATAAATCATTAGCTTGCTTCTTATTAATTCCTTTACCATTTGGTTTTCCCCTTGATAAACCTAATCGAGTTTCATTTGGTTCATTTAAATGCTCTAACATATATTTACATAATTTTGGATTTGTATTAATATTTTCTATTATTTTTTGAAAAAATTCCCTAATCTCCTTTGTAGCATTTATACTCCATTCATCATTTCTTCTACTTATAAAATAAGGATCAACAAATAATGGAATATCCCCATCCACAAATATATCCACAAAATCTAGTTCTACTTGACTTTTTTTTAATTTAAAAAATTCAGAAAATTTTGTCATTTTATTCACCCTCATTTATAATAACTCTAGTATATTTTATATCATAAAATGACAATTTTTTCAACAGATACTTGTAAATATTTACAATTAATTTCTTCCAAAAAAATGATCATATGGATAACCTGCTTTAATATACAACTCCGTTAACTCCATTTTATATTTCTCCAATAACTCTAAATGCTTTTGCTTAAATACATTTTTACAAATCCATTCAACTCCTTTTCTTGAAATAATAACTTTATTATTATCTAAATATTTATAATTACTAAATCCCTTATCACACATTTTTTTAATTGCTTTCCTTATACTAGATTCTGCTCTATTAAAGTATTTTTCTAGTTGTTTTATGTCCATATCTTCATTACACCAATTTTCATTATGCTCTACTTTCAAAAAATCTTCATACAATTTAATTCTGGTTTCAAAAAATTTTACATCAGTATCTATTAAAGATTTTTCTTTTTCAAAATACACAAATTTTATCCAGTAATACCCTTCTACTAAAATAAAATATTTTCTACTTCTTATTTTTTCACTTCTCCATCTGCAAGTTGGATGTTTTTTTAACATAACATCTACAGCTTTTCTTAAATCTACATGCTTTACTTCTTTACTATGTTTAGTTGTTGTTCCTAATAACTTTAATCTTTTTAAAATTTTATCATATGATAAAAAAACACTATCTAAAATTTGTTCTGAATCTCTCCACATTTTCATCACTTCCTTGCTATAAAAATTTATTAATGCTAGTTTACGAAGCATTAATAATTAGCAAAATTTATTTTGCTCGAATATAGGTGGCATTTTTTTATGACCAATATTCGCCAGCGTGGTGTTTTGACACCCTTTTCGCTGTTTAGGGCAAACTGCCCTAATACCCTTTTTGCTCTCCGAGGGATAATTTTTTATAAAAAATCTCTTATTTTTATTTTAAATAATTGCAAAAAAGCTCAAATTTCTAAATTAAAAACATGAACTTTTTTGCTTTACTTTTATGTATAAATATTTTATAATTATATTAGTTTTTGGATTAAGTTAGTGTTTAGTTTAGTCGCTTATACTAACTTTTTTCTTTTCATTTTCATCATATTTTTTTAGTTCAATTCCATAGCAAAATTGATATAACTTTTCAATAATATCTTCAGCTAATTCTTCATCTTCACTTTGATAAAATCTATCTAATAAGATCTCTTTATCAAATCTAGTTGTTACTATAATTGGTAATTTATTTTCATTTCTATTTTCTATAATTGTATATAATTTTTCTAATGCCCAGCTACTAATTCTTTCTGTTCCTAAATCATCAATTATAAGCATATCAACCTTAGAATATAATTCAATTATGTCTTTTTCTTTACTCGAAAAATCTTTAAAAGTATCCTTAATTGCATCTAACAATAAAATTAATCTTTCCATTAAAACTAGCATATATTTTTCAGTTAGTTCATTTAAAATAGCTGTTGCTAAATGTGTTTTTCCAGTTCCAGATTTTCCAGTAATAATAAGTCCATTTTTTTGATTTTTATTTATACATTTTTCTGTAAAATCTTTTGCAATTTCTATTTCTTTCTTATTATTTTCTGTTATTATTAAGTTTTTAAATTGATAATCTTGTATTCGTTTACTACTATAATTTTGTATATAAAATTGCCTAATCATTTGTTCAAAATGTTTTCTTTTGTATTTCTTCTTTTAAATCTATTTCATTCCAATAAGCTTTTGATTGTTTACAATTGCATCTTTCATACTCTATTGAACTTAAGGGTATATTTGCATATAAATAATCCAAACCTATTGGTTTTAAATCTTTTCCACAGAATTTGCATTTATTGTGGAAAATCTCATCTTTAGATTTACATTTCATATTTTCTAAATCCATTTGTGTTCTCTTCTTCCTTTCTTATTTCTTTTTTCTTATCTTCTTTATTCTTAATTCTTATTTCTTTATTCTTTTTTTCTTCTCCGTTACATAACGTTACTGTAACATCACTTTTTTCATTTTCACTTTTCTTTTTTTCACGATATTTTTGTTGCCTTAATCTAGCTTGTTCCTTATATTTTTCATAAGTTTTAATACTTTGATATTCATTCCAGTTTTTTATTTTGTACACATTGCTATCTAAAATAATCATATCTAATTCTAAAAATTTCTTAATAATTTCTTGCATTTTTTCTTCAGACTTTCCCATAATCTTCGAAAAATATTCTATTGTCATTGTTTTATTATCACTTATTAATAATTTTCCTTCTTTATTACATTCCATAGCTAAAATTAATAATTGAAGCCATACTCTAATATATGTATCTCCATCAGGCTCTTTCAGTAATATTTGAATTTTTCTATTTGCAAATAAATTTACATCAATTTTTAACCATTGTATCTTATTCATTTCCTCCTTTCCTCTCTTTCTTTAAAATTTAATTCATAGATTGTAATTCCATGTTTTTTAAATATTCATCTAGTGCTTGTACTCTAAATAAATATTTTCCACCAACTTTGCAATATGGAATTTGTTTTTTCCTTACCAGTTGATTAATTAACCAATATGAAATGCCTAAATACTCTGATGCTTCTTTCATCGTTAGTGTTGTTCTTTGAACTTTTTGTACTTCCATAGTACCACCTCCTGTTTTTTTGCAAATTTGCATTGACTTTTGTTAACATATGTATTATGCTGTGAATAGTTAACTCTGTAAATACTTTTTTGTTTATTTTGATAGCAGGTTAACTTTAGTATTTTAAAACAGCTGTTAACGGAGGAATTATGAAAGAAGATAAAATAAATAGTGATATACATATTTGTATTAATAGTGAAGAAGAAATCAAACATATAACTTTATTGTATGGTGATCCAGATTGTAAATTACCTAAAGGTGTTTCAGTTTTGGATATTGTAAAAGATTGCTTAACTGAAGATGAATATAAAGAATATGAAGAATTATTTACTACATATGTAAAAAACAAACCTTTTACAAATGAAATAAAGAGAAAAATAGATCATTTAGATATACCCAAAAAGTTACATTACTATGAATTAGGTGAACTTCCAAATTGTCATTTCTTTATAAGAGACCATTTCTCAATTGATAACATAGGAACAAATCTAATTAATTTTTTAAATACAAATTTCTCTAATTTTGATGAATATTTTGTTTGGTTTACTAAATTTTTCACTTCTTATGTAAAATATTTTGAAAAAAGTGATATAGAGAATTTAAAGATTGATAAGTCCTATAGTTATAGCGAGATTGAAAATTTAGGAAAAAAATATTTCAACTCAATAAAAAAAGATGCTATAAAAATTCAAAAGATTTACTCTGAATTTGTTGATTACATATTCAGCAAACATCCTTGTGAAAATTCAAGGACAATGACTAATAAGATGCGTTTTTATATTTATTACACTTCACATTTTAAAACATTAAAACCATATGTTACTAATTTTCAAATAAATGATGCTTTCAATTATAAAATTGTCCCTGAATATCTTGAAACCAGTGAAGAAAAATTGTTAGAATTTTTTACAACAGGGCAACATTTTGCTGATGTATATGCCGAAACTGATGCAACAAGTTCTAGTGTCTATACCATACTTTATATTACATTGTTTAAATTTGTAGAAGAAAATAAATACATCATAAAAAAATGTAAGAACTGTGGTAAATACTTTATAACTGATAATCCAAGAGTTAGTTATTGTGACAATTTATTTAAAGGCTCTCAAACTTGTAAAGATATTGGAAATCAAATTGCCCAAAGAATTAAGCAAGATAATGATAAGGTATATGGTAAATATCGTAAAATTTATGCTAAAAAAGCAATGCTAGTAAATCGTAATCCAGATATAGCGGTTTATAAAAAAGATTATGCAAATTGGAAAAAAGAAGCTAAACAATTTATGAATGCTATTAGATCTGAGGAGAAAACTTATAAAGAATTTGATGAGTGGTTGGATAAAAACAAATAAGGAAAAGCCTCAACCGCTTTTCCTCTTTATATATACTTTATGACTAATCTTCGACCTATTTGTTTCATATCCTATTATATTTCTTTACAAATATTATACTCATCAATATTATCTAATCTTTCATAAGCTTCATCTATATATTTGTCTATGTTATCAATAAAATCTTGCCACTTAACTGCTTTTATATAGCTGCATTCTCCAGAATATATTTTTTTACTTGAATCATTTTGACATTCCGTTTGTGATTTCTCCTTTCTATTAAATTTATTTTCTCTTAGAATTTTAAATAATTTACCAGTATAATGTGTTCTACAAAAAGAAAAACAGCATGTATGATCTTCTAAATAATAACTATATGAACCATTTGTATCTGGTAATACAACCGCTAACATTGCATTAGTTTTACTTGTTACCTCTTGTCCTGCCTCATTTTTTCTTTTTGTTTCTTTAAGTGAATATGAAATTTCCCATGGTATCCATTGATTCCTATCACTTTTTCCTTCTTCTTTCATTTTAGGAGAAATAAATACTATAGTTAATGTACTGTCATAAATTCTATCTTTCAATTTCTCCCATATAGTATCGTCACTTAAATCAGATAAATCTTCTCCTTCACTTTCTCCTTTAAAAATATGATTTGAACTATCTATTTTATTTTCAAACTCAGTAACATAATCTCTTACAGTAGAGTTTTCTAAATAATTTAAATTTTTAACATCATCATCTGCATATTTATATGATACAAATATTTTGTGTCCCATTTTTCTCCTTCCTTATCCTTCTATCCATTTTCCAAAGTTTTCATATCCATTGTCATTTATCCAATCATATGTCTTTGCTATCTGAAAGAAATATACATCTTCTCCATTTGATTTTTTTCCTAAACTACCAAAAGTTGTATTTCCTTTAGAAGATGTTAAACCAGTTCTCATATCTTTTATATTGTGTATATAAATTCCTATTATTTTATTTCCTCTTTTATAACTTTGTTGTAATTCATATCTTACAAATTTTCTATTACAAGTATCTTTCCCTATTAAAACTGTAGTAACACTTGTTCCTATTAATTGTTTGTCTATCCAATCATAAACAGCTTTATCTCCTTTTTTCTTAATTTCTTCAAAATCTGCTTTATCTATAAATCCAGCTGCTTTATTTCCTCTTATAGCCCAACTATTTCTAACAACATTTGCTCTGTTTACATCATTATCATAATGAAAACTAAAAAACACATTTTTCATTTAATTTCACCTCTCTAAATAAATTTTAATAAAATTGTTATTCCAACAAATAATATATAAAATCCTACTACTGAAAAAGAATTTACTGCCTCTAACATGACAGCAAAAACTTCATATTTTAGGTCTGTATTTTTTGGATTCATATTATATATTTCTTTTTCATCTAATTTACCTTCATTAAGCTTTTTTATAAATCCGTTGTATCTTTTTCTATACATTCTTTCAAATGCTAAATAGTAAGTATCCATAATCATTCCTACAACAGCTATAATTAAACCTACCCACCAATATCCATTTAATTCTTTTATTGCTATCAAAATAGTTACAAAAATAGTATATACTACAGCTATTAAAGCTTTTATATTGGCACTATTTCCACCCATTCTACTTATTACATTCTGTAAAAATTCTAAATAAGCTATTACAGATGAATGATCTTTTAATTCTAATATGGTTTCTTTTTCTTTTACTTTTATTTTCTTAATTTCTTTTTCCATTTAAATCCTCCTATTTTTCTGACATATTATACCATATTTTCTTATAAAAGTCCAGCAATCCATTGATATTACAATAATCGACAATTTACGACATATTGAATATAAATTATATTTTTTAGAAATGTATTGCTTTTTGTTAACTATTATTGTATGATATTATCGTTAACAGTATTGATCAATACTTCTCCCTTCCATAGTTATACTTGAAAGGAGTTGAAATAAGTAATAGCTGGGAGTATAGAAAAAAGAGGAAAAAACAGTTACAGGTTAACAGTATCAGAAGGATTTGACTTAACCGGAAGACCAATGATACACAGAAAAACTATTCATGGAACTAAAAGAGATGCAGAAGTTGAACTAGCAAAATTTGTTACTGAAGTTCAAAACGGTTTAGTCATAGATGGTAAATCTCTTAAATTTTCTGAATTTGTTGAAGTATGGAAAAGAGATTATGGTTCAAAAGAACTAGCACCAACTACATACAAACGATATTGTAGAATGTTAGAAACAAGAATTTTACCATATTTCGGACATTTCTATATAAACAAAATCAGACCAACTGACATTATGAAATTCTATGACTTGCTTGAAAAAGATACTCAATTAGTTAGAAAAAAAGGTAACAATGGTTCAAAAACTAAAAAGCCTTTATCTGGTAAAACCATTTTAGAACATCACAGATTATTAAGAGCAATGCTTCATAGAGCAGTTTACTGGCAATTAATTGTAAGTAATCCTGCTGAGCGTGTTCAACCACCTAAAGCTAAAAAACCTAAAAGAAGATCTTATGATGATGAGCAAACTAAAATATTATTAGAAAACTTAGAAAAACTTACTGTAGAAGATACTAAATATAAAGTTGCTATCATTCTTACTATCTTCACTGGTGTTCGTTTAGGTGAATTAATGGGATTAGAATGGCAAGATGTTGATTTTAGAAATGGAATTATAAGTATTAACCGTTCTAGTCAATACCTATCAGATATGGGAGTATTTACAAAAGTTCCTAAAACAGAAAGCTCCATTAGAGAGATTGCAATACCCGAATTTATCATTTCTTTGCTTGAGGAATATTAAGTTATGGTATGAAGATCAAAAATCGTTATATGGCGAATTATGGACGAATTCTGATAGGTTATTTGTACAAGTTGATGGCAAACCTATGCATCCTTCTTCTATTAGCAAATGGTTTGTTAAATATGTAAGTACAATAGGTTTACCTGTAATTAATTTTCACGGATTAAGACATACAAATGCAAGTTTACTAGTTGCACAAAATGTTGATATAGCTGTTGTTTCTGCAAGACTTGGTCATGCACAAATAAGTACAACACTTGACTTTTATGTACATCCACTACTTTCTCATAATAGAAAAGCTGGATATGCACTAGAAAACTTACTATTACCAACAAGGTCTTAATTTTACTTTTTTCTTATTTTCACAAATTACAAATTTTCACGATATTAAAAAAGTAAAAAACTTTGAGATTTTATATCTCTTTTCCAAAAGTTTTTTACTTGAAGACTTTTATAAAAAATATAATTTTATTGTAAATTTTTTATTGAATTTTTATTAGAATTTAAGGCATTTGATGTGATTATTTTACCCAATTTGACATAATAGTGCCATTTTTAAGCATTATTATAAACGATCTTTAAGCAACAAAAAATCGCTATAACCTTTACGATTACAGCAATTAACTAATTGGTTGCGGGGGATATACTCAAACTCGCCTTAGAGTTATGAGAAAATATAGCAATTTTAGTCCATTCTATTTTCATGATTCTTTAATATTATTCACTTTTTTCATTTACAGTATAAAAGCTTATATATCCAATCCATTTTATTTTTTTAAAAGATTAATAAATATTTTACATTTTGAATTATTATTAACAATCCATTCTCTTCTCTCCATCAGTTGCAATCCCACAAAGATTTATGGTAATATTAAATACAATAATAAATCAGGAGGGCCTCAAATGTATAATAATATCAGTAAACGAGACATATTAATTTTTCCTAAGTTTGACAATATGGATATAGTTAATGAAGTTAGAAATAAATATGATAGATTGGCAAATTTAGTAAATCCTCATATAACACTTGTTCAAGCCGATGGTTTAAAAGATTTCTCTGATTTCAATTATGAATTTACAACTGTTATCAATAAAGTTTCTGTTGAATTTATTGGTGAAAATGAAGAATCTATTATTATTAAAAATATAAAGTTAGGAGAATAACCATGAATAATCTAAAATATTTAAATAAAATCATAACCATAAAAATTGACAGGCCTATGGGTAGCAAGCATCCAAAGCACGGATTTATTTATCCAGTAAATTACGGTTATGTTCCTAATACTATAAGTGGTGATGGCGAAGAATTGGATTCTTATGTTTTAGGAATCTATGAACCGCTAGAAACTTTTACTGGAAAGTGCATTGCAATAATTCATAGGACAAATGACAATGACGATAAATTAGTTGTTGTTCCAGAAAATAAAACTTTTACTAATGAAGAAATTAAAGTATTAACTGACTTTCAAGAGCAATATTTTGAAAGTATAATTCTAAGGCCTAAAGATTATATAAATTGGAATAAAAATATTCCAGAGTTATCTGTAACTAATTTAGAAGATAGCTTAAAATTTTATAAAATGGCTGGTTTTAAAGTTGAATATGATAGACCTGAGGATAAATTTGCATTCATATCTTTAGATAATATTCAATTTATGCTACAAGAATTGTCTGATAATGATAAGTGGGATGTCGGAGAATTAAAATACCCTTTTGGCAATGGAATTAACTTTCAATTAGAAGTTGACGACCTTGATGAAATATATAATAACTTCAAAGAAAACAATTACGAAATTGCTTTTGATATCGAGGAAAATTGGTATAGACACGATGATAAAATGTTAGGAAATAAAGAGTTTTTAATACAAGACCCAGATGGATATTTGTTAAGATTTATGCAAGATTTAGGCGAAAAGACTGAGCAAAATTAAGCTCAGCCTTTTAATATTTAGTTTATTTTTTAGCTCCAGTAAAAACTTTCATAGTCAACCGACTCATTTCTCTTTCTATAATTCAAATTTGTATATTTTTTCTTCGTCGCTTATTTTCTTCACAAATGTTGCTCCGAATTTTTCGTAATAATTGTTCAATGTTGTTTTTAAATATATTTCTTTGAATCCTCTTTCTCTTGCTTCCTTCAAGATTGCATCATTTAATATTTTAGAATAACCATGCCCTCTGTATTCTTTTTTCACATACATCGTTGCATACCATGGACTGAGTTCTGGACATTCATCGCAATCCTCAGGAAATATTGATATGAATCCTATTAATTTATCGTTATCTACAAGAATCAATTTGCAAAAATCATTGCCTTTTAGTTTTATTTTAATTTTTTCTATTTTTCTTTCTATTCTTGCTTCTTTATCTTCTTCGGGATTATCTGCCCATTCTTCATATTCAAGTGTCACTACTTCTTTCAAAAGTTCCATTTTTTGTAGTATGTTATAAATTTTTAACATTTTACACTCTCCTGTATATTCTCTTTGACCATTTTTCAATATTTTTAGTCCATTCAAATTCATATATTTCCCATATCTTTACTTTTCATATTCATATTCTTGTATTACTTTTCCATCTACATCTTTTAGTATTATCTTGTTTTCGTCTAATATAATGTAGCTGTGTGCTGTGTTGCATTTTGGTAATGATATCGACCCAGGATTTGCAAATATCAAACCTTCTTTTTCTTCTATGAAGCCTTGATGTATGTGTCCATAAATCATTATGTCGAAATCGTCATAAGGTATGTTTTCTATGTTGTATTTGTGACCATGTGTGAAGTAGAATTTTTTTCCGTTTATCTCCATTAATATATGGTCGTTGAATTTGAATTCTGAAATCATTTCGTCTACTTCTGCGTCACAGTTTCCCCTTACTACTAATAGCTTATCTTTCATTGAGTTTAATGTTTCTGCAACTTTCATTGGATTGTATTCTTGACTTAAATCATTTCTTGGACCGTGATAGTATAAGTCTCCTAATAATATTATTTTTTCTGGATTTTCTCTTTCTACTATTTCTTTTATTTTGTCGGCATAGTATCCCGAACCATGTATATCTGATATAACTAAAGCTTTCATGTTATTTTTCCCTTTCTCATTTTTTATAATTTATATCACATTTTCTGCTTATTCTCAATAAAATTTTACTTTATATTCCATATATTTTAAATATATTAGGATTTCAAGAGGCATTGTTTTATTAGATTGATTTTTATTTTTTCATTATTCTACCTCTATTTTTTATTTTTATGTCCATTTCAAATCAAATAATGTAGCTTTTATTTATAATCCATGCAATATAAATCTTCTCCATTTCAAACAATTACCTATTCTATTAAATAAATCAATTAAGTTGTCAATGTAAAACTTCTCTATTTCAAGCAATAACTCTATATTTTATTCATTTTCGAATTTATATCCTAGTCCTCTTACTGCTTTTATTTGTTGTTGTGCAAATTAGTGTACTATTTTTTAAGTTTAGTTTCAAATTTCCTGCTTCTATATAATCTTTTGGTGCTTGTACATTGTTCATTCTTAATTGAGCATTTACTCTTGCAACTAATTCGTCAATATGGAATGGTTTTGTAAGATAGTCATTCGCTCCGTTATTAAAGCTCGTCACACTCATAAATTTTGCATTTATTTTACATCATTACATTTAACTTATTGCTTAAGAAGAATCGTCATTTGTAATTTGACAGATTATTCAAAAAAATTAAAAGTATATACAAATATTATTCACAAACAAGTCGCCACCAATCCTAGTACAAATCCAATTATGCTTCCTATTGTTGATGGCATTCCAGAATTTAGTTTGTTAGACTCAGGAACTAACTCTCCTGATACTATGTAAAGCATTGCTCCTGCTGCAAAGCTTAGGCAAATTGATATTATCTCTTCCGATATACCTCCAATTATTTTTCCCACAAAAGCTCCTAGTCCTGTGGTTACTCCTGAAAGTATTACATAAAATAATACTTTTCCTGCTTTCATTCCTCCATTTTTCATTGGTATAGCCATTGATATTCCTTCTGGTATATCATGTATACATATTGCAACGGCAAGTGAATAGCCTAATTTTAGTGATGCTCCGAAGCCAGACCCGATTGCTAATCCTTCAGGAAAATTGTGGATTGCAAGTCCTATACTTGTTATTATTCCAGCTTTTAGTAAATTAATATTCGCACTTGATGTTCTGGAATTTGAGTTTCTTTTATTTATTCTTTCTAGACTTTCATCAGAAAATTTCTTTTCTACAACTATATTACAAATTACCATGCATATTATTCCCATTATTATTCCGATTAATGTACTTTTTACATCTGATATTTGTAACGCTTCCGGTATTAAATCGAAACTTAGTATTGCGGTCATGAGTCCACCCGCAAGCGATAATATGAAACTCAAAAATTTATCTGACGGTTTTTTTACTATTATTCCAAGTATTCCACCAAGTGTAGTTCCAAATGTTCCAAAAAATAAACCTAATAATGTAACTCGTAATAGCTCTGTCATATACTCTCCTTTTTATTAATTTATATGTCAGAGGACTGTATTTATTCTTCTAATTAATTGATTGAAAGTTTAATTTTATTTTGAACATTTAGTTTTGTTATTTGCAAATTCTTAGCAAAAAATTTCTATTAGTAAATTTTTTAAAATTTTACTAGCAAGCTTTTAGTAATAATTTTATTCGCAATTTTGCAAAAAACTTATTACTGTTTAGCATTAAAATAGCCCCCTTATTAAACTTTCGTCTAATAAAAGGGCTTCTTTTTTATTAACAGTTAACTCTTAAAAAAATTACTCTTTTTATAATCTTATTCTTCTTCAGAACCTTGTAATTTTTCAGCTCTATCTGCTGCAATTAAGTTGTCTATCATTTCGTCTAAGTCTCCATTTAAGAAGTTTTCCATTTGATATATGCTAAGTCCGATTCTATGGTCTGTTATACGTCCTTGTGGATAGTTGTAAGTACGTATCTTTTCACTTCTGTCTCCGCTTCCCACTTGGCTCTTACGCTCATTTGCAAGCTCTGAATCACGTTTTTGTTTTTCCATTTCATACAACCTAGATTTCAATAATTTCATTGCATATTCTCTGTTTTGAGTTTGGGAACGTTCTGTTTGACATTCAGCAACTATTCCTGTTGGAACGTGTATTAATCTAACTGCTGATGATGTTTTGTTTACGTGTTGTCCTCCAGCTCCAGAGGCTCTAAATACTTCTAGCTTAATATCTGCAGGGTTTATTTCTATTTGAACATCTTCAACTACTGGTAGTACGGCAACTGTTGCAGTAGATGTATGAATTCTTCCACTTGCTTCTGTTTCAGGAACTCTTTGAACTCTGTGTACTCCACTCTCGAATTTTAGTCTACTATAAACTCCTTTTCCAGTAACCATGAATGATATTTCCTTGTATCCACCAAGTCCTGTTTCATTTTCGTTTAGTATTTCAATTTTCCAGTGTTTTCTTTCTGCGTACATAGAATACATTCTGAATAGTGTTCCAGCAAATAATGCTGCCTCATCTCCTCCGGCTCCTGCTCTTATTTCGCAGATTATGTTTTTGTCATCATCTGGATCTTTTGGAATTAGTAAGATTTTCAATTCTTCTTCTAATTTTGGAAGTTTTTCTCTATCTACCTTTGCTTCTTCCTCTGCAAGTTCTTTCATCTCAGGGTCTTTCATCATTTCTTCTGCTTCGGCTAAGCTTTCTTGTGTCTTTTTATATTCTTTATATTTAAGAACTACTTCTTCTATTTCAGCATGTTCTTTCATATATGTTGTCCATTCGCTTGTTCTAGCTATTATCTCTGGATCAGCTATTTTTCTTGTAAGCTCTTCATATCTTTTTTCTACAGCTTCTAATTTTTGAAACATACAAATTCTCCTCTATTTTTTATTTAGCCTTTATATTATATATCAAAAAGCTTATATTTTCAACCCTTTCGAGCTACTTTTCAAGCTTATTACAATCGCATCATAATACAAAATTTTTTTCCTATTGGAGGTGTTTTATTTTTTACTATGAATTGTAACTTTTCTTTTTATTTAATTCCTTATTACAATTCTATTAGATTATATTTTATTCCTAATTTTTCTAAAATTTCTTTTTCTCTGTTAGTACATGTAAATATTATAGCTTGGTGTCCTTCTAATCTCTCGTTTATAAATTTTAGAGCATTTGCTAATCTCTCATTATCAAAATAAGCAAATGTTTCGTCTAATATAATAGGCAATTTTTCTTTTGTAAGTTCATCTATCATAGATAATCTTAAAGATAAATATAATTGGTCTATTGTTCCTGTACTAAGCTTTCCAGCTTCTATATATTCACCTCTTGCATTTTCTACAATCATTCCATTTTCGTCATTTATTGTAACTCTATTATATTTGCCATTTGATATTCTCTCTATACTATTTGATAAACTATTCGTAAATTTAGGAGTTATAGTTGTTTTCATCTCTTGATATGCTTCTTGTAAATTATCTATTGCAATATTAATTGCTTCCTCTTCAGATTTTAGTTCTTTATATTTTTCTTGGCCTAATTCTTTTCTTTCTTCCAGACTTGCCAAACTATCTATCTCTGGAAGTATTGTTTTTTCTTCAATTTCCAATCCCTTTAGCTTTAATCGTTCATTGTTTATTTTTTCTTCCATATTGTTTATTTCTGTTATTAGCGTGTCTTTTTCTAGAAGTTCTTCTAGATTTTCAATTAAATTTTCTTTGTATTTTGCTTTTATTTCTTCAACCTTTTTTTGTTTCAGAGTATCTAACTTTAAGCTTATTTCTTCAAGTTCGTTGCATAATTGTTCATTGTTTTTATCTAACAACATAATTTGACCTTTTATCATTGATAGATTGCTATTTAATTCTTTTTCTTTTATTTGCTCCTGTTCAAGATTTGTTTGTTCGTTCTTTATGTCGTTTGTTATTCTTTCTTTTTCATCTTCAAGATTTCTCTTTTGTCCTATTTTTTCATTTTTTCTGTTTATTATTTGGTTTCTTCTTGCTTCTTCTAGTTTTGCATTTTTATTTGCCTTTGATTTACTAACAATAGCCGATACAAGAATTCCAATTACTCCTAGGACTAATAATATATTGTTTTTTATAACAGTCAATGAAAGTATAATTAGAATTACAGATATGATTATACCAATTATTCCACCCTTGCTAAGACCTTTATTTGTTTCTGTTGAGTTTGTTGCTTCTTGGGTTTCTATTGCATTTATTTCTTCATTTATTCCATTTATTTTTTGTTCTATTTCTTCCTGTCTTTTTTTATTATTTTCTATTGTTTTCTCAATTTGACTTATTTTCATTTGAGGAATCTTGATTTCTTCTTCGGCATTTGTTTCTTCTGCTTTTAATTCTTTTATTTTTGTTACGTTTTGGCTTCTATTTTTTTCTTTTATATCAAGTTCTTTTTCGTAGCCATCTTCTTCTTGCATACCTTCTTTTAGTTCTTTTAAGATTTTCATTTGTATTTCAAGCTCTTTTAATTCCTCTTCTGTCTGTTCTTTTTGCTCATCAATTTCATATTTTCTGTTCTGATAAGGTTTTATTTCTTCGATTTTTCTTGTAATATCATTTATTTCTTTTTCAATTATATTTATTGGCTTTTGAGATGTTTTATTTGTTCCTATTTCATCTCTTATTTTTTCTTGTAGCTTTTGCACAGCTTTCTTATATGAAACATTGTCTTCTCCAGATGAAGCAAGATTTGCTATTCTCTGTATTAATATGTTTTGATCTTTTTCTTCAAGCCTTACTTCTTGTTGCATGCTTACAACAGTTGATAAGTATGTTTGCTTATCGATTCCTGTTTGCTCTACAAAAAATTTACTTCCGTCTTTTTTGTCTGTATCAAAGTTTGCCGTTATATCCTCCAGTTTACTGTTATATATTTTAGGATTTTTCTTATTGAAATCTCTAAATATTTCGTATTCTTCTCCATCTTCTAGCTTGTAACTTAATTTTCCTGAAAATTCAGTGCTATTCCATGGTTTATACTTTTCATAATCTGATATTTCTCTTCCATCTTTAGTTTTTGATATACCATATAATGTATTTACAATGTAACTAAGCAAGGTCGACTTTCCAGCCTCATTTTCTCCATGTATTATATTAATATTATCTTCTAAATTAATTTCTTTATTTTCCAAATTGCCATAGGCATTTATTTTTATATTTTTTATTTTCAATTCTTTCACCTACTTCTTCTATTTTAGAATATCCATTCCAATTTCAAATGCATTAAGTAATTTTTGAATATCCTCATTTTCTTTTGTGTCTACTTCTTCTGATTCGCTATCTTTATTTTTTAAATTTTCTATTTTTTCTAAAATCTTCTTTGCAAAGATTCCTTTTAGACTAACTTGTTTTGCAATTTCGTAAATATCATATTTTATTTGTGTAATGTTTTTTATTCTAAGAATATTTTTATTTTCTAGTTGGTCCATTATTTTTCGTTCTATAAAATCAAAATTTCTTTTTCCTGTAAGTATTATTTTATAGTAGCTATTTTCGTCTAATTTCATGCTATTTATTTTTTCTATTAACTCTTCTTGAGAATTTATTTCGGTTATATCTAACTGCTTTTCTTCAAATGTTTTTGCAGATGTTTCTAGGAATTTTAAGTTTATTTTTTCATTTTTTTCTAACGAACCTACAATAAAGCCTCTTTTTCCAAGTTCATCAAATCCCAAAGACACCGTTGAACCCGGATATACAATTCTTTGATTTTCATAATCATTATAACTTGCCTTGTGTATATGTCCTAATGCAACATAATCAAACCCCATTTCTTGGAGTTCTTTTTTAGTCATTGGGTTGTATTCCTTGTTTTCATCACAACCACTGTCTAAATTTCCATGAGTTATTAAAATATTAATTTTTTCAGGATTCTCTATTTTTATTTTATGGTATGGATTATTCATATAAAAGTCGTTAAATCCGTATCCATAAATATCTGCTTCAGGTGTTTCTATTCTTTCTAATTCTTCTGTAAATATATGCACATTTTCGTTCCATTTATATTGTTTATAAAATGAGTTTTTTATGTATGGATCGTGGTTTCCCGGCGTTATAAATATTCTCGTTTCAGGTATTTCCTTAAATAAACTATTTATATATTCAACTGTAGATTTTCTAATATATTCTTGTTCGTATAAATCTCCTGCAATAAAAAAATATGGAATATTGTTTTGCTTAATATATTCCACTACTTCCTTCATTGCTTTTCTTTGTTCTAGTCTTCTTTCTACTGCAAATTTTTCATTTCCAGCTAGTGCACAAAAAGCACTATCAAAGTGCATATCTGCTATATGTACAAATTTCATTTCAATTATCACTTCTCTCTTTAGTATTTTGTTTATTATTTTATATCATATAAATTTTCTTAAGTCAATATTTGTACGAATAGTTGTTCTATTTTCGTTCGACATTTTTTGAAAATTTTTAATTTTACTTTTAAGTTTTTAGATTTTGTATTTCTCTTAAAATTACGGAGTGAATCCTACGAAATGTATTTTTCTATTTTACTTTAAAATTTATGTTCAAACAATATTTAATCCAATTCAAAAAGCATAAAAATCACCTCAAATATTAGACTTTCTAATACCTAAGGTGATTTTAATTCTTTATTTCTTGTTTTTACTTTTTCCATTTTTGTTTTAAAGTCAGCATTTATTCTCTTGCACTTTTTCTGATGTAATTATAAATACTCTTGCTATAATTTTTCAATTTACTTCTTGTTCTTATCTATTGGTCCAAATAGTTCATCAAATTTTGCTTCTAGTTCATCTTGAAGATCCTTTGAAAATAATTCTTCTTCCTCATTATTTGGTTCCATTGGCAAAACAGGAGCCTCTTCCATTTTATTTTGAATATGTCGTGTTTGTGCAGTCGAATTTTCCATGCTTTGCATTGGTCTTGGCGTCACAACAGAATTTGCCATATTCGACATTGTTTCCGATTGAACATCTGAACTTTCCAAGTTTTGCATTGGAGATATAACATGACTATTTTGATTTACTGGTTCAAATTTTGGCATTTCAGGCTTATCATCCATTTTTGCGTTATTTGAAAAATCGTCTTCGAATAAATCATCTAAAGATTCTATTTTCAAATCTTGCTCTTGATTACTATCTTTATTTTCAACATAAGGATTTGCTGGGTTAAATTTACGCCAAGCGCCTCTATTTCCTGCATCAAAGTTATTGTGACTTATTGTATACTCTTGCAATCTTCTTGCAATAGGTCTTGTAAAGTAATAATATTTTTTTGCTTTTATTGGTTTTAAACCTTTTTCAAATATTATACAAAGGTCGTTATCCATTCTTCTTAGCTCATCTGGTGTCATTAAGGCTCTTCCCATGATTTGGTCAGATGTGCTATAACCTTGTTTTGAATAATTTTTGTCTCTACTTACAGATTTTGAATCTCTTGATATTGTTGTTTCTCCTAATTGTTCAGAGAAATACTTGCATGTTTCTGCTGAGTTACTTCCCAGAAATACGTGTGTATCACAGTTACCGATTATTGTTTCATAAGACTTATCATAAATTGCTTTTAATTGGTCTAAGTTCTGTAATATTACACTGAATGAAATTTTTCTACTTCTACTGGTAGATATTTTTTTATCAAAGTCTGGTATTTGTCCAATGTTTGCAAACTCATCTAATATGAAAAATACTGGTACTTTAAGTTCTCCACCTGGATTTCTATCTGCAAAATTATATAATTGCTGAATCATCTGAGAGAAGAATATTGTAAGTAAGAAATTATATGCAGTGTGTGTATCTGAAGAGATAACGTATAATGCTGTTTTTCTTGTTGCAATATCTTCAAAGTTTATTGTATTTGTTGATGTTACTTCAGCAATTTCTTTCGAGTCGAATTTTCCTAGCTTTGATTGCAATGTACTCAAAATAGAACTATATGTTTTGTCTGATGCAATTTCAATTGATTTATAGTTCATTCTTGCAGGGTGGTCGTAAGGCAATTCATTCATTAAGTCTGTAAGTAAGTTGTTTCCTCCATTTGAATTTGCAGCTCTTACAAGCTCTGCACAAGATGCAAGGTTTTGCTCTTCTGGTGGTCTTGTTGCAAGTAAATAATAAATTAATGCTTTTAATAACATTTCTGCAGTGTCGTCCCAGAATGGGTCTGATCCACCTACCTCGCCTTGTTGTCCTTTTACTATTGTATGAGCTATAACATCTACATCTACCTCATTTGTAATATGCATTAGTGGATTGTATCCCTCACTATTTTCTGGATTTACTAGATTTAATACTTTTATATCATATCCATTTTTTTGTAAGAATCCTGCAGTCTTATCATACAATTCGCCTTTTGGATCTGTAAAAACATAAGATCCCAGCATTTGAGTTGCATTCGGAATTGAGTATGATGCCGATTTACCAGAACCTGAACCACCAACTACAAGAACGTTTACGTTTCCTCTTTTATCTATTGGTAAATAGTTGTTCTCTGCAAGGATTATTCCTTTATTTCTATTCAGTATTTTATATTGTTCTCCATCTTCGCTCCAACCACTAGAACCATTTTCTATGTCTTTATATTCATTCTTTGGTTTTGCTTTCATTACTCCAATTACTGTCAGGAATAAAAATAAAATTGCAAACCAAATAGAACTTTTTAAGAATGTATTTCCTGCATTATATTTTGCAATTCTTGTTACTGAAGTAAGACTTCCCGCTTCCTTCATAAAACTTTCAATCGTTCCTGATATTGCAACTTTTCCATCTATATCAGTATTTTGCATTATTGCAACCGCTATAGGTGCAATTAATAGTATTTCTAATATTACATATAATATTAGAAATACTATTAAATACTTTTTACTATCTTTAAATGCTTTTTTTACTTTATAATTCATAATAATCACCTTTTATGAGTTTTATCTTTTCGTTATTTTCTATCTAACATTGTCTTGATTTTTGTTTAGCTCTATGTTTGGTATTAAAGCTATTGTTATGTACTCTTCTGCTTCTAATGATGTTTTTGCTTCTTTGCTTGCTTCTGGTGGAATTACACATCTATTTTCTTTTTCATTAATTATTGTTTGTCCCCCATTAAATTTTGCTATTGAACCTTCACTTGTAGATTCTATATTTAATTTGCTCATTTAAGATCCCCCTTAATTTTCTTTAAGTCTTTATCTTCTCTTATTTCAAATGCAAAATATGATTTATAAGGTTTTAATTTGCATTTTCCTTTTACTTCGTTTGTATCTTTATCAAAATATAATACTGGTTTTATCTCTTCTGTTGTTTCTGGGTCTATTATTGTTATTGGTCTTTGCAAATTTGGTGTATATTTTATGTCTTTGTATTCTGTTTCTTGCTCTGAGTACAATGTATCAAATTTAATTGGAACAGGTTTTTTAGATATTTTAACTTCATCCTTGTTAAGTAGTCCCATATTTACAACTACTTTATCCTGTCCAAAAGATAATATAACTAATTGATTATATATATCTTTTTGAGCATCAACAAAAAAAGTCTTTTTCTTGTTTTGTCCAATCATTTCTTCTCTACATTTTAATCTTTCTAATGTAAATTTAGGTGAGTTTTCATCAAGTAATTTATCTGTTACATTTATTTGATATATTACTGTATTTACATTTTGTGGATCTGTTATACTAAAGTGTTTGCCTTGTATTTGGTCCATCTCTTACACCTCTTTCTATGAAAACTATTCATATTTTTTCTTCTGCATACTCCTATATTATACCGTATTTTAGCGAGTATGTCAACGTTTTTACATAATTATGTAAATTATTGGCTTTTTTATAACTCTCTTGGATTAAATTTTGATACTTTTTTTAGTTCTTTATATAGCTCTATTTCTTTATTTGATAATTTTTTAGGTATCATTATTTTTACTTTTATAATAAATTTTCCTCTTCCACCTTTGCCGTCTTTGTAACCTTTTTGCTCGATTTGAATTTCTTCTCCTGTTTCAATTCCCTTTGGAATATATACCCCCAAGCTTTCATCTATCGCGTCAACATTTACTTTTGCTCCAAGAACAGCTTCAGAAGGGCTTATATTTAACTCTGTATAAATGTCCGAACCTACTAGCTTATATTTTTTATCTTGCTCCATGTTGATTCTAATAAGTAGGTCTCCGTTTTTTCCTCCATTTTCTCCTGGTTTACCTTGACCAATAAGTCTTATCATTTCACCATTTCTTATTCCTGCTGGAATTTTTACTTCAAATGTTCTCATTTTTCCATTAACAGTTCTTAATGAAATAGATTTAGCTTGACCATAAAAGCCTTCAATTACCGAGATTGGAATTTGTGTTTCAACATCTTCTCCTTGAATTGGAACCTTTACATCTTTATTTTTTCTTTGATATGTAGTTTCTTGGCTTTTTAAACTGTCCAATCCAAATAATACATTAAGTATTTCACTTCTCGTTGTAGTTTTATTTTCTTCTGCCTTTTTAGCTTTCGCCTTTTTTCTACCTATTCTTGAATTCCATAATCTATCATATTTTCTTCTTGTTTGCTCATTTATAAGTGCTTGATACGCTTCATTTATATCTTTAAATCTCTCTTCGGCTCCTCTTACACCAATGTTTACATCTGGATGATATTTTTTTGCTTGTTCTCTGTATGCAGTTTTTATTTCATCTATGCTAACTTTATTTGTCTCTAGTTCTAATATTTTGTAATAGTCCTTGAAAATCATTTAACATCCTCCAACATGTTTGCACTATTTATCCTTAACTACTATTTAGCAACCATATTATATCACATATATTTACAGATTAAAATATTTTTTAATGATTTTATTGCTATTTTAGGCTTTTTCTTGCATAAATCACATTTACTCATACAGATTTTATTCTTGTTTTTGTTTAACATATTTTAGTTTTTTCTCATTTTGTCTATTATCAATTTATTTCTTGTTTCTATGCTTTCGTGTTCTATTAATTTTCCTTTCTTTACTAATGATGTTATGTTTGAATCAAGTATTAGTAATATTGTAGCGTCTAAGTCTTCTTTAGCAAGTTTTCTTTCTGCCTCTAAATCGTAATCAACTGATTTTCTGTTTAATTCAACTTTATCAGAAACGAATACGATTTTAGCTAATGTATCCATCTTTGTACTTGTTGTAGTATGATATTTTATTGCATCTTCAATTTGCTTGTCCACTCCATACTTCTTTTTTGCTATATCAGCACCAATCTTTCCGTGAAGTATAGGTGTATTTATTCTTTCTATTTCCGTTATTTCAATATTATTTTTTTCAACATAATCCAGCATTTCTTCTGGGCTCATTTCTTTTGCATTGTCATGTAATAAGCCTGCAATTTTAGCCTTCTCGACATCTACTCCATAAATTTTTGCAAGTGTTTCGCACATTTCCATTACTCCAACTGAGTGAATGTATCTTCTTTCTGATAATATGTTTTTTAAATCTTCCTTTATTTTTTCTGTTTTCTCCATTTTAATCAAATTTCTCTCTTTCTTAATATTCTCCTTTTCGAACCTCAAAAGGGGCATCATTAAAGATGTCCCTGTGATACTTTTATTTTGCTGTTTTTATCAACTCATCTAATAGTTTTGAGTATTCTAATCCTGCATTTTCCCATAGTTTTGGATACATGCTTATGTTTGTAAATCCAGGCATTGTATTGATTTCGTTTATATAAACTTCTTCTGTTTGTTTGTCTACAAAGAAATCTACTCTAGATAATCCACTGCCTTTTACAGCCTTGAAGGCCTTTATTGCATTTCTCTTTATTTCTTCTTCTGTTTCTGGCTTTATGTCTGCCGGTATTATTACCTTTGATTCAGCATTTTTGTATTTTGAATCATAGTCGTAGAATTCTTCTGCTGAAATTATTTGCCCAACATTGCTTGCAGAAGTAACATTATCTGTTCCAAGGACTGCACATTCAACTTCTTTTCCGTTAATTGCTTCTTCTATTAAGATTTCAGAATCGTATTTTCCAGCTTTCTTCATATTTTCTATTAATTCTTCTGCATTTCTTGCCTTATTTACACCAACTGAAGAACCTGAATTTGATGGTTTTACAAACACAGGGAATCCTAATTTTTCTTTTACTATCTCAGATATTTCACTAGCCTCTTTTTCTTCGTGATTCAATTCATCATCTATGTATATGTATTTATCTTCCGATTTGCAAGTATTTATTATTACATATTTAGCTTGCTTTAGGTTTGCCTTTTCGAATATTATTTTTGCGTAAATCTTATCCATGCAAACGCTTGAAGCTAGTACCCTACAACCAATGTATGGTATTTTAAGCATTTCTAATAATCCTTGAATTGTTCCATCTTCTCCATATAAGCCATGAAGAACTGGAAATATTACATCATTTTTCTTCAAGGCCTCAAATTCATTATCTATTTTTTCTAGTTCTTTGGGTTCATCACCAATCTCAAATATTTCTATTTCATTTATAGGTTTCATGTAATGATACCATGTTCCATCTTTTGCAATATATATAGGATAAATTTCATACTTTTCTTTGTCCAAATTTTTTAATACAGAACTTCCAGATACAACTGAAACATCATGTTCTGTGGACATTCCTCCAAAAATAACCCCAACTTTAATTTTACTCATAGATTCTTCCTTTCTACCTTGTTATCTAAATCAAGGTTTTATTATTTTATAATATTTTCTACAATTTCCTTGAAATTCATTGAGTTTGATGCTTTTACTAAAACCACATCATCTACTCCTAATATTTTTCTTAATTTTTCTATAGCCTCTTGATTGTTATCATAAGAATATACATGTTCCACACCATTTTCTTGTGCAACTCTTGCGGTATTTTTTGTTTCATTTCCAACTGTTATTAATATATCTACATTATTGTTTGCCACTTCCATTCCTACATTCTCATGTAGTTTTTGAGAAAATTCTCCAAGCTCAAGCATATCTCCTAGGACAGCAATTTTTCTTTTTCCTTGCATTTTATTAAGATATTGAATAGATGATTTCATAGAATCGAAATTTGCATTATAGCAATCATTTATTACCGTGTATCCTCTTTCAACTTTTTGAACATCTAATCTCATTTTACTTAGTTCAAATTCTTTTATTCCTTTTTTTATTTTTTCATCTTCTATGTTTAGAATTTTTCCTACAGATATTCCTGCTAAACTATTGTAAACAAAAGCTTCTCCTCCAACTGGGACTTCAATTTTTTCTTCATCACTGTTTGTTTTTCCGTCCATGTTTACTGCAAGTTCATATTTGCTTCCTTTGTCAATATATTCAATATTCTTTGCCATTATCATACTTTTATTATTTATTCCATAAGTAAGAACTTTATACTTTGTATTTTCTTCATTCCATTTATGTAACAAGTCATTATCATTATTAATAATTAAAGTTCCATCTTTTGCAAGCCCTTCAAGTATTTCTAATTTTGCCTTTAATATATTTTCTCTTGAACCTAAATTTCCTATATGAGCCGTTCCAACATTCGTAATTATTGCTACAGTTGGTTTTGCTATATTTGTTAATTTGCTTATTTCGCCAAAGTGATTCATTCCCATTTCAACAACTAAAGCTTCTTCATCATCTAATTTTAAAATTGTTAATGGCATTCCTATATGATTGTTCATATTTCCTTGTGTTTTCAATGTTTTATATTTTTCCGAAACGACACTTGCAACAACATCTTTTGTGCTTGTCTTTCCAACACTTCCCGTTATAGCAATTACTGGTATGTTGTATTTTTCTCTCTTCAATTTAGCAATTTTTCCTATTGCATTAACAGTGTCTTCAACTTCGATTATAAATTTTCCTTCAAATTTTTTTACTTCCAATCCTTCAACTTTATTGATTATGCATCCTTTTGCACCTTGATTAAAAGCTTCCTCGTAAAACTTTGAGCCATCACTTCTTTCACCCTTGAATCCTATATATATGTCTCCAGCATTTATTTCTTTTGTATTTCTTGAAAAGCTTTTACATTGTTCTTCTACATTTCCATATAAAAGTTTTCCTCCAGTAACATCTAAAATTTCTTGTACCGTTAAATATTTGTTCATAAGTTTGCCTCCAGTATTTTTTATTATTATATTCCTGCGGAATTTTTTTTGCAACAATTTCGAATAAATTTTAAACTTTATGAATGTGAGTTTCAATTATCCTAATCATAAAATTAAGAGATAGCAATTCTATTACCATCTCTCTATTTTATTAATTCTTTTTTATTAATGAAATAATTGTTACACTTACTATAAATATAGTGATTACTATAAGTATGCTTATAATTGCATATTTAATAATCATCTTACTTTTAGATGTAGTTGTCTTAGTATTTTTGAAGTCTTCAACTCTTCCTGGTCCTCTATTATTCATAGTATTATTTTCTTGAAAAGAGGTGTCCTCATTGGGCGAATCTTCATCCGTTAGTGTGTTAGTGTGCCATCAGGAGTGTTTACAATCACTAAAATGTCTTCCTCTTTTCCTGTTTCTGCATTTATATATACTAAAAACTCGTTTCCATCAACTTTTCCTTTAAACTCCCAGCACAATACTTCTGTTTTCCATTCAGTTGGAATCATTGCTAAATTTGTGCTTAGAATTTCAAGTTCTTTATTTATAACTTCTTTAGCCTTTTTCTCTGTAATTATGTCTTGAGGAATTTCTCTTGTACAGTGTGAATTTAAATATCCCGTTGTTTCGATTCCTATTATTCTTCCATCGTCTAATGCAACTTTTACTTTTATTAAGTCTGGATACATTACTACCGTGCCAATTTCAGAGTTTTGATTATAAGCATAATTTATTGTAACAATTCCATTTTGTTTTAAATAATAAGTTTCTTTCATGTCTGCGTATCCATGTTTACTTAAGAATTCTTTTGCAAGTTCATCTGCTTTTTCCTGAGTTATTGTTTCTGCATTCACTGTTTTATTATAGTTTGCAAATATTACATGTCCACCTTTTTTTGAAATAGATATTGTTGCAAGATTGTCGCTATCTTTCATTTTTATACTAAAATCATAAGAAGGAATTTCCGCGTTTTCTGAATATCCATTAGAGGTTATTTCTTCTATCTTGTCTTCTCCATAAAATTCTTTTACTTTTTGATTTGCCGTTTCTTCATTAATATCTTCGCCAGTTAATCCCTTTTTCTCGCTTGATGTTATATGGTCTGAGAAAGCTCCATCATAAATTAGTCCGCTGTATTCATGGAAATTTTCTTCAAGACTCGTAAATGAATCTGCCGTTATTGAGCTTACCTGTGTTGCAAAGGCTTGGGTCCCCTTATCTTCAAGCTCTTTCCATTTTATTCTTCCATTGTTTAAATCTGTTGACAGCTGATTCAAAGTATTTTCTAGTTCTACACTATATGTGTGCAATTCTTTTATATTTTTCAAATCTTCTTCGCTAAGGCTCTTTCCTTCAATATTTTTTCTAGATAGAGTGTAACTATAGTCGCTGACCTGATTCAAAAATTTTGAGGTGCTTTCCAACTCATGGCTACTTATTGGCAATTGAGACAAACAACTTTGAGCAATACTTGCCTCTCTCCATACATTTGTTAAGGTCTCTGCTCCATGTTCTGGAGTAGTTGAAATCATTGCCTTTGCAAGATATGTTTCAACATTTTGAACATAATCAACTAGTTCAAAGAACGCCATATTATTCTTGTTTTCTGATGCAGTTACATATTTTCTTGTTTCTTGGTAAGCATAATATATAATTGCTCCAACTATTGCAATTACAAGCACAATAGCAACCACAATATAATTTTTCTTGTTATCTTCTCCACTTCTTAAATGTGTATTTTTTACCATTTTAAAAACCTCCTTCTAATCTTAACTACAGAATCTGTGTTTTCCTATTGTTTTTATTAATGGTCTAGACCAAATCCATTTATTCGTTGCAGTTGCAGGATTAAAATAATATATTGCTCCTCCTGACGGGTCCCAGCCATTTAAAGCATCTCTTGCAGCCTTTACTACTGTTGAGCCTTCAGAGATTGCAACATTTATTTGCCCGTCTGATACGGCAGTAAATGCACCTGGTTCATATATTACCCCTGCAATAGTATTAGGAAATTTAGGAGATTTTACCCTATTTAATATTACCGCACCAACCGCAACTTGTCCTTCATAAGGTTCTCCTCTTGCTTCTCCATTTATAGCTCTTGCTAAAAGTTGAACATCAGATGTGGAGTTTGAATTGCTTGCTGCAGTTACGTTCTTCGGCTTTATTTGTATTATCAATATCATTAATATAACTAATGTTAGTATTAATAACACAATCTTACAAATGCTCATTATCGTTTTTTTCATCGTATTTTTATCCATATAAATAGATATTCTCCCTTCTTTATTCTTTTATGTACTTATTATTGGTAATTTATTTAATTTTATACATTTGTCTTCCGTTTTTTGGTTGCTTATGATACAATGTGGTCAAATAATATATTTTCTCTTTAGAGAGAAAGGAAAGTTTTAAACATGAGAAAAATTTTAATTTTTTATGCTTCTTATGGAGGTGGACATTTGTCTGCTGCAAATTCCATAAAACAATATATAGATGAACATTATTCAGATTGTGAAACAAATCTTGTTGATTGCATGCTGTATGTAAATAAACCAATAAATAGAATCAGCACAACTGCATATAAAGAAATTGCTAAAAAATTTCCTTGGGCTTGGGGCGAAGTCTATAATTGGTCTCAAAAAGGTCCAATTGCACGCATAAGTTCAACAGCAAACAACTTAATGGCTAAAAAGCTGTCTAAACTTATAAAAAACTATCAGCCAGACATAGTTATTTCTACTCATCCTTTTGGAAGTCAAATGGTAAGTTATTTAAAAAGAAAAGCTTTAACAGAATGCAAATTAGCAACAATATTAACCGATTTTGCTCCACACGAGCAATGGCTTGTTGGCAAGGAATATGTTGATTACTTCTTTGTATCACATGAAAAAATGAGACAAAACCTAATTGCAGAAAGCATTCCTGAAAACAAAGTTTTTGCAACCGGAATTCCTTTATCTAATAGATTTTTGAAACATTTCAATAGAGCTTCTGTAATGAAAAGTTTAGATTTAAATCCAGATAAAAGAGTCATATTATTCTTCGGTGGCGGAGAGTTTGGCCTTGGAAAAGAGCAGACAGTTAAAATTTTAAAATCATTTATTGAAAATGTTTCTGAACATCAAATTGTTGCTATTTCTGGTAAGAACGAAAAAATGAAAGAAGAATTTGATAAGCTGGTTGAAAAAGAACATGCAGAAAATATAGTCAAGGTTCTTGGTTATACTCATCAAGTTCCAGAATTAATGAGCATTTCAGATTTAGTAGTTACAAAACCGGGTGGTTTAACAACTACGGAGAGTTTAGCTTCTGGCTTACCAATTGTTGCAATTAATCCAATTCCAGGTCAAGAAGAAGAAAATGCCGAATTCTTAGAAAATGCAGGAGTAGCAGTTTGGCTTAGAAAAGATAGTGACTTTGATAGCATTATTGCAGAGCTATTAGCAGATAAATCAAAGTTGCATAAAATGAAACTTAATACTAAGCTTCTGGCAAAAAAACATTCAACACAAGATATTTGTAATATTGTTCTTGGTGATGAATCTTTAAATTAGTTCCTTTTTCTTTTTTATATATAGTGTCTATTTCAAAAAATAGGCACAAAAAAGACTATAATCTGCATTATTGTAAATTATAGTCTTTTTATTTTATAATTTTTATTTTTTCTCTGGACAAACTGTAGTTCCTTGAAAATTGTAACTTTTTGTTTATAATTGAATTCTTCCTTCTAAGGCTCTACTTAGAGTAACCTCATCAGTATATTCCAAATCTCCTCCTACAGGAATTCCGTGCGCAATTCTTGTTACCTTTATTCCCAATGGTTTTATTAGTTTAGATAAATACATTGCAGTTGCCTCTCCTTCAACTCTTGGATTTGTTGCAAGTATTACCTCTTTTACTGTTCCGTCCATTAGTCTTGCTAAAAGTTCTTTAATTTTTATATCATCTGGTCCAACCCCATTCATTGGAGATATTGAACCATGTAAAACATGATAAACTCCTTTGAATTCATGAGTTTTTTCCATTGCTACTACATCTCTTACGTCTTCCACAACACATATTACAGATTGGTCTCTTGCCGTATTTGAACATATTGGGCATGGGTCTGTATCTGTTATATTATAGCATTTCGAACAATATTTTAAATTTTTCTTTGCATTTATAATGCTTTGAATAAATTCATTTGTTTCTTCTTCAGAAGCATCTAGTATGTGAAATGCTAGTCTAGCTGCAGTCTTATTTCCGATGCTTGGTAGCTTTTCAAAACTTTCTATTAATTTTTCGATTGATGGTGCATAATATGACATTTGCTTAATCTCCTATTTTACATTAGTCCTGGAATATTAAATTTTCCAAGAGTTTGTGATGCAGCGTCATCAACTTGTTTTAATGCATTGTTTATGCAACTTGTAATTAAGTCTTCTAACATTTCTACATCATCTGAATCTACAACTTCTGGTTTAATTTTTAGTTCCAATATTTCTTTTTTTCCCGAAACTCTAACCTTTACAGCTTCTCCTCCGCTTGTAGCCTCGAATTCTCTTTCAGCAAGCTCGTCTTGTGACTTTTCCATATCTGCTTGCATCTTCTTTGCTTCTTTCATTAATTGGTTTAGGTTCATTCCACCAAAACCGCCTCCCATTCCTGGGAATCCTCCTCTTTTTGACATTTTATAATCCTCCTAATTATTCTATTATATTTATTGGCATATCAATACCCTTTGTTAAGTCGTCAAAGTTACTATTTTTTGCCTTTATTTCTTCGTTATTATCTATAATAACAACTCTCATTGGTTTTCCTTGGTCTATTGAAACTTGCTTTACTATTTCACTCATATTTTCAGGTCGTTCCAAAATAGTTTTTCCAAATGGCGTTAGTCCTTTCTCGAATCTAATACCAACTGTCATATCATTTATTTGGTTGGCAGTTGAAGTTGATAAAGCCGATGATAAAGAGATTTTTCCTTCTTGTTTTATTTGTCCTATTATTTTAGGCCATGTTTCTATTGGATTGCCCAACTCTTCTGCTTTCATTTTTTTTATTTCAGGTTTTGGTCCCCCAACAGCAACATTTTTGCTTTGATTATCCACATTTTTTCCATTTGTTGTGGACATTCTAGCACTATTTCTTAATTGGTCTATCTCTTTTTCAAGTCTAGATACCTTATAATTTAAATTATTTATTTCTTCTTTACTAGCCGAATCCATAGCTCCTATTCCGCCATTTACAGCAGCATTTCCTACTGGTGCATTTGATGTAAAAGCTGGCGTAGCTTCTTTTTCAGCTAGTTGTGAATTGCTTGCCTGAGTGTTTCCACTACACAATTTTATTATTGTTACTTGGAACATTATTAGCTTCTGTGAAGACCATTTTATATCATTTTGCAAATTTGATAATTCGTAAATTATTGATATTAAATTTTCTTTAGTAGTACTGTCTGCTAATTCTTTTATTCCCTTTTTTTCTTCTTCCGAATAAATTTCAAGATTTGTACCTGTTTTATATATTAATATGTCTTTTACATATTTTATAATTTCCCACAAATAGTTTACTATATCTTTTCCTTCGGCTATAACCTCATTTATGCAATTTAGTGCCTTTGTGTAATCTTTTTCTAATATACTTTTTGTTATATTATATACACTCTCTGTTTTAGGAATTCCAACTAATTCTTTTACTAAATCCTCAGTTATTTTTCCCTCTTCTTGCATACATCTTTCAAGAATACTTAAAGCATCTCTCATTGCACCTTCTGCCAAAATAGAAATAAGTTTCTTGGCTTCTGGTGTTATATCTATTTTACTTTCATCACAAACATAGTTTAATCTTTTTCCAATGTTCTCGGTTGATAATTTCTTGAAATCAAATCTCTGACATCTTGAAAGTATAGTAGCTGGAAGTTTTTGTGGTTCTGTAGTTGCCAAAATGAATTTAACATGTGCTGGTGGCTCTTCCAATGTTTTTAATAGTGCATTAAAAGCACCTATTGAAAGCATGTGCACCTCGTCTATGATGTACACCCTATATTTTGCAAGTGTTGGCAAGAAATTTACTTCGTCTCTTATTGCCCTTACATCTTCTACACTATTGTTTGAAGCAGCGTCCATCTCTACAATATCAGTTAAAGAACCATCTAATGCAGCCTTGCAAATTTCACATTCATTGCATGGTTCTCCATCTTTAGGATTCAGGCAGTTTACTGCTCTTGCAAGTATTTTTGCAGCAGAAGTTTTTCCAGTTCCTCTACCTCCATTAAATAGATATGCATGTCCAACTCTATCATTTATAATCTCATTTTTTATTGTTTTTATAATGTGCTCTTGACCAACAATTTCATCAAATCTTCTTGGTCTAAACTTTCTATATAAAGCCGTATATTCCATATTTTCACCCCCAATAATTTGCGGTGTAATTCCTTTATATTTTAAAAAAGTATGAGACTTATTTCATTTAGCTTCTCTGTGGAAAGTACTCCACATAAAGAGGTTCCGCTTATTGCTGCTTCCTTCCGGACCTGACAAGATTCACGGTTCTTTATTGGTGTGCTCTCCACACAAAAGCTAAAATATATTTCTCATACGTTAGTAGTATATACTATTTTTTTAATATTAGCAAGTAAAATTTTACTTTTCTTTTTATATTTATAATTCATTTATGATAATTTCTTATTTAATATTGTTTATCTTTTCTATTTGCATTATGCGATACTTATTTATTCTGAATTTTTCTTTGATATTGTTTATCTTATTCTTTTAAACACAAATCCATCAGTTATTTCTTTTGTGGTTGTTCCTGCTTCACTTAGCCCTGCTTCTGGCAGATTCAAAGTTATTGTTGCCTTATATTTTATCTTATTTATTTGTAAAATCAAGTCAAAGCTAACTTTAAAACTAATTTCCTTTTCAGTTGCACCTATTTTTGTAATTAGTGTACCATCATGCTTAACTTCTGTGTCTTCATCAGATACGAATTTTCCAATATCGCTATTTGAAATTCTAATTACTGCAGAACCACCTTTACTGCCTATTTCTAATGTTTTTGTATTGCTACTTTTTGCTCCTTTATATTCAAGTTTATCTTCTACTAAATAGCTATCATCATAGATGAAAGTTCTTCCATCATTACTGTTAGGCATATATGTTCTTATTATTCCTTTTTGTGGTGCTTTAATTACCTTAACATTTGCAATTGTAAGAGACTCTAAAATATCGTCATCAGAATCGCTATTTTTGTCTATAAAGAAGTAAATATCATTACTTTGATCTATTTTTAAATTCCATTTATGGTTTTCTTCAGTGCTTGTTTCATTGTTCTCGTTATCATTATTATTTTCAACATTATCAGCACTTTCGGTACCCTCAGCATTATTCGTATTTTTATCTTCTACATTTTCTACGTTTTCATCTGTTGTAGTTTGTTCTTCTGTTGTTTTTCCACTCTCTACATTAGTATTTTCTTCTTTATTTTGTTCACCTTCAGCTGTACTTATTATTGTTATTTTTGATAGCTGATAGGGCATATTTTTTTCTCCCTCAACCTGATATTGCAAAACAATCATAAGTACAATTATTATTATTATAAGTAGAATTCCAATAGCTGTACAAAATTTAATCTTATCTTTCATATCAGTATTCATGTACAGGATTTTCCTTTCTTTTCTTAGTTGGCGGAGACGGTGGGATTCGAACCCACGGGCCGGTTTAAGCCGGCTAACTGATTTCGAGTCAGCCTCGTTATGACCACTTCGATACGTCTCCTTATATGCTTTTATATTATATCAAAAAAATATAAAAAGTCAAACCTACATATTTTGTATATCTTTATGTTTCATAAAGCAATTATATCCTTGGACCAATTTTCCGAAATGCCTTGGACACTAACATATTTTATGTGCTAGAAAGTTCAGTATGACTTTTCGATTATATAAAAATAGTAAAAAGGCCTCTTGGAAAAAATCCCTTCGGCCTTTTACTTTTTTCATACTATATTACAAACTTATATTATAATACAAATTTCTTTATTAGAATAAGTCCTGATGCTAATATTGTTAATACTCCTAAACTTGTGAAAGCATATATCATTGTTTCACCTGTTTGTACTGCTATCATTACTGGTGCATCATCTATATCATCTTCTCCATGTTTGTTATTGTCTGGAGTCGAATCAATATCTGGAGATCCATATTCATTGTAATCTTTGCTTATTTCTGCCCAGTTGTCCATTACTCCGAAGTTTTCTGTATCATTTATCCATGTTAGAACTATTTCAACTTCTGTAGTATCTCCTGGTTTTAGTAATATGTCTTTTGCTTGGTCTGTTGTAACAGTATTTTCATCTACTACTTTCCATAGTGGGTTGTCTTCTTGTACGAATTTCAATCCTTGTGGAATGTAATCCTTTATTTCTTTTGCATATCCAGCTATTGTGCCTTCATTCTTTACTCTTATTTTATATCTAAATTTAACTGTTACTTGATCTATCTTGCTCTTCTTTAGGTCAACTTTTACTATTTGTTCTGGATCATCTTCTGCTTTATGACCTGTTTCTGTTATTTTTTCTTCTCCATTTTCTGTTACAATTGCTTGTGTTACCCATTTTCTAAGAGATAAGTCGAACCATTGAACCTTTATTTTTTCAATATCTTGGTCATCTTCTCCCTCGTTCCATTGGTCTGGAGTAGAATCTCTGTCTTCAATGTCTTTTCCATTCTTGTCTGTGTTCTTAGATATTTGTGCTTTATTTATTATAATCTTATCAGATGTATTTGGTTCAACTACTTTGAAAGCAATTTCCAAGTCTTTGTAATCAAGTACGTCATTTTCTTTATCGTAAGCTTTTAGAAGTGCTGGGTTTTCGCTACCATCTACTCTTCTTGTTTCTCCTTGCTCTTTTGATAAATAGTCTGTTACAACTGATACTGCATCAGCAACATCTGTTACAACTTTTCCGTCTTTATCAAGCATCTTCCATCCGTATTTTACATTTGTTTCATTTTCTGGTAAGAATTCTATTCCTTCTGGTAAATCATCTTTTACACTGCTTGCATATCCATCTATTTCGCCTTCATTGTAAACACGAATTGTGTATATTACTGTATTTCCATTTGAAACAAGTACTGGCTCTTTTGTATGTGTATATGTTGCAGTTGTTCCAGTTCCATCTTTTAACACTGTCGTGTCTACTTGAGGAATTCTGCTTGTTATTTCAGTTGTTTCAACTTTTGTGATGAATTTTCTTAAAGATAAATCAAATTCTTTAATTATAACTTTTTCAAAATCGTCATCATCTTGTTGTCCTGGTATATAATCTTTTGAAACTTCGTCATCCTTGTAGTCTTCAAGATCTTTTCCTGTTGGTACATTTACATTATCTTCTTCTGAATCTCTATCTTTTACTGTGTTTCCATCTTTATCTGTAAAGTCAGAAATGTCTGCGATATTTGTAATTTTCTTAACCCTAAGTGTTGTTTTTAGTACTTTACATACTACTTTTACATCTTTGTAAGCAAGTGAATTTCCATCAAATGCTGCAAGTTTGTTTTCGCCTGATGTTTGTTCATTTTCCTTAGATAAATAATTTGTTTTTATTATCTTAGCCTTTGTTTTATCAGTAGTTTTATTTCCATCTGCATCATACATTTTCCAGCCATAGTTTTTATTTATAGTATTTTCTGCTATAAATTGTAATTGGTCTGGTAAATGATCTGTTATTTCATTTGCATAACCATCTTCTGGTCCTTCATTATATACACGAATTGTGTATTCTACTAAATCTCCAACAGCAACTCCTACTGGATCTTTTGGGTGATTATATATTGCAGTAGTTGAAGTTCCATTTACCAATGGAGTTACATCTGGCACTGGAATTCTGCTTGTTATTTCTTCATCATTTACTTTTGTAATGAATTTTCTTAAGCTTAAGTCAAATTGAATATTTGGAACTGTGATGGTTACTGTTCCATCTACTAAACCTACTGTTGAACCGTTCTTTTGTGTTTCAGTCGTATCTGAAGAGAATTCAACTTTAGTTGCCTCATAGCCAGTTTCTACAAAAGCTTTTGTTATATTTACTTTTAGTTCACCAATTAATTGAATGTACTTATCTGGTGCTTCGATTTCTCTTATTGTAATTACATCTATTCCTTCATCTTCCATTACAATAGAGCCAACACTTATTAATCCGTTTTCGTCTGTAGTGTATGTTCTTTCATTTCCATTATTAATCTTTACTCCAAACTTTGCTCCTGCTAATTTCTTTGTATTATCGTGTGCATCAACTTTTACAAGCTGTAATTTGTATAATCCAGGATTTTTTCTGTTTGGAACTGTTACTGTTATTGTTCCATTATCAAGTGCAACTGTTGAACCTTGTTTTTGTTCATCTGTTGTGTCTGATGAGAACTCAACATTACTTACTACATAGTTTCCATTTGATATTGTTTTTGTTATATTTAATTTTAATTGTCCTATTAATTTTGTGTATCCTGTTGGAGCTTCTGTTTCCTCTATTATTATAGTGTCTGTTCCTTCTCCTGTTATAGTTACTGGAGTTATGCTTAATACACCTGATTCATCAGTTGTGTATTCTTTTGCATCTTCATTATTTACTTTAACAGTAAATTTTGCTCCAGCAAGTTTTGTGTTACTATTTTTAGAATCAACTTTAATTACTTGTAGCTTATATGTTCCTTGTATTGATTCGTTATCTACTGTAATTGTTATCTTTCCTGTTGTCTTATCTATTGTTACAGGACTATTAGCTGTAATTACTTGTCCATCTTTGTCTGTTACTGTCATAGTTGTATTTTCTACATCTATTACATTTATACCATTTTCTATTTTCTTTGCTACTTCTAGAGTTATTGTTCCTTCAAATTTATTGTATCCACTTGGTGCATAAGTTTCTTTTATTATATATGTATCTTTTGTAGATAAATCTGTTATTGTTGTTGTTCCAAGATTTACAGTTCCGTTCTCATTTGTTGCTGTTTTATCTGTTCCATTTACATTAAATACAGCTCCTTGAAGTCTGGCTTTTGTTGTTGCTTCTTGTTTTACAATTTCGATTTCATACTTTCCTTCGGCTTTTCTTATTATTAATTTTTCAAAGTCGTCATCATCTTGTTCACCCTTGTAGAAGTAATTTGAATCTGTTAAATCATCTTTGTTAGATGTATTTCCCTTGTAATCTTCCATTGAGTCTTTATTTACATTTGGTTTAGTGTTTGGTTCAGAGTCTCTGTCTGCTCCAGTTTGACTTATTATTGTTTTATTAAGTTCTGCATCAAATTCTTCTGAAATCCATGCAACGTTTGTAAGAACTTTATCTGTTGCACCTGCTACTTGTGTTACTTCACATTCTATTTGTATTGTTTCAGATGCAAGTGTTGTTCCATTATAAGCGTTCAAATTGTCCGTGTTAGATGTTCTCTTTAATTTTAGTAAATTGTCTGTTTCAGAATAACTATCAAGTTCGAAGTTCCCTGATATAACTTGTGTGAATTTTAATCCTGTTGGTAATTGATCTTGAATTTTTGTTGCTCTACCAATTTTTTCTCCTTCATTGTATATTGTTAAATTGTATATTACTTTGTCTCCAGTTTTAACTTCGACAGGATTTTTTCTGTGGTTATATGTTGCTGTTGTTCCTGAATTTAATGTGCTTAATTTTATGTTTGGAACTCTTGATTCAGCTACATCTGTTCCATTTACTTTAGTTATATATTTTCTAAGTGCTAAGTCAAATGTTTTTTCTAAGTTAACTACTGTTAGATTTATTGTATTTCCATCTATTGTAACACTTGGTTTTTGAGAATCGATTGATGTTTGAATATTATAATTTACATTCTTAAGTTGAGGATTGCTTATAGCATACACTCCATTTGATATTGCTTTTGTTACTTCTATTTGTAAGCTGTTGATTATTTTTTTATAACCTGCTGGTGCACTTGTTTCTTCAACAGTTATTGTATCAGTACCAGCTTGAGCAATATTTATTCCATCTATTGTTATAATTCCCTCTGAATTTGTTTTTGCAGTTTTTACTGTTCCATCTGGTAATGTAATTTTGAATTCTGCTCCTTCAAGAGCTTTACTGTTTGTGTCTGTTTTTAATAACTTCAAATTATATGAACCAGTCATTTTCTCATCTGGTACAGTTACAGTAATTAATCCATCAGTTAAATTTACTGTCGAACCTTGTTTTTGAGAGTCTGTTGTATCTGTTGAGAAGGTTGCACTACTTACTTCGTATTTATCCGTACCTTCTATTTTAGTTACATTTACTTTTAATGTTCCGATTATTTTGTTATAGCCTGTTGGTGCTTCAGTTTCTGTTATTGTTATTACATCTGTTCCAGCTTTATCAATTGCTATATTTGGAATTGTAATTATACCATTACTATCTGTTGCACTCTCTGTTAGAGTAACTCCATTTAATTCAACTTTAAATTTTGCTCCAGCAAGTTTTATATTAGCGTTGTCTTTATCAACTTTTACTAATTGTAAGTTATATAGTCCACTCTTTTTCTCGTTTGGAACTGTTACACCTATCGTACCATTTGCCAAGCTTACTTCTAGCCCATCTTTGTTAGACTCTGAAGTCGTTGTGGTGTATGTCATATTGCTTACATACAAACCATTTTCTCCAATTGATTTTGTTGCAGTTATCGTTATGCTTCCAATTAATGATTTATATCCAGCAGGAGCTGTTTTTTCATTTATAACGATGGTATCTGTTCCAATTTCTGAAATTGATATATTAGAAATTGAAATTACTCCATTGCTATCTGTTGTATATTCTTGTTCTTGTCCATTATTTATTTTTACTCCAAATATTGCTCCAGAAAGCTTTGTATTCTTGTTTGCTTTATCAACTTTTACAATTTGTATGTTATAAGATCCGTTTAGAACTTTTGTTGTATTTGTTATGTTGTATGAGTATGGTGTCTCTTCAATAATTACAACTGGTTGTTCTGTATTTGGTGCATTAGCAACAGACCAATATCTTGCTGTTCTATTTGTTCCAGATACAGTAATATCCATTGTTATTCCCATTATATTTGAACTTGCTGGAACCATTAAATAAAATTCTGTTCCAACTAGTTGTTTTAATGTTTTTGATGTTGAAGCAATAGTTCCACTAGCATTTTTTACTGCTATTGTTGGTGTTATTGTATTTCCATTTAAATCTTTATATGTTGCAGATAAATTGTAATTTGTATCTATTAATTGATTTATTTTATATGGTCCAAATACTAAATTTCCATTTACTTGTGTAGTAGTTGCACCACTTATTTCAAGTTCTACTGGATTAGAACTTACATCTATTGAAACATAGCTTGAATTTGCATTTGCGTTATCAATGTAATAGCTATATAGAGCTTTAAGTGCGTCTATTTTATCTAATCCGTCATCTCCAAAAAGATCGTCAAAAGCTTTATAGTTACTATCAACTTTATAAGTTGCATTTCTGTATAAATTTATCTCATCTGCAGAATAATGATATGTTCCTGTTGGGTTTGTAAAATACCAAATTGCAAGTTGTTGAATAACATCAATCTCATCTGAAGAAATTCCACTATAAGTTTCATCTGGTATTACACTCTTTAAGAAAGCATTCTTTTCAGCTGTATTCTCTGTTGCAGGAATTAGATACAAATGATCTAAAACCCACATCAATTTGTTGTAGTTTGTACCAGTTGGTAAAACATCTTTATATGGGCTTGTAATCGAGCTTAAATCTTTTAAATTAAATCTTTGATTGTAGGTACTTTTTGTTGTAACTCCACCTGTAGACATATCTGATGAACCAAATCCAGGGCCTGCCTTTATACAGTATATTGTTTTGCTAAAGTCAGCTGTTTCTCCCGAATTTGCACTGCTATATGATGCAATTTTCCATACCTTTTTTGCACTTTGTTGGTATCCATATCCAGAACTTCTAAGCGATTCTAGTCCAAGATATATTGGATTTGTGCTTTCGGCTTTTACATAAGTTGTAAGTGCTAAAATTGTTCCAATCATTACGCTAAAAATAATTACAAAACTTTTCATAAACTTATTCATAGTTTTTACCCCTCTATTTTCTAGTATTGATTTTAACAATATTATACATATAAGTCAATTGTGTTTCTTGTAAAATTTGTCAATTATATGTAATAAAAATTTACCTTTTTCTACGGAAATTTAATCCTTATGCCTTTTTTTCATTTTTATTACATTTTTTTACTTTTACTTTTTTATTCGACTTTATTTTTATTCTTTTTTATCTCTCTAAGCTCTTTAAAAAATTTTTTCATTATATGTTTACATTCAGTTTCCATAACTTTTGTTTCTAGTTCCACTTTATGGTTAAATTCATAATCATTAATTAGATTTAATACCGATCCGCAGGCCCCTGTTTTTTCGTCCATCGTTCCAATTACTAATCTCTTCAACCTAGCCTGTATGATAGCTCCTGTACACATTGTGCAAGGTTCTAAAGTAACATACATAGTACAATTTTCTAGTCTCCATGCTTCTAGTTTTTTGCTTGCCTTTTGTATTGCAATTATTTCTGCATGTTTTGTTGTATCTTTCTTCGTTTCTTTTACGTTATGTCCTCTTGCAATTATCTCATTATTTTTTACAATCACAGCCCCTACGGGTACCTCATTTTTCAGGTACGCCTTTTTTGCCTCTTTTAGAGCTTTCCTCATAAAATATTCATCACTTTTTGTTTTTACATCTGATTCTTTTACTTTATTCAAACTTATTTTCCCCCATATTTTACTGAAATCTCTTTTTTACTTGATTTTTTAATGTATATATTATATCATGAATTTACTGTTAAGAAAATAAGTTTATAAGATAATATAATCATTTTTAATTGTATTTATTTTCAAATTATTTTTATTGGAGGAATTTCTATGAGAACCGTTGTACAAAGAGTTTCATCTGCAAGTGTTACAGTTGATGGAAATGTTATTGGAAAAATAAATAAAGGATTTTTAGTTTTATTAGGAATAAAATCCACAGATACTAAACAAGATGTGGATTATATGGTTAAAAAAGTTATAAATCTTAGAATTTTTAGAGATGAAAATGACAAAATGAATTTATCTTTAAAAGATGTAAATGGAGAACTATTAATTGTTTCTCAATTTACTTTATATGGTGACGCAAGTGGTGGAAATAGGCCTTCCTTCATAGATGCTGCAAAACCAGATATTGCAATTCCATTATATGAATATTTTGTTTCAGAATGTAGAAAAAAGATTAATTTAGTTCAAACTGGCGAATTTGGTGCAGATATGAAAGTTGAGCTTTTAAATGATGGACCTGTAACAATAATAATGGAATCTAAATAAAATTTTATAGTTATGAAAAACAAAATATTATAAATTATAATGTGTAATAACAATATAGTCTAATTACAGTTATTTGATGTAATTTTATAATAACGATATTAAAAAGATGCAACACTAATGTTATAAATTTTTAACATTAATATTGCATCTTTTGTTTGCAACCTTCATATTCTACTTTCCAATAAACATTTGAACATACATTTTTCCATACCTTGGACTACTTACTACGCCTATACCTGTATAATTAAAACTGCTATTTAATATATTTGCCTTATGTCCAGATGAATTCATCCATGCCGTTACAGCACTACTATTGCTTGAATTAGCAGCAATATTCTCTCCTGCAGTTTTGTACGAAACTTTAAAGCTTTTCATCATATCAAATGGTGAACCGTAGGTGGGTGAATTATGTGAAAAATAGTTATTATCCACCATATCTTGAGCCTTTATTCTAGCAATTCTTTGAACTTCACTATCATTTTTCAGAGCCGGAAGACCATTATTTGTCCTTTGCTTGTTAATTAAATCAAAAACTTCTTTTTCATCTGAATTCATGCTTGAGGTCTGCGTTCCAGAAGTTCCACTATTTCCAGTAGATGTGCTACCACCCGTCGTTCCACTACTTGTGTTGCCAGAACCAGGCGTACTCGGATAAATTGCTTTTACATACTTCTTACTAACGGCTCCAACATAATCCTTGTCAGTCTGAATGATATACCATTCTCCAACACCTGCAAATACTCTAATATACTCATTTTTATTTACTGTTGTTACAACATTATAATTAGTCCCGTGGTCCACTTCTGACATTTAGCTTAGACGCAGTAACCAATCCAGTTGAAAAATCTAATTTATAATAATGTTGCATTCCAAACGATTTTGTAAGTGTACACACAGTCACAATAAATGTTGCTATCATTACAAATCTCAAAATATTTTTCTTTTTCAAAAAAATAACATTCATAAGCTATCCTCCCATTATAAAAGTATTAGCTTACGAATGTCCATTATGCAGATTTTTTCCCTAATTTGAACTTTATTCAAATAAGTGGTATAATTTAAGTATATATTCCGAATTTAAGGAGGTTATTTTTATGAGTAAAAAACAACATATATTTAAAAGAAAAAAAAATCCATCAGTGGTTGTAAATAAATTTCTTCCACCAGAAAGTACGTTAATGACAGGAGATCAAAATCCTACACATATAGTAATTCATGAAACTTCTCTTGGTACAGGTAGAAGCCCAGAAAATTATGATTTAACTCATTATACCGATATGTTAAAAGAATATTCAAAAAATGGCAGAACTGTAGGTTTTCATTACTTGGTTGGAGATACACAAGTATATCAATTTATTCCAGATACTAAATCTACAGACCATACAGGAACTGTTTTTGGAAACCATAATAGTATTGGAATTGAAAGATTAATTTGCAAAGGTATTGACTACGAAAGTGCTGTACATAACCAAGCACAATTAGTAGCAACATTAATGCTTAAATATAATATTCCTATTCAAAATGTATATACTCATAAACAAATGCAAATGGAATATGGTAGTGAAAAAGTAAAAAGTACTCCAAAGCAATGTCCAGGAAGATTAATTTCAGGTTTTAGAGGTACTGTACAAGATTTTAAACATGAAGTAGAAAGATGTTTTGAGTATGGTTGGTTCTTTAAAGAACTTTTAACTCCTGAACAAATAAAAGAAATTCCAGAATTGATGAGAATTGCTAAAGAAGCTGAAATAAGAAGACAAAACAAATTAAAAGAAGAAAGAAGAAATCAAGTAATTCGTTCATCTTCAAGAGATACTTTTGATGGAGAAAGATAATTTTACTATTACAAGATTTTAATTAATTTTATAAAAAAGAAAGGGACTTAAAATAAAAAAATAAGTCCCTTTTCTGTTCTTTTTTAAGTTGGTGTGCCAGAAGGGACTCGAACCCCCTACCTCTTCCTTAGGAGGGAAGCGCTCTATCCTGGTGAGCTACTGACACAAATCTAGTTATTATAATAGCATTTTATTATATTGATGTCAATTGATTTTGGCCTATAAATCAATATTTTAGATTGTTCTCTTTTCTAAATTTATCTATTCTTTCTATGTATTTTTTCACCTTTATTTTTTCTGTGTTTTATGCTATAATGTTTTTTAGTTTTTTTAGGAGATTTTAGTATGAAACATATTTTAAGTTATATGAGAAGAGCTATTGAAGATTACGATATGATTGAAGATGGAGATAAAATTGCTGTTGCATTGTCTGGTGGAAAGGATTCTATTACAATGCTTAAGGCTTTAAAAAGTTTGCAATTTTTCTATCCTAAAAAGTTTGAATTGATTGCTATTAGTGTTAATCCGGGTTTTGAATTTTTCGATGCAGATTTTTTAAGAAAAACTTGTGATGAAATTGGTGTTCCTTTTTTCGAGGAAAAGTATGACATTTATAAAATTGTTTTTGAAGATAGACAAGAAAAGAATCCTTGTTCTTTATGTGCTAATCTTCGTAGAGGAATTTTGAATACTGCTGCAAAACGCGAGGGCTGTAATAAGATTGCTCTTGGACATAATCTTGATGATGTTCTTGAGACTTTTTTGATGAATTTACTTTTTGCTGGTAGCATTTCAACATTTTCGCCAGTAAGTTATATGGATAAATCTGGAATCACTCTTATTAGACCTTTAATTTATGTTCCAGAAAAGGATACTAAGCGTTTTGTAAAGAAGTCTGGTACTCCTGTTATGCCTAAGGTTTGCAAAATGGACGGACATTCAACTAGAGAGTATGTAAAACAGTTGATTGTTACTCTTTCTATAAAGAATAAACACGTTAAGGCTAATATTATGGGTGCTATAAAAAGAAATAATATAGACGGCTGGAAGGACACTACAAAGTAGTGTCCTCCTTATTTTTATTTTTTCTTTTAGTTTTAATTCTTGCTTTTAAATCATTATTTTAAAACTTTTAATTTTTATTTTGCTGAATTTAAGAATTCAGATAAGTCTTTTAAGTCTTGTTCTGCATTTTCTTCAGTATCTGCTTTTATTCCAATGTAGAATTTAATTTTTGGTTCTGTTCCAGATGGTCTTACACAGCACCATGCATCGTTTTCTAATTTGTAGTACAATACATTTGAATTTGGTAGTCCTGTTTTTGTAACTTTTCCTGTTTCAAGATTTGTTACTGTGTCTAGCTTGCAGTCTTTTATTTCTAATACTTTGTATTTTCCAAATTGTGTAGGTGGATTTTTTCTCATGTTTTCCATCATTGCCTTTATTTCTTCTGCTCCTGTTGCACCTTCTCTTGTAACAGATATTGTTTTTTCTTTGTAATATCCATATTTTTTGTATATGTTATTCATTTTGTCCCATAGAGTGTATCCTTTTTCTTTGTAGTATGCTGCAGCTTCGCAAAGTGCCATTACTGCTGATATTCCATCTTTATCTCTTGCATAAGTACCAATTAAACAGCCATAGCTTTCTTCAAATCCAAACATGTAAGTATTTTCACCTGTTTGTTCAAATTTTCTAATTTGTTCACCTATATACTTGAAGCCTGTTAGTACTTCTATTAATTTTAATTTATATTCTTTTGCAATTGCTCCTGCTAGATTTGATGATACTATTGTTGTAACTAGTGCTCCGTTTTCAGGAATTAGTCCTCTTTCTTTTTTCTGTGATAGTTCATATTCTGCAATTAATAGAGCTGACATGTTTCCAGAGAATGAGTGATATTCTCCTGTTTTTGAATCTTTTGAATATACTCCTAATCTGTCTGCATCTGGATCGTTTGCAACGATTATATCTGCATCAACCTTTTTAGCAAGTTCCAATGCTAGCTTGAATGCATTAGGATCTTCAGGGTTAGGATAACTTACTGTTGGGAAGTCTCCATTTGGTTTTTCTTGTTCTGGTACTACATGTACTTTAGTAAATCCTAATTCTTTTAGAATTCTTTGTACAGGAACGTTTCCAGCTCCATGAAGTGGTGTATATACTATGTTTATTTGGTCTTGCATTCTTTTTATTGCTTCTTGATTAAGAACTAGTCCTTTTAGTGTTTCAATATATGCGTCATCTATTTCTTTTCCTATTGTGTGATATAGTCCTTTTTGTTCAGCTTCTTCTTTACTGATTGATTTTATTTCTCCAAAATCAGAAATTTTATTAACTTCTCCAATTATTCCTTTATCATGTGGTGGAACTATTTGAGCTCCATCTTCCCAATAGACTTTGTATCCATTATATTTAGGTGGATTGTGGCTAGCTGTAATCATTATACCAGCTATACAATTTAATTTTCTTACTGTGAATGATAGTTCTGGAACTGGTCTTAAGTTTTCAAATACATAAGTTTTTATTCCATTTGCATTTAAGCATAATGCTGCAAATTGGCTGAATTCTTTAGACATGTGTCTTGAATCGTAAGAAATTGCAACTCCCTTATTTTCTGGATTATGCTCTTTTATATAGTTTGCAAGTCCTTGAGTTGCTTTTGTAACAGTATATTTGTTAATTCTGTTACTTCCGTTTCCAATTACTCCTCTTAGTCCTGCTGTTCCAAATTCTAAGTCTTTGTAGAATCTATCCTGTATTTCTGCTTCATCATCTTTTATTGATTTTAACTCATTTTTTGTTTCTTCATCTATTGCTGGGTCATTAAGCCAAGCATTATATTTTTCTAAATATTCCATTCGTTTTTTCCTTTCAATTCTTTTCTCTTTGCAAAAAAGGTCTAAACTTTTTGTATAACAAAAAATTTAAACCTTTTATTTTAATTATACAATTATTTTATTTTATGAAATTCTTTGTATAATTTTCTTGCAGTTTCAGGGCTATCTACTCCCTCTGCATTTTTTACTGGAGCAAATTCTTCTTCTCTCTTTACTCTCATTATTGCCATGTCATCTAGTGATTCAAATGCATCAAATAAGAATGCTTCAAATTTATATGCATTTGGAGTGTCACTTGTTACAAGTTTTCCATCTTTATCAAGATATTTTGCCTTTTTGAAAGCACTATGATATGGTAGAGAATTTTTACTTATTTCTTCTATAGCTTTTACACTGAATAGATTGCATAGTATATGAGATTCTCCATATATTAATTCACCTTTTTCATTTGTAGCTTCTGCCATTTCTTTTGAAATTTCACTATACTCTACAACACTTGGTTTTCCGTTTCTCTTGCAGAATACTCCTACTTTCTCATGAGGTCCTGCTTTTACAACGCTCTTTCCTGCTGCTAGAACTTTTTTGTCTATTGCGAGTCCTAAGAATACTGGGTCTATCATGTTTACTAATACATTGTCAACTCCACCAATGAAAGCCCACTCTATTCCTCTAGATTTCATGTCATATATTATTCCGTTCTTATTCATTGATAGGAAGATTCCTCCGTGACCATCTGCAGCCATTTTAATTAATCCATCTTCTCCAACAAGTATCTTTCCTTTTGTATCTATCATTGGAAGTTCTCCTTGTTTGAAGAATATTATTTTATCTTTTGGATATCCAAAATATTTATTTTTTTCAAAGAAGTCTACTGTTGCACCATTGTTTTCGTTACTTGTCATTATATACCATACAACATAAACACCATATTTTTCTTTAGCACTTTTTAATGTATCACATAATATTTCGAATATAGGCTTATGTGATTCTAGTCCTAAATCAAATGTTCCTTTTGGTCCTTTGTGTCCAAGTCTTGTTCCTTGTCCACCAGCCATAGTTACAGCTGCTAGTTTTCCTTCTTTTATAGCTTTTAATCCTATTTCTTCATAATGATTTAATTCTTCTTTTGTCATTGCACTCTTGTCTGTGAATTCGGTTGGTTCTATTTTTGAGCTGTTGAAATCAACCACATTATTTACTTTTTTAAATAATTCTTCAACTTGATTAAAATTTAAAGTCAATATTTCATCTAATAATTTTGCTTGTTTTTCTGCGTCTAATTTGTCATATTGGCTTAACAATTGCTCTTGGCCATACTTTTCAAGTAATTTCTTTGCTGCCAAATATTTTTCTTCCATGTTTTTTCTCCTTCCCAATCCATAAAATACATGATTGTTCTTTTATATTATACTATTAGAATCAAATAGTCAATATTTTTTGAAAAATCTGAACAAATTGGGAATTACTGTTTTAATTTGCTATTTTTACAATGTATTCTTCTTTGTCTTTTTCTCCTGCTGTATTAAGTATTTTCTCGTGTTCTTCTATTATTTCTTTAATACTATCCTTGACTTCATCAATGTTGTAACAATTTACAATATTGATTTTTCTATTATATTCACTATTTTCTTTCACAATTATATCGTTTATTTCTTTATTAATTCTGTCGTTATATTCTTTTGTTCCACTTATTATTATATAATCATTATTTTTTAGTTTCTCTCTTATTTCTTTTTCCTCTCCATTAAACTTTTTCCAACCGATGTTCATAATTTTTTCTTTATCTTTTAAGTTAATTCTTTCTAATAATACTTCCATTTCAGCTTCTGTATTTTTTTCAAATATTGTGGTAATTCTGGCTCCTTCGTTAATTTTCTTATCTATGTTTGGTAATAGCATTGTTACTAGGTGCCAATCACTTGCATAGAAACTACAAACTTTCTTAACATTTTCATTAATTTCGGTCATCTTTCTTACCTCCAACTTTTAGATATTACAAAAGTAATATCCAGCCTTCTTGGCTTTATTTTTTCGCTTGTTAATTTTATTCTGTTGTCTATGGTAAATTTTACCATCGTTACAGTTGTATGTCAATATTATTACAACTGTAATCGTATGCCCTTTTTCGACAGCATGCAGTGTTTTCTTTGTGTTTTCTTGACTTTTGTCATTTTTCTCCAGATTATTCTTTCATAATTATTACATTTTTGTTACAATTTGTATTTGGAATTTTTTATTTTTTTGCTTGTATTTTTTATTATTCTTTTATTTTTTGCCAATTATGTATATTCTTTATTTTTTTGTAAATACTTATATTAACAAAAATAAAATTTATGGAAGGAATGTGATTTTTATGAATTCTTCTTCGAAAAAAATTTTTAGAAATGGATTTAGTTCTAAATTTCTACTTATTATAAGTTTATTATGTCTTTTTATCTTTTTGAATGCTTTCTCTTATGTAAGCGCTGTAAGTGCTGACATATCTTCTAGTGTATTCAGATTACATGTTATTGCAAATAGTGATACAGACGAGGATCAAGCATTAAAGTATAAAGTCAGAGATGCCTTATTAGAATACATGAATTCTATTTGTAAAGATGTTCCTTCTAAGCAAGAAGCTATGGACATTGCAAATTCTCATATTGATGATTTTTATGCTATTGCTGAAAAGGTTATTAAAGAAAATGGATATGATTATCCTGTTAATATTACACTTGGAAAATCAGATTTTCCTACCAAAAACTACGGAGATGTTTCTTTGCCTGCCGGAACTTATGATGCTCTAAGGGTCGAGATTGGCTCTGCATCTGGTAGAAACTGGTGGTGTGTAATGTTTCCTCCTCTTTGTTTTGTTGATGTTTCTTCTGGCGTTGTTCCTGATTCTTCGAAAGAATTGTTACAAAACAATATGTCTGAAGAAGATTACGATTTAATAACAGACGACAATAGTAGTTCAGAGTTAACTTTCAAATTTAAATTAGTTGAGCTTTTTGAAAATTGGAGATTGCAATTGGCTTCTAAGTAAAAAAAATGCATACAAAGTATTTCTACTTTGTATGTATTTTTATTTATGGTATGTTTCATTATTTGCAATTTTAAATGCCCTGTATATTTGTTCAACTAAAAAGATTCTTATTAATTGATGTGGGAATGTCATTTTTGAAAAGCATACTTGTTTATTGCTTCTGTTTAATACATCTTTTGATAATCCTAAACTTCCACCTATTACGAATGTTATATTGCTGTTCAGATTCGATATTTTTTCTATTTCTTGAGAAAATTGTACTGAATCTAGTTCAGTTCCTTTTAATTCCAGTGCTATAACATAGCTATCTTTTTTTATATGGTTTAAAATGTTTATTCCTTCTTTTTGTTTTATTGCTTCTTCTATATTCTCATTTGATTTTTCAGGAATTTTCTCATCTGCAACCTCTGTTATTGTAAGCGAACAAAATCTTGATAGTCTTTTTGAATATTCTTCGATTGCATCTCTAAAAAATTTTTCTTTAATTTTTCCTACACATACTATATTTATATGTACCATTTTTTAATACGGTTTTTACCGTCTCCTCCTTTATTTTAGGCTATTTCTATTTGCTTGCTTGGTCCATCTCTCTTTGCAACACCAACTTTTACATCGTTTTCGTCAAAATGATTTTCTATTATCTGTTCTACTACTGTTTTGTATGCAAGCTCTGGGAAATTGTTTTCTTTGCTTAAATGTCCCAGCATTACGTTTGTTAGTCCACTTTTTATTAGGCTTGAAATTAAGTCTCCAGAATTTTGATTAGACAAATGTCCCTTTGGCCCTGCAATTCTTTGTTTTAAACTATATGGATATTTTGAATATTTTAAAATATCTGGATCGTAATTTGCTTCGAGTAGTATGAATTTGCTTTTTTCAAGATTATGCATTATATCTTCTGTTATGTGTCCTAAGTCTGTTGCAACACTCATTTTTTCATGGTCATGAAAAATATTGAATCCGCATGGATTTGCGGCATCATGTGGTATGCTAAATGGCTTAAATGATAGATCTTTTATTTCAAATTCAGAGTTTACCAAGAATTTCTTTTGGTTATCTTCTGCTATTTTATTTTTCTGGTCTGGCATTGCATTCCAGGTTTCTTCATTTGCATATACCGGTATATTATATTTTTTTGATAGTGTTCCAAGACTCTTTACATGGTCTAAGTGTTCGTGTGTTACAAGAATTCCATCTAAGTCTGCTACATTTACATTAAGCAAAGAAAGTGCTTGTTCAATTTTCTTTGCACTTTCTCCCGCATCAACTAATATTTTTGAATTTTCGGTTTCTACCAATAAACTATTTCCTGTACTTCCACTAAATAAACTACAAAATTTAAACATTTTATTGTAACTTCCTCTACATTTACTCTTCTCTTCTTATATTGGCACCTAATTTTCTAAACTTTTCTTCTATACATTCATATCCTCTGTCTATGTGATTTAAATTGTATAGCTCTGTTGTTCCTTTTGCCTCTATTCCAGCAATTATTAAAGCAGCTCCTGCTCTTAAATCTGTTGCATATACTGGTGCTCCAGATAATTCCTCTACTCCTTCAAATACCGCTGTTTTACCTTGTGCTGTGATGTTTGCACCCATTTTATTTAATTCTGCTGTATATTGGAATCTTGATTCCCATATACTTTCATTAATAATGCTTGTACCATTTGCAGTTGCTAAAACAACTCCCATTTGAGGTTGTAGGTCTGTTGGGAATCCTGGATAGGGTAATGTTTTTATTGTTGCCTTGTTTGGTCTTTCATCACACCAAACTCTAATTGTATCGTCTCCCTCTTCCACATTAGCACCTATTTCTTCTATTTTTGCAGTCAAGCACTCCAAATGTTTTGGAATACAATTATGAATTGTAATATCTCCTCTGGTTGCAACAGCTGCAAGCATGAATGTTCCAGCTTCTATTTGATCTGGAACTATAGAGTATGTTGCACCACCATGCAATTTTTCTACACCATTTATTTTTATCATGTCTGTTCCAGCACCATGTATGTCCGCACCCATAGTGTTTAAAAAGTTAGCAACATCAACAATATGTGGCTCTTTTGCAGCATTGTCTATTGTTGTTGTTCCTTCAGCCAATGTTGCTGCAAGCATTATATTTATTGTTGCACCAACTGAAACAGTATCCATATATATAGAATTTCCAACTAATTTTTTTGCTTCAGCAGATATTTTTCCTTGGGCTACTTCTGTAACTGCTCCAAGTGCTTCAAATCCTTTTATATGTTGATCTATTGGACGGGCACCTAAGTTACAACCTCCTGGTAATCCAACTTCTGCCTTTCCCTTACGGCTAAGAAGTGCTCCTAACAAATAGTATGATGCTCTAAATTTACTTGTCATATCTAAAGGTGCAGAAGTACTCTTTAAATCTCTTGTGTCTATATGTACTGTATTTTTTGATTTCCATTCAATTTTTGCTCCTAATTTCTCTAATATAGAGCAAGATATTTTTACATCGCTTATATTTGGTACATTTTCTATTGTACATTCTCCATCTATTAATAGTGTTGCTGGAATTATTGCAACAGCTGCGTTTTTCGCACCACTTATATTTACATCTCCTGTAAGCCTTGTTGGCCCTTCAATTACTAATCTTTCCAAGACGATTCCCCCTAATTGTATTTATGTTCAATTATAATATATAGCATAAATCATTTGAATTTACAATGATTTTTGACAAAATTTATATTATATTCCAGATTAGTGCCGAGGTTATCATTCCAACAAAATCTGCAATTAGTGCTGCAACAAGTACAAATCTAATATTTTTTGTTCCAATCGCACTAGTATATACTGCTATCGTGTAGAATGTTGTTTCTGTCGAACCCATTATTGTTGAAGTTATCAAACCAATTCTACTATCTACACCATAATTCGTCATTATGTCTGTTGCAACTGCTAAAGACGCACTTCCTGATATTGGTCTAAGTAGTGCCAGTGGTATTACTTGACTTGGAAATCCTATAGAATTTGTTACAATTGAAAGAGAATTTGACAATATTTTCATTAGTCCAGAACTTCTTAGGGTTCCGACTGCCAGGAATATTCCCAATAATGTCGGAAATATTTTTATAACGATACTCATTCCTTCGCTTGCTCCATCTACAAAAATATCATAAATTTTTTTCTCTTCTAATAATCCATAAAGAACAATTATTACTATTATTACAGGAACAGCCAATGTTGATATATAATTAATTATTTTCATATTTCTTTTTACCCTCTGTAATTTAAATTTTTTACTTTAAAATCAAATTTCTATTAATTATTCTTCAAGTTTTTAAAATTTCTTTACTAAGATTTTACATGCTATTATTCCTGCCATGTCGGCACAAATTGTTGCGATCCAGACAGGAACTATTATTGAACTTGGATTGCATGAACCGAAGTGATGACCTTATTGCAATTACTGTAGTAGGAATCAACTGTATTGACGCTGTGTTTAATACTATAAAAGTTGCCATGTTATCTGTAATTCTATCTTTACATGGATTCTCTTTCTGCATCGTTTGCATTGCCTTTATTCCTAATGGAGTAGCTGCATTTCCTATTCCCAGTAGATTTGCAATCATGTTTATAGTTATTTCATTATATTCTTTGTCCTCTTTTTTCATACTTGGAAATAAGAATTTCATTATAGGTCCCATTAGTTTTGATAGTTTATTTATTAATGATGTTTTCTCGACAATTTTCATAAGACCATTCCATAAGCACATTGTTCCAAATAATTTTATGGTTAAATCCACAGTTTGAGCACAAGATGTGAATATCGAGTTATTAAATTCTTCTATATTTCCTGTAATCAAAGAAAATATAAATGCAATTAATATGAATGCAGGCCAAATTTTATTTAACATGTCTTTCCTCTTTTCTAATTAATACTATTCAAAATTTTTTATTATAGAACTCTAAAAGTCTTTTAGTTTTAGTAAAAATTTACAAATATTGTCATTTTTTTAAGCATTTCCTTTGATTTTTGTAAGTTTTTGATGAATTTTCTTTTTTATTGTTGTATTTTAAATTTTTTTGTGATATTATAAGTATGGATTATTTGTGAATATACAGCTCACAGGAGGAGGAAGTTATGAAATCTACAGGAATTGTAAGAAGAGTGGATGAATTAGGAAGAATCGTTATTCCAATGGAATTAAGAACTAAATTTAAAATAGCTGAAAAAGATCCAATTGAAATTTATGTTGACGGATCTTCTATTGTTCTAAGAAAATATGAAGAGTCTTGTATTTTCTGCGGAAGCACTAGAAAAGTTGTTGATTATAAAGGAAAATTAGTCTGTGCAAAATGTGCACATGATTTAGCTGAAATTGATCAAAAAGCAAATTCATAATAAATAAAAAACCTTTAGAAGATAATTTCTAAGGGTTTTTGTTATTTATATTTTTCATTATTATTCTTTATTTCTATTTATTCAAAAATTTCTTATAGATTTCATCTTTTGCAACTTTATTATTTTTTGCAATTTGCTTTATTATCTCTTTTTTAGTAAGATTCTTCTGTTCATAGTAATCATACTGTTCTTCGAGTGTCATCTTATTTAATTCTTCTATTTGAATTTGTTTTTCTGATTTACTATGCATCTCAAATAGTATTATATGTTCTCCTTTTACAGGTTCTAAATTTGGTATTATATCTTCTATTTTCCCTCTTATATAATTTTCATGTATTTTTGTTAATTCTTTTGCAATTACAATATCAATATTACCAAATCTTTTATTTAATTCTTCTAGCGTTTTTACTAGTCTATGTGGTGCTTCATAAAAGATAATCGTCTTATTTTGTTTTTCTATATCTTCAAATTTTTCTTGTCTTAATTTTTTATCTAGTGGCAAAAATCCGTAAAAAACAAATTGTTTAGTATTTAGTCCTGATGCTATTAAAGCATTTATAAGTGCACAGGCTCCAGGTATCGGAACAATTTGTATATCTTCTTTTATTGCTTCTTTTACTACTTCTTCTCCAGGATCAGAAATTCCTGGTGTTCCAGCATCTGTTACAAGCCCTATATTTTTTCCCTCTTTTAGTATATTTATTAATACTTCTGTTTTTGTATCTTCATTATGTCTGTGATAGCTTATCATCGGTTTTGATATTTCCAAATAATTTAAGAGTTTTAGCGTGTGTCTTGTGTCTTCTGCAGCTATTACATCAACCATTTTCAAAGTTTCAACTGCTCTATATGTTATATCTCCTAGATTTCCTATTGGTGTTGCTATTAAATATAGTTTTCCGTCCATTTCTTCTCCTTATTATACGTTATAAATCTGTTTTATTTCATCTGAATATTTGCCACTTTCATTATATATGTAGAGTGGTCTATCAATCTTTAAGAATTTTTTTCCACCTTTTACTGCCTTTATTAAAATTAATGATGCTTCAGAATTTTTATTCGAATAAACCACTCTTAATTCTTTAGGTTCTATTTTGTTTTCTCTTAACTTTTGAATTATATCCGGCATTCTTTCTGGCTTGTGTACTATATAAAGTTCTCCTTTGTCTTTCAGCAGTCCAGAAGCTGTTTTTATAAAATCAGATAAATTTGCTTTTATTTCATGTCTTGATATTAATTTTTTCTCGTTTTCGTTTATTTCTCCTGTTCCAACTTCTTTATATGGCGGATTCATTACAACAACATCAAATACATTTTTTTCGAGTAATTTTTTGGAAAAAATTTCATTTATATTTGAGTTAATTATTCTAAACTTTTCTTCTAAATTATTTAGTTTGATACTTCTTTCTGCCATATTTGCAACATCTTCTTGTATTTCAATCCCAGTCATTTCAGCCAAGTTAGTTTTTTTGCATAAAAGAAGTCCTATAATTCCAGTTCCAGTTCCTAAATCAGCAACTTTGCTATTTTTCTTTATGTTCTTTGCAAAATCAGATATCAAAATACTGTCTATTCCAAAACAAAAGCCATCAGTTTCTTGAATTATTTTCAAATCTTTATATTGCAAATCATCAATTCTTTCATTTTCTTTAATCGGTATATCTTCCATACTTCCTCTTTAATAACTTTTTTTATTTCATCTTCATATTATATAATAAATATTTAATTATGTAAATAGCAAGATTTAAGTTTAAACATAAATGCTTAGAGTCTTTCTTTTACTTATTAAAAAGAAAGGAACATCGTTTTATGAATAATTCAACTAGAATTTTTAATTGTGGGCCAAGATATTGTAACTACAATCCTTATGTTTGTAATAAGAATTGCTGTTATCCTAAGTGTTATAAAAATAATTGCTGTAATAAATGCTCTGGATTTGGTTCTATTATGGATTCTTTATATTGTGTAGAACATTTCCTATGCTGTGCAAACCAAGCTTGTAGATTAACAAGTTTTATAAATTTCTTTAGATAATTTATTCATTTCTTATAAATTTTTGTTCAAAATTAATCTGTTCATCTTTAAAGCTTTGATTCTCTTTTCCATTTATTAATATTTTTATTGCATTTACTTCTGTTAGTTCTGTTAGTGTATCTACTAAACTGTCTATTGTTGCCTGCTCTTCCTCTTTTCCTCCTTTGTGATTTTCAATGAATTCTTCCGAAAAGTCTAATATTAATGTTTCCCCTTCTAGCTTTGCACTTAAAATTTTAGTTCCTTCAGGAATTGTTTTTTCTAGATTATCTTTCTTTGGCCCTTCCATTAGTAAATTTATTAATTTCTCATAAGGATTCAATACTATTTCTTTAACATCTACAATTCTAGCTTCAGGCTCAACTTTTTGTGTAGTCTTGTTTTTAAAGTACAGCGATACCATTGTCTGCCTTTCTTGTTCTTCGGAAATTTCCTCCTGTGGTTCATACTCTTCAATTTTTTCTTTTTTTGCATTGTTTTTTATAATGTACATTACCATAAGTACAATTGCTATAACTACTAATAATATTAATATAATCGTTTTTAGCTTTTCCTTCATTTCTTCCTCCTTTCTAATAACATGTCTATTCTTTTTTTGATTATTTAGAACCTGTCTTTTTGGCTGTATTTAATTTTTCTCACATTATTTTAATTGTATATATTTTTTATTTTCCAATATAGTTTTTCCCATATATTATAATAGCTTTTTTATTTAAGTTTTCGGCTTGTTGTATTTAGTTTTTTCACAAAAAATACACATTGTTTATTTAAAGTTTATTATAGTCCTGTAATTTCAGCTATTTCAGGCGTTTTTTCTTATTTTTTATAATCATTTCTTTATTTGACAAAATGCGATTTTCCGTATAAAATTAAGGTGATTTATAAGATTTCAAGGAGTAAATTTATATGAGCAAATTATTACATGTTGGCCTTGACGTTGGCTCAACAACAGTTAAAATTGTTGTACTGGACGAAAATTTAAATACTTTATATACAAACTATCAAAGACATAATTCTGATACTAAGAATACAGTATGTGCGGTCCTTGATGATTTAGTGTCTCGTTATTCAGATAGCAAATTTACAATTGCACTTACGGGTTCAGGAGCTATGTCCGCTGCAAATTTCTTGAATGTTCCTTTTATTCAAGAGGTTGTTGCGTGTAAAAGAGCCGTTGAGAAATACATTCCACAGACAGATGTTGTTATCGAGCTTGGTGGAGAAGATGCTAAGATTATTTATTTTGGCAAATCTATCGAACAACGTATGAACGGAACTTGTGCTGGTGGTACTGGTGCTTTCATAGATCAAATGGCATCACTTTTAAACACTGATTCTGGCGGATTGAATGAGCTTGCTAAAAAGCATACGATTATCTATCCAATAGCTTCTCGCTGTGGGGTTTTTGCTAAGACCGATGTGCAACCTTTAATAAATGAAGGTGCCGCAAGAGAAGATATTGCAGCATCAATTTTTCAAGCAGTTGTAAATCAGACAATTAGTGGACTTGCTTGCGGTAGACCAATCCGTGGCAATGTAGCATTCTTAGGAGGTCCATTAAATTATTTATCTGAACTTCGTGCAAGATTTATAGAAACATTGCATTTAACAGACGAGCAAATTATTGTTCCAAATGAGGCTCACTTATTGGTTGCAAAAGGTGCAGCACTAGATTCATTAGAAATGGAACCTGTTTCTGCACAAAAGTTAAATGCAAAAATTCAGATGCTAAGAACATCTCATGATAATACAACAAATCCTTTAAAACCATTATTCGTAACAGATAGCGAATACACAGAATTTAAAGAACGTCATGCAAAAGATGTTGTAAAAAAAGGCGATTTAAAAACTTATAATGGCAATTGTTTTATTGGAATAGATGCTGGTTCTACTACTACAAAATTAGTAGTAACAGATACAGAAGGAGCCTTGCTGTATTCTTTATATGCAGGCAATGAGGGAAATCCATTAAAGAGCGTTATTAAAATGCTTAAGGATTTATATTCTGTAATTCCAGAAACAGCTACAATAAGGTGTAGTGGCGTTACTGGTTACGGAGAGGCTTTGATAAAAACAGCTTTAAATGTGGATTTGAACGAGATTGAAACTATTGCACATTACACTGCAGCTAAGAAATTTATGCCAAATGTAACAAGTATTGTTGACATTGGCGGTCAAGACATGAAATATATTAAACTAAAAAATAATTCTATAAATAATATCATGCTAAATGAAGCTTGCTCTTCTGGCTGTGGTTCTTTTATAGAAACTTTTGCAAAGAGTCTAGGTCTTACAATACAAGAATTCGTGGACTCTGCAATAGAAGCCAGAAATCCTGTTGATTTAGGTTCAAGATGTACTGTATTTATGAATTCAAAAATAAAACAGGCTCAAAAAGAAGGCTATAGCGTTGGAGATATTTCTGCTGGACTTTCTTATTCCGTAATAAAAAATGCAATTCAAAAAGTTATGAAGATTAGAGACCCTAAGACTATGGGTAGCCACATCGTTGTTCAAGGTGGAACTTTCTATAATGATGCTGTTCTTCGTGCATTTGAATTACTTACTGGCAAGAATGTTGTAAGACCTGATATTGCTGGTCTTATGGGTGCTTATGGTGTTGCTCTTCTTGCTCAAGAACAATATGAAGCTAATAAAGACATGGAATATAAATCTACTATTGCAACATTAGATGATATCGATAAGCTAAAAGTCGAAACATCTCATATTCGTTGTAATGGCTGTGAAAACCATTGTTTACTTACAATAAATAAATTCAGTAATGGAACTAGACATATTTCTGGTAATAGATGTGAAAAAGGTGCAGGAATTGTTTCTGGAAATACAGAACTTCCAAACTTAGTTAAATATAAATACAATAGAATTTTTGATTATACACCTTTGGAGGAAAAGGATGCTCCTCGTGGAACCATTGGTATTCCTAGAGTTTTGAATATGTATGAAGATTATCCTTTCTGGTTCACTTTCCTTACAAATTTAGGATTTAGAGTTATTATATCTGAAAAGAGTAATAGAAAAACTTACGAAAAAGGAATGGAATCTATGCCATCTGAGTCTGTTTGCTACCCTGCAAAACTTTCTCATGGACATATAATTAGCTTATTAAAGCAAGGAATAAAAACTATTTTCTATCCTTGTATTCCATACTCTAGAAAAGAATATGAAAAAGCTGATAATCATTATAATTGCCCTATCGTAATATCTTACTCTGAGGTTTTGAAAAACAATGTAGAAGAATTAAAAGATCCAAGTGTTACATTCTTAAATCCATTCTTACCTTTAGATGTAAAAACTTTACCTGAAACTATACTTGGTCTACCTGAGTTTAAAAAATATAATTTTACAAAGAAAGAACTTACAGATGCAGCTAAAAAAGCTGAAGAAGAATATCAAAAATGCAGAAACGACATTCATGAGGAAGGTCGTAAAGCAGTTAAATATCTAGAAGAACATAATCTTAAAGGTATAGTGCTTGCCGGACGTCCATACCATGTTGACCCAGAAATAAACCATGGAATTGATACTTTAATTACAAGCCTTGGTTTAGGAGTTATAACTGGCGACAGTATTGCAAATGAAGTTGTTCCAAAGGCTCCATTAAGAGTTGTAAATCAATGGGTATATCATGCAAGACTATATGCTGCGGCAGATTTTGTTGGACATCATGATAATCTTGAATTAGTACAATTAAACTCTTTCGGCTGTGGTGTTGACGCAGTTACAACAGACCAAGTTGAAGAAATTTTATCAAGTTTTGATAAAATGTACACATTAATAAAAATAGATGAAGTAAATAATCTTGGTGCAGTTAGAATACGTATTCGTTCACTTCTTGCTAGTATGAATAAGCGTGAGAAAGATAATATTCAGGCTCGTGGCGATGGTGATTATACTTCTAAGAAAAAAATATTTACAAAAGATATGAAAGACTACACAATTCTAATTCCACAAATGGCTCCTATCCACTTCGAGTTAATCGAATCAGCAGTTAGAGCTTGTGGATATAATGCAGTACTTTTAAGAGATTGTACAGAGCATACAGTAGAAACTGGATTAAAATACGTAAATAATGATGCTTGTTATCCTTCAATTCTTGTAACTGGTCAGATGATAGAAGCATTAGAATCTGGAAAATACGATATAAATAAAACCGCATTAATAATGTCTCAAACTGGTGGTGGCTGTAGAGCTACAAACTACATTGGATTTATTCGTAAGGCACTAAAAGATGCAGGATTCTCAAATGTTCCAGTAATTTCATTCAATGTTGTTGGAATGGAAAAAATGCCAGGATTTAAGATTACTCCAAAGTTGGTTGAAGGATTACTAAAAACCGTTGTCTATGGAGATTTGCTACAAAAAATGCTTACAAAAAATAGAGTATATGAAATTCATAAAGGTGAAACTCAAAAGCTATTCGAAGAATGGTTAGATAAATGCAAAAAATTAGTTGAACATTCTTCACTTTCAGAATTTAAGAAAAGTATCTACGATATGGTAGAAGATTTCGAAAAAATTGAATTAGATACATCTGTTCAAAAGCCTAAGGTTGGTATTGTTGGAGAAGTTTTAATAAAATATCATCCTTTTGGAAACAATTTCGTTGCAGAAAAATTAGAAGAAGAAGGCGCCGAAGTCATTCTTCCAGACTTTATGGGATTTGTTAAATTTATGGCTACTCATAAAATCACATTTAATACACTTATAAAAACAGATAAATACAAAGCAAAAATATTTAAAGCAGCTATTAAATTGATTGATATATTAGAAAAAGACGAAAGAATAGCTCTTGCAAATTCTAAAAAAGGATATTTACAACCTTGTGATATTTGGGAACTTGAAGATAAAGTAAAAGATGTGCTTTCAATTGGTAACCAAACTGGTGAAGGTTGGTTCTTAACAGCAGAAATGATTGAATATATTGAACATGGTATTCCAAATATTGTATGTGTGCAACCATTTGCCTGCTTGCCAAACCACGTTGTTGGAAAAGGCGTTATAAAAACAATTAGAGATAAATATCCTTATGCAAATATTTCTCCTGTTGATTATGACCCTGGTGCTAGCGAAGCAAACCAAACAAACAGAATAAAACTTCTTATGGCTGTTGCAAAAGACAATCTAAAAAAAGAAGAAAAAGAAAAATTAGCTTTAGAAAAAGAAAATTTAAAGTCTGAAGTTAAAGAATTAAAAAAACAAATAAAATAATAAAATAATAAAATAAAAATTAGTAAAGCGGTTCAAAAATTAAATAATATTTGAACCGTTTAAATTTTAGAATTATTTCTAAAATTCTAAATTTTTATAAAATATTCAAAATATTTAGTAAACATTTTTTATAAAAAAATATGATGCGTAAAAATATTACACATCATATAAAACTTTATTTTTTACATTAATTTTGTTTTTATTCTTCTGGTGCTATTGTTTCAATGCTTACAACTCTTTCTTCTCCAGTTGTTCTCATCAATGTAACACCTTGTGTAGCTCTTCCTAAGATACTAACGTCTTTTACCTTAATTCTGATTATTGTTCCAGAATTTGTTATTAACATTACATCTTCGTCTTCGCTAGCCATTCTTATTCCGACTATATTTCCTGTTTTAGGAGTTATCTTATAGGTAATTACACCTCTTCCTCCTCTATTTTGTACTCTATACTCGTCTACCTCTGTTCTCTTACCGAATCCATTTTCTGTAATTGCAAGAAGAGTAGCATTTTTGTTGTTAGCAAGAATAGATTCCATTCCGATTACGAAGTCATCATCATCAAGTCTAATTCCAAGAACTCCTTGAGCAGATCTTCCTACTGGTCTAACATCTTTTTCATCAAAAGTAATACACATTCCTTTACTTGTTACAAGTACTACATTATCTTCACCATCAGTTAATCTTACATCTATTAATTCATCATCATCTTTTAGATTAATAGCAAGTAATCCTGTTTTTCTTGAAGAATCGTATTCCTTTAAAGGAGTCTTTTTAATTAATCCATTCTTTGTTGCCATTAATAAATATTTGCCATCTTCAAAGCTTTGAATTGGTATAATTGCAGATATTTTTTCTCCAGCATCAAGGCTTAATAGATTTACTATTGCCGTTCCCTTTGCAGTTCTTCCTGCCTCTGGAATTTCATATCCTCTTAATCTATACAATTTTCCTTTATTACTAAAGAATAATACTGTATCGTGAGTTGATGTTGTAAATATTTGCTTTACAAAATCCTCTTCCCTTGTCGAAATACCTGTTATACCTTTTCCACCTCTTCTTTGGCTTCTATATGTATCTATAGGCATTCTCTTTATATAACCAAAATGAGTTAGAGCAACTACCATTTGTTCTTCCTTTATAAGGTCTTCATCGTTGAATTCGCCTTCAGCAGCAACAATTTTAGTTAATCTCTCATCGCCATATTTTTCTTTGATTTCTAGCAATTCCTCTTTTATTATTTGGAATACAAGAGTTTCACTTCCTAAAATTTCTCTTAAATGAGCAATTAATTTCATTAATTCATTGTACTCTTCTTCTATCTTCTCTCTTTGCAATCCAGATAGTGTTTTTAATCTCATATCCAAAATTGCTTGAGCTTGAATATCAGAAAGTCCAAATCTCTTCATTAATCTTTCCTTTGCATCATCGTAAGAATTTCTTATGATATTTATTACTTCATCTATGTTATCAAGAGCAATTTTTAAACCTTCTAATATATGAGCTCTTGCTAAAGCCTTATCAAGTTCAAATTTCGTTCTGCGTAAAATAACATCTTTTCTATGATTTATGTAATAATCTAGACATTGTCTTAAAGTTAATATCTTTGGCTCTCCATCAACTAAGGCTAGCATTATAATTCCAAATGTATCTTGCATTTGTGTATTTTTGTATAATTGATTTAATACAACTCTTGCATTAGCTTCTTTCTTAAGTCCAATATGAATTCTAACAGCATTTTCCCTATCAGATTCATCTCTTAATTCAGAAATTCCTTCAATTCTCTTCTCTTTTACAAGATTTGCAATATTTTCAATTAATCTAGCTTTGTTTACTTGGTATGGTAATGAAGTAACAATGATTTTTTGTCTTCCATTACTCATTTCCTCTATTTCAGCCTCTGCTCTTACAGTTATTTTTCCTCTACCTGTTGTATATGCTTGTTTAATTGCGTCTCTACCAAGAATCATTCCTCCAGTTGGGAAATCTGGTCCTTTTATTATTTGCATTAATTGTTCATCTGTAACGTTATCATCATCAATTATTTTTACAATACCATTTATAACTTCTGTTAGGTTATGCGGTGGTATATTTGTTGCCATACCTACGGCAATTCCTGATGAACCATTTATAAGAAGTGCTGGAATTCTTGCTGGTAAAACAGCTGGTTCTTGAAGTCTATCATCAAAGTTAGGTATAAAATCAACTGTGTTTTTTTCAATATCCGTAAGCATTAGCTCAGAAATCTTTGACATTCTTGCTTCTGTGTAACGGTATGCAGCAGCTCCATCACCATCTATTGAACCAAAGTTTCCATGTCCATCAATTAAAGGGTATCTAAGTGAGAATGTTTGTGCCATTCTTACCATTGCGTCATAAACTGAAGCATCTCCATGTGGATGATATCTACCTAAAACGTCTCCGACTGTAGTAGCTGATTTTCTATATGGTTTATCTGATGTAAGTCCATCCTCATACATTGTATATAAAATTCTTCTATGAACTGGTTTTAAACCATCTCTTACATCTGGTAAAGCTCTAGATACAATAACACTCATTGCGTAATCAATATACGCAGTTTTCATTTCTTCCTCAATGTCTCTTTCGACAATTTTTCCATCTCTGTCTTCTATAGCATTTTCCTTGTTCTTTCCTGTGTCTTTTGAGTCCATTTTTTTACCTCTTTTCTAAGTTTATTCTATGCTTGTATTATACTAAAACAACAATATTTTTGCAAGCAAAAATGCTTATTTTTTACCAGTTTTTTTGCATATTTTATCAATTTTTTCATATTATTTTAACAATGCCACAAGTTCAATTTCTTCTTGCGTTAAATTAAAATTTTTTCCATTATTTTTTATTAATTTATGTAAATTTTCAATCACATTTACGGTATTTAAAGTCTTTTCAATCGGTGCTATCTCCTTCATTTTTTCTCTTATTTTTTCATATTCTCTTTGCATACCGTCAAAATCATTATTATTAAAATATTGCTTCCAATTTTCAGAATATTTATTCAACTTTTCAATATTATTTATTTGATTTTCAAAATTATTTTCAATATTCTTAGATATATTACTTAAAATAACACTCTTTCCTTTCTTAATTGTATTTCCAAGGCTATAAGAAAGCTTTCCATTATCCACTATTTTATTAATCGTAAAATTAATTAAATTTGAAACACTATCAATAATCCCTCCTGTTTTTACAGCATCCCTCATTTGCTGAACATTTTCAAAATTTCCTGTAACAATTCCAAGTGCACTTTTACCAAGATTAATTGCAGAATCGATTGCAGTCTTCATTCCTTCTTTAAAACCATTTTTTATGATTGTATCTTTTATTTCAATAACATCATCTTCAATTAGGTCTGGCAAAACATATCTAAGCCCTATATTTAAACCTGTATTTATTGCTTTACCTACATTAGATTGTAAAAAATTATTTTGTTTTTTCTCTAGTGACACATCATTTGTTAAATTATTTTCTAATAATAATTCTGCCATAAATTTCACCTTATATTATTTAATAATTTAAATAATATAATTTCCTTTCTAAAAATTATTTTTGACTTTTATTTTTTATTATTTTTATTTAAATATTTTTTATATTATTTTAATTTATTTTTTTATTAATTATTTCATCTTCATATTTAAAACTTTTTATTTCTGCAAGTATATGATTTTCTCCAATAAACATTAAGCACTCTCCTCTTTTTAGAGATTTTATTTCAATAGCTTCTTTTTCAGAAATATTAGTATAATTTTTAAGAACCTTTATATTCTCCTCTTCAAGGGCAAAAAAATGCTTTATACTTGTATTATTTAATATACTCTTTCCAAAATTTCCTTCTTGTAGACTAAATAAATCCGAAATATCCTGGGTTATTGCAACAGCACTTCCACCATACTTTCTAATAGTTTTAAATATTTTATATACAAAACTTGCAACCTCTTTATTAGAAGTTACTCCAATAAGTCTCCAAATTTCATCTAAATAAATTGCCTTTTTTTCGCTTCTATCCTTTTTTATAAAATTCCAAAAAAATTCTGTGCAAACATACATGCCATACTTTAGATTTTCTTCTCCCAATTCATAAACATCGGCAACAATTAATTTATTATCCAATTTTACATTTGTATATTTATTAAAGAAATTTAATGAGCCTTTAACAAAAGGAATTAATTTAATTTTAAATTTTTTGGTTTTTTCATCTTTTGATAAAATATTATAAAAATCTTCGAGTATAGGCATGTCCTTTTCACTCTTAAAAATTTTAATTATTTTTCCTTTTATTTTTTTAGATTTAAATAAACTCTTATCGTCAAAATTTATTTCTTTATTTTTATATGTTTCAATTAATTTTTCTTCTATAATCGCTTTTTCTTCTTCGTTTAATTCACCAAAAATTAAATTAAAAAATCCAATTAATTTTATGATTTTACTTGCAAGATATCCTTTTTCATTTTTTTCTAAGCTCTCTTTTCTTATATCAAATATATTTATATATGTATCTGAATTTGGTCCAAGTTTTAATAATGTACCATCTAAAGAAGCACACAATCCTGTGTACTCTCTTTCAGGGTCAATAATATACTGATTAATTCCTAAGAGCCTATATCTTAATATATTTAATTTCGTATAATACGATTTCCCTGCTCCACTTGTACCAAATATACACATATTAGCATTTTTATATTTATTTTCGTCATACCTATCAATAAAAATTAAAGAATTATTATAGCAATTCCTACCTATAAATATTCCATTTTTATCAAATATTGATGAGGATACAAATGGATAAGTTGCAACTAATCCACTTGTTAGTACATTTCTTTTTGTTACATTTTTCACATCAGGATGATTAATCATTAAAGGTAATCCAGAAATAAAAGCCTGTTCCTGTCTGAAATAAGCCTTCCTACACCTTATTCCTTTTCCCTGTAAAATTCCTTCTAATTTATCTAAACTCATCCTTAATTCCTTTAAATTTTCTTGGAATACGTTTACATAAGTATAAATATAATAAAATTCTTCATTATTAGTTTGCAATTCTTTCCTTATATACTTAGCATCGTCATAAGTATATTCTACTATATCAATATCCTGTCTATTTTTATTGCTATTTTCTAAATCTACAGATACATTTCCAATATTATATGTAATATCTCTAATTACCTTATATGGCTCCATTTTTTCATAAAAAATAGAAATATTTAAATCTAAATCGCTATCTATTAAAGTTTTAAAAATCAAATCATTTTGTTCTCTAAAATAATCAACAATTAAAACAGATGCACAGAATTTATTATCTATTTCAATATATCTTGGATTAGAAAAATTTATATAAGATGGACTTAATTCATCTTTTAAATTATATTCATATTTTTTTATTAAATTATTTTTAATTATTTTATTTTTTATTTTAATTTTCTCCTTTTATTATTTTATTAATTTATTAAAAATAAAATATATTTTTAAATTATTTTTTATTTATTATTTAATTAATTAATAATTTTATTTTTTTATTTAAATAATTTTTTATTATTTTAATTAATTAATTTTATATTTTTTATGTATTTTAATAATTAATTATAAAATCTTTTTTATTCATAATTAATAAATTTTAATTATGAATATTTATTATTTTTTAAAAATTTTTATTTAATATTTATAATTCTTTACACAACATTTATTTTTTGTTGAACACAAAAAAATTAAATTTTTGCTTTGTATTTTCTTCTGAAATTTATAAATAATATCAATGTCTTTTATTATATAGATAATTTTTCAAAGTCTTTATTTCCTTAGCATTTTCTTCTTCTTTCGTTTTTTTACTTTGTTTCTTCCTTTTATGAATTTTTTAAACTTTTTTTGAACGATATTTTTTAATAATAATTATTATTTTGTTTTACATAATATTATCTCTTTAATCTATTTCTTAGTTCATTTTTTATTTTAATCTTTTATTAATTATTTGTTTTTATTAATTGATTTTTTAATTTTTATTAATTATTAATCTATTTTTATAATATTTTTTAATTATTCTTAAAATTAAAATTGATTATTTTATTATTAATTTTTTATTTATTTTATTTTTATAATATTTTTTCTTTTTTTATTTTTTAATTATTAATTAATTAATTTTATATTTTTTATTTAAATAATTTTTTATTATTTATTTAAATTTTAAAATTTATTTTTATTTAATTTTTAATTTTTTTTGATTAATTTTTATTTAATTAAATATTTAATTTTTCAAAATTTATTTTTTTATTTATTTTTAATTACTTATAAAATATTACTTATTTATAATAATAAAATTTAATTATGAATATTTATTATTTTTAAGAGCATATTTATTTTTTATTAAGCATCAAAAATTAAATTTTTGCTTTATATATTCATTCCAATTCTATAAAAAATATCATTGTCTTTTATTATAAAGACATCTTTCCAAAGTCTTTATTTCCCTTAGTATTTTCTTCTCCTTTTTTTTTCAAATTCATCTTTTATTTAAATTATTTTTTTATCTTTTTTTTGAAAGATATTCTCTTAATATTAGTTATTATTTTGTTTTACATAATATTGTTTTAATTTATTTATTAATTTTAATTATATTTTTATTAATTATTATTTATTTTTTTTAATACATTTTTTAAATTAATTATAAAAATTATTTATTTAATTATTTAATAAAAAATAATCTTTTAAAATTTCTATTATTTCCTCTTTTTTATTAATATTTAAAACAATATTTCCGCACCTAGATAATCCTTCTTTTATTTTTAAATATTTTTCATTTAATTCTTCTTCATAAGAATTTTTATTATTTTTTTCTGGAATTTGATTTATAAGAATATAAAATTGTTTTGCATTTGATTTATTAATATAATTAAATTTCTCTATATGATTTATATATAAATCTATTATTTTATTTATTTTTTCATTTTCATTTTTCTTTTTATTTTTTATTTTATTTAGATGTTCATTTAAATTTTCTTTTTTACTTTTTATTATTATTTGAATATCGAAATTATAATTTTTCAGAAATAACTTATATGAATTTAATATTGAACTTTTTTCTAAATCTGACTTCAAATCAAAATTAATTGGAATAACTTTTAATATCTTAATATATGTATTATTCTTTAGTTTGATAATTCCACTTGCGGATATGCAATTAAACGGCATCCACCTTTGTATAGAATAGACCAAATAAAATCACCTCTTTTATAATTTTTATATTTATTATTCTATTTGTTCTTGAGTAGTTTGTCAACATAATTCGTTCGTCAAATTCTTTCATTAGCTTATTATTTTTTTCAATTATTTTCTTTTTTCTATTATTTTTGATTTTTTATTTATTATTTTATATTATTTTTTATATTTATTTATCATTTTTATTTATTATTTTATTTATTATTTTATTTATTATTTTATTTATTATTTATTTATTATTTATTTAATTTTTTTATTTATTTAATTATTTATTATTTATTTTTATTAATTTAATTTTTTATTTAATTAATTATTTTAAATTAATTTTTATTTTTTGTATATTTTTTTATTTATCGCACATAATATTATTGTAAGGTTAATATTAGTTGAACTAAGAAATATATTAGATTTTAATTTAAGGTCTTTTGTGTTTCGAGCAAAGATTTATAAATGTTTAATATTTTAGATGTTTATAAGTCGGCGATATGAGTATATTACTTGTATGTAAGCTACTTTTTTATTCTTATTTTTAGGTGGTTAAATTATAGGTAATATATTTTATGTTACGAGTATTTTTCTATTTTTTAGTGGTTATTTTTAGTCCTTTAACGGATTACTTTAGCTATTATTGGTGGATTTTTGTTCAAGCAACTGATTGATAATTTTGGCAACATAGCTTATTTATATAGTAATATATATTAGGTTATTCGTTAGATTTATTGGTTTTAGCAAAGATTAATATTAGCCTCATAATAATAGCCTATAAGAAATATCTTATGGGCTATTATATTTTTATTTAATTATTTTTTCTTTATACATCAAGGTTTCTAACTGTTTTTGCATTTTTCTCTATAAATTCTCTTCTTGGTCCAATTTCTTCACCCATTAATATATTGAATATTTGATCTGCTTTTATTGCATCTTCCATTGTAACTTTTATCATTATTCTTGTTGCTGGGTTCATAGTTGTTTCCCATAATTGCTCTGGGTTCATTTCTCCTAGACCTTTATATCTTTGTATATTTACGTTATCTCTACCCATTTCTTGTAAATGTTGTGCCATTTCTTCATCTGTATAACAGTAAACATCTTTGAAACCTTTTTTAGATAATTTATACAGAGGTGGTTGTGCTAGATATACATTACCATTTTCAATTAATGGTCTCATATATCTAAAGAAGAATGTTAATAATAATGTTCTAATATGAGCACCGTCGACATCGGCATCAGCCATTATTATTATTTTTCCATATCTTATTTTATTTATATCAAAGTCATTTCCGATTCCTGCACCAACAGCTAATATAACTGGTTGTAGTTTCTCGTTGTTATATATTTTGTCAGCTCTTGATTTTTCAACATTAAGCATCTTTCCCCAAAGTGGTAATATAGCTTGGAATCTTCTATCTCTTCCCTGCTTTGCTGATCCACCTGCAGAATCTCCCTCGACGATGTAAACTTCACATTGCGACGCATCTTTTTCACTACAATCAGCTAGTTTTCCAGGTAATGTTGTTGATTCTAGAGCACTCTTTCTTCTAACTAATTCTCTGGCTTTTCTTGCAGCTTCTCTTGCTCTTGATGCACTAATACATTTTTCAAGTATTGCTTTAGCAACTGATGGATTTTCCTCTAGGAAAGGAGCTAGTACTTCTACAACCATTGATTGAACAATTCCTGTTACATTGCTATTTCCAAGCTTTGTTTTTGTTTGTCCTTCAAATTGAGGTTCTTTAACTTTTACTGATATAACAGCTGTCATTCCCTCTCTTATATCTTCACCTAAAAGGTTTGAATCTTTTTCCTTTAATATATTGTGAGCTCTTGCATAATCATTAAATACTTTAGTTATCCCTCTCTTAAATCCTTCTAAATGAGTTCCACCCTCTATTGTGTTTATATTATTTACGAATGTAATTATGTTTTCAGAATAAGCTGTTGTATATTGTATTGCAATTTCAACAGGTACTTCTCCGTCTTTTTCTACATATATTGGAGTTGGATGTATTTTTTCTTTATTTTTATTTAAGTATTCAACAAATGAAACTAGTCCACCCTCAAAGCAAAATTCCGATTTTTTTAACTCTTCATCATTTCTTTGGTCTTCTATTGTTATATGTAATCCTTTATTTAAGAAAGCTATTTCTCTAAATCTCTCTTCTAGAGTTGAAAAGTCATATTCTAATGTTTCAAATATAGTACTGTCAGCTAAAAATCTTACTTTTGTTCCTGTTTTTTTAGAATCTCCTATTTTTGTAAGAGTCTCTACAGTTTTTCCTCTTTGGAATTTCATTTCATAAATTCCACCATCTCTTTGAATTGTAACTTCTGCCCATTCAGATAAAGCGTTTACAACTGAAGCTCCAACACCATGAAGTCCTCCAGAAACTTTGTAACCACTGTCTCCTCCAAATTTTCCACCAGCATGTAATACTGTATAAACTGTTTCCGCAGCTGAAATATGAGTTTTTGGATGTATATCAACAGGTATTCCTCTTCCATCGTCTTCAACAGAAATAATATTTCCTTTTTCTATAATAATATGTATATGAGTACAATATCCTGCCAAAGCTTCATCAACACAGTTATCCACTATTTCATATACAAGGTGATGTAATCCTCTAATAGAAACACTTCCTATGTACATTCCGGGTCTTTTTCTAACGGCTTCTAGTCCCTCTAGTACTTGAATTTGCTCAGCATTATATTTGTGATTATACTTTTCCATTATTTACTTCCTTTCTTTAGCATTATGTAAATTAATTTATGCTTTTTTTATTAAATTTATTTTCCTTTATTTTCTTCTGTTTCCTATATCTTCTTGTATTCTATATCTATTTTTTAATTTAATCAAGACCTATTTTTAAATTATTCTTTCTTCTTTTAAATTTATTTTTTTATTTATTATTTATTTTTTTATTTATTTTTTTATTTATTTTTTTATTTATTTTTTTTATTTATTTATTTATTTTTTTATTTTATTTATTTATTTATTTATTTTTTTATTTTTATTTTTTTATTTATTTATTTTTTATTTATTTTATTATTTTTATTTTTTTATTTATTTATTTTTTATTTATTTTTTATTTATTTATTTTTTATTTATTTTATTATTTATTTTTTTATTTTATTATTTATTTAATTAATTTTTTATTTTTTTTTATTTATTTTTTAATCAATTATTTTTCCATTATTAACATAGAATATTTTTTTATTTTTATTTTCTTCATCAAATTTATCAGTACATGTAATTATTACTTGAGTATCCCCTATATTTTTTAAGAAATTTTTTCTTCTTTTACTATCAAGTTCTGACATGAAATCATCTAATAAAAGTATTGGGCTTTCGCCAATTTCGTCTTTAATTATTTGAAGTTCACACATTTTTAAAGATAATACAGCAGTTCTGTGTTGTCCCTGAGAACCATACACATTTACCAGATTGTCATTTATATAAATATTAAAATCGTCTCTATGAATTCCCTTTGTTGTATATCCTTTAATAATGTCTAATTTTCTTCTTTCTTTTATTTTCTTTAATAATTCATTATAATTTTCACAGTCTGTTAAATACTCAATTTTTATTTCTTCTTTATTTTCTGTTATTTTTTTATGAATTTCATTTATTTTTTCCTTTATTTTATTTATAAATTCAATTCTATAAATACATATTTTATTTGCATATTGAGCTAGTTTTTCGTCCCATATATCAAGAAGTTCATAATTAGCATTTTTTTCATCATTTTTTATTTGTTTTAAATAATTATTTCTTTGTTCCAATACTTTTAAATATAAATTAAGATTATTTACATAGTTTGGTCTGATTTGTCCTATCATCATATCAAGAAATCTGCGTCTTTGTGCAGGTCCATCTTTTAAAATATTTATATCATCTGGAGTAAATAATACAATATTAATATTTCCTAATAATTCACTTAGCTTTTTTATTTTTACTCCATTTACTAAAATAGATTTTTTATCAGCAATTTGAATTTTTATACTGCCATCTCTATCTTTTTTTTGATATTTCAGATTTATATTTAAAAAGTTTTCATTATATTTTATTAATTCTTTTTCTTTACTTGTTCTAAAAGATTTACCAAAAGCAGACACAAAAATTGATTCTATAATATTGGTTTTCCCTTGTGCATTGTCGCCATAAAAAACATTTATACTATTATTGAATTCAATTTTTTGCGTCTCATAGTTCCTAAAATTCTGTAATTCTAACTCAGTTATCAACATATTGTGCCTCTATTGTGGAAAACTCTCTTTCATTTTTTTAGAAATTAAGTTTTAAAATTAATCTTTTAGTTTTATTGGTAATATCATATATGTATAATCTCCATCTTCATCAACTGGTCTAATTATACATGGTGAAATACTTGTTCCGAAATTAACAAATATCTCTTCATCATCAATATTTCTTAATGCATCTAGGAAATATTTAGGATTAAATCCTGCCTCTAAGTTCTTTCCCTCTGTATTTAAGTATATCTCTTCTTTAGCGTCTCCTGTTTGGTTTGTACAAGAAATTGTAACTTTTCCAATATCAACACTAACTCTTACTGGATATTTCTTTTCTTTTTCAATGCTTGAAGATGAAATTAAACTTACTCTTTCAAAGCAATCTTGTAAAATTGATTTATTTACTCTAATTCTTGTTTCCCAATTTTCAGGAATAACAGATGAATAATTTAAGAATTCTCCATCTAATAATCTAGTAACAATTTTACAGTTTTCCATTTCAAATAAAGCTTGATTCTTTGCAACTCCAATTTTTATCATATCGAAAGAGTCTAATATTATTTTATTTATTTCATTTAATGTTCTTCCAGGAATAACAGCAGAAAAGTTATTTACTTTTGCCTGTAAAAATTTACTCTTCCATGCTAATCTAAATCCATCAACAGCTACTACATTTAATTTATTATTTGCTATTTCAAATAAACAACCTGTAAATATAGGTCTATTTTCTTCTGTACTAACAGCAAATATAGTTTTTCTAATCATATCTTTTAAAATATTTTGTTCTATTTCTATTGAATTTTCTACACTTATTTTTGGAAGTTCAGGAAATTCATCAGGGTTCATTGTTGCAAGTTTGTATAAAGACCCTTCACATTCAATAACAAGTAGATTTTTATCATTTACTTCAATTTTTATTTCTGTGTCTGGTAATCTTCTTATTATTTCAGTAAACATTATTGCATTTACGACTGTTGCTCCCTGTTCTTCAACTTTACAATCATTAATAATGTATTCTATTCCTATTTCTAAATCATAAGTTGTTAGTTTTATTTCATTATCATTAGTTTGAATTAAAATTCCTTCTAATATAGGCATTGTTGTTCTAACAGCAACAGCTTTTGTTACGGAATTAAGTGCTTTAAGGATTTTATCCTTCTCACAAACAATTTTCATTTTGATTCGTCTCCTTTATTATAATATAATATATAAATATATTTAGTAGTAGTAGTAGTAGGTGCTGTGGATTGTGTGGAAAACCCATGTAATTCTTTATTTCCCTAAGGAAATTTATGTGGATAAGTTGGTGGATAATTTGGAAGGTTATCCACAGTTAAAATTGCATGTTGTGGATAATTGAATTTTCCACAGTTTGTCCACACGTTTTCCACAGGGGGGTGTTGATAACTCTTGAAAGTATTGCTACAGAATAAATTCTTTTCAAAAAATGAAACATATATTTTCCAAACATAAATTTCAAACAAAGTTGTGAAAGCCTTGATACTCTATTTATTTGTTTTCCAATAATAAGTTTTTCACACTTTCCACAATTAATTTTGTGTTTGAGTTTGTTTTCATATCCTGTTCTATTTTATTACATGCATGCATTACTGTAGTATGATCACGCTTTCCAAAGTCTTTGCCTATCTGTGGTAGAGACATATTTGCAACATTTCTACATAAGTACATAGCAATTTGTCTTGGAAAAGTAATATCATTAGAACGTTTAGAACCTTTCAAATCTTTAGGATTTACACTGAAATATTTTGCAACAGTATCTTGAATGAATTCTGCAGAAATGACTTTTTCTTGTTGTGCAACAATATCATTTATTGCTCTTTCAGCCATCTCCATTGTGATTTGACTATTTGTAAGAGATGCTTTTGCAATCAATTTATTCAAGGTTCCCTCTAATTCACGAATGTTTGAATCAATACGTGTAGCAATAGCAGTTAGAATTTCATCATCAATAATTATTTTATCTAACTGTGCTTTTTTTCTTAATATTGCTAAACGTGTTTCATAATCCGGATTGGAAATATCGGCTATTATTCCCCACTCGAATCTTGATTTTAGTCTATCTTCTAGTAAAGGAATATCCTTTGGAGTTCTATCACTTGAAAGAATTATTTGCTTTCCACTTTCATATAATGTATTAAATGTGTGAAAAAATTCTTCCTGGCATCTTTCTTTACCCGCAATAAATTGAATATCATCAATAAGTAATACATCGATATTTCTATACTTATTTCTGAATTGATCACTTGTATTATCTTTTATTGCATTGATTAGCTCATTAGTAAATACTTCTGATGTAACATATAGTATTTTTGAATTTTTGTTATTTTTTAGAATTTCATTACCAATGGCATGCATTAAGTGGGTTTTTCCAAGACCAACACCACCATATATAAACAATGGATTATAAGATGCAGCTGGTGCTTCTGCAACAGCAAGTGCTGCAGCATGAGCAAACCTATTATTATTACCAACAACAAAAGTTGAAAATGTGTATTTAGGATTCAAATTTGTTGTGGCATAATTAATAGGAGTTCCAACTTTTTCTGTGCCTTCTAAAATTCCCTTTCTTGCTTCAGCTTCAAGTTCTTCTCTAGATACTATAGAAACTGTGCAATCCCTATTAGTGATATAGTTAAAGGTATTTGTTAACAAATCAGAAAATTTAGTTTCAACAACTTCCTTTTGATAGCTTGATGATGTTAACAAAACAATATGATCATTTTCAGCACTTTGGATCTCTAATATTTTTATCCATGTTTCATAAGAAATTCTCGTTACTTCTTCTTTTAAAAGTTCTTTTGCTTTTGTTAATAAATCATTTAGTTCATTCTGCATTAATGTTCATCCTTCCAAAACTTAGACAACCTATCTAAATAAGAATTTATTCACATAGTTATCCACATAGTTATCCACAAACTGTGGATAACTCTCAAACGCCTTATTCCGCTACATTTCTTTAGTTAAAATTAAGCAAAAAAACACAAAAAGTTTTTATTACCATTCGTTTTTGTATATAATATCAAAAAATAAGTTCAATAGTCAATATAAATACCAAAATAAAAAGAAAAATTTTAAATTTACTTTAAAGTATTGACATAATGGCAAAAACAGGTATATAATAAAAAATACTTATGAAGTAAACAATAAAAGTTATATATGATGGAGGTGCAAAGATGAAGAGAACATTTCAACCTAAAAAAAGACAAGAACAAAAAGAGCATGGTTTTATGAAAAGAATGAGTACAAGAGCTGGAAGAAATATAATAAAAGCTAGACGTGCAAAAGGTAGAAAAAAACTAAGTGCATAATAAAATTTGCAAAGCCACTAGATACAACAATTTAGTGGCTTTTAAAAAATTAAACATAGTTTGAAAATTCTATTTTATGCCTTTGGAAGGAATGAAGATAATGCGAAAAATAGATACATTGAAAAAAAATTATGAATTTAGCAATGTTCTAAAAAAAGGCGAATACTTTGTGAAAAAGCATGTTACAGTTTATATTGAAAAGAATAAAATCAATAAAAATGTGATAGGTATTGCAGTTAATACTAAAACTTTTGGAGCTGTAAGGAGAAACCATATAAAAAGGCTCATAAGAGAAGCTTTTTACAAAGAAAGAGAAAATCTAAAAAAAGGCTACAATATAGTTTTTCTTTGGAATAAAAGAGAAAGTGCAGAAAGCGCACGTTTTCAAACAATACATAAGGAAATTGCAGAAATATTTAGAGAGGCCGACATTGTTGAAAAAAATTAATTTGTTTTTTAGAAAAATATTAATAAAAACAATTGAAATATATCAAAAACACATATCACCAATGATTGCAAAAAACGGAGTTAACTGCAAGTATAATCCTACTTGCTCTGAATATATGAAACAAGCAATAAAAAAATATGGCTGTGTAATCGGTGTGTGTAAAGGTTTTATAAGAATATTGAAATGCAATCCGTTTTCTAAAGGAGGATATGATCCTTTAAAATAAATATAGGAGGAAAAACATGGGAGCAATAGCAAATTTATTTGGCTATCTACTAAATTTTCTATACAATACCTTTAATAATTATGGAATAGCAATTATAGTTTTTTCTGTAATTTTAAGAATAATATTGATACCAGTTACAATATTTCAACAAAAATCTATGAAAAAATCTGCTGAATTGCAGGAAAAAATGAAAGAAATACAGAAAAAATATAAAAACAATCCTGAAAAGTTAAACCAGGAAACAATGAATTTATATAAAACAGAAAAAGTTAACCCTTTAAGTGGTTGTTTAAGTTCAATTTTACAAATAATTATAATTCTTTCGGTATTTTGGTTAGTAAGTAAACCTCTTACATATATGAAAAAAGTACCACAAGATACTATAAACAACTATGTAACTGAAATAAAAGAAGCTGGAAGTTCAACATCAGCATATCAAGAGATAGATGTTATAAAACAAAAAGGACAACAAGATGAAAATGTTAATATAAACTTAGATTTCTTTGGAATTGATTTGAGTATGGTTCCAAATGCTAATATGAAAGACTTAAAAGTTTATATAATTCCAGTATTATATGTTTTAACATCATTCTTATCTATGAAACTTACAAACAAGCAAGCAAAAACAAAGAAGAAAAAGACTCTTGCAATAGCTGAGAAATCTCAAGATTCAAAAGAAAATATCGAAAAAGAAGAAAAAGACCCAGCTGAAGAGGCTGCAGAATCAATGGAATTAATGTCAAACAGCATGAATTACATGTTTCCAATAATGGCTATATCAATATCTTTTGTAACACCATTAGGTCTTGCTTTGTATTGGTTAGTAAGTAATGTTTTAATTATGATTGAAAGAGTAATTATTGATAAAGTCTTTGATAAAAAAGATGAGAAAAAGGGGGAAAAAGAAAATGCCTAAGTCAGTTATAACAGAAGGCAAAACTTCCACAGAAGCCATAGAAAAAGGTTTGAAGGAACTTAATGTTTCTAAAAATCAAGTTGAAATTAAAATTTTAGAAGAAAAGAAAAAGAGCTTTTTCAGTATATTAGATCCACATGTTGTAAAAGTTGAATTAACATTAAAAGAAAATGCTCAAGAAGGAAAAATAGTAGAAAAAAAGAAAAATGACGACGAAAAAGTTAATCAAAAGAAAAAGGCTGATCAAGATGATTTAGAGAGTGCTAAAGCAAGCATTGAAACTTTTTTAAATGAATTTTTAACAAAGATTTCGCCTGAAATCACATATAAAATCGAAATAAAAGAAGATGTTATAAATGTTGTTGTAGACGGAAATGAATCAACAAAACTTATAGGATATAGGGGAGAAGCATTAAACTCTTTACAAATTATATTATCAACAATTGCAAATAAAAATAAGGATGCTGGAATAAAAGTTATACTTGATATAGGTAATTATAAAGATACAAGAAAGGCTACTCTTGAAGAACTAGCTGGAAAACTTGAAAGAACAGTTATGAAGAGTGGAAAATCTGTTACTTTAGAGCCAATGACAGCGTATGAAAGAAAAATTATACATACAAAATTACAAAACAGCGAATTTGTTAGAACATACAGCATTGGAGAAGATGACAGAAGAAGAATTGTAATTGCAAAAAAATAAAATTAATTAAATAAAAATCGGAAGTCAAAGTTCGGATTTTAGTATTTTACTAATCTAGACTTTGACTTTTTTTAAGGGGGATTAATATATGAGTACGATTGCAGCAATATCAACAGCTCCAGGAAATGCAGGAATTGGAATAATAAGGCTAAGCGGAGAAAAGTGTTTTGAAATAATAGAAAAAATATTTGTACCAAAAAAGAAAAGTCCTGTTGTTGGTTATTCTATGAAATATGGAAAAATAATAAATAGCCAAACAAAGGAAGTAATTGATGAGGTATTAGTTTCGTATTTTGTGGCACCAAAGAGTTATACTACAGAAAATATGTGTGAAATTAATTCACATGGAGGAACAATAATTGAACATAAAATCCTAGAAGAATGCTTGAAAAATGGTGCAGTTTTGGCTGAACCAGGGGAATTTACTAAGAGAGCTTTTTTAAACGGAAGAATTGATCTGTCACAGGCAGAAGCTGTTATTGACGTTATAAACGCAAAAACAGATAAAGAGGCTAGAGTAGCTGAAAGACAGCTAGAGGGAAGTTTGTCTAGAAATATTAAGAAAATACAAGATGAAATCTTAGATTTAATGGCAGATATAGAAGCTTCTATAGATTATCCAGAATACGACATTGAGGAAACAACAAATAAAAAAATAGAAAATGTAATGCAAGATGTGAAAATTAAATTAGAAAAATTAGAAGAAAGCTTTAGAAATGGAAAAATTATAAAAGAAGGAATTAGAACTGCTATAGTTGGAAAACCAAATGTAGGAAAATCATCATTACTAAATTTAATGCTAGGAGAGAATAGGGCAATAGTAAGTAATGTAGAAGGAACAACTAGAGATACAATAGAAGAGTATATAAACATAAAGGGAGTTCCATTAAAAATTATAGATACTGCAGGTATAAGAAAAACAAACGACGAGGTTGAGAAAATAGGCGTTGAAAAAAGTTTAAATATAAGTAATACTGCTGAATTAATAATTGCTGTATTTGACGATTCTCGTGAGTTTGATGAAGAAGATAAAAAGATTGTCGAACTAATAAAAAATAAACAAGCAATTATATTGATAAACAAAACAGATATGAATAAAAAATTAATTATAAACAATGAAGAGATAAAAAATCTTAATAAAGATATTATTGAATTTTCTACTATAGAAGAAAAAGGATTAGATGAACTATATAACACAATAGAAAATATGTTTAAACTTAACCAAATTGATAGTGATAATTCTGAAATAATAACAAATGAAAGACAAAAACAGCATATTTTAAAAGCCATAGAAGCAGAGGAAAAGGCGATGGAATCGGCAAAAGCTAATATGCCAAGTGATATAACTGCGATAGCAATAAAACAAATTTTAGAGGAACTAGCAGAAATAACAGGACAAAGTGCTTCAGAAGATATAATTAATGAAATATTTAAGAAATTTTGCCTTGGAAAATAGCATATAAAAGTGTTAGAAAAAAGGTAAATATTTAACTTGAAGTATATAATACGAGAAAAAATTCAAATAAACAAGATAACTATAAGTAAACATTTACTAAAAACAAAATAAACAATAAATTTAAACTAAAATAAAATATATATTGACTAATAGACAATACAAAATACGATTTAAAAGTTTTCAAAAAAACGGGACGTGTCGTTCGACAAAATTCGAGCTTTGAAAATTAAAAAATAGATGTATATATATGAATGATAAGTGGAAAGGAATGTATAAAAAATGAATTATAATGCAGGAGAATATGACATAGCTGTTATAGGTGCAGGACATGCTGGCTGTGAAGCAGCATTAGCAGCTGCAAGAATGGGAATGAAAACATTATTGTTTTCAATGAGTTTGGAGGTTGTCGCAAACATGCCTTGCAATCCTCATATTGGAGGAAGTTCAAAAGGACATTTAGTTAGAGAGATAGACTGTCTTGGTGGAGAAATGGGTAAAAACATTGATAAAACTTATGTGCAAATGAGAATGCTTAATACTTCAAAAGGACCAGCAGTTTATTCATTAAGAGCACAAGCTGATAGAAAAAAGTATCAAGTGGAAATGAAACATACACTTGAAAGACAAGAAAACCTATACTTAAAACAAGCAGAAATAGTTGATATTGGAGTAAAAAATAATAAAATCGTTAGTGTAACTACAAATGTAGGGGCTATTTACAATGTAAAAGAGGTAATCTTGTGCACAGGAACATATTTAAAAGGAAAAATATTCATAGGAGAAAATTCTTTTGAGGGAGGACCAGATGGTGTATTTCCAGCAAATAAGCTATCTTCAGTGTTAGAAAAACTAAATATTAAATTATTAAGATTCAAAACAGGAACTCCAGCCAGAGTAAATAGAAATTCTATTGATTTTTCAAAGATGGAGATACAAAATGGAGATAAAGATATAGAAGCATTTTCGTTTGATGACGAATTAAGTGGAAAAGATGATCAATTACCATGCTATTTAACATATACAAATGCAAAAACACACCAAATTATTAGAGATAATTTAAGTAGATCTCCATTATATGCAGGAGAAATAAAGGGTACAGGACCAAGATATTGTCCTTCTATTGAAGATAAAGTTGTAAGATTTGCAGATAAAGAGAGACATCAGGTATTTATAGAACCATTAGGAAGAGATACAGATGAAATGTATGTTCAAGGAATGAGTTCATCATTACCAGAAGATGTTCAAATAGCAATGTACAGAACCCTTCCAGGCTTAGAACACGTTGAGTTTACAAGACCTGCGTATGCAATAGAATATGATTGTATAGATCCTTCAACATTAAAATTATCTTTGGAATATAAAGATATTGATGGAATGTTCTTCGCTGGACAAATTAATGGAACTTCTGGTTATGAAGAGGCTGCTTCTCAAGGAATAATTGCAGGAATTAATGCAGCAAGAAAACTTCAAGGTAAAGAGCCTGTAGTACTTGATAGATCTGAGGCTTACATTGGTGTTCTAATTGATGATATTGTAACAAAAGGCACAAATGAACCATATAGAATGATGACATCTAGAGCAGAATATAGACTTTTACTAAGACAAGACAATGCTGATTTAAGATTACTTCAGATTGGATATGAAAATGGATTAATATCAGAAGAAAGATATCAAAGATTTTTATTAAAGAAAAAACATATTTTTGAAGAAATTGAAAGATTGAAAAAGACTACAGTAAAGCCTACTGCAGAGGTTAATGATTTCTTAGAAAAATATAATTCATCAAAAATAAATGTTGGGGTAAAATTAGGAGATTTATTAAAAAGAACAGAAATGAAATACGAATATTTGAAAGAAATTGATCCTAATATGCCAAATTTAACAAAACAAGAAGCAGAAGAAGTGGAAATTCAGGTAAAATATGAAGGATATATTAAACTTGAAGAAGCACAGGTTGAAAAATTTAAGAAATTAGAAGATAAGAAATTATCAAAAGACATTAATTATGAAGATATTAAAGGCTTAAGAATAGAAGCCAGACAAAAATTGAATAAAATTAAACCAGAGTCTGTAGGCCAAGCTTCAAGAATATCAGGGGTTTCACCAGCTGATGTATCTGTATTATTAATTTATTTAGAACAATTAAAAAGAAAATAAAGAGAAGGAAGAAAAATATGAGATTTGAAGAATTTAATGAAGAATTTATAAAAAAATTAAATGAAATCAACAATACTTGTTCAAAAGATGAAAGTGAAAAACTATTTAAATATATGAACATATTGCTTGAATGGAATGAGAAAATGAATTTAACAGCAATAACTGATGAAAGTGAGATTATATCAAAGCATTTTGTTGATTCTTTAACAATTTTAAAATATATAAAAAATAATGATAAAGTAATTGATGTTGGCACTGGTGCTGGATTCCCGGGAATTCCGCTTGCAATATTCAAAAATAATACAAAATTCACATTATTGGACTCGATTAATAAGAGAATAAATTTCTTAAATGAGGTAAAAGAAAAAATAGAACTTGATAATGTAGAAAACTTACATGGAAGAGCAGAAGATTTCGGACAAAATAAAGCATACAGAGAGCAATATGATGTTGCAGCATCTAGAGCTGTTGCACCAATGCATGTCTTGCTAGAGTATTTATTACCATTTGTTAAGGTGGGTGGAATGTGTATTTGCATGAAAGGCCCAAATGTTTCGGAAGAGATAAAAGATATAGAAAATGTTGCTAAAAAATTGGGAGCTCAGCTGGTAGAAACCGAAAATTTAAAATTATTAAATGGTGAAATAGAAAGAAACATAATAATACTAAAAAAGATAAAAAATACTGATAAAAAATATCCAAGAAAGGCTGGAACTCCTTCAAAACAGCCGTTATAAAAGACATTATAAAAATTTCGTTCTTGATAAAATAGAATGAAATTTTTTTTTGAAATGTTAATCAATTTTATTGACATATTGACTACATTCGTATATTATTAATATGTCTTATAATAGAAGAAAAAGAAGTTTAACTATAGATAAATATTTACCTATAAATACTAAAAACTGGAGGGATAAAATTGGGAAAAGTTGTTTCAATTGCAAATCAGAAAGGTGGAGTTGGTAAAACAACCACAGCAATTAATTTAAGCACAGTACTTGCTAAAAGAGGAAAAAAAGTATTACTAATAGATGCAGATCCACAGGGAAACGCAACAAGTGGTCTTGGAGTAAATAAAGACCAAAAATTTTCTACTTATGATGTTCTAATTGATGAAATAGAAATCGCAAACACATTACAGACAACTCAAATAAAGAAATTAGATTTATGTCCATGTAATATAAATCTAGCAGGAGCTGAAGTTCAGCTGGTTTCAATGGAAGAGAGGGAATACAGACTAAAAAAGAAAATTGATAATATAAAAGATGAATATGATTACATTATTATTGATTGTCCTCCATCATTGGGACTTGTAACACTTAATGCTTTTACAGCATCAGATAGTGTTCTTATTCCAGTACAATGTGAATATTATGCACTTGAAGGATTAGGACAACTTCTAAATACTATAGAATTAGTAAAGAAACACATGAATAAGGACCTTCATATAGAAGGTGCGCTTCTTACTATGTATGATGCAAGAACAAATTTATCAAATCAAGTTGTAAAGGAAGTTAAGAGATATTTTGGAGATAAAGTTTATAAAAATGTAATTCCAAGAAATGTAAAATTAAGTGAGGCTCCAAGTTATGGAATGCCTATAACTGTATATGATGCACGCTCTAAAGGCGCAAAAAGTTATGAAAAATTTACTAAGGAATTTATAAAGATTAATGATGATGAAATAAAGGCTGCAAAGCACATGAAATAAAACTTTATTTAAAATGAAATATAAAATTGATTAGGGGGAATAATAATGGCAAAGATGACAGGTCTTGGAAAAGGATTAGATGCACTATTTAGTGATACAAAAATATCAGAATTATCTGAAAAAGAGCAAGAATTTGAAGGGGAAAAAGTTGAACTTATCAAAATTACTAAAATAGAGCCTAATAGAGATCAACCAAGAAAGAAATTTGATGAGGAAAAATTGGAGGAATTAGCAAACTCAATAAAACAATATGGAGTTATTCAACCAATTATTGTTATGCCTAAAGATGACTATTATCAAATAGTTGCAGGGGAGAGAAGATGGAGAGCCTCAAAAAAAGCAGGATTAACAGAGATGCCTTGCTTAGTAAGAACAAAAACTGAACAAGAAAACAGGGAAATAGCACTTATTGAAAACATTCAAAGAGAGAATCTTAATCCAATAGAAAAAGCAAGAGGTTTAAGAAAATTATTAGATGATTATGGATTAACTCAACAAGAATTAGCTGATAAACTTGGAATGAGTAGAAGTGGACTAACTAATAATGTTAGAATATTAAACCTTGATCCAAGAGTTATAGATTTAGTTTTAGAGTATAACTTTAGCGAAAGACAATGTAGAGAACTTATGAAAGTTCAAGATCCTGATAAACAATATAAATTGGCTATGGGAATTGTTAAATTTGGAGATAAAAGTGATGAGATAGCAAGAAAAATTGAAAATGAAAAGAAGCTACCAAAAACAGATCCAAAGAAAGCAGAACAATATAGAGCAATATATCAGGATATAGAAAATTCGTTCCAGGGCTTCTTTGGCTCGAAAGTAAAAATTGAGGCAGGAAAAAGAAAAGGAAAGATAGTTATCGAGTATAACAATAATGATGACTTAGAGAGAATCCTCGCATTAATTAAATAACAATACAAAACAGAAAGGACGACACGAATGGAATTTAGGTTAAATGTATTTGAAATAATCATATTAGTAATTAATATAATGTTATTAATATTATATGTATTAAATTCAATGAAATTAACAAAGCTAAGAAAGAACTATTCTGATTTTATGACAAAGCTTGGAAAAGGTGAAAACATAAATGAAATGCTTCAGAAGTATGTAATAGATGTTGAAACGATAAAAAATGAAAACATGGAAATAGAAAAATATTGTCAAAAAATTGAGGAAAAATCAAAAGATAACCTAAAGAAAATTGGACTTGTAAGATACAATGCATATAAGAATACTGGAAGTGACTTGAGTTTTGCCCTTGCAATATTAAATGAAAAAGATACAGGAATCGTATTAAATGGAATATATGGACTTGATACATCAAACATATATGCAAAACCAATAGTAAATGGAAATTCTAAGTATGCACTTTCAAAAGAAGAGGCTCAGGCTTTAAAAGAAGCAATAAATCAAAAGATATAAATCATGAAACTTTACAATTTAATAAAATAAGTTATAGTATGTATTAACTAGAGAATAAAATAGAATATATTATATAAAATAATATAGAAATTAAATTAAGGCAATAAAGAGAATTTAAATTTGATCTGTAATTTCAAATATTAGAAAAATATTTTATAAAAAGGTGCTTATGTTATTGACAACTCGTATAATTTTGTGGTAATATATACATTGTCACAGGTTGACATCGCGTGGAGAGGTGGTCGAGTTGGTTTATGGCACCAGTCTTGAAAATTGGCGTAGGTTTGTAGCCTACCGTGGGTTCGAATCCCACCCTCTCCGCCATTTTTTTTATAAAATATATATGGAGCAGTACCCAAGAGGCTGAAGGGGGCAGTTTGCTAAACTGCTAGGGTTCGTAAGGGCCGCGGAGGTTCAAATCCTCTCTGTTCCGCCAAAATTAAACCATAGGAAAATTCCCTATGGCTTTTTTGTTACTAAAAAACACGGGAAATTCCCATGCTTTTAAATTACTATTTTAAATATCAGCTATACTGAAATTTTATTTATCTTTTTAGTCTTATATCATCTCCAAAGAAATAGCATACATTATAATTCCCTATAAACCTTGATATTATACGATCTCCATACTTTGATGCTAAATCATCAAGACTTAAATTAGTTGAGATGATTGTTTTTGTAATTTTATTATTTTGATTTAAAAGTCTAGTGTTTAACAATGTAAATAATTCGGAAAACTTCAAATTATTCATGCTTTCTGTTCCTAAATCATCAATAACAAGCAAGTCTGCAGAATATAAATTCTTTATTAAGTCAAAGTTTGTTGATTTTCCGCATTCTACAATTAATTATTGAGTCTAACATAACGGGTGCTGTTTGATATAATACAGTTTTTTTCTTTTTTAATAATTCATTTGCAATACAACTGCTTAAAAAAGTTTTTCCAAGACCAGGATTGCCAGTAAATAGAAGATTTTTCTCTTTGGCATTGTCAAAGTTGTTTATAAAATTAGTTGAAATTTTATAAATTAATTCAATATTTTGTCTTGGTGAAATTTTAGAGCCATATTTTTCTGAATTTGCAACAGGTGAATATTGTTCTAAAGAAAACTTGTCTAAACTTATATTTTTTATATCAAATGTATTGGATTGATTATATTCCAAGTCAAATAATTTTTGCTTTAAACAATTACACATTTCTGTTTTATAATTTTCAGTAATATATCCAGTATCTTTACACATATTGCACTCAAATTGTGGATTAAAGTATGTAGAATCTATGTTTAAAGACTTGTAAATTTCATCTTTTTCTTTTAATAAAGAGTTTTTCTTTGTATTTAAGTCATCTAATAATGATTTATTGTTTGTTTGTAATATAGCTTTTGCTGTTGATAAAGCATAAGAGCTAAGCTCATCATCAATTTCTTGAAGTCGTGGGTTTTTCTCATATAAATCCTTCTTTTTTTCACGAGCTCTGGCTATCTCAAAATTCCTTTTTTCTGAATATTGTGATAATAGATTTTTTAAATTAGAATTTTTCAAATTATTTATCAGCTCCTTTCTATTGATTTTTTATAGCTGGTATATTTGTAGAATTTTCACTCTTGGATGAATTCATTTATTCGTTTATAAATAAATTTATTAATTATGAATGAATTTATTTTTAAAATTATTTAGCTTGATATTTATTTGGCATCGCTATCATTTGATGTAGATTGAATGTTATTCGCATATAAATCTGATAAATTAGAATAGCTTCTTTGACTATAGTTATTGTAACCAGCTTTTTTCTCCATAGTTTTTATATCTTTACTTTTTTGTTTTAATGATAATAAGAACTTATTTATTGCATCAGGAGTCTTTAAGCCTCTTTCATGCCAGTCTGATAATATTTTATCTATATAATCAAAATTTGGATTTGCTTTTGAAGTGGTTTTCTTTAAAGCAATTTCAATAATATTCATATTATATCCAAAATCATTTGTCCATTTTTCGATGTAAGCATCTTCATATTGAGTTAATTGCCTATTTAGTCCTAATTTCTTAGAAATTTCCTTTTGAATTTTTGCAAGTGCTTCTTGTTTTTCATAATATTTATCAAGATCTGTATATGTTTTTATATTGTTTTTTGACCAAGCTTCTGCTACTGCTTGAATGTAGTTTCTGTGCAAAGCAGAACGGTTGAAACAGTATCTAAACAAGGCAATCATGACCTCTTCATCAAAAGAATACTTGCTAAACCATAAATCAATATCTCCATACCATGAAGGAGACATGACCCCTTGGAAGAATTCATTATTAATATTCTCGATGGCCTTTGCACGGTATTGATTTTTTTCTGTAGATAATATTTTTTCAGGGCTTTGAGTAACCTTTGGATTATATAATTTATATAGCTCTTGCTCTTGCATATTTGCAAATTCATATCCAGAATTCTTCTTTATTAAAAGACCAAGACCTTCCCAATATTTTATAGAATCTTGAATTACTTTTAATGGCAAATTTAAGGATTTAGCAAGGTCATTTATTCTAATGTCTTTTCCATATTTCGCTAAAAAGAAAAGATATAAATAAACTTTTATAGCATCACCAGTTGCCTGAGAAAAATATTCTGTAAAAAAAGCATCAGGGATACTTGTTGTAGAAAATAATAATGAATTGCTTGATTGTTCTAACTTCATAAAATCATCCTTTCTTTTTAGTAAAAAAATTAATAAAATTGTCGTTTTTTATATATAAAAAGATTATAACATTTAAACAGTTCTTTTACAATAAATTTAAACAATTATTTATTAAACAAATATATTTTAGGACTAAACAAAAACTTAATTAAATAGGATATAATTATTAAGATGTTTTCATTATTACAATTCACTATACTAAATAAAAGAAGAGGAAAACATAGAATTATGAAAATAGTAATTTTCATAGTAAAAGAATGTAAAACTAAACTAACCAAACAGAATATGAAAACATCCCATAGTAGATTAATAAATAGAGTTGAATATTCAATTATTCCTAAAAATTTATTCTTAAAATTAAAGTTTCTTGGAAATATAAATTTCATAAAAATCAATCCTTTCTTATTTAAATTTTAAACATACCTTTTAAATTCAATATATTTGCGTTTATATCTGTTGAAACTCCGCCGATTAATTCTTTCATATAATGATTTGATTTTGTTAAAATAAAAATTGTACTTATGTATATAATTTGAGAGAATAAATCGTTTTGTTGAGTATTTAGTGAAAACAAAAGAATTAGTATTATTACTATAAAAAATTGCTCAAATAACAGTGAAATAAAGGTACGAAGCCAGGTCTTAAAAAACCAAGATGTAGATACAGTTGAAATGGATAGAATGGCAAAAGGGGATAGTACGACAAACAGTTTTATTAAGATATATCTAACTGAATAAGAGAAAAGCAGGTTGAGTAGACCTATTGAAAAGAAGCTTTTTAGTATTCCAGTAAAAGACAATACACTAAAGGATTCTGAAGAAGTATCAAAGTATATGGAATGAGATAATAAACTATTGAAAGATATATTCTTTCCTGAAATCGTCTGACCAAGCTCTTTAAGAGAGTCTGTTAATAAACCGAGATAATTTTAATATCTCTTCACAAATAAACCAAGAAAAATTAATGCATATTGTAACTATAATTATTTTTGTAAGAAATTGATAGGGTTTTTCTATATTATTTCCAGAGAAATAAGAAGTTGATAAACGTACACAATAATATATAACAAATCCAATCAATAATGCATTGGCTATTGCGGGCAAACCATTAACAGGGTTAAAAATGCTTTTAAAGAACCTGTCAGATACGAGATTTTCATTTACAAAGACGCTATTATCTATTAATGAGTAAAGAGACTTATCAAGAGACGAAAAGAACTGTGAAAATAGCTTGTTTATAGTCTCGAGAATTATTTTTGAATAATCTATTTCTGCAGTGTTAATAATAAATCACACTCCTAACCAATTAAACTTTTTATAGCGGATAAAACTAGATCTATGGCTAAAATAAATGAATAGGAAAACAAAGAACTTCTAATTATTTTCTTTCCTGTTCGTATTTTCTCTTCATCGCCAAAGCTAAACTTTTTCATAAATATACCAGTGCCCACAGCAACAGCTGCTGCAGGAGTTGCAAGCTTTAGAAACCATTTTTCTATTTGTGTAAAAGCAGAGTTTAATTTGCTTATCAGTTTTGGATCGCTGGCAAAAGAAAAATTAGGGAAAATAAACAAAAGTGAAACACATAATAATATTATTATAAATATAAATTTTAGTAATCTTTTTTTCATAAAGGTCCTTTCTATTGCAAAATGCAAATTCTATTTAAAATATGGAATGGTATTAATTTTTTGAGGTGGAAGTATTTTGGTGCCATCTGATAGGAAGGCTAAACATTGAAAAGTGTCTAAATTTTGAGTAAAAAAGTTAGTGTCAAAAACATAGTCATATTGAGAGTAAGTATTTATACTTTCAGAAATGTTTGGTGCTTTAGATTTCAAAGAGTTAGTAAATAAATTATAAGAGGTTTCTCTTGCATTTTCTGAAATAGTGGTAGAAGTTTTTTGTTTATCAACTTTTCCAATTTGCTTTTGTGCTTCTTCTATTGTGTAAATATCGTCTGACCTAAACCATAGCTTATTAACTAAGTTTTGAACAATTACTTCAACTGAATATTTATTTGAGATTGCATTTAATAAAGAAGTATAACTCTGAGTTGAAACAACATTTATACACTTTGATTCACGGCTCTGTGAGAAGAAATTTGCATCTGTTGCAGATACATATTCACTGTATTCATCAGAAATAAAAGCAACTGGATGAATATTTGAAGAACTACTATTTGAAAGCCTTCTGAGAACCTCGGTTTGAAAATCAAGTTTTAAATACGCAGCAATTATTCTGGAAAGATTTCTGTATTCATTGATATTCATATTTAAAACAACAATTTTCCCTTTGTTTATAACATCTTTAAATCCTCTGAAATTAATCTCATTTCTTTTGGGACAAAAAGTTTTAGTTATTTCAGAATCTGATACAAAACAGTTAGTTATTCTTGTGATTTCTGATTTTAGAATATTCATTGTTCTTGAATCTAAGGCGAAAAATTCTTTCTCAAAAAACTTTAGAGAGGAAAGCAAATTATAAACTTGAGACTTAGAAAATTTGTTTAAAAGGAACATGTCTTTTAAGCTTTGAACTTTTGAAGAGTAATAAGATTCATCAGTTATTAATTTATGTAATTCTTCAAAAGTAACATAGTTACCATTATATAATCTACATAGCTTAATCGCTTCCGCTAGAACGCTTTCAGCCTTATCTATCCAATATGACTCACTGTTGTTCGGAGAAAAGAGAAGTAAAATTGTTTTTAGCCTATCAGCGATTACAGAGGCTTTTAAGCCTGGATTATTTAAAGGATTATACTTGTACCTTCCGGCCTATCTGAATGGAAATAACATCATTCTGACGATTATACAGCTTTGAAAATTCTAAAACTTGAGAATAATAATTTCCCTTTACATCAAGAATTAGCATTCCGAGCTTTTCGTTTGGAGCATTGGCTCTATAAGAAATTAATTGTTTTGTTATTGGATACATGGCACTGCTAGTTTTTCCAGAACCGATTGCACCAGTAATTAGAATATTTTGATATAAGCCTTTTTCTGGAATTAGAATATCATCATAAGCATTAGTGGAAGTTCCAAGAAATAAAGATAAATCCTGATTTATTTCATTTTGTGTAGAATGAGAAAATTGTTTATGTGATATAGGCAATCTTTTATAGAATTTTTTACAGGATTTCAAAATAGAAAACTTTTTTATGATGTATTTGAACAGATTAATAAAAGTAGTAAATAATTTCTCAATAATCATATTTGAAAGTATTAATATTGATAAAATTGAAAATAATAAGAATATTATTTTAACATTTTTCCACAACAAAGAAGCCATTATAAAATGACTAGAACCGTTTAAATTTAAGCATAAATCGAGTGAATTGCTTTGAAGAATTTGTTTGAGAAAATTCAATTCATAGAAAAATGTTGTAAATGAAAATATAATCCATAATAAAAACTTAAAAATATAAAGTAAAATTTTCATTAGATTTTAGAAAAATAAAGATCAAAAAAATCCTATTAGTGTTCTTTTTCTTTTATTCGAAGTGTTTCCCCTTGTTTAGAATTAAAGAAAAATAATTCTATGTACGAATAAATATAATAAAGAACTATAAAAATGTTAAGAACGAGTAATATGAAAAATAACAATACTTTCATAGAATTACTCCTTCCAGTTTTTTCTATATTACTATAATTTTTTTTATTTGTCTATACTTTTCTTAAAATTTATGATAAAATATTTGTGTACAGAAAATAAATACAATTTGGATAGAAAGGAATACAAAATGAAAATAGAGAAAAATACAAAAATAAGTGAAATAGTTGAAAAAGCACCTGAAAAGGTTCAAATTTTAATTTCTGCAGGAATGGGATGTCTAGGATGCCCAGCAGCACAAGTTGAAACTTTGGAAGAAGCTTGTATGGTTCACGGAATAGACGTAGAGGAATTATTAGAAATTCTTAATAAAGAAGAAAAATAATATTGATACAAAGATTAATATATATTCTGTTAATAATTTTATAAAATTTTTAACAGAATGTAGCAAAAAAATCAAATAAAATAAAAAAATATAAAAAAATTTGATAAAATATTAATAAAACCGTTGACAAACTAAATAAAATGATGTAAAATAAAACATGCGTTGACCAAAGATATTTGGGTCATTAGCTCAGGTGGTAGAGCACTTGACTTTTAATCAAGTTGTCCGCGGTTCGAGTCCGCGATGGCTCACCAAATTCCTAGGATTTAAGAACTCCTTAAATCCTAGAGGTCAATTTTATGGCCCCGTGGTCAAGAGGTTAAGACATCGCCCTTTCACGGCGGAGACATGGGTTCAATTCCCGTCGGGGTCACCACAAAATATATTAATGCCACTTTAGCTCAGCTGGTAGAGCAACTGACTTGTGGGATAGATAAAACTAAAGTTTTATTTTGAACTATCTTGCACCTTTACATGGAAACGTGTAGAGTGGACACCGCTAATTCGGGGAAGGCTTTTAAATGTTAATCCCGAGCTAGAAAAAGAAATTTTTCGAGTGTAGAGACTTTATACGGTGTACCTAAAGCTTAAGCTATGGTAAAGAGAAAGTCCAGACTACAAACATATTTATATGGTAATGAAAATTATAGTAGTATGAATCAGTAGGTCATCTGTTCGAATCAGATAAGTGGCTCCACATTAAAAACTAGGTAATCTACACCTAGTTATTTTTTTGTTTAGGAGGTTTTAAATGAATTATTGTAATAATTGTGGCAAACCAACTAAAAATAAATTAATTGTCATTCCTTAACTCAAACGTATAAGGGTGCAAACAGAAACCATGGAAGAAAAGAACGAAAAAAATATTCAAAATAAAAAAACTGGCTTTTGCCAGTTCTTTTTTATATATTATTATTTGTTGCTTTTCTTTTATAATTTCCTGAAATTATCTTTGGAAAATAATGCATTATCTTATAAATTGCAAGTCTAATTTTTTTGCTCCAAATATAAGACTTTCTCAATCTTCTTGGCGCACCAATTCCAATCATTTCTGAAGTAGGAACCAAGGAAACCTCAGCCTTCTCAATAGGGAATGAATAATTTTGTCCATTATTATTATCCCATTCATTATTTCCATTTCTAAAACAAAGGTTTAAAGCATCACTAGAAATCAATTCGATTTCAGCTTGGAATCCAAGCTCAGTTCTTTGCATTTCAGCTTCAGAAATATTATCCCATTGAGCTCCATAACCATAATGAAGAAAAACTTTTTCTGAGTTATCTTCAAAAAGTTTACCTGTATAAGATATTTTTACCTTTGCATTTTCTACTAGTTTATCTGTATTAAAGAATATATTTTTAACTAATTCCATATTAAATCTATCTCCTGTTTATCTTTTGTCGAGTATATTATAATATTAAAGAAAAATTTTATCAAGTGTTTTTTGAAAAATATAAAAAAATATAGGAAAATTTGTTATTTTTTTTCATAGAATAAATAAATTTGTATAATAGTATCTTTAAATTTATTTATTTAAGCTATTTATACCTACAACTTTTCCGAGCATAAAGAATGAATCATCTTTTTTTATTTTTATATCCAAATCCTTACTGCTTAAGGCTTTTAAAGTAATAACACGCTTACCAAATGACAATTCTCTAATTAAATATGTACCATTATACTGAAAAAGACCAATATCTTTACTTTTTAAAGGGACATTTAATTCTATAAAAGCATAGTCATCTTTTTTTATTTTTGGCTCCATAGATTTGTCATTCATTTTCAATGCAAAAGAAGCAGAAAGAGCACCTGTGGGGCAATCGATTAGCCCATCAATACTATTTAAAGCTAAAATTTTATCACAACATATAAATTTTTCCATCTGTCTGTCTCTTTGCTCTAAATCAAGCTTTTTTCCATAGCTTCCTAATAAGGAAACGTAAGGAACATCAAGACTATCACAGATTTTTTTGCAAGCTTCAATACTAGGGTATCGGTCACCTTTTTCTAAATGAGTTATATAACTTAAGTCCATTGAACACATTTTACCTAATTTATTTTTTGACAAATTTTTTTCTGTTCTGAGTCTATTTATTAAATGTGCTATCATATTGACCTCCTAAAGTCTAATTTTTAATAATTATATAGAAAAAAACAGAAAAAGTCTAGAAAAATATGAATAAATTACTATGCCTTAAATTATTGTAAAAAATTTCTTAATATGGTACTATATAAATAGTAAAAAGGAAAGGAACTGAAGACAATATAATGGAGAAAAATAATAAAAAAAATAAATATAAAATTATTTTAATAATAACCTTAGTAATATTTTGCATAATAGCATTTTTTTCTACAATTTTTGCAATTATTAGTTCTACGAACGAGAAAGTTATAAAAGGCGTAAAGATTCAAAACATTGATGCATCAGGACTTGACAGAAATCAAACAGATGAAAAGTTTAAGCAATTAATACAAAATATGAAAGATAAAACATTAATATTAAAATATGGAGATTATGAAAGTACCTTATGCTTGAGTGAAATAAAAGTTGATTATAATTTAGACGATGCTCTTGCTACTGCATATAGCATTGGTAGATCTGGAAATATATTAAAAAATAATTTTGAAATAGTAAAAACAATGTTATTTGGTGAAGAAATTGACATTCAAGTATCTTATGATGAAAATGAATTAAATAAAAAAATTGATAGTATTAATTCATCTATTCCAGGAGTTGTCCAAGAATATAGTTACTATATTGAAGATGAAAATTTATTAATTACCAAAGGCAAAAAAGGAATAACAATTAATAAAGATCAGTTAAAAGCAGAAATAATAGAAAAAATAAATTCTTTATCAAATGGAGAAATAACAATAAAAATACCTGTTACAGAAAAAGAGCCTGATAATATTGATTTAAATAAGATTCACTTTGAAATATACAGAGAGGCTCAAGATGCTTATGTTACAAAGAATCCAACAACTGTTCACCCTAATGTAAATGGTGTTGATTTTGCAGTTACAATGGAGGAAGCTCAAAAGATTATAGAAGATGATAAAGACGAATATACAATTCCGTTAAAAATAACGGTTGCATCAAAAACAATAAATGATTTAGGAGAAGAAGCTTTTCCTGATACACTTGGAACATTTTCGACGAGATATGATGCAAGTAACAAAAATAGAAGTAACAATATATCTTTAGCATCAGAAAAAATAAATGGAACTGTAATAATGCCAGGTGAAGTATTTTCTTATAATCAAGTTGTCGGAAAAAGAACAATAGATGCAGGGTACAAAGAAGCTGGAGCTTATGCTGGAGGTAAGGTTGTACAAGAAGTAGGTGGAGGAATATGCCAGGTTTCATCAACACTATATAATGCAGTATTATATGCAAACTTGGAAATTGTCGAAAGAAGCAATCATCACTTTGAAACATCTTATGTAGATGCAGGCAGAGATGCTACAGTATCATGGGGAACAGTAGATTTTAAATTTAAAAATAATAGAGAATATCCAATAAAAATTGAAGCTGTATCGAAGAATGGCGTTTCAAAAATGTCTATAAAAGGAATTGGAACAGAAAAAGACTATGAGGTAGTTATTCAATCTACAGTAACTTCTATTATAAACAAAGAAACAAAATATGAAGAAGACGATAAACTAGAAGAAGGAAAAGAAGTAGTTATACAAGAAGGACATAACGGAGCAACAAGTAAAACCTACAAAATATTAAAAACAAATGGAGTAGAAGTTTCTAAAGAACTATTATCATCAGATATGTATTATTCATTAGATAAAATAATAAAAAAGGGAACAAAGAAAAACGTTGAAAGTACTGAAAATAGCCAAAATGACGCTGATTAGATAATGCAAAAAAAATAAAAAATTGTGGTTGACAAATTGCAATATAAGTATTATAATAAAATATGCATTTAGCAATGCACCACTAGCTCAGTTGGTAGAGCAGCTGACTCTTAATCAGAAGGTCCGGGGTTCGACTCCCCGGTGGTGCACCACAATATTAATAAACGCAGAAAAACTTGTGCTAAAGCACAGGTTCTTTTTTGCATGAAAAGGGTAAAAAATGAATAATAAAGTAATAATTGTAACAGGAGCATCAAGAGGAATAGGAGCCTGCATTGCCGAAACACTTGCAGTTAAAGGATATACAGTAATAGCAAACTACAATAAATCAGAAGAAAAGGCAAAAGAATTACAAGAAAAATTAAAAAAAGAAAATATAAATATAGATATAATTAAAGCAGATGTTTCGAAAAGAGAAGAAGTAAAAGAATTAATTAAATTTACAATAGAAAAATATAAAAAAATAGACTGCATAATAAATAATGCCGGAATAGATCAAATAAAAATGTTTTTAGACATAACAGATGAAGACTGGAATAAAATAATACAGAATAATTTGAATTCAACATTTTATATGTGCCAGGAAACATTACCATATATGATACAAAGAAAAGAAGGCTTAATTATAAATATATCATCAATTTGGGGACAAACAGGAGCTTCTTGTGAAAGCCATTATGCAGTTGCAAAGGCTGGAATAGATGCACTAACAAAATCACTTGCGAAAGAAATGGGACCATCAAATATAAGAGTAAACAGTATAGCACCAGGAATAATAGATACAGAAATGAATAATAATTTAACAGAGGAAGAAAAACAAGAAATAATACAGGAAATTCCTTTAGAAAAAATAGGAAAAAAAGAAGAAATAGCAAAATGTATAGAATGGTTATTAAATGATAATTATGTTACAGGACAAATAATAGGAATAAATGGTGGATGGTTAATTTAATATAAATAGAAAATAAGGGAATTTAATTTCCTTTATTTTTTTATAAATAAACATTAAAATTAATTAATAAATAATAATTATTTTAAATAATATTAATTAAATAAAAAAATAAATAATTAATTATTTTAAATTAAATATAATAAAAATAATAATTATTATTAAATATTTAATTTAATAAATAAAATAATAAAATAATAAAAATAAATTAAATAAAAATAATTTATAAAATTAATAAATATTTAAATAAAGAATAATTAATATGAAATTTAATAAATAATAAAATTAATTATTTATTTAAAAATAGCGAATAGAAAATATAATATTATGTAAATATAAAAACCACATAAATAAAAATTAAAGAGTTGACTGAAATTGATTCTATTTTAATCAAAAATAAGTAATGAAATTTCTAAAAAAATAATGCAAAGATAATAAGGGAAATACGGGTTTTAGAAAACTAAATTGTATAAAGATATAAGTTGATAAAAGTATAATAAACAAAGAAATAATTGAATAATTTATTGGAAAATTATTATGATATTTAAATGAAAGAAAAAATCAAATAAAGAATTAATTATAAAATCAAATTAATTAATATTTTATTAAATAAAAATATCAATATTTAATTTTATAAAATAATATATTATTTATTTTACTAATATTTAGAAAATAAATAATAATAAAAAATAATAAAAAATAAATAAATTTTAAAAATTAAATAAATAAAAAAATATTTAAAATAAAAAATATAAGTTAAATTAATAAATAATAAAAAAAGAAAAATATTATAAAAATAAAATAATTTATTTCTAAAATATAAAAAAATAAAATATTAAATAAAAAATATTTTATTTAAATAATTAAAAAAATAAAAAGATATTTAATTTATTTTTTATAAATTAAATATAAAATAATAATAAATCTTAAAATAAAATATATAAAATAAAATTAATTAATTTTATAAGAAATAATTTGAAAAAATATATAGGAAAAAAATAATAAATATTTTAATAAATAATATTAATTTAAATAAATTAATTTATAAAATATATTTTTTTATAATTTTCTTGAGATAATAAATAGAAGAATTATATAATGTTATGTAAATATTATAAATAATAAAAATCGAATATAAAAAGTTGAATAAAGTGAAGTTTATTTTTGTCAAATACTAATACTAAAATTTATATTTTTTTGTAAAAAATTAAGTCAAAGAAATAAGGGAAATAAGCAATTCAGAAAATTTAATAATATAAGAAGATTAAAAGTTTAAGGCAGATAGAATATAAAAAGTAATCAAAAAAATTATAGAAAAATAGTTATTGTACTATAATAAAAAGCAAAAAGATAAATAAGCATGCAATCATAAAATTTAATTAGAAGCTAAAAATAATTAATATTTTATTAATTAAAAAATATAAAATTAAATTTATTTAAAATAAATTATAAAAAATAAAATAAAAATTTTTAATAAAATATCAATAAATAATTATTTCTTTAATTATTAAATAATATTAAATTTATTTTTAATAAAAGATATAAAATAAATAATTAAAATAATAATAAATAAAAAAATAAATTATAGAAAACAATTATTTAATAATCAAATAATTAAATAAATAAAAAATATTCATAAAAATATTATAATAAAATTAATTAATAAATATTTTAGTAAAAAATAATGAATATTAATTTGAATTAATTAATAATAAAATAAAATTTTTTATAATTCTTTATATGTAATAAACAAAAAAACTATATAATGTTATGTAAACACTTAAATAATGAAAATTAAAAACAAAAAGTTGATTGAAATTGACTTTATTTTTATCAAAAAACGATAATAAAATTTATAATTTTTTATTAAATAATAGAGGTGAACTGACAAGGGAAATAAGCTGTTCAGAAAATCTAATAATATAAAAAATAAGAGATAAAAGTATATAAAATAATAAGATAACTATATAAAAAATAGAGATAAAACTTAAATTATAAACAAAAAATTAAATAAGAATTTAATTAAATAAAGCATTAATAATTTTTTAATTAATTAATATATTATTAATTAAAAATATAAATATTTAATTGTATAGAATAAATTATTGTTAATAAAGTTGTTATTAAATAAATTATTATTTTATTTAAATAAAATTATATAAAAAAAAAATTAAATAATAATTTATTAAAAAAATAAAAATAATATATTATTTATTTTAATAATATTAAAAAAATAATAAATAATGATAAATAAAAAAATAATGAAATTAAAAATACAAATAGATTATTTAAAATAAATAATTACTATAATAATAAAATAATTAATTAAATATAAAAAAATTAAAGAAAAAATAGAAATTGTATATTATTAAATGAAAGAAAGAAGATAATGTTATGTGAACTCAAAATCATATAAAGGAAATGCTAAAAGTAAGATTGATTTTTTAGATAATAATACAAAAATTCAGAGTAAAACTTGTTCTTTAAAATGTAAAAATATAACTCAAAAAGGTAAGGGAAATAAGCAATTTACGAAATCAAAAAGTAGAATTAATAAAGAATGAATGTTAATAAGAAATGGTAAATTTTCTTATATAATTAGAATAAAATTCTATCAAGAATGCTTTTATATAAGAATCTTTTTGATATGTTTTACAAAATTAAATAATAAAAAATAATAATTAGTATTTAATGAATTTAGCAATATTATTAATAAAAAATATATATAAATAAATATTAAATAATTAATTAAAAATTAATTTTGAATATTTAATAAAAATAATTTATTAAATTTAAAATATAAAATAATAACATATTAAGTATTAAATAAATATTTAATATATTATTTATTTGAAATTAATTAGTAAAAAATAAATTTAATTTTATATAATAAAATAATTAAAAAATAATTCAATAAAAATATAAGAAAAATTTAAATTAAAAAATATGTAATTAAATTAATAAGAGATTCAATCAAAATAAAGATCTTATTATTATAAAAATAATTTTTTAATTGCACAAATGTTAAATATAAAAACTCCATGCATGTATTGAAATATCAAATAAAATAGGGTATAATAGTTTAGATAAAAAAATATGGGAGGAAGAAAATGTTAATAGCAAGTGGAGTTACTATTAGATTTGGAAAAAGAACTTTATTTGAAGATGTTAATATAAAGTTTAATAAGGGATGTTGTTATGGCATTATAGGAGCAAATGGTGCTGGAAAATCAACATTTCTTAAAGTTTTGTCAGGAGAATTAGAGCCTAGTAAAGGAGAGGTTACAAAGGAGAAAACAGAGAGACTATCTGTATTAAAGCAGGATCACTTTGCTTATGAAGAAAATACTGTTATGGATACAGTTATAATGGGTAATGATGAGCTTTATAAAATCATGAAAGAGAAAGAGGCTATTTATGCAAAACCTGATTTCTCAGAGGAAGACGGAATGAAGGCTGCAAAGCTTGAAGAAAAGTTTGCAGAGCTTGATGGTTGGAATGCTGAATCTGATGCAGCAATTTTGCTTAATGATTTAGGAATAGAGCCTGAAAAACATTATAAATATATGAAGGAACTTGAAGCAAGAGAGAAGGTTAAGGTTCTTTTAGCACAGGCTCTTTTTGGAAATCCTGATATTTTATTGTTAGATGAGCCTACAAATGACCTAGATTTAAAGACTATAAGTTGGTTAGAGGAATTCTTAATTAATTTTGAAAATACTGTAATTGTTGTTTCTCATGATAGATATTTCTTAAATAAGGTTTGTACTAATATTTGTGATGTTGATTATGGAAAGATTAAGGTTTATCCAGGAAACTACGATTTCTGGTATGAATCTAGCCAATTACTTCAAAAGCAGATGAGAGAGCAGAATAAGAAGAAGGAAGAGAAGATTAAAGAGTTACAAGCTTTTATTGCTAGATTTAGTGCAAATGCTTCTAAATCTAAACAAGCTACTTCTAGAAAGAAGTCTTTGGAAAAGATTCAGCTTGATGAAATTACTCCCTCTAATAGAAAGTATCCTTATATAGATTTTAAACCTGATAGACTTCCAGGAAATGAGATTTTACAGGTAAAAAATGTTTCTAAGACTATAAATGGAGAAAAGGTATTAGATAATATTTCGTTTACGGTTAAGCCAAACGATAAGATTGCTTTCTTAGCAGATAACGAGATTGCAAAGACTGTTTTATTCCAAATTATTGCTGGAGAGATGCAACCTGACGAGGGGAAAATTGTATGGGGAACTACAATTACAAGTAACTATTTCCCTAAGGATAATAGCTATTTGTTCCAAAGTGAATTGTCTATTACAGATTGGTTAAGACAGTATTCAAAGGATCCAGATGAAACTTATGTTAGAAGTTTCTTAGGAAGAATGTTGTTCTCTGGTGAAGAGGCATTAAAGGGAGTAAATGTATTGTCTGGAGGAGAAAAGGTAAGATGTGTTCTTTCTAAGATGATGCTTTCTGGAGCTAATTTCTTGATTTTTGATGAGCCAACAAACCATCTAGACATGGAGAGCATTACGGCTTTGAACGAAGGAATGAAGAAGTTCACAGGAAATATGCTATTTACATCACATGACCATCAATTAATGCAAACAGTTGCAAATAGAATAATAGATATTCAAAAGGATAAAATTGTTGATAGAGAAGTATCTTATGATGAATATTTAGGAATTGAGTAATGATTATTTATTGAATAATACTTGAAAATTGAGCAATGCTTTGAAAATAGATATAAAAATGGACCTTATTGTGTGAACAATTTTGGTTCATTTTATTATTGTTCGCTTTAATTTTAGAGAATATTGTGATATATTAGGAGAAACTTGATTAAGAAAGAGGTAAAATAATGGATAAAATATCAGAAATTATAGCAAATGAATTAGGAGTTAGAAAAAGCCAGGTTGATAGTACTATTAAGTTAATTGATGATGGAAATACAATTCCGTTCATTGCAAGATATAGAAAAGAAGCGACAGGAGGTCTTTCAGACGAGCAGTTAAGAAATCTTGGCGAAAGACTTACATATTTAAGAAATTTAGAAGAAAGAAAACAAGATGTTTTAAAGTCAATAGAATCTCAAGGAAAACTTACAGATGAAATAAAGAGTGATTTGGAAAAGAGTACTACTCTTGCTGAGGTTGAAGACATTTATAGACCATATAAACAAAAGAAAAGAACTAGAGCAACTATTGCAAAAGAGAAAGGCCTTGAAGAACTTGCAAATACTATTATAGAGCAAAAAGATAAAAATAATATTTATGAAATTGCAAATAAGTATATAAACGAAGAGAAAGATGTAAGAACAGCAGAAGATGCTATTGCAGGAGCCTTAGATATAATTGCTGAAAATATATCTGATAACGCAAAATATAGAAAGCAAATTAAGAGAACGTGCTACTTAGAAGGTATGATTACAACAAAGGCAACTAAACCTGAAGAGAAATCTAGTTATGACATGTATTATGAATTTTCAGAAAAAGTTAATAGAATTCCTAGCCATAGAATTCTCGCAATTAATAGGGGAGAAAAAGAGGAATTTTTAAAGGTTAAAATAGATAAGCCAGAAGAAAAGATTTTAGCTAGTATTGAAAAAGATATAATTAAAGATGAGCATAGTCAATATACCGAATTGCTAAAAAATTGTATTGCGGATAGTTTTTCAAGATTGATTGAACCTTCTATTGATAGAGAAATAAGGGCTGATTTGACTGAAAAAGCAGACGAGCAAGCTATAAAAGTTTTTGGTAATAATGCCAAACAATTACTTTTAGCAAGTCCTATAAAGGGAAAGACAGTAATTGGATTTGATCCAGCCTATAGAACTGGCTGTAAGATTGCAGTAATTGATGAAACAGGAAAGGTTTTAGACACTACAACAGTATATCCAACAGAACCACAAAATGATGTTGAGGGTGCTAAAGCAGAGCTTACAAAGCTTATATTAAAAGACAATGTACAAATGTTTGCAATCGGAAACGGTACGGCTTCAAGGGAATCTGAGCAATTCGTTGCGTCCCTAATAAAAGAGATTAAGGAGAAGTATAATAAGGATTTAGTTTATGTTATTGTTTCAGAAGCAGGAGCTTCAGTATATTCTGCTTCAAAACTTGCAACAGAAGAATATCCTGATATTAACGTTTCTTTAAGAGGAGCTATATCAATCGCAAGAAGACTTCAAGATCCACTTGCAGAGCTTGTAAAAATCGAGCCAAAGGCAATAGGAGTTGGACAATATCAACATGATGTAAATCAAAAACAATTAGAAGAGAGTTTAACAGGAGTGGTTGAGGATGCGGTAAATTCGGTTGGAGTAGATATAAATACTGCTACACCTTCGCTTTTATCTTATGTTTCAGGAGTTAATAAGACTATAGCCAAAAACATTGTAAAATATAGGGAAGAGAACGGAAAAGTTTGTGAACGTAAGGAATTACTAAAGGTTCCTAAACTAGGAAAGGTTGCCTATGAGCAATGTGCGGGCTTCATAAGAGTTCCTGGCGGAAAGAATCCACTTGAAATTACTGGAGTTCACCCAGAAAGTTACGATGTTGCTAAAAATCTATTAAAGGAATTCGGATTTGACACAAAAGACTTAACAGACAAAGAAAAAATAAAAGATGTAAAAGCTAAACTATCTGAAGTTAATAATGAAAAAGACATTAAAACATTGGCAAGCAAATTTAACATTGGAGAACCAACTTTGAAAGACATTATAAATGAATTAATTAAGCCTGGTAGAGACCCAAGAGAAGACATGCCTAAGCCAATTTTAAGGTCTGACGTATTATCTTTTGATGATTTACGAGACGGAATGATTCTTACTGGAACAGTTAGAAATGTAACTGATTTTGGAGCATTTGTAGATGTTGGTGTTAAACATGACGGACTAGTTCACATTTCAGAAATGAGTGACAAATTTATAAAAAATCCATCAGAAGTTGTATCAGTAGGGGATATTGTAAAAGTTCAGGTTATTGGAATAGACAAAGACAGACAAAAGGTAAAACTATCAATGAAAATCAAACAATAGTATGAAAAGGATAAATAGTAAAAAATAGAATAAATAATATGAAAATTTAAGAATAATATCACAAGAGTCAAAATTATAAAAAAGATCAAATATTAAAATAAAAGAACTAAGAAAAAGAAAAAAGTGCACGAAATTTGCACTTTTTTACTATTTATATATTAATTAACTTTTATATTTTTCTTGAATTTCAAGTATTGAATTATAATCGTTATCTAATATCTCAAGGAAAGCCTTTGCAATATCAGGATCAAACTGAGTTCCTGAACATTTTTCTATTTCAGCTCTTACCACATCAATAGGCAAAGCATTTCTATAAGATCTCTTTGATGTCATTGCGTCAAATGTATCTGCAACAGCTGCAATTCTCGCAACATAAGGAATATCCGTACCAGATAATTGTGAAGGATAACCTCTGCCATCAAATCTTTCATGATGATATTTTACGATAGGAATAATATCTTCAAATAACTTAACTCCTCCAAGAATATGAACACCAATCATTGGGTGGTTCTTTATTTGAGAATATTCTTCATCATTTAATTTTGATTCTTTCAACAAGATACTATCTGGAATTCCAATTTTTCCGATGTCATGGAATAGACCTCCAATTTTAAGAATGTGAAGGGTATTTTCATCTAATCCTAATTTTTTACCGATTAAAACAGAATATTCCGAAACTCTGTCTGAATGACCTCTTGTATAAGGGTCCTTAGCTTCAACAGTTTGCCTTAAGATTCCAATAGTATCTAAATAAGCTTTTTCAAGTTCATCGTTTTTATCATGTAATTCCTCGTTTATCTGTCTGATTGTTTTCATTTGCTCAATAGATTTTATTCCAGATTCGATCAATAATAACAGTTGATCAAATTTATCGCTTTTTTCGCAATAACCTTGAATATCTAATCTTTTTATTGTTTCAAGAGGTGGAGCCAAATCCTTATGACCTGTAAGCAATAATATGTAAAGGTCTTTGTTGAATTTTCTTATTTCTTCAACGACCTCATCACCATGTATTGGATCCATCATAAAGTCTAGAATCATCATATCGAAATGTTCATGCCTAACACGCTCAATAGCTTCAAGAGGATTTGTTAATCCTGTAAAGTCATATCCCGAACGCTTTAGAAAGATTGAAAGAGAATCAACGATACCTTGTTCATCATCTACAACGATAACCCTGTATCCGTTTGATTCATGATTTACCATGTTTTTTCTCATAACATAAACTCCATATCTAAAAATAAATATTGCAACCTTATTATAATAATAAAAATTTAAAAAAGCAATATATTATGTATAAATATTTTATAAATTTAGGGAATGTCGAATTTTGCAGAAAAAAATATAGACAAGACTTATAGAGCCTTGTCTATATAAAAACACATTTTTTATCGGTTTTAAAAATTAAATTTTACAGAGTCACTACATTAGAAATTTTATAAAGGAATTATAACATTAAATTTTGTTCCTTTTCCAATCTCTGTTTCAAAGGTTATATCACCATTAAAATGACCTTTTATTGTTGAGTAAGACATAAACATACCAAGTCCAGTTCCATTCTTTCCTTTAGTTGTAATCATCGATTTAAATAATTTATCCTGGACTTCTTTTGTCATACCACAGCCGTGATCTGCAACAGATATAACAACATTTTTTCCATCTAGATTTACTGATAAATCTATTGTATTATCTTTTTTACCATTATAAGATTGTATAGCGTTTGTTATAAGGTTATTTATAACTTGAACTAAACTGTTAACGTCTCCATGTAAAGAAGTAGTAGAAGGAACGTTTATCTGAGTATTTAATGTTAATGATGCATTTCTAATTTCATGTTTCATTAAAATTGTAACTCTTTTTATCATTTCATCAATTGTAAATTCATCAGATTCATTTTCCGATAGATTTACGGCTTGACCCTTAACTGCTGTAATTATGTCTGACATGTAAGAGGTGTATGAATGAATCTTTGTTATCCAATCTCTCATGTCATTTGCTATAGCATGGTGGTCATCGTTTGTGACTTCCGGATCGCCAATGGATGTATCATATTCATTTATTAAGTCTGTTAATCCTTCAGCTGCACCAGATATAGACATTATAGGAGTTTTCAAGTTATGAGAAATTCCTCCAATTAACTGTCCAAGAGAGGCTAAACGTTCTTTTTCCATAAGAGTATCCTGGTTGTTCTTGATTTGATTTATATATTGAATATTCAAATCTTGTACTACATTTAATTCATTTTCTAATTCGCCAAGCTCATCGTTGGACGTTATTGGTAATTTTGAAGTTTCGCTTAAATCTTTATCTGCAATGTCATGCAATCTCTTAGATACATTTCCTATATTCCTTACAAGAGATGAACTAATTAAATAAATTGTAAGTAATGCAAATAAGAACAATACAAAAGCTAGTATTAATAATTGTAAGAAAGTTGTAAATGATGCTATTTCATAATAGATTCCTACAGTATAAATTTGACCATTATACTCAAATTTTTGAATAACTGCTTGTGAATCAATAGTATATGATTCGTAAACAGTATTATTATATTGAGGAGCTAAATCATGCATATATTTTATAAAGAAATGGCTTAATGTGGTTCCATTACTTGTTTCTATTACTCCACTTGGTTTTTCTATAAAGCAAAATGTGGTATCTAAATTAAAGTATTTACTTAGTATGTTCTTAACATTGTTAATATCAGGGTTCTCAATTATTTCATCCATAGAATTAGCAAGGCTTGAAGCATAATAGCTGTGTAACAGTGTTTCTTTTTCTACAGTTAGTCTGTAATAACCAAACAATGAAAGTATTAATGCTATAACTAAAACACTAGGAAAAAGTTGAAATATTAATTTTACTTTTAGTGACTGTGTTTTTTTAGGTTTATTATCTGTGGCAAAGTATTTAGAAGTTTCTACAAGAATTGGATAAAACATTCTAGTTGTAAGCAACAAGAAAATTGAGGCAATGAATGTAGAAAAACTAAATATTATTGTTCCCATTTTAAATAACAATATTGCAGGATGACTGCCTGTTACAGATAATATAATTAAAAGAATAAGTGTTGGTACTATTTCCATGGATACATATAGAGTATATGGAAATTTAAGTGCCTGATTTCTTATCTTCTCTATTTCAGAAATATCAGTATTACGATTTTTCCACCATTTATCTGTTCTTCTTAATCTAATCTTTAAATAAGCAGTAAAGAAAATTGCAATTCCAACAACTACAAGCAAAAATTGATATTTATAATAAAGAATAGAAACTTCTTTATCAAACTGGGAATTTATTGCTCCTGGTGGATAGTTCAATATTATGGGAATAATCTTATATAATAATATAGCAAATAAAGCAAATATTATTAAAAAATAAAATACCAACTTATTCGAAATACTCATTTCTTCGAATTTTTCTTTTAATTTTTTCATTTGATATAAATCCTTTCTATTTGATAAAACAAACTTCTTGCATATATTTAATTAATTTTGCAAAGTATTCAAAATCCAAGACTGGCCACTTAAAGCCTAAGCTGCTCAGGTATTCACAAGTAATTTTATTATCTTGTTTTATGATATGATTATATATCATATCATTGTTTTTTGTAAAGTCGTTAATTATACCACTAATCTTTGATTGATTGATTTCATCAGTAGAAAGCGATTTTACCAAATCAATAAATTCATTTTGTGATACAACATTAACATTATAACCAATCCTTCTTACATATTCAAGGAGCATTTCTGCAGTTATTGTATTCGGATTATAGATATGGAATATTCTATCCAATCCGTTATCCGACCAGACTATCTTTACCAGTGCCTTGCTTGCAAAATCAACAGGCGTAAATTCCAAATTAGCATTTAAAATAGAATCTGGGATTGCAGAAATTTCTAATAAGGATTTCAGCCTAGAATAGATTGCATTTTCGTTGATATTACTTTGAAAATGACCATCATCATAACGACTAGACAAATCTCCAATTCTAAAAATAGTTGCCTTTAATCCTTTAGAAATTGCCTCAAGAACCATAGATTCAGCGAATAACTTACTTCTTGAATATACATTTTCGGAAAAATCCTGATTTACATAGAATGATTTTTCCGTAAATGTAACATCAGACAAATACTGCTCTAGTAAGTAGTTTCCTGAAATAGTCATTGTAGAAATATAATAAAGTGGCACATCAATGGATTTACATAAGTCTATTATTTTACGAGTTCCTTCAATATTTACAGAAGAAAATAGGGCATAGTCACCATAATGCTTAACATTTGCAGCAGAATGAATAACCAAATCAACATCTTTTTTTATATTTTCAAAATCATCAGTAGACAAGCCTAATCCTTCACTTATCATATCAGAATTTATGCAAATTACATATTTTTTAGCTAATTCATCATATTTATTACCAAAATAGAAATGCAATTTCTCAAATAATCTTTCTTGAATTCCCTTCTGATATTTAGGTCTTATCAGGCAATATATCAAACTAATTTTATCAATATTTTGTAAAAGCTCTGCTAGAATATGAATTCCTAAAAAACCAGTAACGCCTGTTAGAAGAACACATTTCTTAGAGAAATCTTCTTTTCCCGTTGTAGTAGAATTTAAATGTTTTGCAATGTCATCCAGAGCATTCAATCTAGTTACATCAGACAAAGTATTCTCATAAGAAGCACATAATACCTTATCATACAATTCTCTTACAGTTGGATTCTTATAAAAATCATATACTTTCAATGATATTTTATATTGAAATAAGTCTGTTAGAATACTTATAATTGAAAGAGAATCTGCACCATAATCAAATATATTATCGTCAATACCAAACGTTGTAATTCCAAGTTTTTTCTTAATTGAAGAAACGATATTAGCTTCAATCAAATTCCTTGGAGGTGTATGAACTGAATCTGATTCCTGAATATCCAAATTATAATTTGCAAGCTCTTTTTTGTTAATTTTTCCATTTGGAGTAAGAGGCAACTTATCTAAAACTACAAAATAAGTTGGAATCATATACGTTGGTAATTTATTTGCAATATAATCTCTTAGTTTCTTTACTTCAACTTTCTTGTCAGCTGATATATAGGTAACTAATGTTTGAACATTTGAAACATCTTTTACAATAACAGCTGATAAAATATTTGCACTTTTATCAAATGAATTTATACAGTTTTCAATTTCTCCAAGTTCAACACGTAATCCTCTAAGCTTTATTTGATTATCTGATCTTCCTTTACATATAATTGTTCCCACATCTGTCCAAAAACCTACATCTCCAGTTTTATACATAACAGAATTCTTAATAAATGGATTTGACAAATACCTTGCTGCTGTTAAATCAGGTCTTCCAATATAACCTTTTCCAACGCCATCGCCGGCAATATATATTTCACCAATACATCCAACAGGAAGAACAGTTAGTTCATCATTTAAAATATAAATCTGTGTATTATCAAGAGGTTTTCCGATTGTTATTTTATCCAAGTGAGTAACATCTGTAACAGTCGAAAATATAGTTGTCTCAGATGGACCATAACCATTGTAAACAGTGCACTCTGGACTGATTTTTAAAATCTTATCAACAAGTTGCTTTGGAAGCTGCTCGCCTGCTAGCATAACATATTTTAAATAACTAAATCCATTCATAATTGAATTATCCAAATGGAAATTCATAATACTTGGAGTAGATTGAATAATTTCAATTTTATTATCCAAAATCAATCTTTCAATTCTTGCTGTAATTTTTTGCTCAAAATCGTCTGTTATAAAAAGCTTTAAACCTCCACAAAGAGATACAATCGTCTCAAATGCAAATATATCAAAAGACATGGTTGTAATTGATATAATTGAATGATACATTCCGTCTTTCAAATAAGCAATTCTATTAAACATAGAATTTATAAAATTATTCAAGTTTTTATGAGTAAGCATAACACCTTTAGGATTTCCTGTTGATCCAGATGTAAAAATTAAATAAGATAAATCATCCTGTGAAATCTTGTTATTTAAGTTATCACTTGGTAGATTATAAATATTTTCATTCTTTAAATCTGCAATAATAACAGTCTTCTTAAAACCTAAAGATTGAACCTTATTAAACTGTTTTTGAATTGTTATAATTGCGTCACAATTACTGTTTTCCAATATATAACGAATACGATCTTCAGGATATTCAGGATCTATAGGAATATATGAAGCACCTGACTTCAACACTGCAAGAATTGATATAATCATTTCAAATGAACGATTAACAATAATACCAACAATAGAATTTTTTTGTATATTGTTAAAATTCAAATATCTTGCCAAAGAATTTACTTTCTTATTTAAATCCGAATAAGTAAGTTTTTTCATTTTAAATACAAGAGCAACATTATTAGGATTTTTTTCAACTTGTTCTTCAAAATAATCTACAACTGTTTTTGAGTGGTCATATTTTAAATATGTAGAGTTAAATTCATTAATTAATTTATTTTTCTCCCAAGGAGTAACAATCTCTATGTTTTCCAACAAAATATCACTATTTTTCAATATTTGATTAATAATATTCAAAATTCTATCATTTATATTTTGAATATCTTTAGCTGAATATTTATTTAATCTATAATCATAAGCGATGTTTAAAGAACCCTCATCATTCATATCAAAAATATGAATTTGCATTGAACCTGCAACATTACCATTAAAGGTCCATCTTACAGAATATTGAACATCACAATTATTTCTATTTGTTTTTGAATTTTGATATGAGATTAATATGTCGTATAAATTTGGTTGACTTGGATTACTCTTACGTATATACTCCAAAATTTCCTGATAAGGATACTTTTGGTGTCTAAACATAGACAAAGAATCAAGCCCAATTTTTTGAGCAAATTGAACAAATGTGTCGATTTTTTGAGTGCTGAATTTAAAAGGAACTGTACTAATGAACATTCCTGGAGTAATCTTTTCCGAGAAAGTTGTTCTATTTAGTATTGGTGTTCCCAAGACAAAATCGTTTAAGTTAGAAACTCTTCCAATATAGAGTGCGTAAATCGCCATAAAAAAATTAAAAAGTGAAATTCTGTTATCTTTACAGAACGTATTTATTTCATTTAATAAAAGGTTATTAATTTCAAATACCTTTCTTTCTGCAGAACAAGATTCTACAGAAGAGTCCTTTAAAGAAGGAATAATACCAAATTCAGGAACACTTTTGAATTGTTCTTCCCAATACTCCTTATCTTTTTCAAATTTAGGACTATTTAAATATTCTTTTTCTGAATTTATATAATTAATGTAAGAAGTTGGAGTCGATAAAACATATTCATCTTTTAAAAGAGATGAATAAATACTCATAATTTTACTTGCAACTAAACTTGCTGTACATGCATCTGCTATTATGTGATGTGCAGTAACAACAAATCCGCCCTTACCAGTTGGCAATCTATAAGGAGACATTTTAAATAAATCATGTTCAATAATATCAAAAGGAGTACGAGCTAATTTATTTTCAAATAAAAGCAAATCGTCATTATCCTCAATATTTGTAACAACAAAATCTTGCTCACTATATTCAACAATTTTTTGTTTTACATTTCCATCATTGTCAATAAGAAGATGAATCCTAAAGCTATCATTATCTCTCAAGAAAACATTAATAGCTTTAGATAAAATATCAAAATTTACTATATCATCTATTAAAACAGTTCCACAGACATTATTTATAGATGAACCTTTATAATACTGTTCAGTTAGCCAGATTGACTTTTGAGGGTTTGTTAAATTATATAATTCCATATTCATAATCACCTTTAAATTTTATATCTTAATTTTTTTCATTTCTTCATGTCTTTTGATTTTTTGAGTAGTAGTTTTTATTAGAGGCTCATCTGTTAAAGAAAACTCTCTTATGTATTTATAAACTGGTAAATCCTTATTTATGATTTTTATATTTTTATCAACTTCGGTGTGAACATCATCTAAAGAAAGCTTTTTATTCTCCGCTATTTCTTTAGAATACACAATTTTTGCACATATTTTGTCATTACATTCATAAACCATGGATTCAGAAACAACATCTATTTTATTAATTAGAGCCTCAATTTCCTCAGGGAAAACCTTTTTTCCATTTGAAAGCACTATTAAATCTTTTTTTCTGCCTGTTACAAAAAGAGATCCATCTTTGCCAAACCTTCCTAAATCTCCGGTGCAAAACCATCCATCTTTAAATGCAGCCTTTGTTGCTTCTTCATTATTATAATAGCCAAGCATTATGTTTGGACCTTTAACTAAAATTTCTCCTGTGCCTGTTTCATCAGGATTATCTATGGTAACTTGTTCATTATATAACGGGTATCCAGAAGAACCTGTTTCAAAGTGGTATTTGTCACTTTCACAAGAAATAACAGGAGCTGTTTCGGTTAATCCATAACCTTGTAACATATCTATACCAATAGTATTAAACAAATGAATAACTTTCTTATCTGAAGAGGCAGAACCATAAATTATAGTTCTCATCTTTCCACCAAAATTATCTAAGACTTGCTTAAATAGTTTTCTTCTTAAATCAATATGGAAAAACATTAAGAAATTTGACAATGCACATAAAAACTTAAATGCAGCATACTTTCCAGATTTTTTTACACCTCTGATAATCTGTCTATACATTATATCTAGTACGGCTGGAACACAAACCAAACCACTGATTTTGTATTCTACCATATTTTTTCCAATATCCTTTATGCTATCTGCAAAACAAAGTCTGAAACCAATGTAGTAACAGAACAAGAAACTTGCAGTACATGCTAAGGTATGATGCAGTGGTAAAAATACAAGAATGCTATCATCCTTTTTATAATTAATTAAAGTTGTCATAGCAGATACATTTGAACAAATATTGTATTGAGAAAGCATAACTGCTTTTGGATTACTTGTTGTTCCAGAAGTATAAATCAAAACTGATAGTTTATCTTTATCGATAACGATATTATCATATCTAGAATCATTTTCTACTATAAGTTTTTTTCCATCTTCCAATAATTTTGAAAAAGATAGAATACCTTCACCATTTTCTTCGTAATCCATACAAATAAAATATTTTACATTTGATTCTTTATTTGCCATGACAGATTTTATAAGATTTAAATGCTTCTTTGCAAAAATAATTGCATCTACTTGACTTTCAATTATTAATCGTAACTGCTCAACTTCAGGAAGCATGAAATCTAAAGGAACTGCAATGCAATTAGAAGTAGTTACCGCAAAATAACTACAACACCACTCGTATCTATCTGGTGAAATGATTGCAATTTTTTTATTTTCTAGTCCTAAATCTAAAAGGGAAGAACCAAGTTCTTTAATATTGTTTTCAAACTCAACAAAAGAAATGTCGTGAATAACTTTATTTTTATCTTTTACAGAGAATGCAGGTCTATTACCAAAACGAGTGGTACAAGAACTGACTAATTCTCTAAAATTTCTACATGTAATTTCTTCATAAATTTTATCTTTCTTCATTTTAATACCACCTATTCTATATTTTACCATTATATTACAGCTTTTGCAATAGCTAAATTAGGCTTTTTTTTTATGGGATAAACAAGAAAAAATGTCGAAAATGCAAATGTATTAATATGGAAAAAATATAAGTTTAAATTACAAAATAGTGGAAATAATAATCAAAGAAAAATATTGATAAAAGAGAATTTAAGAAAAAAGGAGAATGTATGAAAGAAAAAAGTAAATTTATAAAAATATTGGAAATAATTGCAATAACAATACTTATCGCATCATTTTTAGTCTTAGCATATTGTATTTACATATCGTTGGAACAGGAAAAAGTGTATGCACAAGAATTCAATGTTGAAAGAACACAAGCCAATGTTAGTGCAGAGCAGGATAATATTATAGGTGAAAATTTGGATATAACCGAAACGATAGAAAAAGTAAACAATTCTATTGTGGGAATATCGAAAATAAAGAATAAAGGAAATACAATATTCCTCCAGAATGGAGCTAAAAATTTGGGGCTAGGAACAGGTTTCATTGTATCTGAAAATGGTTATATTGTAACCAATCAACATGTATCAGGACAAAAAAATTCTGTGTGCTATGTTACACTTGAAGACGGAAGAAGTTTCGATGCGAGTGTGGTTTGGGCCGATGAAGATTTAGACTTGAGCATTATAAAAATAAAAGCTAACAATCTAAGATATCTGGACTTAGGAAATTCGGATGAGGTGAAAATTGCACAACAAGTGTATGCAATAGGAAACCCAATAGGTTTTGAATTTCAACGTAGTGTAACATCAGGAATAATAAGTGGACTAAATAGGACACTAAAAGTCGAAGAAGAGAAAAAAACATACTACATGGAAGATTTAATTCAAACAGATGCAACAATTAATCCTGGAAACAGTGGAGGGCCCTTAATAGATAAACAAGGAAAAGTAATAGGAGTAAACTCAGTAAAAATTACTTCGGCAGAAGGGATTGGATTTGCAATTCCAATAAATATAATAAAACCAATAATCAATAAACTCGTAAATACAGGAGAATTCACTGCTGCAACCCTAGGAGTATATGCTTATGATAAAAATGTAATTCCATATATAAATTCTGAGTTAGGAAGTAATTACAAATTAGAAAATGGAATATATGTTACTGCGGTTATAAGAAATTCGCCAGCTGACAAGGCTCAAATGAAGGTGGGAGATGTAATCATTCAAGTTGATGGAAAAGAATTAAGTAAGATGTCTGAACTTAGAACATATATATATGAGAAGAATGTGGGGGACAGTATAAGAATAAAATACGTAAGAAATAATAAAGAATTTCAAGAAGACATCATACTGAAAAAAAATAAAACCTGAAAAAATAAATAAGGCTAAAAACTAAAATTATTTGAAACTAAAAATGCATAAAAAAAAAACTGCCTCACTTTAATGTGAGACAGGAAACAACCTTTTATTGGGGCGTTTTTTTGGTTACTTTAACGCTTTTGAACTTCCTAAGCTCTTTGGAAAAGATTAGATAAATAAGCTTGGAGTTAAACCGTGATTTCTCGAAAAGCCTTTGCATCGAAACTGCCGGGTAACCCAACAAGTTCCAGCATGTTCAGGAAACCAACATGAAATCGATTCTTGATTTCATAATTTCTCCCAGGGATTAAAACAATCCCGTTAGTGCTGTAGTGATCTGCTCCAATAAACGTTACTTTTGCCATTTTAATACTCTCCTTAATAATTATTTGCTAAGCGAAATCCGTTCGCATTAGTCTAGGAAAATAATGTAAAACTGGTTGAATCAACCATACATTTTATTATAGCACACTTTATGTAAATTTGCAACAATTTTAAAAAAATTTGCCAAATCTATTGCAAAATAAATATTTTTGTGTTATATTAATAAAGTACTTTACAAGAAAAATATTTATCGAGGTGTAGCGCAGTTGGTAGCGCGCGTGGTTTGGGACCATGAGGTCGCAGGTTCGATCCCTGTCACCTCGACCAATGAAAAAGGCTTTACAGCCTTTATTTTTTTGCTCAAATATTAATTTTAGTTAATTTTTTATATGATCTTCTATGATTTATCAATCTCATTAATATAACAATCTGTAATAATTCGTAACATAAATGTAATACTTTATTCATTAAATAAAGTGTCGAAATCTGCTAATATTAAGATAGTAGTATACAATTTTGGGGTATTATGTCACAAAATTAGGAAAGGAGGTTAACCTAGTGAAAAAAGACAGGAAATTACTAATTATTGTTATTTTACTTTTAATTATTGTTTGCGTAGTTTGTGCTATTGCTTTTGGAAAGAAAAATCCAGAGCAAAAAGCTCAAATACAACAAAACACAATGTTAGAAGTTAAGAATACAGAAAATTACAAAATCTTAAACGGAAACGTTTCAACAAAATCTGAAATAACCACTTTTTCAGCAGACATAAAAAATGTAAGTGGAAAGCAGTTACCAGCTAATAAACTTAAAGTTGAATTCTTGAATAAATCAGGAGAAAAATTAGGTGAAGTTGAAGTCTATGTTGAAAAAATTGAGGCAGGAGAAATAACACAAGTAACTGCGAGAATGTGGGATGCACCACAAGATATAGCAAATTATATTATTACAGAACAATAAAAATAAAAGGAGAATGTAAAGCAAAATAAAGAACTAAAAAGAAAAGCCCTCGAAAAAATAAAAAGTATGGGTAATGGAAACAAAGGTATAACATTAGTTGCTTTAGTTGTTACAATAGTAATTCTGCTTATTTTGGCTGGTATAACAATTGAACTTACATTAGGAAGCGATGGAATCATTCAAAAGACAAAATTTGCAAAAAATCAAAGTTGTATGCAATCAGATAAAGAAGCAATTCAAATAGCATATTCAACAGTATATCACTTGTATGATAAAGTAGTGACAGCTCAAGATTTACAAGAGCAACTAACATATGATGGAAAAGATGCAGAATGTGAAACTGTTGAAAACAAAAAAATTAAAGTTAAAATTGTAAAATGTGAACATGAATTTTTAGTGGATCCTTCAACTGGTGACATTGAAAATACTACTAGTGATGGTAAGCCCGTTGAAAACAAAATATCAATTGAGGTAGATCCATCAAGTAGTACAACAGAAAGTTATAAACAACAAGTTGTAATAACTGTAAAGAGCAGTAGAGAAACGATAACAGATAATTCAGTAAAAATATTATGGACAACAGATGATTCAGATAATGAACCAGTAGGTTTAGCAAATGGAACTGATTTATCAGTAGAAAACAAAGATGAAAAAACAATGAACAGTGAAACTGTTTATACTGTAACTACTTCAGGAGATTATTATTTATGGGTAAAGGCTATTATAAATGGAAAGAGTACTTCTCAAAAATTTGGACCATACAAATTACTAGCAGCGCCAAGTGCTAAGGATATAATATTTACACCATCAACAGTTGCACCAACAACTTCGTTGAATGTAAAAATTGCTCCTTCAGCAAACTTCCCAGGATATGTATTGCAATATCAAGTTGATTCAACTGTTAATAGCAATAACTGGAAGAATTACACATCAGAGGTAAACATTACTGAAAATACAACAATTTGGGCAAGATTATATAATGCGGCAGAAGATAAAGAAGTAGTATCAAGCTTTGTTGCAACAAATATATGCTTACACACAAGCGGATGGAAAGTTCAAGGTGATAAACACTACTGTGAACTTTGCAGATATAGTGAAAAACATAATTATGAGAGCATAGGAAATTCTGAAATATACAGATGTTCAACTTGTGGAATACGACAAGATCATACCTTTGGTTCTATGGGAATCTGTTCTGTTTGTTTGTATCAATGCAAACATGATGAAAACCATGGATCTGAGTATTGGGAAAATGGAGTTTGTCGCTACTGTGGAGCGCAGTGTCTCCATAACGTTGATTCGTCTTTATGGAGCAATGGCATGTGCATGAAATGTGGAGCAATGTGTGATCATATGTAAGATGGGGCTTCTTGGATGGATGGTAGATGTAGTAGATGTGGTTATGAATGTCAACATCAATATGATTCTTCGACAGGAAGATGTAGTATTTGTAATTATGAATGTTCTCATATGTGGATGGATGGAAGATGTAATATTTGTGGAAAAGAATGTGAACATAGTTATAACATATCGTTATGGTCAAATGGAGTATGCATGAATTGCGGAATGACATGCCAACACCAATACGACTCTACAACTGGAACTTGTTCGATTTGTGGAATGACATGTATGCACACATATGATTCAACAGGCAGATGTTCGATTTGCGGTTACACAGACCCATCATATTCAGGAATGTAAAGATTTCACTAAATGAAAGTTAAATGTGTAAACTATTTTAATAAAGAACCCAAAACTTTATAATTATAGAAAATTTACTTTATATAGAATTAACTTCATATAAAAGAACCAGATTGAACAATACTTTAAGTAAGTTCAAAACTGGTTCTTTATTATAAAATAGAAAAGTTATGATGACTTTTCTATTTTTGTATTCATATATTACTGTATTTTGTATTTTCATAATTGAATTTTATAATATTTATTATACTTTAATTTAGGTTTAACGGAATCCGCCTCCGCCACCTCCACCACCGAAGGAACCTCCGCCGCCCCCGCCAGAAGAGAATCCTCCTCCACCAGAGCTATAACTTTCGGCTCTTGCCTTGGCTGAATTTGCATGAGATATACCTTGAGCAGCATACATATTTATTAAAAATACATTATCATAAGAATAGAAAGAAGATTGCTCAATGATATTTGGATATAGTTCTTTAAATTCTTCGGCTACTTTCTTAGCAATTCCCATCATCTGAGCATATATTAGGTAATCTTCAAAAAGAGTTACCTCAATTGCTTCTCTATCTTTTATTAAAGTGTAGTCTAGCAAATATCTTTTTAATCCTGCTAATTTTAAAGCTTCGTTTCTTAATTCGGTAGTTGCAGAATAACAAGTATATTTAAATAATTTAAATGCTTTTTTCTGAGAACTAACAATAAGACCTTCACTAACTAATTTGTCTTTTTCTCGTGTAATTAAAGAGTCAAACCAATCTAGAATTTTACTATAATGATTACTACACCATTTTTCAAATTCCTTATTTTCTAATACTCTGTCTTTGCTTGCAGAAACAAGCATACCAAAAAGTTCTTGTTCTTTTTCATCTTGAAGTGCTGAAGTGTTTTCACCACTTAGAATGATAACTGAACCTTCTTTTTTGAACAATTTTCCTGTTTCGCGTTGTTCAACTTTTATTCGACCTTCTTTTAACCATTTCAATATTATAGCGCCTAGAATATCAGTTTTATTTTTTAGTATTCCATATTGATAGCCAATGTAATAAGCTCTGTATAAGTTACCACAGGGAATATCTCTGAAATATGGAACATCTTTCGGAATCTTTTTGCCATCTGGACCGAAGTCGAAAGAGTTCTTTTTTGATGCTACTATAAGGATAACTACTATTATCAAAAAGACAGTAAATGGATTAAATATTATAGAAACTAGAAATCCAAGAACTAGTAAGATTGGCGATGGTTTATATGTTGAAGTGTAGTCAGAATTACCATCATTGTAATGTTCAGCACCTTCTTCAGCCATGTCTAAATAATGTTGAAAATTATAATTTAATTTATTTGAACAATTAAAGCTTTCTAAAGGAAATTGAACTAAGATTGTCATATATTCGCTTGTGCTTAATCTTCCATCTGAAGCCATTTCTATTTGACCATCATATACATAAGCTGTACCACCATAGTTTCCATAGCCCCAAACACCTACTGAATCAGGAATAGAAAAGTTTGCACGAATGTTAATTGAAACTTTTCCAATGCTATTGGAAAAATCATAAGGTATAAGTGTCCAGTAAATCATCTGAGAGTCTTCTAGCTCAGATACGAAGTTTGAAATGTTATACTTTACTGAATAAGTGTGTGAACCATAAGAACTAATGCCCCAACAAAGTTCAACACCATTTGAAATTCTATTGATACCACATTTATTTGCTTTACTAGACAATGTTCCAGAAGTATTCCAACTTGATAAAGTCTCGTAAACAGTGCTGCCATCGCTCACTGTTAAATCTGAAATAACAGAATTACCAAGATTGTAATATGGATGATATACTTCTGTTCCACTTGATGTACTACAATTCCAAATTTCTTCGACCTGCGCATTTCCATCATCATCTATAAATATATCCATTGAGATACTGTTTATAGAATTTGCTTCTACGGTTTTAGAAATTGAAAGTAGAATAAAAGCAAACAGTGTAAAAAATAAGATTTTTAGAGTCTTCTTCATAAAACAAATCCCCTTTTGTAAATTTTGGAAAACATTAAGTATAATACAATTATTTCATACAATAAGAAAATTATCAATACAAAATAATCAAAAACTATTGAAAAAACTAAAAAAAACATATATAATAATATATGTTATGCACCAGTAGCTTAGCTGGATAGAGCACTCGGCTACGAACCGAGAGGTCGGGGATTCGAATTCCTCCTGGTGCACCAACTATTTTTTTAGTTAAAGGAGAAAACTAGATGAAACCAAGCTACAGAAGTGAAGATGGTAATATAGTAGAGCTCTTAAATATAAAAGGAATAGAATTCATAAAAACCAAAGAGATAAATTTTGAAGGTGAAATATACTCTGAATTTAGAAATAAAGATAAAAATAAAATTTATTTTGCAATAAAAGATGGGGAAGAGTATAAAGAAATTATAGATGAAAATAAGCTGAACCGAATGATAAAAGAAAATTATAAGGTTAAAAATAATGCGGATATTATAGATTAAAAGAATGTCTTAAAATACAATTAAGTATTTATAAAGACATTCTTTTTTATATTGATTGACTAAACGTAAATTAAAAACTTTAAACCTTAGCGAAAATTTTTTATATATTTGCAATTTTTCATTAAGAAAAATCATAAAAATTTAAATTCATAAAAGTTCATGCAGAGATTTTTGCTATGGGCCTACCGCAATAACCTTGTTATGTGGATTATAAGTATCTCGTGAAAGGCATTCGGTAGATACCAATGTCCCGTTTGAATCATATAAATATTTGTAAGCAACTGTTCTGCAACCATTTGAACCACTTTGTATTACTTTTGTTTCGCCACTTGCAAGTGATGGGTCAGTTTTGTAGGTGGTCTTTGCATAAACAGTAGATACATATTTAGATTCTAATACAACTTTGTAATCTGTATCACGTTTTAATCCATATATGTAAATTTTAAGGATTTTTCCTGAAGTGTCGCAAGAAATTCTAACTGGATAATCTCTGTTATTTGTAAATTTGAAGTCTGGACCTCCCCAAGAAACTGTTGCATCAAGACCCGGTGTAACATAAGATGGCTTAAATCCATGGTTTGTTCTTTCAGTTATTTCTAAGTTTGCATATAAAACTGCATTGTATAGAGTTGAAGAAACTTGGCAAATTCCTCCGCCGTATTCTTGAACAACTTTGCCACCAAAGTAAGCGGGAGCAGGTTTAAATCCTGCAGCAGCGGTTCTTTTTCCAACTACTTGATTGTATGAGAAGGTTTCGCCCGGCATCAAAACCGTGCCATTAATCTTTTGAGCTGCTAAACGAATATTAGTAGAGCGATTGCTATTACTACTTGTGAATGATGTACTAAACTTTGATAACATATCAGGGAATGCTTCATTGCCTATGTCGTTAGTTGAAACACTTGGGTATAGTACTTTTAATGGGATTTCATATTCATCTTTTTCTTCTGAAAGTATTTGTTTTGCTTCGTCCAAGGAAATATCAAAATCCAAACCTGTAGAAGAAGGGTATACCACATAAGGATTTGTTGTGTAATATGCGTCAACAGGATCTTTATGTACCTCTTTGTAAATTGCATCAATGTCTATTTGAGTTGCCTTTTTATTTACAACTGGAATATCAATATCAGAAGTCTTTAAATTTAGCATTTCTAAATTTGAAAGAACGTCTTTCTTGAATTTTTCCTCATCAACTGCAACTCCGTCTTTACCTCTTGTAAGATAAAGTGTGGTTCCATCAACATAGTAATCAGAATTTACAACTTTGTCTGGAAGCAAGCCATTTATCTCATTTATATTAGATGAAAAAATTGACTCGTCATAATTAACATCAATAAATATAGAGTTATTCTTTAGTAAAGAATTTAATATCTCAAAATTATTTTTAAAAATATTTCCAGACCTTCCAATGCTGTAGGCATCAGTAATTGCTTTATCAACTTCAAAGCTAACTCCAAATTGTTTCGGAATAAGCACTGCAGTAAAATCATCGTGTTTAATTGTGATTTCGTGGCCTAAAAAGCTATTCATAATTGCAGATACTTTTTCTGTTGCTTCCTCTGCTGTAAGATTAGAAACATCAATTCCTTGAATTTGAATACCATTTATTATCTTATCATTATTAATGTTGATAAGTGCAAAAACTGTGGAAAATGCGAGTATAAATAATGCCAAAATTGCAAAAATAACAATAAAAACAACAACCTTCTTATGAGAATGTTTTTTTATAAGTTGGTCATTTTTAGCAATAATACTTTCTGCATCTTCCAAAAGTTTTTGACCCTCAGATGGTAAATTAGAGGATAGTTCCGGATTTTTAACTTCAACATTAGTATCGTTAGTATTTTCTTTATTAGTGCTATTATCGGTACTTAAAATTTTTTCTTCATTCATTGTATAAACCTCTTATTTAATTTAAATATATTAAACTATAAAAAAATGTTTTTGTAAAGAATATTCATACTTTTTTAAATTATTCTAAAATCAACTCTGAAATTTATTACATAAAATTGCAATTTAAGGAGAATAATACTAGAAAAAAAATAATTTAAATGTTATACTGTGAAAGAATAAACTAGGCAACAGATTTGCCGATAGAGAAAGGATGATGAATATGGCAGAAAAAACAGAAGGAGAAATGCTAAAAGAAAGACTTTTTGATTGCAAAAAGAATGGATGGGAAAAGACGTCACAAGACATCGGAAAACAAATCTTTGAATATTGTGATGGATACATTAAATATTTAAATGAATCAAAAACAGAAAGAGAAATAGTAAGAAATTCAACAAGAATCGCAAGAGAAAATGGATTTAAATCTATTGATGAATACGAAACTCTAAAAACTGGAGATAAGGTATATTTTGTAAACAGAGATAAAAATATATTCTTAGCCGTAATTGGAAGTGAAAATATTGAAAACGGAATCAATATAATTGGTGCACATGCTGATTCACCAAGACTAGACCTAAAGCCAAATCCAATATACGAAGACAAAGGATTTGCTTATTTTAAAACACATTACTATGGTGGAATAAAAAAATATCAATGGACAACAATACCTCTTGCTATACATGGAGTAATTGTTAAGGCAAGCGGAGAAAAAGTTGAAATAAATATTGGAGAAAAAGATGATGAACCAATATTTACAATTACAGATTTATTACCACACTTAGCTCAAGAACAAATGCAAAAGAAGCTAAAAGATGGGGTAGAAGGAGAAAACTTAAACCTATTAATAGGAAGCATTCCTTACAATGATGAAAAAGTTTCTGAGAAAATAAAACTAAACATATTAAACATATTAAACCAAAAATATGGAGTTACAGAAAGAGACTTTCTAAGTGCCGAGCTTGAACTAGTTCCTGCGTTCAAATGCAGAAGTTTGGGATTTGATCAAAGTTTAATTGCTGGATATGGACAAGATGATAAGGTATCTGTTTACACTTCATTAACAGCAATACTAAACATAGAGAATCCAACAAAAACAGCAATATGTATGTTAGTAGACAAAGAAGAAATAGGAAGCATGGGAAATACAGGAATGGAATCAAATGTATTCTCAACATTCATGTCAGAAATACTAAATAAACTTGGAGTAAACAGACCAAACTTATTAGATAAAATGTTCTGCAACTCAAAAATGCTATCTGCAGATGTTGATGCAGGATTCGATCCAATTTATGCATCTGTATCAGATTTACACAACGCATCATTCTTAAATAAAGGTGTTGGAATAGCAAAATACACAGGAGTTGCAGGAAAAGCAAACGGTTCAGACGCTAATGCAGAATTTGTAGCACATGTAAGAAATATATTTGAGTCAAATGATGTAATATACCAAATAGCAGAACTTGGAAGAGTAGACCTAGGCGGCGGCGGAACAATAGCCTACATTCTAGCAAATAAAGGAGTAGACGTACTAGACTGTGGTGTTCCAGTACTTTCAATGCATGCGCCTTATGAGGTAACAAGCAAATTCGACGTATATCAAGCTTACAAAGGATACGAAGCATTCTACAGAAGCTAGTACAAATTGGGGACGGAGGAAAAATTGTACCGATTCAATTAGGAAAGAGAAAAAGTATATTATTGAAAATAAAAGTAGTTATTATGGAAAAAACCAGAATAGCTACTTTTTTGTTGAAAAGTATAAATGAGTTTGAAATTAATCTGATATAGCATTACGAAAAAGTTCCGTAAACGGAAAAGATTCGTAATGAATAAGAGAATTTAAGCATTATTAAAAAAACATTCCTTGTGTTAAATCTTGTTCTTCTAATAATTTATCTATATTATTTGTAACCCACTTCTTGTGTAAACACCATTCAGGAGCCACAAGCAAATCTTTGGGTGGGTCAGCAGAAATTCTATGAACAACAATGTCTGGATTAATATGTGTAATTATATAAACTAGATTATCCATATATTCGTCATAAGTAATCGGAATGTATTTCCCTGTTTCATACATATTACAAAGCCTTGTATTTTTCACTACATAAGTAGAGTGTATTTTTATTCCAGAAATATTGTGTTTATTTATGAATTTAACAGTCTCAATTATATCGCTGAAAACCGTGAAATTATAGATTTTATTATTAAGAACTTCTTGAACTGAAACCAAGGAAGCTTTTGTTTTGTTTTCAATAGGCAATCCGATCATTATGTGACAAATAACAGGAATATTGTATTTATTTAAAATTTCAACAGCATCAGTGAACTTAGAAGATGAATATCCTCTATTTATTAACCTACCAGTGACATCATTAGAAGTTTGAAGCCCAAGCTCAACAAACACTTTATATTTAGGCATATATGAACTTATCAGTCTTGCAATATCATCAGTTATACAATCCGGCCTAGTGCCAATGTCTAATCCGACAATTCTATCATCAACTAAAGCGGAGTCGTATTTTTCCTTCAAATTTTGAATAGTGTCATAAGTATTTGTGAAATTCTGAAAATAAGCAATGAATTTGTTGGCACGTTTTGCACGGTAACTCTCAAAATATTGCTTAACCTGGCTAGAAATGTTAGGAGCGGACTTTATAAGTTCGCCACTACCTTTGCTACTGCAAAAAATACAGCCACCTGTACCGCATTTTCCGTCTCTGTTAGGGCATGTAAAATTTCCATCAATGCAAATTTTTAAAGTGCGTTCTCCAAAAATTTGCTTAAAATAAGTATTTAAATGATTATATCGTTCCATAGATAGCTCCTAGATTTTTGGATTCAAATATTTTCTATTAATTATTTTATAGTATTATTTCAAATATGTCTATAATTCTTGAGCGTTTTAACTAAGTTAAAAGTACATTTAATTTTAAAGAAGCTAAGTTACAAATATTTATAAGTATCAACTTGATTTGTACTGATAAAAGTGGTATAATTTTAAGCAGAAAAGGGGAGGTATTATATGAAAAAGAATGTAAAAGTAATTGTAACAATTTTAATTGCATTGATTTTAATACTACTAGTTGCCGTATTTGTTGCAACAAAACAACAGCCAGAAGAAATATCAGTAAGCGGAAAAGAAGAACTATATGATAAAGTAGAAAAATATCTAATTGCACAGGAAAAGCCTAAGTATGTGGTAAAAGAAAAGTACGATGAACCAAACTATAACATAAGTGATTTTCAAGTATTTACAGACATTGCAAAACTTGGAATAACTGAAAAGGGCGACGAAACTTACGTTTATGTATGGGCTTTAGTAGAAAGCTATTATGTACAAGATAACACACTAATAACAAATAGTGGTTATTCAATACCATATAAATTTATAATAAAGAACAATGAAATTGTTGATTATAAAATTCCTGATAATGGAACTGAATATCCAAAGTCAATAAAAAGAATATTCCCTGAAAATATAAGAAAAATGTTTACCAACGATCTTACGGATAATAATAAGATTAGAACTCAAGTGCAAGAACATTATTCATATTTATATAAATAAAAAATGAAAAACAAAAAAAACAGCATCTTTTCAGATACTGCTACATTTTATGGTGGGCCAAAAGGAATTCGACGAGCCGCGTCGGGAAAACCGTCTACTGGACGCTTTTCTAATCCTCCTTTTCGAATCCCTCAATAATATACGAATAGAAACAAAAAAACAGCATCTTTTCAGATACTGCTACATTTTATGGTGGGCCAAAAGGAATTCGACGAGCCGCGTCGGGAAAACCGTCTACTGGACGCTTTTCTAATCCTCCTTTTCGAATCCCTCAATAATATACGAATAGAAACAAAAAAACAGCATCTTTTCAGATACTGCTACATTTATGGTGGGCCAAAAGGGATTCGAACCCCCGACCCTACGCTTAGAAGGAATATACGACAATTCCCTACTAATCACCACTAGTACTTAAATAAATCTGCTAATCACCTGAAAAATCAATAAAAAAAGCGACAAAATGTCTAAAAGTTTTGAGGCTCTAAAAAAGGTAAAAATACGAATTTTTTACAATTTGTTAGAGATTTGTTAGAGAAAAGCAAGTTATATAATTACTATTATAATTATATGATATTACAACCTTCTGCTACAGCTTATTCTACAATAATCGTATAATCCTAATTACTATTACATGTAGTAGTTGTGTTAACGATAGTATATTAAGAATGTTTTGAAGTACATAAAATACTTCATGACCTTGATTATTGGATTATTAGTTATCCTATTAGTTCTTTTACTGTTGCACCTGCTGACTGGGGTGGCATTGATTGTTACTATGGATTAATTGAATTTTATAATTTATAAATAACTCCCTTTATACTTTCTAAATTATATTCTATTGATGTAATCCTAAGTAAACTTATAAGAGGGCTTTTGTGCCCTCTTTATAATTATTCTTTTTTACCAATATATTTTCTTCTGTTTACTTCTTTATTTCTATTTATTTTATTCATTACATATATACTGCTAAATAAAACTACATCCACTCCTATTATTATCTTCTTTATGTTATTATTTTGTTCAATATAAGTTCTAATTTCTGAATTTTTGCTTCTTTCAAGTGTATAATTTGTTATTCCATTAAATATGTATATTTTGCAATCGTGTCCGGAAAATTCGTCTACTAGTACAGCAATTATAAATGTTGACTCTGGAAATCCTGTAGTAGTCTTATGCCTTAACAATTCATTGAATTCTTTATCCTTTATTGTAATAAGTATTGGTGGTGCAAATAGTATTATTATACACGTCATAATTATTTGAAACATAATAAAGAACTTCTTCATCTTATAACCCCAATTCTATATAATTTTTTATTTTGTTTTTCCAAGTTTCTGGTGCAATATTTTTCCACCTATTAGCATCAAGTATACCATAATTTATGAAATTAAACAAGTTAACTAATATAGCTGTTTCTGGATCTTCTTTTGACACATACCTATATGCTAAAGCTTTGCATACTTCATAATCAGAACTATCATTATTTACTGATGTTGGTAGGTTTCCTATTAATTTTCTATTAGCAATAAATTTGTTCATTCTAAGGCAATTATCTTGTTCATAATAGTTTTTGAAAACCTCTTTAATCGATGTATTTTTTAAATTTCTGCATACATTTACAGCATCTATATCTTGACATAAATCTTCTTGATTGAACTCTCCATTCGAGTTTCCTATTAATGACATTAGTTTCTCCACATCTGTATTACCTTCCTGACTTTGCAGTCTTTCTTCACTAGTTTTATTTAATAATTGTACTAAATCTCATGCCCAACCACATAAATTAGTTATTTTACTCTGTCTACCAGTAAACTCAATATTCAAATTTTCTGGAGATTGAGTCTTTATTTCATTTCCGTTACTATCAATATATGTTGTATATACAATGTTAGAATTATATAGTAACGACGCTAGAACTGCAGCCATATGTTCAAATTGCATTAGATTATATGCAGAGTTCAAAATATCAAGGTAAGTTAAACCCTGAAACATTAGGCTTTGAGATGAGACAAGCATTTAAGCTATACCCTCGTAATATTGTTTTAAATATTGCTGATAGTCAGGCTGAAGCAAGAAGAAAATTACAAAATATTAAAATTGGACGTGATGCTAATGGGTAATAATGAGAATAAAGAATATTATTCTGAATTATTTAAAGACTATCCGGATGTTGTGAGAGTATATCAATTAAAAGAGATGCTACCTAAAACAGGAAAAAATAAGATATATAAATTATTAAAAGATAAAAAATACATTCGAAAAGAATTGGTAGAGATTATTACATACCTAAAGTTAGTATTATTAATTATTTGATGGAACAATAAAAAATAAATTTGAGCATTGCAGAGCAAGTTGAATTTATACTATAATAAAAAAATAGTAATTAGATAAATTCAGCTTGCTTTTTTGAAAGGAGAGAAATGTTAAACCAAGCTAGTGAAGAAAAAATACTAAAAAGGATAAAAAAATTATTCAAAAATAATACTATTTCAAAAGATATTTCATATTCTGTACAAGAAAAAGATGGAATCTATCAATGCGTAATAAAATAACAAATTAACAGAAAATGGAAACAGTTTTGGGCTACAACAGGCATTCGTGCTGATAGAGGTAATCATAGAAATGCTGGTAAAGTAGCAAGAGAAATAGTGGAACTGTTTGAAGATGAAATTGAAAACAATTGCGAAGCAAAGCAAGAAATGAGTATTAGCGATTTTCAAAATATGGTACAATTAAATACTACAAATTTTGATTCAAATACTACCACAAAAGCTGATTGGGACTTTTATGAGTATATGGAGTACGGGCTATATAATATAATTAAAAATACAGTTGCAAAAAATACTTTTAAAGGTTACAAAAGGAATGTGGAAACATATCTTAAAGAATATTTTTCAATTGAGAAAAATAAAAGAATGGTAAAGGAGCTAACTGCTGATGACCTGGACGATTTTTATAATTTTTTAAGGCAAGAAAAAAATCTGAAAAATGCATCTATTGACCACTATCAAGATAATATTAGTAGTGCTTTTCAATCACTATTAAGAAAGAAAATAGTTAGATACAATCCAGCTGATTTAGTAAATCCTATTAAAGTTGAAACTGTGGAGGTTTCTACATACAATAAGTCAGAAATACTAAAATTATTTGATGTATTGAAAGATGATCCAATTGAATTACCTGCTAAATTTGCAAGTTATTATGGATTGAGAAGAAGTGAAATACTTGGAATTAGAATAGATGCTTTAGATTTAGAAAATAATTATTTTGTAATCAATCATGTGGCTTTACAAGATGATGATAAAGATGCAGAGCAGAAGATATATTTTCTTGATAGAACTAAATCAAAAAAAGGTTATAGAACTTTACCAATATTTCCTGAAATAAAAAAAGATATATTAAATAAAATAGATAGAATTGAAAAATGTAAAGACTTCTATGGTAATACTTATAACCATAAATATGATGGCTATTTATTTGTACATGACAATGGAGATTTCATAATGCCAAATATAAATACCTTTAGATATTTGGTAGAGAATAAAAATCCTCTGAAACTGGTGGGCCAAAAGGGATTCGGCGAGCCGCGTCGGGAAAACCGTCCACTGGACGCTTTTCTATTCCTCCTTTTCGAATCCCTCAATAATATACGAATAGAAACAAAAAAACAGCATCTTTTCAGATACTGCTACATTTATGGTGGGCCAAAAGGGATTCGAACCCCCGACCCTACGCTTAGAAGGCGTATGCTCTATCCAACTGAGCTATTGACCCATTTGCAAATGCAATAATTATTATAATGCTAAAAAATCATTTTGTCAACCAAAATTTTAAAATATATAGCAAAATAGTGTAGATTTTATAAAAAAATCACTCATAATGACCTTTACATTGAATAATTTCTATTTGTCCGTCATTTATTCTATATACCAAACGGTTAACATCATCTATTCTGCGACTCCAAAATCCACTAAAATTATTTTTTAATGGTTCAGGTTTTCCAATTCCACTAAAAGAGTCTCTCTGAATAGATATTAAAAGTTGATTAATTCTTTTAAGAGTTTTTTTATCTTGACTTTGCCAATAACAATATTCTTCCCAGGCATTTATTGAGAAAGTTATTTTATTCATTTTCCATCTCCTTTAAGTCGTCAATAGTTTTACTTACAGTTTTTTTGTTATCTAACTGAATTAACGATTCAGCAAGTGCTTGAGCATTACTTGAAGAATAAAATGGGTCTATAGAGACATCAAAAGGAATTCTTTTTTCTCTAATTACTTTTTTTACAAATATATTAAACGCAGTAGTCATTGTTAATCCAAGTTCATCACATATTTGTTCCATTTGTTTTTTAGATTTTTCGTCAATTCTAAAATTAATTAATGTTTGAGCCATAAAATCACCTCTTTCATAAATATTATACAACCACATAAAGACAATGTCAATACAATGTATTTATATTATTATATATTTTTTTTGAAAAAATATTACATAAAATTGTGGAAAATTTATTATATTTGTTATAGAATAAGTAATATAATATTTGAAATTATTTAAAACCTATACAACGACTTATGAAAAAGAAAGGGATGAGATAAGAATGAAAAAACAAAATACCAACATAAATACAGAAAATAATATGAATACTGATGTAAAAGAGAAAAACAATCTGAAAATCCATGAAGGACTATGGTACTTTATAATTTTTAGTTTATTGGGTTTAATTTTTGAATTTGTGCTGTATCTAATTATGAGTAAAACAGTAGGTGCAAGAGGAGTTTATTTAGGACCATTATGTTTTATTTATGGAATTACAGCTTTAATTATGATTAGGTTTTTGGAACCATTAAAGAATACTAAAGTTAGGTTATTTATTGCAAGTACAGTTCTAATTTCAATAATACAATATGTTTTTAGCTTTATTTTAGAATGTTCTTATGGTGCAAAACTATGGGATTATTCAGGAATAACGGCTAATTTAAATGGAAGAGTATGTTTATTATATTCTATTATTGCTGGATTGATTATGGCAATTTTTATAAAGTACATAAAAAAACATACTGATAAAATCATTAACAAGTTTAAGGGAAAGCCTGCAAAAATAATTGATATTATTTTGATTGTAATACTTATTATTGAAATTTTATTCACAATTTGGGGTTTTATTGTGTATTCTAGAAATGCAAAAGAGACTTTAAATGGAAGAAACTATATCAGTAATAATAATATTGTAGAAAAATTTGAAAACAATGTGTTTACAAATGAAAGAATGGGAAAAATTTTTCCTAATATGAGAATAACAACTGAAGATGGAATACTTGTATATGTAACAAGCATTTTGGAAGAATAAAATAATAAACCAATAATGAAAAATTTTCTGGACAGATTACTAGAATATACATCATTATTTATATGTATGTTTATTTTAAAAATTTACATAAATAAAAATAAACAGTAAAAATTTCGCCCAAAAGGGGACGTCCCCAATTGGCGAAATTTTTTATTTTGGTAATTGAATTTTTGAATTTCTTTTTCTTGCTCTATATAAAGTTATTTTATTTCCAACTGTTTGAACTAGAACAGAATTTGTTGCTTCAGATAATGTATTTGCAATTTCTTGAATGTCTTCTGGTGAAGTTGCTAATACATTTAATTTTATTAATTCTCTTGCTTCTAAGGCATCGTTAACTTGCATTATTAAATTATCTGATATTCCGTTTTTTCCAACTTGAAATATTGCATCAATTTTGTTTGCTAAACCTCTTAAATAAGCACGTTGTTTACTTGTCATATATAATCCTTCCTTTTTTAGTATTTACAAAGCTAACATCTATAATACCAGATTTATGAAATAAAAACAAGAGTTTTTCATAATTTATGTAAATTATATAAAAGTAATTTTATTGTGAATTCTATGTGAAAAGCTGAAAAAAATATTGCAAGGGAAAAATTCTAGTGTTAATATAATGAATGTAAATAAACTTACGGAAATAATAGATTGGAGGAAAAACAAGTGATAGAAGTTAAAAATGTAACCAAAAAGTATGGTAACTTTCTTGCTGTAGACAATATAAGCTTTACAGTTAAAGACGGCGAAGTAGTTGGATTTCTTGGACCAAATGGTGCGGGAAAAAGTACAACCATGAATATGATTACAGGGTTCATTGAACCAACAGAAGGAACAATAATTGTAAATGGTTATGATGTTTTGAAGAAGCCAATAAGTGCAAAAAAACAAATTGGATATATGCCAGAGGGAGTGCCTCTTTATTCAGATTTGACAGTAAAAGAGTTTGTTAATTACATGGCAGAACTAAAAAGAGTTCCTAGAAAAGAGAAAAAGGAAAAGGTTGAAAAAGCACTTGAACAAACAGGAATAAAAGATGTAGAGAAAAAATTAATTAGAAACCTTTCAAGAGGATATAAGCAAAGAGTAAGTCTTGCAGGAGCCTTAATAGGAGACCCAGAGGTTATAATATTAGACGAACCAACTGTAGGATTAGATCCAAAACAAATAACAGAAATTAGAAAACTTATAAAAGATTTAGGAAAAGAACACACAGTAATATTAAGTTCACACATATTGTCTGAGGTTAGCCAAATTTGTGAAAGAGTTATTATAATAAATAAAGGCAGAATTATAGCAATAGACACGCCAGAAAATCTTGAAAAGAAAACTCAAGAGAAAAATGTATTATTGCTTACTGTTGAAGATAAAAACAACTATATGAAAAATTTACAGAAAGATCTTCCTGAAATGCTTGAGTGTAAATTAATAAAGAATAATGATGATGGAACAATGCAATATATGATAAAATCTGATGCAGACATTGATTTAAGAAAGAATCTATTCGATATTTTACCTAAAAATAATGTAACAATATTCGAGCTTAAGAAAGCAGAGAAATCTTTGGAAGATGCTTTTATCACTATTGTTGATGAAAATACTGAAAAACTTGCTAAGAAGCAGGAAGAAGAAATGGCAAAAAAAGAACAAAAAACAAATAAAAATAAGGGAGGTAAGAAATAATGTGGGCAGTATTAAAGAAAGAATTTAAAACATATTTTTTATCACCAATAGGATATGTTTTTGTAGGTGTATTCCTTGCAATATTTAGTATTTTATTCTACATAACAATAATAGAACAAGGAGTAACAACATTTCAATATTTGTTTTACTATGCAGTAATGTATTCTGTAATATTTGTAATTCCGTTATTAACAATGAGAATGTTCTCAGAGGAAAGAAAAACAGGTACAGAACAACTTCTTATTACATCGCCAAGAAGCATGACAGCGATAACACTAGGTAAATTTTTCGGAGCAGTATTAGTAATATTAATACCAATAATACTTACATTTGTATATCTTGGAATACTATGCTATTTTAAAATGCCAGATATGCCAACCGTATTTGCATCAATGTTTGGATTTTTACTTGTTTCAATGACATACATTTCTCTTGGAATGTTCATTTCAAGTTTAACAGAGAACCAAATAATTGCGGCAATAGCAACTATTGCAACATTTATATTAACTTGGTTAGCACCAGAAATATCTAGCAAATTAACATCTATATCATTAATAGAAAAATTCTATCCTTTTACAACAGGATATTTCCCAATAACAGAAACAATAAGTTTAGCAACTGTAACAATTATGTTTATAATATTAACAATAATTGTTATGAAAAGAAGAAAACTAGTAAAGTAGAGGAGGAAATATTGTGAAAGAAAAAATAAAAAATATATTTAAAAAAGGAAAATGGCTTAGCAACTTAGCACTAACAATATTGCTTATGGCTATTGTTGTAGCAGTTACTGTTGGAATAAATGTTTTTGTATCTAGCAGAAATCTTTCTGAAATAGATTTAACAAAAGAAAAACTTTATTCATTATCACAAGAGTCGAAAGATAAGATAAAGAATATACAACAAGACACAAAAATAATTTTATATGGAATGGACAGTTATACAGAAGTAACAAATTATGCTAATTTGTATAACAAAGAAAATTCTCATATTACGTCAGAAACATTAGAAAATCCACTTGATAGATCAGATTTACAAAAAGAATATGGATTAGGAACTAATGTAAGTAGTTTAATAGTGATAGAATGTGGAAATAGAAAAAAGGCAGTAATGACATCTGATTTATATACAACAGATTACACTACATATTCTCAAATTGATCTTACAGAGCAAGCTCTTACAAATGCAATACTTAGTGTAAATTTGGATAAAACACCAAAGGTATATTTTGTAACAAATCATGCTAAATATGCAGAGCACTTCACTTTTGCAAAAGAATATATAAAGAACGAAGTTTATGAGGTAGACGACTTAGATTTGCTTGTAAGCGGAGAAGTTCCATCAGACTGTGATTTGTTAATTCTTACAACTCCTGAAGAAGACTTCAGCGAGTATGAGAAAGATTTAATAGTTAGTTACTTAAATTCAGGAAAAAACATGATGGTACTAAGTGATCCAAACTATGAAAAGGTAGACTTAACAAATTTCAATTCAATACTTGCGTTATATGGAGTATCTGAATCAGAGGGTATAATTTATGAATCTTCAACAAGCAAAATGTTGAACGGATATGCAAACATAATATTACCACAAGTAAGCTCATATTCAGAAATTACATCAAGCATTGCAAAGAGCGATGGAGTTGCACTAATGAATTCCGGAGTAATTAAAATTGCAACAAGTGATGAACTAAGCAATCTTGGAGTTACAACAGAAACTTTAATTTCAAACAACAGCACAGCATTCTTAAGGAACAATACAAGCTTAACAACTGCTTCAAAAACAGATGAAGACGAAGACGCAGGAGGAAAAGCAATTTCGGTATTAGCAACAAGAAACTTGACAACTGAAAATGAAGATAGTAAAAAATCAACATTATTAATAGTAGGAAACAGCTTCTTTGCAAGCGACTTAACTGTTATGTTGTACAATAAGAGTTCAGGAGGAACTAGCACAGTAACAGGAATGGGCTTATATGATAATAGAGATATGTTATTAAATTCTATTGGATATTTAACACAAAGAACAGATATGATAACAGTAAGAAAAGATTTAGGAATTGTTGCATATACAGCAACAGCACAACAAGATCAAATAATTAGAACCATAATTGTAGCTATTCCAGTTGTAGTTATATTAGCTGGAATCGTTGTATGGCAAGTTCGTAGAAGAAAGAAATAAAGCCTGAATAGCAGAAAAATACTAAAAATAAAAATCTAAAAATCTGACGATTTAATTCTTGTATTAGATTAAATTTGTCAGATTTTTTGTAATAATTATGTTTATAAAGAATATTTTATACAATAGGAAGTCGTATTGAACTTTCTTGTGCAATAGGAAAGCTATACTGAATTTCCTAGTATGTAAAAGTTATAGAGAAAAGTTGTAAAGTAAATTTGTATAATAAATTTTCGCATACAAACAAATTTGATGAAATCCTTAGATTTATTTTAATGTGATAGAGGTTGTTATGGAAAGTATAAAAAAGGTTGTAATTGTAGTTTGTGTAATTATAGGAACACTTATTGGTGCTGGATTTGCATCAGGAAAGGAAATATATTTATTCTTTTCAAAGTATGGAATATACGGAATAATCGGAGCAGTTGTATCATCAATCTTAACGGCAGTTATAATCTTGAAAGTACTAAAAATATCAAGGAATAACAACTTAACAAATAACAATAAATTTGTGGAAAAAATAACAAAAAATAAAGAAATAGCAAGCATCATAAAAAATATAATAAACATGTTTCTATTTATATCATATTGGATAATGAGCACAGGTCTTGCAACGTTTTTCAAACAAGAAATGGGAATACCAATTGTAATTACGTCAACCTTGAATTCTGTTGTAGTTTATTTTATATTCATGAAAAGTGTAAAAGGAATAGTGAATTTAAATTCAATAGTAGTTCCAATTATGATAATAATAATACTTGTAATAAGCATGAAAAATTTCCCTGTAAGCGACTTTTTCACATATACAAATGACATATATAAGAAAGTTCCAGTTGCAGAAACTATGTCTGATGCTATAAAAGCAACTACTAAAGCAATTTTATATACCAGTTATAACAGCATAACATTAATTCCAATAATAGTAACACTTTCTTCAAGTATAAATAAGAAAAAAGAAATAAGAGGAGTGTCATTAATAACAGGAATACTTGTATTTATATTAATATTTAGCATATATAAAATGCTTATACTTTCTAATTTGGACATAAAATTATATGAAATTCCTGTACTTGAAATATTAAGTGGGTTCACAAAAACTGAAAAAATCTTATATGAAATTGCAATAGTAGCAGCAATATTTACATCCGAAATCTCTGCAGGATTTGGAATTCTAGAAAACATAAGAGAAAAAGAAAAATACAAAATCGTAGCCTTAATAATGTGCGTGTTGGGAATACCAATCTCATACATAGGATTCGGAAGGCTAGTGGAGGTATTATATCCAGTGTTTGGAATAATTGGATTATTACAGATAATTCTGATAGTTGCATTTAGAGCGAAAGTCAATTACAAATAATTTTTTAATTTAAACAAATCTATTGAAAAACATTGTTAAAACTGGTATAAAATATATAGAGTACATAAAATAGGAAAGGAAATGTACAAAATATTTTGTACAGAAAATATTTGAGTATGAAGGAAGAAAAAAACAAAAGAAGTGCTAAAGTTAGCAATTCGAATAAAACAAATAAACTAATATATTTAGACAAAGAAAAACTAAAAATTGAAAAAACTGAAAATAACAGTAATGAACAAAAACTGAATAAATTCAAGCTTGCAGGAACAGCAATTTTACTGATTATAATATTGGCAATTATGATTACATATATTGTATATGCTAATAACGAAACATTCAGAAATTATTTAGATGAATATGTTCTAAGAAAAGATTTAAGTGAAAGTTCTTTACAATCAATCGAATTAAAAGACTACGACAAATCGACAGTATTTGCATATTCAAAATATATTGCGGTTATAGGAAACAACACATTAACCACATACAATTCATCAGGAAAAAAAGAAGCAGAGTTATCACTAGAAATTACAGAACCACTTATTACAACTAGCGGAAAATATGCGTTAATAGCAGAAAACAATTCGACAAAAATGTATATGGTTTCTGACAGCTCTCTAAAATGGGAAAAGGAACTCGAAGGCAATATATCAAGAGTAACGGTAAATAAAAGTGGCTATTCTGCAGTAATATTAACCGGAACTGCATACAAATCAGTAATTATACTACAAGATAATTCAGGAAACGAATTATTCAAAACATATCTAGCAAGTACGGTTGCAGTAGACATTTCAATATCAGATGATAACAAACAATTAAGCTATGCGGAGATAAATACTAGTGGAACATTAATTCAATCAAATATAAAAACAATAGATATAGATAAGGCAAAACATGATTCAGAAAATGCTATAACAAGTTCTTACAGTGGATCACAAAACAGCTTGGTATTGAACATTGAATATCAGAATAAAAACAATCTTATCTGCATGTTCGACGATTCTATTGTAGAAATAAAGGCTGGTAACAGTAAAAAAATCACAGATATAAATACAAAAGAAGAAAAAATTACATTTTCAAGCATACAATTAAACAATTCGGTAGTAAAAAATATAGAAGATAACAGTGGAATTCTAAGTACGCAAACAGAACTAAAAATAATAAACACATCAAGCGCGAAGGAGAGCACTTATAGATTCTATGGTGTAACAAAAGAATTGTATTGCTCAGAAAGTAAAATAGCTTTGAATCTAGGCTCAGAAGTACACTTCGTTGCAACAAATGGCTGGCTGATAAAAAAATACTCATCTAGCCAAGAAATAAGAAAGATTGTATTATCAGACAATATCGCAGGAATTGTATACAGAAATAAAATTGAAATTGTAAAATTATAATAAAATTATAATAAGAAAGGAAACGAAATATGGGAATTATAATTGATTTAATAATAGTTGCAATATTTGCATTATTTATAATGATGGGATGCAAAAAAGGCTTAACAGGAAGCTTAATAAAATTACTATCTTTTGCAATAGCATTAATATTAGCATTTATACTATATAAACCAGTCGCAAGTATAGTTACTAATAACACACAAATTGATGAGAACATAGAACAGGCTATTGTAAGTACATTCAATGGGAAAACAGAAAATGAACAAGAACCACAAGACAACAAAGACGAAGAAAGCGGAATCAACAAAACAATATTAGACAACATAAATAAAGAAATTGAAAATGCAACAAGTGAGGCAAAAGACCAAATAGTGGATAACACAGCAAAAAGCTTAACGACTACAATCATAAATGTTGGTTCGGGAATATGTGTATTCATCGTAGCAAGATTCATACTATTTATAATAGGAATATTTGCAAACCAAATAACAAACTTACCAATATTAAAGCAGATAGACAAACTTGGTGGAATTGCTTATGGAGCAGTAGAAGCACTTGTAATAATATATCTAATTCTTGCTATAATCTCATTTACAGCTGTAATAAATCCGGAAAACGGAATAGTAAGTGCAATACTAAAATCAAGCATAGGAAGCATGCTTTATAACAATAACTTAATTTTGAAGTTCTTATTCAAATAAAAATAAAAATTTATGTAGAACGAAAGTCTACATAAATTTTTTTCTTAAAATTGAAAAAATTATACTGAATATTATGATTTTATGTAGATTTTGAAAATAAAAAATCATTTTATAAATGGAAAAATGTATAAAAAATATTATTTTATTATTAATTGCCAAATATATTGATATTTCAAATTCTTTTTGATATACTAGAATCACAAAAAAGCATATAGGAGTGAGTTAATTGGGAAGAGCTAAAGAAGGAACGCATGCAAAACATGCTAAAATAGAAGAAAAGCCAAAGAAAGCAAAAAAAAGAAAACAAGAAAAAGTAAAAGAAACAAAGGTACAGGAAAAGGATATTAAGAAAAGCAAAGCACCAAAAAAGAAAGTAAAAACAGTTCGTAAAGTAAAAAGAATAGTAACTGTTATGTTATTAATGACCATTTTAGCAGGAATTTTATTTTTAGGGTATAAAATTCAAAGAAATGGTGGAGGCTTAACAGGAACACTTACAATGTTACTTGGAGAAGATGGAACTAATGTTGAAGACTTAGAACCAATACAAGTGCTAATAATGGGAGAAAGCGGAGTAGATGACTATAAATTAGCAGATACAATAATGGTTGCTTCATATAATCCAAAAACACAGTCAGCATCTATTTTATCTATTCCAAGAGACACGTATGTTGGAAGAAAGGACAGAAAGACAGCATCTACAAACTATCTTCAAAGCTATAAAATAAATACAGTTTTCAGAAGTGGAACAAATATACCAGAGGCAATAGACAGAATAAATGCAATAACAGGACTAGAACTTGAAAACTATGTTATAATTGACACGAAGGCACTTATAAAATTAGTTGATGCAATCGGAGGAGTAACTTTTAATGTGCCAATAGATATGTATTATACAGAAGACACAGATCAGAATTTATACATAGATCTAAAAGCAGGAGAACAACTAATAGACGGAGCAAAGGCTGAGCAATTATTACGTTTCAGACACAATAATGACGGTTCAACATATCCAAGTTCGTATGGACAACAAGACTTAGGAAGAATGAGAACACAAAGAGAGTTCATAAAAGCTACTTTGAAACAAACACTACAACCTAAAAATGCATTTAAAATAAAACAAATAATGGATGTAATGACTGAAAATGTAAAAACTAATATGGATATTTCTAAATTAAAAGCATACATTCCTTCTGCAGTTAAATTTGATGCAGACAATATACAAACAGATATGGTTCCTGGAACTGTAGAAATGTGTAATGGTGTTTCAATATATGTTGCAAACACAAAGAAAACAAAGAAAATTGTAGATAGATTATTTAATGACCAAAGCACAGATGAAACTATAGATAATTCAGATGAAAATGTAGAAAATACTACAACAAATACTAATAAAGCAACTAAAAACAGCAATACTACAAAGAAATAATAATAAAATAAAAGGGGATTAACTTAAAATTAATCTCCTTTTATGTGTTTTTATAAGAATTTAATATTTAGGATAAAAACCTGATAGGTAATTTGAAGCATCATCTTTAGAGTGTTTTTTGCCTTTCTTATTAGATGCCTTTGTTTTACTGTTTTTTCTGTAATTACTGCTCGTATTTTTACTTCTACTTTTACTTGTATTTCTAGTTTTTGATTTAGCCTTTGTTTTAGATTTTCTTCCGTTTGAATTATTGAAATGATGTAATATGCGTGCAAATATTAATAAGAATGCGATTGCGAGTAACAGTTGCATAGCAACTTTAATAAAATCTTCTTTGTAAACAGTATGACTTGCAATTAAATTAGAAGTATATGTAATCCCGTCAATAGTATAGCTAATATTTCCTAAATTAGTGCCTTCTGCAATAGGGGCAGAGATATTATCTGAAAGCAATATGCTTGGAGTTAATGTAGAGACATCAATACTGTTAGGAATCAAAGCAGAAATATCGCTCTCACATAACAAATCCAAACTGCTAGTATCTTTCGTTCCGCCTTTTACGGTAATATTTTGTGCAACGGAATCTTTTGAAAATAATACTCTTTCAGAGTAATTATTAAAGCCATATTCAAACAAAGTCTTGCAATCTAGAGCTCTTTGACTTAATCCTTCATCAGTTAAGCTATCGTGAAGAACAACTACAAGCAAAGAAACATCTCCTTTGGTAGCTGTTGCAACAATACAGTTTTTAGCAGCATCTGTATAGCCTGTTTTTGCACCAGTTGCGTATTCATAATAGTAATTTTTAGTTGGAGTAGATGCATTCTTTCTAATTAACTCATTAGTAGTGTTAAACAAACGGTCATCAGCATTATAAACTTCAGTTGCAGGAAGTGCATAGTATGTTTTTGAAACAATTCTTCTAAAATCAGGAAAAGTCATCGCATATTTTCCCATTAATGCTAGGTCATAAGCTGTAGAATAATGGTCTTCCGAATGAATTCCGTTAGGATTAATAAAATGGGTGTTTTTACATCCAAGCGCAACAGCCTTTTCATTCATCATATTAGCAAAATTTTCAACAGATCCGCCAATATGCTCTGCAAGAACAACTGCTGCATCATTTGCAGAAGGAATAAGTAAAACATTCAAAAGTTGTTCTATAGTTAGAGTTTCGCCTTCTCTTATGCTTGCAATAGAATAACCACTAGGAATTGAATAAACAGCATTATGGCTGGCAGTGGCAGTATCTGTAAGCTTGCAATTTTCAAGAGTAAGAATTGCAGTCATAATCTTTGTGGTGCTAGCAGGGTACATTTTAGTATTGGCATTCTTACTATATAGAATTTTGCCAGAATTTTGGTCCATCAAAAGGCATGCTGGCGAGTATGTACTAGGAACATTAGCATCTGAAGAACTATTATCAGTAGTACCAGAAACGTTTGCAGAGGCATCTGTACTAGTACCAGATGCATTAATAGAGCTACTTGCGTCAGTGCCTGTAGAAGAACCATTTATTGTTTCGGCATATATTAAATTACTATTTAATGTTAATAAAATAAAAAATAAAAAAGTAATCCTTTTAAACTTATCAAAAAATCGCATAAAATCTCCTTAATAAATTGTATGTATATAATACAGTAAAAATAATCATTTTTCAATAGAAAGAAGGTACAAAATGCAAAACATAAACTTAAAAACCAAAATAATAATTGCAGTTGGAGTAATTATTATAGCTATAACAGTTGGAATATATTTCTATAGAACCACAAAAGACAACAGTGAAATTGAAATAACAGAAGATAATTTGACAACAAATACAGCAGTAGAAAACAGTAATGAAACAGTAGAAGAAAATAACAAAATAGTAGTACACATAACAGGAGAAGTAAATTATCCAGGAGTAGTAGTTCTGAAAGAAGGAGCAAGAGTAGTAGACGCAATTGAAGCTGGAGGAGGAGAAACGGACGAAGCTGATCTAAGTAGTTTAAATTTAGCTTACATGCTTAGTGATGGCGAAAAAATATATGTTCCAAACAAAGAAGAAACCTCTCAAGAAAGCCAAGGAAGAGAATACATAACTTCGGCGAAAGACAATTCAGAACAATCAGAAAATGGAGCAAAAAGTACTGGTACAAATTTCAAGATTAACATAAATACAGCAAAACAAGAAGAATTAACACAAATAACTGGAATCGGAGAATCAACTGCAAAAAAGATAATTGAATACAGAACACAAAATGGAAAATTCAAATCAATAGAAGACATAAAGAACATACCTGGAATAGGAGATAGCAAATTCAATGCAATGAAGGAAGAAATAACAGTAAATTAATAAAAGTATAGGCAAGAAAAGAAATAAATTGAAGTGATAAATTAAATTCTGTAAAAAGGACAAATATAAATTAATAATTCTTCAAAACTATTTACAATATATGTATGTTTTGATACAATCGTAGCAAATAAATGTAATTTGAAATTCTATAAAACAAAAAAATATATATACAAATGAAAAGAATTTCTAAGTATATAAGAAATAAAAAACAAGAGAAAGGAATGATGAGAAAATGGGTAAATTGCAACATAATAAAGGAATCACTCTTATTGCATTAATAGTAACAATAGTGGTATTGCTAATATTAGCAGGAGTATCAATTGCAGTAATAACAGGAGACAATGGTGTTATAAAATCAGCTAATCAAGCAAAAACCGAGCAAAGAGGAGGGACAGTAGAAGACAGAATCGCTGTGTGGAAAGCAGGAAAGGCAACTAGTGAATACACACATCGTGAAACAAAAACAGAAGACGAAATGTTGAACGATTTAATAAACGACAAGTTACTTTTTGAAGATGAAATAGACAGAGAAAACAAGAAGATAACAATAGGAAGTAAGGAGATAGACTACTCAACTGGAAACGGAAACGGATTAAAACTTGAACCTGATAATGGCAAAGAAGAACTAATATTAGAATATGAGGTATCGGCAGGAGATACAATAGAATTACCTCATCATTTTTATTCGGACGAGACTGAAACTATAGAATTTAATTTTCAAGTTGACTGGGGAGATGGAATTACAGAAACCGGAATTACAAATGATAATATAAGCACAAAATCAAAACATCAATATCAAAATGCTGGAACATATGATATTAAAATAAAAGGAAAATATGAAAGTTTAAGAGGATCCTATGATGCAATGAAAACAGCCAATTATGATAAATTAAAAAAAGTTAAACAATGGGGGACTACAGGACTAAAGCATGTGAAATTTGAGTTTTGCTATAATTTGAATGAAATAGTTTCACCAACTGAAAATAGTTTTATTAATCTTCTAGGTATTGATTTTGGATATACAGATATACAAAGTATACCAGAAAATTTATTTGCAAATTGCCCTAATGTAACAGTTTTTGCTTCATCTTTTGAAGGATGTAGGAATCTTACAAGTATACCGAAAAATTTGTTTAGAAATTGTCCGAATATAACATCTTTTTACTATACATTTAGTGAATGCAGTAATCTAACGAGTATACCAGAGAATCTATTTACCAATTGCCCGAATGTAGATAATTTTAAAAATACATTTAGTAAATGCAGTAGTTTAACAGGTATACCTGCAAAATTATTTGATAATTGTGAAAAAGTAGAAGACTTTGAATTTACTTTTAACGGATGTACTTCGCTTACTGGAAATGCACCAGAATTATGGAAGAGGGGAACAAACTCCGAAGAAAATGATTATAGAGGATACCCTAGAGGATGTAATTGTTTTTATGGATGTAATAATTTGAAAAATTATAAAGAAATCCCAGACTACTGGAAAGATGCAGGACCTCAGTAAAATACAGTAATCAATAATTCTACAATTTAAACAACCAATAATACGATAATATGTAAAATAATAAATTAAAAGTAATAAAAAAATTAGCAAGCTCTCAAGAGCTTGCTATTATTTTGGTTGCGGGGGATAGACTCGAACTACCGACCTTTGGGTTATGAGCCCAACGAGCTGCCAACTGCTCCACCCCGCGATATTTGCTACTTTCTAAGTATACTATAAACATAATACTATGTCAATACTTTTTGAAATTTTTGTTGAAAATTGGTGATTTCTTGGTGAAATATTACTATAATTTTATTATTTTTGTATCTGTTTATAATAATATTATATTCAATAATTAGTAAAATATTACAATGATTTATAAAAATTTGTAAAATATAAGATCAAGGCAAAATTAAATAAAAATGTTCGAAATTACTAGGGAAACAGGTGATTGAGAACATTTTATTTGTTGTCGTAATCAATTATAAAGTATACATAATGTTAAAACAGATAATCAAAAATCCCTTTAAATAGGCATATTTGGAAGATTATAAAATTTGGACCAAAATAAGAAGTAAATAAACAAATAAAATCTGTTATAAAAAATGTAATAAAAATTTAATAAACTATAAAAAAATGCCTTCCGCAAGCATTTTTTAGGTATGGAAAAAATTGATAATGAAAGTGGGTTGAAAAATCTAAAAAAACGTGGGATAATCAATAAAAAAAGTGCAAAAACCATTGAAAAAACAGCAAAAATAAGGTATAATAAATATTAGTCAAAAAATAAAAGTCTAAAATCAGAAGACTTAGAAATATAAGGAGGAGCAAATTTATGAAGCAAAGATTGGCAAAGGTTATTTCATCAATGCTTGTTGTTGCTATTTTGTACGCTAATTCAGCTGCAGTAATCAGTTATGCAGCTGATAGTTTGTTGAGCGACAAAGAGCTTGAAAACCAAAAAACTCAAACCAACAACTCAAACGTAGAGTTTGATGCTTATTACGAAGGAGGAAAGCATAAGGCATACAGCGATGTCAATTCATCAGATACAAAGTTAAACCTAGAATTAAATGTTAAAGATGCTGGATATCTAAAAGATATTACAGTCAGCTTTGCAGGTTCAAACTTTAATATTGTAGATGATGGATCTAATGCAGATAAAATACAAAGATTTGATAGCGAAAATAAAGTAATTGCATTTAATCAAATAGATGCAGGAAATACTGTAGTGAAAAAATTAACAATAGTAGCAGATAAAAGCGATGTCGTAAGCGAAGATGTGCTAGGCAAAGATAATGACATAGTTTTAAATGCAGTATATGTTAATAAAGATGGAAAAGAAATTGCAATTAACAAAGCAATAAAGTTAAATGCAAGCTGGAAAACAGATGATGCAAAAGCTAAATTAAGTTATGAAATTACAAAGTATATTCCATATTCTGTTGGAAATACAAACAAAATAATAACTCAAGCAAAGGTAACATCTGGAGTACAAGATAGTGTACTTCCTATAAAAGAAACAAATATCGAAATAGTTGCTCCTAAAATAAATAATGAAAATCCAGAAAGTGCTACTGTTGTTGCAAATTCAACAATAGCTACAAACGGAGAAGAAAAAGCAGAGAGCTTTGGACAAGATAATTATTCTTATGATAGTACAACTGGATTAATAAAAATTAATGTAAAGAATGATGCAAAGGACGGAAAAATTGCTTGGAGTAAAAATACTCTTGATGAATATGTAATTACTTATGTATATTCATCAAATGCATACAATGCAACTAAAGACCAAGTAACAAGAGTTACTTATGAAGCAAATTCAAAAATAGCTTTATATAATTGTGGAACAGGTGTAACAAGCCTAACTGCAAGAACAAACGGATATGAAGATCAAGCAGGAAAGCTTGGAGAAATAGTTGATTTCAATTTTGCTACAACAACAGAATTAAATAAAGGATATATGTATACTAATAAAGTTGCAAGTGATGAAAACAAAAAAGAAACAGAGTTTGAAACAACAATGACAGCTAGCATATCTTTTGCTGATGTAGTAGATTCATTAGAACTTACACAAAAAGAAGATAGCTTCAAAAATGAAAGTCAAAATATAGTTGCAACAGGAAGTATTTATAACAAGACATTAACAATTTCTAAAACAGAATTTAATAAAATACTTGGTGAAAATGGACAAGTTACAATATTAAATTCAAATGGAGAAACAGTACAAACAATAAATAAAGATACTGCTACAACAGGAGATGATATTGTAGTAGACTTATCAAATAATAAATTAAGTACAATTTCAATTGTAACAACAAAACCTATTGCAAATGGAAATATTTCTTTCAAAGCCACAAAAGTAGTTGCAAAAGATGCAATATATAGTGAAGCACAAATAGGAAAATTTGCGAAGTTAACAAACTCTTATACAGGAGTTGCAAAAAATGAAGGTATTACAATAGTAACATCTGAAAAAACTTCTGATATAGAATTAAAAGAGCCAACTCATAAAGCAAGTATCACAACAAATAGAGATACATTATCTACTATAGTAGATAATAAAGATTTTAAGATAACTGTTACACTTGAAAATGACAGTATTGATGACAAGTTATATACAAACCCTAAAATCACTGTAAAGCTTCCAAAACAAATTACAAACATAACTGGAACAGCACAGGTATCTTTAGATGATGAACTTACAATGAAAGTTGAAGATACAAAATTTACAGATAATAGCGATGGAACAAAGAGTATAGAAATTCAACTTCATGGAACACAAACAAAATATAATAACTTTGCAGCCAAAGGTGCTACAGTAGTTATTTCAACAGATATAACATTAGATAATTTAACACCTTCAACAGATACTCAAATAGGACTTCTAGTTGAAGATGGAGACGGAACAAGTGTAGAAAGCTCAAAAGCAATACAATATGTTGCTCCAACAGGAGTTGTAACAACAAATACTGTATCTGGATATAAAGATGGAGCACAAGATGTAATGTCAATAAGTGGTGAACAAAAAGAAGCACTTATACCAACAGCAAGTGCTGCACAAACACCAACATTCACTATGAATGTTATAAACAATTATGATGCTACATTAAAAGATATAGTTGTATTAGGAAGAATTCCTTTCGCAGGCAACAAAGATATAGCAACAAATGCAGACTTAGGTTCAAATATAAACTTAAATCTTAACACTGGAGTTTCTGTTACAGGAAATGAAAGTGGAAGTGCAAAAGTATACTATTCAACAAATGGAGATGCTACAAAAGATTTATCAAATACTGCAAATGGATGGACAGAATCTACAGACAATATTGCAAATGCAAAATCATATATGATTGTATTTAACAACTACGAAATGGTAAAAGGTTCAACATTCACATTCTCATACAAAACAAATCTACCAGCAAATCTAGAACATAATAAATCAGCTTATGAGAATTATGTTGTTTACTATAATAATGGAGATACTTCTGATAGTACAACAGCAACAAAAGTTGGAGTTACAACAGGAAGTGGAGCCGTTATAAGTGCAAAACTAGAAAATATTACTGGAACAGATACTATAGCAAATGGAGAAATAATAAAATATAGACTAACAGTAGAAAATACAGGAACAGAATCAGCACAAGGATTAAAAGTAACAATGCCATTATTATCAAGTATGTCTTATGTTGTTGAAGATACTGAAACTATATTAGGATATAAAGTGGCAGAAGGACTTGAAGTAATTCGAGATGACCAAGGAAATACAGCGCAACAATTAAATATCACATTAGAAGATGTAAATGCACATTCTACTTTAACTAAAGAAATCTGGATATTAACAGATACCTCAGAAAGTGAAGAAAAATTTGAAACAAAAGCAACAGTTTCAAATGGAGATGTAAAAGCAGAAACAAATTCAGTAAGTATTTCTCTAACAAAAGTTGATTATATTGCACAAGTTGTAAGTAGCACAGATAATGTAAACACAGACGATACATTCAGATTTACAATGTTCGTTAGATCATCAGATGCTAATATATCAACAGACGATGACGGAAACGAAGTATATAATGGAAGCAGACAAAATTCTGTAATCTCAATGCAATTACCTGCAGAGTTTACATTAGATAATGTAAAAATTGATGACGAAGATAAAACGAGTGATGCAACAGTTTCAAATGGAAAACTTTCTATTAATATAGGAACAGTTGGATATAATAAAGTTGCAGTTGCTGTAACATTAAAAGCTAAAATGGTTGATGCAAATGTATATGAAAAACAATTAAGTATTACTCCAACAGTAAAAGGCGATTCTACAGTAGAACAATCGATGAAATCTGTAAATATTACAATAAACAAACCAGGACTTGAAGTTAAACAAACATCTTCAGTACCAACAGGAACACCTATTAAGGCTGGTGAAGTATTTAATTATACATTTACTATTAAGAACTTAGCAAATACAGTAATATCAGATATTAACTTTACGGATATTCTTCCTGAAAATGTATTATTCTCAAACTTACAATTAAAAATAGGAGAAAATACAACAGTATCTGCAGAGACAGATGACAACAAAAATCCTATAGTAAATATAGGAATGTTAGAAGGAAAGCAAGAAGCAACAGTTGTAATAAATGTAGTTGCAGGAAGAATTACAAGTGATGTAAGAATTTCAAATAAAGCAGAAATAAAGCATGCTGTAGTAGGAACAATTACATCAAATACAGTTGAAAATACAATAAAAGGATATAATCCAACTGGAAAAGATGATGAAATAATTCCAGTAGACAAAGAAACCAGAATGATTGCAGGTGTTGTTTGGGTCGATAAAAACCAAAATGGTGAAAGAGATTCAGACGAACAATTAGTAAATGATGTTGAAGTTATGTTATTAGATAACTCAACAGGAGATATAGCAGTTGATTCTAATGGAAATAAATTAACAACAAAAACAGATGGACAAGGTGCTTATGCATTCAATAATGTTAAGCAAGGAAGATATACAGTAATATTCTTCTACGACTCAGCAAACTATAGTGTTACAGATTATAAAAAACAAGGAGTAGATGAAACTAAAAATTCAGATGCTATTGAAAAAGATGTAATATTATATGAAGAAAAATCAAGAAAAGCCGGAGTTACTGATGAGATAGTTTTATCAACAAGTAATGTATATAATGTGGATTTTGGACTTGTAGAAGACAAAAAATTCGATTTAAAATTAGACAAGATTATAACAAACATCACAGTAAATGATAAAAAAGGAACAACAGAACATAGCTACAATAAGAACTTTGCAAAAATTGATTTCGAATCAAAATATGCTGATTCTTCAACAATGATTGTGGAATATAAAATTACTGTAACAAACGAAGGTGCAATACCTGGATATGCAAAGAAAATAGCAGATTACTTACCAGCAGAATTAAAATTCTCAACAGAGCTTAACCAAGACTGGTATGAAGGAAAAGATGGAGCAATATACAATAACTCACTTGCAAATACAGTAATTAATCCAGGAGAAAGCAAAGAAATTAAATTGATATTAACCAAAGCTATGACAAAGGAAAGCTTTGGAACAATAACAAACAATGCTGAAATTTATGAGGCATCAAACGACTACGGAGTAAAAGATACAGATTCTACTCCAGGAAACAAACTAACTAATGAAGACGATTACTCAACAGCAACAGTTGTTACAGGAGTAAAAACAGGACAAATATTTATTTACACAACATTAGCAATAACCGTAATAGCTATAATTGGTGTAGGCGGTTATATGGTAAAAAAGAGAGTTTTAAAATAGAAGGGAGGTTAGAAGATGAATAAAAATAAAATGATTAAATCATTAAAAACAGTAGTAGCAGGATTTATACTTATAGTAATGTCATTAGTGCTTTCTAAAACTGTAAATGCATGGAGCGGAAGTACTTCATCAGGTATGGCAAATACAACAATAGCAGATAGTAGAACAGGATACTTCCCTCAATATGCATCAGATGGCATTATTTATTGTAATGACCAAGATTCAATGATAAGATTTGGATATACAGATTCAAACAGATATTATCCAACAACTGCAGACTATGCAGCAGGAATGGGAAATGTAACCAGTTCAAGAATTGCAACATATTCTGATAGAGAAAGAGCAGAATCGTTCTTAAAATATTGGATACAGCAAAGCTCGTACTCTGACCATATATGTAACGAGTCAGACAAAGAACATGTTGTTGCAGGAAGTTTTAATGTATCTTATTCTGGAATGGTGGAAGTTGCTAATTCTGGAGTTGATTATAGCAAACCATATATAATAAAAATAGAAACAAATAGTGCTGTGGAAATGAATGCTGTACGAAATGCTAGAAAAAATGCTATGCTGAAAATCCAAAACAACCTTGCTAAAGAACATCAACCACCAGCTCTAAGTGGAAATGGAAGACATATATATAACTCAATAAATAGAGAGTATAGTAGCTATGATGGAACAGATCCTGAAAATGGACCACAAGTTGCAGTTCCAACAAATAGTAGTGGAGGAAGAGGATATTCAGCAAGTTTTAGAAGTGGAACAATAGATACAAGAACTTCATCAAGTTTTGAGGAAATTGTAAATGCTTACATTTATTCTGCACAATATCATGTATCAAGAGAAAATCCTTCGCAATATAGCTTAGTTGATATACAAGTTGCAAACTGGCTTCAAAATGACCATAAAGGAAGTGCACACGGATTTAATGCAGATGGAACAGGAAGCCAAACTCTAAAACAAGGAGTAAATAACACTAGAGGATTAGAGTTATACAATGAAGCAAAACAATACTACAAATTTACACAAGAAATTAAATCAGGATATAAGGCAACGGTAAATGTTGACGATGCACAAATATTTGTAAGTAGAGATGATGGAAATAGATCTAATGATGAATATATAATAGGACCTGTTTCTATAACATATCCATATTACAAAAATATTTCTTACATGACAGATATCATACTTAACACAACGAATAAAGATGGAGGTTCTGCCTCATTAAGCTACAATGCTGGAGAATTTAAGATTATTATGCAAAGCCAAGGAGATACCAAATTAACAGGCGGAACAATATTCCCAGTTAAGAATGAAAGCTTCTATATAGTATTAAATGCTGCAAATGCTGCTTATCCAGATAACATTGAAATAAATGGACAATTTGAATATACAGATTATGCAACAACAAGTTATACAACACTAGATGCAACAACAAGAATATATACTTACAAGGGATATACAGTGATGTCGGAGGTAAAATTAACAGCTACAGAAAATTGGAAATATTCATATGATGAGCAAACAGGAACTCGCTATGTAGACTATGGCTACAGAGATGATGAGGGAGTTTGGCATCCAGATGTAAGAGAAGAACCCGTTTATGAAAAGAGAGAAGGTTCAAGCTCTGAAGAGCATAAGATATATGGATATGTTTCTCAAGTTTATGTACAAATGGATTTAAACAATTATACAACAGATGATTCTCAACAATTAAGAGGAGTACCAACTAGTACAACTTTTGCACATAAAACAACAGCAGAGGCATCTAATGAAATAGATCTTACTATGAAAATAGGAGGATATACATTCGTAGATGTTAAAGCTGGAAAAGAATATGAACCAAGTGGTAACAGAGGAACAGATGGTACAAAAGCAATGTCAAATGTTACTGTAAAACTACATCAGAGAAAACCTAATGGCGACGAATCTGTAAAAGCTGAAACAAAAACAGATGGAAATGGATATTATGAATTTAAAGATTTAAATTCACTATACACATACTATGTTGAATTCGTATACAATGGACAATATTATGAGCCAACAGTATACAAGAGAGACGGAGTATCTTGGGAAAATAGTTCAAAAGGTGTTGACCCATTATCAGATAGACAAGCATTTAATATGAAGTTTAAAGAGATTGGTTCTACTCCAACAAATGGACAAAGATATTCACAAGATAACATATATGCACCAGTATATACAAGAGATGATTTATATTCTGGCGGATATATAGATGAATTCGGAAACTTAACAAGCAAAGGAAATGGTGGAGATAGCCAAAGTACATTTGCAAAAGATTGTATGTTATCATCTTACACAGGATATAACCAAGGTGGATTCAAAAAGGATTACTACCCAGTATATCAAAAATTTGTTGTAGATGATGTTGTAACACCAATTCATAAAGTAATGAAAGTTACAGATACATCAGGAAGAGATATAACAACATACAATGCATTATATGCAGGAGAATACAATAACTTATATGTAAATCAAGGATACATTTTAAGAGAGTCAGCAGACTTATCACTATATAAAGATGTATTAAAAACAACAGTTGAAATGAATGGTAAAACACAAACATATAAATATGATAAGAATGATCCTGATAATGTAATCGAATTAAAGGCATCTGATGTAATGGCATATTATAGCAGAAGCTACTCTAGAGAATTATATAAAGAAGATTACTTCAAACCTCTAGATAATACAGAAACTGCACTTGATAATGATGAATTATTAAAAGTTTATGTAACATATAAGATTAGATTAAGAAACTCTGCACAAGTAATTGCTGCATCAGGAGTAGAAATCGTAGATTACTATGATAATGAGTATCAATTAATTGGTAGTGATGATACACTTCAACCAAGTGAAGAACAATATAGACCTTATGTTGCTGATAGAAAAGGAAAAACTATAGATTCAAGTATTAAAGTAAAAACAAGCAACACAAGTAAATATGCTAGATACAATGGTTCAACTCAAAAGAACATTACTGGATATAACACAACTTATATTACAGTAGAAACAACAGATGGAAAAGATGAGAGAATTTTACAACCTTCTGGAGACCTATATATCTATGTAACCTTCAAAGTTAAGGATATAGGAAATCTATTAATCCTTGATGATGGAAATGGTACAAACGATAATGGTAAAGTAAACATTGTAGAAATAAACGGTTACAGAACTTATTACGGCGATAAGAGCATTGCTCCAAACGCAAACAATAGTAAGACAGATACAGAATATAATCCAGGAGATGTAGCAGGTCTAGTAGATGTAGATTCTATTGCTGGTAACATTAATACAGATGCAATAGGAAGACTTGGAAAGAATACTACATTCGAGGATGAAATGAATAAAGACTCTGGTCTACAAAACACATTAAATTCTATAAGCCAAAGCGATCCAGACTATGCTGTTAAGGTAAATGAAGCTAAGACAAAATGGTTAAGAGAGAAATTTGGAATGGAAGATGATTCAGATAAGGCTCCACAAATTAAGATTAAGCTTTCAAGTGATGAAGATGCAAGAAGCGTATCTGGTATGGTTTGGGAAGACAAGAGAACTGAAACAGTAAACAATGTTGCAAGAGTTGGTAATGGTAAGATTGACGAAGACTCTGGAATATCTGGAGTAAGAGTTCAATTAGTAGATATTAGACAATCGGCTAAAAAAGGACAAGAAATAATTGCTAAAACATTAAGAACAAATGGAACAAGTTCTTGGACTTGGAATGAAAACAGTAATCAAGCTTCATTAAATAATGCTCCAACATGGGAAACTGCCGATACTACAACAAGTGCTGGCGGAGACAAAGGAAGCTACTCATTTGTAGGATATATTCCATCAAATTATGTTGTAAAATTCATTTACGGCATAGACGGAATGGAAAAAGACGCAAATGGCGGAATAATCTATAATGGACAAGATTACAAATCTACAGAATACTATACACCAATATCAGATTCAAACGGAAACGTTGCATTTGATATAAGCAACCCTGACAACAACGCTTACACTTATGTAGGAACTATGAACTATCCTGTAAATCCAGGAAGAACTTACAATATATATAATGCTAAGGGCAATGATCCAAGCACAACATACTTCTTCAACTTAGCACAATCAGATTCAGATAATAAAGCTGGAAATCGTTACTCTGACGCAAGAGATATAATGGGACCTAACACTGAAGGACAATTAGTAGCAGGAACTAGAGAATATGTAAATAACTACAGTAATAATGCTGGAAACGGTGTTACAAATAGTAGAGCGAAAGAATTATACGATAGATCATCTACAGACTTTACAAGCAATACATTCATGGTTGCACAATCTGGTCAAATTAATGTTGAAATCGAGTATAACAGAACAGAAAGTGAAACTGGAGATATAACAGGAAATGGTAGTCAAGATAGTCAAACATCAGACAACTATTCAAAGGCTGGTTACTATAAGATACAAAACCTAGATTTAGGTTTAGTTGAAAGGTCAAAAGCTCAATTAAAAGTTACAAAACAAGTAACAAACGTAAAAGTAACACTTGCAAATGGAAATACATTATTTGATGCTTCTGGTAGAGCAACAAACGTTCTTTGGAGCAAACATGTTGCACATGAACAAGATACAGAAAACACATATACAGAAAGAAATAACTACCAAGATCAATTAATGAAAGAACCAAGTGCAAGAAGCAATGCAAATAGCAAAGGTCTAATCCAATTAACAATGGACGAAGAATTAATGCAAGGTGCAAATATCAGAATCACTTATGCTATAACAGTAGCAAACATTGGTGAAGTAGATTATGAAGGAAATGAGTTCTACTACACAGGATTCTTTACAGATGATGTAAACTATTATACAGGAAAGAACGGTGCAACTGGAGTTCAAACAATAGTTACAACCACTCCTGATAACTTGATAGATTATGTAGGATTCAAGACTGATGAAAATACTGGTGGTACTACAACAGTTACAAGAAACAACTTACAATTTAATGCTGAAGACAACCCTGATTGGGAAGTAATTCCTCTAGAAGGAGATAATAGCATAACATCAAAAGATTACTTAGATGGAACTGCAAAAGAAAAGGCTAAATTGTATAAGACAATAGTTGTAACTAAAGATACTGCAAGTACTAAGAAGGAATTAATTCCTATAATCGCTGACCAAGACTCAGCTACAAAGATTAAAGATACATTCGATAACGACCCATTAAATGCTTTAACAACAGTAAATGGAACAAGCAGTGTATCTGGAGTACAATTAGTATTAACACAACCATTATCTCCAGACAATACAAAGGGCGATGATATGAGTTACAGCAACTTAGTTGAACTTGTTAGAACAAGCAACAAGCTAGGTAGAAGAATGGCATACTCTGTAGTTGGTAACCAAAACCCAACAGAAGAGCCTGCAGAAATTGATGCAGATACTGCTCAAGATGTAACAATATTACCTCCATTTGGACAACACTACATTTACTATGTATTAAGTGGATTAGTTGCAGGAATCTTAATAATCGGTATTGTAACAACAATTGTTATAATCAAAAAGAGAAAATAAGATTCTAATATGAATCTAAAATAGAAAGAACTCGACTTTAAATAGTCGGGTTCTTTTTTGCGTGAGAGAATAAATAAAATAATTATTTATTCTCTATTTGATTCTTTTAAAAAACAATTTGATTTACAAGGTTTTATTTATATTGAGCCCTTATTTTGAATAAAAAGAAAAGCTAAATTTAAATAAAAAGCTCAATAGATATGTTACAAATGTATAAAAATCAAATATAAAAAATACATCAAAAAGTAATAAAATATAAAAAATGATTTTTTGAAAAATGATAAAATACTAAATATTTATAAAAACTAAAATGAGATAAAAATATATGAAAAACGCATAAATACTAACATAAAACAAGGGAAATAGCTAAAACGACGGAATTAAAAACAAGATATAAAAAGATAATAAAACGAAAAAATGATTTTTTTATAAAATGTAATAAAAATGTAATATTGATGATTAAATTATATATAGGGCAAAATCCAAAGTCCGCTTATTTCAACGCTTACAGCGATTAATTTTTAAAAAATAACATAAAATCCCCTTAATTTTACAAAATATTCCAACAACTAAAGATATTGATATATCAAGCTTTTTGAAAGGTAATAACATAATGCGTATGCTTTTGACATTATATCTCATATGTTGTAATATCTACCATGTAAACAAAAGGAGGAATTATTTCAGATACTGAATATAGAAAAATTAAAGTAAATTGTAATAAGCATAAAATATAAATTGGGGGGTAATAGCAATGAAGGTTATTAAAAGAGACGGAACAATAGTAGAATATGATAGAGAAAAAATAAGAATTGCAATAGAAAAGGCAAACAAAGAAGTTTCTAGAAAAGAAAAGGCAACTGATTCTGAAATCGAAGAAATAATGAGTTACATAGAAGATTTGAAAAAAGGTAGAATCCTTGTTGAAGACATACAAGACATTATTGAAGAAAAATTAATGGAAATAAAAAGATATGAACTTGCAAAAAAATATATCACATATCGTTACACAAGAGCTTTAGTTAGAAAAGCCAACACTACAGACCAATCAATTAAGGAATTAATTGAGGGAGAAAGTGAATATTGGAATAATGAAAATGCAAATAAAAATGCTAGAGTTGTTACTACTCAAAGAGATTATTTAGCTGGAATAACAAGTACAGACATAACAAGAAGATTCTTACTTCCTGAAGACGTTGTAAAAGCTCATGACGAAGGAATTATACATTTCCATGATGCTGATTATTTTGCACAAAATGCTTTGACAAACTGTGAATTAATAAACCTAGAAGATATGCTTCAAAATGGAACAATAATGAATGGTGTTATGATTGAAAAACCACACAGATTTATTACAGCATGTACAATCGCAACACAAATAATACTTGCTGTTACGTCTTCTACTTATGGTGGAGCAACCGTTTCGCTTGCACACTTAGCTCCATTTGTAAGAAGTAGTTATGAGAAATATTATAAAAAATATAAAGACAATGGATTAAGCAAAGAACAATGCGAAAAGTTTGCAAAAGAAGATACTAAGAAAGAAGTTGCAGATGGTGTTCAGACATTCAACTACCAAGTAAATTCAATGACTAATACAAACGGACAGGCACCTTTCTTATCTGTGTGTATGTATTTAGGAGAAACAGATGAGTATAAAGAAGAACTAGCAATGATAATAGAAGAGTTCTTAAATCAAAGAATATTGGGATTCAAGAATGAGAAAGGTGTTTATATTACACCAGCATTCCCAAAACTTCTTTATGTTCTTGAAGAAGACAATATACATGAGAATAGTAAATATTGGTATCTAACAGAACTTGCGGCAAAATGTACTGCTAAGAGAATGGTTCCAGATTACATATCAGAGAAAATAATGAAGCAAATGAAAGTAGATGCAAATGGAGATGGACAATGTTATCCATGTATGGGATGCCGTTCATTCTTAACTCCTTATATAGACCCAGTTACAAACAAACCAAAATATTATGGTAGATTTAATCAAGGTGTTGTAACAATTAACTTAGTTGATGTTGCTTTATCATCAGGAAAAGATTTAAAGAAATTCTGGAAAATATATGATGAAAGACTTGAACTTTGCCATAAAGCTTTACAAGCAAGACACGAAAGACTTGCAAAAGCAACTAGTGATATTGCTCCAATACTATGGCAACATGGTGCATTTGCAAGATTACCAAAGGGTGCAAGCATACATCCATTATTACATGGAGGATATTCTACAATATCTTTAGGATATGCTGGATTATATGAGTGTGTTAAATATATGACAGGCAAGAGCCATACAGACAATGGAGATGGAAAAGATTTTGCCATAGAAGTAATGAAGAAAATGAATGAAAAATGTGCAGAATGGAAAGATGCAGAAGATATTGATTACAGTGTTTATGGAACACCTATAGAATCTACAACATATAAATTTGCAAAATGTCTACAAAAGAGATTCGGAAAAATAAAAGGAATTACAGACAAGAACTACATAACAAATTCATACCATGTTCCTGTATTTGAAGAAATAGATGCATTCTCTAAATTAAAACTAGAGAGTGAATTCCAAAGACTAAGCCCTGGAGGAGCTATATCTTATGTAGAAACTCCAAACTTACAAAACAACTTGGAAGTAGTACTTCAAATAATGAAATTTATCTATGACAACATCATGTATGCAGAATTAAACACAAAATCTGATTACTGTCAAAAATGTGGATATACAGGAGAAATACTAATAGATGACAATCTAGAATGGTATTGCCCAAACTGTGGTAACAGAGACCACAACACATTAAATGTTGCAAGAAGAACCTGTGGATATATAGGAAGTAATTTCTGGAACAAAGGAAGAACTCAAGAAATAAAGGAGAGAGTACTTCATATAGATAACAAAGATGATGATTGCGATTGTGATGAATGTAATTGCGACCACGCAAATACAGATACAAGTAAAGAAGAAAAATCAGAAGAAAAACAAATGAATTTTATGGATTACGATGTTGAAGAAGAAATAACAAAAAGCAAAAAACATATGAAACAACCAGCAATGGTATAGAAAACTATAATTCGCCCAAAAGAAAAGCTCGCCCAAAGAAGAAAAACTTTCGCCCAAAGGGGACGCCCCTTTTTGGGCGAATTAATAAAATAAATTCGTAATGCAAAAATAAATAATTTAACAATAACTAATATAAAAGAATGAGAAAAATAAGAAATGCTTAGAAATGTTGAAAAATTGAAAAATAGATAATGATAAAAGGAAGGGAAGCCAATGAGATACAATAAAATCAGAAAAATGGATATATCAGATGGACCAGGTGTAAGAGTTTCTATATTTGAACAGGGCTGTACTTTTAACTGCAAGGGTTGCTTCAACCAAGAAACACACGATTTTGCAGGTGGAAAAGAATTTACAGAAAATACGTTAAACAGACTATTAGAATTATGCGATAACCCTAATATAGAGGGATTATCTATATTGGGAGGAGAACCAATGCACCCAAAGAATATAGAGGGAACACTTGAAATTGCAAAAGCTTTCAAGAAAAAATTCCCTAAAAAGAACTTATGGGTATGGACGGGATTTTTGTTTGATAAAGACCTGAAAGATAAAGAAGTATTGAAATACATAGATGTATTGGTTGATGGACAATATGTTGATGAATTACACAATCCAACTTTAAAATGGAAAGGATCATCTAATCAAAGAGTAATAGATGTCCAAAAAAGTTTAAAGAAAGACGAAATAGTGCTTTTTTGTGATTAAATTAATATCAAATAAGGATTGGATAAATTCGAAAATAAATAAATCAAAAAATAAATAAGTCCAAGAATAAATAAACTCAAAATAGGAAAGACTCGAAATGCTTCGGGTCTTTTATTTTGCTACTTGAAGATAATACTAGAAGTAGGAGAAAACAGGCTTTTAATATGTGCTATTTTAAATAAAAAATCAGTTTTATTAGTAACTCTGAAAAAATCATAAAAAATTCTAAAATATTAACAAAATTTATTCCAAATTTGCTTGACTTTGCTAATTAATTTGGTGTATACTTAATATATGTTGATAACGTGGATAATTGCCACAATAATTTTGGACTCTGAACGAAAAAGTAAAGGGTGATAATTATAAAAAATCAAATAGAAAACAAACGATAGAACAACAGAAGAATTGGCAAAACAAATGCAAGGGTTGCCAATAGTTTTTTGTTGCTATAATTTTTATCTAGTTAAGTAAATTATCAAAAAAGAGGAATTGGGTTTTGCTGAATATAAACGAACAAAGCTTAAAGAGCAGTGAGCTTCAAGTAATTTATAAAAGTAAATCAACAAGAGGGACTTTTTTGTAATCTTATATATTAAATTCTGCTTTAATTTTTTTTATGAGGTGAAGGGTTTTGAAGTTAAAAGATGTAAAACACGAAAAGTGCTCAAGAAAAACTTTTTCAAAAATAGGCGATTTTATCGAAATGCCTAATTTAATCCAAGTGCAAAAAGATTCCTACAACTGGTTCATAGAAGAAGGTCTAGGTGAAGTATTAAAAGATATTTCTCCTATAGTTGATTATTCTGGAAACCTAGTATTAGAGTTCTTAGATTACCACATGGAAGAAAAAACAAAGTACACAATGGAAGAAGCCAAAGAAAGAGATGCAACATACTCTACAAGATTACATGTAAAGGTACGTTTAATTAACAAAGAAACAGGAGAAATTAAAGAGCAGGAAATTTATTTAGGTGATTTCCCTGTAATGACAGATAGTGCCACATTCATTATCAATGGTGCAGAGAGAGTAATCGTAAGCCAATTAGTACGTTCTCCATCTTGCTACTATGCTCAAGATTATGATAAGACTGGAAAAAGAATCTATACATCTACAGTTATGCCTATAAGGGGTGCATGGCTTGAATACGAAACAGATGGAAACGATGTATTCTATGTAAGAGTTGATAGAACAAGAAAATTACCAGTTACATCATTATTAAGAAGTATAGGATTCGTTACAGATGAGCAAATATTAGACTTATTTGCCGGAAATCCAAAAATAAAGGCAACACTTGATAAAGACCCAATTAAAACTCAAGATGAAGCAATAATCGAAATTTATAAGAAATTAAGACCAGGGGAACTTCCAACAGCTGATGCTGCTAGAAACTTATTCGATGGTTTATTCTTCGATAACAGAAGATATGATTTAGCTAAAGTTGGAAGATACAAATTCAACAAAAAATTAAGACTTGCTACTAGAATTGCAGGACAAGTATCTTATGATGATATAATCGATCCATCAACAGGAGAGGTTTTAGCTGAAAAAGGTGCAGTAATCACAGAAGAAATGGCTGAAAATATCCAAGATTCTGGAATAAATGTAGTAGACGTTTTAGTAGATGATCAAAAAGTAAGGGTAATTGGAAATGGCATAGTAAATATTCACAAAATGTTACCAAATGTGGACTTATCAGATCTTCATTTTAAAGAGGGAGTTAATTACAATGTATTAAAATCCATAATGGATACAACTCCAGACGAGAAATTACATGATGTAATTAAAGAAAGATATAGCGAATTAGTACCACTAACAATTACTACTGAAGATATGATTGCTTCAATAAGTTACTTATTGAACTTAGAATATGGAATAGGATCTGTTGATGATATAGATCACTTAGGAAACAGACGTATTAGATGCGTTGGAGAGTTATTACAAAACCAATTCAGAATTGGTTTAACAAGACTTGAAAGAGTTGTTCGTGAAAGAATGACAATACAAGACTTAGACTCTGTAACACCACAAACATTAATCAATACAAAACCTATCACATCATCAATAAGAGAATTCTTTGGAAGCTCTCAATTATCACAATTCATGGATCAAACAAACCCATTATCAGAGCTTACTCATAAGAGAAGAATTTCAGCATTAGGACCTGGAGGTCTTTCTCGTGAAAGAGCCGGATTCGAGGTTCGTGATATTCACTATACTCACTATGGTAGACTATGCCCAGTTGAATCTCCAGAAGGACCAAACATTGGACTTATCTCAGCACTTTCATCATTCGCTATGATAGATGAATACGGATTTGTAGAAACACCATACAGAAAAGTGGATAAAGAAACAGGTAAATTAACTGATATAGTTGAATATATGCCTGCAGATGAAGAAGATAAATATATAATTGCACAAGCTTCTGAACCAGTAGATAGCGAAGGAAGATTTGTAAATAAGAAAATAAAAGTTAGACATAAAGAAGAGATAACAGAGGTTAACGCTGACCAAGTTGATTACGTTGATGTTTCTCCAAAACAATTAGTATCTGTTGCAGCAGCAATGATACCTTTCTTGGAGCATGATGACGTTAAGCGTTCGCTAATGGGATCTAACATGCAACGTCAAGCAGTTCCACTTCTAATACCAGAATCTCCAATAGTTGGAACAGGTATGGAATACAAAGCTGCCCGTGATTCTGAAATCACAGTAACAGCTAAAAATGATGGTATAATAGAAAAAGTTACAGCTGATGAAGTACAAGTTAGAAACAAGAAAAATGAAGTAGAACATTATAAACTACGTAAATTCAAGAGAACAAATGGTGGAACATGTATTAACCAAAGACCAGTTGTTCAAAAGGGTGAAATGGTTAAAGCCGGAGACATCTTAGCAGATGGACCAGCTACAAAAAATGGTGAAATGGCATTAGGAAGAAACGTAATTATAGCATTTTCTACATGGGAAGGTTACAACTACGAGGACGCCGTATTAATAAGTGAAAGACTTGTTAAGGAAGATGTTTACACATCAATTCACATTGAAGAATATGATTGTGAATGCCGTGATACAAAATTAGGTCCAGAGGAAATCACAAGAGATATTCCAAACGTTGGCGATGACGTATTAAAAGACCTTGATGAAAATGGTATTATAAGAATAGGTGCAGAAGTAAGACCTGGAGATATATTAGTTGGTAAAGTTACTCCAAAGGGAGAAACAGAGCTAACAGCAGAAGAAAGATTACTTCGTGCAATATTTGGTGAAAAATCTAGAGAGGTTAGAGATACATCACTTCGTGTACCACACGGTGAAGCTGGAACAATAGTAGATATCAAGATATTTACTAGAGAAAATTCAGAAGAACTAGCTCCTGGAGTAAACCAAGTAATTAGATGCTATATAGCAACAAAGAGAAAAATATCAGTTGGTGATAAAATGGCTGGTCGTCATGGTAACAAAGGTGTTATTTCAAGAATATTACCAGAAGAAGATTTACCATTCTTACCAGATGGTACACCAGTAGATATAGTTCTTAACCCAATGGGTATACCTTCTCGTATGAACTTAGGACAGGTTCTTGAAGTTCACTTAGGTATGGCTGCCCGTGCATTAGGTTGGAAAGTTGCAACACCAGTATTTGATGGTGCAAAAGACTATGAAATTGAAGACTTACTAGAAGAAGCAGGATTACGTCGTGATGGAAAAACAATTCTATACGATGGAAGAACTGGAGAGCAATTCATTAAACCAATTACAGTTGGTGTTATGTACATGATGAAATTACATCACTTAGTTGATGATAAGATACATGCTCGTTCAACAGGACCTTACTCATTAGTTACACAACAACCTTTAGGTGGTAAAGCACAATTCGGTGGACAACGTTTCGGAGAGATGGAGGTTTGGGCACTTGAAGCTTATGGTGCTGCATACTCACTACAAGAAATGTTAACTGTTAAATCAGATGATGTTGTTGGACGTGTTAAGACTTATGAAGCAATAGTGAAAGGTGAAAATATTCCTGAACCAGGAGTTCCAGAAGGATTCAAAGTTCTTGTAAAAGAGCTAGAAGCTTTAGGACTAGACATAAGATTATATACACATGATGGTGAGGAAGTTGAACTTAAAGAAGATATTGATGATGCAACAAGTTTCAGCAATATAGAAAATAAGTCATTAGCCGAAGACAACAATGTTGTTGATGAAAAAGAACTATCAGATGGATATACAGAAGAGTCGGCAGACGATGATTATGAAGACGGTAGCGAAGCTGACGACAAGCTTTTTGAGGATTTAGATGATGAAGATGATGACATCATTCTAAACGGAAATGATGACGAAAATCTTTTAGAAGATGAAGATTTTAATGATGAAGAATAAAATTATAATCCAGGGGGGAAAAAAGCGTGGATGAATTAAATAATTTTGATAAAATGAAAATTGGCATAGCATCTGATGAAAAAATAAGAGAATGGTCACATGGAGAAGTTAAAAAGCCAGAAACCATCAATTATAGAACATTGAAGCCAGAAAAAGATGGTCTATTCTGTGAAAGAATATTTGGACCAACAAAAGACTGGGAATGCCATTGTGGTAAATATAAAAGAGTTAGATATAAGGGAATTGTCTGCGATAGATGTGGTGTTGAAGTTACTAAATCTAAAGTTAGAAGAGAGAGAATGGGGCATATTGAACTTGCTGCCCCAGTCGCTCACATATGGTACTTCAAAGGAATACCAAGTAGAATAGCTTTAATGCTAGACGTATCTCCAAAAGCACTAGAAAAAGTTGTATACTTTGCATCTTACATAGTAACAGACAAAGGATCAACTACTTTATCAAAAGCTCAAGTATTATCTGAAAAAGAATATGTTGAAGCTGTTGAAAAGTTTGGAAAAGGCTCATTCAAAGCAGAAATGGGTGCAGAGCCAATAAGAACTCTATTATCAGAAATTGACCTAGACAAATTATCTGCAAAATTAAAGAAAGAACTAGAAAAAGCTAGTGAACAAAAGAGAGCAAAACTTGTAAAAAGATTAGACACTGTAGAATCATTTAGACTTTCAAACAACAGACCTGAATGGATGGTTATGCAAGTAGTACCAGTTATACCACCAGATTTAAGACCAATGGTTCAATTAGATGGTGGAAGATTTGCTACATCAGATTTGAATGATTTATACAGAAGAGTTATAAACAGAAACAACAGATTAAAGAGATTACTAGAACTTGGAGCTCCAGAAATAATTGTCAGAAACGAAAAAAGAATGCTTCAAGAATCAGTAGATGCTTTAATAGATAATGGAAGACGTGGAAGACCTGTTACAGGAGCTGGAAACAGACCACTTAAATCATTATCAGACATGCTAAAAGGTAAACAAGGAAGATTCAGACAAAACTTACTTGGAAAACGTGTTGACTATTCAGGACGTTCAGTTATAGTTGTTGGACCAGAACTTAAAATTTACCAATGCGGTGTGCCAAAGGAAATGGCTGTTGAATTATTCAAACCATTTGTAATGAAAGAATTAGTTGGACGTGGAATTGCACACAACATAAAGAGTGCAAAGAGAATGGTAGAAAGATTACGTCCAGAAGTTTGGGATATACTAGAAGATGTTATTAAAGACCATCCAGTACTTCTAAACCGTGCTCCTACACTACACAGACTTGGTATCCAAGCATTCGAACCAGTACTTGTTGAAGGTAGAGCAATAAAATTACACCCATTAGTTTGTACAGCATTCAACGCTGACTTCGATGGTGACCAAATGGCTATTCACTTACCATTATCACCAGAAGCTCAAGCAGAAGCAAGATACCTAATGCTTTCTGAAAACAACTTGTTAAAACCACAAGATGGTAAGCCAGTAACAACTCCTACACAGGATATGATTCTAGGAAGTTACTTCTTAACAATGGACGTTGATGGAGAAAAGGGTGAAGGAACATATTTCTCATCTCCTGAAGAAGCTATAATGGCTTTAGCAAACGATGATGTAACAATGCACTCAAAGATATTCGTAAGAAGATCTAAGATTGTAGATGGTGTTGAAAAACATGCAAAAGTTGCTACAACACCAGGTAAAATAATATTTAATAGAGGAATTCCTCAAGACCTAGGATTTGTTGATAGAAGCAAGCCAGAAAATGAATTCGAATACGAAATAAATGGTGTAGTTTCAAAGAAAAATCTAGGAAAAATAATAGGAAAATGTATTTCTGTACATGGCCTAAGCAGAACAGCAGAATTACTAGACTATATTAAATCTACAGGTTATAAATACTCAACATTAGGAGCTGTAACTGTATCAGTTGCTGATGTTCAAGTACCACCTGAGAAAAAGACAATAATTGCACAAGCTCAAGCAGATGTAGACAATATATTAAAACAATATAGACGTGGTTTAATTACTGATGATGAAAGATATAATCAAGTAATTAAAATATGGGAAAAAGCAACAGACGATGTTAAGGAAGCAATGAAGAGAAACTTTGATAAAGAAAACCCAATGTTCATGATGTCTGACTCTGGAGCCAGAGGTAACTTAGACCAGTTAAAACAAATTGCTGGTATGCGTGGACTTATGGCTAGTACAACTGGTAGAACAGTTGAAATTCCAATCAAGTCATCATTTAGGGAGGGCCTAGATGCATTAGAGTATTTCATTTCTGCACACGGTGCTCGTAAAGGACTTTCAGATACTGCTCTTAGAACTGCAGACTCTGGATACTTAACAAGAAGATTGGTTGATGTTTCTCAAGACATAATCGTAAGAGAAGACGACTGTGGTTCAACAGAAGGAATCGATGTTTACGACATTAAAGATGGAAACCAAATAATAGAAAAAATGCAAGAAAGATTGCTTGGAAGATATCCAATGAACGATGTAGTTGATCCTAAGACTGGTGAAGTTATAGTTGATAAAGACACACTTATCACAGAGGAGATTGCGGACAAGATTGTAGAAGCTGGAATAACAAAAGTATTGGTTCGTAGCGTAATTGGATGTAGAACAGAACATGGTGTTTGCGCTAAATGTTATGGTATGGGCTTAGCTTCTAGAAAAGAAGTTGACATTGGAGATCCAATTGGAATTATTGCTGCACAATCAATCGGTGAGCCTGGTACACAGCTTACAATGCGTACTATTCACTCTGGTGGTGTTGCCGGTGTTGCAGATATTACACAAGGTCTTCCTAGAGTTGAGGAGCTTTTCGAAGCTCGTAAACCAAAGGGACTTGCTATAATTACTGAAATCGCTGGTAAAGTTTCTATCAAAGATGAAAAGAAGAGAAAAGAAGTTACAATTACTTCTAACGACGACAGCAAAACATACGTAATACCATTTGGTGCTAAATTAAAAGTAAGAGATGGAGACATGCTTAATGCAGGAGACCAAATCACAGAAGGTTCTAAGAACCCTGCTGAGGTACTTGCAATCAATGGCCCAGAGGGAGTATTTGAGTATATAATTGCTGAAGTTCAAAAAGTTTATAGAAACCAAGGTGTTGATATAAACGACAAACACATCGAAGTAATAGCAAGACAAATGCTTAAGAAGATAAGGGTAGAAGACAACGGAGATACAGACATGTTTGCAGGTTCACTTGTAGATATGTATGAATTCGAAGATAAGAACAAAGCAGTTGAAGCAGAAGGATTAAGACCTGCAACTGGAAAACGTGTTCTACTTGGAATCACAAAAGCATCACTTGCAACAGAAAGCTTCTTATCAGCAGCATCATTCCAAGAGACAACAAGAGTCTTAACAGAAGCTGCAATAAAAGGCAAAACAGATGAATTAATAGGATTAAAAGAAAATGTTATCATTGGTAAGTTAATCCCAGCCGGAACTGGTATGAAGAGATATAAACAAATACACATCAATACAGAAGAGCAAGAAGAAACAGAAAGCTCAGAAAATACATCAGTAAATACAGAAACAGTAGAAGATTCAGATATAGACAATGTTATGGTAGACGATGAAATGGAGAATGAAGAAGCTACAACGACTGTAAAAAATGATGAAGAATAATAATAAAAAAGACGTCTCTAGTTGAGACGTTTTTTTTAATGTTAAGAAAGAATTAGTACAATTTTTCTCGGTACATTTTTTCCACCGGAACCAAATTACACATTTGGGGTTAAGTACAATTTTTCCCCGGAACCAAAATGTACCGGAACCAAAATGTACACCCAATGCATTAAATTAGTCTCTTATGAATATATTAAAAGTAATAAATTTTAATATTTTATAGGAGATTTTTATGTTCAAAATTAACAAAAAAAGAATTATATTTCTTACTATAGCAACAATTCTACCAGTTGGAATGTTTATGATACAAACCGCTAGTGAGAACACGATAAAATCAAAAACCTTCGAAACGATGGCAACACCAGTTGATAGCAAAACAATTGTAATTGATGCAGGACATGGTGGAGAAGATGGAGGTGCTGTTAGCAAAAATGGCGTGATTGAGGCTCATATTAATTTGCAAATTGCACTAAAATTACAGAAACTACTTGAGCAGAGTGGAGCAAAAGTAATATTAACACGTTCTGATGATAACGCAATTTATAATGAGGGAAAGAAGACTTTAAGAGAAAAAAAGGTATCAGATATAAAGAATAGGGTTAAAATAGGAAATAATTCATCCGCGGATATTTTTGTAAGCATACATCTAAATAAAATACCTCAAAGTCAATATTATGGTTGGCAGACTTTCTACAAAAAGAAAAGTGAGGAAGGAAAGAAATTGGCAACAAGTATTCAAATGAATTTAAATGAAGCTATTCAAAAAGAAAATAAGAGAGTTCCATTGGAAATAAACAATGTTTATATTATAAAGCATGTGGAAATTCCAACATGCATAGTGGAATGTGGATTTTTATCTAATGAAGAAGAGGAAAAAGAACTACAAACAGAGGATTATCAAGAAAAACTTGCATGGGGAATATGTAATGGAATAATGGACTATTTTGTAAAGTAATGTTAAGTGAAAATTGAATGTAATTTTGTAAATTATTGCAATAAAAATTTTGTAAAATAAAATCATAAATTGGAAAAAAATCATAAATTGAGAAATTTTGTTGAAATTTTTGTATAGTTATGATAACCTAATCGTGAAAAAAGAGGAAAGGGGGATTTTTATGTACGATTACTATGATTATGGTTATAGCTCTTCAGTTGGAACTGCTGTATCTGCTGCTACATTGGCTTCTATAATAAGTACATATAGTATTTTTGTTATAGCATTCTATGTTGCATTAGTAGTTGCCCAATGGAAAATATTCGTAAAAGCTGGAGAAGAGGGATGGAAGTCAATCATACCAATTTATAATGTAATTATTTTATACAAAATATCTGGCTTATCACCTTGGTTGTTATTACTATTTTTGTTAATCTGGGTACCTGTTGTAGGTTGGATTATATCTGTTACATTAGGAATTGTATCTATGGTTAAACTTGGCAAAGCATTTAATCAATCTACTGGATTTATAATAGGACTAATATTCTTGGCACCAATTTTCGAGATGATTTTGGGATTCGGTTCTGCACAATATGTTGGACCAGCAACAAAAACATCACAAAATGATGTGAACAATAATTAGGAATGAAATAATAACTAAAACGTTATTTTAAAAATGAATAACTTTTCCACTTCTTGGAGAAAATATGTGTAAAACGTATTCCAAGGAGTGGATTTTTTTGAAAGAAAAACGAATTTTAAATATTAAGGGAACAATTTTAGATAGAAACCAATTAAATGAATACTTAGAGAAGATGGCATCTGACCATATATTGAGTCATAATTCTAGTACGGACACATATCCGATACCAAGATTAAAAGAAAATTATGCTTTTATAAAGGCAACTTATAAACTTTTGAATGAACAAATAAAACAGGGAATTCCTATTCATCCAGCTGGAGAATGGGTGCTAGATAATTTGTACATCATTGAAGAGATTACAAAAAGTATAAGCAAGGAATTAACATTAAAAAAATATACGGAATTTTTAGGGCTGGCTAACGGACAATATAGAGGCTTTGCCAGAATTTATGTAATTGCGTGTGAAATGTGTGCTTATACAGATGGAAAAATAAATTCAGAGAATCTAGAACAAATGTTAACTAGTTATCAAAATAAAAAGACGTTGAGTATGAATGAAATATGGAATATTGGAACTTTTATCCAAATTGCATTGATAGAAAAAATACGTGAAATCTGTGAGAGTATTTATTTGTCACAAATTCAAAAAGATAGAGTTGAAGATATTCTTTCTAGATATTTTGATGAAAGCGAGTCAAGAAGAAGAACCTTAAATTATGGAAAAGTAAATTTGATAAAAACTACTCCGATGAAGAATGCTTTTGTAGAATATATGTCATACAAGTTAAAAAAATATGGAAGTAAGGCATCTGGTTATTTAAAAATATTAGAAGATGAAGTGTACAAAACAGGAAGTTCAATAACAGAGATTGTAAAAAGAGAACATTATGATATTGCTATAAAAAAGGTCATTATCGGTAATTGTATCATAAGTTTAAAAAAGATTTCTAGAATAAATTTCTTAGAAATATTTGAAAAAATAAACAGAGTCGAAGATATATTAAAAAAGGATCCTGTTGCACAATATGAAATTATGGATGCTGATACGAAAACATATTACAGAAATAGTATAGTTGAAATTTCTCAAAAAACAAAAATTTCAGAATTATACATTGCGAAAAAAGCTCTGGAACTTAGCAAAAACGAGATGAATAACATTGAGGAAGGAAAAGAAAGCAATCTAAAAAAGGCACATATTGGCTATTATCTTGTGTCGAAAGGAAAAGAAGAATTATTAAATATTCTCTTAGAAAAAAATAAGAGATATATAACTAATGAAGAGAAAACAAAGATATATATAAGTTCAATTTGGGTATTATCTGTTATTTTATCTATAATTATGAGTTTGGGTGCAGAATATTGCATTAATAATAGGCTTAAAGAGTTAGCTGGTGGAACTGCGTGGAGCATTGTTTTAGCTATAGTAGTATTTCTTATTACCATAATTCCAATTCAAAATATAATAGTGAAAATAACACAATATATTTTGAGCAAAGTAGTGAAACCAAAGCTTATTCCAAAACTTGACTTTCAGAATGGAATTCCCGAAAGCCAGAAGACTATGGTTGTAATTCCTAGCATATTATCAAATGCAAAAAAGGTAGACGAACTCATGAAAAAGCTAGAAGTATACTATCTTGCGAATAAGAGTAAAAACTTATATTTTACTCTTTTAGGAGATGTAACAACAAGTAGCAAGGAAAAGGAGGATTTTGATGAAGAGATAATAAGTAAAGGAATAGAAGAAGTTCAAAATTTAAACGAGAAGTATAAGGCAAATATATTCAATTTTGTGTATAGAAAGAGAACTTGGTCTGATGGTGAAGAGTGTTATATGGGCTGGGAAAGAAAAAGAGGACTCTTGAATCAGTTTAACGAGTACTTGCTTGGAAATACGAAAAATCCGTTCAGGATAAATACAATAGAAAAGATTGAAGATATAAAATATATAATAACACTTGATGCAGATACTGAACTTAGTTTAAATTCTGGACTAGAACTTGTGGGAGCGATGGCACATATTCTTAACCAACCTATAATGAATAGAACGGGAGATGCGGTTGTATTAGGGCATGCACTAATTGCTCCAAGAGTTGGAATAGGACTAAGAGAAACAAGAGCCAGCAAATTTACACAAATTTACGCAGGAGAGGGAGGAACGGATTCATATACAAATGCAATATCCGATGTGTATCAAGATAATTTTGATGAAGGAATATTTACAGGTAAGGGAATTTACGATTTACGAGTATTTTCTAAAGTGTTGAATAATGAGATAAAAGAAAATACAGTTTTGAGTCACGATTTATTAGAGGGAAATTATCTAAGGTGTGCACTTGCATCAGATATAATGCTGATGGACGGTTTTCCTAGCTCATACATGAGTTTTAGAACTAGGCTATATAGATGGACCAGAGGAGATTACCAGATTTTACAATGGCTGAACAAAAAAATAGAAAACAAAAATGGCGTAATGAAAAATAATCCATTGAATTTGCTAAGCAAATACAAAATATTTTGTAATATTGTAAGAAGTAAGCAGGAAACTTCGGTATTTTTGTGTTTCTTATTCGTTTTGTTAATGGCAATAATATTAAAAATAAATCTTGCATTTATTTTTGTAATTGCATTAATATCAGTACTTATGCCGATGTTTCTTGATATATTGAATTTAATAATTTCAAAAAAGAATGGCAATGTAAAAACGAAAAGGTTTGTAGAAACTACTGATGGGGTAAAAGCCTCTGTACTAAGAGGCTTAATTGATTTAACACTTATTCCAGACAAGATGTTAATTGCCATAAAAGCAGAAATTAAAACTGCATATAGAATGTTGAAGAGTAAGAAACATTTGTTAGAGTGGACAACTTCGGAAGAAGCGGAAAAGATGTCAAAAACAGATTGCATTTCTTACTATAAGTCGATGATATTAAATACCATTTTGGGAATAATTGGCGTTATTGCTGGAATATATGGAATAAACAATTTGTGTCAAAGCAACATGAATGGATACGAGAAAACAAATATGATAATGGGCTATTCTATATTGCTTTTGATATTTTCTTTCGCGTGGCTATTGGCCCCATATCTTATGTGCAAATTAAGTAAGAAGAATAATACAGTATGTGCAAAGGAAAAACTATTACCAGAAGAAAGAAAATATCTTCTAGAAGTGGGAAAGAGAACCTGGTTATATTTCAAAGAAAATATAAATGAAAAAGGCAATTTCTTGCCTCCAGACAATTATCAAGAAGATAGAAAACCAAGAATTGTAATGAGAACATCTTCTACCAATATAGGACTCGCACTGCTTTCTATAATGGCAAGTTATGATTTGAAATATGAAAACTTTGAAGATACAATAGACCTATTATACAAGATGGTAAATACAATTATTAGTCTAGAAAAGTGGAATGGACATCTCTATAATTGGTACAACACAGAAACTCTTGCACCTCTAATTCCAAGATATATATCGTCTGTAGATAGTGGAAATTTTGTTGGTTATCTATACGTATTGAAGCAATTTCTAGTAGATAAAAAAGAGAAGATTCAGGAAATATTGCAAGAAAGAAATACACTCGACGAACCAGATAGAATTAATAAAAAATTACTAGAAGAGAATAAAGAAAATCCAAACAACGAAGAAAAACAGAAAATTTTACGAGAAGAAAACCAAGAAAAAAATATTTCAACAGAATATATTCAGTCAAATGTTCAGAGTGAAAATAGTAATTTAAAAAAGATTGATTTCATGATTGATGCGATTACGAATCTAATTGAAAACACTGATTTTAAAGTGTTGTATGATGAGGAAAATAGACTATTCTCGGTTGGCTTCAATGTTGAAGACGGAAAGCTAACAGACTCATATTATGATTTATTAGCTTCAGAAGCAAGACAGGCAAGTTTAGTTGCAATTGCAAAAAAGGATATATCTGAAAAACATTGGTACAATTTAAGTAGAACACTAACTAGTCTAAACAGTTACAAAGGGCTAATCTCGTGGGCAGGAACATCGTTTGAATATCTTATGCCAAGTATAAATATTCCTCAATATCCAGGAAGTATATTAGATGAATCATGTAAGTTTATGATAATGAGTCAACTTGAATATTCTAAAAAGCTAGGAATCCCTTTTGGAATATCGGAAGCGGCATTTAATCTAAAAGACCTAAATAATAACTATCAATATAAAGCTTTTGGAATACCATGGTTAGGTCTAAAAAGGGGATTGTCTGATGAGATAGTTGTTTCTTCTTATGGTTCAGTACTTGCCGTGAATGAAATTCCGAAACAAGTTATAGAGAACTTAAAAAGATTAGAAACAGAAGGAATGTATAATACTTATGGATTCTATGAATCAATAGATTATACTCCGGGAAGAAACAAAAATGGAAAACAACCAGTAAAAACATATATGGCACATCATCAGGGATTAATATTACTATCAATCGACAATTTAATGAATAATAATATCATACAAAAAAGGTTTATGGATAATCCAGAAATAAAAGCAGTAAGCATATTGTTAGAAGAAAAGATGCCTAAAAATATGATTACTACAAAAGAAGAAAAGGAAAAAGTTGAAAAGATTAAATATAAGGACTATGAGGATTATACTCAAAGAGAATATTCAAAAATAAATGAGTATCTAAATATTTCTAATGTAATTGCAAATGACAAATACACAATTGTAATGGACCAATATGGAAATGGATATAGCAAATATAAGAATCTTTTGGTAAACAGATTTAAGCAAACAGATGAGGAAGAACAGGGGATAAAATTCTATATAAAAAATATAAGAAATAAAAATTTATGGACAAATACCTATTCAAAAAATGTGCATAAACCTGAAAAATACAATGTAATTTTTTCGCCAGAACAAGATAAGATTATCAGAAGGGACGAAAATATAGAAACTTCAACAAAGGTAATTGTAAGCCCAGACGAGCCATTGGAAATAAGAAGAATTGAATTGAAAAACTTCGGAAATACAGATGAAATATTAGAAGTAACAGCAACCTTAGAACCAGTAATATCAAGCGAGTTACAAGACTATTCGCATAAGGCATTTAACAATTTGTTTCTATCTTATGAATATATAGACAATCTGAATACAATTTTAATAAAAAGAGAAGCTCATACAAAAGCGGAACATGATGTTTATATGGCGGTATGTTTATATACAGAAGATGCATTTGTTTTGGGAGACTCTGAATACGAAATAGATAAAGAGAGGTTGGTAGGAAGATGCAATTATGGAGTTCCAACCGAAATAAGCAATTCAATACCTTTCAGTAAAAAACTTGGATATACGCTAAATCCATTACTGGCAATGAAGAAGACTGTAAATGTTTCACCAGAAGAAACGACGGTTTTGAATCTTATAATATCTGTAGAATTTGATAAAGAAACAGCAATAAAAAATCTAACAAGATTTATGAATAATGAGAATATCAAGCGAACTTTTGAATTGTTGAAGGCAAAGAGCGAAGCGGAAAATAGGTATTTAGGAATAAAGGGGAAAGAAGTCGAATTATATCAAAAAATATTAGCATATTTATTATTTCAACCGAAAGTATCTTTAAAAAATATGCAAAATCTAAGACAAGATAATTACAACAAAAATTTGAAATCGTTTCCTGTGGAGGGCTTATGGAAATATGGAATATCAGGAGATTTGCCAATATTACTGGTAAAAATAAAAGACATAAACGACATAGATTTCATTGGTGAGATTCTTGCATGTTACGAATTTTTTAGAGTAAAAAATATTGCTGTTGATTTGGTAATTATAGATGAAGAAAAAGATTCTTATGAAAACTATGTTAGAGATGCGATTCAGACACAGATATTCAATAGAAACTTATCATATCTTTTGAATATTTCAGGGGGAATTTTCTGTTTAAATGATGTAAATGATGCGGATAAGGTACTTCTAGAAACAAGAGCAAATCTTGTATTTGATGCATCAGAAAGTTTATTGAAACTACAGATGGAAGATTTAGAGACAAGGATAACAGAGAATATTAAAGAAACAGGTTACGATTTAGTAAAAAATAATATAATCGAAGAACATTCTAAAGAAAACAAAAACTTAGAAAATCTTAAATATTATAACGATTTTGGTGGATTTTCAGAAGATGGAAAAGAATACAATATAAGAATAAATTCTAACCATAAACTTCCAACGGTATGGAGTAATATATTGGCAAATAAAAACTTTGGAACTCTGGTTACAGACAGCATGGGAGGATATACCTGGAACAAAAATAGCAGACTAAATAGATTAACGGCATGGTCAAATGACCAAGTTGCAGATGTTCCGTCAGAAATAATATATTTCAAGGACTTAGATACTGATAAGAAATGGTCTTTAGGCTATAATCCAATGCATGATGAGAATGACTATTTCGTAACTTATGGCTTCGGGTATGCAAGATATATTCATGAAAGTTCGAAGATAGAGCAAAAAGATGAAGTTTTTGTACCAAAAGAGGATAGTGTAAAAATCAATCTAATAACATTAGAAAATAAGAACCCTCAAAAGAAAAAGTTAAAATTAATTTACTATATTAAACCCGTACTGGGAGAAGATGAAATAAAATCAAACGGTTTCATATATAGCTATTTAAATAGAGATTCTAATGTATTATTTTTAAAAAATCTAAACTTTGAAAATAATGAAATGTTTGTATCTTGTAGCGAAAAAATAACATCATATACAGGAAGCAAAACTTCTTTCTTTAAAGAATCAACCTTGAAAAATCCAATAGGACTGGACCAGCTTGAATTGAACAGAGAAAACTCTTTTGGAAAAGATGGAATTGTAGCAGTAGAAATAAAAATTACACTCGAAGCTTTCTCGAAGAAAAATATTGTTCTAATGCTTGGAGCCTGCAAAAATAAAAACGATGCATTGGATTTAGCATATAAATATTCGAATATAAGTAATTGTAAAAATGAATTTGAAATAGTAAAGAGATATTGGCAAGAACTGACTTCAAAAATACAAGTAAAAACGCCAATGGAATCAACCAATATTTTATTAAATGGCTGGCTAATCTATCAGACCATAGTATCCAGATTATATGCAAGAACAGGATTTTATCAATCGGGAGGGGCCTATGGATTTAGAGACCAACTGCAAGATGTAATGCTAGCTAAATATGTTGACGAATCAATAACAAGAGAGCAAATAATAAGAGCATGTAGACATCAATTTATTGAAGGAGATGTTGAACACTGGTGGCATGAAGAATCTGGAAGAGGAATAAGAAGTAGAATATCAGATGATAGGTTATGGCTGGCTTATGTAACAGCGGATTATATAAAATTTACAGGCGACGATTCAATTTTAGACGAACAAGTTTCATATAAAAAAGGTGAGATATTAAGCGACTTTGAAGAGGAAAGATACGATTTATACGAGGATTCAGACATAAAAGAGAGCCTGTATATGCATTGTATTAGAGCAATAGAAATATCTTTAGACTTTGGAGAACATGAGATTCCAAAAATCGGTTCAGGAGACTGGAACGATGGTATGAGCAACATTGGAGTAAAGGGAAAAGGCGAGAGTGTATGGCTAGGTTTTTTCTTGTACGAGGTGCTGAAAGAATTTATTCCCATTTGTGAATACAAAAATGATATAGCAAGAGTAGAAAAATATCAGGAAATAATGGAGAAATTAAAAAGGGCATTAAATACTAAATGTTGGGACGGCAGGTGGTTCAAGAGGGCATTTACAGATGACGGAGAAATTCTAGGAAGTCTTCAAAATGAAGAATGCAAGATTGATAATATATCTCAGAGTTGGGCTGTAATTTCATCAGCAGGAGACAACGACAAGAAATATATTGCAATGGAAAGTCTGGAAAATCATCTTATAGATAAAGAACTTGGAATAATAAAGCTATTAGATCCACCTTTTGAAAAAAGCAAATTAGACCCAGGATATATAAAATCATATTTGCCAGGAACACGAGAAAATGGCGGGCAATATACACATGCTGGAGTTTGGACTATTATTGCAGAAACGATGTTGGGATTGAATGAACAGGCTTATGAACATTTTAGAATGATAAATCCGATAGAACACTCTAGAACCAAAGACGGAAGCATGAAGTACAAAGTTGAACCTTATGTAATTTCTGCAGATGTATATAGTAAAGGAAATCTAGCTGGTAGAGGTGGCTGGACTTGGTATACTGGTTCGAGTAGTTGGATGTATATAGCAGGAATAAAATATATTTTGGGATTGAATATAGAAAAAGGCTATATGACTATAAAACCAAGTGTTCCAAACGAATGGAAGGAGTATGAAATAAGATATAGGTATAAACAGAGTGTATACAATATAAAAGTTACAAATGAAAATGACGATTCAAATATTTATGATAGAAAACAAATTGTGTTGTGTAATGGTGATAAAATAGAAGATGGAAAAATCAAACTGCAAGAAAAAGGAATTTTTAATATAGAAGTTGTTTGCAAATAGAAAATTAAAATCTATGACAAGATGCTTTCAAAAGAAGCATCTCTGTTAATGAAAGTTAAAATAAAAATTATTTATTCTTCATTTATTTGCAAATAGTAACTTAAATGTAATATTATAGTAATAATATTGCAAAAAAGCTTTGACAACTAAGTAAGGTAGAGGTATAATAAGTGCATAAGTAACGATTTTTATAGAAAAGTAAAATTTCTAAAGAAGGAAATGGAGTTTATATGGGAGAACGAATGAATAGTTATCAGTCAAATGATAGAAGAAGAGAGATTAGAGGAGCAAAAAAAAGCAATCCTGATAGAGGAATTTATCATGGTTCTAGAAAAAGTAGAGAAGATGCTTGGGAAACTGTTAAGAAATATCTTGCTGTAATGGCATTAGCAGGAGGAGCCATTGGATATGTTGCTGGAGCAACAACTGGACCAATGATTTCCCAAATGGCAAAAAGCTTTAATTCTAGCAATAACACGCAAACATCAGTTGAACTTGCTGCTGAATATGACAATTACCTAGAACTCGTAAAATCGAATTTAGCACAAAAAGAATCTCAAATAGAAAATATGTCTGATGGAAATTCTTATGCCGAGACCACAAAAAGGTTGTTCCAGATAGAGAAACAAGACAAAATAGATGGGGTAACAGAACTAAATGGTGCAGTAAAAACGTATAATGAACTTAGATACAAAAAAGATAGGACTTTTAATGAAGAAAAAGAATTTTTAGATGCATGCCAAAAAATATGTGAATCTGAACAGGTAGTAATAGATGCTTATACAGACTCTATTGTAGATAAGGTTGCAGATGCATATGGATTTAGTGAAGGATATATGAAAAGCCAAATAGAGGTAAAAGCACCTGGATATTACAATAAGGGAAATGGAAAATATGAATATGTTCCACAAATTAATATTCCGGGTAAAGATGTAAAATTATCTAAAAATTTGAAAAAAGAAGTTATGAATGCAAGATGTTTACTGGATGAAGGATATTCATTTAGCACAATGTCTGTAGATGAATTACCAGTTGACAAAATAATAGATGTATACCAAGATGCAATAGAGTTTGAAAATTATGATATTACAATTGGAACAAAAGGTGAACTTGTAATGACAGAAAGAGATAAATCAGAAGAAACTGAAGTAAAAATAGAAAAATCAAAGGCAGAGTCTGAAGAAAGAGTCGAAAGAGAAAAGACAGAAGAAGAAAGATAAATAAAAGGGAGGATGTACTTCTATGAAGGATGAACTAGATCAAAATAAAAAAACAATATTAGTTGTTGATGATGAGCAACCAATAATTGATGTTTTGGTTTGCAACTTACAAAGAGAGGGATATAACACATTAGAGGCAACAGATGGAGAAATGGGATTTGATATAGCTCAAGAAAAAAGACCTGATTTAATATTGCTTGATGTCATGCTACCAAAAATGGATGGATTAACAGTCTGCAAGAAAATAAAGCAAGTTTACAATGTGCCAGTATTAATGGTATCTGCAAGATCAGAGGAAATAGACAAAATTGTAGGGCTTGAATTAGGCGCTGACGATTATATCTCAAAACCATTTAGTGTAAGAGAAGTAATGGCAAGGGTAAAGGCAAATTTAAGAAAATCAGAAGACGAAAAAACAGGAAAAGAAAAAGAGGATGATAAGAAATCTAATAAAATAGTAGTTGGAGATCTTGAATTAGACCTTGAAAAAGTAGAAGTAAGAATAAAAGGACAAGTAAAAGCACTTACTCCAAAAGAATTTGAGCTTATAAAATATCTTGCTATGCAACCTGGGGTACCTGTTACAAGAGAAGTATTACTTGAAAAGGTATGGAACTATGAATACTATGGTGACATTAGAACAGTTGATGTTACAGTATGTAGAATAAGAGAAAAACTTGGAGATAGCACAAAAAATTCTAAAATTATTATAAATAAAAGAGGAATCGGATACTATTTAGCATCTAAATAAACTTTGAAAAAATAGTATTAGAGATTTTTGATATGCTAAAAGGTAGTAGAGGAATTTGGTTGAATTTCGAAAATGATATTAAAAATTTTGAATACACCAGAAGGTAGCAGAGAAATTTAGACGAATTTTGAAAATAATATTTTAGATTGGAAAGGTTCATATTTTAAGTTGAAGAAATTACAAAGAAAAATTTTATTTATATTTTTTATAACAGGAATAATTATATTACTTGCACTTGGTGCTTGTTTCATAACAATATTATCGCAACAGCCGGAGTTTGCAAGTAATATAAGCAATACACAAATCATGGAGACGAAAATACTAATATTAATTTCAATATTAGTATTTTCTTGCATGGTATTTTTAATAAATTTGTACATTACTAAGACTATAACAAAACCTATCAATGATATGCTTTTGAGTGCACAAAAAGTTGCAAATGGCGAAAATGTAGAATTAATCAGAGTTGGAAACAAAAAAAAGAAGAGAAGAAAAACTGAAGTTGATGAAATAACCAATATTATAAGCATCATGACTAGTGAAATGAAACAAAGTCTTAATGATGTAAAAAAGCAAAAGCGTGAAATCGAAGCAATATTATTACACATGACTGACGGAATTATAGCATTTGATAAAGACGGAAATATTATGATAATAAATCCTGTGGCAAAGGAATTATTAAACATTGAAAATGAAAAAAATTTTGATCAGATATTCGAAAAGCTAGATGTAGAGATAAATAAAGAAGCCATAATGTATTTGGAAAATTGGACGTCTTTGGAACAAAAAATAAACATTGGAGAAAAGAATATTAACATTTATTTCGCTCCTTACAAGGATGAAAACAACTTGTCATCAGGTGTTATTGCGGTTGTGCAAGACATAACAGAACATGTAAAACTGGATAATATGAGAAAAGAATTTGTTGCAGATGTTTCACATGAATTGAAAACGCCTATTACATCTATAATTGGCTACGCTGATACATTACAGGAGGGAGAATATGATAGGGCAACTCAAGAAAAATTCTTATCTGTTATATCATCTGAGGGAAGAAGAATGGCAGATTTAGTAAGTGATTTACTTACACTTTCAAGATACGATACAAATAGAGTTACAGGAAATATAACTGAATTCGATTTAGGTGAACTTGCAAAAAAATGCCAAGAAAAATTAGAAATAGAAATTGAGAAAAAGCATCAAGAAGTTGAATGCTATGTTACTGCAGATGTTCCCCCAATAAAAGCTGACAAAAACGGAATTGAAAGAGTAATATTAAATGTTCTATCTAATGCTGTTAAATATACACCTGAAAATGGAAATATAAAAATTTATGTTGGATTTGTGTACAATGATGCATACATAAAAGTAATCGATAATGGAATTGGAATTCCCAAAGAAGATTTAGGAAGAGTATTTGAAAGATTCTACAGAGTTGATAAGGCTCGTTCGCGTGAAATGGGTGGAACAGGATTAGGTCTATCCATTGCAAAAGAAATAATTGAACAGAACAAGGGAAGTATAGACATAAAAAGCGAGTATGGTAAAGGAACAGAGGTTGTAATAAGAATACCAGCACTAAAAAAAGAGGAAGAAAAGTAAAACAGGAAAACGATACAAGATAGTATGTTGATGTGTTTATAGAAAAGTTCAGTTAAAAAAACATAAGATTAAAACAGATTTATGTCTTGAGAAAGGATCGAGAAAAATGATGAATGAAAAAGTAAAAAATATATTAGAATGGATTGAATGTATCGTAATTGCAATTATACTTGCATTACTTATAAGATACTTTGTTGGAACTCCAACAGTCGTACAACAATCATCAATGTATCCAACTCTAAAACAAGGTGAAAGACTAATATTAAACAGAATACCTAGAACAACAAAGAAAATGCCAAATAGAGGGGACATTATAACATTTGAAGAACCAAGCATTACAAGCGTTAGTGCCGAAAATGCAGATTTAAGTAATCCTGTTGCAACATATAATTATAATCCAACAAATATATTCAAAAAATTTACATACTATGTTCTTGAATGGAATAAAAGAAGCTATATAAAAAGAGTAATAGCACTTCCAGGGGAACACATTCAAATTGCAAATGGAAAAGTATATATTAATGGTGAAGAATTGGACGAATCTGCATACTTAAATGACAATGTTGTAACAGATGGACATGGCGGAGTATTTACAGATTTAGTAGTTCCTGAAGGATGCGTATTTGCAATGGGAGATAACAGACCTGGTTCGGGAGACTGCAGAAGGTTTGGATGTGTTCCACTTGAAAAAATTGAGGGAGTAGTAACAATCAGATTTTGGCCATTAAATAAATTTGGAACAATAAAAAAAGCAGAATAGAATGAAAATACAGAAAAGCTAAATGGAAAAGATCAAAAAGACTAAGACATAAATAGATTGAAAGCCCCAAAGCAGGAAAGTCGAATGACTGAAAGGGTTAAACGATAAAAAACTAAATAAGAAAAACTGAAAGAGGAGTTAAAATTTCGTGAAATTTGATGAGATTCTGGGTAACAACAAAATAAAAAAAGATTTAGAAATATCTGCACAAAATGAGACGACTGCACACAGTTACTTGTTTATTGGACCAGATGGAATTGGTAAAAAGCTAATTGCAGAGAATTTTGCAAGAATGATTTTATGCCAAGAGCATGGAGAGAAAAAAGGTTGTGGTACATGTAGTTCATGTATAAAGTTTGATTCAAGCAACAATCCGGATTTTTTTGAAATAGAACCAGATGGCAATTCTCTAAAAATTGCTCAAATAAGAGAAATGCTCGAAAACATCTATCAAAAACCAATTGTATCAGACAAAAAAGTTTTCATTATAAACGACAGTGAAAATATGACTCAAGAAGCTCAAAATAGTTTATTAAAAACACTTGAAGAACCACCTGAATATGTGGTAATTATAATGATTACATCAAATGAAAACATGCTGTTGAATACGGTAAAATCTAGATGCGTTAAGCTAAATTTTCAGGGATTAACAAAACAAGAAATGAGTAAATACATTTCACAATCTGAGAATGAAAGTTATTCAAGAATGAGCGATACTTTATTTAAAATGTGCAACGGAAGTATAGGAAAGTTGATAAAAGTAAGCAATAATATTGATGAATATAATCAAGTTGAAAAAGCGACAAACAATTTGCTGAAGGGTGGAGTAAAAAATAGCGTAGACATGTTTAATAATTACTCGGTATTATATGATTCCAAAGAAATAATAATGGAATTACTTGATTATATGATGACAATAATATTTTCATACATAAATAGAACAGGAGACTCAAGAATGGGAGTACTAAAATCTGTTCAACTGATTGAAAAAACAAAAAGAAAACTCATGTCAAATACCAATTACGATATGTGTATAGATGAATTATTACTAAAGATAATTTAAATAAAAAAGTGTTAAGAAATTAATTTTATGCAGAAATAAAATTCTTAAAACAAAACAACTGTAAAAGTAAATTACTTATAAGGATTGAATAATTAGAGTATTAAATAGAATGAATAAAATAAAGGGAGGGTTATAATGAAAAATATAGTCGGAATAAGATTTAGAAAACCTGGAAAAGTATATTTCTTTGACCCAGGATATATAAGATTAAATCCAAAAGATAAAGTAATTGTAGAAACATCTTTGGGAGAAGACATTGGAGAGGTAGTAATAAGCAAAAGAGAACTACCAGATGAAAAAGTTTCAAAAGACCTAAAAAGAATAATCAGGCTTGCAAGTTCCAAAGATATAAAAAGACAAGAAGATAATAAACAAAAAGAAAAAAAGGCAATGGAAGTTTGCAAGGAGCAAATAAAAAAACATAAACTAGAAATGAATTTAGTTGATGTAGAATATAAATTTGATGGAAGCAAAATTATTTTCTATTTCACAGCAGATGGAAGAGTAGACTTCAGAGAACTTGTAAAAGATTTAGCAGCAATATACAAAACAAGAATAGAACTTAGACAAATTGGTGTTAGGGATGAGGTTCGCAAAATAGGAGGAAACGGAGTTTGTGGTAGAGAACTATGCTGTTGTTCATTCCTAAACAATTTCGACATTGTTTCAATAAAAATGGCTAAAGAACAAAGTGCATCTTTGAATCCATCAAAAATTTCAGGAAATTGTGGAAGATTAATGTGCTGTTTAAAATATGAGCAAGGAGTTTATGAAGAAAAAATAAAGAAACTTCCCAAAGTAGGTTCTATTGTAAAAACAGAAGATGGAGAAGGAACAATTGTTAGCGAAGAAGTACTAAAAGAAAGAGTAAAAGTACAATTCAAAAAAGATGATGTTACTACATATAAATCTTATGATGCAAAAGACGTAAAAGTTATAAAAGCGCCAACTAGTAAAGTCGAAGAAGAAAATTCTGAAGAAATAGAAAACATAAAAGAGCTTAAAAAGCTAGAAGCACTTGAAAAACAAGACAAGAAAACAAGAGATCAAAATCAGGGAGAAGACTACTAAAAGTAAGTAAAAACAAAAAAGAATTCGGTTATTAAATTTTCATTTAATAACCGAATTCTTATATTTTTATTCCTCTTCTGGAGCACCAACTGGGCAAACACTTGCACATGTTCCACAGCTTATGCACATAGAAGGATCTATTTCGTATTTATCACCTTTGTCAGATATGCAAGAAACTGGACAGTTAGCTGCACATGCTCCACAAGCGATGCATTTATCTGTAATTTTATATGCCATAAATTTCACCACCTTTTATTTCATTCTAAAAAGATTACCCCTTTGGAATGAAAGTATTTATTATATTTTAATATAAACAACATTATTATTTGCTTCGCCCAAAAAGGGACGTCCCTATTGGGCGAAATTTAATTTATTCTGCTTTATTTGTCATCTCTTCTAAGTTTAACAGCTCTTGCCATCTCTTGTCAACTTCTTTTTGGAATTCCTCTATCATCCATTCGTTTCCTGGCTTGAAAAGATGTTTGAAACGTTTTTGAGGACGTAAGAATTCTTCTACAGGTAATTTTTTTGCAGGTTTGTATGTAATATGATATACACCGTCAACAACCTCGAACAATGGCCAATAGCATGTATCTATTGCAAGCTTATTAATCTTCATTAAATCTTCTGTTGGGTAACCCCAGCCACGAGGGCAAGGAGCTAGAACATTTAAGAATGTAGGACCTTCAGTATATATTGCTTTTTCGGCTTTCTCATATAGGTCCTTAAAGTTTCCAACCGCGATACTTTGAGCAACATAAGGTAAATGATGTGCTGCCATTATCATTCCTAAGTCTTTTCTTGATTGCATTTTACCTGGAATTACTGAACCGGCAGGAGATGTAGTTGTATCTGCAAATTTTGGAGTTGCAGATGAACGTTGAATTCCTGTGTTCATATATGCACCGTTATCGTAGCATACATAAGTCATATCATGACCTCTTTCCATTGCACCTGAAAGAGATTGAAGTCCTATATCATAAGTTCCACCGTCTCCGCCGAATGCGATGAATTTGGTTTGACTTCCGTCTTTTTCTTCAAGCTTTCCTTGTTTCTTTAAAGATTTGTAAGCTGCCTCAGCACCAGAACAAGTTGCACTTGCACACTCGAATGCTGTATGAATATATGAATCTGTCCATGCTGTGTATGGATAAATGCAAGTAGAAACTTCCATACATCCAGTTGCATTTGCAACAACAGCGTGGTCATTCTCGTGTAAAGCTCTCATAACCATTCTCGCAACAGGGGGAGCACCACAACCAGCACACATTCTGTGACCAGCTGTAAATCTTGAAGGTTTTTTAGCAATTACTTCTTTTAAATTATAAGCCATAATCTATTTACCTTCCTTTCTTAATCCAAAATATCTATATGGATTACCAACTTCACGAGTTTTAACAATTTTTTGTAAGTCTGCGTAAACTCCGGCAAGTTCCTTTGTTGTAGTATCTCTACCGCCGATTCCGTAAATATAATTTACAACAGGAACATGCTCATCGCCTAAGGCATACATTGCAGATGTTACATCTGTGAACAATGGACCTCCTGCAGCGTTTATACTATCGTCTTTATCTAGAACGGCAACAGCCTTTAAATGAGCAAGAGCTTTTGCAATTTCCTCTGCTGGGAAAGGTCTAAATACACGAACTTTAAGAAGTCCTGCTTTTATTCCTCTAGCTCTTAAATCATCAACCACTGCTTTAGTTGTTCCTGCAGTAGAGTTCATACAAACAATTGCAATTTCTGCATCATCTAATTTATATTCCTCGAAGAAACCATATTTTCTTCCAGTCATTTTTTCAAATTTATCTGCTACATCTAAAATAACTTTTTTAGCATTTCTCATAGCTTCGGCTTGTTGATACTTGTGTTCAAATAAGAATGCTTGTAAATCCATTGGACCCATTGCAACAGGTTCATCATGATTTAATAGGTAATGTTCAGGTTTGTATTTTCCAACAAACTCTTTAACTTTATCATCTTCTATTAACTCAATATTTTCTATTGAATGAGAAGTGATAAATCCATCTTGGCAAACCATTAATGGAAGCATAACATCTTTATTTTCAGCAATTTGATGTGCCATTATTAAATTATCATAAGCTTCTTGGTTATTCTCTGAAAATAGCATAATCCAGCCAGCATCTCTAACGCCCATTGCGTCAGAATGATCGTTGTGTATGTTCAATGGACCTGAAACAGCTCTGTTTACCAAAGACATAACTATTGGAAGTCTTGAACCAGAAGCAATATAAAGCATCTCCCACATAAAAGATAAACCATTTGCAGAAGTTGCTGTCATGGCTCTTGCACCTGCAGCTTCGGCACCGATACAAGCACTCATAGCACTATGTTCGCTCTCAACTGCAACAAACTCTGTATCAACTTGTCCATTACTAACAAAAGTAGAAAAATACTGTGGAATTTCAGTTGATGGAGTGATAGGGAAGGCTGCAACAACATCTGGATTAATTTGTTTCATTGCAACAGCAGAAGCTTCATTTCCACTTAAACGTTCTCTAATACTCATTATTTATCAACTCCTTCCTTCATTTCTATAGCACCGAAAGGACAAACCTTTGAACAAACGCCACATCCTTTGCAGTAATCATAATCAAAATCTTTTCTTTTTAAAGTTTCTCTATCAACAGGAATAGAATCATCAGGGCAAACAGGGAAGCATAATCCACATTGTGTACACTTTTCCTCATGCCAAACTGGGCACATACTTCTCCAGTCGCCAGTCTTGAACTCACGAGCATTTCCTGCTTGATAAATCACACCACCAGGAGTTAATTTTTCAACTGGTGTATTTTTATCAATATGCATTTCTGCCATAATTATCTCCTCGAATAATATATTTAGGTTTTTATTGGAATAACCCATAAACCAATAAGTGTTATTGAATTTGCTTTACTTGGCTTAAAGCCATCTTAAGAGCATTCATATTACCATCAATAACCTCAGGCTTTTTAGCAAATTTATGCTTAAAAGAACCTTGCATATCTGCCAAGAAAGCATCTTCGTCCATAATTCCAGCAACTTTAACAATTGCAGCAAGCATAGGAGTATTTGGGAAATATCTTCCAAGAGCCTCCTCAGAAATCTTTCTTGCATCTATACAATAAACTTTGCCTTTGTATCCTTTTAACAATTTCTTTATTTGTTCTTCATCCTTAACCGAATTTATAACAATTGCACCATCTTCTTTTAAACCTGCAGTAACATCAACAGTTTCCAAAAGAGTGTCATCTACAACTACTACATAATCTGGCTCATAAATATTGCTATGAATAACAATAGGTTTATTGCTAATACGATTGTAAGCAGTAATTGGAGCACCCATTCTTTCTGGACCGTATTCTGGAAAACCTTGAATATATTTTCCAGTATTGAATGCTGCATCAGCAAGTAAAAGAGAAGCTGTTTTGGCACCTTGTCCACCTCTACCGTGCCATCTAATTTCAACTAAATCCTTCACGTTTTTTAGCTCCTTTCAAAAATTTGTACACATCATTTTACATATCAAACATTAAATTTGAATATGAAATTAATCCTAAAAATAATATGTACATTTTTATAAGTAGAGTATATTATTAAAAATAAAACATGTCAAGAAAACTGACCAATAAATTTATAAAAAAATATAGTGAAAATTAAGTGAATTTATTGACTTATTATTTGAAATTAGTATATCATAGATAGTAAATGAGGAGGAAATCAAATGAGAAAGATTCTGAAGAAAATGAAAGATGAAAAAGGCTCAATAACAAGTGTTGTTTTGGTAACGGTGTTGTTTTTTATAATAATTCTATCAACGGCACTAATGATATCTGGAACACAGAGAAAGAGCCAATTAGATAGTGAAATAACATTGAAACAGGTTTATCAAAATCAGGTAGATGATGCAGAAAAGATTTCAAAATCATTAGTTGTCGTAAAGGCTCCAATTCCTGATGGATATTATTATGTTGGAGGAACTGATGAAAGTGGAGTAGTCATATCCGATAATATAGCTGATAAAGATAGATATAGTGGTGAAGAGAATGTTGGAAAAGACCTTGAAGGAAACCAATGGGTATGGGTGCCAGTAGAAAATCCAAGTAGTCTGTACACAACTGTAACAGACGGAATAGCTCTTTCTGGAGATACAGGAGTAAAAACTACAAAATACACAAATTCAGCTATAATAAGTGGACAAACAAGAGTAAAACCAGGAGATACAAGTAGTTTTAGAGAGCCAGATTTGGTACTTGGAAGTGATGGAACAAGTTACGATTATGCAAATTATGCAACAGCAGGATTTAGTAGTTTAGCGAATATGGCAGAGACTATGAAAAGTGACTATGAAGAAATGATTGAAAGTTTAGAAAAATATAAAGGATTTTATATAGGAAGATATGAGTTAACAACAAATGGAGAGAAGACAGGAGCTACTCAGACTAATGTAAATTGGTATACCTTATATAAAAATTGTACAACACTAGCTAGTGGTTCAAAAGTAAAAACCAGAATGATATGGGGATTGCAGTGGGATGCGACATGTAATTGGTTAGATAACTCTGGATTCAGTATAACAGATTCAAGTACTTGGGGAAATTACAGTAATAATACTGTATATGGACATGGAAGTAAGCAAAATACAGGATATAGTGAAAGTTGGAAGGCAAATAATATCTATGACTTTGCTGGAAACTGTTTTGAATTTACCCAAGAAGCGAAAAGCACCAGCATCAGAGCTGGCAGAGGAGGCTACTATGGCGACAATGGTTCTAGCAGTCTGGCTTCTAGTCGTGGCAGCTACTTTCCTACCATCGCCAGCAGCTACTTTGGTTCTCGCCCTACTTTATATTTGATACCATGAGATATAGAGGCGAAGAGTTCTAAAGAATAACTCAAAACTTCTATGACAAGAGAAAACAAAAAGAAGGCTATGCCGGCACATGGCAAATTAAATACATTATATTTAAAATTTTAGTATGAACTCGTCAAAAAACGACAAAATACTAAAATTTTTTTGTGAAAATAAATATGTAAAATGTCCAATTTTACTTGACTTTTTAGCCTTTTGCGTATAAACTAGTGATAGAATTATGGACAAGTGGATTCATAAAAGTTTGTTAAATATGCAATGGTTAGTAATGAATGGAGGATTCTATGGGAGAGGTTATAGTTATAACATCGGGAAAAGGTGGAGTAGGAAAAACGACTACAACAGCAAATCTTGGATCAGCCCTTGCACTTAGCGGAAAGAAGGTAGTGCTTGTTGATACAGATATAGGTTTAAGAAACCTTGATGTAGTAATGGGCCTAGAAAACAGAATAGTATATGATATCGTTGATGTTGTAGAAGAAAAATGTAAACTAAGACAAGCCCTTATAAAGGATAAAAGATTTGAACAATTATTCCTATTACCAGCTGCTCAAACTAGAGATAAAAGTGCTATAAATGAAGAACAAATGAAAGAACTAACTAACAAACTAAAAGAAGAATTTGATTTTATATTAATTGATTGCCCAGCAGGAATTGAACAGGGCTTTAAAAACGCTATCGCTGGAGCAGATAGAGCAATTGTTGTTACAAATGCAGAAATATCTTCAATAAGAGATGCTGACAGAATTATTGGATTATTAGAAGCATCCGAAATAAAAAATCCAGAATTAATTGTAAACAGATTAAGACCAAACATGGTTAGAAAAGGCGAAATGATGGATGTTGACGATATAGTAGATTTATTGTCAATAAATTTAATTGGTGTTGTACCAGATGATGAATTTATAATTACTCAAACCAATAAAGGTGAGCCAGCCGTAATAAACAAAAAGGCTCCATCAGGAAGAGCATATCTTGAAATTGCAAGAAGAATTTTGGGAGAAAATATTGACGTTACAATTCCAGGGAAAGATGAAGGATTCTTTTCTAAATTGAAACATATTTTTAGAAAATAATTGCAAAAATTAGCTAAAGGCCAGAAATAATATAAGATAAGAAAACATAATTGAAAAATATCGATTTGGAGGTACTTAAATGTTCGAGGGCATTACAAATTTCTTTAAAAGAATTGGAAAGAAAGACCAACTAGAGGCAAGTTCAAAAGATACAGCAAAAGAAAGATTGCATTTAGTACTAATGCAGGACAGAGCAAATGTTTCTGCAGATTTTCTTGATATGATGAGAAAAGAAATTATAGAAGTTATAAAAAAATATATAGATGTAGATGAAAATGATATAGATGTTAGACTTACAAATAGGACTAACGAAGATGGAACAACTGGAGCACCTGCTTTATATGCAAATATTCCAATAGCAGGTATAAAGGAAGAAGCAAAGAACAAGAAAACAGAAGAAAAAGAGGAAAAAACTGAAGAACAAAAAATAGAAGAGAAGAAAGTTGAAAAAGAAGCGGTAGAAGACAAAAAAGTAAAAGATAAAGAGGAAACTAAGATAGACGAAACTGAGAAAAAAGATGAAACAGTAGAAGTCGAAGATACAGAAAAGGTAGAAAAGACTGAAAAAGAAAACAGTCCTGAAAACAAAGTAATAAAAGACAATAAAGTTGGAACAAAGAAAAATAATAAAAAGAAAAATGCAGGAAATAATTCTCAAAAAAAGAATGGAAATAGCAATAAACAAGGAAGCAAAAAAGTAGAACCTGCAAAACAACAGAGAAATTAAAATAAAAATAGAAAATGAGGTTAATTAGAATTGGGAAGAAAAATACTTAAGAATATGGATTGGGGAGTTCTTCTTTGTATTGTAATACTTCTAACAATTGGTTTGGTTGCACTTTTTTCTGCAACTCAGAATTCTGATTATGTGGAATTTAAAAGACAGCTAATATGGCTTGCTGTAAGCATACCAATAATGATTATGCTAATATTTATGGATTATAAAACAATCTCAAAAATATCTCCAATATTATATATATTAATCCTAATATCGCTAATTGCAGTATTATTTACCAAGAGTGTAAATGGAGCAACCAGCTGGTTTACAATAGGTGGAATTTCTATTCAACCAGCAGAGTTTGCAAAGATTATTGTAATAATAGCTTTAGCAACATATATTTCAAGAATACAGGAAAATGGAAGAGATCAAATTAGTAGACCAACACGTTTGCTACTTGCATTATTAATAGTTGCAGTTCCGGTGCTTCTTATAATAAAACAACCTGATTATGGAACAGCATGTACTTTCGTAGTTGCAACAATATTTATACTATTTTCAGCAGGAATAAAGAAAAGGTACATAATTGCTGGAATTTTACTTACAGTTATAATTATTCCAACATTGTATTTTTTTGTGTTACCAGAACATGCTAAAACAAGAATAGATGTATTCTTAAATCCAAACCTAGATCCTAGGGGTGCAGGATACAATGTAATTCAATCAAAACTTGCAATTGGTGCTGGTGAATTTTTAGGAATGGGAATTCTAAAGGGAAATCAAACACAACTTGGATTCTTATATCCAAAGTCAACAGACTTTATATTTGCTGTAATCGGAGAAGAAATGGGATTTGTTGTGGCAGCAACGGTAATTATAACGTATGTAATTCTGATAACAAAATCGATATACATTGCTAAAACTGCAAAAGATAATTTAGGTTCTTATATTGCAATAGGAATTGCTGGAATACTATTATTCCACTTTACGGAAAATATAGGAATGACAATGGGACTATTACCAATAACGGGTGTTCCTTTACCATTTGTTAGCTATGGAGGAAGTTCATTACTTACAAACTTAATGATGATTGGATTGCTTTTAAACATAAGCGGAAGAAGACAGAAAGCAATATTTGTAGATTAAAATAAAAAATTCGTAGACAAAATTTAAATAAAAAATAGAAAACAGAATTTACAGAACATTAACTTAAAGATTAAAATTATATAAGAAATTTTAAATTTAAAGACTAAAATATTAAGGGTGAAAATATTGAGAATAGGAAATGTAGAAACAGATAATAATATATTTTTAGCACCAATGGCAGGTATTACAGACCTGCCATTTAGATTAATATGCAAAGAAAATGGTGCTGGGCTTGTTTATTCAGAAATGGTAAGTGCAAAGGCTCTTTTATATGGAGATGAGAAAACAAAGCTATTATTGAAAACTTGCAAAGAAGAAAGACCTCTTGCTGTGCAGATATTTGGTAGTGATGTAGAAGCCATCGGATTTGCTGCAAAATATGTCAGCGAATTTGCTGATATTGTAGATATAAACATGGGATGCCCGGCTCCAAAAGTTGTAAAAAATGGTGATGGAAGCAGATTATTACAAGACTTAGATAAAGTTAAAGAAATAGTAGAATCTGCTGTAAAGAATTCAAAGGTTCCAGTAACAGTGAAGATGAGAATAGGATGGGACTTCGATAGTATAGTTGCTGTAGATGCTGCCAAAATAATTGAAAATGCAGGAGCATCGGCAATAGCAGTACATGGAAGAACAAGAAGCCAATACTATTCTGGTCAGGCGGATTGGAATATTATAAAACAAGTAAAAGACACTGTTTCTATTCCAGTAATAGGGAATGGAGACTTAAGAACTAAAGAAGATGTGAAAAAAGCTTTCGAAAAATATAATGTTGATGCTGTAATGATTGGAAGAGCTGCATTTGGAAATCCATGGCTATTTAAAGAAGCAGTAACATACATGAAAGATGGAAAATGTGATTTTAAAGTTTCAAATGAAGAAAAATTAGAAACAATATTAAAACATATAGATTTGGAAGTTCAAGAAAAAGGCGAATTTATAGCAGTTAGAGAAATGAGAAAACATATTTCTGCATACACAAAGAATCTTCCAAATTCGAGTGCTTTCAGAAGTAAAATCAACACTTTAGATACAAGAGAAGAAGTTGAAGAATGCTTGAAAGAATATTTTAAAGAAATTAATTCATAAAACGATTATAAAACTTCTAATATTGGAAATAATAATAAAAGAAAAGCAAGAAATATTTTTTATTGTATGAAAATTACATAGAATTTATAAAAAAACGATATAGGATTTATGCAAAATCTATAAAAATTGATAAAAATCTATAGGAAAACTTTAATAAATTCAATGTGTAAAATGTTGATTGTATTATATGAGTTACATAATAGCAAATAAAAAAAAATGGCATATTATACAATAAGATATAAATAATTTGTTTATATTTAGAATTATTTAAAATACAATAAAAAACAAATCTTAGCTATACAAATATTAGGAGTGAATAATATGGTAGTAAAAAGAGGAGATATGTTTTATGCAGATTTAAGCCCTGTAGTTGGCTCAGAACAACGGAGGAATAAGACCTGTTGTAATAATACAAAATGATATGGGAAATAAACATAGCCCAACTGTAATAGCAGCTGCAATAACTTCTCAAATGGGAAAAAGCAAGTTACCAACTCATATAGAAATTGGTCCTGAAAACACTAAACTAAAAACTGAATCTATAGTGCTTGCAGAACAAATAAGAACGATAGATAAAAGCAGACTAAAAGAAAAAATAGGGCATATAGACGATGAAAATGTAATGAGCCAAATAAATAATGCACTTGGAGTTAGCTTTGGCTTAGGTGAATAAAACAAAATTCAAGACTGTAAGATTTAACAAAAGTTAAAAATTACAGTCTATTTTTGAAGCATAACAGTTTATACTTTCAATTTTTTTATTATTTTTATTTCATTGTATAAATCTTCGATTCTTTGTTTACGAACAATAAGGGCTTGTCTATATTCATTTAAAACTTGATGATAGTTTTGGAAATCTTCTCCTGCCTGGAATAACATTTGCATTCCTTCTTTATAATAATCTCTCTTTCTCTGTCTACTTGTAGCCTGCATTTTTGCGTTATAAGAATCTATTAATTCCAAACGTTTAATATTATCTTTTAAGTAATCTATATAATCATAAACACAGCTAATTTCGTATTTGGTATCATCAATAACAACTTTGAATAAAACTTTCAAAATCTTAGGACTAATTTTGCCCATTTGAGAATTTTCAGAAAGTTGACCTAAAGCAACTGTTTTGTCTACATCGTCAGGGTGGGCATCTTCAATCATATCTTTTAAAGTATCTGAAATATGAACGTGGGTTGTATAATGCCTTTTGGTTGTTAATGCATCATATTCATCAGCAACACGGATAACTCTTGCAACGAAAGGGATGTCTTTTATTGTAAGACCACTAGGATATCCTGTCCCATTTAAAGCCTCGTGATGGTAAAGAGCACCTTCTGCGTAAGGTCTTAATGCCAAATCATGCATACAAATTTGATAACCTTTTGTAGTGTGAGTTTTCATAATTTCAAATTCTGCCTCGGTCAGTCGGTCAGGTTTTGTTATTATTTCAATTGGAATTTGAGTTTTTCCAATATCATGCAAATAACCACAGATAATTGCATGAACAATAAATTTTTTGTTGAGTCTTAAATACTGGCAAATTCTACCACATAAGTTTCCAACATTTATACTATGTCTTTTAGTAATAGGGTCCAAATTGTCTAGAATAGCAAGCTCATAGCGTAATTTCTTATCCAAATTATAAACTTTAATAGATGTTGAATCATAAAAATCAAATTTTTCTTTATTCATAAGTTTCTCCTTTTGAATTACTATAAAAATAATATCACTTAAAATAAAAAAACGCAATAAAAAATCTTTTTATTTTGCTTGACAATTATCAAAACTTGTATTATCTTATGTATAAGCTTATATGAAATTTGAGAGGGGGTGAACTTACAAGATGAGTTCAGAGGAAATATTTGATAAAGTAAAATCAATAATAGTAGAACAATTAGGTGTTGCGGATACAGCAGTTACTATGGAAGCTTCTTTTATAGATGATTTAGGAGCAGATTCATTAGATATCGTTGAATTAATAATGGCTCTTGAAGAAGAATTCGATACAGAAATCCCTGATGCTGATGCTGAGAAAGTAGTAACAGTTGGTGATGTTGTAGATTATATAAAGGATCACGTAGCTTAAGAAAAATAAATTTGAAAGGTTTTAAAGCCTTTCTTTTTTTATTCTATTAATGATTTGTTCTAACTACATTAAATAAAGGCTAACTGAATAGATAAGAGTTATTACAGCAAATGCTATTCAATTGCCATTTTACTGCAAGTGCATTTAAATTTCTAATATGCATTTACAAATTGCTTAAAATAGTGTAATATATAGTAATGGAAAGGAGGAAGAAAAGTGGTAAACAGTTTAGAAAACCTTGAAAAAAATATAGGATATATATTTAAAAATAAAGCTCTATTAAAAAATGCCTTAACACATACTTCTTATGCTTATGAAAATAATGTAGCAAGTAACGAAAAGCTAGAATTTCTTGGAGATAGCATATTAGAGTTTTTATCAAGCAAATACATTTATAACAATTATCCTAAATTAAAAGAAGGAGAAATGACTAAAGTTAGAGCAACTGTTGTTTGTGAAGATAGCCTTCATAAAATTGCCCAAAAGCATAATTTTAGTGATTTCTTATATCTTGGAAAAAGCGAAATGAAACATGGAGGAAACAAGAAACCAGCAATAATGGCAGATAGTGTTGAGGCAGTTATAGCTGCTATGTATTTTGATTCTGGATTAGAAGCTTGCGAAAAATTCATCGTTGAAAATTTAAAGGAAGATATAAAAATAGCAAGCCAAAATGTTGGAATGAAAGACCACAAGACAATTTTACAAGAAAAACTTCAGGTTCATGGAAATGTTAAAATTGAGTACGAGATTATAAAAGAAGAAGGACCAGACCATGATAAAACCTTTACAGCCGAAGTTAAATTAAATGGAAAAGTTCTTGCAACAGGTACAGGAAAAACAAAGAAACATGCTGAAATGGATGCTGCAGACAAGGCTTTAAAATTATTAGAAAAATAATTCTAACAGTGGACTTAATTAGCAAGTGTGGTATTGAAAATTTGATACTACGAGACAATTAGAATAATTTTAATTAGGGGATTTGCGATAGATTTGTTTAAGTAAGAAACGAAAGATGTGATAAATAGACGAAATAATTGGAGGAGGAAAGTAGTATTGAAAAAAGAATACATTATTCCAATATTTGTACCACATTTAGGTTGCAAACAGTGTTGTACATTTTGCAATCAAAGAACTATTAGCGGAGAACAAAAACAGGTAACAGCAAAAGATGTAATTGAAACAATAGAGTATTATTTAAAGAGCTTTAAAAATGATAATGAATACATTGAGGTTGCTTTTTTCGGAGGAAGCTTTACTGCAATAGAAAGAACAAAACAAGAAGAACTTTTGAAGGCTGTTCAGCCTTATATAAAGAGCAAAAAAGTAAACAGCATTCGTTTATCTACAAGACCTGATGCAATAGATAAAGATATTTTGAAAATGCTAAAAAAATACCATGTAAAAACAATAGAACTTGGAGTGCAGTCAACCAACAATTACATTTTAGCTAGATGCAAGAGAGGCCACAGCTTTGAAAATGTAAAAAAAGCTTCAAAATTAATTAAATGGTATGGCTTTAATCTTGGACATCAAATGATGGTGGGACTTCCAGATAGTAATAGCAAAGATGATATACAAACTGCAAAAGACATAATAAAGCTTAAACCTAAAATGGTAAGAATTTATCCTGTTTTGGTTATAAAAGGAACTGAACTTGAACTAGAATACAATAAAAAAGAGTACACCCCATTAACAGTTACTCAAGCAGTTGAAAGATGTAAGGAAATAGTAAAACTATTCAACAAGAAAAAGATAAAAGTAATAAGAGTGGGACTACAGAATACAGATACAATTTCAGAAATATCTAGCAAAGAGAGTGAGGTTGTTGCTGGACCATTCCACCCTGCATTCGGACAACTTGTAGAAGATGCAATCTGGTATGACAGAATAGTGGAAGAAATAAAAAAGATTAATGCAAAAGTTATAAGAGTAGAAGTTCAGGCAAATGTTAAAGACATGAACAACATAATAGGACATAAAAGGGAAAATATAAATAGACTTAAAGATACTTATGCTGTTATTACAACAGTAACAAAAAATGATAAGATAAAAAAAGGCAAATTTAAGATAAAAGTTTTAGAAGTTGCGTAAAACTTTGTATCGTAAAACTTTGTATATACTCTAATAAAATTTTGAATAAAACAACCTATAATTGCGAATAGTAATTATAGGTGATTTTTTATGGAAAATGTAGCTAAAACTGGGAAAAGTAGAAAACAACTGAAAATAAGAAAAAAGATAGAAAAAATAATTAATTGCAAAGAAAAAAAGAAAATGAATAAGCTAATAGATTATATACTAATCACATTTGGAGCAATGATGATGGCTATTGGTACATCTTTATTCTTGTTACCAAATGAGCTTTCAACTGGCGGATTTGCAGGAATTGCAACAATATTATACTATCTGTTTAATTTCCCGCTGGGAACTACAACATTTATTCTAAACATCCCACTTTTATTAATTGCTTACTTTAAGGTGGGAAAAAAACTATTCATAAGGTCAATTTATGGAACATTAATGCTTTCTTTATTTATTGATATATTTGATAAAATTACTCCATTAACTAGGGATAGCTTTTTGGGCTGTATTTATGGTGGAATTCTTATGGGAATTGGCACGGCAGTTGTACTGAAAAATCAGGCTTCAACACGGTGGCTCTGATTTACTTTCTTATGTAATAAGAGCCTATAAACCGCAATATAGAAGTAGTACATTAATACTAATAGTTGATGTAATAGTTATAATATTAAATGTATTTTTCTTTAAGACAATAGAGGTAGGCTTATATTCTGCTATTGCAATATTCTTAATGGGAAAAATGATTGATTTGATTTTTGAGGGAGTAAATTTTGCCAAAATTATATTAATAATATCTCCAAATTATAGAGAAATAGCAGCAAGAATCGAAAACGAAGTAAATAGAGGAAGTACAGGTTTATATTCAAAAGGAATGTACACAAATGAAGAAAAGGTAACTTTGCTCTGTGTGGGGTCAAGAACAGAGGCATATTCTATGGAAGCTATTGCGAAAGAAATTGATAAGTCTGCGTTTATCATAATATTGAATGCAAGAGAGGTGCTGGGAAAAGGCTTCAAATAGAATTTTTTGAAATTTTGTATTGCTAAAAGCCAGTTTATGCTATAATATAGAAGAAATAAAACATGGCAGAAAGAGGGCAAAACAATTGGAGCAAAGATACGAGATAGAAAATTGTAAATCGTTTAGAGTGAAAGACATTTTCGATTGTGGACAGTGTTTTAGATGGAACGAACAACCTGATGAAAGTTATACTGGAATATTCGGAAACAATGTAATGAATATAAAAGAAGTACCAGAAGAAGATGGAACATATAAAATAATATTTGAAGGAATTTGTGAAGGAAATATAGAAGAAATCTGCAAAAGATACTTTGATTTAGACAGAGATTATGAGAGTATAAAAGAGAAATTATCCCAAATAGATGGATACATGAAAGAAAGCATAAAGTATGGAGAAGGAATTAGAATACTAAATCAAGACTTATGGGAAATGATAATCTCTTTTATAATTTCGGCAAACAACAATATTCCAAGAATAAAAGGAATAATAGACAGAATGTCGAAAAAGTATGGAAATAAGCTAAGTTTTAGAGGTCAAGACTACTATACATTTCCTACAATTAACGAATTAAGCAAAGCAAGTAAAGAAGATTTAAGAGAACTTGGCTTGGGCTTCAGAGATAAATATATAGAAGAAACAACAAAATTAATTGCAAGTGGAAAAGTTGACCTGGAGAAACTTAGAAAAGAAAAGGATACTAAAAAAATAAAGATTGAATTACTAACTTTGTCTGGTGTTGGACCAAAAGTTGCAGACTGTATATTACTTTTCTCAGACCTAAAAAGGTTTGATGTATTCCCAATAGATGTGTGGGTAAGAAGAGTTATGAATGATTTGTACATACATGATGAGGACGAAAGCAAGGTTAGTAAGAAGAAAATTGAAGAATTAGCCGAAGAAAAATTTGGAGAACTCGAGGGAATAGCACAACAATATTTATTTTATTGGAAAAGAGAAAACAGTTAAATTTCAGATAGGAAAAGAGAATGAGTATTAGATTAGTTTATGGAAGAAGCGGAACTGGCAAGTCCGGTTACATATTTAAAAAGATAAAAGAAGAAATTGATAATGGAAGAAAAAAATACATAATAACGCCAGAGCAGTTTTCATTTACAGCTGAGAAAAAGTTACTTAATGATGAGTGTGTAAATGAAAAAGAACAAGGCGTAATTTCTGATGCGGTAATTAATGCAGAAGTTTTAACATTTGCACGTATGGCACACAGGGTAGCAGGCGAAGTGGGTGGAAGTGCTAAAATAAAACTATCAAATTGTGGAAAGTCTATGTTGATTTATAGCATTTTATCAAACAAGAAGAATGATTTAAAGTTTCTTGGAAAATCAGATAGCAATATTGATATGATTATGACTCAACTTACAGAACTAAAAAAACATGGAGTAACTCTGGAAAATTTGCAAAATTTAAAAGAACAAGTGGCCAAAGACGATAGATATCTAGAAAGCAAACTAAATGATATTTACACAGTTTATAGCAAATTTCAAGAAAAAATATCAGAAAATTATATTGATGAAAATGATGCTTTAACAATTCTTGCAGAGCAATTAGATAGTACAAATATGTTCAAAAATACAGAAATATATATTGATGAATTTGTTGGATTCACGAAGCAAGAATACATGGTAATTGAGAAATTATTGGAGCAGGCATACAGTGTAACCATTACTGTAAATACAGATTGTTTAGAAATTACGAAAGATGCAAGTAATGACATTTTTTACACGAATAAGGAAACTGTACAAAAACTTATGAAACTTGCAAAGTCTGTTAAGGTAAAAATTGAGGAACCTGTTTGTATGCAGGAAAATGGTGAGGTTCCATATAGGTTCAAAGCACCTGAACTTGCTCATGTTGAAAGAAATCTTTATAATTTTCCTTACAGAAAATACGAAAAAGAAATCAAAGATATGCATTTATTCTTAGCAAATAATCCATATTCAGAGATTGAAGAAGTTGCAAGAAGAATTGTAGAATTGGTTCAAAATTCAGGATATAGATATAAAGACATTGCTGTTATTACTAAAAATATAGATACATACTCTAGCTTATGCAGGGCTATATTTAATGAATACAATATTCCTGTTTATATAGACGAAAAAAGAGATTTAAGCCAGAACATACTGGTGAAATATCTAATTTCTATATTAGATGTATTTGCAAGAAACTGGTCTTATGATAGCATGATTAATTACTTGAAATCTGGTTTTGTAAATATTGCAGAAGACGATATTTATGAACTTGAAAATTATGCTCTAAAATGGGAAATTAAGGGAAGCAAGTGGCATAAGGAAGACTGGAATTTTAAAGATGCAGATGAAGTTGGAAAGGAGTTCGTTAATCATGTAAATCAAATTAGAAGAACTGTAGTTACGCCATTGGTTAGACTTAAAGCAAACTTGTCTGGAACGAAAACTGCAAAACAGATTTCAGAAAATTTATACAATTTCTTCATAGAAAATAAAATTGATAAAATTTTAGAAGATAAAATAAAACTATTGAATGAAGAAGAAAAAGTAAATATTTCAGCCGAGTACGAGACAAGCTGGAAGATTGTAATGCAAGTTTTAGATGAAATAGTGCTTGTATTTGGCAATGAAAATGTAACTTTTGATAGCTATATGCAAATTCTGAAAACTGGACTAAAAGAAAGCAAATTAGGAACAATTCCAATGGCGCAGGACCAAGTAACCGTTGGAGATGTTGATAGATCAAGAAGCCATAAGGTTAATGCCATATTTATTATTGGTCTAAATGACGGAGTATTCCCTTCACAAAACAAGGCCGAAGGATTTTTAAATGATGACGATAGAGCAAAAATTAAAGAAAATGGAGTCGAGCTTGCAAAAGGAACTATAGATAGAATTTATGAAGATAACTTCAATATATACAAGGCATTTACTACTGCTGAAAAAGAAATGTATTTGTCATATTCATCATCAGATATGGAAGGAGAATCTCTAAGACCATCAATATTAGTTTCAAGAATTAAAAAGATATTTCCTGGTCTAGAAGAAAAAAGTGATGTAGTAAATAGAATTTCAGAAGTTTCCACAAAACAAAATACATTTGAAGAACTATTAAATAATCTAAGAGACTTCAGAGATGGAAAAGAAATTAATCCGAAATGGTTCTATATTTATAATGTTTACAGCAGTGATGCTGAATGGTCACAAAAGCTTGATGCAAGTATAAAAGCATTAGATTATGTGAATACTCCAGAAAAGATATCTAGAAAGAACATCGAGAAAATGTATGGAGAAACCTTAAAAACTAGTGTATCTCGATTGGAACAATATAGTAGTTGTCCTTTTTCATATTATTTAACTTATGGATTAAAATTGAACGACAAAGAAACCTTCAAGGTAGAAACAATGGACACAGGTTCATTCATGCATGATGTAATAGACAACTTTTTTGAAACTCTTGAAGAAAGAGAAATAAATATTAAAGAAATTACTGATGAAGAGATTGAAAAAATAGTCGCAGAAGTCGTTCAGGAAAGACTTGCACAAAATAGAAACTATATTTTTAGTGCAAACGCAAAATATAAGGTTCTTACCGCAAGACTGAAAAGAGTTGTTACGATGTCTATTAAATACATAGTGCAAACTCTTAAACAGAGCGAGTTTTCAGTATTTGGACACGAGGTTGAATTTGGAGGAAATAGCTCAGAATTTGAACCGATAGTTGTAAAAACTGAAGACGGAACAAGAGTAGAAATAAGAGGAAAAATCGACAGAATCGATATAATGAAAAATCCTGATGGAACTTATGTAAGGATTATAGATTACAAATCATCTGTAAAAAATATTGATTTAAATCAGGTGGCCTCGGGATTACAATTACAGCTATTAACATATTTAAACGAAATATGCAAGGTAGAAGACTTTATTCCTGCAGGAGTTCTATACTTTAATTTGTTAGATAAGCCAGCTTCATTAGATAAACACCTTTCTGATGAAGAGATAGAAGCAAAAATAAGGCAAGAATTTAAAATGAAAGGATTAATTCTTGCTGATGTAAATATAATAAAAAAGATGGATACTAACGTTGAAAACGAACCAAAAGGAGTAAGCAAAATAATACCAGCAACAATAAAAAAAGATGGAGAACTATCTTCTAAGGGAACAAGTGCAGTAACCAAAGAACAATTTGAATATTTGCAAAAATATACGGAAAAAATAATAAAACAAATATCAGAACAAATTCTTGGAGGAAACATTGATGTAAAGCCATTTTATAACACATCAAACAAGAGAACTCCTTGTGAATATTGCAAGTATAAATCAATATGTAGATTTGACGAGAACGCTTGTGGAAATAGTTACAACTATATAAGCAATAAGAATAAAGAAGCGGTTCTAGAAACGATAAAAGAAAGAACGAAAGAATAGAAAAATAAGAGTAAAATAAAGAAGAGAATTTGTTAAGAAATTAGTTTATTTTCAATTAATAGAAAAAGGAAAGTTTTTTAATGAACTAAAAAAGAAAGATAAAGCTTAAAAGAAAGTAGGTAGATTATTTGGAAAGAGATTTATCAAATGAAAATATGATACATGTAAAGAAAGATGGAATCGAGTATTTACAATTTAGAAAATTACTTGAATTTGAAGATTTAGTGAACTGTTTTACACTTAAGACAGGGAACCTTAATTTTAGAAGAAAAACCAGTGAAGAATTGGCTTTACAAAGTATTCAAAAAATATGTAATGTGTTAGACGTGAATCCAAATACAATAGTAAGACCAAACCAGAAACACACAGATTGTGTTGAAAAAGTGGATAGTGCAAGCGAAGATTTAGGAATGAGAGAAATAGATGGACTAATAACCAATAAAAAAGACATAAATCTGTTATTAACATTTGCAGATTGTACACCAATTATTTTATATGATCCTGTAAACAAGGCTATAGGAAACATTCACTCGGGTTGGAGAGGAACAGTTCAAAAAATAGGCAAAAAAGCAACATTAAAAATGATAAAAGAGTATGGCTCAAAACCAGAAGACATTATAGCATGTTTCGGACCTGCAATAGGACAATGTCATTTTGAAGTAGAAGAAGAAGTGAAAAATATTTTTGAAAATGAATTTGGTAAATTTACAAAGAAATATGAAATAATAAAAAAGCAATCAATCTTAAAAGACGGAGTTCAAAAATATAACATAAATACAAATTTGATAAATCGATTAGAACTAGAAGAACTTGGATTACTTCCAAAAAACATTATAGAAAGCGGAATCTGTACAGTTTGCAATTCGGATTTGATTCATTCCTACAGAGCAAATAAAGAGAAATTTGGATTAAATGCGACTATTATAGGGCGACAAGAAAGGAAAAAATATGATACCAGAAAAGTTAAACAAGGGTGATACAATTGGAGTAATTGCACCATCAAATTACATTAAAGAAGATGATTTAGAATATATAAATGCATCAATAGCACTAATGGAAGCATCAGGATTTAAAGTTAAATTCGGAAATTATGTATTTGAAAATACACTAAATTACGGAACTGATCCACGAAGAAGAGCAAAAGATATAAATATGATGTTTGCAGACAAAGAAGTAAAAGCTATTTTATGCGTAAAAGGTGGAGAAGACTCTAATTCTTGTTTGGACTATATTGATTATGAAATTATAAAAAACAATCCAAAGATAATATGTGGATTTAGTGACAACACAAGCATTTTAGATGTTATAAATGAAAAAACAGGACTCGTAACATATCATGGACCTACTTTTAAATCTTTCACATCTTGGGACACTGGCTATGCCTACGAGCAATTCATAAAAAAGTTAACCGAAAACAATAAGGAAAATGTCTCGATGGGAGAAGCTAAAAATTTTTCGGCTAGTGAAAATACGGGAAATAAAAATATAAATATTTCAATAGATGAATCCGAACAAGAATCTTCAAAAGACGGCTTGGAAAAATACACAGAAGAATTTTTAAGCAGAGTAATCGGAGAGCCAGAAGATGCTTACACTACCATTAAAGCAGGTAAAGCAAAAGGACAACTTGTTGGAGGAAACTTATCATTATTTACAAAACTGGTATGCGGAAAATATGCTGTAAATGTTGAAAATAAAATTCTATTCTTAGAAGAGTTAGGATTTGAAACAGGGCCGGAAGCCACAAACAGCAATATTTATTATCTTAAACAAAATGGAGTGTTTGATAAAATAGCTGGATTATGGATTGGAAACTACGAACATCAATCTAAGATTACATTAGAAGAAATTATAATGAATGCAATTGGAGATGAATATAGTTTTCCTATAATTAAATCAAATAATTTTGGACACATTGATAGAAAAACAATTATTCCAATCGGACAAATGGCAGAAATAGACACCGAGAAAAATGCAAAGATTTTATTAGAAAATTAATAATTATAAATTAGTGGGACGGGGGTACAATTTTCCCCCGTCCTTAAAAGGTACAATTTCGTCCCCGGAACCAAATTACACCGGAAACAAATTGCACCAAATTGCACCGTTCCAGACAAGGTACAATTTTTCCTCCGTCCCAAAATTGTCCGCTAAAAAAATTATACATACTTTGATTCTCAATTGAGTCGACTCTACTGTACAATTTATTTTGTTGACAACGCCGTCTATTTTGTGATATACCCTAGTAAGAAAAAGTAGAGGGAACTAAAAATGTATAACAATTGGGAAGAATTAGAGAAACAAGTAAAAGATTGTAAAAAATGTAAATTATGTATGAATAGAACAAATGTGGTATTCGGAGTTGGAAATAAGAATGCAAAAATTATGATGATAGGGGAAGGCCCCGGAGCAGACGAAGATATGCAAGGAAAGCCATTTGTTGGTAAGGCTGGACAACTCATGGACAAAGCTTTTCAGGCACTTGAAATTAGTAGAGAAAACATTTATATAGCAAATGTTGTTAAATGTAGGCCTCCACAAAACAGAGTTCCTGAAAGGGACGAGGCAGAAGCCTGTTTGAACTATTTAAGAAATCAAGTAATATTGGTAAAGCCAAAAATAATAGTTCTACTTGGTAGTACAGCTCTTAAAAATATTCTTGGAGAAGAGTACGGAATAACAGCCAGCAGAGGCAAATGGGTTGAGAAAAAAGAAATTTTATATATGCCAACATGGCACCCAGCAGCATTATTGCGTGATGAAAATAAAAAAATTGATTTCTATAGAGATTTGAAAGAAGTAGCGAAAAAGGCTCAAGAATTAAGTATAGAATATTAATAATAAATGAAGGAAAGTTTATGGAAGAAAAAAATAAAGTAGAAGAAATAGAAAAATATTGTTTGAACTGCAAGACCAAACCGTGTAGTATGAATGGTTGTCCTTTGAATAACGATATTCCAGCATTTATTCATGAAAAAGATAGCAAAAAGGGTTTTGAAATATTGTGCAATACAACAGTACTTCCAGCTATTTGCGGAAGAATTTGTCCACATGCAAAACAATGCCAAGGGTCTTGTATTAGAGGAATTAAAGGAGAGCCTGTAGAGATAGGGTTCGTAGAAAAAACAATAGGAGATATTGGTATAGAGGAAGGCTATAAGATTCCAAAGTTTAATGAAGTAAACCAGAATATTGTTGGAAAAAAAGTTGCTGTAATTGGCGGAGGTCCTGCGGGACTTACCTGTTCCGCATTCCTAGCGAGAAATGGCATAAATGTTACCATATTTGAAAAAAATGAATTGCTTGGAGGAATTTTGACTCATGGAATTCCCGAATTTAGACTTCCAAAAGAAGTAACCGAAAAAAGCATAAACAAAATATTAGAACTTGGAATAAATGTAAAATTTAATAAAGAACTTGGGAAAAATCTTTTAATCGAAGAGTTGCAAGATGAATTTGACGCAATATTTGTTGCGATTGGTGCTAACATTCCTGCAAAAATGGGAGTGGAAGGAGAAAGTATTCAGGGAGTATATGGCGGAAACAGCTTGCTAGAAACGGGAAATCACCCTGATTACAAAAATAAAAAGGTTGCTGTAATTGGTGGAGGCAATGTGGCAATGGACTGTGCCAGAACAATAATAAGAATGGGGGCAGAAGAGGTAAATGTAATATACAGAAGAGCCAGAGAGCAAATGCCAGCAGAAACTAAGGAAATTGAATCAGCAGAAAATGAGGGAGTAAAATTTTTATTCCAGACTAATATTGTAAAAATACTTGGAAGTCAAGAATTAGAAGAATCAGAAAAAATTAATAATGAACTTGAAGAAAATAACAGCCATGATGCCACATATAATGCTATGAATAAGAAAAGAAATGTTTCTAAAATTGAATGTGTTAAAACAAAACTAGTTTCAAAACCAGGAGAAACAAGATTGAGTCCTGTTAATATTGAAGGAAGTAATTTTGTTATTCCAGTTGACTATGTAATCATGGCAACAGGTTCTAATCCAGATGAAAATGTAATTGCAGATTTTGAAAAGAATAGATGGGGCTATATTAATGTTGATGAAAATATGCAAACTTCAATTCCAAAGGTGTTTGCTGGTGGAGATATAGTTGGAGAGAAAGCAACTGTTGCTTGGGCTGCAAGGTCTGGAAGAAATTCTGCTGAAAAAATAATACAGTATCTAGAGAATAAAAATGCATAAAGAATGTTTATGATTTAATTTAAAAAAATTAAATTAAAATACAAGCTGAATTATAAAAAATAAAATAAAGTAAAATATAACAATGAAAAATAAAAAACTGCTTATGAATTATTCATAGGCAGTTTTTTGAACAAATTAAATTTATAAAACAAAAACGATAGAGGACGAAATTATAATTTAATTAATAAACTTTTAAATTTATTAATTTTAAGGTTGGCTATAAGAAATTACTTTTAAAATAGTACCATCATCTTGTTTTAGAGTAATTGTTTGGTTTGCTCTATCAATCTCATCTGCATAGATTAAGTTATCATCTAGAAGCTCTTGTATCAATGCATCGGCATCTCCTAATGTATTACTTAGCGTATTTTCCTTTTTCCAAATCTTAATTTTATCTGTAACAACATTAACTCTGGTTTCGTCATTTGTGTTTCTAGAATTTTCAACTAAGCCGTGGTCACCAAGGGTGACACTTAAAGTAACACCTGCTAATATTGTCATTATAACAAATGTAATTACCAAACTTATAAGAGTTATTCCTCTTGAATTTTCTTTTTCAAGCTGTTTTTTTAAGAAAAGCTTCTTTATATAACCTATAATCTTTAAAATTTTATTTTCCTTTCTAGGAATTAAATAGGTACTTCCATTATCAACAATATCTGATAGAACATCGAACTTTTTGTCAAGTTTTTCCATCATTTCAATATAAAAATTATTGAAAAAATAATAATCTGAAACGGTTCCTATATATTCCTGAAAACTATATAATTTTTTTCTGAATCTATCTAAATCAACAGATGTCATAAGTGATTTATACACTGTTGAAAAATACGATTTTATAATTAATTCTTGAGCAGAAAAATATGCTGTACGTATTTCTTCTTTTAAGTTTTCAATTTTGTTTGAAAGGTTGTGAGATTTTTCAAATGCGAGTTCTTTATTTTGTTGCTTATTACGTAGAGTAATAATTTTTCCTTCTAAATCCAAGATTTTATCTAAAAGCATAGAAACTTGTGTATAAACAGCTTCTCCACATAGTGCTGAAAACTTATTTTTGAAATAGTCATTACAATTAAGTGTGCTATCGAACAAAACTTCTTCCCCGGTTATATAAGCCATTTGTGCAATTAAATTACAAAGTAATGGGTAATAGTTTGGACTAATTGTTGAAAAAGTTATTCCATAGTAAGTTACTGTTTCAAATTTTGAATCGAGTATGCTAGAAGCTGCGTATTGAACTGCTGCTTCGTTTAAAGCCATTCCGAATGTTTTAGAACCATTAAATGTACATAAACCCAATCTAACAAGTTTACCTTTTTGACTCTTTTGTTCTTGTAGATTATGAATAAGTTCATGTGTGGCAAATTTCTCTAAGCTATTTAAACCCATACCATCTCTGAAATAAACAGAAGAGTTTTTGTAGAAATAACTTGCCTCTGCTGATCCAAAAGGAATATTGGCTATATACATTGGTAGATTTGAAAATCTTGAATAAAGAGCATCAAAAGTAAAGCCAAAATTGGGAAAAGCTGTAACAATCTTTTCACTCACACTTTTGGCTATTGCATCAATACTTGCCTTATCTAAAGGTTCTATAACGGAAATTCCATCTTTTCTTAAGTCTGATTCAATACTCATATTATTCTCCTTCGTTAATCCATTTTATTATACTACATAATTACAGAAAAGCATATAACAGAATTGTTAAAAAAATATTACAATAATATTACAAAACAATATAGGCCTTTTTGATGATTCTTTGTATTCTCCAACATAAATAACAAAGTTTATTTTATGATATACAAAATACATGTTTTAGATTGATAAAAGACTTACTAAGAAAACTGAATTCTGATGGTGGCAGGTTACAGTATAATACTTTTTTTAAATAAAACGTTTGAAATATTACATGGTAGTAGAACCGAACCTTAAAATACTATTGACTTTGAGCCTTTTGTAAGATATAATTTAGTGCAAAGATTTTTTGAAAAGAAGAGGCGATTTTATGTCATATAATTTTAGAGAAATAGAACCTAAATGGCAAAAATACTGGGATGAACATAAAACATTCTATACTGATGTTTGGGATTTTTCAAAGCCTAAATATTATGCTCTAGATATGTTTCCTTATCCATCTGGACAAGGTCTTCATGTTGGACACCCAGAAGGATATACAGCTACAGATATTATGAGTAGAATGAGAAGAATGCAAGGTTACAATGTTCTTCACCCAATGGGCTGGGACGCTTTCGGACTTCCCGCAGAGCAATATGCAATAAAAACAGGAAATCACCCTGCAACATTTACTCAAAAAAATATTGCAACATTTAAAAGACAATTAAAAATGCTAGGATTTTCTTTTGATTGGGACAAAGAAATTTCTACTTGTAATCCTAATTTCTATAAATGGACACAATGGATTTTTAAACAATTATATAAAGATGGATTAGCAAAACTTGTTGAAATGCCTGTAAACTGGTGCGAAGGATTAGGCTGTGTTCTTTCTAATGATGAAGTAATTAATGGAAAGAGCGAAAGAGGTGGATTCCCAGTTGTTAGAAAGAATATGAAACAATGGGTTATGGATATTCCAAAATATGCAGACATTCTATTAGATGGTCTTGATGATATTGATTGGCCAGAATCTACAAAAGAGATTCAAAGAAATTGGATAGGTCGTTCTGTTGGAGCAGAGGTAATATTCAATGTTGCAGACACAGATTATAAATTTACAGTATTTACAACTAGACCAGACACATTATTCGGTGCAACATATTGCGTTCTAGCACCAGAACATAGCTTAGTAAAAGATATTACAACTGCTGAGCAAAAAGAAAAAGTTGAAGAATACATTAAACTTTCAGCTTCTAAATCTGAACTAGAAAGAACAGAATTAAGCAAAGAGAAAACAGGAGTATTTACAGGAAGCTATGCGGTAAACCCTGTAAATGGAAAGAAAATTCCAATCTGGATTTCTGACTATGTTCTTGCTACTTATGGTACAGGAGCAATAATGGCTGTTCCTGCACATGACCAAAGAGACTATGAATTTGCTACAAAATTCGGATTGGATATAATTCCTGTAATTGATGGTGGAGACATTTCTAAGGAGGCTTATGCTGGAGACGGACTTCACATTAATTCAGATTTCTTAGATGGAATGAACAAAGAAGATGCAATAAACAAGATGATTGATTGGCTAGAAGGCAAAGGAATTGGAAAGAAAAAGGTAAATTATAAATTACGTGAATGGATATTTGCTCGTCAACGTTATTGGGGTGAGCCTATTCCAATAGTTTATTTAGACGATGAAATGAGAGCATTAGCAGATGAAGATTTACCACTAGAACTTCCTGAGCTAGAAGATTACAGCCCATCTAAAACAGGAGCATCTCCTTTAGACAAGGCAACTGATTGGGTGAATACAACTTATGAAGGAAAACCTGCAAAAAGAGAAACCAGCACAATGCCTGGTTCTGCTGGATCAAGTTGGTACTTCTTAAGATACATAGACCCACATAATACAGATGAACTTGCAAACTATGAATTATTAAAACATTGGATGCCAGTAGACTTGTATTTGGGTGGACCAGAGCATGCCGTAGGTCATTTACTATATTCAAGATTTTGGAACAATTATCTATATAATAAAGGAGTTTCTCCAGTAAAAGAACCATTTGCAAAATTACGTCATCAAGGAATGATACTTGGATCAAATGGCGAAAAAATGAGCAAGTCTAAGGGAAATGTTATAAATCCAGACGATATGGTTAAAGAGTATGGTGCAGATGCACTTAGAGTATATGAAATGTTCATGGGACCACTTGATGCTGCAAAACCATGGGACCCTAATGGAATTGGTGGATCTAAAAACTTCCTAGACAGGGTTTGGAGATTATTTGTTGAATCTGGAAAAGTTAAAGACGAAGAAAATAAAAACTTAGAAAAAGTTTATCATTATACAGTAAAAAAAGTTACAAACGATTATGAAAATATGAGTTTCAATACTGCAATTTCTCAAATGATGATATTCATAAATTCTGCATATAAAGAAGAAGTAATTCCAACAGAGTATGCTGAAGGATTCTTAAAACTATTAAATCCAGTAGCACCACATATTACAGAGGAGTTATGGAACGAATTAGGACATAATGAATCTATTGCTTATGAGCCATGGCCAACATTTGATGAAGAAAAAACAAAGAATGACACAATGAATCTTCCTATTCAAATAAATGGAAAGTTGCGTGCGACAATAGAAATTGCAATGAACGAAGACGAACAAAAAATAAAAGAACTAGTTCATGAGGTAATAAAGGATAGATTAGATGGAAAGTCAATAGTAAAAGAAATCTATGTAAAAAATAAAATTTACAATGTAGTTGTAAAATAAATAATGAAAAGGGGATTAACACAGGAAAAATGGAAAATGAAGTAATTAAAGAAAAGAAAAAAATGAGTCTTGCTAAGAAAATAATCTTAGGAATAATATTAGCTGTAATTTTAGCAATAGTAAGCTTCGTAATTTATGAAGTTGCAACAGTTAATAACACATACTATATTGGACAGAAAAATCTGCAAATACCAATATTTGTGTATCACGATATAGTCGAAGATAAATCTCAAATAGAATATGATTATATGCAAACGACTGCAGAACAATTTGAAAAGCAAATTGCAGGATTAATGAAACTTGGATATAAGCCAATAACATACCAAGATTTAGTTGATTATAAAGACGGTAAAAAAGCAATTTCAAAGTGGAGTTGTATAATCACATTTGATGATGGATACACAGGAGTATACAAGTATGCTTATGAGATTGCAAAAAAATACAATATACCAATGACATCATTCTTAATAGATGATTGCGTTGGAATTCCTGGATATTACACTTGGGATGAAGCAAGAGAAATGCATGATAGCGGACTTGTATCAATATATTCGCATGGATTAACGCATGCTAGATATAACGAAGTAAGCAAAGAAGAACTTGTTGCACAAACTGAAAAAGCTTATGAAAATTTGAAAACAAATTTGAATGATCAAAATCTTCTAAAGGTATTTACATATCCTTATGGACTATATACCGAAGAAGAAAGAGTAGCCCTTGCTGATGCAGGGTTTGTACAAAATCTTACAGATAATAGAATTAATTTAAGTGATAGATTAGAGCTATCTGGCTTACACAGATCATATCCGCTAAACAATTCGGTTCTAAAAGTATTATTAAAAATACAATATAGAGTTGTAAGATATCGCTAAAAAATAAAAGTAAGAAAAAAATATATATAAATAAAATGAAATAATGGTTGATTTTATAAATCCCTTCCTGTATAATTTTTACAAGGAGGGGATTTTTTTGAAGAAAAAGAAAATAATTATATGGAGTGCAGTAATCATTGTTTTAATTATAATAGCAGGAATAATTGTAACAGTGACTAATAAAAAAGAAAACTTGGATTTTGCATCCATAAAATCAGAAAAACAATTAGAAGAAATTTATGACCGAACATACAACTTATACAACGACGACAGCAATATGCCAATGCTTTTGGCAACAATGCCATATTCTTTGATGGTTAGAGGATTACCAAGATATGATAAATCTTATGGAGTAATGAATGGTGCAACAGCAGATATTGACATTTCAAAAATTGAAAGTGCAGTAGACTCTATAAATTTGGCTAGTCCAGCTGGCACAACATCTTCAAATACCAAAGATCATTCAACAACTAATATTCAAGTTGAAAATGTAGATGAGGCAGATATTACAAAAACAGATGGAGATTATATATATTCAATATCAGAGGATAACGTTGTAATAACTAATGTAATGAATCCAGAAGAACTAAAAGTGGAAACAAAGATCGAACCACAAGAAGATTATGTACCAGAAGACTTAATCTTATATGGAGATAAACTAGTGGTGATTTCTACACATTATGAATCTTATAACAAGAGAGATACAATGGTTGCTATATATGATATAAGCAATAAAGCTGAACCTAAAAAGGTTGAAGAATATAACATGTATGCAAAATATTATACCTCAAGATGTATAAATGGCAAGCTATTTGTAATATCATCTAGCCAATTAAGAAAAGAAGATGACAGAATAGTTACATACTACAACGAAAATAATAAGCAAAAAGAAATCGAATTAGATAGAATAAAATATTTAAGAGGAATGGAAAGCAAAGATCAGACTATCATTTCAAGCATCGATTTAAAAAAAATGGAAGATGTAAAAATGAGCATGTATCTATTCAATGTCGAAAATGCATACATATCTGAAAATTCAATATATTTGTTAAATTCAGATTACAAATATAACAAACATGCACTTATAGAATACTTGAAAATCCTTGCTAAAAAAGGTGTAATCGGATATCTACAAGAGGTAATAGATGGCGACCTTGAAGTAGATTACGGAGAATATACAACAATTTACAAGTTTGAAATTCGTGAAGATGGCAGTCTAAAATATCAAAATAAAACAGAAGAAAAAGGAACAACGATAAATCAATTTTCACTTGATGAGTACAATGGAAATCTGAGAGTTGCACTATCTGGAAGTGAAGGTTCAAGAGTAGTAGTATTTGATAAAAAACTAAATAAAATAGGAGAAACAGCAAACCTATCAAAAGGTGAGAAAATGTATTCTACAAGATTTATTGGAAATAAAGCATATATGGTAACCTACAAAAATACGGATCCATTATATGTAATAGATTTATCAAATCCATCAAACCCTGAGGTATTAGGCAAGTTGAAAATACCAGGATATAGCACATATTTACACCCTTACGATGAGACGCATCTTATAGGAATTGGAATGCAAACAGAGGAAAAGGTTTATAGGGACTCTCAAGGCAGAGTTACAAGTACATCTGCTGTTATAACAGGAATGAAAATGGCGCTATTTGATGTAAGTGATGTAAACAATCCAAAACAAATATCACAAACAATAATAGGAGACAGAAGAACTACATCAGCAATACTTACAAACCACAAAGCATTGCTATTCTCTAAAGAAAAGGGAATAATAGCTATCCCGGTTAACACTTATCCAACTGATTTCGAGATAGACTCAAATACAACAGATATAAACTCTATGGTTAAAGCTTATAGTAGCTATGGAAAAAAATACACAAAAGAAGGATACTTTGTATATAACATAAACTTAGAAGATGGAATAAATTTAAAAGGTATCATAAACCATGATAAAACATCGGCATACAATTATTATTACAGTTCAAGTAGACTTATTAGAGGAATGTGGATAGAAAATAACTTATTTACAGTATCAGAAGACATGATAAAAGTAAATAATTTAGAGGACTTAAGTCAAATTGCAGAACTAAATATAAAATAGGATGCAGACAAAAACAACTGTAAGCAAAAATTGGATTAATTATAGAGGAAAGGAGAGCGTGATTATTTATATAAACTTGATGTTATAGAGATTATTGCAGAGATGGAAGTATAAAAGATATAGATGCAGAGGTAGAGAAAGAAACTCTAAAAAAGGTAATCACGCAAATAAAAAAATGAGTGAAGAGAAAGTTGAAGTAAAAGAAAAAAGTAAAAGTGCAATGGCAATTGCAAGTTTGCCATTAGGAATAATATCAATAATATTTAATTTATTCTGGTTTATAAGCCTTCCAACTGGAATACTAGCAATAATATTTGGAGCAAAAACAACAAGAAAACTAGGAAGCAAGATGGGAAAAGCCGGATTAATAACTGGAATAGTTGGAGTATCAATATGTGCGTTTATTTATATAAGTATAATAATGATAACCATACTAGGAATATATTATTAAAATAATATAGAATAGAACAGAAAAGAAACAAGATAAAATAAAGATAAAACAGAAATAAATGAGAACATAGAAGTAAAATATAAAATAAAAAATAAAAAATCGGGACTCTGTAATAAGAGCCCCGATTTTTTGTCAATTTAATTTTATATTATATGTAATCTACGCAATTCAAAATTAATTTTATAGTAAGGATTAAAATGTAAATATTTATGGTTAATCCAAATTTAAATGTAATTTATTTAAAATAATCGCAACTTTGTGAACAATTTTAGTTGCATTTTTCTTTGCAATATTCTTTCCAAAAGCTTTTCCTGTAACTGTTAATGAAGCAACCATAGCACTAATAATAAATTGCAAATTAAATGTAAGATTTAATTTTTCTGTTATTTTAATTGCAATTAAGGCACTGATTGCACCACTTAAAACACCGCAAATATCACCAACAATATCTGCGCAGAAGTTAGCAACTTTTGAAGAGTTTCTAATTAATTTTACAGATGTTTTAGATCCTGAAATTCTTTTACTAGCTCTTGCATGAAATTCGTTTTCATTTGCAACAGTAACAGCAACACCAATTATATCAAAAACAATACCAATCAGTACAACAAGCAATAAAATTAAAATTGCTGGAAAAATTGATAATTTAGTAATTGAATTTGTTGATATAAAAGAAAACACAATAGACAATATAAAAGTTGTAATAAAAACTGATATAAGCCATCTTACATCTGTTTTATTAGCTGACTTTGGGTCTTTACCATTATCTTTAACATTATTAGCATTTTTCCTTGTTTCTAATTTAGTGTCATTCGGGGCACTGTCTGATTTACTCATAAAATAAAATCCTTTCTTAACTATTAATAAATCTATTTAATAAAAAAAGTGACATACAAGCCACTAAAACTTTATAAAATTTAAGATGGTAAAATTATAAGTAAATTTTACGGTTTGAGGTCTAGCCTAATTTCTTTATCCGCTACTTTGCATTACTGCCGAGTAGTTTCCTTTTAAAGCGAATATTCCTAAATAGGAATGCCAGATTGCCACTTAAGTCCGTACCTTAATCCCTATAATTCTATGCTTCTCGATTGAAACAAACATTCTAGAAGTTTTCCTTGAAATACATTTCTAAGACTAGTCTTTTTTGCAACAGTAATTTCATATAAAAATAATCCCAATACTATCACTCAAGACAGGCTACGCTATTACCTTAAGGTGTTCCCTTAAGCTCATAGGTTATACTTAAAATTAGTAAATCTATTTAAGCCTCCGCGGTAGTAGGGCAAAGTATGTATGCCGTTACATAGCACCCTAAAACCTTACTCCCTGAAAGCACACAAAACTGGCATTTCGCGCACAAACAAGGAACTTCAACGATGTGCCCTTTAGTGGATTTTTAGCCCCACCCTCATAATAGAAAGCATTACTAGAATAATGCACCATCAAATAAAATTATAACATAACATTTGAAAAAAATCAAGATGGAAGACTATGTCAAAAAATTATAAAAAGCTTGTTTTTGCTACAAATAGTATTGATTTTACGCCATTTTTATTGTAAAATATGTAAGTATGAAAATAAACATAAAATAGGCTTTCAAGACATATTACAAAATATAAATTGAAAACTAATGTCACGAAAGGAGCAAATAGAATGAAGGTTAGTAAAGAAGAATTATTACATATAGCAAATCTTGCAGATTTAAAAATAAAAGATGACGAAATAGATAACTATTTAGCTAATTTGCAAGATATTTTAAATTTTGCAGAAGTTGTAAACAAGGCACCAATAGATGATTTACAAGAAACAATCGGTGCAAACGAAAATTCAAATGTATTCAGAAAAGATGAAGTAAAAACATTTGAGAATCACGAAGGTTTAATGGCAAACGCACCAGAAAAAGAAAGAGATATGTTTAAGATACCAAAGGTTATATCTTAAGAGAGAAAGGAACGCATGAATATGGGAAAATTATTTGTAATAGATGGAACAGATGGAAGTGGCAAACAGACACAACTAGAAACTTTGAAGAAAAGATTAGCAGATGAAAAAATAGATTATAGAACTGTTAGTTTTCCAAACTACGATAGTCCATCATCTTCACTAGTTAAAATGTATTTGGCTGGAGAGTTTGGCACAGATGCAAAGGCAATTAGCCCATATATTGCTTCTACATTTTATGCAGCAGATAGATATGCAACTTATGTAACACAATATAAAGAGTACTACGAAAACGGTGGAATAATTCTTGCAGATAGATATACCACAGCTAATATGGTTCATCAGGCAGGAAAAATTCAAGATAAGAATGAAAGAAAAAAATTCTTAGACTGGTTATGGGACTTTGAGTTTAATCTATATGGATTGCCAGTTCCAGCAGAGGTGTTTTTCTTGAATATGCCACCAGAATATTCTGCAAAGCTTATGAAAGATAGAGAAAACAAAATAACACATGAGGCAAAAAAGGACATACATGAGAAAGATCAAGTGTATTTAACACAAGCCTACAATGCAGCATGTGAGCTTTCTAAAGAATATAATTGGTACGAGATTAAATGTGTTAAAGATGGAAAAATTAGAACCATTCAAGATATAAATGATGAGATTTTTACAGAGGTAAAAAAACATATATAGGAGGTAAATTGGCAGATGGAAGATATTACAAGACTTACAGTCCACGAGCTTGTGGAAAAATTGAATAAAAATGAATTATCTTCAGAAGAAATTGTAAAAGCTTACAAGGCAAGAATTGAAGATAAAGAAAAAGATGTAAAAGCCTTTATTACAACTACTTTAGATGAAGCAGAAAAAGAAGCTGTTAAGGCTGACGAAGAAAGAAAAAGTGGAGCAAAGTCAGGTTTTGCAGGTGTTCCAATTGGAATAAAGGACAACCTATGCACGAATGGAGTAAAAACAACATGTGCATCTAAAATGTTAGAAAACTTTGTTGCACCATATGATGCAACAGTTGTCGAAAAGCTAAAAGAGCAAGACATAATCAGTTTAGGAAAGCTAAATATGGACGAATTTGCGATGGGAAGTTCAACAGAGAATTCTGCAATGCAAATAACACATAATCCATGGAATTTGAACAAGGTACCAGGAGGTTCTTCAGGAGGTTCTGCAGCTGCAGTTGCAGCAGACATGGTACCATGGGCTTTAGGTTCAGACACAGGAGGATCTATTCGTGAGCCATCATCTTTCTGTGGAGTTGTTGGACTAAAACCAACTTATGGATTAGTTTCAAGATATGGACTAGTTGCATTTGCTTCATCATTAGATCAAGTAGGACCAATCACAAAAGACGTAACAGACTGTGCTATGCTTTTAAACTTGATTGCAGGTAATGATGAAAAAGATTCTACATCATATAACATAGAGAAAAAAGACTATACAAAGTCTTTGAAAAATGATGTTAAAGGATTAAAAATAGGCGTTCCAAAGGAATTCTTTGGAGAAGGAATAAATGCAGAAGTAAAAGCAAAACTAGAAGAAGCCATAGAAAAATACAAAGAAATGGGAGCAATCGTTGAAGAATGCTCACTTGATGTTGCCGAGTATGCACTCGCTACATATTACATAATCGCTTGTGCAGAGGCAAGTTCAAATTTAGGTAGATTTGATGGAATCCGCTATGGATACAGAGCAAAAGACTACAAGAACTTGAAAGAATTATTCGTAAATTCAAGAAGCGAAGCCTTCGGACCAGAAGTAAAGAGAAGAATAATATTAGGAACTTATGTGCTATCATCTGGTTACTATGATGCATATTACAAAAAAGCTCAAAAAGTACGTACATTCGTAAAGAAAGAATTTGATAAAAACTTCGAAAAATATGATGTTTTATTAACACCAGTTGCCCCAACAACAGCATTCGGAATTGGAGAAAAATCAAACAATCCATTAGAAATGTATTTAGCTGATATATGCACAGTTTCAATAAATATTGCCGGAGTTCCAGCAATATCAATACCTTGCGGAGTTGATAGCGAAGGAATGCCAATAGGAATGCAACTTATTGGAAAAAGATTCGATGAAGAAACAATATTAAATGCTGCATATACATTTGAGCAAAAAGAAAAATTCAGAGAAAAATATAAACCAGAATTTAAGAAATAAGGCTTTAGAAATTTGTCGAAGCCAGTTGTTATATAAAGGTTATAGGAACCGCAAAACCTAAATAAATGAAAAGGAAGAATAATAATGCCAAGAGAAGATTATGAAGTTGTTATAGGACTAGAGGTCCATGCAGAGCTTTCTACAAAAACAAAAATATTCTGCAGTTGTTCAACAGAATTTGGCGGAATGCCAAACACACATACATGCCCAATTTGTATGGCAATGCCAGGAACTCTTCCAGTATTAAACGAAAAAGTAGTAGAATATGCCGTAAAGGCAGGCCTTGCAACAAATTGTTCAATTTCAAAAGACAGTAAAAACGATAGAAAAAATTATTTCTACCCAGACTTACCAAAATCTTACCAGATTTCACAATTTGACAAGCCTCTTTGCAACAATGGTTACATAGAAATTGAAGAAGAAAATGGTGAAAAGAAAAAGATAAGAATTTTAAGAATTCATATTGAAGAAGATGCTGGAAAACTAAACCACAACGAGTTTAGCGAGGGAAGCTTAGTTGATTTAAACAGAGCTGGAGTTCCTCTAATAGAAATAGTTTCTGAACCAGACTTAAGGTCTGCAAAAGAAGCTGATGCTTATTTGAAAAAATTAAAATCTACATTAGAATATATAGAAGTATCTGATTGTAAGATGCAAGAAGGTTCATTTAGAGCAGATGTAAACGTTTCTATACATAAGCCAGGAACACCATTTGGAACACGTACAGAAATGAAAAATATGAACTCATTTAAGTCAATTTCAAGAGCAATAGAATATGAAATTCAAAGACAGTCAGAAGTGCTAGATAATGGCGGAATTATAGAGCAAGAAACACTAAGATGGGACGATGTATCTGGTAGAACATTTTCTATGAGAAATAAGGAAGATGCTCAAGATTATAGATATTTCCCAGAGCCAGACTTGGTTGCAATAAAATTGTCTGATGAATACATAGAAAATATAAGAAAAACACTTCCAGAATTGCCAGAAAGTAGAAAAACAAGATACATGGAAGAATACAAGTTATCTGAAAAAGATGCAAGATTACTTACTGCTTCTAAATATTTATCAAACCTGTTTGAAGATGCAGAAAAAATATGTAAGAATGCAAAAGCAGTTGCAAACTGGATTTTATCAGATATTTCGCGTATATTAAACGAGGAAGAGCTAGAGCCAGAACATATTCCATTTACAGGAGCTGAACTTGCAAGTCTAGTAGAATTGATAGACAAAGGAACAATAAGCTCTGCAATAGGTAAAAAAGTACTTGAGGAAATGTTTGCAGAAGATGCTGCAACACGCAACCCAGAAGAGATAATAAAGGCAAAAGGATGGATACAAATTTCTGATGAAGGTGCTATAAAAGAAGTTGTAATGCAAGTATTAGAAGCAAATCCACAATCAATAACAGATTACAAAGCAGGAAAAGACAGAGCATTAGGATTCTTAGTCGGACAAGCAATGAAAGCCACAAAAGGCAAGGCAAATCCACAAATGTTGAACAAAATGTTCATAGAAGAAATGAATAAATAACGATATTTGTGATTATAAAAAATTTAAAAGAAAATATAAAATATAAAAAATGAACAATATAATATTAGTGTTTATTAAATCCCGAGAAAGACAGGTTGGTTGAATAAAAATAATATTTTATAAAATAATTAAAAGATGCATATAGAAGTAATGTTTACTTCAAATGTGCATCTTTTTTACATAATTTTAGAAATTTCAATAGAACACTTTAGAATTATCGATTCATTTTTTCTTTTAGAATAGTATTAAAGGCGATTCCATTAATAAAGAAAACAGCCATAAACATTGTAAAAGATTTGAATAAGGAAGTTGCAACATTGTAAACTATGTAAGAATGATTCATGGTTAAGTAAATCGACATTATAAAAGTTGAAAGCAGTACTAATATAAATGAAAGCTTAAGGCCAGCTACCATAAGACTTTTGACTTTGGGCTCAAAAGAAAAATCAACAAAAGTAAAGAATTTAATTAAAAAATTTTTTATATAAAAATACATAGTAATTTATCCTTTCTTACTATATAAATATTAACATAGAATATGCTAAAAATATAGTTGTAATATATGGAAAAATAATAAGAGAATAAGGCAAGGATAAAGAAAAAATATAAAACATGGAATATAGAAACTAAAATTAAAATAGAAAACAAAATTAAAATAGAAAACAAAATAAAAATTAAAATTTAAATAAAAATTAGAATCAAAATTAAAATCTGAAATAAAAAAACACTAGATATTTGAATATCTAGTGTAGTCAAATGTATGACTTTAAAATTCTAAATAAAAAACTGTGCACAATTTTTTATTTTACGCATTCATAGCGTTTAATTTTTTTGCTAAATTAGATTTTTTTCTAGAAGCTGTGTTCTTAACGATAACTCCTTTTGTACAAGCTTGGTCTATTTTCTTTGTTGCTTCAGCAAGTAATGTTTTAGCTTCTTCAACGTTTCCAGCTTCAACGGCTTGTTCAAACTTCTTAACAGCTGATTTATATCCAGATTTAATCATATTATTTCTAGCAGTTTTCTTCTCTATAACGTTTACACGTTTGATTGCAGATTTTATGTTTGGCATAATTTTTGCACCTCCCTCAATGTTTGTTTATATAACGTATTTTATTGTAACACGAAATTGGCATTTTTGCAAGGATTAAAGCAAAAATCTTTACAAAAAGTGCAAAAAAACGTATAATTACATTGAAAAATTGAGACATAATTACTTAAAAAGATAAAAAAGTTAAGAATTGATTAATTTTGATAGACAAGAAATATTATGGAAAGGAATGTAGGTTAGCGACCTATAACAAGATAACAGTTATGAAAATAGGATTTTTTGGAGGCAGTTTTAATCCACCAACTTATGCGCATATAAGCATTGCACAAACTTCGGTTGAAAAATTTGGATTGGATAAAGTATTTTTTGTACCAATGGGAAATTCATATAATAAGCCTGATTTAATAGATGAGAAATTCAGATATGAAATGTTGGAATTACTAAAAAATGAAAAAATAGATGTTGAAGATATTGAACTAAATAGAGATTGCGGATTTTCTACATTAGAAGCATTCAGGCTAATAGAAAAAAGGTACAAAAATAAAGATACGCATATATTTTATATAATGGGGGCAGACAATTTTGAAAAGTTGCCAAATTGGAAAGACTCAAAACAATTGATCGAAAACTTTGAATATCTAATTTTTGAAAGAGACAATTCACATACGATAAACAACATAGAAAAAATACAGTTGCTTAATGAAAATAAAAAGAACTTTCACTTTTTTAGATTGGAAAATTATTCTGAGGTAAGTTCAGGAGTAATTAGAAAATTAATAAAAGAACAAAATTTTGAAGAATGTAAAAAATATACGAAACCTGAAATAATTGAATACATAAAAACCAACAAGCTATATCAGTAAAATCTGATATAGCTTGTTATGATTCACATGAAAAAGAAATGAATTTGTCTAATCTTAAAATTAATAAAAGAAATAAATGTGATTAGGCAAAATTACGTCTTTTTTTAAAATTATTTGATGACGAGTTTTGCTTGATATAGTGCCCTTTGTGGTATATACTTAATGTAATTTTAATCAAAAGAATTTTATCTAAAAATTTTCTCAAAGAAATTTCTAAAAAAATCCCAAATAATCTAATAATAAAAAAAGGAGTGATGCAGGAAATAATGCTATCGAAAGTAAATAGTGTAGCTTTGCGTGGTTTAGCAGGCTATTTAATAGAAGTGCAGGTAGATATTTCAATGGGAATGCCGTGCTGGGAAATAGTTCGGTCTGCCTGATGCGAGTGTGAAAGAGGCAAAAGAAAGAGTAAGAATTGCAATAAAAAATTCTGGATTTGAAACAGCAAGTAGAAGAATTGTTGTAAATTTAGCTCCAGCAGACTTAAGAAAAGAAGGAACATATTTTGATTTGCCGATTGCAATAGCAATGCTTTTGAATTTACAAATAATTAGAAAAATTGATAATGATGTTGCTTTTGTTGGAGAGCTTTCTTTAGATGGAAAATTAAATAAAATAAGTGGAATATTGCCGATTTGCATAGAAGCCAAAAGGCTAGGAATAAGAAAGATTATAATTCCAAAGGAAAATTGTGCGGAATCATCTGTTGTAAGTGGGATAGAAATAATTGGGATTCAAACAATCAGGCAGGCGGTACAATACTTAAATAAACAAATCGAAGTTCAACCAGAAATAACGGTTATATCCAATTTGCTGAAAAAAGATAGAACAGAAGAATTAGATTTTGGTGAGGTAAAAGGACAGGAAAATGTAAAAAGAGCATTAGAAGTTGCTTCGGCAGGCGGACATAATATTCTAATGATTGGTAGCCCCGGAGCACGGGAAGACGATGATGGCACAAAGAATTACATCAATATTGCCAGAGATGACTTACGAAGAGGCACTTGAAATAACAAAAATTTATAGTGTGGCTGGATATTTGTCAAAGGATAGACCAGTGGTCGCTTCAAGACCGTTTAGAGCACCACATCATACAATAACACCAGTTTCTTTGATTGGAGGCGGAACAAGTCCGAAACCGGGAGAAATAAGTTTAGCCCACTATGGAGTACTGTTTTTAGACGAGTTACCTCAGTTTAACAAAAATATGTTAGAGCTTTTAAGAGAGCCTCTAGAGGACGGAAACATAACTATAAATAGAATGAACGGAAGCCTAACGTATCCATGTAAATTTATGCTGGTAGCTTCGATGAATCCTTGCCCTTGTGGTTACTACGGTTCGCCTGAAAAGGAATGTACATGTAGCGAAAAATCAATTTTGAATTACATGGGAAAAATTAGTGGACCACTCTTAGATAGAATAGACATTCAAATAGAAGTGAATAAAGTAGGCTATGAAAAAATGCAATCAAATCAGCAAACTGAGACATCTGCAGAAATACGTAAAAGAGTAAATCTTGCAAGAAAAATTCAAAACAACAGATATAAGGACAGCGAGATTTTCTCAAATTCGGAGATGACTCCTAAAATGATAAACCAATATTGTACTTTAGATGAAGAATCAATAGAAATGTTAAAGATTGCGTTTGAAAGATTAGGACTGAGTGCAAGAGCATATTCGAGAATATTAAAGGTTGCAAGAACTATTGCAGATTTAGATGAGTCTGAACAGATAGAGAAAAAACATGTTGCCGAAGCTATTCAATATAGAAGCTTAGACAGAAAGTATTGGAAAAATTGAAAGTTGAACAAAGGAATTTAGATGAGAATAAAATATAAGTAAGAAAAGGAGAGCGTATAGTGAAGAACTTGAATGATGAGAGCGTTAAAATTTCATGCTTTGAGGAGGCGTATCCGAAAAAATTGCTTAGTATAAAGGAATATCCCGAAAGCCTATATTGCAGAGGAAATACTGAACTCTTAAAGAAGAATAAAATCGTTGCAATAGTTGGCTCAAGAAATTGCAGCGAATATGGCAGAAAATATGCTAGGCTATTTGCGAAAAATCTTGCAAAAGAAAATATATGTGTAATAAGTGGATTAGCTACAGGAATAGACTCTGCGGCACATGATGGATCAATAGGTGAGGAAGGAAAGACGATTGCTGTGTTGGGTGGAGGCCTAAATCATATATATCCTGCAAGTAATTTATGGTTGTTTAATAAGATAAAAGAAAATGGAGGACTGATAATTTCTGAACATGAGGACGATGCAGAGACTCTAATTTCAGGCTTTCCTAAAAGAAATAGAATAATAACAGGAATTGCAGATGGAGTTTTAGTAATAGAGGCATGTCCTAGAAGCGGGAGCAAAGTTTCGGCAGAATATGCATTCAAACAAGGAAAAAAAGTTTATTGTATTCCAATGAATTTAGATAATAAAAATAGTGCTGGAATAATTGAGTTAATAGATAAAGGTGCAAAAATTGTAACTAGTCCTAGAAAGCTTATAAAAGATTTGTATGGGGGTAATGATGATGGAGTTGAAAATGTAAATGAAAAGGAAAAAGAAAAAGAAAGTAAAAAAAGCAAAAAGTACCATAATGGAAACGAACACGATAAAGAAGAAAAGAATGAAAATGCTAAAAACAGAAGAAGTCGTAAAGCCCAAAACAAATCACCAGATATGCAGATGAATATTTTTGATGAAGAAGAAATTCCTGAAAAATATTTGGAAATCTATTTAAGCTTGGAAAAACCATTATCAAGGGAAGAAATTGCTCAAAAAATAAACAAGAACATAAGACAAGTAAATGAATTACTTACTATGATGGAGATAGAAGGATTAATTGAACAGACGGCTGGTAATATGTTTAAAAGGATAATTTAAGCGAAAATTATATGTCAGAAATGCAATATGTAATAGAGAAAAAATAGAACAAAATACAAATAAAGAAAAATAAAAAAATGGTTTATAGGTAAATCCAATTGAAAAATCTAAATATATTTACAAGGAATATGAAAATTGAGTAGAAAAAAGAGTGAAAGTAAGAAAGGTAAAAACAAGAAAAAATCTGAGTTAAATGAAAGGCAAAAACTCGGAAAATTGGGAGAATATTTTGCAACGCAGTATTTAGAAAATAACGGATACGAAATAGTTGAAAGAAATTTTTCTTGCCAACAAGGAGAAATTGATATAATTGCAAAAGAGGAAAATGAAATCATTTTTGTAGAGGTAAAAACAAGAAAATGCTTAACGTATGGAACACCGGCAGAAGCGGTAACCAAAGAAAAAAGAAGACACATAGAAAAAACAGCCCAATATTATCTTTTTACAAAGCAATTAGAGAAACAACCAGTAAGATTTGATGTAATAGAAGTGTATGTATTTGGAAATAGATATAGAATCAATCATATAAAACAAATAATGTGAAATATGTAGGGACTAAGAGGATAAGAAATAGTTTGTAAATAAAAAGGATAGATGAGCAAAAGTAAAGAAAAAGATAAACACAATTTGTATGAAAATGTAGGCAAATATTAGAAAAAGATAAAAGTACTTGCAAAACTACAAAAAAACATATATAATGAAGTTGCCAACAAGGCAAAGTTACAATTTAAGATAAATTGAAAGGAGCGATTTTTATGAACATAAAAATAACAGGAAAGGAACTAAAGGCAACAGAAGCAATAAAGAATTATGTAGAAACTAAAGCTGAAAGAATTAAAAAATATTTTGATTCAGAAGATATAGATTTATATGTAACTATAAAAAAAGAGGGCGAAGATCAAGTTGCTGAAATGCAAATAAATGCTCTAGGAGAAACATGCAGAGCTGTAACAGCAAGTAGAGATTTATATGCTTCTATAGACAAAGACATGGACATTATGGAAGGACAAATAAGAAAAATAAAAACAAAAAGAGATAAACAAAACATGACTGAATCTATAAGAATGAAAGAAGCAAATAGATCAGAAGAGCATGAAATTACAGACGAAATAGTTAAGACTATATTCTATAGTATAAAACCAATGGGACCAGAGGATGCAAAACTATTATTAGAAGACCAACCTCAAAATAAGTTCTTAACATTTGTAAACATAGAAACAGGAAAAGTAAATGTAATTTACAGATTAAAAGATAGTAAAAACTTTGGTTTAATAGAACCAGAAGAATAATAAAATAATGCAAATAAAGGCTGGATGGGTAGAAATACTCATCTAGTTTTTGTTGTAAAAATAAGATGGAAAATATCATATAAAATATAAAAAGATTATAAAAGAAAATAACATAAACAAAAGAGAAAATAATTGTCAAAAAATGGCGTACGATTGTTTGTAAAAAATAGTGAAAATCATTGACACTCATGAAAAAAGAATTTATAATTTAAACAGTTAAATATTTAGATATATCGCAAATATTTTATTTTCAAAAGAGAATATTATTTCTAAAAGAAATCCAATGTAGATAAGTAAAATAATTAAATAAAAAGAAAGGTCGCAAATATGAGTAAGAAATTATTTGTTTTATTTGTTGTGGTCATTCTTGCAGGTTCTTTAGGAGCTTTGTATGTGTACGATAAAAAAGAACTACAAAAAAGTGAAGCTAACAATCAAATGCTGGAAAATCAAGAACTTGAAGAAGAAAGCTATGAACAATTAGAAGAAAGTGGTACTAAAGATGGCGAAACAGAAGTAAAAACGGAGGAAATAGATACAGAGGAAGATGTGGACAAGGATGCGGATATAATTGGGACTTTAACTATAGAGAAAATAGGATTAAATGGGAAGGTAAAAGAAGGAAGTACAAGCAGTGTTTTAGAGAACTATATTGGGCACATAGAAGAAACTTCAAAATATGATGGGAATGTAGGACTAGCAGCACACAACAGAGGAAATAAGTATTCTTATTTTGCTAGAATAAATGAACTTGATAATGGAGATGAAATAAAATATCAAACTCAATATGGTCAAAGAACTTATGTTGTAAATTCAAAAAAAGAAATACTAGAAACAGACTGGAATCCGTTGAAGAGTACCAAAGAAAATAAACTTACACTCATAACGTGTATAAAAAATAAGGTTAATCAAAGATTATGCGTAGAGGCTGTTGAAAAAAATTAAAAAATACAAAGAATACACATAGTATGGAGGACTAATAGCTAAAGTAGAATCTGTTGAAAAATTGAAAATATCAAGGTTTGTAGGTAACCTTTAAAAACCTAAATACTATAAAAAGGAGGATACAATCAATAAATGATTGTAAAATATGAAAATGGAAAAAGAAAATTTAAAGAAAACAAACAGAAAAAGTGTTTTTAGAAGAATGATAGAAAAAATTGTAGTAATTTTACAAATATTTATGGTGCTATTGCCAACTACTTATGCACTTGCCGATAGTGTTGATTTTGGAGATGAACTCTGGATTAGTAGAGGTGATTTAGGATTTTATACTTTACAATATTGGAGCGAGTATAGAGGCAGATGGATGTATATTACATATTCACAAACATTCTATACAGATAAAAACGGCGAAAAGAACTTGGCTTACTGTGTAAATCCTGATTTAGATGGTGTTGGATATTTGCCTGACGAGAGCGAAGGATATAATGTAAAAGTTGAGAAAAGAACAGGAGACAGGAAAATATGGAAAATTCTTAGAAATGGTTATCCAAATGTTAGCAAAGAAGAACTTGGAGTAGAAACAGATGATGATGCATACCTTGCAACCAAACAGGCTATTTACTGGGTAATCAGAGGTTGGAGATTGAGTGAGGTCCGCAATTATTTCAGAGGTGGAGAAGATGAAATAAACGGTCAAAATGTAGAAGATATAAAAAGAAGAGGAACAAAAGTTGTTGATGCCATATATAAATTAGTGGATATTGCATATAATCATAAAGATATAATACTTAGCAAGCCATTAGTCTTAGACGAAGAAAAACTTCATCAAGATTCAAGTAAAGAAGATTATTATTCTAAAACCTATAAAATAACTGAATCAAATATGGTTTCAAAAGTGAAAATAAATAGCATAAAAAACGCTCCAGAAGGAACATACATAAGTGATGAGAAAGGCAATCCAAAAACGGAATTTAAAGACAAAGAAAACTTTAAGATAATGATTCCGAAAGCCAATATAGATAAGGATTATAAGGTAAAAATAGAGTATACAACTTCGTATGAGTCATATCCTGTATATTGTGCGAATAGTATAATAGAAAACAAACAAAACTATGTAATTTTGCTAAATAAAACAGAACATGAAGATAGAACACTGAGAATCGATTTAGAAAGTAAGAAATCAAAATTGAAATTAAAGAAGATAGATGCTGAAACGAAACAGCCTCTGCAAGGTGTGAAATTTGACATAAGTTATGCTGATGGAACTAAAATAGGTAGCTATGAAACAAACGAGAATGGTGAAATAAACTTAGAAAATCTATTAAAGGGAACTATTAAAATAGTAGAAACCAAAACTGATGACATGCACATTCTTGAAAGCAATCCTATAGAGGTGGATTTGGACTATGACGATGAAAAAGAAATTGTTCTAGAAAATAAAAGAATAAAAGGAAAAATAAAAATTGTAAAAACTAGCGAGAATCAGAATAAAGTTTTAGATACAGAAGCGGGAAGTCCTATAGAGGGAGCTAAATTTAATATATATAATAAGCAAAATGAATTTATTGAGCAAATTACAACAGATAAAAATGGTACTGCGTACTCATCTGAACTTGATAAAGGAGAATACCGTGTAAAAGAAGTTGAAACAGGAGAATGGTACATATATGAACCCATAACTGCTAACGCAGAAATAAAGGAAAACAATGAAATAGTTGAAATAAAATTGAAGAACAAGTCAAAAGACCCAGAAGTAGACATTACAAAGAAAAGTAAAAACCTTGTTGCACCAAACGAAGAACTAGATTATGAATTTACAATAAAAAATTCAGGAAATACTAGCTTAGAAGACTTTACTTGGTATGATATATTGCCATCAGAATATGCTAAAATAACCAAAATTTCAACAGGAACATATAATCAAGACATAAATTATAGCGTATATTATAAGACAAATAAAAAAGATGAATATATGGTATTGAAAAAAGAATTAAATAGTAAAGAAAATAATTATATAGATGTAACTAGAATATATTTAGAACCAGATGAAAAAATCACAGAAATAAAAGTAAAATTTGGAAGTGTAGACAAAGGTTTTCAAAATGTGGAAAAGCCACATATATTTATGCTAGTTAATGATGGATTAGAGAATGATATAAAAATAGAAAATCAAACGATATTAGAGGGAACACATCAAACATACAAAGTATGTGACGAAGACAAAACAGTAACAACAATATACAATGTGGTAAAACCTAAGAAATTACCAAGAACAGGATTTTAAAAATATATGTTAAATTTTGAAAAAAATGTTATAAAAAAATTGAAAAATAGAGAATAATGTAATATAATGTAGATGTTGTCTAAAAGACGGCACGATATTTATCGTATTGAAAGGAGCAAATAATATGATTTATTCAAAAGACGTAGAAAAAATGTGCACAGTTGCAAAAGGTGTAAATCATGGACCAGCCCCTATTCCAGAAGAAGGAAAATGGGTAAAGGCAAAGGAAATTAAAGATATATCAGGATTAACACATGGTATAGGCTGGTGTGCACCACAACAAGGAGCATGTAAGCTAACATTAAATATAAAAGAAGGAGTAATACAAGAAGCATTAATCGAAACAATAGGATGCTCAGGAATGACACAATCAGCTGCAATGGCTGGAGAAATCCTAACAGGAAAAACAATCCTAGAAGCATTAAACACAGACTTAGTTTGCGATGCTATAAATACAGCAATGAGAGAATTATTCCTACAAATAGTATATGGAAGAAGCCAATCAGCATTCTCTGAAGGTGGACTTACAATCGGAGCTGGTCTTGAAGACTTAGGAAAAGGACACAGATCTCAAATAGGAACAATATATTCTACATCATTAAAAGGACCAAGATATCTAGAAGTTACAGAAGGATACATAGTAAGTCAAGCTCTAGACAAAGACGACCAAATAATTGGTTACAAAGCATTAAACTTTGGTAAAATGATGGACTTTATAAAAGGCGGAATGGATCCTAAAGAAGCTATCGAAAAAGCTACAGGAACTTATGGAAGATATGCAGACGCTGCAAAATATATAGACCCAAGACAAGAATAAATAGAGATAGTAAATATAAAATAGGAGGAAATTTAGATGGCAGTAACATTTGAAGGTTATGAAAGAAGAATAGATCAAATTATGCCCGTATTAAATAAATATGGAATAAAAGATTTAGAAGAAGCAAGAAAAATATGTCAAGACAAAGGATTTGACCCAGTTGAAATGGTAAGAGCTATTCAACCAATTTGCTTCGATAATGCTTGCTGGGCTTATACAGTAGGTGCAGCAATAGCAATAAAGAAAGGTTGTACAAAAGCAGCAGATGCAGCTAAAGCAATCGGAGAAGGATTACAATCATTCTGTGTACCAGGTTCAGTTGCAGATGATAGAAAAGTTGGATTAGGACACGGAAACTTAGCTTCAATGCTTTTATCAGAAGAAACAAAATGCTTTGCATTTTTAGCAGGACATGAAAGCTTTGCAGCAGCAGAAGGTGCAATAGGCATTGCAAAATCAGCTAACAAAGTTAGAAAAGAACCATTAAAAGTTATATTAAATGGTTTGGGAAAAGATGCAGCACAAATAATATCAAGATTTAATGGATTTACATATGTAAAAACAGACTTTGATTATTATACAGGAAAATTAACAATAGTAGAAGAAATTCCTTACTCAGATGGAGAAAGAGCAAAAGTAAGATGTTATGGAGCTAACGATGTTCGTGAAGGTGTTGCAATAATGCATCATGAAGATGTAGATGTATCTATAACAGGAAACTCTACAAACCCAACAAGATTCCAACATCCAGTTGCTGGAACATACAAAAAAGAATGCTATGAAAAAGGAAAGAAATACTTCTCAGTTGCATCAGGTGGTGGAACAGGAAGAACATTACACCCAGATAACATGGCTGCAGGACCAGCTTCTTATGGTATGACAGATACAATGGGAAGAATGCATTCAGATGCTCAATTTGCAGGATCTTCATCAGTACCAGCTCACGTTGATATGATGGGATTAATTGGAATGGGTAACAACCCTATGGTTGGTGCTACAGTTTCAATAGCAGTTGCAGTAGAAGAGGCTATGAAATAATAATTGTATATTAATGCTAAAATTTGTATTTCAAAAATTCTGAAAGATTGAGAAATATACAGTAGCTATATGCAAAAATACATAGAAAATACAAAAAAGGAGCCTACATACTAGGCTCTTTTTTACTATAATTATTTCAATTTTTTTATATTTTTAGGTGCCTTTATAGTTTTTAAACTTCTAAAATCTTTGGAATTTTCACTTGTTACAACAGGTTTACCTATTTTTTGTTCAATGTTCGTTCTAGTAATAGAGGCAATTTCGCCACCATCGTGTGCATCAGTTTTTAGTTCAGATAAACCATGGGAATCATTAGTCTTATGAATTTCTGTTGTTGTAACCTCTGCGAGTGTCATAAGGGCAAGTTCCAGTGCTGACATATTATCTCTTAAGTTTTGTTTGTCTAACCCTTTCAAATCTTTATGTTGCTGAGTAGTTATACCAAAAGTACCTTTGCTAATTTCATCTGTAAGGATTGCATAGTCTTTAACATCTGCACCTCTGTTTTTCCATTCATTTGTAAGAGTGTTTCTGGCACCGATACCTTTTATTCTAGTGTTAGTCCATTCTTCATTGTATCCTTTTTTTAAATATGTTTGTCTTGCTCTTTCGATTGCTAAAGAAGGGTCAATAACTTCTTGAATTCTTTCTTCGGCTAATCGTGCAAACCATAGTTTAAATGGTTCTGCATTAGGAGATGGAACTGATTGTATAATTCTAAAGATTGTTTCTCTATTAGCACAGTCAGTAGGTCTTTTTTTACCATCTTTGGCAAGTAATTTCAACTGGTGACAGTTTGTCACCACTTCAAAACTTTCTTCTTTTTGGAGCCTTTCCTTTAGTTTATTCCAGTATTTTCTGCTTTTTTGATAGTCTTCTTGTTCTGTAAGTATAGAAACAATATCAACTACTGAATAGTACCATTCACCATTATACATCTGTCTTCTTATTTTACTGTTTTCAAACAGAACCATTTCTTTATTTTCATTTAATTCATTTTCACTCATATTAATACTTCCTCCTTATTTATTTTGCCTATCAATTACAAGAACGCAAATGCGCTTATTTTCTCATTTGTAAATATTAAGATTCATAAGTAATAAGTATAAATAAGTTAATGTAGACAAATCCATTTTTGCATCTAAAAACCCTTGAAATGCTGATAAATGCTAACATTTCTAATAGAACAAAAATAAAAAATGTTACACTCTAATTATAACATAGGCACTTATAAAAGTAAAATATTTTGAAATAAAAAATACAAAAAAATGTTTGCAAAAACTATTGACAAAATTAAAAAAAGAATATAAAATATGTCTCGTAAGGCGAACAAGAGTTTACAACAAAAAATCGTAAATAAAAATATAAAAAAATAAGCAAGGAGGAAATTTAAATGAGTATTTTAAAGCAAAAGAGTAAAGTAATAGATTTAACGAAGCCAGTTGAAATAAAAACATATTTAACAGTTAGTGTTTTAGGAAAAAGTTTAAATTTAGACATCAATTATAAAAATATAGATGTTCCAAAGCTTGAAGTAGGAGAAAGAAATGTTAATATAGATCTTCCAAACAGATACAAGAAAACAGGAACTGTTGATATTGTGAGTGCAGCCATAAAGAAAATGTATGATGAAATTGCTGAAATAGAAATAGCAAACTGTATGGAAAAGATAAGAGTCATTTTAGGATTTGCTCCAGAAGATTATGAAATAAAAAGAATGAATGATGTTTTTATAAAAAATAACAAAAATAAAACAATAGTAATAAATCCGGATATTGTAAAATATGATAGAAAAATAATTGAAACAAGTTTGATACAGGCTTTTTGTAAAATAAAACATAGAGAAAATTCAGTTGCATATAAGGAATTACTAAAAGCTGCAATAAATAGCTATGAAAATTTTCAGTATAAAATATTGAAAATATCATAATCATAAACCTAAATAATAAGGCAGGATAGTAAATCCTGCCTTATGTATTTCATAACTTATATCTAATATAATCATAATAATTATAGTAAATGTAAATAATAAAACATATAAAACAAAACTTAGAATCCTGTCTAATAATAATAGTTTCAAATTTCTAATTAACCATGAAGGCTAAATTATTATAATAAAAATATAATAAAAACTAGTTAATCTAAAACTACAACTATTTCATTTGGCTTTCGGCTTGTTGGATTAATTTCTTAACCATATTTCCACCTACTCTACCAGCATCTCTTGCAGATATATCACCGTTATATCCGTCTTTTAAGTTTACTCCAACTTCGCTAGCTACTTCATATTTGAACTTGTTTAATGCATCAGCTGCTTCTGGAACAACTTTGTAATTGCTGTTGCTTGAAGAATGTGCCATAATTTTTCACCTCCTAGAATGTGAATGTTTATATTTAAGAAAAAACAAATTGTTTTTTCAGTATATAGGTTGCACTAAATTCAATAAAATAAACTGGAAATTTTATGAAAAAATAAATGATCAGAAAAAAATTGAGCAAGATTAGGAAAAAAAATCAAATGTGTTTCTAAGAAAAATGCCAAGTAAAAATTTAAATATTATTAAAAAATGCAATTTGAGCAAGAAACGAGACTTCAAGTGAAAAGGTAAATTCAATTTTGTAAAGTAGAACAAATAAAACATAAAATTTGAAATAAGTATACTTTATTAAGAAAAGTTGTGTTATAATATGTAGAAAAAAAGAAACAATAAAGTTACAACAAAACGAAAGGAGAAATTTGTATAATAAAAATTATACAAGAAAAAATATGTACAAACTAGTAGCAATCGATTTAGATGGTACTTTATTAAACTCTTATGGAGAAGTATCTGAAAAAAATAAAAAAGCAATAAAAAAGGCAATGCAAAATGGAAAAGAAATAGTAATTGCATCAGGAAGGCCACTTCAATCTGCAAAGAGTTTTGCACTTGAGTCAGGTGCATCAAACTATGTAACTTGTGGAAATGGGTCTCTTTTATATGATGTGAGAAATGATAAAATTTTATTTGATAAATTTATAGATAGACAAAAAGTTCTTGAGATAATAAAAATATGTGAGGAGAATAGTATATTTTATTGCTTATACACAGAAAATCTTACAATTTCAAAGGCATTAAATTATAATATTTTATTTTATAATAATGAAAATAAAAAAATGCCAGAAGATAAACAAACAAATATAAAAATTATTTCCGATATTTATAAATATGTAGAAGAAAATCCAAACATAGGAATTCTAAAAATTACTATATGTGATGAAAGTTCTATAATATTTGGAGGAATAATAAAAAGGTTAAGACAAATAAGTGATGTTGATGTTCTAGATGTTCAACACATGGCAAGAAAGGTAATAACATCAGGAACAGAAGATGTAAAAGTAGAATATCATTATACTGAAATAACGAGCAAAGACGTTAACAAATGGATGGCAATTCAAAATCTAGCAAATAGATTGAATATCAAGCCAAGTGAAGTAATTGCAATTGGAGACAACATGAATGATATGGAAATGATAGAAAATGCTGGCTTAGGTGTAATAATGGGAAACAGTGCTGAATATATGCATGAATTTGCTGATGTAGTTGCTCCAACAAATAATGATGATGGAGTTGCATATATATTAGAAAAATACTTATAAAAAAAGAAAAAATGCACAGAATAAATAAAAAGGTTTAGAGGTGCATTTATGAAAAAAGATATTAATAAAAATTCTGGAGAGTTTATTAACAATAAGAAAATGTTTAATGATTTTGACGGATTTGTAGAAGGGGAAGAAACAACTAGATATGGTGAGTTTGTTTCTTCTTATTTTGCTTGGACAGGACTTGCAAGAAACAAGATAAGGGCAGATGAATTGAATGAAATTACAAAGAAACAGTAAAAATATTAATTGATATGCAAAAACAATTTCTAATATGATGCAAAAAAAATCAAGAAAATTTTAAAAATTCTCTTGATTTTTTTTAAAAAGGTGGTATACTAATAATGTAGGTCAAAGAAAGTCAAAGTCAAAACAAAACAGACGAAAAATGACAAGGCAGGCAATAGAATAAGAGCAAGAAGAAAAAAACTAATAATAAAAAGCAACAAAAACAAGAAAAGCAAGAATAAATACAAAATTTAAACTGGAAAAGAGGCGAACCATAGTGAGAATATCAGATATGATAGAAGATTTTATAAAAGATATGTTTGATGATGATGACAGCATTGAAATTCAAAGAAACGATTTGGCAGAGAAATTTAATTGTGTGCCATCTCAAATAAACTATGTTATTGCAACAAGATTCAAGCCAACACAGGGCTATTATGTTGAAAGCAAACGTGGTGGCGGAGGTCATATTACAATAAAAAAGGTAAATATTACGAAAAGTAATTATTTCATGCATATAATATCTAGTGTGGGAGATAAAATCACTGCACAAGATGTTGATATTTTCATAAGCAATTTTTTATCTTATGACATGATTTCTAAAACAGAGGCAAAACTCTTGAAGGTTGCAACCAGTGACAATGTTATTGGTGCTTTCGCAAAAGATAAAGATGCATTAAGGGCAAGCATATTTAAGAATATGCTTCTTAATCTTGTTGAGGATTGAAAATTTTAAACATAAAATTATAAGGAGGTAATTATTATGTTATGTCAAAATTGTGGTAAAAATGAGGCAAATGTTAGATATACTCAAATTGTTAATGGAGTTAAGAAAGAAATGATTTTGTGCGAGGATTGTGCAAAAAAACTAGGTATTGGAAATTTCAAAATGAGAATGCCATTACATTTCTCTAATTTGTTAGGAAACTTATTCGAAGATTATGATGAAGGTCTTCTTCCAAACTTTATCAAAGAAAATTCAAGAGAATGTGATTCTTGTGGAACACTTTATGATGACTTTATAAAGACTGGTTTGCTTGGATGTGCAGATTGCTATGATATGTTTGAAGATAGATTAGACCCTATTTTAAAAAATATTCAAGGCAATACTAAACACATTGGTAGAAAGCCTTTGAATATTAATGAAAAGATGAAAAATATTGGAGAGAATTATTCAAAAGCAAACAAGGCTGATGAAAAAGTTTCTGAAAAGGAAAGTGCTGGTAGCAAAAATAACTCAGAAAATAACAAAGAAAGCAATAAGCAAGAAAAAATTCAAGAGCTTAATAAAGAATTAAATAAGGCTATTGAAGAAGAAAGATACGAAGATGCTGCTAAAATTAGAGATAAAATAAAGCAGATTAAAGATGAAAAATAATTAGCGTCAATTTAAATGTTATGATATTAAGATGAAAATCTATAATTAAAATTATGCTATTAAATTGTAGGAGGAATTGTTATGTCAAACTGGTATTTACAAAATGGAAAAGATTCAGATGTTGTAATAAGTACAAGGGTTAGACTTGCACGTAATATAAATGGGTTTAATTTTGAAAATAAATGTAGTAAAAATGAAAAAAGAAAAATACTTGCAAAGATTCAAGAGATTCAACCTAAAGTGGGTTATGGACTTAAGCTTTTAAAATTAAAAGACATGGATGAGCTTACAAAACAGGCCTTAGTTGAAAAACACCTTATAAGTCCTGAATTTGCAAATAATAATGAAGATGATTCAAAAGCAATATTAATAAATGATGAAGAAAATATTTGCATTACAATCAATGGAAAAGATCATTTGAAAATTCAGGTATTTGCAGAGGGCTTTGCAACAGATGAATTGTTGAATTTAGCAGTTGAGATAGATCAAAAATTAGAAAAGTTTTTGGATTATTCATTTAATAAGAAATATGGATATTTAACAGCGTGCCCAAGCGATGTTGGAACAGGATTAAGAGTTTCTTCAATGCTACATTTACCTGGACTTACGCTTACGGAAAATATAGGAACGATACTTAAATATGTAAATAATTTTGGTACTTCTGTAAAATCAGTATATAGTGAAGGAAATAAAAGTGTTGGAGACATTTACGAGATTTCAAATAATCAGACACTTGGATTTACTGAGCAAGAAATTGCAAAGAATGTAAAAGCCGTTACTCAAAAATTGATTGAACAAGAAAGAACTACTAGAAAGTATCTTGGAAAAGACAAGCTACAGTTTGAAGATGAAATTTATAGAGATTTTGGTATTTTTACAAATGCTAGAATAATGAATTCAAACGAATGCATGGATTTGTTATCAAGTGTAAAACTTGGTACTGATATGGGTGTTATTTCTGAATTAGATGATTTGAAAGTAAAGAAATTATATCTTTATACAAAGACCGCAAATCTTCAAAAATATTTTGGAAAAACAATGGATTCTGAAGAAGAGAATGTAAAAAGAGCAGAACTAATAAAGCAAATTATAAAAGAATAGTAAAGAAAGAAGGGATTTTTATGGAATATAAGTTTACAAACAGTGCACAACAAGCATTAGAGATTGCAAATGAATTAGCATCACAACTTGGTCACAATTATATTGGGACAGAGCATATCCTATATGGCTTGGCTACAGAGGCTAATGGTGTTGCTAGCAAGGTGCTTGAAAACCAAGGTGTAACTGGAGAAGATATATTAAAAGAAATCGAAGTCTTAATTGGAGTAAATGAAGAAATGACTGACATTGAAACTATTGGTTTCACACCAAGAAGCAAAAGAGTTATAGAAAATGCTTTTGCAGAGGCTAGAAGACTAAATAGTCAATACATCGGAACAGAGCATATTCTTGTTGGAATAATGAGAGAGGGAGACAGTGTTGCTGTAAGGATTATGATGGATTTGAATGTAAATCCTAAAAAACTATACAGTGAGATTGTAAACACTATCAATGAGGCAAATACACAGGAACAAAATGGCAAGAGAACATCAAACAGTGGAAGCTATAATTCTACTCCAACATTGAATCAATATGGTGTTGATTTAACAAAGAAGGCGACAGAAGGAAAGCTTGATCCTGTAATAGGAAGAAGTACAGAAATTGATAGAGTTATCCAGATTTTATCAAGAAGAACAAAGAACAACCCTTGCTTAATTGGTGAGCCAGGTGTTGGTAAAACTGCAATAGCAGAAGGACTAGCAGAAAAAATTGTTGCAGGAGATGTGCCTGAGACTCTTAAGAATAAAAGAGTTGTAAGTATTGATATTTCTAGCATGGTAGCAGGTGCTAAATATAGAGGAGATTTCGAGGAAAGAATAAAGAAATCTCTTGAAGAAGTTAGAAAAGCAGGAGATGTAATTTTATTCATAGATGAAATTCACACTATTGTTGGTGCAGGTTCTGCAGAGGGTGCTGTTGATGCGGCAAACATCTTGAAACCACTTCTTGCCAGAGGAGAAGTACAAGTAGTCGGTGCAACAACAACAAACGAATATAGAAAATATATCGAAAAAGATGCTGCACTTGAAAGAAGATTTAGTCCAGTACTAGTTCAAGAACCTTCTGAGGAAGATACTATAAAAATACTAGATGGATTAAGAGATAAATATGAAGCACATCATAATGTAAAAATTACTGATGAAGCTATAAAGTCTGCAGTAGAGCTTTCTACAAGATATGTAAACGATAGATTCTTGCCTGATAAAGCGATAGATTTAATAGATGAGGCTGCATCAAAGGTTAAAATGCAAACTTATACAAAGCCAGATTCTATGAGAAAATTAGAGGATGAAATTGAGAAAACTCGTAAAGAAAAAGAAGAAGCTATTGCAACTCAAAATTTTGAAAAAGCTGCAAAATTAAGAGATACAGAGAAGAGCAAGAAACAAAAATTAGAAGAAGAGCAAAAGAAATGGAAAGAAGATAATACAAAAAAGGTTATGACTCTTGGCAAGGAAGATATCGCTGAAGTAATTGCAACTTGGACAGGTATTCCTGCTTATAAGATTACTGAAACAGAAAATGAAAAGTTAAAACATCTTGAGGAAAATCTTCATAAGAGAGTGGTAGGACAAGACGAAGCGGTAAACAGTGTTGCAAAAGCGATAAGAAGAGGAAGAGTAGGACTTACAGATCCTAACCGTCCAACAGGTTCATTCTTATTCTTAGGTCCTACCGGTGTTGGTAAAACAGAACTTGCTAAATCTTTGGCAGAGGCTATGTTTGGTAGCGAAAATGCCATCGTAAGAGTTGATATGTCTGAATTTATGGAGTCACATTCAGTGGCAAAATTAATTGGTGCTCCTCCAGGATATGTAGGCTATGATGAAGGTGGACAATTAACAGAAAAGGTAAGAAGAAGACCATACAGTGTAATATTATTTGATGAGATTGAAAAGGCTCATCCTGATGTTATGAATATGCTTCTTCAAATACTCGAAGACGGAAGACTTACTGATTCGCAAGGAAGAACAGTTAACTTTAAGAATACAATAATTATAATGACTTCAAATGTTGGTGCAAGATTGATAACAGATAAAACAAAACTTGGATTTAGTGGAGCTACAGACGAAAAAGAGAGCAAAGCTAAAGAATACGAAAATACGAAGAAAGAAGTTATGACAGAATTGAAGAAACAATTCAGACCAGAGTTTCTAAATCGTATTGATGATATAATTGTATTCCACAAACTTGAGAGCGATGATATAAACAAAATTATAGATATAATGCTTGCAAATGTTACTAAGAGATTGGAAACACAAGGATTGAAAATCGAAATAACAGAACCAGTAAAAGAACTAATTGCTAAGAAAGGTGTGGACACAAATTATGGTGCAAGGCCTTTAAGAAGAGCAATTCAAAGTATGCTTGAAGATAAAATTGCAGATGCAATTTTAGATGGAAAGGTTAAAGTGGGTAAGAAAATTGCAAAGGCAGAAGTAGAAAATGATGAAATAGTTATAAAATAATAATATATTATTGAAATTATCAATTGTAAAATAGTAAAATTAAGTATGTGAAGATAAGATATTCTAAAGAGATATTAAATCAAAGAATAGAAATTTAAGGAAAGGAATTAGTCAATTAAATAAAAGTGTATTGTGTTTAATTGATTAGAAAAGAAAAATGATTGCGTTAGTTACAGGAGCGTCTTCAGGAATAGGAAGAGATATTGCAAGGGAACTTGCTAAAAGAGGATACAATATAATTGCTGTTGCAAGAGGAAAAGAAGCATTAGAAAATTTAAAGGAAGAATTAAAAAAAGAATACAAAGTACAGGTTGATGTACAAGTAATTGACTTAATTAACAGGGATGCTTGCAAAAATTTATATAGCTATGTTCATGAACAATATGGAACTATTGATGTTCTTGTAAACGATGCAGGCTTTGGAACTTGTGGCAAATTTACAGACACGGATTTAGACAAAGAAATAGCAATGGTAGATACAAATATTGTTGCACTTCATATATTGACTAAATTGTTTTTGCAAGATATGGTGAAGGAGAATAAAGGGCATATTATGAATGTAGCTTCGATAGCTGGATTCATGCCTGGTCCACTCATGGCTACCTATTATTCTACAAAGGCTTATGTAGTAAGACTTACACAAAGTATCAGACAGGAGCTATTTATGCAACACTCAAAAGTAAAAATATGTGCACTATGTCCAGGACCCGTAAATACTAATTTTAATAAAGTTGCAGATGTTAAATTCAATTTAGCAGAGGCAAATAGTAAAAAGGTCGCCCAATATGCTGTAAAGAAAATGTTTAGAAATAAAATATTGATATTTCCAAGTTTTACAATATGGCTTGGAAGAATATTATTTAAAGTATTTCCAGACCAATTATCAGCGTTCTTTTGCTATTTTGCACAAAGAAGAAAAATACAATAAAGAAATAATCAAAAACAATTAAACAAAAAATTTATTATAAAATTCAGAAAGAGTGGACGCAATATCCACTCTTTTTAATAGTAAAAAAATAAAAATTAAATTTTTTTACTTAATTAATGTCTTTTTTTAATAACCCTTAATAATTTTTATTTATATAAAGTATGATTTGTTCTAGAGTTTCTTTGTCAGCTATAGATAAAGACTTAATCATTTTCTCTAATTTGGAATCAGTTGTCTCTTCTGCAAAATCTAGTAGGTCACGGAAAATATAGTTAGGTGATACTTTTAAAAAATTACATAAATTTAATAAAGTGGTTATACTACCAATGTTCCTACCATTTTCAATGCTACGTAATAAATCTGTAGAAATACCTATATTTTCTGAAACATAATCTTGAGTATATTTTAAGTTCTTTCTAGCTTGCTTTACTCTTTTTCCTAGAACGTCTAAAACATCATTGCTTGTAATTAGCAATATAATCACCTACCTTCTAACATTAAAATAATAACATTGTAAACAGACTTTAAAAAGTGCACTAAAATACATAATATAAAATTTAAAATAGCTTAAGTGTGAATTATACTAATGCAGAAAAACAAAAAAAGACAAAAAGAGACTTTTATAAAACCAAAAGTGTGCATAATAGTTACACTAAATTCAATATGTTATTATGTCCAGATATAATGTTTATATGTTAATCGAGAAACGATATGATGAATATTTTTTACGAAAAGGTGAATGTAATTTTACTACTATCCTTAGTTTCAGCTAAAAAAAAGATATTCTATTGGAGAAATCAAAATTTATTTATGGACTTCCTCTGGGTTATTAATATATTTAGGCATGAAATATTGATTTTTTTGTTGTATTAATATAAAATGTTTTATGTAATTATGAACATGATTTGAAATTGGAGGAACTTATGAATAATAAACAACCATTCAGAAAATTATTTAAGGTTGGAAATAAAAAAAATAAGAAAATTGATAAAAATAATAAAATGGATAATAATGAGAATAAAAACGGAAAGATAAAGAAATTCGAGAAAGCGACTCATTTAAAATGGTTTGCAGGAATAGTTTTTGTAGTAATATTACTGCTAGTAATTAGAATATTTTATCTGCAATTTATAATGGGAAATGAATTAAAAGAAAAAGCCTATAAACAGATAACTGCTAACAGGGTTTTGAGCCCAAAACGTGGAACAATATACGATACTACAGGAAAGGCTCTTGCAGTAAGTACAAATGTTGACACAATAAGCGTAAATCCATCTCTTATAATTGTAAAAGGAGACCAGGACGCAACAAACGCATTGAAACAAAAAGTCGCTAAGGCTTTGACAGATTGCCTTGAATTAAATTATGATGATGTTCTAATAAAAGTAACTAGTACAAATTCAGTAGAGATTATCGCTAAAAAAGTTGACTCAGACAAAGTTGATGCTTTAAAAAAATGGATGAGTGATAACAAATTTACCTCTGGAATAAATATTGATGAAGATACAAAGAGAACGTATCCATACAATAATTTGGCATCAAATTTAATAGGATTTTGTGGAAGTGATAATAATGGACTATCAGGCCTTGAATACTATTGGGACAGCACATTAACAGGAACTCCGGGAAGAGTTACAACGGCAATAAATGCAGCTCAAGATTCTATACCTGATGAAGATGAAAAATACATTGCAGCAGAAAATGGCTCAAACATAACACTTTCGATAGATGCCAATATTCAAACTATTGTTGAAAAATATTTGAAGCAGGCAGTAGAAGAAAATAATTGTAAAAACGGGGGGGCAATGGTTTTAATGGACCCATCAACAGGAGACATACTTGCTATGGCTACATATCCAGACTATAATTTGAATACTCCTTTCGAGCCAAACGAATCAATGCTTGCAACATGGGATACATTAACTAGTGAAGAAAAAACTAACAGTTTATACAAAATGTACAGTAATAAAGTTGTTAATGAGACTTTTGAACCTGGTTCAGTATTCAAACCAATAATTGCTGCTATTGGACTAGAAGAAAATGTTGTAGAAACAGATACTGCAGGTGACTTCTATTGTAGTGGTAAACAGCAAGTAGCAGATGTAAGCATTAGCTGTGCAAACACAAGTGGACATGGAAGTCAATCCTTAAGAAATGCACTTGAAAATTCTTGTAATCCAGCATTAATTCAATTAGGAAATAGAATTGGTGCTACTACAATGTATAAATATTTTAGTGCATTTGGATTATCCGATAAAACAGGAATCCAAACATCTGGCGAGTCTTCATCGCAATTCCATAAATTAGACTCAGTTGGACCAACAGAACTTGCAACAATGTCTTTCGGACAAAGATTCACGATCACTCCATTACAAATGATTACAGCAGCTTCCGCGATTGCAAATGATGGAAAATTAGTAAAACCAAGAATTGTTACAAAAATAGAAAATCCAGATACAGGAGTTGTAACTAATATAGACGTTCAAGAGGTAAGACAGGTAATCTCATCTGAAACTGCTGCAAAAGTACGTGACATGATGCAATCTGTTGTAACTGATGGTGGAGGACAGTTAGGTGCCGTAAAAGGATATAGCATAGCAGGAAAAACTGGAACATCAGAGCCAGATCCAAACCATCCTGAAAATGGATATGTTGCTTCATTCCTAGCAATAGCACCAGTTGAGAATGCAAAGGTAGTTGCACTATTATCTTTATATGGACCTCAAGGAAAATCTCATTATGGTGGACAAATTTCTGCCCCAGTTGTGTCACAAGTATTATCAGAAGTACTTCCTTATTTAGGAATTCCTTCAAACGATACATCTTCGGAAAGTACGTCATCATCTACAGTAACAATTCCGGATTTAAAAGGAAAGACTGTAACAGAAGCAAAGAATATCTTAAGCGATTTAGGTATACAAATAATTACATCTGCAGATGGAGATGAAACAATAATAAATCAAACACCAAAGGCAGGAGTTTCACTTGCAAAAGGTGGAATTGTAAAAGTATATACAGAAAATGCAAATACATCAGTTTCCGTATCAGTTCCAGACCTAAAAGGTAAGAGCTTATCTGCAGCAAAATCTGCACTAAAATCAAAGAACTTAAATATACAAGCAACTGGTTCTGGAGTTGTAGTTTCACAAGATGTACAAGTTGGAACATCTGTTGAAGAAGGAACTGTAATAAAAGTTAATCTTCAAGAAACAACTTCTGAGTTACATTAAACTTAAAATAAGTTAAAAACCATAATACTAAATAATAAAAATCATAACTAACAGCAAGAGATAAATACGAATTTTAAATAAATTTTATAAAAATAACTCAAAACGCTAAAAATTGGTGTTTGGGGTTATTTTTTATTGATTTTAAATTGAAAATGTAATATAATTGAAATATATGAAAAAATCAGTGGCAAGATATTTAAATGCTGATTTTCCGTAGGAGAAATTAGCTAAAAGATTTGTAACAAAAATTGATAGGAAAAAGATAAGGATAATTTTGCTATTGACTTATTTTGCTTAAATTTATACAATATAATATATCTATAATTGTAATAAGAAGGATGGATGATATGAAAAAATTAAAAAAATTGATTATAGCGGTAATTATAGCTTGTTTTATGGTAATTGCATTGGGACAATTAACAACAGCTAATGCAGCAAATGCTGGACCAATGTACCTTGGTATTGTATCGCTTAGAAGATCAGGCTATGGTTATACACAAAGTGCAAAAAAAGTGTGGAAAATTGCTCAATACACAAGTACAAATGAGCAAGAAGCACCAAACAAAAATAAAACAATTTATTGTATAAAGGCTGGACCTGGATTTGGTTCTACAGATATGATGACAGGCGGAACACCAAAGATCAGTACTTATACTCAAAAATTTAATTTAAAAGATTTAGCAAGTATATCAAGTCCATATAAGGATGTATTACCTAGTGGAGAAAATTATAACAAGTTAATGTGGTTATTAGATAATATTTATATACTTCCAGAAATAGAAGATAACGATTCTAAGAATGCATACTTGAAAAAGATAATACCAGATGAAAGCTATAGTTTAATTACAACTGATGAATTGGACGTAATTCAACAATTAGCAGTTTGGTATTTCACAAATCCAACTGGCACATATCATTATTCTGCTGATGAAATTAACTTATTCAGAAATGCTTATATAAATCAAGATGATAACTATAAAAATTTCGAAGACTTACTTGGAGATTCAGGATTAGATAAAATTGATGCAATAAAAGAATTATATAGTTATTATATAAATAGTGCACCAGCAAACTATGTAAGTACAAACAATGCAACAAAACCAGTTGAGTTAGTTAGTTCAAATGCAAAAATGCAAACAATAAATGCTAACTATGTAGCTGGACCTTATAAAATAAATAAACTATTAAATGTTAATTATAATTTAACAGCATCATATACAGATATGAATGGAAAAACTATAAATCCAACTTTAGCAATAAAAGATGCTTCTGGAAATATAGTCACAACAAATAAAACAATAAGCGAATTAGTTGGACAAGAATTTTATTTAGTAATGCCAACAAGTTCTGATATAACAGGAATAAAAATAACAATTAGTTCATCATACACAACAAGAACAGCAGATTATTGGTCAGTTGCAGATGCTCCAAATACAGAGCAGCCAGTTGTTGTAGTTGATGAAACACCACAAAACTTTGAAGAGAGTGCATCAATAGTAGTACCAAAACCATTTGATTTATCATTAAGAAAATTCATAATAGAAGTAAATGGAAAAGAGGTTTCTTCAAGAGAACCACAAGTTGATGTAAAAGCATTAGCTGCAGGAACAGCAACGACAGCAACTTATAATCATACAAAAACACCAGTAAAAGTTCAAATCGGAGATACAGTAACATACAAAATTAGAGTTTACAATGAAGGTTCAGAAGACGGATATGTTTCAGAAATAACAGATCATCTACCTGAACAATTAGAATTTCTAAAGGATGACCCAATAAATCAAACTTATGGCTGGCATTATGCAAGTAGCTCAGATTTAAAAACACTTAAGACATCATATCTATCAAAAGATAATGAAACATCAGACGGAGAAAATAAAATCTCAGCATTCAATGGAACTACACTTTCTTATAAAGAAGTTCAAATAAAGTGTAAAGTCGTTGCAACAACTCCAATGGCAAATAAAATCACAAACATTGCAGATATAACAGGATTTACAGACGCAAATGGAAATCAAGTAACAGATAGAGATTCTCAAGCAAACAATGTTACATTACCAACTGGTAGTGAGTTAGAAAACTATCGTGATGCCGATATTAACAGAGGAGATAAATATATACCAGGACAACAAGATGATGATGATTTTGAAAAATTAATTTTAAAAGAATTTGACTTGGCACTTAGAAAATTCATTACAGGTGTAAATGATGAAGAAATTACATCAAGAATACCAACTCCAGATTTATCAACACTAAAAGCTGGAACAAGCACAACAGCAATATACAATCATTCTAAAGACCCAGTAAGAGTTGCAATCGGAGATACAGTTATTTATACAATAAGAGTTTATAACGAAGCTGAAACAGATGGATATGCTTCAGAAATAACAGACCATATACCAGAACAATTAGAATTCTTACCAAGCAATAGCACAAACATATCTTATGAATGGGAAATGCTTGATAAAGATGGAAATGTTACAACAAATGTTAAAGATGCGGTAAAAGTTAGAACATCTTACTTATCTAAGGACAAGGAAACTTCATCAAGACAAAACAAAATAGTTGCATTTGATGGAACAACACTTGCATATAAAGATGTAAAAATTGCATTTAAAGTTGTTGAAACAAATCCGATGGCAAGCAAAATTACAAACATTGCAGACATTACAAAATTCACAAATGGAAATGGTGAAACAGTAACAGATAGAGATTCACAAGAAAACAACGTAAATGTTCCAACAGGAAAAGAATTAGAAGATTATAAAGATAGTGAAATATCAAAAAATTATGTACCAGGACAACAAGATGATGATGACTTTGAAAAATTAGTATTGAAAGTATTCGACTTATCATTAAGGAAATTCATAACAAAGCTAAATGATGAAGACATTACATCAAGAGTTCCTGAAGTAGACACAAAAGCACTAGCAGCAGGAACAGCAACAACAGCAACTTACAATCATACAAAATCTCCAGTTGCAGTTAGCATAGGAGACAAGGTTGTTTATACAATAAGAGTTTATAACGAGGGAGATAATGATGGTTATGCATCTGAAATAACAGACCATATACCAGAACAATTAAAATTTTTACCTGAAGATACAACAAACCAAATGTATGAATGGGAAATGATTGATAGTGAAGGAAATGTTACAAATGATACTTCAAAAGCGGTAAAGATTAGAACATCTTATTTATCAAAGGCAAAAGAGAATGAAACAAGACAAAATAAATTAGTTGCATTTAATGGAACAACACTTTCATACAAAGATGTAAAAATTGCATTTGAAGTGGTATCAACAGATCCAATGCCAAATAAAATTACAAATATTGCGGATATTACAGGATTCACAAATGAAAATGGTGAAACAGTAAAAGATAGAGATTCACAGGAAAACAATGTAGTTGTTCCAACAGGAACAGACCTTGAAAATTATAAAGACAATGAAATCTCAAAGAATTATGTACCAGGACAACAAGACGATGATGACTTTGAAAAATTAGTACTGAAACAATTCGACTTATCACTAAGAAAGTTCATCACAAAAATAAATGATACAAAAGTCACAAGCAGAATTCCACAAGTAGACGTAACTCCATTAAAAGATGGAACATCAACAACAGCTATATATAATCATTCAAAAGAACCAGTTAAAGTTAGTGTAGGCTCAATAGTAGAATATACAATTAGAGTTTACAACGAAGGACAAATAGATGGTTATGCTAATACAATAAAGGACCATATTCCTGAACAACTTGAATATTTACCAGACAATGCAACAAATAAACAATATGAATGGGAAATGTTAGATAAAGATGGAAATGTTACAACAGATGTAAAAAATGCAACTGTATTAAGAACATCATATCTATCAAAAGACAAAGAAACAGCAACAAGAAAAAATAAGATTTCTGCATTTGATGGAACAACTCTTGACTACAAAGATGTAGTAGTAGCATTTAGAGTAAAACAAACAGATCCAATGCCAAACAAAATTACGAATATCGCTGATATAAGTGATTTTTCAGATAAAGACGGAAATGATGTAAAAGACAGAGATTCTGATAAAGACAATGTAAAAATCCCAGAAGATTTACCAGGATACAAAGATGATGAAATAAATAATTCTTATGTACCAGGACAAGAAGACGATGATGACTTTGAAAAAGTTTCAATAGTTGAATTTGACTTAGCATTAAGAAAGTTCATTACAGCAGTAAATGATACACAAATAACAAGCAGAATTCCACAAGTAGATGTATCACATCTAAAAGATGGAACAGCAACTTCAGCAACATACACACATCCAAAAGATCCAGTACTTGTATCAAATGGAAATATTGTAACATACACAATTAGAGTATTTAATGAAGGAGAAATGGACGGATATGCATCATTAATAAAAGATGATATTCCTGAAGGACTAAGATACCTACCAGATAATGATATAAATAAAGAATATAGATGGACTATGTTAGATAAAGACGGAAATGCAACTACAAATGTAGAAGATGCAGTTTCGATAGTATCAGATTATCTATCAAAAGAACAAGAAAAAGTTTCTGGAGAGAACTTATTAAAGGCATTTAACAAGAATTCAGATACATTATCATTCAAAGATGTTAAGGTTGCATTTGAAGTAATAGAACCAGCTACATCTGATAGAATAGTAATAAATCAAGCACAAATTTCTAAGAACACAGACAAAGACGGAAACGATGTACATGACCGTGATTCAGTTCCAGATAAATGGAATGATGGAGAAGACGACCAAGACATCGAAAAGGTAAAAGTTCAATACTTTGACTTAGCTTTAAGAAAATGGGTTACACAAACAATTGTAATTGAAAATGGCGAAGAAAAAGTTGTTGAAACTGGACATACTGCAGAAGATGATCCAGAAGCAGTAGCAAAAGTTGATTTGAAGAAGAGTAAAATTAATAATGTAACTGTTAAATTTAGATACAAAATAAGAGTTAGAAACGAAGGAAATATTGCAGGATATGCAAAAGAAATAAAAGACTATATTCCAGATGGATTGAAATTTGTAAAAGAAGATAATCCTTTATGGGAACAAGTTGATGACAAAACAATCGTTACAGACCAAACTAAAGACACATTACTTGCACCGGGAGAAGAAACAGTTGTAGAAGTATTGCTAACATGGATAAACAGTGAAGATAACATGAAAGTTATGGACAACTGGGCAGAAATCAGCAAAGATTACAACGATTACGGAAGCCCCGACATAGACTCAACTCCAGACAATAACAAACATGGAGAAGATGATATAGATGATGCACCAGTACTTGTAACAATTCAAACAGGACAAATAGTAATGTATTTTGGCATGACATTTGCAGTACTAGCAATATTAACTGGAGGATTAACTTTAATTAAAAAGTTTGTATTATAATGTAAAAATAAAGCTTGTATAGTAAACTATATGAGCTTTTTTTTTGAAAATTTAAATTTATAGAATGGAATTTCAAATTTATATTTACAACAAAATTTGGGTATGCTATAATTCAAATGAAAATAATGTTTAAATAACTCAAATTTTGGAAAAATAAATTTATAAATTATAAAAATAATGAAGATTATTGTTGAAATAACAAAAAATTTAAATAATAAATAAAAACAATACATAATAAAATTATATAACAGGTTTGAATAATACATAAAGAATAATGTTTAAAAACTTTAGAATAACGAAAGGAAGAAAGTATATATGAATCAAATTCTTATTACTGATAATGGTTCAAATAAAAATAATAAATTTGAAAAGAAGAACAAAGCTGAAAAGAGAAAAATGCAGAAAAGCCCTGGCGAAGCTCCATCAACAAAGGGAGTAGCTAGATTTTTTGCTGTTCTTATACTTTTGTTTGGAATGGCACTATCTGGTAATGGAGCCTATGCAATGTGGCAAGATGTAAAAGAAGCAAAATCTAACAATAAGCCTACTGCAGAAGCTATAAAGAATGGAAATACTGTAAATGTAACAGTTAAGAATAAGGACGGAATCAGAAGCGTAACATATTATTGGAACGATTCTAAAGCAACAACAACTGTATCTGGAAGAAACGGAAACACAGTTACATTTAAGGCAGATATACCACAAGGAACAAACAAATTAACTATAAATGTTGTAGATACAAGTGGAAAACAAAATACTTTATTTAAGAACTTTACACATTCAGAGGGAGATGTAACAGAACCTGAAATAACATTTGAAGTTGTAAATTCAAGTGTAAAAATAATAGTTACGGATGATACAGAGCTTGAACATATAGTATACAAATATGGAGACGATGACGAGGTTGTAGTTAAAGCAACAGAAGAAGGACAAACAAGAATAGAAGCTACTGTACCTGTTACTCAAGGTCAAGCAACTCTTAAAGTAGAGGCAGTTGACGCGTCTCAAAACTTTGCAACAAAAGAACAAGAAATAAAAGGAGTTAAGAAACCTGTAATAGAAGTAACACCAGATCCAAGTGATCCTTCATACATCATAATAAAAGCAACTGATGAAGATGGACTAAGAATGGTATCATACTATATAAACGAACAAGAATATAAAACAGATCCTAACACTTCTTTAAATTCAAAGACTTTTGAATGGAAGCAGAAAGTAGAGCCAGGACAAACAAATGTAACTGTACATGCATATAATATTAGTGAACAAGTATCAGAGTTTGTTGGAATATATAACTATTAAAAAATAAAGCAGTATATGGAGGAATATAATGCAAATAGTATATTTAATTGATGATGATGATAAATTAAAAAAACTTTTAACAGAAAGTTTTAAAGATAATAAGAATTACAAATTTAAACAGATTAGAACAGAAAACATTGATGTCGCATTAAAAGATATACCAGCTCTAATAATTGTAAATGAAGATACAATATCAGAGAATGCAGAGACTATATGCAACAAAATAAGAAATAATGACGATAACAGCATAACGCCGATAATAGTCGTAACATCAAATATAGAAAGAGAACACAGAATAAGAGTTCTTCAAGAAGGAGCAACATACTTTATAAAAAATCCTATCGACTTTGAATACTTATTCTACACAATAAATAATATCACGAATCTGTTATATCTTAATAGAAAGGTTAGTCCTCTTACGAACTTACCTGGAAATGTTCAGATACAAGCTGAAATGAAAAGAAGGCTAATGAAAAAAGAATATTTTGTAATGCTTTATTTAGACTTAGATAACTTTAAGGCATACAATGATGTTTATGGTTTTTCTAAGGGAGACGAAATAATTAAATTCACAGCAAGAACAATAATAAACAATGTTCATGCAAAAGATGAAGATAATAATTTTGTTGGACATATAGGAGGAGACGATTTCATTGCAATAGTTGATGATGACAATTTTGAAGAAATTTGCCAAAATATTGTATTAGAATTTGATAAAAATATAAAGAAATATTTTAATGAAGATGATTTGAAAAAAGGATATTTGGAAGTACCAAACAGAAAGGGAATAATAGAGGAATTCCCACTTACAACAATATCGGTTGGAGCTGTTGAAGTTACGCCAGGAAGATTTAAAAATGCTCTTGAAATAGGAGAAGAGGGAGCACAGGTTAAACATTTGGCAAAAACTATTCCTGGAAGTACATACGTTATAGACAGAAGAAAAAATTATGAATAAACAAAAAAATATACAGTCTAGAATATAAAATTTAGAATACATAATAAAAAGATGGTGAAACTTTAATTTCATCATCTTTTTTATTAAGAAATTTCCGTTAAATATTCATTAATTCTATTGATTAATTCTTGTTTAACTTCCTCCTCGGTCATTCCTTCTATTTGAGCTCCGGCAACGGTTATATGACCTCCACCGCCAAGCTTTTCTAATATAAGTTGTACGTTTATATCACCAATAGATCTACCACTTATGCAGATTCTATCTCCTAATTTTCCAATTACGAATGATGCTGTGATGTTACTTATTGTAAGTAATTCATCTGCTGCTTTTGCACATGTAATATTAGCATCTGGGTCTGCTTTATCATAAACAGAAATTGCAATAGTATCATTCATGATCTCAGATTTTGCAACTATTTCAGAAATTTTATTATAAGTTTCCAAGTCGCTTTGGAACCACTTCTTAACCTTTATAATATCTACACCACATTTCCTTAAAAATGCGGCAGCTTCGAATGTTCTAACACCTGTTTTAAATGTGAAGTTCTTTGTATCCATCATAATTCCAGCATATAAGGCTTCAACTTCAAAAGTAGTTAAATGAATTGCCCTTTCAGAAAATTCAACGATTTCTGTTACAAGCTCACAGGCAGATGAAGCATAAACTTCATGGAATGTAAGCATTGCGTTTTCTATGTAATCAGTTCCTCTTCTATGATGATCTATTACGGCAATTTTATCTGTTTTAGTTAGAAGTTCTGGAACTTCAACATAATTTTTCTTGTCTGTATCAACAACAATTAATAATGAATCTGAAGAAATCTTACTAAGAGCTGTATTTTTATCAACCAAAACACCTTGGTAATCTTCTATATCTTTTAAGTCCTGAATAAAAGTATCTAAACTTGTTCCAGTAGTTTCATTAACTATATAGGCATCTTTACCAATGGCTTTTACAAATCTGTAAACGCCCATTGCAGAACCCATTGCATCAATATCGCTATTGGTGTGTCCCATAATTAAAACATTGCTTGAACTATTAACTAATTCCTCTAATGCTTGAGAAACGATTCTTGCCTTAACTCTTGTACGTTTTTCAACTTCTTGAGTTCTTCCACCGAAGAAATAATATTTCCCATTTTGTTTTATAATTGCTTGGTCACCACCACGACCAAGAGCAATATCTATAACAGCTTTTGCAGATTTATATTTATCTACATTTGATTCGCCTTCTTCTGAAATTGCAATACTCAATGTAGTTTGAATATTATCATCAGTTTTAATTTCCTTAATTTCATCTAATATGTCAAATTTTTCGTCTTTAATCTGTTCAACGTGATATTGATCAAATATACATACATAAGTATCTCTTTCAGACTTTATAGAAAGTCCATTATACTTATTAACCCATGCATATATTGACTTTTCTGCCTCAGAAGTAATTTTAAGTTTTTCTTCTTCAGTAGCTCTTTGCATAAGTTCTTCATAGTTATCTATTACGACAATACCAATACAAGTTCTTGAATTACTGAAATCATTCAAAAGATTTACATAGTTAGTTTCGTCTAAAAAGTAAATTGTTGAAAGATATTCACTCTTAGCACCTTTTTCTTTAGATTTTACAGACTCAGCAATTATTTTGTATGTTTTTTCTCCGATCTTCATACTCTCGTAAATTGCAGGAGCCTTATCGTTATTATCTTTATCTATTTTCTGCTTTAGCTCTTTTATGATATCTGATAGATAAGTACCAATATCAATGTTTGCAAAAGTCTTTATAAAATTACTACTTTTCCAGATGATGTTTCCTGAAGTTTCGACAACAACTAATGGAAAAGGTGAGTTTATAATTGTGCTTTGAGCAGCTTTATCAACATTTAATGTTAGTTCGTCTATGTGTTTTGTGATTTCTGCTTTCCTTTTTTTACTAGACCATACACTATATAAAAGAACAAGTGCATAGAAAACAATTGAAGGAATAATCGCCTTAGGCTCTCTAATACTAAGTACAATTAAAATAATAGCAATTATTATTAAATAGACTTTAGTTCGTGATATTAATTCATCTAAATTCATTTTGCTTTTGGACATAATTCTCCACCTTTTATAACTTCTTGTTAAATATATTAACAACTAATATTTTACAGTATTTTAACGGATTTGTCAATTTTTCGTAAGAAGAGCAGAAAATGGGCGAGTGGTAGAAGTAGTGCTATTTTTCAATAAAATGAAATTTGGAGTATTTATATTTTTCTGATAATGAACACATAATCCATAAATTAGGGGCGTAAAGATATTGATAATAATGGCTCTTTTGCTAACTAATAAGGGTTCGGAACTCTTAGAACATTTGAATAATTTTTCTGGATTATTTATTAAAGATGTATCAGAAATAAGCTCGTTTAGGCTTATTTCAAGATGCCCCTTTTTTGATGCGATGATGGTAGCACAAAAATCTTGATTTGCTATTGCAACTGATTTTCTGCCAAATACATCGAAGAAAAGAGATGCAAAATGATGCCATAAATTAAAACTACCAGTATTAGAAGAATATGACGTGAAATTTGAAATAGAAACTGGAAGGCTATCTATGCTATAATTTTCAATGTATCTGCCAATGTTTATTAATTTTTCGTAAGACATATAATGATTTGATGGGATTATTGGAGGATTATTTGAATCGAAATTTATTATATATGTTAGATTTAAAATTTTAGATTTTGTAGAAGTTTTCTTATTACGATTATTAATAGAAATATTTTTATTTGCTTCATTGTATAAGTTTAAGACTAGCTTTTTGTACTTATTGGAATAGAAGATAGTATTTATATTATTCTTTTTCAAAATTTTTGATAAATCTGAAGTGCTAATAGACCTGGGGTCTATGATTACCACAGTTTTATGTAAGATAAGACATGCAAGAAATGTAACGAGAAATTCGTATCTATTCTCAGATAAAATTGCAATCTTATTGTCTGATATATCTATAAGTTTTGCTTTTATAACTCTTGATAATGAGAAAATATCAAACTCATAATTAAAAAAATTTAAATGCTTATTTAATTCATCAATAAATACAGCATCTTTATACTGATATTTGCCGGCAGTAATATGAAATAAAATCCTTAAAATTGTAAAAAGTTTTCAAAGGAAATTCGCCTCCTTAAATTATTTATAATATTTATTATAGGACTTGCATAAACGCTACGTCAAGAAAAATCGTGTTCTAAAAATCTACAAAAATTTCGATTTTTTGTAAATTTAATGTATACAAATGACGGAAAAGATAGTAAAATATATTCTGATAAGAAAGGAATGATATAAATGAAGGTTATACTATTAAGTGATATAAAGGGTGTTGGAAAGAAAGACCAAGTAATTGAAGCAAGTGATGGATATGCAAGAAATTACTTATTTCCAAAGAAATTGGCTTTAGAAGCTAATACAGAAAATATGAGCAAACTTAAATCAAGACAGAATTCTAACCAATTTAGAAAAGATACTGAAAAGAAACAAGCAGAAGAAATTGCAAAAAAACTAAAAGGCATTATGCTTAAAATAAAAGTTAGAGCCGGAGAGAACGGAAAAATATTCGGAGGAGTTACTAGCAAGGAAATTTCTGATGGGTTAAAAAGAGATTACAACATTGATATAGACAAAAAGAAAATACTATTAAATGAAACAATAAAAACAATTGGAACATTCACAATAGATATAAAATTATACGAAGGCGTAATTGGAAAATTAAAGATTGATGTTATAGCTTAATTCTAAATGCTGTAAACAGTAAAACGTAAGAACAATACAATTAAAGAAAGCAGGGAGATTAATGGATTTAGGAAAGGTGCCACCACAAGATATAGAAGCAGAACAAGCCGTTATAGGTAGTATGCTTACAGACCAAGATGCAGTTGTTGCTGCGATTGAAACTTTAAAACCAGAAGATTTTTACAGAGAAGACAATAAATTAATATATTCGGCAATTTTAAACATTTACAATAGGGCTGAACCAATCGATATAATTACATTAAAAGCTGAGCTTTCTTCAATGGGAAAATTAGATAATGTAGGTGGATTGGAATATATAGTTGGACTTCCTGATAAGGTTCCAACAACAGCAAATGTAGACAGGTATATTAAAATTGTAGAAGAAAAATCTATGCTAAGAAATCTAATAAAAACTGCAAACGAGATATTAAGCATGGGATATGATCAGACAGAAGATGTTGAAGATGTAATGGACCTTGCGGAAAAAAAGATTTTTGATGTAATGCAGAAAAAAAGTAAGACAGGATATACATCTATAAAAGATGTATTGGTTGAATCTTTTACAAAATTAGAGGAATTATACAATCAGAAACAACACGTAACAGGTGTACCAACTGGATTTATAGACTTAGACAGAATGACTGCAGGACTGCATGGTTCAGAATTTATACTAATTGCAGCAAGACCAGCAATGGGAAAATCTGCATTTGCTTTAAATATTGCAACTTATGCTGCAACAAGAGCAAATGTGCCAGTTGCAATATTCAGTTTGGAAATGTCGAAAGAGCAAGTTGGTAACAGAATTTTGTGTAGTGAAGCATTGGTTGATAGCAATAATGTAAGAACTGGTGATTTAAACGATGAAGAACTTAGCAAACTTGCAGAAACTTCTGGCGAATTATCACAAGCACCAATATATATAGATGATACTGCTGGTATAACTATTACAGAAATGCGTGCAAGATGCAGAAAATTAAAGCTTGAAAAGAATATAGGACTCGTAGTAGTCGATTACTTACAGCTTATCCAGGGTAGTGGAAAAACATCAGGAAGAGAGCAAGAAATTGCAGAGATAAGTAGATCTTTAAAGATACTTGCAAAAGAACTGGAAATTCCAGTTATAGCACTATCACAGTTATCAAGAGCCGTTGAAGCAAGAGATGACCATAGACCAATGCTTTCAGACTTGCGTGAATCTGGATCTATCGAGCAAGATGCCGATATAGTAATGTTCTTGTATAGAGATGATTATTATAATGAAGATTCTCCTGAAAAAAATGTTGCCGAAGTAATAATTGCAAAACAAAGAGCTGGTTCAACTGGAACAGTTAAACTTGCATGGATTGGAAATTACACCAAATTTGCTAATCTTGAAAGATATAGAGATTAGAAAATGCTGTGTGATTAACTTTGATTGTTATCTAACAGAATCTTAATATCCAACTATTATAGAAGATTGTTGGTAATAAAAATTGCACCAAGCAAGAAAAAAATAAATATAACTCGCAAATGAACATAATGAATTTAAAAGCAACAATTCTAAAAATGAAATTAGAAAGATCTAATTAAGAAAGGAGAGCTTTAAACGTTGGAAGTACGAGAAACAATATTAAACACTGTAAGAAAGTACAATTTAATTCAGAATGATGATGTAATAGTTGTTGGCGTTTCTGGTGGACCGGATTCAATGTGTTTGCTAGATAATTTAATTGCACTAAAAGAGACTCTTAAAATAAAAGAAATAGTAGTGGCACATCTTAACCATCAAATAAGAGAAGAAGCCGAAGAAGAAACTCTATATGTAAAAGAATATTGCAAAAATCACGAAATTTCTTGCTTCGTTAAATATGCTAAGATTTTAGAAATCTCAAAAGAAGAAAAAATCGGAACAGAAGAAGCGGGAAGAAAAGAACGTTACAAATTCTTCGAAGAAGTAGCAAGTAAAGTAAATGCAAATAAAATCGCAATTGCACACAATTTAAATGACAATGCAGAGACTGTTCTTATGCATCTAATAAGGGGAAGCGGAATTTCAGGATTATGTGGAATAATGCCATACAGAGAGGGAAAAATAATAAGACCTCTAATAAAATGTGAAAGAACTCAAATCGAGAAATATTGTGAAGAAAATAAACTTTATCCTAAGTTTGATAAATCCAATAATGACAATACTTATACAAGAAATAAGCTAAGAAATGAACTAATTCCATATATCAAGAAAAATATAAATCCAAATATTATTGAAACAATAGATAGATTATCTGAACTTGTAACAGATGAAGAAAACTATATGAATGATGTTACTGCAAATGCATATCAAGAGATATTAATAGAAGAAAAAGATAAAACAATTGTTTTAAATTTAAAAAAATTCAATGAATTGGAGCAAGTAATAAAATCAAGAACAATACTACTTACAGTTCAGAAACTTTTTGGAACCACCAAACATATAGAAAAAAAGCACATAGATGATATTATAAAATTATGTGAAAATAATATTGGAAACAAATATCTAACTCCAAATAAAAACACTAAAATCGTAGTAAATCACGGAAAAATGTATATAAATAAAATCTAGAAAATAAGAAAAGTAAAATAAAAAACGTAATAAAAAAATTCAACAAAAATTCACACAAATGGGGTTAATGGGTATTGAAATAAGTAAAATTATGTGATATATTCCAATGAGCAAAACCTTATAAAACTAAAGGAGGAAACATTTTGAAAAATAGTTTAAAAACATTAGCAGTTTGGCTAATAATAGGAATAATTATAGTAATGGCGATATCTACTATAATAGAAAATTCAAACACAAAATTGTCTTATTCGGATTTAGTCGAAAAAATAGAAAAAGGACAAGTTGAAAAAGTCGAACTAGAGGCAGATGGATATTCTGCAGTAGTAAAACTAAAAAATGATAATGTTGAAAAGAAAGTAAACATACCAAGTATCGATAATTTAATGGATAACTTACAAGACACAATGAAGAGTGGTCAAGTAACAGTTGTTGAAAAATCAGAATCTTTATGGGCAGTATTTTTAACATACCTAACACCAATCGGACTTGTAGTTATATTCTTTATATTCTGGTTCTTCATAATGAGTGGAGTAAACAACCAAGGTGGAAACAAAACAATGACTTTTGGAAAAAGCAAAGCAAGAGTACTTAATCCAACAGACAAAAACAGAGTAATGTTTGATGATGTTGCTGGAGTTGATGAAGAAAAAGAAGAATTAGAAGAAATAGTAGAATTCTTAAAAAATCCAACAAAATTTACAGAAATGGGTGCACATATTCCAAAGGGAGTTTTATTAGTAGGACAACCTGGAACAGGTAAAACATTACTTGCAAAAGCAGTTGCTGGAGAAGCCGGAGTACCATTCTTTATAATAAGTGGTTCAGACTTCGTTGAAATGTTTGTTGGTGTTGGTGCATCAAGAGTTAGAGACTTATTCGAAGAAGCAAAGAAGAAAGCACCTTGTATAGTATTCATTGACGAAATTGATGCAGTAGGACGTCAAAGAGGTGCAGGCCTTGGTGGAGGACATGACGAAAGAGAACAAACATTAAATCAATTATTAGTTGAGATGGACGGATTTGCTGCAAATGAAGGTGTTATAGTCTTAGCTGCAACCAACAGACCAGATGTACTAGATAAAGCTTTATTAAGACCAGGAAGATTTGACAGACAAATAGTAGTTGGACTTCCAGACGTAAAAGCAAGAGAGCAAATATTAGAAGTTCATTCAAGAAAGAAAAAATTAGCAGACGATGTTGATTTAAGAATAATTGCTAAAAATACAGCAGGCTTCTCTGGAGCAGACCTTGAAAACGTTTTAAACGAGGCAGCTTTACTAGCAGCTCGTAGAAACCTAAAGGTAATAGGTGAAAGAGAAATAGAAGATGCCATGGTAAAAGTAACAATGGGACCAGAAAAAACAACAAGAGTTAGAAGCGAAAAAGAAAAGAGACTTGTTGCATACCATGAGGCAGGACATGCAGTTGTTAGTAGATTCTTACCAACACAAGATGCTGTACATGAAATATCAATAGTGCCAAGAGGAATGGCTGGAGGATACACCATGTATCAACCAACAGAAGACAAGTCTTTTATGTCTAGAACAGAAATGATAGAGCAAATAATATCTCTATTAGGAGGTAGAGCTTCAGAAGAATTAATGCTTGATGACATTTCAACAGGTGCAAGTAACGACATAGAAAGAGCAACAAAAATCGCTAATTCGATGGTCACAAAATATGGTATGAGTACAAGACTTGGAACAATAACACTTGGATCAGATCAACAAGAAGTATTCTTAGGAAGAGACTTCGCTCAAGAAAAAACATATTCTGAAGAAACAGCAGGAATGATTGATGAAGAAATGAAGAAAATAATAGATGCATGCTACGACAAAGCAAAAGAAATTCTAAGAGCAAACGAAGACAAACTAAACGCTGTAGCAGGAGTCTTACTAGAAAAAGAAAAAATTACTGGTGAAGAATTTGAAGCAATATTTACAGAACAACAAAACTAATTTTTAAATATATCACGATAGATAAAGGGGATGAAAAGCATGGAAGCATTTGCTGTTATTCTAATATTAATAATGATAATAGTAGCATTAATTGCATTTGCTGTTATGCAAATAAAAATGGCTGGAATGGAAGTAAAGGATTTCTGGACTTTCATAAAAGCGAATGATGATTTAGATAAATTGTATGTTTTCTCTAAACATTACAGTAGAATGTCTCCTCAAGAAAAAATCATATTTTTACACGAAGCCGAAAAGGTTTCAGATGCTTTTGAAAAAGTTCCTTCAATGATATGGGAAGACGAATATCAAAAGTACAGAGATGTAATGGATATTTACAGAAATATAAAAATTGAAAGATGGAAAGAGGCATCTAAATAGAATTTGGACCGACAAGCTTAAATGCTTGTCGGTCTTTTCCTTCAAAGCTACGCGTCGCTTGTTTCCAAAATTTATAATTAAATAATCTTAGAGTTAAAAGTATCTCGATATAATTTCTCAATTTTGTCACCCGACTTGTTGTCGTCGCAACATGTTGCTCCTTCAAAGCTACGCGTCGTTGGTTCCCAAATTTCGAAATTATATTGAGATACTTTTATGACATTGTAATATTTTCATGAATATAATATTATAGGAAGTGATTATTTTGAGAGAGATTTATTTAGACCACTCTGCAACTACCTATGTTAGGCAAGATGTACTCAATGCAATGATTCCATACTTTTATATTGAATATGGAAATCCTTCCTCCTTGTATAGTGTTGGTAGAAGAGCGAAGAAGGCTATTGAAAATGCAAGATGCCAAGTTGCTAGAGCAATTAATTGCAATTCCGGAGAGGTAATCTTCACTTCGTGTGGTAGTGAAAGTGATAATTTAGCTTTAAAAGGATTTGCTTATGCGAATTATAAAAGAGGAAACCATATCATTACTTCAAAGATTGAACACCCTGCTATTTTGAATTCATGTAAGAGCCTCGAGAAAAAGGGATTTCGTGTAACATATCTTGATTGTGATGAGAATGGATTTATAGATATTAATCAATTAGAAAATGTAATTTGTAGTCAGACTATATTAATCAGTATTATGATGGCAAATAATGAGATTGGAACTATTCAGAATGTGAAACAGATTGCAAAAATTGCACATGCTCATAATGTAATTTTTCATACTGACGCTGTTCAGGCGGTTGGTAACATTAATATTAATGTTCAGGCTATGGAAATTGATATGTTATCTTTATCGGCTCATAAATTTTATGGACCAAAGGGAGTCGGAGCTCTGTATGTGAAGGAAGGCATTAACTTTGAAAGAATTCAAGATGGCGGACATCAGGAAAGAGGAAAGAGGTCTGGTACAGAAAATGTTGCTGGTATTGTTGGATTAGGAAAGGCTATTGAAATTACATCAAATAGGATTGACGTATATAATAGCAAGTTGTTGAACTTAAGAAATTATTTTATAGATGGACTTAATAACAATTTCGAAAATATAAGAATTAATGGAGATTTGGTTAATAGATTGCCTGGAAATGTTAATGTTTCATTTAGGAATAAGGATGCCTCAGATATTTTGTTTGAATTAGATAAGAATTGCATCTGTGCTTCTGGGGGTTCGGCTTGTTCTTCTGGAAATGTCAGTCCTTCTCACGTTCTTCTGGCTATTGGGGTTCCAAGTGAATGGATTAATGGAACTGTTAGATTTACACTAGGAGAAGAGAATTCTAAAGATGAAATAGATTATGTTTTAAAATGCATGAAAGCTGTAGTTATATAACTCTAAGAAATTTGTAATAAATATATAATCAAAACGAATATAATATAAAAACTTGTTAGATTATTTTCAATCTAAATAAGTGAGAAAAATTTACACACCATTATTGACAAGGTCAAGAAGTAATAAAATTATTATATATTTGAGCAAAAATTCATAAAAAAACCGGCTCCCTGTTATAGGGGAGCCGGTTGCTAGGAGTTAGCCCAGGTAGGTCTTGATAGACCGGACGATCTTGACCAGAACATCCTCCTTCGGAACTACGATGGACGACTCCAGGGTGTAGCGGAAGACGTAGGTGTTGTCAGCTGAGAGCTGGCGGAACTCCTGGACTTCGTACTCTCCACCCCAGTGGCTTTTCACAATCGATGAGATTGTGTCCTTGTACACCTTGAACTTCTGTTTCAGGTCATGAAGCGTGCTTCCTGCATCCTCGTCAGAGAGGGAAAAGATAACGTCTATCCCATACTCGAAGTGAGGTGTGGACAGGTTCGCGTTTTTCCGGACCTTGTTGGTAGAAGATATTGCGTAAGAAAAAGGATAGTTTGCCATGAGTGTTTACCTCCTAAATGTGTGTGAGAATAAATTTCTCTAACGTCATTATACCACATTATGTAAAAAGATGCAAATTGTATTGATTTTTAGGCTATTTTATAGTATTATTATAAACATAAGAATTAATATGGTTAGAGGAAATAAGATGAATTTTCTAATTAAAAGTCTAGAAAATCTAGAAAAATTTTCAGATTATACATCACAAATAAAAGAAGAAAAAAGCCCAATAGTTTTATCGGGCTTATCTAGCGTGGGAAAAATACAATTGATAGAGGCAACTAAGGAGTATACAGACAGAAATATTTGTATAGTAACATATAACGAATTACAAGCCAGAAAAATTATAAAAGATTTACAATATTTTTCGAATAATGTAGTATATTTTCCTAAAAGAGAAATTGCTTCTTATGATTATGTAGCAGAGAGTAAAGATTTGCCTTATGAAAGAATAGAGGCATTAAATAAGATCTATACAGAATTAACAAAAAGAAAAAACAAAAAGAATAAAGAACAAAAAGGTAACAGGCTTATAGTAGTAACAACTATAGAAGCTCTAATGCAAAAGATGATTTCTAAAGATGAAATATATAATACTGTTTTAGAGTTTAAAATAGGCAAAGACTTTGAACAAGAAGATTTGAAGAGAAAGCTTGTAAATCTAGGATATGAGAGAGCTGAGATTGTTGATGGAAAAGGTCAATTTGCAATAAGAGGTGGAATTTTAGACATCGGAACATCTAAAACTCAAGGAATAAGAATTGAGTTTTGGGGAGACGAGGTTGATTCGATTAGAAGCTTTAGTATAACATCGCAAAGATCTCTAAAAATGCTAGAGGAAGCAATCATATATCCTTCTCATGAATTGATTGTAACAAGAAACATAGATGAAATATGCAATGAGATAGAAAAAAACTTCTTAGAAAATGCACAAGATGAAGAAATCCAGAAAAATATCAGAGAAGATATAGAATTAATTAAAGCCGGAGATTATATTAGTAAAATAGATAAATACTTTAATATTTTTTATAAGGAACAGAGCAATTTATTAGAATACCTGGATAATGACTATCTTGTTATGCTTGATGACATAAATAAGATAAATGCAAGACAAGAAAATATAATAAAAGATAATTCGAATTTAATTGAAACACTGGCAGATAAAAATAGATTGGTGCCTGATTCGATAAGAAATATTAATAAGATTGATTTAGAGGATATTACCTTACAAAAAGTATATTTATACGAAACAGATTTGTTAGAAGAGAGTAGTAAAGTTCAATTTTCAACAAACAAATTCAACTTTAAATATAGAGATGTTCACTTTTTCAAGAGTGAGCTTAATTTGTTGACTGCTGAAATAAAGAAGGCACAAGCCGATAAGAAAACTATTTTTATACTTTCAGGAAATGAACAAGGTGCAAAGAAAATAGAGGATTTACTTGAACCAGAAGAGATAAAATATAAGTATGTAGAAAAATTAGAAGAGAGCCAAGAGAAGATTTATCAAAAATCAATAAAAGAAAACCTAAAAAGTGGTGTTGTAATAATATCAAATGGAAGCTTGTCTTCTGGATTTGAAAATTTTGATTTAAATACACTTGTAATAACTGGCGAAGATTTTATAAATGGAGAAGTAAAAAAGAAGAAACATTCTGATGCTTTTAAACAAGGTGAAAAGGTTGTATTTGCTGATTTAAGAGCAGGAGATTATGTGGTTCATAAAACACAAGGTATAGGAATTTATATTGGTGTAAATACTATAACAACTGCGGACGGAATTACGAAAGATTATATAAAAGTAAAATATAAGAATGATGATGTTTTGTATGTTCCAACAGATATGCTTGATAATATTAGAAAGTTTGTTGGCGGTGGCGAAGGAGAGCCAAAGCTAAATAGACTTGGCAGTAAAGAATGGGAAAACACTAAGGCAAGAGTAAAATCAAACTTAAAAGAAGTTGCAAGAGACCTAATAGAATTATATGCAAGAAGACAAAAGGCAAAAGGTTTCATGTTTTCTGAGGATACTCCTTGGCAGAAACAATTTGAAGATAATTTCCCATATCAAGAAACCGATGATCAGTTAAGATGTATTTCTGAAGTTAAGAAAGACATGGAATCAGACAAACCAATGGATAGACTTTTATGCGGAGATGTTGGCTATGGAAAAACAGAAGTTGCTATAAGAGCTGCATTTAAGGCTGTTATGGACCAAAAACAGGTTGCATATTTAGTCCCAACTACTATACTTGCAAATCAACAATATGAAGAATTCAAATCTAGAATGGAAGGTTTCGCAATAAAAGTAGAACTGTTAAACAGATTTAGAACAAAGAAAGAACAAGATGAAGTTGTAAGAAGATTAAAACTTGGGGAAGTTGATGTTGTTGTTGGAACACATAGATTACTAAGCAAAGATGTAGAATTTAAAGATTTAGGCTTGTTAATAATAGACGAAGAGCACAGATTCGGTGTTAAAGATAAGGAAAAAATAAAAAAATTGAAGGAAAATATAGATGTACTTACAATGACTGCTACTCCAATACCAAGAACCTTACACATGTCTATTGTTGGAGTAAGAGATATGTCAGTTATTTATGAACCACCTCAAAATAGAAAGCCTGTTCAAACTTATGTACTTGAATATGATAAGGAAGTTATAAAAGAAGCTATAACTAAAGAACTTGAAAGAAATGGGCAAGTATTCTATTTATTTAATAACGTAGAACAGATTATAAAAAAAGCAGATGAAATTTCTAAACTTGTTCCAGAGGCAAGAGTGGATTTTGCACATGGAAAGATGACTGGAGCACAAATTGAGAGTATAATGCAAGAATTTATAGAACACAAAATAGATGTGCTTGTTTGTACAACAATCTTGGAATCTGGAATAGATATTCCAAATGCGAACACGATAATTGTTGAAAATGCAGATAGACTTGGATTAGCTCAGCTTTACCAGATTAGAGGTAGAGTTGGAAGATCTGATAGACAAGGATATGCATATATTACATACAGAAGGGATAAACTATTATCAGAAATTGCAGATAAAAGGTTGAAAGCAATAAAGGAATTCACTGAATTTGGTTCTGGATTTAAAATTGCGATGAGAGACCTAGAAATAAGAGGAGCTGGAAGCATGCTTGGAGAGATTCAATCTGGGCATATAGAACAGGTTGGATATGATACTTATTGCAAATTATTAGATGAAGTTGTTAAAGAAATGCAAGGAATTGAAGTTAAGAAAGAACAAGAAGTACAGATTGAGATTAATCTTTCAAGCTATATTCCAGAAAGTTATATAGAAGACAGTTCTCAAAAAATTGAAATCTATCAAGATATTGCACTATGTAGAACAGATAAAGATATTGAAGATGTAATAGACGAGATAATTGATAGATATGGTAGCATGCCTAAAGAAGTAGAAAACTTAATAGAGATTGCTAGAATTAAAATACTTGCCAGAAAGGCAGGAGTTATAAAGGTTTCTCAGAAAGAAAATGCAATTGTGCTAAATCTTGATAGAGAAAATATTAACATAGATGAAAAAACAGTAAATAAATTAGTAACGACTTATGGCTCAAATCTAAGATTTTCAGCAGGAGTTGACCCTTATATTACTCTAAAAATTTCAACTAAAAATGAGAAAGAGGTAATTGAAAAAATAAAAGAAATTTTAAAGGAAATTACTCAAGATGGAGTTACAAACAAAACAGAAATTAATGAAGAAAAAACCATAAAATAAACGAAAGAATAGGAAGTAACTGGAGACTATAAAAAAATAGAAAAGTCAATTAAATAAACAAAAGAAATTAAACCATAATTTGGAGGTAAAGATGCAAGTAATAACTAGTAAAGATAATGAAATTGTAAAACAAATTAAAAAGCTAAAAGAGAAAAAATACAGAGACGAAGCTGGAGTGTATGTAATAGAAGGAATAAAAATGCTTGAGGAAGCTATTAACGAGAATGCTAGTATAGAAAAGATTGTAATTTGTGAGGATTGCAGTGATTCTGGAATTATTCCTCAAAAATTAATGTACACAATTGCAAAATATGATTGTATATATGTAAGTAAAAAAGTATTTGAAATATTAACAGACGTTGTTGCACCTCAAGGCATCCTTGCGGTGATACGAGAACCTGCAAAGGATGAAAAAATAGACTACAATACAGATTTAATACTTGCACTTGATGGAATTCAAGACCCAGGTAATTTAGGAACAATTTTGAGAACAGCAGACAGTGTTAATTTGAAGCAAATAATTGTTACAAAAAATACAGCGGACTGTTTTAATCCAAAGGTTGTAAGATCAACTATGGGAGCAATTCTGAGAATAAAGGTTATTGAAACAGATTCATTAGTAAAAACTCTAAAAGAAGCAAAGAAAAATAAATTTGAGATTGTTGCAACATCACTTGATACCGAAAATAGTATATATGATATAGATTATAATAAAAAGGTAATAGTGATAGGAAACGAGGCAAATGGAGTTACAAAAGAAGTTCAGAAAATGGCAGATAATAAAGTGAAGATACCTATGCTTGGAAAAACGGAGAGTTTGAATGCTTCTGTTGCAACAGGAATTATGCTATATGAATATGTTAGACAGAAGTTAAATAAATAAAGGCGATGATGAAGTCTTGAAAAAGGAAAAAAAAAGAAAATGACGGAATCTTGAAAAAGAAAGAAAAAATAAATAAAAACAGTGTTTAATTTTTTAAAAAAAGGAAAGAAAAAAATTAAATTTTAAAGACTTTTGTAGAATAATGCAAGAAAATGTAATTACTTGTAATATGGTTATATTGTGAAAAACTTGAAAAATAAGCAAAAATGTGGTATAATAAAAGTATTCTCAAGGAAGAATTAAAATAAAAGGAGGTTTTCCAATGTCAAACATGGAAATCGTTTACCCAACAAGCGATGTTGCAATCACCGAAGAGCAGGCCGTTACGATGGCCGAATTCCTTAAAGAAAGATTCGGAAACGAGAAAAATGTGGAGTTCAAAGCACAACGGATAGTTGGAGCTGAGAACAAGGAAAGATGGGGCGTATATCTTAGAATATTAGCCTAAATCCTTTACATCCGGCAGTTATAACACTGCCGGATGTTTTACATTAAAGGTTAATAAATAGTTATATTTGTATTCTTGATTAGATAAAAAATCACGTAAATTTCGATGAACTTTAGTACATTCGTTATCATTAAATTTTACGTGACTATATTTTTGAAATTTTAGAAATCGCAATTGTTTGGTGTTCTTGGATAAGGAATTACATCTCTAATATTTTCCATACCTGTCAGATACATAAGAAGTCTTTCAAATCCTAAACCAAATCCAGAGTGAATATCAGTACCATATTTGCGTAGTTCTAGATACCAATATAATGGCTCTGGGTCAATGCCCATTGTTTTCATACGTTCTAGAAGTTTATCATAGTCTTCCTCTCTTTGAGAACCACCCATGATTTCTCCTGCACCTGGGACTTCTAGGTCAACTGCTGCGACAGTTTTTCCATCTGGATTTACTTTCATATAATATGATTTTATATCTTTTGGCCAGTTCTTTACGAAAACAGGTCCGTTAAAATATTCAGTAATATATTTTTCGTGCTCTTTTGCAAGGTCTTCTCCATATTCAGGAGTAAATTCCCACTTTCTATCAGCTTTCTTTAAAATATCGATAACATCTTTATGGTCGATTCTTACAAAGTTTGAATTAATCAATTTTTGTAATTTTTCAATTAACCCATTTTGAATGAATTTGTCGCAGAATTCTATTTCTTCAGGACATTTTTCTAAAACTGTTTTAACAATATATTTTAAACAATCTTCCTCGATATCCATTAATCCTTCCAAGTCACAGAAAGAGATTTCTGGCTCAATCATCCAGAACTCGTTTGCATGTGTTTTGGTGTTTGAATTTTCTGAACGTAAAGTTGGACCAAATGTATAAATTTTTCCAAAACTTTGTGCGAATGTTTCACCATGAAGCTGTCCTGAACCTGTTATATAAGCTTTTTTACCAAATAAATCCTTACTGAAATCTGTTTTTCCATCTTTTTGAGGAAGAGCCTTGTCCAAATCTAAAGTTGTAAGTTTGAACATTTCTGCAGAACCCTCACAATCAGCACATGTGATTATTGGTGTATTTACATACACATAACCATTGCTTTGAAAATATTCGTGAATTGCGAATGCTGCAACACTTCTAATTCTGAAAACCGCACTAAATGTATTTGTTCTTGGACGTAAATGTGCAACAGTTCTTAGGTACTCGAAGCTATGTCTTTTCTTCTGAAGAGGGTAGCTTTGATCAGCCTCACTGAATATATCTATTTTACTTGCATGCATTTCGAAAGCTTGTTTTGCATTTTCTGTTTTTACAATAGTTCCTTGTACTGTAATTGTAGAACTAATTGTAAGTTTGCAAATATCTGCAAAGTTATCTAAACTATCATTAAAAACTATTTGCAAATTATTGAAGAATGATCCATCATTTATCTCTATAAAACCAAAAGTCTTTGAATCTCTAACAGTTCTAACCCATCCTGAGATTTCAACATTTTTGCCTATATATTCTTCTGTATTTCTAAATAAATCTTTTATTGAAACCTTTTCCATAATTCCTCAAGTCCTTTCTTTTTTACAATTTTGCTAATATTATACCAGAAATATTGAAAAAATCAATAAAATTTAAGGAAAATAAAGTTAAATTTTTATTGACTTTCCAATACTTATATGATAAAATATTTATCTGTAAGCCGCCTGAGTCGGGCTACTAAATGCTACTTCACTTTAAATTGAAGCCTTAGGAATAAGTTTTCAATATAAAATGAAAGGTAGATGCCTAGTATTTTATGCTTAGCGAGTATACATATAAAGGGAGGTGTACAAATAATGTACGCAATAATCGAAAGCTGTGGAAAGCAATACAAAGTTGCTGAAGGAGATGTAGTATTCTTCGAAAAATTAGATGCAGAAGAAGGTAAAAAAGTTACTTTTGATAAAGTAGTTCTTGTATCTGATAAAAAAGTAGAAGTTGGAGCTCCTTACGTAAAAGGTGTTAAGGTTGAAGGAAAAGTATTAGCAAATGGTAAAGCTAAAAAAATATTAGTTTACAAATACAAAGCTAAGAAAAATGAAAGAAAACTTCAAGGACATAGACAACCATATACAAAGGTTGAAATAACATCTATAAAAGTAGCTGCTGAAAAGAAAGAAACAAAATCAGAAGCTAAAGCTTAAGTTTTATAATGGAAATTAATTAAATGAAATAAAATTTAAAACATGAAGGGAGTGAAACAATATGGCTCATAAGAAAGGTCAAGGTAGTGTTAAGAACGGTAGAGACAGTGAGTCAAAGCGTCTTGGACTAAAAAGAGCTGATGGTCAAGTTGTTCCAGCTGGAAACATTCTAGTAAGACAAAGAGGAACAAAATTCCATCCAGGAAAGAATGTTGGAATCGGAAGCGATGATACTTTATATGCTAAAGTAACAGGAACAGTTAAATTCGAAAGACTTGGAAGAGATAAAAAACAAGTTAGTGTTTATACTGCTGAAGAATTAAAAGCTAAATCTGCAAAGGTAGAAGCTCCAAAAGCTAAAAAAGCAGAAAGCAAAAAAACAACTGTAGCAAAGAAAACTACAGCAAAAAAAGCAACAGCAAGCAAATAATTTAACGAGATATTAAATGTAACACTTATTGATTGTAAAGTAACAATTAATAAGTGTTCTTTTTTTTATAAATTATAGATTTTTGGCAAGAAATATGTTAAAATATACCTTAGTTTAAATTGAAGAAAGCACTAAATTAAGATAGAAAAAGGAATGTGATAACTATGGCAGAAAAAAAAAGAATATTAACAGGTGACAGACCAACAGGAAGATTACATATAGGACATTATTTTGGTTCTCTACAAAAAAGAGTAGAGATGCAGAATTCAGGACTATATGACCCATATATATTAATTGCAGATGTTCAAGCATTAACCGATAATTTTAATAATCCAGAGAAGGTTAGAAAAAATGTTAGAGAGGTTGCAATGGACTATTTATCTTGTGGAATAGATCCAGAAAAAACAACAATATATATACAATCAATGATTCCTGAAACTGCAGAACTTACGGTATTTTATTCGAATCTTGTAACTATTGCAAGGCTTGAAAGAAATCCTACTGTAAAGACTGAAATAGCACAGAAAAGAGATATATTTGGAGAAAGTGTTACTTATGGATTTTTAGGGTACCCGGTAAGTCAGGCAGCTGATATTACATGCTTTGGAGGAGAGTTAATACCAGTTGGAGAGGATCAACTTCCTTTAATTGAACAATGTAGAGAAATTGTTAGAAAGTTTAATTCAATATATGGTAATGTTTTAGTTGAACCACAGGCAGTACTATCATCAGGCAAAAGAATAAAAGGACTAGATGGCAATGAAAAGATGGGAAAATCACTTGGAAATGCAATTTATTTGTCAGATAGTGAAGAAGAAATTACTAAAAAAGTAATGAGTGCTGTAACAGATCCTAATAGAATTAGAAAAGACGATTTAGGAAATCCAGATGTATGTATGGTTGCATATTATCATAATCTATTCTCGTCAAAAGAAGAATATGAAGATGTATGTAAAGAGTGCAGAGCTGGAAGCAGAGGCTGTGTTGCTTGTAAGAAACAATTAGCACACAACATTATAGAAACATTAAGACCTATAAGAGAAAAAAGAAAATATTACGAGGATAATCCTGAAGTTGTTGATAAAATATTGATGGAGGGAACAGCAAAGGCAAAAAAAGAAGCAGAAAAAACAATGGAAAAAGTAAAAAAAGCAATGAGATTAGATTACTTCAACAAATAGGAATACTTTGGAGTTAAAAGGCAGGTTTGTTTAGAGAATAGATTTGTCTATTAGAAAACAATTTTTACAAATAAGATATTTAAAACGAAAATAGCTAGTTATAAAATGGTTCGATAATAGATAAAAGATTGTTATCGCATCATACAAGAATAAATTTGAGAGGAAGATAAGAATGTTTACAGATTATGCAAAAATTTATGCATCTGCTGGAAAGGGTGGAAACGGTGCTGTATCTTTTAGAAGAGAAAAATATATAGCAGCTGGAGGACCTGATGGAGGAGACGGCGGAAAAGGTGGAGACATTTATTTTGAAGTCAATCCAGACAGCAATACATTAATAGATTTTAGATATAAGAAAAAATTTAAAGCAGAGAACGGAAATAATGGAGAAGGAGCTCATAAATCAGGAAAGAGCGGAGAAGATTTATATATAAAAGTTCCAATTGGAACAATCGTTAAGGATGCTGAAACAGGAGAAGTTTTGGCTGATTTATCAGAAAAAGATCAAAAAGCTTTGGTTCTTCGCGGTGGAAGAGGAGGCAAGGGAAATTCACACTTTGCAACTTCAACAAGACAAGCTCCTAGATTTTCTCAAGGTGGAGAAGACGGAGAAGAAAAAGAGTTAATACTTGAATTAAAACTATTAGCTGATGTTGGATTAATCGGATTCCCAAGCGTAGGAAAATCAACAATATTGTCTGTTGTAACTGCTGCTACACCTAAAATTGCAGAATATCACTTTACCACTCTTGAACCAAATTTAGGAGTTGTAAAGCCTGAGTATGGAGAAAGTTTCGTAATTGCTGATATACCAGGATTAATTGAAGGTGCCAGTGAAGGCGTGGGACTTGGAATTCAATTCTTAAGACACATAGAAAGAACTCGTTTATTGCTACATGTAATAGATGTATCAGGTTCTGAGGGAAGAGATCCAGTAGAAGACTACTATGTAATAAATAAAGAACTTGAAAAATACAGTAAAAAACTTGCTAAGAGAAAACAGATAATTGTAGCCAACAAGGTTGATGCTATGCAGGACGAATCTTTATATGAAAAATTGGCAGAACTTGCTAAAGAAAAGAATTTGGAAATATACAAGATTTCTGCTGCAACAGGACAAGGAATAAAAGAGCTTATGCAACAGGTTTCTAAAGAACTTAAGGAACTTCCAAAAGAAGAACTTATAGAAACAGAAGCACCAAGAAAAGTGTACAGATTAGAAAAAGAAGAGCCATATACAATTACTAAGAAAGAAGATATGTATGTTGTTGATGGTCCTGCAATTAGAGAATTGATGAGAAAAGTCAATATGGAGGACAATGAATCTTTATATTACTTCCAAAAGAAACTAAATGAATTAGGTGTAAATGACAAATTAAGAGAAGCGGGAGTAAAAGAAGGAGATACTGTTAAGGTGTTTGATTATCTACTAGAATGGGAAGATTAAAAAAAATACAAACTTTTGTTTGACAAAATAAAAGTTTTGTGATATTATACTTACAGAAATTTATTTTAGGAGTGATAATATGGGTAAAAAAAGAGATCCTTATGTATTGAATGAGAGAGAAAGAGAAATCTTAAAATTTATTGAAAAAGAAATAAACAGAAATGGTTATCCACCATCAGTTAGAGAGATTGGTCAAGCTGTTGGATTAAGATCTACAGCAACAGTTCATGCTTATTTAAATAGATTAGAAGCAACTGGACGTATAATGAGAAGAAATAAAAGAGGAAGAACACTTCAACTTATAAAAGGTGGAAAAGCTTATACACCAAACAGCAAAACGACTAAAAAGGAAGAACCAAAAGAGAAAGAAGTATATGCTGGTAAAGAACTTGTAGATGTTCCTGTGGTTGGACGTATTACAGCTGGAGCTCCAATATTAGCAGTTGAAAATATTACTGATACATTTCCAATACCATTAGACTTTATTGGAAATAATGATTGCTTTATGCTTACTGTAAGGGGAGAAAGTATGATAGAAGCGGGAATTTTGAATGGAGACTATATATTAGTAAAGAAACAGAATACTGCTGATAATGGTGAAATTGTTGTTGCGTTAATTGAAGATGAAGCAACAGTAAAAACTTTCTACAAAGAGAAAGACCATATTAGACTTCAACCTGAGAATTCAACAATGGATCCAATAATAGTTCCAAACTGTGAAATACTTGGAAAAGTAATAGGTGTATTTAGAAAAATGAAATAGGAGTACAATTATGGGAAGAATGAAAACATTTGGTAAATATCTATTACTATTGGTTGCATTTTACATAGTTTCATCAATAATGGCTTTTTTTGCAATAAAAACAACTTATGCTGATATGAGTGGTAATATAGCCACAGATGAATATATACAAATAGATGTTGATGAAGCAAAATCTACAATGGTAAATGGGTATGTTACAGGAACTCTAAAGAATAAAACTGAACAAGAAATAAAATCTAAATATGTAAAAATAGAGTTTTACTCTGCCAAGAAAAATAAAATCCTAACGGAATATATTAAAATAGACGAACTTGCAGTAGGGGAGTCAAAGAAATTTACAGTAAATTTCAGAGGAGAGAATATTAAAAGTTTTAACGTAATTGTAACTGATGAATATTCAAATGAAGAATCTGAAATGCATTTAATAAATTTAAAAGATGCTGAAAACGAACCAATAAAGAAGATTTCAATATTCTTAGCAGCAGCAATATTAATAAAATATTTTATATTGTAATTCTATATAAGAATACTGAGCCGAAAAATAGACAAATGCATAATAAAAATCGTATTAATAATTGAAAATTAAAAGTGTAAAGGGAACTCGAATTATTTAAAAAAGTTTAATAATGAGAGTTTGCCTTTTTATATTTAAATACATAACTGTAATAAAAACGGCAAAAAAGAGTGAAGTGAAAAAGGTAAATATAATTAAGAAAATGTAAGTTATAAGAAAATTAGTAAAACAGCAAAAAAATTAATAAAAAGGTTTGAATTTTACAATAATATGTAATATAATTGTAATAGTTTTGTAACATCAAAATAACCGAAAGGAAGATGCAAATGTTAGAATTTGGGCAAGATATAGGAATCGATTTAGGAACGGCAACAGTAATTGCGTATGTTAGAGGAAAGGGTATTGTACTTAGAGAACCATCAGTTGTTGCTATAGACAAAGATACAGGAGATGTACTTGCTGTTGGAAAAGAAGCAAGAAGAATGCTTGGAAGAACTCCAGGAAACATTGTGGCAACAAGACCTTTAAGGGATGGAGTAATTTCTGATTATACTGTTACCGAAAAGATGTTAAAATATTTTATAAATAAAGTGTGTGGAAAATACATTTTTTCACCAAGAATAATGATATGTGTTCCATCAAGAGTAACAGAAGTGGAAAAAAAAGCTGTTATAGATGCCGCCATGGGAGCTGGTGCAAGAAAAGTGTATTTAATTGAAGAGCCTCTTGCTGCAGCAATAGGTGCAGGATTAGATATTAATAAAGCCTGTGGAAATATGGTTGTTGATATTGGCGGTGGAACTACAGATATAGCTATAATTGCTTTAGGTGGGACAGTATTAAGCACTTCAATAAAAATTGCAGGAGATAAATTTGACGAGGCAATAGTAAAATATATAAAAAGAAAACACAATATTGTAATTGGAGAAAGAACTGCTGAGGATTTAAAAATAAACATTGGTTGTGTTTATCCAAAAATTCAAGATACTGAAATGGAAATTAGAGGAAGAGATATAATCTCAGGCTTACCAAAAACTATAACAGTATATTCAAGTGAAATGTTAGAGGCTCTTATAGAACCTGCAGAGCAAATTATAGAGGCAGTTCATTCAGTATTAGAAAAAACACCGCCAGAACTATCTGGAGACATTAAAGACAAAGGAATTTACATGACAGGTGGAGGTTGTTTGATAGACGGACTAGACAAGCTTTTACAAGAGAGAACAGGAATAAATGTAATGGTTGCCCAGGACTCTGTTTCATGTGTTGCACTTGGAACAGGCAAGGCACTTGAAAATCTTGATTCGATGCAAGGAAGAAGAAAGTAAAATTTGACTGTATGTTCAGTATAGTTGAAGAAATTAACTAAAATATGTATAATATTTTGTGGAAAATTGGTTGAGGAAAATTGAATGAATAAAACAAAAAGAAAAATATTTGAAACATCTATGAAATTATTTGCTCAAAAAGGATATGATGCTACTAGTATAGAAGAGATAACTGCTAATGTTGGAGTTGCAAAAGGAACTTTGTATTATCATTTTTCGAGTAAGGAAGAAATATTTGAGTTTTTAATTGGGGAAGGTGTTAAGCTACTAAAAAATAGTATAGAGATAAAAACTGAAAAATTGAGCAATTCTTTAGACAAGATAAAAGCGATTGTTTTAATACAAATTAAAGTATTAGTAAAATATGAAGATTTTATGACAATAGTGTTAAGTGAAATATGGGGCAATACTTCAAGAAGCTTGTTATGTCAGAAATATATATTTGAATATATCCAAGAAATTGAACAAATTGTTAAAGAAGGAATACAAAAGGGAGAAATTGTTGATACAGATCCAAATGTTGTTGCATCTGGAATATTTGGATTTACTTGTTCTAGTTTAATCTATGAAAAAAGAAGTAACAAAGATATTAGTGTTCAAAAATTATACCAGGAAATTGAAAAAGCATTTATTAGAAGACTGAAAAAATAGAAATGTTAAATGATAAAATAGAGTAAAACAAATTAAAATAAGAACAAACAAATTAAATAAAGCAAAATAGAAAAATAAGATAATGAAATTATAACATCTTGCTACAGTGAAAAAATAGTAAATGTAAAATTGTCAGTAGAAAAAATAAACTATGAAATGAGGAGTTAATATAGATGAGAATAATAAGAGACTTTAAAATGCCCAATCTCAAATTTAAAAAGATTGAAATGAATGACATTCCAAACATGGAAGATGTTAAGGTAGACTATGAAAAAGTAAAAGAGGCAGAGGAAAAGAAAAAAAATAAACGTGGTCCATATCCTGCAACAGAATATAAAACAATAAAAGAAGTATTCATACGTTCAATGAAAAATTATGCAGATTATCCTGTTATTTTGCAAAAACCAAATCACAAAGAGCCATACAGAAAATATACATATAAAGAATTTGGAGAAGATGTTGTTGGATTCGGATCAAAATTAATAAAAATGCTTCCTAAAAATGCAAGAGTTGTTATTGTAAGTGAAACAACTTACGGCTGGTATGTATCTTACATGGCTTTACTTTGTGGAGCAGGAATTGCTGTACCAGTTGATAAGGAACTTCCTGATAATGAGTTAGAAAATGTAATTAACAGAGCAAAGGCAACAGCGGTTATTTTTTCAGCAAGAAAAAAAGATTCAGTAAAGAAGATTGCAAATAATTTACCAACTGTAAAATATTTTATAGAGATGGATTCTGATGAACACATAATTGATAAACAGATGGGAATGAACTATTTAATTGAAGAAGGAAAAGAAATCTGGAATCAAGGAGATACTTCATATATGGATATTGAAATTGATCCTGAAGAATTCAAAGTATTAATATTTACATCAGGTACAACATCTAAATCAAAAGGTGTTATGTTATGCAATAGAAACTTGGCAGCAAATATAAACGCTGTATCTGAATATGTAAAATTAAGTACTGATGATATGTTATTCTCTATATTACCATTACATCATACTTATGAATCAACAATAGGATTCTTACTACCATTTGCAGTAGGTGCATCTGTTGCTATTTGTGAGGGATTAAGATATATAGTTCCAGATTTACAAGAAGCAAAACCAACAGCAATGCTTGCTGTTCCATTATTAATAGAAAACTTATACAAGAAAATAAATGAAACAATAAAAAAGAGTAAAAAGGAACCAATAGTAAATTCAATGATTGGAGTTACAAATGTTTTCAAAGGCTTTGGTATAGATATAAAAAGAAAAGTATTCAAAGAAATACTTGATAATTTAGGTGGAAATATAAGAATTATAGTTTCTGCAGCAGCTCCAATAGATGCAAAGATAGCAAAATGGGTGGAAGATATAGGAATTAAATTCTTGCAAGGATATGGATTAACAGAAACAGCTCCTATTGCGGCATTAACACCTGAATATGAAGCGTCAAGATATGCTTCAACAGGAAAAGCCGTAAAGGATACAGAAATAAAACTAATTAATCCAAACGAAGACGGAGAGGGAGAACTATTAATAAAAGGTCCAACTGTTATGCTTGGATATTATGAAGATGAAAAAGCGACAGAGGAAGTTATGAAAGATGGATACTTCTGTTCTGGAGACATTGGAAAAATTGACAAAGACGGATACATATATATAACAGGAAGAAGCAAGAATGTAATAGTAACACAAAATGGTAAAAATATTTATCCAGAAGAAATAGAACTTACACTTGGAGATATTCCGGAAATTCAAGAATGTATGGTATATGGACAAAAAGAATCAGAAGACGCTCATGACAAAGAACTGATAATTACTGCAAGAATAATTCCAAACTATACAAAAATAGAAGAACTTTATGGTAAAAATTTATCTGATGATGAAATCTACAAAATTATATGGAATAAGGTAAAAGAAAATAATAAAAAGCTTACATCATATAAAGCCGTAAAGAGAATTGAAATAAAGAAAGATGAGTTTGAAAAAACAACCACAATGAAAATAAAGAGATATGCCGAAATAAACAAAAAACAATAGAATAAAAGCAATAAAATAAAAATAATAAAAAGTAATAAATAAAGGCATAAAAAATAAACAAATAATAAAAGCAAAAAACAATGAGCAAAAGGCAAATTTATAAGAAAAAAGCAATAAAAAAATATAAAGTTAATGTTACAGGGGTATTAGTATAACTCTGTAACATTTTTGTAACAAAAGTGTTAGAAAAGTGTAATAAAAAAAGCCGCCGTAAGTATTGTAATTTTTTAGGGAATAATATATAATAAAAACAGAATTTAGCGAAAAGTGAATTTACAATAAGGATGTGATACAGATGAAGAGGAGGAATTTTACAATGTCGAGATCGGGCATAGTAAATGTTAGAATGGTAATTACAGAAGAAAAAATATTATCAAATATATCTAGAGTTCAAAAAATGATAGACCCAAACAGCAAGAAACAGATAATACAATTAGAAGATGATGCATATTTTAAAGATTTGGTTGAGTCTATTAAAACATATTTAATTGAATATCCTAAGAAAAAGAATTTTCCAGCAAGCGTATATAAAGCAGCTTATGGATTAGTTGAATTTGCTACAAATGAATTTGAGGAAAATACAAAACAAATAGAAGAACTTATCAGACAAAGAGAGAAAAACATTTCTTTAGCAGGTGAATTGAAAGATGTATTAAGTATTGTACTTAATAAAGAATCTGATTGGAAAGAAGCAATAAAAGATGTTTCACAAGACTTTTCTGAAGATATATTAGATACACTTGGAGTTCTTGGAAGAGCAAAATCAGATAGATCACAAAACTATCAAGATGCTTTAAAGTTAATAAATGCAAGGATAGCAAACTTAGAGTCAAACTTACACATTGAAATAGACATGGAAAGAATAGAAGACAGATCAAAAGCTTTAAGTTATATTGGAATAGAAGTTGCAGATGCATTAAAATTAATTCCTACACCACAAGAAATATCTGAACCAGAACAAGTTAAAGAAGAACAAGTTGTTGTAGAGCCACAAGCAAGTAAGAAGAAACAGGCAGCTGAAATAAAAGAAAAACAATATGAAGAACAACCATCTGTTGCTGATTCAAATTATTATGAATCTACTAGAGTTAATGTTAAACCTTCATTATGGCAAAGATTCAAACAAAGCAAATTTGTTAGAACAATTAAATACATAATGAAAATAAGAATTGTTCTAGATGTTCCAGCATTACCTAGTGCAGACGATGAAAGAAAATAATAAATAATATCAGAGTAGAGATATATGTAATGTATATCTCTACTTGACTTTTTAGTTGGAATGTTATAAATTATAGAAGAATTATATAATAAAACATAAGTGTATAAAAAGTTTATAAAATTATATAATATTACTAAAATAATAGGAGGCAATTTTATGGATTTAAAAGGTTCTAAAACAGAAAAAAATTTAATGGAGGCATTTGCAGGAGAATCACAAGCTAGAAACAAGTATACTTATTTTGCGAGTGTTGCAAAAAAAGAAGGGTATGAACAAATAGCAGAATTATTCTTAGAAACAGCAGAAAATGAAAAAGAGCATGCAAAAATTCATTTTAAATATTTAAATGGAATTGGAGATACAAAAGCAAATCTTGCATCAGCTGCAGCAGGAGAAAATTATGAATGGACAGATATGTATGACAGAATGGCTAAAGAAGCTGATGAAGAAGGATTCACAGAAATAGCTGCTAAATTTAGAGGAATAGCTGCAATAGAGAAAGAACATGAAGCAAGATATAGAAAGCTTCTAGAAAATCTAGAAAGTGGAGAAGTGTTCAAAAAAGGAAGTATTACAATATGGAAGTGTAGAAATTGTGGACATATAGTTATAGGAACAGAAGCTCCAAAGGTTTGTCCTGTATGTAATCACCCACAATCATTCTTTGAGGTTAAAGCAGAAAATTATTAATTTTATAATAGTATAAAGCAGAAAATATGTTAATATGAGATAAAAAGCAAAAATCTAATATCTCATTTTAAAGTTAAAAGAGGTAAATAAAATGGAAAAAACAAGAGGATTTGAGATAGCAAAAGGATTTGAAGGAAAAGAGATAAATCTTCCTGCAAGAAAAACAAAATATTCTGCAGGATATGATTTTGAAGCAGCTGAAGACTGTATAGTTCCAGCATTTAAACCAGGAATGAATCCAACATTAATAAAAACAGGAATTAAGGCTTATATGTTAGATGATGAAATGCTATGTTTATATAATAGAAGTTCTAATCCAAAGAAAAAAGGATTAATCCTTGCAAATAGTGTTGGAATAGTTGATAAAGATTACTATGGAAATCCAGACAATGATGGTGCAATAATGTTTGCTTTCTACAACATAAAAGAAACAGATGTAGAAATAAAAAAAGGTGAATGTATTGGACAAGGAATATTTGAAAAATATTTGACTGTTGATAACGATAATGCTGAGGGAGAAAGAACTGGAGGATTTGGTTCTACAAACAAATAAAAATTTAAAACCTTTTTTAAAATAAAAAGTCTGAAAACCGTTGATATAGGCTTGAAATAGACAAAAAATAAAATGAAATAAAAATGGCAAAATCTTTGACTTTTGCCATTTTTTATGATATAATAGACATGTAGTTTAAAGATAAATAAAAACCTTTATAAACTCTAATATATAATATGGAAGGAGATAATTACATGTTTAATGTTGGTGACAAAATAGTATATCCAATGCATGGTGCAGGAACAATTGATGCTATAGAACAAAAAGATATTTTAGGAGAAAAGCAGGAATATTATATAATTAAAATGCCTGGAGAAGTAAAGGTTATGGTTCCAACCGCGAAAGCAAGCTCTGTAGGAGTTAGAAGCATAATAAATAAAGAAGAAGCTGGAAAGGTTCTTGAAGTATTAGAGGCAAATGAAACAGCTATGTCAAATAATTGGAATAAAAGATACAAAGAAAACATGGACAAAATGAAAACTGGAGACATATATGAAATAGCTGATGTCGTTAGAAATTTAAGCTACAAGCAAAAAGAAAAAGGATTATCTACTGGAGAAAAGAAGATGCTAAACAATGCAAAACAAATACTTGTAAGTGAACTTGTATTAGCAGAACATGCTTCAGAAAATGAAGTTGAAACTTTAGTAGAAAATAAAATAAATTTATCATTTGAAGAACATAAGAACATGGACACACCTGTTAGTGAAAATATTGTTAGCAAGTTTATTCCATTTAACGATTCAAATAATAATTCAAGCAGTGTATGTTAATTTTAATAAAACTGCTAGAGAGTATACTAGAGTAAAAATTTATATATAGAAAAACTGTTGTTAGAAATTGAGAAAATAACTTTAAAGTTGTTTAAACTTGATTTCTAACATTAATTTTTGCCGTAATTTCAGGAATAATTACAGAATTATTACAAATTAGTTTACATATTGTTACTGAGAAGAAGGAATAACAAGTTTTATGTCGAATATATAATAATATAGAAAGGTAATTGGAAATGGTGAGATATAGTGATGAGTTATTAGACGAAATCAAGAGTAAAAATGATATATTAGATATTGTGTCTCAGTATGTCACACTAAAAAGAACTGGAAGAAATTATATGGGACTTTGTCCATTTCATAAAGAAAAATCAGGGTCTTTTTGTGTATCTCCGGATAAGCAAATATTCCATTGCTTTGGATGTGGCGTTGGAGGAAATGTTTTTCATTTTATAAGTAAAATTGAAAATTTGAACTTCAAAGAATCAGTTGAATTTCTTGCATCAAGAGCTGGAATTGAATTACCAACTTCAAATAATTTAGAAGATGATAGACTTTCAAGATTAAAATCAAGGGTATATGAAGTAAATAAATGTGCTGCAGAATTTTATCATCAGAATTTATATAAACCAACAGCAAAACCTGCACAAGAATATGTAAAGAAAAGAAGGCTGGATAACAAAACCTTAATAGCGTTTAAAATAGGGTATTCTGGTAGGTTTAACGAATTATACCAAGAATTGAAAGCTAAGGGGTTCACAGAAGAAGAAATTCTTGCATCATGTCTTGTAAACAAGAATCAAGATGGAAAATTTATAGACAGATTTAGAAACAGATTAATGTTTCCTATAGTAGACACTCATGAAAGAGTAATTGCTTTTGGTGGAAGAGTATTGGACGACAGCAAACCTAAATACATAAATTCACCTGAAGACATAGTTTACAGCAAAGGAAGACATTTATTTGCTTTTAATATTGCAAGAAAATATAACGAAAAAACAATAATAATGGTTGAGGGCTACATGGATGCTGTATCTCTACATCAAAGGGGAATACATAATGCTGTTGCATCTTTGGGAACAGCTTTAACCGAGGCACAGGGAAGACTACTTAGAAGAAGTTGTGAAAAAGTAATAATTGGTTATGATGCTGATGGAGCGGGACAGGCTGCAACATTAAGGGGACTCGAAATTTTGCAAAATCTTGGCTGTGATATTAGAATATTACAAATAGAAGGAGCAAAAGATCCAGACGAATTTGTTGTAAAATATGGTCCTGAAAGATTCCAAAAGTATGTAGATCAAGCAATTTCTCTTGTCGAATTTAAGGTAAAAATGTTGAAAAAACAATTAAATCTTGACAACGTAAATGATAAAATAAAATTTTTAAATGAAGTTGCAAGAATACTTGCAAAAGTCGAAAATAATATGGAAAGAGAAGTATATGTTGATAAAATATCTCTTGAGTATAAAGTCTCGAAAGATGCAATATATGCTGAAATTAACAAGATATTATTTGCAAATAATAAATCAGAAAAAAGGCTCGAAAAAGATACATCTAGTCTAAGAACAAATACAACTGTGACGAATACAATGCCAAAAGAACTAGAAAAAATTGATGAGAAAACCAAAAAAAGGGAAAGTCTTGTTATTTATCTTCTTGTTAATTACCCAGAAAAAAGTTATGAAAGATTGAAAAACATTTTTGAAAATGACTTAATAAAGGTTGATACTAATAAACAAATAATAAACAAGTTGAATGAAGAGTATGAAAAAGGAAATATTAATATAGAAAACATATTAGATTTTTTTGTTGAAAATCAAGAGACAGTTAATTATTTGTCAGGAATAATGTCTTCAGACTTTGAAATTACAGATGTAGATAAATGTATTGATGACATTCTTGTTATATACCGTAAAGAATTATTAATAAAGCAAAGAAATGAAGTTCTATCAAAAATAGAAAATAGCAAAAGCCAAAACTTAACAAAAGAAGAAGTAGCTAGTTTAGAAGAACAACTTAATAATATAATTATTAAATTAGCTAAAATGAAATAGGGAGGTTTGTATTTAATGAAAAAAGAAGAAATTAAAGATATTGAAAAGAAAAAGAAGAGTACTAACAGTGCCAATGAAAATGTGGAAAATAAAGATGAAAAAAACAACAATAAAGAAGTATCTGACGAAGAATTAAACAACATAATAAAAAAAGCAAAAGCAAAAGGAAAAATCACTTATGGTGAATTGGCAAGTGAATTAGACAATGCAAATACAGACCAAATTGATAAAGTTTTTGATGCTTTTGAAGATATGGGTGTAAATGTGCTAAAAGATGACGACTTAGACCTAGACGAGCCTGATATTGAAGAATTAGAGGCAATGGAAGACATAAAGGTTGAAGACATAGATTTAGCAAGCATGGATGGAATCAATATAGACGATCCTGTTAGAATGTATCTAAGAGAAATCGGAAGAATACCACTTTTATCTTATGACGAGGAATTAGAACTTGCAAAAAAAGTTCTGGAAGGAGACGAAGAAGCAAAGCAAAAACTTGCAGAATCAAACTTAAGACTTGTTGTAAGTATTGCTAAAAAATATGTTGGAAGAGGAATGTTATTCTTAGACTTAATTCAAGAAGGAAACATGGGACTTATAAAGGCTGTAGAAAAATTCGATTATACAAAAGGATACAAATTCAGTACTTATGCAACATGGTGGATTAGACAAGCAATAACAAGAGCAATTGCTGATCAAGCAAGAACTATAAGAATACCAGTTCACATGGTAGAAACAATCAACAAACTAATACGTACATCAAGACACTTATTACAACAATTGGGTAGAGAACCAACCCCAGAAGAAATTGCAGAGGAAATGGAAATACCTGTTGAAAAAGTAACAGAAATTCAAAAAATTGCACAAGATCCAGTATCATTAGAAACTCCAATAGGAGAAGAAGATGATAGCCATTTAGGAGACTTCATACAAGATGATGAAAGTCCTGCACCACAAGATGCAGCAGCCTACACTCTATTAAGAGAGCAATTAGAGGAAGTAATGAAAACACTTACTCCAAGAGAGGCAAAAGTTCTAAAACTAAGATTTGGATTAGAAGACGGAAAAACTAGAACATTAGAAGAAGTTGGAAAAGAATTTAATGTTACAAGAGAAAGAATAAGACAGATTGAAGCAAAAGCTTTAAGAAAATTACGTCACCCAAGTAGAAGCAAGAAATTAAAAGATTATATGAACTAATAAAAATCGCCCAAAGGGGACGCCCCTTTTTGGGCGATTTTTAAAACTAAACCAGTCCTCCTTTTCGAATCCACGTAGCTTCATACATAAAATAAAAAAAAAACTGTAATATTTAAATTACAGCTTAATTAATGGTAGCGATGAGTGGATTCGCCGAGCCGCGTCGGGAAAACCGTCCACTGGACGCTTTTCTAATCCTCCTTTTTGAATCCACGTAGCTTTATACATAAAATAAAAAAAACTGCAATATTTAAATTACAGCTTAATAAATGGTAGCGATGAGTGGATTCGCCGAGCCGCGTCGGGAAAACCGTCCACTGGACGCTTTTCTAATCCTCCTTTTTGAATCCACGTAGCTTTATACATAAAATAAAAAAAACTGCAATATTTAAATTACAGCTTAATAAATGGTAGCGATGAGTGGATTCGCCGAGCCGCGTCGGGAAAACCGTCCACTGGACGCTTTTCTAATCCTCCTTTTCGAATCCATGTAGCTTTATACATAAAATAAAAAAAACTGCAATATTTAAATTACAGCTTAATTAATGGTAGCGATGAGTGGATTCGAACCGCTGACCTAACGGGTATGAACCGTTTGCTCTAGCCAACTGAGCTACATCGCCATATAAATATAAAATGTATGAATACATTAAAGACAAGTATTATTATAAAGGGTAATTGCAATTTTGTCAAGCAAAATTGCAATTTATCTTTAAAACGTTTATATATTCTTAATTAAATGTATTTTTAATATTTAAAATACATCTAATCATTTAATCATCATTTACTTAAGTCGTCTCTTGCATTTTCAGTTCTCTTTACGTTCTTGGGAGTCCTGGTAGATTCAACTGAACGTGTTACATTACGTTTTTGTGGTTGTTTGGTTTTAACCTTTACTTTTAAAGAAGAAAGATATGCATCGTCGCTCATCGCATAAGCTTTTTCTGCTTCAGTTGTTCTGGCTAATTCTCCAGTTAATGGTGCATCATATTCAACTACACCGCCATTTATTAATTTATCAAAAAAACTAAATATTGTCATATATTTTCTTAAGAAATAATTGCTTAAGAATTCACCTCCGATTATTAAAATCAACATTACTACATACAGTATAACATAAAACAACTGGAAAATCAACCCTTTTCTTCTATTCAAAGCTTTCAAAAATCTTGCAATTTTCTTTTTCTTGTACAAGTTGCATTTACTTTACAGAATTGTATTTAACTTTTCATTTGACGTTTCAAAAATCTTTTGGCATTTTCTCCTTCTCAATACATAAGTAATACTTTTAAACTCTGGTCAAATTCTTCTTCAATGCATGGTTATTCAATTCTTCTGCCATTTTCTCTAGAAGAGTCCCTAATATTTTCTCGAGTATTTTCAACTTTGGAATTTAGTTTCTCATATTCTTTACATTTTATTTTGTATTCCATTTGCATACTCAAATATCTGTAATACATATAAGCTTGTTCATACTGAAAAAGAGGGTTGAACATTGCAGTAGATTCCATGCTACTAGAAAATCCAAATGGCATAGAGCCAGCATTAGGAGAATTATTCGCATTTGAGTTTTGACAAAAATCAGAATTGAAATTTCCTGTTCCACTCATATCATACATTCCCATGCCAGCTGTAGAAAATGGGGGCATTCCATAATAATTATAATCAATATTTTTATCCATAGATAATATCATTCCTTCCTAGCCTTTGCTCATATTTACTTCGAAAAGGCACAAATATAAAAATTTTATAAATTAAAATAAAAAAATGGAATAGTACTTAGTAAAATATATGTGTAAAATCCAGCTAAAATTCCTTGAACAAGCTTCCAGAAAGCATACTTTTTTATTGATAAACCGGCTTTTGAAGTGATACTTAAAACTTGTAACATTACCGAAATTCCTCCAAATCCAAGTAAGAAGGCACTAAGAATAATATTGGTAGAAAGTAATTTTGAAGGAATTTTTGAAACAGCAAATACTCCATTAGTAAGTTCAATTAAGCCTGAAATTAATGGCAGAGAAAATTCAGTAGAAATACCGAATAATTTCAGTAAAGGTGAAAAAATTGTGGATAAAACAAGTAAAATTCTACTCTTTGATAATATGGAAATTAATACTGAAAACAAAACAACAAATCCACCAATCATAATTAGAGTTTTACTGGATTCTAATATTGCAGTTGAAAGAATTTCTCCAAGATTGGAGAATGTGGCAGATTTATTTTTCTGAAAATTGGTTGCACTTGAAAAAGAAATATTTGCAGTTAAGGATATGCTTTCTTTCTTTTTAAACCTTGAAAGGATTCCTAAGGTAATGGCAATACTTAAAGCAGAAAGAATATGAGTTATCAATAATAAAAATCCAATGGAGGTGTTTGAAAAAAGAGAAATTCCCACAGTTCCAATTATGAAAAGAGGACCTGAATTATTTGTAAAACAAAGCATTCTCTCAGCTTCATCTTTTGTACAAACATCATTATTACGCAAGTCCGCTACAATTTTTGCACCAACAGGATAACCACTAATAAGTCCGAAAATAAAAGCATATACTGCATCTCCGGGTACATTAAATAGAGGTCTCATAAATTTATTAGATTTTTGACTTAAAAAATTAATTATATTTGTATGAGATAGTAAATTTGTTGCAATAAGAAATGGAAGAAGGCTTGGGACGACATTGTTAGCCCAGAGTTTTAAGCCAGTTCTGGCTGCTACAAAATTACTATTTGAAAATGAAACAAGACCAATAGTAAATAAAACAAAAATGATGCTGAGTAAATGTTTTCTTAATGAAAAAGCAAGGATAAAAGGTCTTGAGGTATAAGCTTTTTGTGTGTTTATAGATTCTATCAAAATAAAACTCCTTTTAATTTTATAGTTATAGGAAAATACTCTTTATAAAAATAGTATTTAGTAACATTTAATATAAGTTTATTCAAGAAAAATAAGGTTATGAATAATGAAAAGCGAAAAGTTAAATGAAATCTGTAAAGAAAATGTAATTTGTACGAAAACGTAGATTTTAAATCCTTAAAATTCGTATATATCTTGAAATTAGTTGTTTTATACTGTATAATATCTACATCGAAAGTAGTTTGACAATTGATAGGAGGCATAATTATGTTGGTATCAAGAAAACCCTTTATGGTAGAATTTTCTGGAACACCCGAGGCAGGAAAAACCACTACGATTAATACAGTTGCTAATATTATGCGGAATGCTAATTACAGAGTAATTGTATTGAGAGAGTCGGCGGAATCCTTACCGGACGAAATAGCTAAAGGTACATTTCAAGCTAATATGTGGATGCATTTTATCACACAGGCAGGATTACTAAAGGCTGTTCATGCAGATGCGGATATCGCTTTGATAGACAGAGGAATTGTTGATAGCGAATTCTATGGTCAAAAGTTCCTTTTAGAAGGTGGCTGTAGTAAGGAAGAATATGAAGAGTTCGAGAGAACATTTTTACAATGTTTGAAACCGGACTTATTTATAACCCTTATGGTAACACCCGAAGAGGCAATTAAACGCAGAGGCGGAGAAGGACGTCTGGTAAACAGAGAGTATGTTCGTAAGTATAATGAGGCATATTTAAAGTATTTTAGAAAAGTACAATATCCCAAAGAGCTTATTAACACCGAGATGAAAGAACCTAGCGAAGTTAGCAAACAGGTTTCGGACATCATCCTTAACTACTACCGGTAAAGAACAAAGGGCACAGGGAGAGGAATTCCTGTGTCCTTTTATAAAAATAGAAAGAAGAGGAAGTAAAAATGAAAAAATTTATAAATAAAATTAAAGATATATGTGAAGAAAATAAAAAAGTAGCAATGTTTATTGATATGGATGGAACAATAAATGAATATGAAGTATATTCAGAGAAAACAGTATCGCAACAGATGGAAGATAAATATATGGATATTCCACCAATTCAACCAGTTGTAGATGTTTTAAAAGAAATTAACAATATTCCAAATATTGATTTGTATATTTTATCTTTATCAAGAACGAACCAGTTAACTGAGAAAAAAGGTTCATGGTTAGAGAAATATGTCGGATTCATACCAAAAAATAATTGGATTGTAATTACTAAAGAAAACGGTGAGTATAACAAAGAGAATAGAAATTTTATAAAAGCCTTAAAAATGAAAGAAAAATTAAATGAATATGATCATTTTATCTTTTTAGATGATGACCACAAGATTTTAAAAGAAGCGAGTGAAATGCTTAAGGAAAAGATTGATGTATTCCATGTTTCATCTGCTCTTGTATAAAAAACATTAGTTGATTATTTTTACATTTTATGTTATTATAGTAAGAGTAAATTTTATGAGGGGAGAGCATGGAACATATATTCATGCAAAAAAATTATGATTGATATTATAAAAGATACATTATTTGATGCAATCAAATTGTTACCTTTTTTATTTTTGACATATTTACTTATGGAATATCTAGAACATAAAACAGGTGATAAAACGCAAAATATAGTAAAAAAATCGGGAAAATTAGGACCTCTATTTGGAGGTGTTCTTGGAATATTTCCTCAATGTGGATTTTCAGCTGCAGCAGCTAATTTGTATGCAGGCAGAATTATTACTTTAGGAACTTTAATTGCTGTTTTTTTATCTACATCAGATGAAATGCTTCCAATTCTTATTTCAAAAACAGCTCCAGTAGGATTAATTTTAAAGATATTGGCTTTAAAACTTATTTTAGGAGTTATATATGGATTTATAATTGATGGTGTAGTAGGCTTGATAAAGAAGAGAAAAAGAGAATTAGCTACAGAAAAATTCAAAAAATCTAGCAATGAAGAAAAAGCAAAACATGAACATAGTCATAAACACAATGACCACGATGATTGCCACGAGGAGGAACCTCAAGAAGCTATAGCTCACATGTGCAATCATGACCATTGCGATTGTGAACATGAGGGAATAATAAAATCTTCTATAAAACACACTGTTAATATTTTGCTTTTTATAATTGTGATAACATTTATTATAAATACATTAATTTATTTAATTGGAGAAGATGTAATTGCTAATGCGATTGCGAGTGCTCCAATTGTTGGAATATTAGTTGCAAGCTTATTTGGCTTGATTCCAAACTGTGCGGGTTCTGTAATTATAACAGAATTATACTTGAGCAATTTGATTAGTTTTGGCTCAATGATAGCAGGCCTTCTAGTTGGTTCAGGAATAGGAATATTAGTATTATTTAAATCAAATAAAAATATTAAAGAAAATCTTAAAATAACTGGAACGCTGTATGTAATAGGTGTAATTTCTGGATTTATAATTGATATGATTTTGTAAATTAGAAGTATAGAGAAAAAAACGATATTAGGAATTTAAATTCCTAATATCGTTTTTGCTCTTTCCACATCTTGTTCATTGGCTGTGCGCACGCCTTCAAGAGGATATGTGACTCCAAGATTTATCCATTTAAATTTCCCCATGTCATGATATGGAAGTATTTCTACCTTATCAACTGTTTTTATAGTTGAAAGGAATTCTTTTAATTTTTTCAAATCTTCTTCTTTGTCCGTGTATCCAGGAACTAACACTTGTCTAATCCACATGTGTTTTCCGATACTGCTTAAATATTGAGCAAATTCTAGTTCTTTTTCGTTTGATACTCCTGTTAAATCACGGCAAATTTTATCATTAATACATTTTATATCTAAAAGGAATAAATCTGTAAGATTTATTATTTCTTTTATTTTTGGAGTTAAATAAAATACACCAGAAGTATCTATTGCAGTGTGATAGCCTATTTTCTTTAATTCTGTAAATAAGGCTATTAAAAAGTCTAAGTGAAGTAATGGCTCGCCACCACTTACAGTAACTCCACCGCCTGATGGGATTATATAGTTTTTATATCTTTCTATTTTGTCTAAAATTTCTTTTACTGTATATTTTGTTCCGCCTTGATGACACCAGGTATCTCTATTTTGACAGTATTTACATTTTAAGTTACAGCCTTGAGTGAAAATTACAAATCTTATTCCTGGACCGTCAACTGCACCAAATGTTTCAAAAGAGTGAATAGGGCAGGTAAGGTTTAAAACATCTTGGGTATTATTATCTTCCATAATTACAGATTGTATTCCTTTCTAAGAAAACTAAATTCTTTCATGAATTGTTCTGTTTACAACGTCTAATTGTTGTTCTCTTGTTAATTTTACAAAGTTTACAGCATATCCTGAAACACGAATTGTAAGTTGAGGATATTTCTCTGGATGATCCATTGCATCTAATAGTAGAGCTCTATCAAATACATTTACGTTGATATGATGTCCTGATTGCATAAAGTATCCATCTAACATGCTTACTAGATTGTTTACTTTTGTTTCTGAATCCTTTCCAAGCGTTCCTGGAGTAATCGAGAAAGTGAAAGATATTCCGTCTTCTGAATACTCATAAGGAAGTTTTGCAATAGTGTTCATAACTGCAAGGGCTCCAGATGAATCTCTTCCATGAAGTGGGTTTGCACCAGGTCCGAATGGAGCACCAGCACGTCTTCCGTCTGGAGTGTTTCCTGTTGCTTTTCCATATACAACATTTGAAGTTATAGTAAGAATTGATTGTGTAGGCTTTGCACCTCTGTATGAATAATGTCCTTCAAGTTTCTTCATAAATGATTTTACAAGGTTTACGGCTATTTCATCGACTCTATCGTCATCATTTCCGTATTTAGGGAAGTCGCCTTCAACTTCATAATCTGTTGCAAGACCATTTTCATCTCTTATAACTTTAACTTTTGCGTATTTGATTGCAGATAATGAATCAACTGCAACTGATAAACCAGCAATACCGCAAGCCATTGTACGGATTATATTTCTGTCATGTAATGCAAATTCTAATGCTTCATAAGAATATTTGTCATGCATGTAGTGAATAGCATTTAAAGATTTCATGTAAATTTTTGCAACATAATCAAGCATTTGATCATATTTTGCCATTACTTCATCATAGTCTAAATATTCTGATGTGATTGGTGCAAACATTGGTGTAACTTGTTTTCCAGTGTTTTCATCTTTACCACCATTTATAGCATAAAGTAGAGCTTTTGCAAGGTTAGCTCTTGCTCCGAAGAATTGCATTTGTTTACCAATCTTCATTGCAGAAACACAGCAAGCAATTCCATAATCGTCACCTAAAGTTGATCTCATTAAATCGTCATTTTCATATTGAATAGAAGATGTGTTTATTGAGATTTTTGCACAGTAATCTTTGAAGGCTTTTGGAAGATTTTTTGACCATAATACTGTTAAGTTTGGCTCTGGTGCAGCTCCAAGATTTTCAAGTGTATGAAGAACTCTGAATGAGTTTTTTGTAACCATAGTTCTTCCATCAACGCCCATACCACCAATACTTTCTGTTACCCAAACTGGATCACCAGAGAATAGTTCATTGTATTCAGGAGCTCTTAAGAAACGAACCATTCTAAGTTTCATAACAAATTGGTCCATAAGCTCTTGAACTTCTTCCTCAGTTATTAATCCTGCTTTTAAATCTCTTTCAAAATAGATGTCTAAGAAAGTAGAAGTTCTTCCAAGAGACATAGCAGCTCCGTTTTGATCTTTTACAGCTCCTAAATATGCAAAGTATAACCATTGAACAGCTTCTTTAGAATTTGAAGCTGGAATAGAAATGTCGAATCCATATTTTGCAGCCATTTTCTTTAAATCTTCTAATGCGTTTATTTGATCTGCAATTTCTTCTCTATCACGAACAACGTGCTCTGTAAATTCGTCAACATCTAAAATATCAAGTTCATCTTTTTTCTCCGCGATTAAAACATCAACACCATAAAGAGGAACTCTTCTGTAGTCTCCGATTATACGACCACGGCCGTATCCATCAGGTAAACCTGTAAGTAGATGATGAGATCTAGCTCTTCTAATGTCTGGTGTGTAAACCTCAAAAACACCGTCGTTATGTGTTTTTCTTAGATTGTGATAGATATATTCTATTTCATCATCAACTTTATAGCCATAAGATTCACAAGATTTTTCAACTATTCTAATACCACCATTTGGCATTATTGCTCTTTTTAAAGGAGCGTCTGTTTGAAAACCAACAATTTCTTCTAAATCTTTGTCTAAGTAGCCGGCTTCATATCTATTTACTCCAGATGGAGTCTTTGTATCTACATCTAAAACACCGTTTTCCTTTTCTTTTTCATATAATTTTAAAACTTTATCCCAAAGCTTGTTAGTTCTTTCTGTTGCAGGCTTTAGAAAACTTTCATCACCATCATAAGGTGTGTAATTTTTTTGAATAAAGTCTCTAACATCGATTTCTGTTGACCATTCTCCACGATTGAAATTTTCCCATTGTTTAAATTCCATAAATATACCTCCTAAATAATAATATGAATAAATTAGAATTTTTATTAGAATTTGTCAAACTTGAATTGCTGTGATTTCTAATTTATAAAATATCTATTAATAATATTAGCATAGTAGAAAATTTTAATCAATGAAAATTTTGTAAAATTAATTTGAAAATTTAAAGAATTTTATAATAAAAACAATAAGTTAAATTGATGAAATTTAAGGCAATATAATTTACCTATGAGTAAAATAATAAAAATACCTTTACTTGATAGTTTCTGTAAACATTTAGCTATTAGTGATATATTTTTAATATTAAAAATGGCGAAGAGGTGGAGTTTATGCTAGATTATAATGTTATAGGATTAAGACTTAGAAGAGCACGTGCAGATAAAGGATTAACACAACAAGAACTTGCCGAAAAAACCGGACTATCAGTTGCTTTTATTAGTAGAGTTGAAAGAGGAAGCACGCACATAAATTTAAAGAGATTAAGCGAATTTTGTACTATTTTAGGAATATCTGAGGGAGAAATTCTAAATGGTGTGTCTAATGCTGATGGTTTGTTCTTACATGAAGAATTTGAAGAACTTTTAAACAATTGTCCACAAGAAAAAATGAAACTTATTTATAAAATTGCAAAACTTATTGTAGAAGATGAAGAATATTAATATATAAATTGCAAAATGCCTTGAAATGTAGTATAATATTGAAAGTTATTTAAATTTTAGAAAAGGTGAAACATTAATGGCAAAAAAAGTAGCATTTTATACATTACGGTTGTAAAGTTAATCAATATGAAACTAACGCAATGGAACAACAGTTTATAAATTGTGGATATACTATTGTAAAAAACAACGAGAAAGCGGATATTTATGTTGTTAATACATGTACGGTAACAAATGTTGCAGAGAGAAAATCTAGACAAATGTTAAGACGTGTAAAAGAAATAAATAATGAAGCTATTCTTGTTGTGTGTGGTTGTTATGCACAAGTCGCGAAAAAAGAATTAGAAGAAATTCAAGAGATTGATATAATATTAGGAATTAATGAGAAAAATAATATTGTTGAAATAGTTGAAAAGTACATGGCAGAGATTTCTAAGGCAGAAAAAAAGAAACTTGAAAATGTAGAAGATGTTTCTAATCAAAAAGAATTTTTAGACTTTGGAGATGTAACATATACAGAAAAAAATAGGGCAGTAGTTAAGGTGCAAGATGGCTGTAATATGTTCTGCACATATTGTGCAATTCCTTATGCGAGAGGCAGAATAAGAAGTAGAAAAATAGAAAGTGTTGTATCTGAAATTACTAAGATAGCGAAAACAGGAATAAAGGAAGTTGTGATAACAGGTATACATGTCGCGTCTTATGGAAAAGATTTTGATGGCTTGCAAGAAAAGAAAATTAGATTAATTGACCTATTGGAAGCCATTAATAAAATTGAAGGAATTCAAAGAATTAGACTTAGTTCACTAGAACCAACAATAATAGATGAAGAGTTTGTAAAAAGACTTGTAAAACTTGAAAAAATATGCGACCATTTTCATTTATCACTTCAAAGTGGCTGTAATGAAACTTTAAAGAGAATGAATAGAAAATACACCACAGAAAGATATAAAGAAGCGGTTGACTTATTAAGAAAATATTATCCAAATGTGAATTTTACAACAGATGTAATTGTTGGATTCCCAGGAGAAACTGAGGAAGAATTTGAAAAAACATATCAATTTTTAAAAGATATAAAGTTTTATAAATTGCATGTATTCAAATACTCAAAGAGAAGAGGAACTCCGGCAGAAAAGATGCCTAACCAGGTAGATGGAAACATTAAGGAAGAAAGAAGCAATAAATTAATTGAATTATCAAATAAATATGAGAATGAATACAATAATTCACATATTGGAAAGAATGTAAAAGTATTATTTGAAGAATTTGAAGATGGATATTTTAAAGGACACACAACAAATTATATGATGATAAAAGTGCCAGGAAAAGAAGATGAAATTTCAAAATTTGTAAATAATATTATTGATGTAACAATAGAAAAAAATGATGAAGAGAAAATTGAATTGATAGGAAGAGAGGATATAAAATGAAAGCTATAGAAATAAGAAATAAATATTTAGAATTTTTCAAGAGACATGGACATGCTGTAATTCCAAGTGCTCCATTAATACCAGAGAATGATCCATCTGTATTATTCACAACGGCTGGAATGCAACCATTAGTACCATATTTATTAGGAGAGAAGCACCCAGAGGGAACACGTTTAACAGATTTCCAAAAATGTTTACGTACAAACGATATTGATGAAGTTGGAGATAACAGACATTTAACATATTTTGAAATGCTTGGAAACTGGTCTCTAGGAGATTATTTCAAAGAAGAATCAATAGCAATGAGTTTCGAGTTCTTAACAAAAGAACTAGGAATACCAGTAGAAAAATTATCTGTAACATGCTTTGCAGGAGACGAAGACTGCCAAAGAGACGAAGTTACAGCTTCTTGTTGGAGAAAAGCAGGAATTCCAGAAGATAGAATTTATTATTTTGGAAAAGATGATAACTGGTGGATTGCCGGAGAAGAAGGACCTTGTGGACCAGATACAGAAATGTTCTATGATACAGGAAAGCCAAAATGTTCAGAAAATTGTAACCCATCTTGTGGATGTGGTAAATATGTTGAAATTTGGAATAACGTATTTATGGAATTCTTCAAGACGAAGGACGGAAAATACACAAAATTAAAACAACACAATGTTGATACAGGACTTGGACTAGAGAGAATGGCAATGCTATTACAAGGCAAAGAAACTCCATTTGATACAGAATTATTCAAACCAGTAATGGATAAATTACAAGAATTAGCCGGAGAAAATGATAGCATAGAGAGCAGAAGAATTGTTGCAGAACACTTACGTGCTAGCATGATGATAATTCAAGATGGTGGACTTCCAAGCAATGTTGATAGAGGATATATTTTAAGAAGATTAATTCGTAGAATGGTAAGACATCTAAGAAAACTACAAATCAATCTAAATGAATTAGGAGAATTAATCGACTTAAATATAGATACTTTGAAAGAAATGTATCCTGAGCTACATCAAAACAGTGATAAAATTAAGAGTGTAATAATAGAAGAAAAAGACAAGTTCGAGAAGACTCTTGAGCGTGGAGAAAGAGAATTTAACAAGATAGTAAATAGAATGAAAAATGATGGAAAAGACACAATTTCAGGACAGGACCTATTTACATTATATGAAACTTATGGATTCCCACCAGAGGTTACTCAAGATTTAGCAAGGGAAGCAGGATTAAAAGTAGACACAACAGAATTTGACAAACTATTCAAAGAGCACCAAGAAAAATCTAGAATGGGTAGTGAGCAAAAATTCAAGGGTGGACTTGCCGGAACAGGTGAACAAGAAGTAAGATACCACACAGCTACACACTTATTAAATGCAGCATTAAAAGTAATACTTGGAAAAGATGTACATCAAAAAGGATCAAACATAACACCAGAAAGAATGAGATTTGACTTCAGCTGTGACCACAAACTTACAGACGATGAGAAGAAAAAAGTAGAAGACTTAGTAAATGAGTGGATAGCACAAGGCTTAGATGTAAAATGCGAAGAAATGAAGAAAGACGACGCAATAAAATCAGGAGCAGAGTGCATGTTCATAGAAAAATATCCAGACATAGTTACTGTTTATTCAATTGGAAACGATAAAGAAACAGTATCAAAAGAATTGTGTGGAGGCCCTCATGTAAAGAATACTTCAGAATTAGGACATTTCAAAATAAAGAAAGAAGAAGCAAGTTCAGCTGGAGTAAGAAGAATTAAAGCAATACTTGAATAAAGAAAAAAGATTAAAAATCGCCCCCAAAGGGGCGTCCCTATTGGGCGAAAAAGGAGAAGAGTATGGAAGATTGTATTTTTTGTAAAATTATTAAAGGAGAAATTCCTTCAACAAAAGTATATGAGGATGATAAAGTCTTAGCATTCAAGGACATAAATCCTGCTGCACCAATTCATGTATTGGTAATACCAAAAAAACATATTGAAAATGTGTTAGAAATAGATGAAGAAAATAAAGAGATTGCATCTGATATATTTTTAGCAATAAACAAAATTGCAAGACAACTTGGAATTGATAAAGACGGTTTTAGAATTATAAATAACTGCGGAAAAGACGCAGGACAAGAAGTTATGCATTTACACTTCCACATATTAGCAGGTGGAAAAATGGGACCAAAGATTATATAAAAAATATAATTAAATATATATTAATAAAATACTTATAATAAAAGTCTACCTTTTTGAAGGTGGGCTTTTATTGGTGAGAGATGAAAAAAAATAAAATTTCATACATAAAATGAATAAAACCTCTTGAAAAATTTTTTTTCTTAAGAGATAATATAGGATGAAAATGAAAATTAAGATTAAAATTATAATCTACTATAAATGAAAAGAAAAGCTAAAAGAGAAAAGCCTGAATATAAGGCATAGAAGTTACGAAGGAGGAATTTTTAATGTATGTTTTTAATAAAATAACTGTAACGCCACAACTGCCAGAAAGAATTAATAAACTTGCAAAAGTGGCAGACAACCTTTGGTGGACATGGAATACTGATTTTTTAAAATTATTTAAAACAATAGATTGCGATTTATGGGAAACAGTTGGAAAAAATCCTGTAAAATTTTTAAGACTAGTATCACAAGAAAAATTAGAAAATGTTGTTAATAATCCAGAATTCTTAAGAGATTATGATAAGATTGTTAATAACTTTGAAGACTATATGAATAGTAAAAACACTTGGTTCAAAAGAAATTATCCAGACAACAAAAATGATTTAATTGCATATTTCTCAGCAGAATATGGTTTGGACCAAATACTTCCAATTTATTCAGGAGGACTTGGAGTTTTATCTGGAGACCACTTGAAATCTGCTAGTGATTTAGGAATTCCATTAGTTGCAGTAGGTTTGTTATATAGAAAAGGTTTCTTCCATCAAAAAATTAATGGATATGGTCAACAAATCGAAGAATACAGAGAAAACGATTTAGACACCTTGCCAGTATATCCTGTTAAAGACATGGATGGAAAAGATTTATTAGTGTATGTAAATATGCCAAAGAAAAAATTATATTTAAAAGTTTGGCAAATTAATGTTGGAAGAGTTAAATTATATTTGATGGATTCTGATATAGATGCAAACATTCCTGAATATAGGGAAATAACAACTACTCTATATGGAGGAAACCAAGAAACAAGAATTCAGCAAGAAATTGTTCTCGGAATGGCTGGAACAAGTTTACTAAGAGTGTTGGGATTAAATCCAACAGTTTATCACATGAACGAAGGACATTCTGCATTCTTAATTCTTGAGTTGATGAAAAACATAATAAAAGAAAAACAGGTAAGCTTTGAAATTGCAAAAGATATCGTATCAAGCAAAACTGTATTTACAACACACACACCAGTACCAGCAGGAAATGATATATTCCCATTAGGATTGGTTGAACAATATTTTAAAGATTATTGGAATAGATATTCAATTACTAAAGAAGACTTCTTTAAATTAGGAATGGCTCCTAATGCAGAAATTTCTAAAGTTGGATTCAACATGGGAATTTTAGCACTTAAGTTCTCAGGAAAAAAGAATGGAGTTAGCAAACTTCATGGAGCCGTTTCAAGAGAACTATTTGCAGATGTATGGCCTAATATAGCACCAAATGAATCACCAATCGACTATGTTACAAATGGTATTCACACATGCACTTGGCTTGCACCAAATATGAAGAGATTATACAATAGATATTTGAAACCATATTGGCAGGACGACATTCAATCTGATAGTACATGGCTAAAAATAGCCGATATTCCAGATGAAGAACTATGGAATGCTCATCAAGAAAGAAAAATTAAACTATTAAAACTAGTAAAAGAAAATATAACTGAAAGATTAAAGAGGGAAGGCTATCATTATAACGAAATTGTAGATATTACTTCAAAACTAGATCCAAATGCACTAACTATAGGATTTTCTAGAAGATTTGCAACATATAAGAGAGCTACACTGATCTTTAAAGACTTAGAAAGAATTACACAGATACTAAATGAAGCAGGAAAACCAGTTCAAATAATATTTGCTGGAAAGGCACACCCATCAGATTCACAAGGAAAAGACTTAATTAGATATATTCACGAACTATCTATGAAGCCACAATTTAAAGGAAAGATATTCTTATTAGAAAATTACAATATTTCACTATCTAAATATTTAGTAAGTGGTGTAGATGTATGGTTAAACAATCCAAGAAGACCAATGGAAGCATCGGGAACATCTGGCCAAAAAGCAGCTGTTAATGGTGTAATTAACTTTAGTGTACTAGATGGCTGGTGGGCAGAAGGATACAATCAAAAGAATGGCTGGACTATAGGAACAAATGCCGAATACTCTTCTTATGAAGAACAAGATAATGCTGATAGCGAAAGCATTTATCAGACTCTTGAAAACAAGATAATTCCTGCATTCTATGATAAAGATGAAAATGGAATATCTAAAAAATGGATGGAAATAATGAAGAATTCAATCATTTCGAATTCAGGAAGATATAGCACTTCAAGAATGCTTATAGATTACACAAAAAAATTCTATATCCCATTATGCAACTTGTATAACAAATACTATTCAGATTTATCAACAGTTGCAGAATTTGATGGTTGGAAGGATAATCTTTTCTTAAATTGGAATGATATTACAATAAAACAAGAAAAGAGCAATTTAGATAATATAACAATCGATGCAGGAAATAAAATAACAGTAAGATGCAAAGTTTATCTACCCAACATTTCTAAAGACTCGATTGAAGCACAGGTATATTATGGACAAATATCTGAAAATGGAGTTGTTGATGATATAGAAATAATTCCAATGAAATTGATTGGAGAAGATTCTGAAAAGAAAGAATACGAGTATGAAGCGACAGTTGAACTTACAACTGGAGGAAACTATGGATATACATTCAGAGTTATGCCTAAGAGCGAAATGGTATTGGATTCAGCTAACTTAGACTTGATAAAATGGATAACAAAATAATTTGAAATAATAAAAGCCTTGACGCACAAGGCTTTTTGTAATATAATGGTTACATAATTTTAAAGAAAAATGCAGGGCGAATATAAATTATACAAATGGTAAAATTTTTTCAATGTTATGTAAAAAATAAAGGCCTTGTAAAAAGAAAGGGTTGTTAAATATGGCAGATATAAAAGAATTAATGCAAGTACGTAGAGACAAAATGCAAAAGCTAATAGACAATGGTGTAAACGTACATCCAGAAAGATACGAGAGAACACATCAAATTAAAGAAGCAAGAGAATTACCAGACGGAACAAAAGATGTATCAATTGCTGGAAGAGTAATGTCTAAGAGAAAATTAGGAAAAATAAGCTTCTTAGATTTAAGAGATTTAGAAGGCCATCTTCAATTAGTTATAAAAAAAGAAGATTTAGGAGAAGATGTATATAAATTCTTACATGAAACAGTTGATATAGGTGATTTCATTGGAGTAAAAGGAGAAATATTTACAACTCAAGCAGGAGAAAAATCACTTCAAGTTTATGAATACACATTCTTAGGAAAGGCAATTCGTCCACTTCCAGAAAAATTCCATGGTTTAACAGACCAAGATGCAGTATACAGAGAGAGACATTTAGACTTAATAATGAACGATGAGGCTAAGAAGAGATTTGTATTAAGAACAAAATTCATAAGATTAATGAGAGAGTTCTTAGACACACACGAGTTTTTAGAGGTAGACACACCAGTTCTACAAAATACTGCTTCTGGAGCAACAGCAAAACCATTCATAACACACCACAATGCATTAGATATGGATGTATATTTAAGAATATCTCCAGAATTAACACTAAAAAAGCTTATAATTGGTGGATTCTCAAATGTATATGAAATTGCAAGAGACTTCAGAAATGAAGGAATGGATGCAAACCATTTACAAGACTTCACAATGGTTGAAGGATACAGTGCTTATTGGTGCTACAGAGATAATATGAAATTCTTAAGAGAAATGATTATATACATATTATCAAAATTATTCGATGGAAACTTAAACATCAAAATTGGAGAGCAAGAAATTGACTTTGGTGGAGAATGGCAAGTAGTATCATTCAGAGATTTAATACTTAAAGACTGTGGAATAGATATTGACAAATTTGAAACAGCAGAAAGCTTACTTGCAGAAATAAAAGCAAAAGGAATAAAACTAGAAGCAGACAACCTAGAACAATTAGGAAGAGGAAATTTAATAGATACATTATACAAAAAGGTAAGTAGACCAAGCATAATAAATCCTACATATCTAATTGAACATCCAATAGATTTATCTCCGCTTGCTAGAAGTAATGACGAAAATCCAAAATTGACAGACAGATTCCAATTAGTAGTAAATGGACAAGAAATAATAAATGGATATTCAGAGCTTGTAGACTGTGATGAACAAGAAAGAAGATTTATAGAGCAAGCAGAATTAAAAGCTAATGGTGATGAAGAAGCTATGAGCATAGATACAGAATATATAAGAGCTATGCAATATGGTATGCCACCAATCTCTGGTTGGGGACTTGGAATAGATAGATTCTTACAATTCTTAACAAACAGTGATAATATAAGAGATGTAGTTCTATACCCATTAATGAAACCAAGAGCAGCAGAAGAAATTGAAGAATAATTGATTTCATAAAACATTTCAAAAAAACATTTAATAAACATTTTCAAAGAAAACTTCAAGAAATTAAAATAAATCAAAACATAACAAGTAACAAATAAAAAATATAAAATTTGATTTATTTTAATACTTGAGGTCTTTTTTTGCAAAAAAAGTGACAAAACGTGCGGAGAATATGCATAATCGTTGACTATAGAGCAAAAATGTTGTAAAATAAAAGAGTAAAATGTTTGCAAAAACATTTTGAAGTTAAATAACTTTTTAATGGATTGGGGGATTATTTTATGGGGTCAAAAGAACGGCTCTACGCAGACATCATGGCTGTACATCCTGAGGTAACTGGATCTTGCAATTTGGTTATCGTGAAACAGCCGGACAATACCACGGTAAAGTTCATTGTGGACTGTGGTTTGTTTCAGGAACGGAAGTATAGTAAAAACAATGAAAGCTTGCCTTTCATTCCTGCCAATATAGACTTCTGCTTGGTTACGCATAACCATGTGGATCATGTTGGACGCTTGCCTTTCTTGGTGAGCAAGGGATTTGATAAGGAAATTTTCATTAGTGAAACGACGTCAAAACTTTTACCTTTGGCTTTGGAGGATAGCCACAAAGTTCTTAGGGATGTTGCCAAACGGCAGAATCGTCCGTGCTTGTATACGGAAAGCGACGTTGCTCAGACGATGAAGCTTATACGTCCATGTAAGTACAATCAGACTGTTCAAATCCGTCCTAACATCAAGGCAACGTTCTTCCAGAATGGGCATCTTATGGGGGCCACAAGCATTCTAGTACAGATTGGGTACCCGGGATATGAGAATATCAATCTTTTCTTCACTGGAGACTACAACAACAAGAACATGTTCTTTGATGTTCCGCCTCTTCCTGAGTGGGTGCTGGACCTTCCACTTACGTTGATTCAGGAATCTACCTATGGAGACATGAATTCTAGCGAAATCGAGAAGTGTTTCAAGGAGAATATCCTTAAATGCCTTGAGAAAGGAGGCACGGTGGTAGCACCTGTCTTTTCGCTGGGACGTTCGCAGGAAATTCTGTATGAACTCAAGTGCATGCAGGAAGAGGGAGCACTGGATGTGAATATCCCTATTTATCTAGATGGTAAGCTTGCAATAAGGTACACTTTCTTGTACCTGCATGATGGACTTGATATCAAGGATGAAATGATGGATTTCTTGCCCAAGAACCTCACGTATGTTGACAAGACAAACAGATGTGAAGTTCTGGCAAGTACGGAACCTAAGATTATCCTTACCACATCGGGAATGGGGTCCTATGGACCGGCACAGGTCTACATTCCGGAGTATCTAACAAGGAAGAACTCTTTGATTCACTTCACAGGGTACACCACCGAAGGAACTCTGGGAGCAAGACTTAAGGAAGCTGAAATAGGTGACACAGTACAAATTGGAGGCATGCTCGTTAAAAAGCGTGCACAGGTGGAATACACCACAGAGTACTCTGCACACGGAAAGGCTGACGAAATGATTGCGTTCCTACAGCAATTCCACAACTTGAAGATGGTGCTGGTAAACCACGGCGAAACCAATACAAAGGAAATTTTTGCCGAAAGGATTATCGACGAAGTCAAAACTAAGCGAGTTGGAATCCTTGGAGCCGGTTACTTCTTCAGAGTGAACCCTTATGGGCTTGTAAAAAGCCTGTCGACTAAGTTCGAATAACCATGTCGAACAACCCAAAAACTGAATAATTCTCAACCGCACTGGGGGCCACGAAAGTGACCCTCAGTATTTTGGTCTGAAAGCTTGTATTTTTAAGCATTTTGTTATAAAATATTGTAAAATTTATTTTGTAAGTAGGTAGATATAATTTGAATAAAAAATGGCAAATCAACGAAGTTAATGAAGATATAATAGATAAAATTGCAAATGAATTTAATATAAGTAAATTAGTAGCAAGCATAATAGCGAGCAAGGGACTAAAGTCTCAAGATGAAATAGAGATTTTTCTGCACCCAAGAAGAACTGATTTTCATGATCCATTTTTACTACCGGATATGGAAAAGGCAGTAGAAAGAGTCATTGAAGCAATAAATAACAATGAAAAAGTTGCAATTTATGGCGATTATGATGTAGATGGAATTACGAGTAGCACAGTTTTGCACAGGTTCTTGAAAGATAGGGGATTGGACACAGATATTTACATTCCGAATAGATTAAGCGAAGGGTATGGTCTTAATTCTAATGAAATTAAGAAGATTGCCGAAACAGGTCACACACTTATTATAACAGTGGATTGTGGTATTACTGGAAAAGAAGAAGTTGCTCTTGCTAAAACTCTTGGAATAGATACAATTGTAACCGACCATCATGAGCCGCCACAAGAAGGAGGTTTGCCAGATGCGATTGCGGTTGTTGATGCAAAAAGAAAGGATAACCAATATCCATTTAACGGATTAGCTGGTGTTGGAGTTGCATTTAAATTAACTCAGGCTTTATCACAAAGATTAAACATTAGAGAAGAAGAAAATTTAAAATACTTGGATATAGTTTGTGTTGGAACAATTTCTGATATTGTTCCACTTGTAGATGAAAATAGAACAATATCGAAATTGGGACTAAAACTTGTAAAACAAACAAGAAATATTGGTTTAAGAGTATTATTAGAAAGTATTGGATACAAGAAAATAGATTCAAACACAATCTCTTTTGGAATAGCACCAAGAATAAATGCTTGTGGAAGAATGGGACATGAAAGAGAGGCTCTACAATTATTTCTTACTGATGATGTTGAAGAGGCAAATAATATAACCCAAAGGTTAAATGGCTATAATCTTGAAAGACAAGACATTGAAAAAAGAATATTCAATGAAGCTCAAGAGATGCTTTCAGCAGAAGGAAACAAGTTACCATGCATTGTTCTTGCAAAGGAAAATTGGCATCATGGTGTAATTGGAATTGTATCATCTAAAATGACAGAAATGTATTCAAAACCAAGCATATTGCTTTCAATAGAAGATGACCTAGAAAAAGGTTCAGGAAGAAGCGTTCCAGGATTCGATTTACATGAAGCATTAGAAAATTGCAAAGAAAATATAAAACAATTTGGTGGACACAGCATGGCTGTTGGAATAACACTTGAAAAAGAAAAATTTGAAGCTTTTAAAGAAGCCTTCGAAGACTATGCAGAAAAAATGGATGTTGCATCTATTGTTCCAGTAATTAATATAGATGAAAAGCTTAGCTTAGATGATATATCGATTCAAAATATAAAAGAGTTGGAATTATTAGAACCATTTGGAGAGGCAAACAAAACGCCAATATTCCAAATTAGCAATTTAAAAATCGACTCTATAAGAGCTATTTCTGAAGGAAAACATTTAAAAATGACTCTTAAAGACGAGAAAAGGTTAATAGATGTTATAGGTTTTAACATGGGAGCACTTGCAGAAGAATATCCGATAGGCACAAAAGTTGATATAGTAGGAAATTTAGAAATAAATAGCTACAAAGGAAATGAAAATGTTCAAATTAATCTGAAAGATATGAGACATGGAGTTTAATAGAGACAGGAGGGATTTATATGTCTGAAAATGTTAATCATTCAATAGAAGAAGTATTAGAACTTGCAAAGAAGAAAAATAGAAGAGCTGATTTAAAACTAATAAGAAGAGCTTATGATTTTGCAAAAGCAAAACATGGAGATCAACTTAGAAAGTCTGGAGAACCTTATATTATACACCCTGTTCAGGTTGCATACATTTTGGCAGATTTAGGACTTGATGAGAGTACAATCTGTGCTGCACTTTTACATGATGTAATTGAAGATACAGATGTAACTTTGCAAGACTTATCTAAAGAATTTTCACCAGAGATTGCAGAAATGGTTGATGGCGTTACTAAACTTGGAAAGTTAAATTATACAAGTGAGCAAGAACAACAGGTTGAGAATTACAGAAAAATGTTCCTAGCAATGGGAAAAGATATTAGAGTAATACTAATAAAATTGGCTGATAGACTTCACAATATGAGGACTTTAAAATATTTATCAAGAGACCGTCAAATTGCGAATGCGACAGAAACAAGAGACTTATATGCTCCTCTTGCAAACAGACTTGGTATGTATTCTTTAAAATGGGAATTGGAAGATTTATCATTTAAATATTTATACCCAGAAGATTACAGAGAACTTGTTGAGGGAATAGACAAGAAGAGAGAAGAAAGATTAAAATTCATTGACCAGATAATGGACGAAATAAAAAAGGCTTTAAAGAAACAAAAGATTGAAGCCGAAATCACTGGAAGGGCAAAGCATTTATACAGTATTTACAGAAAAATGCAAAGAGATAATAAAACACTTGACCAAATTTATGATTTATTTGCACTAAGAATTATTGTAAATTCGGTAAAAGACTGTTATGCAGCACTTGGCGTTGTGCATGAGCTTTATAATCCAATGCCAGGAAGATTTAAAGATTATATTTCAGTTCCAAAGCCTAACATGTATCAGTCTTTACATACAACATTAATAGGACCAAAGGGAACACCTTTCGAGGTTCAAATTCGTACTTGGGACATGCATAGAATTGCTGAATACGGAATTGCTGCACACTGGGCTTACAAAGAGGCAAGCTTCTTAGGTGGAAAGAAAGCAAATGTAACTGTAAGTGAAGATAAATTATCTTGGCTAAGAGAAACGCTGGAATGGCAAAAAGATATAGAAGATCCTCAAGAATTTTTGAACACTTTAAAAACAGAGTTGTTTGAGGACGAGGTATATGTATTTACACCAAAGGGCAAAATTCAAGTATTGCCAAGAGGTGCAACGCCAATCGACTTTGCATATAGCATACACGAAGAAATAGGAAACCGTATGACAGGTTGCAAAATCAATAGCAAGATGATGCCTATTGTAACAAAGCTAAAAAACGGAGATATTGTTGAAATTTTAACTTCAGATAAATCAAAAGGACCAAGCAGAGATTGGCTTAAATTTATAAAGAGTAGCACTGCTAAAACGAGAATTCAACAATGGTTTAAGAGAACTGAAAGAGTTGAAAACATCGCAAAAGGAAAAGATGCCCTTGAAAAAGAAGTTAAGAAAATTGGAATGAATTATTCTGAGTTATTCAAACAAGAATATGTTGATGTTGCAATGAATAGATATAAATTCAATTCTTTAGATGATATGTATGCAAGCATCGGATTTGGAGCAATAACAGCAAACAAGATTGTTTCTAGAGTGCTTGAAGAATATAGAAAAGTTCATAAAGAAGAAAATATCGAAGAAAAAATTGAAGAACTATCTAAAGAAAAAACATCAAGCAAACCATCTTCAAGTGGTGTTATTGTAAAAGGAATTGATAACTGTTTAGTAAAACTTTCTAAATGTTGCAACCCTGTTCCAGGAGACGAAATAGTAGGATACATAACAAAAGGTAGAGGTGTATCTGTTCATAGAAAAGATTGCAAGAATGTAAAAGATTTATTCTCGGAAGAGAATAGAATGATTGATGTTGCTTGGTATACAGACAAACCATCAAGCTACAATGTTGATATAGCTGTATTTTCAAATGATAGAGATGGACTTCTTGCAGACATTATTTCGACAGTTGCTGGAGAAAAAACTCCAATGATGTCTGTTACATCTAAGGTATCTAAAGAGAGAATAGTTCTAACAGAGCTTACAATAGAAGTAAATGATGTTGCACAATTAAACAGTGTAATTAAAGCACTAAGAAAAATCGACAGCGTATACGAAGTAAAGAGAAATAAATAAAAATATCTAAAGATAGAGGAAAAAGTAATGATTTTAAAAAGACTAAAAGTTGATACAACCTTGGGAGAACCAACGAATTGCTATATTGTAGAAGATGAAGAAACAAAGGAAACTATGGTAATAGATCCAGGTGGAGAGCCAGATAAAGTAATTGAAATGCTGGATATTATTGAAGCAAAGGTTAAATATATTTATCTTACACATTGCCATAGTGATCACATCGGAGCAGTTGCAACTGTTAAGGGAAAAAAGGGTGGAAAAGTCTTAATTCATAGGGAAGATGCCGATGGATTAGACAATGAAGACATTAATTTAAGTGAAACAATAGATATGGGACACATTGAATTAGAGCCTGATTCAAGAGTTGATGACGGAGATTTAATTCATGTAGGTAACATTGAATTTAAAGTGCTTCATACACCAGGACATACCCAAGGAAGCAGTTCATTATATTGCAAAAAAGAAGGACTATTATTTTCAGGAGACACACTTTTTAGAGGAACATGGGGAAGAACCGACTTGCCAACTAGTTCTTTTGAGGCAATAATGAAATCTATTACTGAAAAGCTAATGGTACTTCCAGATGAAACAGTTGTATATCCAGGTCACGGGAAATCAACTTTAATAATGGACGAAAAACCAATATATTTAGATTTAAAACCAAGAATTGAATATTAAAATAAAAGAGGAGGAATGAAAATGGCAAAAACAGAACCAAGAACATTACCAGGTTTCATGGAGCTATTACCATCTGAACAAATTCTATTTGACCAAATGAGAAAAACAATAGAAGATTCATACAAAACTTTTGGATTTTTACCAATAGACACACCAATCATAGAATTATCAGAAGTATTGCTTGCAAAAGCTGGTGGTGAAACAGAAAAACAGATTTATAGATTTAATAAAGGGGATACAGATTTATCATTAAGATTTGACTTAACTGTTCCACTTGCAAAATATGTTGCAAAAAATTATGGAAGCTTAAGTTTTCCTTTTAGAAGATACCAAATTGGAAAGGTATATAGAGGAGAAAGAGCACAAAAGGGAAGATATAGAGAGTTTTATCAATGCGATATTGATATAATTGGAGACGAAACTTTAGATATTATAAATGATGCAGAACTTCCAGCTGTAATTGCTACAACTTTCAGAAGATTGGGATTTGATGAATTCACAATAAAAATAAATAATAGGAAAATTTTAAATGGATTATATGAGAGCATTAACCAAACAGAAAAATCTGTTGATATAATGAGAATTATAGACAAGATAGATAAGATTGGTGATCAAGCTGTTATGGAAGAACTTGCAAAAATAGAAGTTCCAGAAGAGTCAATTAATAAGATAATGCAATTTATAAAAATAGATGGAACAACTGATGAAAAGCTTCAAAAATTACAATCACTTGGAATTGAAAATGATACATACAAACTTGGAGTAGAAGAGTTAGGAGAAGTTGTAAAATATATTAGATTATTCGGAATAGAAGACAAGAACTTTGTAATAGATTTGAGTATTGCAAGAGGATTGGACTATTACACAGGAACAGTTTATGAAACTTTCTTAAATGGATACAGAGAATTAGGAAGTGTTTGCTCAGGTGGAAGATATGAGAACCTAGCACAAAATTATACAGATAAGAAGTTACCTGGAGTTGGTATTTCAATAGGATTAACAAGGTTGTTCTATAAATTGAATGAGCTTAATCTAATAAAAGTAGAGAAGAAATCTATATCTGATATTTTAATAGTACCAATGACTGAAAACTTACAGGTTCCTATTAAACTTGCAACAGAACTAAGAAATGCAAGAGTTAATACAGAGATTTATCTAAATGATAAAAAATTGAAAGCAAAAATGAAATATGCTGATAAGCTTGAAATTCCTTATGTTATTGTTATTGGAGATAATGAGATTGAATCAGGAAGAGTAAAGGTAAAAGAGATGAGAACAGGAGAAGAGATAGAAACAGCACTTGATGCAACAGAGATTGCAAAGATAGTACTAAAATAGAATTCATGGCTAGTATATGAAAATATAAAGCATTGAATGAAAAATGAATAAATAAAAAAATTAAATATTATGCCTCGGGACAATGATGTACGAAAATATCAAATTTTCACAAAATACGTCCAACTGGCGTTACAAAATAAAGAAATTCTATATTGATTTTATGGCACCCTTCCACGGTGCAACGTGAACTCTTTCCATAAAATCAATTAAGAATTTCTAATATTTTTTCTCTGGTTGGGTATTTTGCTTAATTTTCAATTTTTGCACATCATTGTTCTGAGGCTGTTATAATATGAAGTCTATTATAATACAGATGTTGTTAAAATTAGTTTTTTAGGACTTCATCTAGTATTTTTGATAAATATTTCATGCTTCCCATTGCTTGCTCTAGAGTATTTCCTGTTGCACCAACTTCAATGATGCAGGCTGCTTTGCCCAGTTGCTGATTATATCTACTGTTTCTAAGAAGTATAGGTCTAAAAAGACCGGGATATAGTTCATTTGCTTTCTCTTGAACTTTTACTGCAAACTTCAAATTTTGTTGCCAGTTTGGGTGTTCTAGCCCGCCACCATCTGTTCCAATTACGAACATTAATTGTGCAACTGTTTCATCGCCAATTATTACAGATGGAGCATAAGAGGTGTCTGCTATTGCGTCACGATGCAAGTCTATTATTATGTCTGTTCCAGGGTGTGAGACTAACAAATTTTCAACAGTAGCTTGAGAACGACCATAAGAACCTGAATATGCAGGATAATCATGATATGTTTTATCATGTACTACATTAAAGCCATAAGACAATAGTTGATCTGATAGTGCATCTCCGACTCTAGAAACAGAAAAATCCAAATCAGTTGTTCTAAATGTACCACTTTCCTCATAAGGAAAGTTCTCTGTTGGAGTATAGCTTTCGCAAGTATGTGTGTGAAAAATCATTACATCTTGTGTATTTATAGAAATGTTATCTGGAGATAGAATTTCATCTGTTAGGGTATAGTTAGTGCCATTTTTTACTGTGACGCCATTGTAAGAGTTTGTGTATTTATTAGGAACACCAGAGTCTATAACTGTTGTTTCAACATTGGTTTGAGCATGTTCTAATTCACTGGAACTGGTATCTGAATTATTATTTGAGGAACTATTTGAGTTGGTATTTGAATTGTCCCCGTTAGAAGCGGAATTACTAATAATAGAGGAATCGGAACTTTCCATAGCAAGATTTATTGAATTCATTATAGTTAGCTCTTGACCAAGCAAAAATTGAACAGAACTCTTGCCTTCAAAATATGAAGTTTCACTGCCTAATTGATTTTGATTGTTTATAATTGAAAGTCCAGGAATTGTTTGATTTAATATAAATTCTGAAAATTTTGTAGTGCCTTTGGAGTTGTAAGAATCCATGGAAGCTTGAAGTTGAGTGCCATCATTTGAGCTTGCAACCAATACTGGTGCAGAATTCTCACTTGAAAAAAATTCAGTAAGTTTAGATTTTAGAGAACTCTTCTGAAAAATAAAGTATAAAATAATGGCGAGTGTAAAAAATAATATATATTTAATTAGCTTACGTATATTAATAACACTAACATTAAACATAAATAAATCCTCCGCCTTTGTCCAAAGTGAACTGTTTAAATATATGAAGAAAAAGGTTAAATATTCGTCACAAGATAATTTTTTATAAATAGAAGAATATCCGGAATTTAAATTTGTACAAAAAATCGAGATGGGATTGAATAAAAAACAAAACAAAAATAATTTGAAAATATAGGTTTAAAATAGATATGTCACAAATACATTGAAAATAAATTGAAAAAACAGTTGAAAATAAAAAAATGTAATGGTAGAATGAATGTGGTGTATTTATATCTATAAAGTATATAGAAAATAAGTACAACAAAAGCAATAAGAATAT